>OLON01000002.1_pt1 | contig 424382 bp, 360 predicted proteins | sample 1672691 | NCBI WGS metagenome assembly OLON01 (sample SAMEA3136714, study PRJEB25190) | human gut metagenome | biome: human gut; feature: human-associated habitat; material: faeces | place: Austria | collected 2013
CGACACATTTTTGATGTGTCGAATTACCCGACCCCTAGCACATAAGCAGCACACCCCCAAGATGACGAACGACCGGGTAGTTTGTCATCTCCTAGACTGCTTCGAGCGCCTGGGTAAGATCGGCGATCAGATCCTCTGCACTTTCGATGCCGCAGGAGAGCCTGATCAGATCAGGGCTGATGCCCGCTGCTTCCAATTCTTCATCGCTCATCTGGCGATGCGTGGCGTTCGCGGGATGCAGCACGCAGGTGCGTGCATCGGCAACATGCGTGGCGATCTGCGCCAGCTTGAGCGCCGACATGAAGCGCTCGGCTGCTTCGCGCCCGCCAGCAACACCGAAGCTCACTACGCCACACGTTCCATTCGGCAGGTACTTCTGAGCGAGCTCATAGCTCTCATCGCCGGGTAGGTCGGCATAGCGCACCCACGAGATCTTTGGATGATCCTTCAAGAACTGCGCGACCGCCAGTCCGTTCGCCGTGTGCTGCGCCATGCGCAGATGCAGGCTTTCCAGGCCCATATTCAACAGGAACGCGTTCTGCGGCGATTGGATCGAGCCGAAATCGCGCATGAGCTGTGAGGTCGCCTTCGTGATGTAGGCACCCGCTTGGCCGAATTGCTTGGTGTAGATAACGCCGTGATAGCTCTCATCCGGCGTGGTCAGCCCGGGGAATTTATCAGCGTGCGCATCCCAGTCGAAGTTGCCCGAATCAACGATGCAGCCGCCAACGGCAGCGCCATGGCCATCCATGTATTTCGTGGTGGAATGCGTAACGATGTCGGCGCCCCATTCGATGGGACGGCAGTTGATGGGCGTAGGGAAGGTGTTGTCTACGATGAGCGGTACCCCATGATCGTGCGCCGCCTTCGCAAAGCGCTCGATATCGAGCACCGTGAGCGCGGGGTTAGCCACCGTTTCGCCGAAGACCGCTTTGGTGTTCGGCTTGAACACGGCCTCAAGTTCCTCATCAGAGCAGGTGGGGGATACGAACGTGAACTCGATGCCCATGCGCGCCATAGTGTGCGCGAACAGGTTGTAGGTGCCGCCGTAGATGGAGGTGGAGCACACCACATGATCGCCGCAGCCAGCGATGTTGAAGATCGCGAAGAAGTTCGCGGCCTGACCCGAAGAGGTGAGCATGGCAGCGCTGCCACCTTCAAGCTCGCAGATCTTCGCGGCCACAAAATCATTCGTGGGGTTCTGCAGACGTGTGTAGAAGTAACCGGATTCCTCCAGGTCGAAGAGCTTGCCCATGAACTCGCTCGAATCGTATTTCCACGTGGTGCTTTGATAGATAGGGATCTGCCGCGGCTCCGCGTTGCCGGGATGATAGCCGCCTTGAACGCAAGTGGTTTCGATTTGAGTAGACATGCAAGCTCCTTGTTCTTTAATTTGGGTAAGGTCGTTCAGGCCAGGCTGCACGACCGTATGCCTTTGCAGCTCATGGTATCATCTGCATTTTTCTCTCCGCTGTTCAGCGGGGTACGTTTCGTTCTTCGGGGCATCGCTTTTCGTGATAGCCAGCACTAAGAACAACCGATAGCCTTGCGCTTCATGATTCGCGCGGCGAGCAAAAATGCCCTTTCAAAAGCTGTTATGATGAACACCGAAGAAAGGACGTTAGCTATGCCGATTAGAATTCCTGATGCGCTGCCTGCAACAAGCGTGCTTGAAGGTGAGAATATCTTCGTGATGACCGAGCATCGCGCTATCCATCAGGATATTCGCCCTCTGCGCGTGCTCATCTTGAACTTGATGCCCACCAAGATCGAAACGGAAACACAGATCCTGCGTAAGCTTTCCAATACGCCACTGCAGGTCGAGGTCGATCTTCTGCAAACGGTCAGCCATCGCGCCACGCATGTGCCAGCCGAGCATCTGGAATCGTTCTATGTGGGCCTCGACGACATTCGCCACAAGCGTTACGACGGCATGATCATCACCGGTGCGCCGGTCGAACTCTACGATTTCGAAACGGTCGACTATTGGCCCGAGCTGTGTGAGATCTTCGAGTGGGCGAAGACGCACGTGTTCTCCACGTTCTATATCTGCTGGGGAGCGCAGGCGGGCATCTATTACCACTTCGGCATCGACAAGCACATCCTCGACAGCAAGATGTCGGGCATCTTCGCGCACCAGATCGTGAAGCCCTCAAGCCCGCTCGTGCGTGGCATCGATGACATCCTTCACGCACCGCATTCGCGCAACACTGAAGTTCATGTGGAAGACATCGAAGCGCATCCTAGTCTTGAGGTTATCGCCGTGTCGGATGAAGCGGGCGTGTTCATCGCCAAGAGCACCGACAGTCGCCACTTCTTCGTGTTCGGTCACCCCGAATACGATACGGACACCCTTGCCGAAGAGTACTTCCGCGATGTGAAGAAGGGCATCGACCCCGAAGTTCCCAAGCATTATTTCCCGAACGATGACCCTACGCAAAAGCCGCTCTCGAATTGGCGCGCGGCCGCGCAGCTGCTCTACACGAACTGGCTGAATTACTACGTCTATCAGGCAACACCCTACGATATCGACAACACCGATCTCAAGGCGGACTAGCCAACCATAAGTTTGTGCACGATGACATGAGTCAGGAGAACCGTCCCCTAGACTCATTTTCAGAGCTTCGTGAACTAACAAGCCTTGGCAGAATCCAAACTGAATCGATCGAGCAGTTCCATTTCTTCCCGTTGCGAGAGCTTGGGATGCTGCGTTGTGTTCGAGCGCCGGCAGCCAGCGCAGCTCTAAGACAAGCTAAGGCAAGGCGAACACACGCCCTGCTATTGTTATAGTTGACATATAACGATTAGCGCCCTAAAATGTGCTATGTTGAATATAACAATTCTGAAGGAGGGCGCACCTATGATCATCACGATCGATGAAACAGCATCTGAACCGCTCTACAAGCAGATACACGATCAGGTCATCGCGGGCATCGCAACAGGTCAGCTCGAGCCAGGCATGTCGTTGCCTTCGGTGCGCTCGCTCGCCAGCGATCTGGGCATCAACTTGCACACGGTGAACAAGGCCTATGCGATCTTGAGGGACGAAGGCTATGTCCAAATGCGCGGGCGTGCCGGTGCGGTCATCAGCGAACCGAGTGATGCAGGGCGTGCCGAGAAGAACCGCGAGACGCTCTCAGCCATAGAGGACGATCTGTTTAAGCTAGCGCTCACCTATCGTGCCTGCGGGGGAGCGCGTGGTGAATTCGTCGAAAGCGCAGCCGCGCAAGCAGCTCGTGCATACGCTGCGATCTCGGATGCGCCTGAGAACACAAGCACGAAACGCTCCATGAAGAAGCATCCAGCGCGTTCGTCAGCGAAAAAGGGCGCGGTCGAAGGCCCTTCAGCACAAGGCGCGTGAACATCATGCAAGCCATCGATCCGATCATGCTCGCTCTTTTGGGGTTCGTTCTGCTCTTCGTTCCCATCACCGGTGGTCTCATGGCGGCTACCCCTTACCTTATGCCGAAGCGCGAATGCTTCGCGGTGACCATCCCCGATGCAGCATCGAACGATCCAGAGATCAAGCACCTCAAGCGCTCCTATTTCACCGTCGTGATCGTGGCGACCTTGGCGTTCACGGCACTATGCATCGTTTGCATCTGCCTCGATCCTGAGCGTGCGTTCCTGCCTGCACTCGTCGTCTCTGTGCTCATCATATGCCTCGGTAGCTACGCTCTCATGCTCCACTTTCGTCAAAAGACGATCGCACTCAAACGTGCGCGGGGCTGGGAAGCGCAAACAGCCAAGCGCGTAGGCTTCGTTGCCGAAGAGCCAGCGCCCAAGCCGCTCTCTCAAAAATGGGATCTCTTCTTCTTGATTCCGATCACCATCACCGGACTCGTGTGCATGGTGGGCTATCCGCTCATGCCAGAGCATCTTGCTACGAACATCGATCTTTCGGGGCAGGTGGCCCATTGGATGGACAAGACACCCCTTACGGCTGCCTTTCCGTTCTTGATCGTTGTGTTCCTGGATGGGTGCTTCGCCTTTTCGCATTGGAGCATCTTGCGTTCGAAGAAAGGCATCGATGCATCTCGCCCTGCCGCAAGTGCCTGGGCGTATGGAGCATTTGCGCGCGCGCAGAGCATGATGCTCGTAGGCTTAGGGACGATGCTCTCGTTCCTCGGTCCGATCATGGCGCTTTCGTTCATGGGCGTTATCACCATGCAACAAGCGCTCCTTCCCATCGTGATCATGATCGCGATCGTGCTGGTGGTGGTTCTTGCGATCTCGATGATCTACGGGCAAAATGGCGCGCGTCTCTTGCGCCGCATGGAGGAGCCCACGTCGATGCCTGTGGACGATGACCGCTATTGGAAGCTGGGTATCTTCTACTGGAATCACGATGATGCCAGTCTCTTCGTGCCCGAGCGTTTCGGCATAGGGTGGACCATCAACCTGGGAAGACCAGCTGCCTGGGCTATCATCGTCAGCTTTGTGCTTGTCGTGGTTGCTTTCATCATCTTCTCGCTTTGCTTGTGAGTGAGTCAGTGAGTCAAAGGGACGGTTCTCCTGACTCACATCATTATGCATAAATCGATCCGTGAGTCAGGAGAACCGCTCCCCATGACTCACTGACTCACCTTCAGAAAGCAGCAACAACAGCGAAGGCTCCAAGCGCTTTCACTTCCGATATCTTTCCAAATCGACCTTTCAGGCCCATCTCGTGCATGAATTGATTGACTTCACGAACGAAAAAAGCTTATTATGCAAAGGTTCGCTTTCAAAAGCCCCGTGTGGCTGTGCGGTCTGAAGCTTTTGGCACGGTAGTCCAGAACCAAGCCAGAAGAAAGCGAAGGGGTAGGATCCTTCGCGCATTTCAGGCAAAGCAAGCAACTTTTGAAAACAAACATTGTTACTTTTTTGGAGGAACACAGTGAAGACCTATTATGCAAAGCCGAATGAAGTTGCTCGCGAGTGGCTTCTCATCGACGCGCAAGACCAGGTTCTCGGTCGTGTCGCATCGAAGGCGGCTCACATCCTGCGCGGTAAGCATAAGCCGACCTATACCCCTCACGTGGACACCGGCGATTTCGTGGTTATCATCAACGCCGACAAGATCCGTGTGACCGGTAAGAAGCTCACCGATAAGGAATACTACCGCCACAGCGGTTATCCGGGAGGACTCAAATGCGAGACCTTCGAAGAGGCCATGGAAAAGCACCCAGAGCGCGTGATCGAACATGCAGTTAAGGGCATGCTCCCCAAGAACACGCTCGGTCGTGCAATGGCTAAGAAGCTCAAGGTCTATGCCGGTGTAGAGCATCCGCACATGGCACAGCAGCCCCGCGAGATCAAGATGGAGGATAACTAATGGCAGGTGAAGCTATCTATTACGGCACGGGTCGTCGTAAGAACGCAGTTGCTCGCGTGCGCATCGTCCCGGGCACCGGTAAGGTTACCGTCAATGGCCGCGATGGTCTCGACTTCTTCGGTCGCCAGGCTCTCGTTGATTATGCAAAGACTCCCTTCGGCGTAACCGATACCATGAATCAGTTCGACGTTATCGCTCGCTGCAATGGCGGCGGCACGTCTGGTCAGGCAGGTGCTCTGCGCATGGGCATCGCTCGCGCTCTTCTCGAGGCTGGCGATTATCGCGCAGAACTGAAGCGCGCAGGTTACCTCACGCGTGATGCTCGTATGGTCGAGCGTAAGAAGTACGGTCTGAAGAAAGCTCGTAAGCGTCCGCAGTTCTCAAAGCGCTAAGCTTTTTGCTCCAGATCCGATCATATCGATCGCAAACAAGAACCGCTTCCCTCGGAGGCGGTTCTTTTTTTGTAGAAACGTTTACGGTTGTCCTATAGGTTGTGTGCTTGTCTGCGCATTTTTGTGCGAATCAGGCATAATAAGCAGACAGACACAATCGCCCGCATCGTGAGGTATATATGTCCGAAGAGAACAAACAGAGCGAACACCCCGCAGCGAACGCCCCGCAAGAGAGCGGCACGCCGCTGCCTCCACCTACTCCTGGCGCCCAGCCCGTAGTGCCGAGCGCTCCGCAGCAGCCGGCAACGCAGCAGCCACCCGTGCAGCAGCCTGCACCGCAGCAAGCTCCTGCTCAGCAGCCGAACGCCGCGCATCCTCAGGCGCAAGGTGACCCGCAACAAGCACCGCAGCCTCCCGAGCAGTCAGCTCAGCAGCCCAACCAAAACCAGCAACAGCCAACCTTCCGCGAGAACGGAGCCTTCTCCTTCTTCGCCACGCCCTCCGATCCCGACGATGATCCCACGCCCATGAGCGTTGGCTTCAAGATCGGCTGGTTCGTGCTCGGTCTTATCGGTGGTATGCTCGGCCTGTTCATGGCATGGCTTTCCACGTCGACGCTCTCCGCAAAGCGTCGACGCCAGGCGCTCATCTGGACCTGGGCAGGCTTCGCAGTTCAGGCAGTCGCCTTCTTCATCATCGTTTTGAACGGTGGCACGTTCCCTGGCATGCCTACTGGAGGCACTGCAGCCCAAGGCGGTAGTGCAGCAGGGACAGGCTCAACGTCTGCATTTGGATAGTCTGCGCATTCGGGAGTTCTTTCTTCCGCTGCTGGTATAATGTGCAAAATGCGATGCAGCAAAGCGTGCGATCCCTTTGGGGTCTTCGGCATTCATGCCTGCTCGCATCGCTCATTGCTCGTGAAACATCTACGTGAGGAGAACGTATGTCGAACGTTTCAGAGATCTTCGGAACCCTGGTCTTCAATGACCACGTCATGAAGGAGCGTCTCCCATCAGAGACGTACAAGAACCTCGCGAAAACGATCAAAGAGGGAAAGCCGCTCGATATCGAGGTGGCGAACGTGGTCGCGCACGCCATGAAGGAATGGGCGATCGAAAACGGTGCCACGCATTATTCGCACTGGTTCCAGCCGCTTTCGGGCATCACCTCCGAAAAGCACGACAGCTTCTTGAACCCCGTGGGCGATGGCACGGCCATCATGACCTTCTCGGGCAAAGAGCTCATCCAGGGAGAGCCCGATGCCTCGAGCTTCCCTAACGGCGGCTTGCGTGCCACTTTCGAAGCACGTGGCTATACTGCGTGGGATCCCACGAGCCCGGCCTTCATCAAGGATGAGGTGCTTTGCATCCCCACCGCATTCTGCTCCTACACCGGCGAAGCACTCGACAAGAAGACGCCACTTTTGCGTTCCATGCGCGCGATCGACACACAAGCACAGCGCGTGCTGCGTTTCTTCGGCGAAGACGGTCACCAGGTCATCGCTACGGTCGGCTCTGAGCAGGAGTATTTCCTCATCGCTGAAAAGGATTACGAATGCCGCCACGACCTGATCATGACCGGCCGTACGCTCTTCGGCGCACCGCCGAGCAAAGGCCAGGAGCTCGATGAACACTACTTCGGTGCCATCCGCCCCACGGTCAATGAATTCATGAAAGAGCTCGACGATGATCTGTGGAAGCTCGGCGTTACAGCCAAGACCAAGCACAACGAAGTCGCGCCCGCGCAGCACGAGCTTGCGCCCATCTTCACCAACGCCAACCGCGCCATCGACGAGAACTTGCTCACCATGGAGAAGATGCGCCTCGATGCATCGCACTATGGCCTCACGTGCCTTCAGCACGAAAAGCCCTTCGAAGGCATCAACGGCTCGGGCAAGCACAACAACTGGTCGCTTTCCTATGACAACGTGAACCTGCTCGATCCCGGCGATGATCCCATCGACAACCTGCGTTTTCTCGTGTTCCTCGCCTGCGTGATCGAAGCGGTCGACGAATACCAGGAGCTCTTGCGCATGTCGGTTGCCTCCGCAGGCAATGATCACCGTCTTGGTGCTGATGAAGCGCCTCCGGCCATCGTTTCGATCTTCCTGGGCGATGAGCTCGATGCCATCGTGGATGCGCTCATCAAGGGCGACGAATATCATTCCGCCGAGGCCATTTCTATGGACCTGGGCGTTGCGGTCCTGCCGCAGTTCCTCAAAGACAACACCGACCGCAATCGCACGAGCCCCTTTGCGTTCACGGGCAACAAGTTCGAGTTCCGCATGCCGGGTTCTGCCGTGAACCTTTCGGATTGCAATATGATCCTGAACACGGCGGTCGCAAAGAGCCTCAAGGATTTCGCGGATGCTTGTGAAGGTCTTGAGGGCGCTGAGTTCGAGAAGAAGGCGATCAGCTATGTTCGCCAGCTTCTTACCGATCACAAGCGCATCATCTTCAACGGCAACGGCTATTCGGAAGAGTGGCAAGAAGAGGCAGCGCGCCGCGGGTTGGCGAACCATCGCAACACCGCCGAAGCGCTTCCGTGCTTTGTCTCGCAGAAATCGATCGATCTCTTCGCTGAGTTCGGCATCTTGTCCGAATCGGAAGTGCACAGCCGCTATGAGGTGAAGCTCGACAAATACACGAAGCTCTTGAACATCGAGGCACGCGTGATGATCCGCATGGCGCGTCGCACGTATTTGCCTGCCATCAGCAAATATATGCGCGATCTGGCAGAGACCATCACCTCGGTGAAGGCAGCGATTGCTTCATCCGATATGGAAGAGCACGAAAAGCTCCTTTCCTACCTGGTGAAAGGAACGAACGCGGTTGCGGCTTGCACACGCACGCTCATCGCTGAGCACGATAGCGCGGAAGCCATCGAAGACCTTCAGGAACAGGCATATGCGTATGCCGAAAAGGTCATCCCTGCCATGGATGCTCTGCGCGCCGAGATCGATGCGCTCGAGTGCGTGGTCGAGAACGACTACTGGCCCGTGCCCACTTACAACGACATCCTTTTTTATAATTAGCTTCAACCACTCCAGCGAAATGGAGTAGAATAACGGAAGGCCATGGTGCTGCCATGGTCTTTCTGTTTTTACTGCATGCCGGCGCTGCGAAGCGTGCGGCAAAACGTATCGAACACTTTGAAGAAGGGGAGCGCTATGGCGGATCTGACCGAAGTCGACTATATCTGGAAAAATGGCGAGATCGTCCCATGGGCGGAGGCAACCACGCACGTGCTCACGCATGCGCTTCACTACGGCTCGGGTGTGTTCGAAGGCATCCGCTGCTATCACAATACCGATACCGATGAAGCGGTCGTGTTCCGTTTGGAAGACCATATGAAGCGCCTGCATAACAGCGCGAAGATCGCGCATATGGAATTGCCCTATTCGGTCGAGGAGCTCTGCCAGGCAACGATCGACATCATCAAAGCGAACAAGCTGAAGTCTTGCTACATCCGCCCGCTCGCGTACTACGGCTATGGCCAGATGGGTGTCGATCCCACCGGAGCGCCGGTCGATGTTGTCATCGCAGTGTGGCCGTGGGATGCCTATCTTGGTGAAGAAGCGCTCGAAAACGGTGTATCCGTGGGCATTTCGTCTTGGCGTCAGCGTTCGTTCAATGCTATTCCGCCAGCAGTGAAATCCACGGCTTCTTACATGAATTCGATCCTTGCGAAGCTCGAAGCAAAGGAGCATGGCTACGCAGAGGCGATCATGCTCAACGAAGTGGGCCATGTGTGCGAGGGCACGGGCGAGAATCTCTTCATCGTGCGCGACGGCATCCTCATGACGCCTCCGCTGGGCGATGGCTTGCTCGAAGGCATCACGCGCGACACCGTCTTGAACATCGCTGTTGATATGGATATTCCCGCACTTGAGGAAACGCTCAACCGCTCCGACCTTTACGTTGCCGACGAGATGTTCATGACCGGCTCAGCCGCTGAACTCACGCCCATTGGAAGCGTGGACAATCGCGTTATCGGCAAGCCCGGCCCCATCACCAAGGCACTTCAGGAGCGCTATTTCGACGTCGCCTATGGCAAAGTGCCCGAGTATGAAGAGTGGATCACGCGCATCGCTGAGTAATCATCTATCCTGATAGCAAACAGAAGAGCCCTGTTCAATGGGCTCTTTTTGTCGAGTAGTCTTGAGAGAAGAGAGAGTATGTCCGAACTACGCACCCGAGAAGTTGAAGATCTGTTGAATGTGCTTGCGGGGCTGAACGAGCCCGATGATGTCTTCGCGCTCTTAGAAGATCTCTTCACGATTCGTGAGATCAAGGACACCTCCCAGCGTTTGGAAGTGGCGCGTCTTTTGCGTGAAGGCGAATCGTATGCTTCGATCGAGAAGACAACGGGAGCTTCGGCAACCACTATCGCGCGCGTCTCGAAAGCGCTCAACTATGGCACGGGTGGCTATCAGCTGGCACTTGAGGTGTTGAAGGCGAGCGAGCAGTAACGTCTGGCTTGTCGAAGGATCGGGTTTTGAAGCACGTCCAGCAGCATAAGCATATCTCCGCTACGGTCAGTGGATCGTTGTCGCAAAACGGAGTGCAAGCGCTCAAGGCTCCGCAGGGGTATCGCGTTTTGCGAACAGTGGCGTTCGCGGTGCTTCTCTGCACTGCGCTCATTGCTTGTGTGCTCATGAGCGGTTGTGCGCAGAGCGATCAAGGCAAAGAGCAAACGCACGCTTATGAGAGCGAGCTTATGGATAAGGGCACGCTCAAAGTGCTCGTTTCTTCCGAGTATCCCCCGTTCAGCGATGGTGGGGCAGAAGCGATGTGGGGCTACGATATCGCTGTTGCAGAGGAGCTTGCCAATCGATTGGGGCTTGCACTCGAGCTGGTGCCCACCTCGCGCGACACGATCATCGAGACGTTGGCCTGCGAACCATCTGCCACGGCAAGTGAAGAAGAGAAGCCCGACCCCGAAGGCGATATCGCGCTTGCTGCGCTTGCTATTACGGGAGAGCGGGACGAGAAGGTCGACTTCAGCAGCTGGTATTACGTGGGCAATCAGGCGGTCGTTACGATGAAGGAGGCAGAGCAGCCTTCATCCGCATCCTCTGCGCGCGCTTCGACAGACACTGCATTGCCGCGCTTCGTGAAGCCCTCTACTGCTCAAACAACAGGGAAAGAAAAAGCACCCGTAACCTTCGAAAACACGGCTGAGTTCGATCCCGAGATCACGCGTATCGCGGTGGTGAAGGGGAGCACCTGCATGCAGACTGCGCGTGAGCTCACGAACGAAAAGCTGATCATCGAGTATTCGACCGCACGCAAATGCCTTCAGGCACTTAAAGCTAAAGAAGTTCAAGCAGTAGTGCTCGATCTTCCTGTTGCTGAATATTTGATCGACCACGAGTTCTCGGACATGCGCATCATCGAACGTATTATGACGGGGGAGGCCTACGGCATTGCACTGCCAACGGAATCCATCAACCTGAAAGACGCGGTCAATGAAGCGCTTGCAGCTATGGAAGAGGATGGCACGCTTACGCGCCTCCAGGAAGAATACATCGGCAACTCATACTAGATGACAAACTACCCGGTCGTTCGTCACCTATCTGCATCAGCGGAGAGGGCAAGGCAGCGAGGTGACTCTTTGCCGACTAAATTCGCTATTTAATAAAGCCCGAGCAAAGCAGCGACGCATGAGCGCGTCTGTGAAGCAGATGCGCGAACAGGGAAGCGGGGAACCTCGTGTCTTACTCTCTCCACTGGTGCGGATAGATGGAGGACTTCGCTGCTGGTAGTGTAAAGGAATAAGGTGGGGAATATGAACGAAGAGCTTGAAGAAGTACGGCGTATCATTAACGAAGCAGATCCGAAGAGCGTGGTGTTCTTCGGCGGGGCAGGGGTTTCAACAGAAAGCGGCATCCCTGATTTCCGTAGCGCCAAAGGCATCTTTAATGAGGCGTACCCTTATCCTCCTGAGGTCATTGTAGGTCATTCGTTCTTCGAAGCGCACCCCGATGTCTTTTACGATTTTTACAGAGCAAAGATGGTGCATGAAGATGCCAAACCGAATCAGGCGCACAAGAAGCTCGCCGAACTTGAGCAGCAAGGCATCCTTCGTAGTGTGATCACGCAGAATGTTGACGGCTTGCATCAGGCGGCAGGGTCGAAGTGTGTACATGAGCTTCATGGGAGCATTCATCGCAACTATTGCATGAAGTGCGGTAAGCGCTATGGGCTTGATGCGATCATGAAAGCCGACGGTGTGCCATATTGTGAATGTGGGGGAATCATCAGACCAGATGTGGTGCTCTACGAAGAAGCGCTCGATCAACAGGTCATACAGGCAGCCGTCGAAGACATCGCACAAGCAGAGACGCTCATCATCGCGGGCACCTCGCGGGTGGTTTATCCAGCTGCGGGTCTCGTTGAATTCTTCAACGGCAAGAACCTTATCGTGATCAATCGCGATCCGAGCGCACTCGATAAAACCGCGGATCACTGTCTTACTATGAACGTGGGCGAAGCATTCGATTTCTAAGTTTCAACCCTTTTGCGCATTGCAGCTATATCTCGTTTTCATAATCCGCCAAATGGGGTATTGCTTTTTTTGCAGCACCACTATCGGTGCTTGTTTCCCGTATAAGCTAAATAAGCGAGCCTTCTAGTGGAGAAATGGGTTCGAGTTCAAAACTTGTATTCTTATTAGCTGCAAGAGTTATTAAATAGTCTTGCAGCATCAAATCAGTCTGACTTGCAAGATCGATTCTGCCGCCAAATATGCACCAATAATAGATCATGCCTGTGATGATCACGCCAATGCGCAAAAGCGCCATATTGATATCAACATCTCTACGGATTTCTCCTGATGCTTTTCCTTCTATCAGGTATTCTCTTACACGATCCAACACCATTTCATTTTTCGGATCACGCTCTAAGAAATTAAAAGCTTGATTCGTGTTGGCAGCGTAAAGGCCGGTAATGAACTCCAGTCCAGTTTCAAGCACGCATTTGATGTAAAAACGGTAGATGAGGATTATCTTTTCGAGCGAGGAATGCTGTGAAGCATCATTCTCCACCTGCTGCTTGTACTCAGTGAAAACATTCTGCAGATAATAGAACACTAAATCATCTTTGCTATCGAAAAGATTGTAAAAACTTCCGGTTGATACGCCTGCTTCATCGCAGATGTTACGTACGGTCAAATACTTCATGCCATATTGATTTACAAGCTCGATGGCTGCTTCCAGTAGCTTTTCGCGTGTTGCTTGAGCCCGTTCTTCTCGCGATGAAACATATTTTTTCTTGGTAGTCACAAGGTCCTTCTTCTATCGGTCTTTCCAAAGATTACCTAAGGTTTTGAGCTTTATGCAATGAAATAAGAGAACGGCTGTTCCTGGTGGTAGGTGTTGACCTTATCTAGCTTTAATGCTTATATAATAGCAAAATAGAACATGTTCTAAAACATGTTCTAAAATGGGGCAAGCGAAAGGGGAAAGATGAAAGGACCGCTTTCTGGCTATAAGATCATTGAGTTTGCAACGTATGTTGCTGCACCGTCTGGTGTGCGAATCCTAGCTGATTGGGGAGCTGAGGTCATAAAGATAGAGGGTCCTTCAGGTGATGACTATCGCACGAATTGGAACGTGTATTGCATGCCTGGAGAAAGTGATCTTTACAATCCCTGTTTCGATTTGGTTGGCGTGAATAAACGTTTCATGGTTGTCGATCTACGTACTGATGAAGGTCGAGAGATTCTTTACAAATTGCTTGAAGATGCGCAGGCTTTTGTGACAAGTGCACGAGATAAAGCGCTCAAAAAGCTTGGCTGTGATTGGGAGACGCTGCATGCGAAGTTTCCCCGGTTGGTTTATGGACATGTGCGTGGGTACGGTGAAAACGGCGCGTTACGCGATATGCCTGGATATGATTACACTGCCTATCATGCCCGCTCAGGGGTAGGTGGATCGCTTTATGAGAAGGGCGGTTCGCCTATGATCGGTGGTCCTGGTTTTGGTGATTTGCAAACAGGTCTCGCGTTAGCAGGTGGCATTGCTGCAGCGCTTGTTGGCGCTGAACGTACAGGTGTGGGTGATCGTGTGGTCGTCAGCCTGAATGCTGTGGGCGTATACGTGATGAGCCTTGCGCATACTGCGGCGCAATATGGTGGCTATATTCTCCCCACATCAAGACGAAGCACTTCAAATCCATTCAACTCGACCTACAAGACAAAAGATAACAAATGGATCCAGTTCTGTGTGGCGGCTCCTGAACTTGGTTACAACCACTTTATGGAGACGATCGGGCGTGGCGATCTGAAAGATGATCCGCGGTATTGCAAGATGGCGTACATGCGTGAGCATCACCATGAGGAATTTATAGACATCATCGAAGAAGCACTTGCTCAAAAGACTATGGCTGAGTGGGAGAAAATCCTTACTGAAGCGGATATCGCATTCGGACCTCTGTATGAATCAGCTGATGTTTTGAAAGATTCTGAAATCTGGGATAACGAATACGCTCAGCGCGTGACCTATCCTACGGGCGATGAAGCCATCCTTATACATCCTCCTGCACGGCTTGATTCTATTGGAACGGCACCGCTTGTTACTAGTCGTGGTATAGGCGCGGATACCGAAGCGATTTTGCGCGAACACGGTTATGCCGAAGACCAGATACGCGTATGGGAAGAGAGCGGCGTAGTGGTTCAGCACGCTTAGAAACGTAGGTGAGGTGAATCTTATGTATACCCTCGGGATCGACATTGGCTCTACAGCGACAAAAGCGGTAGTGCTTAAAAATGGTAAGGATATCTACGCAAGCGCGATTATCAGCTTTGGCGCAGGCACCTCTGGAACCGATCAAGCGCTTGAGAAGCTTTTCGAAGATGGCAACCTTGCTTGGGATGAAATCGACTATACGGTTGCAACAGGCTATGGACGATTGCACTTTGACGAAGCAGACAAGCAGATCAGCGAACTCAGCTGTCATGCGTGCGGTATGCACTTCATGATTCCTGAAGCACGCACCATTATTGACATTGGCGGTCAAGATGTGAAAGCGCTCAGATTGAATGAGCGCGGTGGCTTGGACAACTTCATCATGAATGAGAAATGCGCTGCAGGCACAGGTCGATTTCTTGATGTAATGGCGGGCGTGCTCGAGACCACAACTGATCAGCTGGGCACGCTTGATGCTCAAGCGGATTCTAGGGTCGAGATCAGCTCGACATGCACGGTCTTTGCAGAGTCGGAGGTCATATCGCATTTGGCCAACAAGGAAAAGATCCCGAACATTATTGCGGGCATCCATGACTCGGTTGCGAAACGAACGGCAGGTCTGGCACGCAGGCTTGGCGTTGAAGAGACGGTGGTCATGAGTGGAGGAGTTGCCCAGAACGCGGGCGTGGTTCGTGCGCTCGAGGAAGAATTGGGTGTCAATATCCAGATTCCACCTCATGCTCAATTGATTGGCGCATTGGGCGCAGCGCTTCATGGCGCAAAGGTATTCGAGAAGAAGATTCGAAACGAAGCACTTGAGCAGGATAAATATGCTACGGCACTCGAGGAGGCGCGGAAAATGCAATTTGACAAGGATTGCACCACCTGTGATCAGACGCGAATCGTATAGAAAAAACAAGCTATCAAAGTAAGCAGAGCAGACCAAGAAACAAGCGGAATAGAACTTAAGGAAGGGAAGTAGCATGGGTGATAAGAAGACCAGCAAACAGCTGCTACAAGAATTTACTGCAAAGACGTATGACGAGATACGCGAGGCAAAAGAGAATGGTGAGTTGATCGGTTGGTCAACTTCAAACTTCCCAAAAGAGATCTGTCAGACGTTCGACCTTAAGATCATGTACCCCGAAAACCATAGTGCTGCGGTGGCAGCGAAAAAGGGCGCAATTCCCTTTTGCGAAAAGGCAGAAGGACTTGGTTATTCAATGGACTTGTGCTCGTATGCTCGTATTAATCTCGGCTTTGTTGAGCGTGAGGAAGACTTTGGTTTCGGGCTTGATGTGCCAGCACCTGATTTTCTCTGTGTTAGCAACAACATCTGCACAACGGTTATCAAGTGGTACGAGAATCTCTCGCACAATCTTGACATTCCTTTTCTGCTCCTCGATATTCCATACAATACGGACGGGTATTACACTGCCAACAAGACCAGCTACATCAAAGCACAGTTGCAATACATCATCGATGAGTTTGAGCGCATTACAGGTAAGAAGTTCGATTACGAGAAATTTCATGAGATTCTGCGTATTTCGAGCATAAATGGTGCTTTGTTTACCAAGGCGCTCGATTTGATCGGAAAGAACAAGCCTTCGCCTGTGAGTGGTTTTGATGGCTACAACTTCATGGCGTTAATGGTTGTTGCGAAGGGGCGCCCCGAAACAACTGAGATCCTCAAAGCTTATATCGCAGAGCTTGAGGAGCGACTTGCTACCGGTAATTATGCCTTCGAAGGTGAAGAAAAATACCGCCTGATGTATGACGGATTAGCATGCTGGCCTTATCTGCGGCACAACTCAGAAACACTTGCGAGTATGGGTGTTAATACGGTTGGTTCGATCTATTGCAATATATTCGGCACATCGTTTAATGATCTGGATGAATATTGTCAAGGGTACGCGAGCACGAATAACTCTCAAGGTATCGATCTAGCATTGCAGCGTCGGCGCGCTATGATCGACGAATATCATTGTGATGGTACGCTCTGTAGCGTCACGCGCAGCTGCAAGCCATGGGTAGGAATCACGTTTGAGATATCACGTCAGCTCGAAAAGGAAAAGGGCATACCTTTTGCAACCTTCGATGGCGACCAGGCAGATCCGCGTGTCTTCTCGAAGGCGCAATACGAGACGCGCGTTCAAGGGCTGACTGAAGTAATGGATGAACGCATAGCGCAGCGTGAATAAGAAAAGACGACGTACCCAAACTAAGGATGAAGCATAAGTAGATCGTGCTTGAATAACGGGCGATCATACTTACCCTGCCGTTAAAGGAAAGAGAGATATCGATGGGCCGCATACAAGAAATACTCGCACAGTTCGAAGAGGCTTCAGAGCACCCGTATCGAACGATCGATGCATGCAATGCTGACAAGAAGAAGGTAATTGGGCTGGCTCCCTACTTTGCGCCTTATGAATTGGTGCATGCAGCCGGGATGTATCCAGTAGAGTTGTGGGGAGGCAATATCGATGCAAGCGAAGCGCATCGCTATTACCCGGCGTTTTACTGCTCGATCCTATTATCGCTACTCGAGTACGGACTGAAAGGAGATTATGATTTTCTTTCAGGCATCATCATTCCCACCACCTGTGATGGCCTACGCAACCTTGAAGAGAATTGGAAGTATGCCAAGCCCGATATGCCTGTCATTGCACTTACTCAGCCAGTGAATCGCAAGACGCAGGCTGCTGAAGACTATTATGCGAACGAGCTTCATCGGGTTCAACATGAGCTTGAGGAGATAGCGGGTCATCTGATTACGGATGCGCAGCTCTTCAATAGTATTCAGCTCTACAACAAGCAAAAAGAGCTCATGCGTCGTTTCCCTGAGGTGGCATGCGACCATCTTGATATCTTCACGCCTAAGGTGCGGCATTATGTCTACAAAGCTGCCCGAGTAATGCCAGTTGAGCTACATACTCGTTTGGTGGCAGAGTTGCTTGATGAACTCGATGATGTTCCTGTCTATGATTTTGATGGACCGCGCCTGATTGCTACCAGCATATTGATGGATTCAACTGAGCTGCTCGATACGCTTGAGCAAGAGGGTATTGCGATCGTAGGTGATGATATCGTTGGTGATTCGAAGCGTTTTGAAACCGATGCGCCTGCTCATGTGGACCCCTTTGTTTCGCTCGCGCGTATTTGGCCCCATATTGAAGGATGCTCGGTACTCTACGATCCAAAGAAGCTACGAGGCCCGATGTTGATCGACCTCTACAATCAACGTAAAGCGGATGGCATTCTTATTAGCATCATTAAATTCTGCGAAGAAGAAGAGTTTGATTATCCCGTTCTAAAGAAAGATTTTGAAGTAGAGGGAATTCCTGTGCTTTATCTTGAGACCGAGAATCAGGGTCGCATTGACGAACAAGCAGCAACACGTATACAGGCGTTCGTAGAGATGCTCGATTAGGCCGAGTAAATGTTCCTATATTGAGCTTTTGATGTATGAAAATTGAATTTGCGTATAAAAAATCCCTGAAGTTGATTTCCTAACCTCAGGGATTTTGTTTGAAATCGCTTTACCTTCAACCTAGTTAATTCGGCATTAAAGCGAATGCTTCGAATTCAGCCGGCGCAAACTTGGAGGCGCTTGCGGCTCTTGTATCGATTAGTACTCGATGAACTTCGCTGCAGGAGTGAAGCAGATCGGGCACTTCTCGAAGTCTTTGCCGCGGTGGATATAACCGCAAACGGGGCAGAGATAGAAGTGCTCATCGGTGGGCGTATCGATGTTGTTGTATGCCCACATATAGTTTTCAGCATGATAGCCTTCAGCGAGCTTTGCGCGCGTGAAGATCATAACAGCAGCGTTGTTGCCCTCTTCCTGAGCCTTCTTGATGAATGCAGGATACATGTCGGAGGTCTCATAGATTTCGCCCTGAGCAGAAGAGATGAGGTTCAGGTCTGCAGGAGCATCGGTGCCTGCGGTAACTTCCGGACGAGGCCAATCAGGATCTTCAGCCGTAACTGCGTTGTACTCCATAGCAATGTGGATCTGCTCAGCTGCAGAGGTTGCACGCCAGAGAGCTGCGAGCTGGGAATAGCCTGCTTTTTCTGCTGCGTCAGCATAAACGCTGTAGTGTGCAGAAGCGCCAGTTTCGCCACCAACAGCTGCCTTCAGGTTCTCGAGCGTGGTGCCTACAGGTGTTTCGCTACCTGCTGCAACGTTGAAGTTAGTCGAGTTATCCGGCGTTGGGATTTCATCGCGCACTTGTTGTGCCATGTTCATCACTCCTCTTCGATCGCGCGTGCGATCATCGATTCATACTAGTCGAAGAACGTTTGCAGCTCTTCTGTGCTCTTCTCGCTCACAGGCAGACTGCGTTCGTCCTTGATGTAGAATTCTACTCCATGAAACAATAAAAAGGTTGATTGCTAACAAATGGTTAACTATTTTTTGATGTGAAAACGCGATCGATCGATGCGTCTTGACACAAGAAGAACGCTATCGTTGAGAAAGCGCATCAAACGAATAAGCCTGCTTGCGAGCTGACACGAAAGGACGATCATGGAACGCGAGAATGCGTGGAAATCCTATACCGATCAGGACAAATCAGAACTTAACGAGCTTTGCGAAGGCTATAAGAGCTTCCTTTCGCAGTGCAAGACCGAACGACTCGCCACCAAGCGCGCTATCGAGCTCGCAAGCGCAGCGGGCTATGCTCCCCTGGCAGAGGCAATCGCTGAAAAACGTGCGCTGAAACCAGGCGATAAGGTTTGGATCGACAATTACGGCAAGGCGATCATGCTCGTGCAGATCGGAACGAACGACATCGAAGCGGGCGTGAACATCTTGGGTGCGCATATCGATTCCCCGCGTCTCGACCTGAAGCAGAATCCGCTTTACGAAGCTTCCGATTTTGTGCTGCTCGATACGCACTATTACGGCGGCATCAAGAACTATCAGTGGGTCGCGCTGCCGCTCGCGCTTAAGGGTGTAGTGGCCAAGAAAGATGGCACTGTGGTCGATATTTCGTTGGGCGACGATCCAGCCGACCCGGTCTTCTGTGTGACCGATCTGCTGCCGCATCTGGGCGCAGAGCAGATGAAGAAGAATGGCAGGGAAGTGGTGGAAGGCGAAAGCCTCGACGTTTTGTTTGGGAGTGAACCGCTCATCGTTGAAGACTCTGAAGAAGCCACCGAAGCAAAGCCAGCCAAAAAAGAACAAACCTACGAAGAGCAGATCGCGAGCACTGCGCAAAAGGAAGCGGTACGCGCGCATATCATGCAGTTGCTTCTTGAACGCTACGGTATCGAAGAGGAAGATTTCCTTTCTGCTGAGATCGAGGTGGTCCCCGCGGGCGACGCGCGCGATTGCGGACTCGATCGCTCGATGGTGATCGGTTATGGTCAGGACGACCGCGTCTGCGCGTACACGAGCCTGGTGGCTCAGCTTGCCATCGAAGATCCTGCTCGCACAGCGGTATGCATCCTCGTGGACAAGGAGGAGATCGGCAGCGTTGGTGCAACGGGCATGACCTCGGCGTTCTTCGAGAACACCATGGCAGAGATCCTCAATTTGATGGGCAAGCAGGGCGATCTGGCGCTGCGTCGCTGCCTGGCGAATTCCTCGATGCTCTCTTCCGATGTGAGCGCAGCTTTCGACCCTTCGTATGCTTCGGTCTTCGAGCCGAAGAATTCCGCCTATTGCGGACGTGGCCTCGTGTTCAATAAGTACACGGGCTCTGGCGGTAAGTCAGGTTCCAACGATGCGAATGCTGAATACATGGCAGCACTCCGCAAGATCATGGATGATTCAGGTGTGAAGTATCAAACCGCTGAACTGGGTCGCGTGAACGCGGGCGGCGGCGGAACCATTGCCTACATTCCTGCGAAATACGGCATGAACGTCATCGATTCTGGCGTGGCAGTGCTCTCCATGCACTCACCTTGGGAAGTCACGTCGAAGGCAGATATCTACGAAGCCTACAAAGGCTACAAGGCCTTCTTGAGCGCTTAAGCGCTTTCGCCTTATCAAGTGTGCGAAGACCACCTCTCTCCCAATCACGATATTAGGCTCGTTGCGAAGAGAATCCTTGATAAGGCGATCACGAGAGGACGCATCTTTTTAGCGATTTGCGCAATCATAACCTTTGCGATGTTCGTTCTTCTCTCCATCGAGCTGCCGATTTGGTGGGTGCCGCTTGTCATAGGGCTTGTTGGAAGAGATCTCTTCGTCGCTCAAGGTGTGAAGAGCGGCAAGCGTGAACTGGCCCCTTTGCTCTAACTACATCTCCAAACGCAATTCAGCATTAGGGGCAAGGGGAAGGCATCTTTCTCAGCATATTTTTGAACTTTAACTAAGGTTTTTAAATCACTAGTGACAGAAATGTTTTAGCGAACAAGGTCATCGTCTCTTATGAGGCTTCTAGCTCTCCTTTTTATATATGGAAAACGTATAACACGATATGAATTATAAGTAATAGTAATTTCATGTTGAGCGATTGATAATCTTCTTAGTCACGGTTTGGTGTTCACAACGAACACTTCCTTTTCTTCGGAGGAATCATGCCTTTTTCGATTGAGAAGAATGCTCGCAAGTTTCTGCGAGGTGTCATCTTAGCCATTGCCACCTTTCTCACCTTGGGAAATGGACTCATTTACATGTGGTCTATTTTCAATGTTCCCCTGATGGAAACTTTTGGTTATACGGCTTCGGGTGTTGCGCTCGCATACTCACTTTTTATGCTGATGAGCTGCGTCGGCAGCTTTTTGAGCGGTTGGCTGCAGCAGCATATGGAACAGCGCTTTGTGGTCCTGATAGCGGGTATCATTTTTTCGTTGGGCTGGTTACTCTCGGGTTTTGCTGAATCGTTGCCGCTTCTCTATCTTTTCTTTGGGGGTCTAGCAGGAACTGGAAATGGCCTTTCTTACAACGCTTTGCTGTCGGTCGCCACCACGTGGTTCCCAGATAAGCGGGGTTTCGCAAATGGAGTTTGCACGTGTGGTGGCGGTATGGGGCCAGTCATCTTTGCGCCGATTGGCAACCTGCTCATAGAATCGTTCGATGTCATGATAGCTTTCCGCATTGTTGGTATCGCATGGCTTGGTATCTATCTTCTTTTCACGTGGTTCTTGGTCATGCCGCGTGCTGGGTGGAAGCCTTCTGGTTGGAACTCCAAGGAACAAACTGCAACTTCGGCCGTGTCTTCTCAACGCAGCTTCAGCGGTCGGGAGATCTTGAAGCAACCTTTATTCTATGTTCTCTTTCTTATATTGATGGTTGCTGTTACGAGTGGACAGATGATCAACGGGCACGCGTCAAGCCTCGGTCAAGAGCTCGCAAATCTTACTGCAGCTGAAGGAGCCTTGATGGTGAGCCTCCTTGGTATAGGAAGCGTTGCTGGTCGGTTAGGATTTGGTGTGCTTTCCGATAAGATAGGGCGCTTCACTACTTTGATCATTATTTTGGGGCTCAATGCTGCAGTCATGATGTTGTTCTTAGGTAACGCTACTACATTTAATACATTCTTGAGCTGCATGATGATAGTGGGGGCTTGCTTCGGCGGCACTATGAGCGTAATGCCCGCGATTGTGGGAGACTCCTTCGGGCCTCGGTATTTCGGACAAAATTGGTCATTTGTCTATCCTGGATATACAGTTGCAGCATTTATTGGGCCGATGGTGGCTGCGCAGACAACGGAGCTGACAGGCTCGTGTGAGCTTGCTCTTCTAGTTGCGGGGACGCTTGCGGTAGTGGGAATAGTCCTTGTTGTTATTGGAAAAAGGCTGGCAACGCAATTGGCGCAGCGTCAAAGCTAACCACGTTCAGGTATCAAAGACTCTTATATATTTGAAAGGAAACTAGAGTTTTTCTTTCAAGCTCGGTGAAGGGTTCGCGATAAAAACCGCAGGTAGCGATTGTCGAAGGAGGGGCTGCAGGAGCGAGTAATCCGATATAGGCTTTTGGCTTTTAACGGATTACTTGCTAACTCGCAGCATTGAAAGCCAACATTTGCTCTTTGAATAAAGAGGCGGCTTTGGACATTTTTCTCCCTCTGCACCATGCAAGATCAACATGAGCGATTACGGGCGGATCAAGCGGAAGGAAAGCCAAGCCAGTTCGTTCTCCAAGTGCTCGTATGCCGCCTAAGCTTAGCATGTAGCCCATGCCTTCGCGCACCATCTCAATACCGTTATTTCCCAAGTTGAATGTTGCTCGAACGTTAAGTTCGTTCAAGTGATCGCCAAACCAAGAAGACAGCATGTCGAAGGCGAGCGCTTGATCGGGGATCAGCATAGGGTAATTCACTAGTTCTTCAGCGCGAACAGCCGATCCGTTTGCTAAAGGATCATTCTCTGGAATGAAGCATCCCCATCGATCCAAGTGGGAAAGCCGAATGCTCTCATAACGATCGATAGCGGGGTATTCCAAAAGAAGAGCAAAATCATCAAGACCACGCTCTAGCCGATCGATGCAAAATCCAGCATGACCACTGTGTATACGAAAACGGACATGAGGGTGCTGATCCTGGAAAATGCGCATACAAGCTGCAACGAGGCGCATGCTCGATGATTCGCAAGCACCAATTGAGATATCGCCAGCAATGATCTCTTCTGAGGCGGCGAAGTCCGATTCGATGCGCCCCATCAATCCGATAACATCTTGAGCGCGTCGCATCAGATATAAGCCTTCTTCGGTTGGCTCGACACTGCGGCTATGACGAAGCAATAACGCACATCCTAATTCACGTTCAAGATCAGCTATCTGTCTTGAAAGGGTTGGTTGCGTTACGTGAAGCTCTTCGGCTGCGCGCGACATGGTTCCTGCCTTGCAAACCGCAAGAAAGTATTTCAAAGTCTTGAATTCCATTACGAGCCTTCAATACGTTATTCAAATAACACACTCTTTAGTATAGATTACGAGAATCCCTAACGCTCAAATCGACTCCACTTTATTCGGTTGTAGCTTTACAGGGTTATTTCAGCAGTTAAGCAACTTTGCCCAGGAGCGGCTATACGTTCGAGAGCGCTTCTAAGCGAGGAAACATCTCTTCCTGAAGCTCATCAGCTATATAAGAAGCTGACTTGAAGCCTTGTTCGCTCAGCAAGTTTCCTTCGGCATTGAGCGCTGCAGTAGCTTGTTGCTGGAACTCCTTAACCATATTACGTATCAGACGCATATTGATTCCTATTCGTTCAGCCATGATGTGAAAGTCTTCAGAGGTGACTTCTCGTATATCCAGATGGTTTCCTATTGCCATGCCCATAGTAGAAGAGAAGCGAGCAAAATAGGTGGTGCTCACCAGATCGTAGGCAGGAGCCATTTGGAATGACTTCCAGTCAAGAGAATAAAGAATGGAGATATTCTTCAGATGGTTGTCACAATTACCAATAAGATAGTTGAACAACAAAAGGCGCGTGAGATTGGCAATATCCTGTGCGGGATTTGCTGAGCTATTTCGGAAGAAATCAGCAAGCACGGTTACGGTGTTGGGCTCAAGTTGGCGGTACTTTGCTTCCGGCATGATGCCAAATGCCTGCGTAATATCTTCCTGATGCTGGCGGAGAGGCGCCACCTGACCATTGATAACTTCCGATGCACTGCCTAAGCGATCATAGCGTTCTACGCAAATGATCGGACGTGAGGGGTTGAGCAGTGCTGTCTTGGCTGATGGAACCCCACATGCAGCAGCGCAGGTGAGGGATAGATGCTCAACGATCATAAGATCGTGAAGGTCTTCTCGTGCGAACTTGATGATGTAATTGGAAGGAGCGCCGCCGACTGGTTGATACCAGCCATCACCAAGAGGAGCTTTAGGATCGTGGAAGAGTCCGCATTTGTTTTGGGTGCCAGCCAGTGAAAGACGAGCTAATTCGATGGAGGCATCTATCGAACGAGGTTTTCCCGCCATTGCTGTTAGATCCTGCACGGTGATGGGTTCATAAGATCGTTCGGTTTGATAAGCATAGGGGTTGATGACGATATCTCCTAGGCAATCGAGGCCGCAACTACCCAACATGGTGAAGTAATCGCCGTTAAGGATGCCCATGGAGCGGCACAAGTTCTCGAGTGCTTCTCCCTCGGGCAAAAGACCTTTGAAGTAGGGCAAAAGTTCCTCTTCGGAAAAGGGTTTTTCTCGTAGAGGAAGAGACAGCGAAACGGCAGCAGCATCGGTGCGGGCAAGGTATTCCTGGTTGTAGCAAAAGGTGGTTTCACTGTTTTCGCGCACAAGATTTCCTAAGGCAACGAGTCCGTCAGGGTAATCGCGATAGATAGTAAGATTCATGGCTATTCACCTCGTTTCGCAAGATAGACATCTAAGCCTAAGGTGATCAAAACGGTGAGGGCTTTCGCGAGCTCGGCCGTAGGTTTACCGTTTTCCAGATTAGAGATGAACGTAAGGCTAACGCCGCATAGGTCGGCAAGATCGGTTTGGGTTAAGCCTTGTCGCTTTCGCTCGGTGCGAATGGCAGCTCCAATTTCGTTGCTGGTGCGAATCGGGTTCATGCTGTTCCTTCAGAATTATTGCGTACGCCACAATTATGGCATAGTTTTGCGAAATTGCTGCGTACGCCGAAAAAGAACACATTTCAGTAGCCGAGTTGGGCAAAGGAAGAAAAGCCCAAAGAGGCTCAAAGGAGCTCATCTATCGATAACGAAACCGCTTATTTCGGTTGTAGCTTTACAGGGTTAGTTCAGCAGGTTGGCAACTTTGCCAAGCAGCGGTTCGAAGCTGATGCCACGGCTCATGAAGTTTGGCTGCTCGAGCGTGACGATCATCGCATCGTGCACGAACTTGCCTGCGAAATCCACAGCCGTATCCAGACTCTTTTCAGCCATGATAGCCGCGGTCACACAGGAGCAGAACAGGTCGCCCGTGCCGTGCAACATGACCGGAAGCTTCTCTACTACGAACTCTGTGAGGGGAGTATTGCGGCCTGCGACATAGTTGCGCAAGAAGCCATCTTCGCGATCAACACCCTTGATGATCACGTTTTTCGCACCGCGATTGCGCAGCATGTTGATCATGCTCTCGACTTCTTCAACAGAAACGTTCTGGCCTGTGTACTCAGTGCCGAGGATGACCGAGGCTTCGGTCAGATTCGGCGTGAGAATGTCTGCGCCATCGGCCAGGGTTGCCATGGCATCGCAGAGTTCTTTGGTGTAAGTAGGATAGATCTTGCCGTGGTCTGCCATAACGGGATCGACCATGCGAAGCGCGTTGGGGAACAGCGCATACAAACGCTGAATGCTATCGACCTGCTCAGGCGCGCCCAAAAAGCCAGAATAGATGGCATCCAGGAAAATATCTACTTTCTCCCAAGCATCGATATAGGGCTTCATCATGTCGGTCGTGTCGAGCATGTGCCATACGGGGAAGGCAGTGTGTGAAGAGAAGAGGCCGGTAGGAAGCGGGCACACATCGCATCCTGCGGCGGAGATAACGGGAATGGCCACACCCAGTGAGCATTTTCCGTATCCGCACAGATCATGCACCGCGCCTACGCGTGGGATGTAATCTGGGTTTTCGGAATGATCGTAGAGTGGCATGCTTTGCAGTCCCATGAGGTGCTTCTTTCTATTCGTGCCCGCATGAACGGACGTTTCTGTATCAAAACAAAACGAGTGCGCTATTCGCCTTCGCTCTCATTCTCTTCGTCGCGGTCTTCCGGGCGTTCGCCGCGATCGCGAAACACCCTGCGCGTTTTACGTTCGCTGATCACCGCTGCGATGATGCTGATAACGATTCCAGCACCGACCAAACATCCGATTCCGGCATACGTTTCAAAGATGAAATGGTAGATCTCAGCCAGATCCATGATGCCCCTTTATACTTTGTTTCCTTATCGACAGGACCCCTCACGTTTCTCGAATGTTCAAGACGCCTTGAAAAGAGAGAAGGGCTGTTAGGTGGTATCCTGTTTGGTTGTAAAGTATACTCAATCTGAATATCTCAACAATACCAAAGACGCGCTGATGAAGTTCTGCGTTGAACTATTGTTTACGAAAGGGAAATCATGCTCGACATCCGATTCGTCCGCGAAAACATCGATCTTGTGAACAAGGCCATGGAAAGCCGCAATTTCACGTGGGATTCGAAGCGCTTCTTGCAGCTCGACGAAGATCGCCGCAGCGCGATCGCGCAGGAGGAAGCGTTGCTTTCGCAGCGCAACGCCATTTCGAAGAGCATCGGAGCGCTCATGGGCGAAGGCAAGAAGGAAGAGGCAGAAGCAGCCAAAGCAGAGGTCGCGAAGCTCAAAGAGAAGATCGCCTACTACGCCGATTTGCACGAGCAGGCCGAGTCTGCGCTCAACGAGCTCATCCTCGCGATCCCGAACATTCCTTCCGAAACCACGCCGATCGGCAAAGACGAAGACGATAACCCCGAGGTGCGTCGTTGGGGCACGCCGCCCACGTTCGATTTCGAATTCAAGGCGCACTGGGATCTGGGTGTGGATCTGGGCATCATCGATTTCGAGCGCGCGGTGAAGCTTGCCGAATCGCGCTTCGTGCTGCTGGGCGGACTTGGTGCTCGTCTCGAGCGCGCGCTCATCAGCTTCATGGCCGACACACACGTTTCTCGTGGCTACAAGGAATGGTGGTGTCCAGTCATGGCGAACGCCAAGACGCTCACGGGTACCGGTCAGCTTCCAAAGTTCGAGGAAGACTTGTTCAAGACCACGGAAGGCCTCTATCTTATTCCCACCGCCGAAGTGCAGCTCACGAACATCCACTCCGATGAGGTACTCAGCGCCGATCAGCTGCCGCTCAAATATTGCGCCTTCACGCCGTGCTTCCGCGAAGAGGCGGGCAGCGCCGGTCGCGATACGCGCGGACTCATTCGCTTGCACCAGTTCGACAAGGTCGAGATGGTCAAGTATGCCAAGCCCGAAGAATCCTACGACGACCTCGAAGCGATGGTCGCCGACGCGGAGAATATCCTCCAGCTGCTTGGCTTGCCGTATCGCGTGATCAGTCTCTGCACGGGCGATCTGGGCTTCTCGGCTGCGAAGACCTACGATCTGGAAGTGTGGCTGCCTTCATATGATGCCTACAAGGAGATCTCTTCGTGCTCGAACTGCGAAGACTTCCAGGCACGTCGCGCGAATATCAAGTACAAGGACCCCGAGAACTTCAAAGGCAACCGTCTCGTGCATACGCTGAACGGTTCCGGTCTTGCGGTTGGTCGTACCATGGCTGCGATCATTGAGAATTATCAGCAAGCCGACGGCTCGATCAAGGTTCCTGATGTGCTCGTTCCCTATATGGGTGGCATCGAATACATCAAGCCTGAATAAGCAGTTATAAGCAGTCGAACCATGCCTGGCAAGCGCGCGCGAAATACGAATAAGCCTCGCGGAAAGCATGCTGCTCATGCAGCGCCTCCTGCGCCCAAGCGCGCCTCAGCGCCCGCGCCTAACACGCCGCGTCCTGTTCAAACGCCTCATGCTCCGCAGAAGCCACGACCAGCCGTGCCTCATGCTCCTACGGCAAACCAGGCTGTGCATCCAGGAGCAAGTGCATCGCCGACTGCGAAGGTACCACACACTCCAGCTGCGAGACCGCAGGGTGAACAGATTCCCGTAAGCCGGGAGATGCCTTCCGCGCATCCGCAAGCGCAAAAAACTTCCAAGGCGAAGAAGGCGAAAAGAGCCAAGAAGAAGCGCGTTCCACGTGCGTTCAAGATCGTTATCACGATCATTCTTGTGGTGGTGCTCGCAGGCGGCGGCTTCCTTGTTTGGGACTACCTGTTCCGCTACGACGACAAGCAAGACTTCCAAGGTCAGTGGAAGATCGAGGGAACGAACGCTTCGATCGTGATCACCGATTCCGAGATCAAGCTCACCGATAGTGTGAGCTTCGGCTACGAGCTCGACACGTTCGCGAAGACCATCAAGTACACCTACGTGAACTATGCTAATGAGGGTTCGTACGTGTTCTCGCCCGAACGCGATGTGCTCACGATCACCGATGTAGATCCTGAAGCGAATCAGGGCGAAGGGAACCAATCGATGCGGCTGTTGAAGGTCTCGAACCAATCGACGGGAGAGCCGGAAACCGCCAACAATAACGACACGAGCGATGCGCAGACCAACGGAGTCGGCGTGATCGATGGCACGGAAAGCCCAACGCAAGCCGAGCGCAATGAACAAGCTGCTGGTTCTGCCCAAGGCGGAGACTAGCCCGTGGCAGAGAAGATCGCGCTCGAGCGGCTGAGCGTACTGCCCGATCGAATCGAAGCGGAGGTGCGCGTTCTCGATCCTGCTTATCGCACCACTTCACCTGAGCTTATCGCTCAAGTGCTCGTTCGGTTCCCTACGGTCCGTTATCACGCCTGCCGAAACGAAACAGGGCCTACCTTTAGTGCGGTCATGGAGAACACGTCGCTCCCGCACTTGCTCGAGCATCTGGTGATCGACATCCAAACACGGGCGCATGCCGAGCGAGAAGATGAAGCAACCGATCCTGTGTTCACGGGCACGACCCAATGGAGCGCGACCATGAGCGATGTGGCTATTGTGCGCGTCTCTTTCTACGACGATCTTATTGCACTCGGGGCTTTCAAACAGGCGCTCCACTTCATCAATCAAGAGCTCGCATAGATCACGTGCAAAACGGCAATCAACGCGACGTTAACAAACCTATGTGTGTCATGTTTTTTGATTCTCGCCTGATGCGAAGTGTCTATAATAGAACGCAGCCCGCTTTCGGAAAGAGACCACAGGGTATCGCCCCGCAAGCGTGTTCCTAAGAAGAAGTAAGTTCATGTATAAAGGGGGAAACACTATGGGAAGATTCGCAACATTTCTCGTTGGCGGCTTGGTCGGTGCAGGTATTGCCCTTCTCACAACGCCCCGCACGGGTGAAGAGAATCGTGCGCTCATCAACGACACGCTCAATGAGAATTATCCAGATGCAATGAAGGCAGCACGCGCAACCACCAATCAGCTCGTCGATGCTGCTGCAACTACTTCGACCAAGGTCATCAACACCGTGGTCGACAAAGGTGCTGAAGTAAAAAAAGGATTAACTAGTCGCGTAGAGCAGACGGCTCCTGCAGTCGTTGAGAAGAACGACGAACTGCGCGACAAGATCGATGCAGCACGCGAGCGCATTGCTGCGCAGGTCGCGAAGAATGCTGAAGCGGTTCACGACACGGCAGTCGATGCAGTGCCCGTAGCGATGGATGCTGCTAAGAATGCAAAAACAGCGGTCAAGGAAGCAGCTGAAAATGCAACGGACGCAGCAAAAGACATCGCGCAGAGCGCTGCTGATGCTGCGAAGAGCACCGCAAAGACCGCGGCAAGCGCAGCAAAAGATGTGGCAGAAACCGCCAAGAAAACGGCTAAGTCTGCAGCAGATGCAGCAAAGAAGGCCACCAAGAAATAACGGGATTCACGCGATCAACGCTAACGATCCACTAACGATAAGGCGCTCTTAGGAGTGCCTTATCGCGCATTGAGGGGTTATGGGAGACATTCATACAACGCAACAATTGATGGGAGTGCGTGTCGAACACGCGAAGAAACCGGGCAAACGGCTCGGGCGCGTTCGCCATTTCATCTTTCATCCCACTAAGCGCAAGATCGTGGGCTTTGCAGTGAAGCGGCCCGATGCTGCGCTCATGTTCCATCGGAGCGATATCTTCGTGGCGCTCGACGGCTATAGCGTGGTCGATGGTGTAGTCATGATCAATGACGATAGCCAATCGACCGGCCGTGCTGCTTGCAAACGCCTGGGCATCTCATGGGACGATTGCGTTATCTGGCAAGGTCTGCCGCTCATGACGGAGAACGAAGAGCGCCTGGGTTACGTGGGCAGCGTTTCCTTCGATGCCGAAACGGGCGATGTCGTATCACTCCAGGTCGATAAGGGAGCTTCGGTCGAGTTTCTGCTCGGTAGATCGGAATTGCCGGCCAGCCTGATCGAAGGCTTCAAGATCGGCATCGGCGACAATCTCTCCAAGGCTTCGGAAGATGAGACCTTCCGCGGCGCGATCGTTGTCTCCCCTGAAGCGCTCAAGCTTGAACGGGAAGGCGGCGTGGCGGAAAAAGCCGGCGCTGGTGCAGCAGTTGCAGCGCATAAGGTCTCTCAAGCAAAAGACAAGGTGAAGCCCAAAGCCGAGGAAGCAGCTCAAAAAGCCGAAGAGCTGGTGAACAAAGGGGCATACAACCTCGGAGTCCAACTCTCTAAAACGCGGGGCATGTTCTCGAACTTCAAAGACGAATACAAAAAGGCGCTCGAAGGGAAGAGCGATGAAGGCGAATAGCGACATCGCTCCTGAAATCCCTGAAGCGGATTTCAACGAGGCAAAAGTCGCATTTGAGGAATCGCTTGGTTCGAACTTCGGTACGGCGTCCATCCTTGAAGAGGAAGAAGAAGCCCCTACTCTTACGAGCGCGAACCCATCGCGCATGAGCAAGGTCCTTTTCACGATGCGCCAGATCTCGCAGAGCGATCATCGTACTGCGGGCATCCTTGCGCTCACGTTGGGTGCATTCGGCATGCATAAGTTCTACCTTGGCTACCATGAACAGGGATTCTTGTTGTTGCTCGCTACGATCATCCTCGCAACGCTCTCATCTGGCATCGGCATTCTGGCCATTTGGATGGTCGCTGGTGCCGAAGGGATCATCTATCTTTCCAAGTCGCCGCAAGAATTCGAACAAATTTATGTAGAGGGTACGCATAACTGGTTCTAGCAGTGCAAGTTCCCTGCTCTTTTCGTTATAATAGGCTGCGATCATTCGATCAAGTTGCACGCAGGTGCAATGCTTAAATAAGGAGGAGAATATGCCCACCATTACTCGCGATCAGGTAAGGGTCCCTGCAGATGTAATGCCTGAAGCACGTGAAAACTACATTGAGAACTATATGAAAGCAACGCGCGGCACGGGCCGTTTGATGTTGTTTGCTTGCGATCAGAAGATCGAGCACTTGAACAAAGACTTTTACGGCGAAGGCATCGATCCGTCGGATCTCGAGCCCGAGCATCTTTTTGAGATCGGCAGCAAGGGCACCATCGGCATCCTGGCTGGTCAGCGTGGTCTTATCGCTCAGTATGCGAACGATTATCCCGAGATCAACTATCTCGTGAAGATGAATTCCAAGACCAACCTCGTGAAGGGCGCTCAGGACGATCCATATTCTCCGCAGCTCTACGATCTGGAAGCGGTACTCGCCATGAAAGATGCGGGCGTTAACATCGTTGGCATCGGCTACACCATCTATCTTGGCTCCGAATACGAATCAACCATGATGGCTGAAGCAGGCGAGCTCATCGCCGAGGCTCATGCTCAGGGTCTTATCGTGGTGCTCTGGATCTATCCGCGCGGCAAGGCAGTGCCCGACGAGAAGGATCCCGATCTTATCGCAGGCGCAGCAGGTGTTGCGCTTTGCTTGGGTGCAGACTTCGTGAAGGTCAATCCGCCGAAGGCAACCGATGGCCAGACTTCTGCTGAAGGCCTCAAGATCGCTTCGACCGCTGCAGGCCGCACGGGCCTGGTTTGCGCAGGCGGTTCTAAGGAAGATGCTTCGGTCTTCCTGTCCGACCTTTACGATCAGATCCACATTGGTGGCGCATGCGGCAACGCAACGGGTCGTAACATCCACATGCGTTCGACCGAAGAAGCAGTTCGCCTTACCAAGGCTATCTCTGCTATCACGCTAGGTGATTACAGCGTCGAAGATGCGCTTGCAGTCTTCAATGGCGAAAAGGATTTCACCATCTAAGTTGCTGAAATATGCAGTGAGCGTTTCTTGAGTAAGGGCATTTGCTCTCAGGCGCTCGAGCCGGACTTGTTCGGTGAATACAATCTAAACGGGAGGTGCTTGTTATGAGCTCCTCCCGTTTTTCGTTCTGGGCCATACTATCTAGCTCAGCCGGCAGAGAATGGTCACTCTTGAGAAAAGGGCCCCTGCCTTGTTTTTGACCGCTTCAGTCTACGGAGCATCCCTCCTGGGTAAGGGGAGGGCGAGGGCGACGAGTGAACAATACAGAGAGGTGCAGGAAGGAACCATGCGCGCATGGATATTTCAGTATCTCTTTTTCAGATCGTAATGGGATTGGCGGTTTATCTTGTCATTGCTGCAGTGCTCATTGCGGTATCGGTCATTGATTTTCGAACGCGCCGCATCCCGAATGGATATGTGCTTGCCCTTTTGGCCTTGCGTCTTGTCGTTGCTGCCTTCGATGCTTTGTGGGGAAGCGCCTCCGCGGCGTTTGTGTCACTTGCCACTTCAGGTGTCGTTTCGATAGGGGTAACGTTCGCGCTGGTCGTGCTGAAGCGGATTTTTGAGAAGCGCACTCAGCAAGAAAGCTTAGGGTGGGGAGATGTGAAGCTGCTGGCGGTAGGCTGTTTATTCCTCGATCTCCAGCAAGCTTTCACGGCGCTCTTCATCGCTTCGCTGGTAGGGGTGGTGTTGGGCGTGTGCTTTCGCATCTTCGCAAAGGATCGCACCTTTCCCTTCGGTCCTGCACTCTGCTTGGGCATCATGATGGGCCTGTTCGTATGAATGAAGCGCATCGGGGCGTTCTTGCAAGCCCGCTGTATTTCTCAGTGTTCCATCGATGTTCTTTCATTTATCAGGGAAAACTTGTTAGTAAGAAGGCCCTTGCAACAAAAAAGCTCCCCAGAAGGGAGCTTGATTCTTAGCTGGTGCCCGAGGCGAGATTTGAACTCGCACGTCTTTCGACAACGGTTTTTGAGACCGCCGCGTCTGCCATTCCGCCACTCGGGCAAGCGAAGATTCATTATAGCGGATTCGCTCTCTTGCATAAAGCGCCGCTCAGCAAAATGGCGTTATAGAAGGGTGAATAGTGGGCTGCGCGCTCATACGTAAAGAGCTCGTGCAAAACAGAGCGGGATGGTGCTGCGAACAAGCAAGACTAAGGGTGGCTCTATTCTGTTCATCCACGGACAATCTGCGCGCCTTGTTGCGCCGAGCAAAGCGCTTTCTGCCATAATAGCCAGTGAATGATAATCGCGATTCGAACGCAAGGGGATAACGATGTATAACGAAACGATGTACGAGCGCGGCAATGCTCCGTCGGCAATTCGTGAGCTGTTTGCCTACGGCATGGAACGAAAAGCCCAGATCGGCGAAGATAAGGTGTTCGACTTCAGCATCGGTAACCCTTCAGTTCCAGCTCCCGATTCGGTCGCAGAGACTATTCGCGAATTGGCAGATATGGCGCCTGCTCAACTGCACGCTTATTCCGCGGCGCAAGGCCTCGAATCAACGCGCGCGGCGATCGCTGAGAACCTGAACAAGCGTTTCGGCACCCACTACACAGCCGATAACCTCTACCTCACCATGGGCGCAGCAGCGTGCCTCTCGGCTTGCTTCACGGCGCTCATCAAGCCGGGCGATGAGATCATCGTCATCGCGCCCTATTTCCCCGAATACCGCATTTGGATCGAATTTGCGGGTGGTGTGTGCGTTGAGGTCCCGGCGCGCGAAGACAACTTCCAGATCGATCTCGATGCGCTCGAGCAGGCGATCACGGAGAAGACGAAGGCGGTGGTCATCAACACGCCGAACAATCCGGTCGGCACCGTCTATACGCGTGAAACGCTCGAAGGTCTCGCAGACGTGCTCGTCCAAGCTGAGCAGAGGTTCGGTCACGATATCTACCTCATCTCCGATGAGCCTTATCGTGAGCTTACTTATGGCGTTGAAGTGCCGTGGGTCCCTGCGATCTATCCCAACACGCTGGTGTGCTATTCCTGGTCGAAGTCGCTTTCTCTGCCGGGCGATCGCATCGGCTATGTGCTCGTTCCGAACGAGGTCCATGATTCCCGCGAAGTCTATTTGGCAGTATGTGGTGCCGGTCGTTCCCTTGGCTACATTTGCGCGCCGGTTTTCTTCCAGCGCGTTATCGAGCGCTGCGTAGATGAGCCTACGAATGTGGAAGCTTATGCGGTGAACCGCGAGATTCTCACTCATGCGCTCGATGAGCTCGGCTATGAATACATCGAGCCCGATGGTGCGTTTTACTTGTGGATCAAGGCGCTCGAACCTGATGCGCAAGCGTTCTCGAACAAGGCAAAGGAACACGAATTGCTGCTCGTTCCTTCGGATAGCTTCGGCGTAGGTGGTTGGGTACGAGCAGGCTATTGCATCGACAAGAGCACGATTGAGCATTCGATCCCGGCATTCGCTGCATTGAAAGCTGATTACGAATAATGGCATTTGAAGGCGCAATCCTTGATTTTGATGGAACGCTTGTCGATTCGATCGATGCGTGGCACGATCTCGAGGGCGTGCTTGCCCGTGAAGCGCAGGCAACCGTCACGCTTGAAGATCGCAAGCAGCTTATTCCGATGTCGCTCGATGAGATCGCACAGTGGTTCCATGGGCGTTTCGGCCTAGGGAAGGATGCCCGTGCGGTACGAAAGCTCATGGACGAGTACATGGTCGATGCTCTTTCGCATTCGAACACTCTTCCGGGGGTCGAAGCCTTTCTTGAGAGCTGCAAACGCGCAGAGGTGAAGTTGACCGTAGCATCGTCAAGCCCTCAGCTGTATCTGCAAACAGCCCTTAAAGCACTAGGCCTGCTGCCATATTTCGAAGCGGTGCTTTCGGTCGAGGACTTGGGTACTACAAAACGCCAGCCAGGCATTTTCGAAGAAGCACGCCGGATCATGGCAACACCAAAAGAAGCTACTTGGGGCTTTGACGATTCGTTTTACGCGCTTCAGGTACTTCATAACGCAGGGTATCCCACCGTCGGGATCTTTGATCCGCACGAAGGTTACACCTTTGAAGAGTGGCAACAAGAAGCCGATATCGTCGTGCGAGGATTCAACGAGCTATCGCTCGCAACGTTGGAAGCATATCCAGTCAAGAACGAGCAGAAGAACTAGGCTCTAGGGAGTCCGAGCTTCTCCAGTATTGTGATCGCTTTCGAACGGATCTCGTCGAGGCTTTGTGGCGTAGCGAGTATGCTGGGGATGATCGTGCGCGCAGCCATATGCCCGATAGCTTCTGGATCGTGATCCTTCACTTCGTAATCGCATGAAACCAGAATGAGATTGCCGCGCAACTTCGCGTGATAATGGTGCTGGATGCCTTCGGTGATCGAGAGGATGGTTACGACCTGCTCGTCCACGAGGCAATCATTGAACACTCCCTCTTCGATGCCGCGCGAGATCGTGCGCTCGAAGGCCTGGTAGAATTCGCGATATCTGGTAAGAAATCCCTCGAAACGATCGCGATGGTCATAGACAAGCCCTTCGAACTCGATGAAGTCGAAGGGAAGATTGCACTTGCGCACCACGTCGTAGGAGATGAGCATATAGAGCTGAACGACACGATCGTCGATGTCGTTCATGATGTGGTCAAGTGCGGAGAGCGATCGGTTGGGGTCGCATACCTGTTCAAGGATGGCCTCTTTTGAGGGGAACCAGTAATAGATCGATGATTGATCCATGCCCACTTCGTGGGCGATCTCCGAAACGGATGTCTTGTGATAGCCTTTTTCGCGAAAGAGCCGGTTTGCTACCGTAATGATCTGCTCACGCTGGTTTTGCTTCGCGCTCGTATTCGTATGCGATTGAGCTTCTGATTTCGCTGAAGATTTCGAGTTTGAGGTAGCGGCAGGATGCATAATGCGTGCATGAGAAGCATCGATCTCGGGAGCTGTTTTTTGTGCGTTTCGAGTCTTCGCCATGAAAGCAACCTCCCAACGATGCGAGCATGAATGTGTCTTTTTGTGATTATACCCCTACGAACGCGCTAGACGAAATTTGGCGTTATCATAGAATCAATAAGATACGGGTGTGCGGCAGTGTCGCCATTCGATCAGTAGACCTATACGGAAAGAAGGCTTCAGGATGGACAAAAAAGTCTACGAATTGCTCAACGACCAGATCAACAAGGAACTCTATTCAGCCTACCTCTACATGGATTTCGCGAACTACTATGAAGAAGAGGGGCTTACCGGCTTTGCTAATTGGTACATGATCCAGGCTCAGGAAGAGCGCGATCATGCGCTGAAGTTCCGTAGCTACTTGCATGAGAACGGCGAAAAGGTGGTGCTCGAAGCTATTGCTCAGCCCGATAAGAAGTTCACCGACCACATCGCTCCGCTTGAGGCAGGCCTTGAGCATGAGAAGTACGTAACGTCGCTCATCAACGACATCTACAGCGCGGCGTTTGCAGTGAACGATTATCGTACGATGAAGTTCCTCGATTGGTTCATCGAAGAGCAGGGCGAAGAGGAAGACACGGCTGAAACCATGCTCACGCGCATGAAGCTCTTCGGCAACGATGCCAAAGCGCTCTACGATCTCGATCAGGAATGCGCTGCACGCGTCTACACCGCACCCGCCGCATAAGATGACAAACTACCCGGTCGTTCGACACCTTATGAACAAAAGGTGACGAACGAAAGCATCCGCTACATCAACGCAAGCAGCAGTGCCTCATGGGGCGCTGCTGCTTGTTCTATTTCAGCGATGCCCGATCAGCGAAGAGGGTGAGGCAACGAGGTGACTCTTTGCCGACTAAATTCATTTTAATAAAACCCGAGCAAAGCAGCGACGCACGAAAGAACCTGCAGAATGCAGGTTCTTGAGCAGGGAAGCGGGGAACCTCGTGTCTCGCGCTCGGTGCTGATCGTGCTCGATCAAAAGATGACGAACGACCGGGTAGTTTGTCATCTTTCTATCGATAGCTGTCGGCTCCCAAAAGCCCGTTCATGATGCTCGAAACGATCGAGATAACGATGCTCGCAACGAATCCCGACCCGAAGGTCGCGATGATGAAATCGATGCCGAACAGCCCGTTCGCCAGCCATGAAGCAAGATAGAGCAGCGCGGTATTGATGATGATATAGAAGATACCGAGCGTAATGACCGTTATAGGAAGCCCGAACAGCTGCAATATGGGTTTGATGGTCATGTTCAGCAGCGCGATGATGAGCGCGATGATGAGCACGCTTGCCCACGTGGACACCGTTCCGCCTACTTCGATACCGGGAACGAGCCACACCGCGACCGCGACGGCAATGAAGATGCCGATCACACGAAGCACGAAATTCATGGCCTTCACCTACTTTCTTCTGTCATTCTTATGAGAACGCTTTCCTAGCTTATGCGAGAAGGCGAAACTATAATCATGAAGTGCCCAAATGAAACAAAATTGTAAGAGGACGTTCAGGTGATCGAGACTATTGAACATACGATCGGCAAGCATGCGCTTTTCGATGCCGCTTCGCCAGCGCTTCTGATGGTATCGGGCGGCTCGGATTCAACGGCGCTTGCCTACATCATGGCCGACCTCCATGCGCGCGGGCTGGTCGGACCACTTGCGTGCTTGCACGTGAATCACAAACTGCGCGGGCGCGATGCCGAAGACGACCAGGTCTTCGTTGCTGCGCTTGCTGAAGCGCTCGATATCCCGTTCTTCTGCTGCGAGGTCGACGTTGCTCTGCTCGCCCGAGAAACAGGAGGTAACGTTGAAGCTATCGGGCGGCAAGAGCGCTACATTGCTGCGCGCGAAGCCCTCGAGAGCCTCTGCATGCACGCGGCAGTGCCCATCGCTGAAGGACGCATCATCACAGCGCACACGCAAGATGACCGCGTAGAGAACTTCTATATGCGCTCGATAAAAGGCACGGGGCCGGGCGGCTTTCGCTCCATGCTCTATCGCAATGGGCCAGTGGTGCGTCCGCTGTTGGATGTCTCGCGTGCTGGCCTGCGCTGCTATCTTGAGGAACGCGCGGCTCGTGGTGAAGTGGTCGTACGCGATGAACAGGGCGCTCTTTGGCGTGAGGATGCGACGAACGCGCATACCGACCGGTTTCGCTCCTACGTGCGTCACGAGATCGTTCCTGCAGCGAAGGCGCAGAACCCGCAACTGCTCGATACGCTCTGCCGCACGATGAACCTCATTGCTGACGAAGACGACTTCATGGAATCGCTCGCCGAAGACGCCCTTGTGAACAATGCTGAACAGGCAGAAGGCTACACGCTGTTGCTTCCAAGCTTCGGCATGCTCGCGCTCCCGCTCAAGCGACGCGCAATTCGTTCAGTGCTCGAGTCGCTCATCGGTTCCGAAGGGCGCATCGAGAGCACGTCCATCGAAGCCGTGCTTCAAGCCTTCGACGAAGACGGCAGCCCGCAAAGTGGCTATGTCGTGAACATCCAGGGCGATCTTGCCGTGAGCGCGAATAAACAAGGTGTGCTCATCGAACCTATGGTGCGCTTCCGCACGCGCCGCAAGCGCGCTTAACCGAGACTTTTCAATCAACGCTTTCTTAAGGAGAACCCATGGATCAACAGCCGGTCATTCCCATCAACATCATCTTGGCGTCGAATTCGCCGCGTCGAAAGCAGCTGCTTCAAGATGCAGGCGTCCAGTTCCGTGTGTTCACCCCCACTGAACCGGTCGACGAAACGCTCGATGCCGATCTGCTCGCGCAGCCTGAAGAGGCCGTGAAGAAGCTTGCCGAGCGAAAAGCAGGTGCAGCCGTTCAAGAGGTGCTCGCGCAGAATCCGGTGGGGTTGGGCTTTGTGATCGGTGCCGACACGATGGTCGTGCTCGATGGCGAGATCTTCGGCAAGCCCTATTCGGCCGATCATGCACGTGAGATGCTGCGTAAGCTCTCCGGCAAGACGCATCAGGTCATCACGGGCGTTTCGGTGTGGATGATGCTCTTGAACGAGACCGAAGAAAACGGGGGAGACGGCAACGTTTCGATCGGTTTCCGTACCTTCACGGAAACGAGCGAGGTCACCTTCAAAGAGCTCACCGAAGAAGACATCAATGCGTATGTGGCTACCGGCGAAACCATCGACAAGGCGGGCGCCTACGGCATTCAGGGCAAGGGCGCGGTGCTCGTTGAAGGCTATGAGGGCGACTACAACAACATCGTCGGGCTGCCTGTTGATAAGCTGCTCGAGAATTTCCCCGATCTTTTGCGCAGGGAAGTGCCGGTCGAGATAACGCAAAAAGAGGCGTAAACGCGCGAAAAAACGGGCTGTATGAGGCGTTCACGGGCGCAGACGATGTAGATTTATTGCAAATTTTTCGCAAATGGAATGTGCACACCTGCAAGCGGACGAATCGCGCGGCGCTTTTGCTAAACTAGAACACTAAAAGCCGCAGATGCGGTTTGAAAGCTATGCCATGAAAGAGGAGCGGTGGAAGAATTACATCCCGATCTTGAGCGCGTTCTGTTCTCTGAGAGCGACATTCGTGCGCGGGTACATGAAATGGGAGCGGCCATCACGCGCGATTATGCAGGAAAAGACCTTGTGGTCATCTCGATCCTGCGCGGTGCGGCGATCTTCATGGCCGATTTGGTTCGCCAGATCGATCTTCCGCTCGAAATGGATTTCATGGCAGTTTCTTCGTACGGAAAAGAGGCTGAAAGCTCGGGTATCGTGCGTATCCAGAAAGATCTTTCGACCGACATCATGGGCCGCGATGTGCTCATCGCCGAAGATGTGATCGATACGGGTCTCACGCTGCGCTATCTGATCAAGAATCTTCAGTCGCGCAAGCCCGCATCGCTTTCCATTGCGGCGCTTCTCCGTAAGGACATTCCAGAACAGGCCGATCTTCCCTGTCACTACCTGGGGTTCGCTTGTCCGGATGAATTCGTGGTCGGCTATGGGCTCGACTACGCGGAAAAATATCGCAACCTTCCCTATGTGGGAGCGCTCAAGCGGAGCGCGATCGCAAAGAAGGCCTGATCGTAAACGACTGAACCACTGAATGACCAACCGACCAACGCATAAGGAACATTGATACGTTATGGCACAAGATCCAAACGCAAAGAACAACAAACCGTCGAACAAGCAGCCTAACAAGCAGCCACGTCAGATCAACATCATCACGATCGTGGTGTTCGCGCTCGTGGCTATCTTCTTCTTCTCGATGCTCACGCGCATGCCACAAGGCTCTTCGGACGGCATCACGCAAACCGACTCGCTGGTAACGTCTGAATTCACGCAGGCGGTCGACCAGGGGCGTGTTGAATCGGTCGTCTATGATGCGGGCGCTGAGACCATTTCGGGTGTCTACTATCCCGCACAAACGGCAGGCGTAACGGCGGCGAATGCGTTCAATACGGGCATCGAGACGCTCAATTCCCAGTTGGGCACGATCGTGAATGGCGGCTCGCGCCTTGAGACCATCGAGCCGAGCATCCTGCAAGTCAAGACGCTCGGATCGAAGCACAACTTCACCTGTACCTGGGTCGGTCAGGACACGTTGGGCCAGCTCATGGCAGCGCATCCCGAGATCAAGTACAGCATTACCCTGCCTTCCCCGTGGGGTTCGATCCTGCTCTCGCTGCTTCCGATCCTGATCATCGCTGGTTTGCTGTTCTTCTTCTTCTCGCAGATGAACAAGGCGAACAACTCGCAGATGTCGTTCGGCAAGGCGAAGGCGAAGAAGTCGGTCGAGGAGCATCCCGACGTGCACTTCTCCGATGTCGCTGGTGTTGATGAAGCGGTCGAGGAGATGCAGGAGATCAAGGATTTCCTCGACAACCCTGCGAAGTATCAGGCTATGGGTGCGAAGATCCCGCGTGGTTGCTTGCTCGTAGGTCCTCCGGGCACGGGCAAGACCTTGCTCGCGCGCGCCGTTGCAGGCGAAGCGGGCGTGCCGTTCTTCAGCATCTCCGGCTCCGACTTCGTTGAGATGTTCGTAGGTGTGGGCGCTTCGCGTGTGCGCGATTTGTTCAAGCAGGCGAAAGAAGCTGCTCCAGCCATCATCTTCATCGACGAGATCGACGCGGTCGGTCGTCAGCGTGGCGCAGGTCTTGGCGGCGGTCACGATGAGCGCGAACAGACCTTGAACCAGTTGCTCGTTGAGATGGACGGTTTCGAGGCGAACGATTCGGTCGTGCTCATTGCGGCAACGAACCGCGCCGACGTGCTCGACCCCGCATTGCTGCGCCCCGGTCGTTTCGACCGTCAGATCGTGGTCGATGTTCCCGATGTGAAGGGCCGTGAGAAGATCCTCAAGGTCCACGCGGAGAACAAGCCGCTTGCAAAGGACGTCAACCTGCCGCGTTTGGCCAAGATCACCCCGGGCTTCACCGGTGCCGATCTTGCGAACTTGCTCAATGAAGCGGCTATCCTTTCGGCGCGTCGCAACAAGCACATCATCTCCGAGCAAGAGGTCACCGAAAGCATGGAGCGCGTGATCGCTGGTCCCGAGCGCAAAGGCAGGGTGCTCGACGAAAATACGCGCAAGACCATCTCCTACCACGAATCTGGCCATGCGCTCGTGGGACACCTGCTTCCCCACGCCGATCCAGTTCACAAGATCTCGATCATCTCGCGTGGTCGCGCGCTGGGTTACACCCTTTCCATTCCAGATGAGGACAAGGTACTCAATTCGCGTAACGAAATGCGCGATGAGCTGGCCGTGTTCTTGGGTGGTCGTGTGGCGGAAGAGATCTTCTGCGAAGACATCACCACCGGCGCTTCGAACGACCTTGAACGCGCAACGAAGATGGCACGTTCGATGGTCACGAACTACGGCATGAGCTCCGATCTGGGCGTTCAGGTATTCGGCCAGCCCAACCACGAAGTGTTCTTGGGCCGCGACTACGGCAATACGCAAGACTACTCGGAGGAAACAGCGCGTCGTATCGACGAAGAGGTGGCGCGCATCATGCGTGAAGCTCACGATCGTGCTTACGAGATCCTGTCCTCGCACAAGGAGCAGATGGACCTTATGTCTGCGGTCTTGCTCGAGCGCGAGACGGTCGATGGAGAAGCCTGTACGGCACTTCTCGATAACAAGTGGGCAGATTACCTGAAGCTCGAGGCGAGCGGCGCAGTGGAGAAAGCTGCCAACACGCTCGCATCGAAAGAGCCGGAGCAAGAAGCTCCAGCTCCTGCTGCGCCGCAACCCACCCCTGCACAGCCAGCTGCTCCCAGCGCTCCTGCGTCTCCTGCATCCAATGAGATGCAGACAAGCGCACAGAATGGGGCAGCTGCCCCGCAAGCTCCGGCAGCACCGCAAGAGCCTGCTGCACCAACCGCTCCTTCTGCACCGGCCACGCCCGTTGCACCTTCGGAGCCGAGCGCTTCGGATGCCAACAAGGGCTTCCTTGATAGTCTTGAGCAGAAGATCAAAGATATGCAAGATGGTCAGGATGCAGAAGACAAGCACGACGATAGCGCAGGCAAGCCGCGCGAATAGCCAAAGGATGTTCATTCATGATCTGGAAATGCAGCCAGTACAGTTTTGATGCCAAGATGCCCATTATCATGGGCATCTTGAATCTTACGCCCGATTCTTTCTCCGATGGTGGCTCGTATCCAACGCCTGAAGACGCGATCGCACGCGGACTTCAGATGGTCGAGGAAGGCGCGCTCATTATCGATGTCGGGGGAGAATCAACGCGTCCCGGCGCCACGCCCGTAACAGAAGAAGAGGAGTGCGCCCGCGTGCTCGATGTGGTGAAAGCGCTGGCTAGTAAAGGTATTTGCGTGAGCATCGATACGCGTCATGCTCCTGTTGCGCGTGCGGCGCTCGAAGCAGGTGCTTCGATCATCAACGACGTGAGCGGCTTCCGCGATCCTGCCATGGTCGACCTGGCCGCTTCGTGCGATGCGGGGCTTGTGGTCATGCATATGGGCGGCGATGATCCTCGAACGATGCAAAATGAACCCGTCTATGAAGACGTGGTTGCTGAAGTGCGCGATTACTTAAAAGCGCAGGCAGATAATTTGATCGCGCATGGTGTTGCACGCGAGCGCATCTGCCTCGATCCTGGTCCTGGTTTCGGCAAGACGGCGAAGCAAACGATCGAGCTCATGAGGAACTTCCACGAGTTCAACCGCCTGGGCTTTCCGACCATGGTCGCGGTTTCGCGCAAGAGCTACATTGGCGAAGCGTACCACATCGAAGACCCAAAAGAGCGTGATAGTGCTTCAGCAGCTGAAGCACTCATGGCCTGCGAGCTGGGCGCATCGGTCATCCGTACGCACAACGTGGCGCTCACTGCTCAAGCGCTCGAAGAGAACCTGCGCCCCTATGTGCTCATCGGTATGGGCTGCAACGTGGCGCTCGTGGCAGACGAAGGCGAGGAGCGCGAAGGTAAGATCGCGATGATCAACAAGGCCATCGGCGACATGTGCATGCTGCCCGACACGCAGATCATCGATATTTCAAGCTACTACGAAAGCGAACCGGCCTATTTCGAGGATCAGGATCTTTTCGTGAACACGGTCGTGCTCATGCGCACCGGCTTGCCTCCGCAAGAACTGCTCACCTACCTCCAAGCGATCGAGAACAGCTTAGGTCGTGTGCGCACGCAGAAGAACGGCCCGCGCACGTGCGATCTCGATATCCTCGACTATCAAGGCTACGTTTCCGATCTTGAGGTGCTCACCTTGCCGCATCCGCTCTTGCTCGAGCGCGATTTCGTGGTGAAGCCGCTCTTGGAACTTCTGCCTCATCATGAGCTTGCCAATGGCGTGCCGGTCACGTCCGATAATGTGAAGTACGGCAAAGCTTGGAAGTGCGAGCAATGAACGACGCATCACGTTCGCAGGATGCTGCGTACCCGCAAGATACAGGCTGTCCACAAGATGCGAACCCCCTGAAGGACGCAGCATTCCTGCAGGCCATAGCGCATCTGCAAGAAGCAGCTCGCCCGCAGGAAGGGGAGGAGCAGCAAGCTTCCGCCGAAGTGAAGACGTACGGTGGTGGGTTTTGGCGCGTCACGTTCTTCGATGAAGTTGATTCGACCAACAACTGTGTCAAAGAAGCTATTTCTAAAGGAGCTCCTGAAGGAATCTGCTTCGTGGCCAACAGGCAAACAGCAGCGTATGGAAGGCAAGGAAGATCGTGGAAGAGCCCTGAAGGCGGCTTGTATTTCTCGTTCGTTCTCGATCCTTTGAGCGAGCATCTTCAGCCAAAGGTGGACCAGAACGCTCTTCCAACGCTGAGCCTTCTTCTTTCGCTGGCGGTGCAGGAAACGCTCGCTTCCTTCGCGCAGACCGACAAGATCAAGATCAAATGGCCCAACGATATCCTGGTCGTATCCGATGAGGGAAGTGCCAAGTTGGTAGGCATCTCGCTCGAGATGATAGGCGGTAAGCTCTGTTGCGGCATCGGCATCAATATCACCTCGCCTAGTGGCTCTGCTGAAGATGCTAAAGCAGCAGGTTCGACCGAAGAGTTAGGCGTTCCCGCAGCATATCTTGAAAGTTTCGATGCCCTATCGGGCGTTACGTTCGATCAGATAAGCGGTCAGCTTCTTCCCGCATTGCTCGGGTGCATCCAAGGGTTTTACGAATTATGGCGCGAAGAGGGGATAGAGCCGTTCATGGATGGCTACAACAGTCTCCTCTATAACAAAGGCGAGCAGGTCGAGCTCGAAACGATCGATGGGGATCTGCTCTACGCTGGCGAAGTCATCGGCGCATCATCTTCTGGCGAACTTCTCCTCCGCACTGAACAAGGCCGCGTCATCGCCGCCAATTCCGGCGAAGTCCACACCCGCCATTCCCTTACATGAACAGGGCTTTGATGCCGATCGCGATCAGGACGATGCCGCCGATGATCGTGGCCTTGTTCCCCAACTTCATGCCGAAATGCCGCCCGATGATCAGCGCAACGATGCAGCATAGTGCGGTGGTCAAGCCAATCAGGGTCGCTGCCGATGCGATGTTGAGCGAAAGCGCTGCGAAACTGACACCCACAGCAAGCGCATCGATGCTCGTGGCAATAGCTTGGAAGAACAAGACGGGAATCGTGAGTTTCGCCTGCTTATCGAAGACTTCTTCGGGCTCTTCATGGAATGCATCCCAGAGCATCTTGCCGCCGATGAACCCGAGGATAACGAACGTGATGATGCCCGCATAGGTTTCGATGAAGGGCCCCACCAACGAACCAGCATAGAACCCGATCACGGGCATGAGCCCCTGAAAGACACCGAAGAAGACGGGCATCAAGAGACGGTGGGCTTTATCGGTTCCGCGATAGACGAAGGCGTTGGACACCGTTACCGCAAAAGCGCCCATGGAAAGGGCAAGTCCCAAAATGAGAAGTTCGATCGTGCTCATGGTCTTGTTTTACCACAATTCAGCATGCACGATCTCTTTATGACCGCTCAAATCAATAGGTCGTCCGAAAGTATCGATTTTGGGTGCCATATGTATAGATTTATAGATATAATTTATGAGTAACTGATAGATTCCAGTGTATCGGTTATGGATCAGCCCGCGAGCTTGTTCCTCGCTGCCACCATGGATCGAGTTTGGTACGAACCGCCGCTGGCAAGAGTCGAACAAGGTATGCAGTAAACTCAAAAGCAAGAGAGAAGGATAGTATGTCTGCAGAAGTCATGGTGAGGCAACAATCGAGAAGCCGTTCGATCGTCTATTGTGCGGCAGCTATTGCCTGCATGGCAGTTACTGCATGGGTCACCGTACCGATCGGTCCTGTGCCGCTTTCCCTTTCTCCGCTTGCTATCTTCTTCACGCTGTTTGCGCTCAAACCGAGGGATGCCTTCATCGCGATCTGCGGCTACGTTGCGCTCGGCGCTATCGGCCTTCCGGTCTTCACGGGGTTCCGTGGCGGGATAGGTGCTCTCTTCGGCCCAACGGGTGGCTTCATCATGGGTTTTGTGGTGGGCGCGTGCATCGTTTTGCCCCTCAGCCATCTGCTGTCTAAGCGCGCTGCTTTTGCTTCCGACCAGCGTGCAACGTTTCTCGGCGGCCAGGTGAAAAGAGGATTCTTGCTCCGCAGTCTCATAGTGGGCGTTTGTTTTGCGGCTATTTATTATGTATTTGGTTGGCTGTGGCTCATGTGGGTCGGCCAGCTTACGGCAGAAGCTGCATTCGTGGCGGCTGTCGCTCCTTTTGTCGTCCCTGATCTTTTGAAGATGCTGCTTGCGGTATTCCTCGCACAAGCAGTTGGAGCAGCGCAGAGCAGGCTCTAGGTTCGGATCTGCGCGAGGAGCAAATGAATGGGAAGGCATCCGTAACATTTGGGGTTGTTGCGGATGTAGATGATGCAGTGTGCGCTCGTGCTCGACGGGCGAAGGAAAAGGACAGAAATGAATCTTTCTCAGCTTTATTACTTCAGAAAGCTCGCTGAGCTTGAACATTACGGAAAGGCTTCCGAAGAGCTTTTCATCACGCAGCCTTCTCTTTCAAATTCGATCGGCAATTTGGAGAAAGAACTTGGCGTACCGCTATTCGAGCGTGTTGGTCGCAATGTGCGCCTTACTTCCTATGGTGCGGAATTCAACGAGCACGTGTGCGTTGCGCTCAGCGAGATCGACAAAGCGATCGATCTTATGAAGCTCTATTCTAGTGGGCTTTCGGGACAGATCCGCATCGGTGCGGTCATCTCGATCCAGCGAAACTTCCTTCCTCTTCTGCTGAGCTCCTTCCGCAAGGAATTCGGCGATAACATCGATTTCGACATCCATCAGGAAACCACCTACGATTGCCTGAAGGGCTTGCTCGATGGCAAGCTTGATGTTGCGTTCTGTGGCATGGTGCTCGATGAGCGCGATATCGTTTACGAGCCGATCATCACGCAGAATTTGATCGTAGGTGTTTCGGAGACCCATGAGCTTGCTTCTCGCGAAAGCGTTTCCCTTGAAGAGCTCAAAGACTATAACTTGGTTTCGTATCGCAAGGAATCATTCGCTTCGACGTTGCTCGAGGGGCTATTCCGCCGCGTTGGCCTTTCGCCCAAGCAGTCGTTCAATGACGAGATCAGTGCTGCAGCCTTTGTGGTTTCCGAATCCGATACGGTAGCCATCATGCTCGAGACGCTCGACGATATCAAAACGCGTGGATTCGTAGGCATCCCTATCTCCGATATCCAAACTCCGTTTCACACGATCTACATGGCGTATAAAGAGAAGGCATTCCGCAGTTGCGTGACCGACCAGCTCATCGAGTTCGCACGCAATTTTGCGAAGTTCCCCTCCGGCAAGATCGGTGACCTGCGCGATTATTATCGCCGTGAGCAGATCGAATGCGGCACGTTCGAATAGCAATTCCTATTCACTAATAAACCATGTTCCAAACCTATAGGTCTTAGTCTATGGGTTGAATGATTTACTGGTCAAAATCTACAATTTGGGTAGCAAAATTGCCCCACAGATATTGCTGCATCTATGGATATTGCCCAAATCAATATGCTTACATCTATATTATTCTTGGATTCTATCAATTCGACAGATGCGCCTATTGGACGCGTTCATTAATGAAGTTGATAATTGATACAGACTTGATAACTAAGTCGGAGGGATTAATTCAGGGGTCTTATTCTTCTCATGCAACTACCGCGATCGTGGTCAAACGAACGGCCAATTCAGTAATAGGCGGTAGTGCATGGGTAGGGCAAGGAGCCTGGAATGGTAGTGCATGGGTAGGGCAAGGAGCCTGGAATAAAAGAAAAGGAAGGTAAACATGGCAAATTGGTTCGCAACAGCTCCAGAGGAGCAACTTAAGGGCAAGACCGCGATCATCATGGGTGGTGGCTCTGGTATCGGTAAAGCAACCGCGGAACAGTTCGCAGCTGCTGGCGCAAACATCATGGTTTGCGGCGTTCCTGAGCAGATCTGCCTCGATACTGCTGAAGAGCTTCGCGCAGCAGGCGGTAAGGCCGTTGGCATGGTATGCGATGGTACCGATGCCAATCAAGTACAGGCAATGATCGATAAGACCGTTGCAGAATTCGGCGATATCGACATTCTCATTTCCACCGCAGGCATCTCCTTGCCTCGTATGAACGCAATGGACGCAACTGAAGCTGATTGGGACAAGATCTTTGCTGTTAATGCTAAGGCGAACTTCTTCCTCGCAACCGCTGTTGCTCGTTTCATGAAGGAAAAAGGTCACGGCGGCAAGATGGTACTCATCTCTTCCCAGCGTGGCATCTCTGCTATGGAGAACATTGCTCTCTACAGCATCACCAAGGCAGCTGTTATGGGTATGGTTCGCTCACTTGCAGTTGACTTCGCACCGTATGGCATCACCGTCAACGGCATTGCTCCGGGCTACGTTATGACCCCGATGGTCGAAAAGGTCTTCGCAGACAATCCTGCTCAGAAAGACTATGTATATGGTCGCACCCCAAGCAAGGTCAAGATGGGCTCGCTCGAGGAAATGGCAAACGCTATCTACTTCCTCTGCTCGCCGGTAACCGAGTACACCACCGGTCAGACGCTCATTCTCGATGGTGGCTGGTCCATCCAGTAAATGTTTTGTTCGTGCAGCTGCCCTTCGGTGGCTGCACCTTTTTCTTCCGTTTCATTTCATACCTATCGAAAGGGGTTGTACATGGAAGGTACAATGAATGCAGTTCACTGCGTAGGTCGCGAAGAGCCATGGCAGTATGTTGAGGATGCTCCGATTCCTCAGATCAAAGACGACGAAGTACTTCTTGAGATCAAGGCTTGCGGCATTTGCGGCACCGATCACTCTCTGCATCGCGGTCAGGAAGCTCTCTTCAATTCTTATGATATCCATTTCCCGGCAGTTTTCGGTCACGAATTCTCCGGCGTCATCGCTGAAGTAGGCAAGAACGCTCCGAGCAACCTCAAGGTTGGCATGCGTGTAACCGCAAATCCGGTTCTGTTCGATAACACCTGCTCCTACTGCGATAAGGGCATGGTCAACATCTGCGACAATCGTCCGTTCTACGGTACCGACCTGCCAGGTGCATTCGCAAAATATATGCCCATGCGTGCAACTAATGTTATCCCGCTGCCTGACGATGTTTCGTTCGTTCAGGGCGCACTGCTCGAGCCCCTGGGTGTTGCTCTCAACGCTGTTGAGCGCGTGCATCCCGAGCCGGGCGACACCGCGCTTGTCATGGGCCCTGGCCCCATCGGCCTTCTCATGATCGCAGTCCTCAAGCAGGCTTATGGTATCCAGAAGGTTATCTGCTCCGGTCTCGCTATGGACACCAAGCGTCTTCAGGTTGCAGAGCAGCTCGGCGCTATCACCATCAACGGCTCTGAAGAAGACGTTATCGCTCGCGTGAAAGAACTCACCAACGGCAAGGGCCCCGAGATCATTCTCGACGCAGCTGGTCACTACACCGTTGTTGAGCAGGCAGTTGAGATGGTTGCTAAGAACGGCAAGATCGGCATCACCGGTCTGCCCGCTCAGGCTTCCAGCATTCACATGAACCCGATCGCTATGCGTCAGATCAGCATCATCGGTTCTCGTGCTTACGAGCGCAAGCATTGGCGTCAGGGCCTGGCACTTCTTGCTAACGGCCTCGACATCGCGCCTATCGCAAGCCACGTTCTTCCTTTGAAGGACTTCGAAAAGGGCATGGAGCTCATCGATGCTGGCGAAGGTCTCCGTGTTATCCTCGAGCCGTAATTCAGCTGGCTTGAAATAGCACTACTCTCCCGTATAAGGGGAATTGGAAAGCCCCGGTTTTCTGCCGGGGCTTTCTTTCAATAGGTTATTTATTCTTTAGATTGGAGAAATACATGGCAGGTTTGGAAGGCGTAATCGTCGTTGATCTCACCCAGTATGCAGCTGGTCCTGCAGCAAGCCGTCTGCTCGGTGAATTGGGCGCAACGGTCATCAAGGTCGAGCCATTCACGGGCGACGAACAGCGTACTCAGGGTGCAGCTTGGGGTATGCATTACAAGAGCGAATTCGACGATGTCGCATATGACTGCGGTTCGTTCAACAAAGAATGGACAGCGATCGACTGCAAGAGCCCAGAAGGCAAGGAAGCAATGATGCGCCTTCTGGAAAAAGCAGACATCTTCGTTACTTCGCTGCGTGACGGTGCACTTCAGCGCCTCGGTTTCGACTATGAGACCTTGCATGCGAAATTCCCGAAGCTCGTTTGGGCACAGAACCGTGGCTATGGCCAGTTCGGTCCTATGAAGGATGCTAAGGGCTTCGACGCAACTTCATTTGCCGCACGTTCTGGCTTCGTTGCTTCGATTCCGCAGAACAACGAGCACTATGAGCCCGGCAACTCGCCGATCGCATTTGGCGACTGGAACACCGGCTGCGCTCTTTGTGCTGGCATCTTGGGTGCTTATGCAGGCGCGCTGCGCACGGGCGAAGGCGACAAGGTCACCACGAGCCTCTATCACGTTGGCACCTGGGGCATGACCTGCTCGCTCATCACGGCACAGCAGGGCGATCCACATCCGAAGGACCGCATGAAGGCGAAGTGCCCGACCAACAACTCCTATCCTTCTCGCGATGGTGTTTGGTTCCTCATGTGCTTCGGCAACTACAACAAGTACTGCCAGCTCGTGTTCGAAACGCTGGAGATGGATCCGAAGTACTTCACCGATCCTGAGCTCAACACGCTTGAGGCTCTCGCGAACAATGGCCGCTATGAAGAGGTTGTTGCAGCGATCCAGGATGCTACCAAGAAGTTTGACTTCGTTGAGCTCGAGAAGCGCTTCCGTGAGAACGATATTCCGTTCGAGAAGATCCAAACGGTCGCTGACGTTTTGAACGACGAAGAGGCATTCGCTAATGACCAGCTCCGTCGCATCAAGTATGTCAAGCAGGGCCCGACCTCAGAATTCACCGAAGGCGAAGAGTACATCGTTACCACGCCTCCGTTCCGTCTGGATTCTATTGGCGATCCGGTGCTCTATCGCAGCCGCCCGATCGGTTATGACACGCGTAAGATCTTGAAGAACATCGCTGGTTATACCGATGCAGAGATTGATAAGCTCGCAGCTGACGGCGCAGTCATGGAATACGATGGCGATCCGCTGCCTCCTGAGGTGCTGGAGCCTAGCTTCGGTCCGAACTCGAAGAAGACTAAATAAAGGTGGTTTAACTAATGGCAAAGAATACTCCATTTTCTGATATTACCGTTCTCGATTTCTCTCGTTACCTTCCTGGTGGCTATGCAACGCAGGTCCTCGCAGACCTCGGTGCAACGGTCATCAAGGTCGAAGACACGGGCCTGGGCGACTTCATGCGTCACGATTATCCGACCAAGGGCGGCGGAATCTCTTACTACATCACCGCGCTCGGCCGCAACAAGAAGTCCGTTTCTTTGAACCTGAAGAACGAAGAAGTTGTTGACTGGTTCTTGAAGATGGCACAGGAAGCAGACATCATCGTCGAAAGCTTCCGTCCTGGTGTTACCGCTAAACTCGGCATCGACTACGAATCAATCAAGAAGCTCAACCCGGGCATCATCTACTGCTCGATCTCGGGTTATGGCGCTAATGATCCTCGTTCGAAGAAGGCTCAGCATGACCTGAACATGCAGGCGACGAGTGGTTATCTGTCTGTCAACCACGGTTCTACTTCGCCGCTGCATCTCTGCGACCTGTCTTCAGGCATGGTTGCGGGCCAGGCGTTGCTCGCTGCGCTCTATGCGCGCACCGTTACGGGCGAAGGCGCTTACATCGACATCTCGATGTTCGATTGCTTCGTTTGGTGGAACTCGCTGCTCGATAGCCGTTGGTGCTTCAACGATGGCGAATGCAAGCGTGACGACCTCGAGTATCCGTCAACCGCTTACAACGTCTATGAGACCAAGGATGGCGGCAAGCTTGCTCTTGGCATGGTCGAGCCTAAGTTCTGGGAGCCGTTCTGCGATGCGATCGGTCACCCCGAGATCAAGCCAACTGGTTTGATGCGTCGTTGGGAAGCTCCTGAGGCATTCGAGATCGTCGAAGAGACCATCAAGGGCCGTACCACCCAGGAATGGCTCGATTGGCTCGAGGACAAGGACTTCTGCATCGCTAAGGTCAACTCCAAGACTGAAGCGGTCGAGCAGATCACGCGCGAGAACCCTGAGGCTCTCGCATGGGTTGAATTCCCCAATGTTGGTCGCGTGCTGCAGACTGGTCTGCCTCACCACATCTCAACCATTCCGGTCGAGATCTCTGAATTCACTGAGGTTTCGCCGCTTGGTGCAGATACCGAAGTCTACCTGAAAGAGGTCGGCGCAGATGATGCGACGATCGCACGCCTTAAGGAAGAGGGCGGCATTCGATTGGGTGACGATATTGAGCCTGAAGAGGATCGAGCTCCAGTTAAGCCTGCATAAGGCCACGATCCAACCTTTGGGAAATCTTTCCTTCCTAGAAGAGCGCCGGCGTAATGCCGGCGTTCTTTTATATGTGCAGGACATCATTTATCCTCTTGCGGTGACCAAGGTGTGCCTATTCGTCGCCGTCGGGATTGGCTGAGCAAAATATGGCAAGGGTGCTAGTGGGTCGTGCGCTTTGCTGTCTGAATAGAACTCAACAAAATCCCATGTCATGTAGGATAAATCCTGCTTATTTACTCCAAACTGCCACGTAATGCAAGAGCATTTTCATCATTTGAAGTTACAAGTTACTGACAAAGGTAACGACATTTTCGCAGTGTTGTCCACCTCGTTGTTTGACCTCGATCGTTGCCATATTCTGGCTATGGGTTTTCTTGAAAAACCATCAACTATCTGGGCAAATGTTTTGATCTGTGTCAAAGGCGGACATTCAGCGCATTGGTCAGATACTTGATATCGATTGGCAAAGGAAAGAAGGAGGGGAAAATGTTATTCGATGTCTATGGAGCGAATGCGGGCTTTCAGTGGCTCGGTTTGTTCATGGTGCTTGGCGCACTCATCTTGCTCAATGAGTTCGCGAGACGCACCAAGGCAGGCGGCATCTTCATGTTCATTGGAGTATGTGCGGCGATGACCGTCTATTGCGTGGTGGTCGAGATCGGAGCCGCCATGGGGGCTGAATGGGCGCTCAATAACCCAACATATCAAACGATGGGTGGTTGGTTCCATTACGCTAAGGTCTATGCGGCAACCGCAGGCTGTATCGGCTTCATGATGCTGAAGTACAGCTGGGGCAAGATCGGCCGCTCACATTGGTTCAAGGCGTTCCCGTTCGTTATCGTTGCGATCAATATCCTCATTGCGGTCGCAAGTGATTTCGAGAGCGCGATCGTGGCATGGGATTCCAGCTTCGTAACTGATGAGGGCGTGCTTCTGAACGGTGGCATCCATAACGTACTGAATGGCTGCGCCGGTTTGCTGAACATCCTGTGCATGACCGGCTGGTTCGGCATCTACATCTCAAAGAAGCGCCAGGATATGCTGTGGCCTGATATGACGTGGGTCTTCATCATCGCTTATGACCTCTGGAACTTCTGCTACACCTACAACTGCCTGCCGACTCACTCTTGGTATTGCGGCATCGCGCTTCTGCTCGCGCCTACCATCGCAGGCCTCTGGTGGAACAAAGGCGGATGGATCCAGAACCGTGCGTTCACACTTTCGATGTGGTGTATGTTCTGTCAGGTGTGCCCGATGTTCGCAAATGATTCGATCTTCGCGGTTCAGTCGGTGAACAATCCGGCAGTGAACACCGTGGTGGCTTCGATCGCGCTCATCGCTAATATCGCAGCGCTTTCTTACATCATCTACCGCTCGAAGAAGCTCAAGGTCAATCCTTACAAGCAGGAAGTGTTCGTGGGCACCAAGGACTTCCGCGAGGCAATGGCTCGCCGTGCTTCCACCGATTACCTGCTGGCTACTGAGCCGAAGAGCGCAACTGCTGCAGAGATCGCTGAGATGGTCGCGTATAACGAGCTCCCTGTTGAGGGTAAGCCAGGCTTCGTCTATGTGGCTGTCGATAAGAACGGTCAAGAAGCAACCGAGACGATCAAGCGGGAATAGCTACGCGCCTAAAACGCAACGCATAACTATTTGCGATTCGTATCCGAAAAAAGCCTCGTCCGATCCGTTCGGGCGGGGCTTTTCGCTAGCTACCTGCTCGATCAGTGGAGAGGGCAAGCCACGAGGTTCCCCGCTTCCCTGTTCGCGAATCAGATAAACTGATTCGCTCATGCGTCGCTGCTTTTCTCGGGTTTTATTAATTACGAATTTAGTCGGAAAAGAGTCACCTCGCTGCCTCACCCTCTCCGCTGATCGAGCCAGATGTTTCCGGCCAGGCAAGCAGCTGAGCCCATGGGGTACTTAAAATTACTCTGAGACCGCACTTTTACTTTGTAATAGGTTGTCCGAAGGAGCGAAGCGCATGAGCTTGCCGGTTTACACGGCAAGCGAACAGCGAAAGCGGGTAATTACAAGTGCCCCTTGGGCGTGCTGCTTGCCTGAGATGAGCAGAGGATTTCTGTATGTTTATCGATCGATAACGGAGGGGAAGGCTATGAGGAAAACGGCGCCACCTTCGGGATCGTTGAACGCGGTGATGTTGCCATCGTTGCCTTCGACGATGGCTTGCACGATCGAAAGACCGAGGCCTGATCCGCCCTTCACACGCGAGCGCGAGAAGTCGGTGCGGTAGAAGCGCTTGAATAGAAGCGACGGGTTGATGTCGCCGAAGCCCACGCCGTTATCCTTCACGGCGATGATGGATTTATCATCGACGCCGGAAAGCATGATCTTCACGCTGCCTCCTTCGGGCACGTGCTTGCAGGCATTATCAGTGAGGTTGATGATCGCCTGTTTCAGGCGCGCAGGGTCGATGAGGATATCGGGCGCTTCGCCATCGATGGAGAACTCGATGTCTTTCTTTTGGAGGTTCGCGCTCAAGATCTCGCCAACTTCTTCAGCGATCTGGCGGATGTTCACGCGCTCTATGGTGGTGGGGGAGTCTTCTTGGATATGGCGCAGCGAGATGAGGTCGTTCACAAGGTTGTTCAAGCGTTCCGCCTCAGAAAGCGTGATCTGCAAGAAGTGCTGGCGCATGGAGAGCGGCATGTCGGGATCCATCATAAGCTCAGCATTACCGCTGATCGCCGTTAGGGGTGTGCGGAATTCATGAGCCACGTCCGAGATGAATTCACCTTCACGGTGACGCAATATCGCGATCTCGTCCTTGTGGGATTCCGCGGTGTCGATCAGATCCTCGATATCATGCGAGAGCTCTTCGCTCTCATAGATACCATGGTTGATCTTGAACGAGATATTGTAATCGCCTTCATGGTAGCGCTTGAGGCTCTGGGCAAGTTCGCGGAAGGGCTTGCTCGTGAAATGGGCGATAGCAAGACTCAAGAAGAAGGCGATACAGCTGACGGGGATGATAAGGAGCAAGATCCACTCTGAGGCATGGAAGAAGTGAATGCCGCAGATGCAGATGATCGAGCAGCTTAGGGCAGAAAGAAGAGTCGTCGTGAATGCGACGTGCGTTGCGAGCCTCATCGAAGCTTCGCCAGGCTATTTTTTGAAGCGATAACCGTAACCACGTACGGTTTCGACGACTTGCGGATTGTAGCCAGCAGCTTCGATCTTGTCGCGAAGACGCTTGATGTGCGTATCGACCGTCTTCGTTTCCGTGATGAACTCCCAGCCCCAGGCTTCGCGCAGCAGGTCTTCACGGGAGACGACCTTGCCGGCGTTATGCATGAGGCAGCTCATGAGTTCGAACTCGCGTGGCGTAAGATCGATCGGACCATGTTCGCCCGTGGCGGTGTGTGCGTCGTCGTCGAGCGCGATGCCGCTTGCGCTGACCTCTGCGCTGGTGGAATTGGTAGCCTGCGAACGACGGAGCAATGCACGGGTGCGTGCGATAAGCTCGCGGATGCCGAAAGGTTTAGCCAGATAGTCGTCTGCGCCCAGCTCAAGGCCGATGATCTTGTTCACTTCGCCATCGCGCGCGCTCAAGAACAGGATAGGCGTGTCATAAGAGGCGCGAATACGACGGCAGAGTTCATAGCCATCGATGCCCGGAAGCATGATGTCGAGAATATAGAGATCGTAGGGTTTCTGCTCGATGAGCGTGAGTGCTTGTTCACCGTCGCCAGCAGTATCGACCGTGTAGTTTTCCTTCTGCAGAGCATAGCTAACGAATTCGGTGATAGATGGTTCGTCGTCAACGACAAGAATGCGCGCAGGAGTATGATCCATAGCTAATCCCTCTCAATATCTGTTAAAACTTTTATCAAGCGCGTGCTGATAAAGTGATTTCCCCTTATGCAATATGGTAGCATTCGTTTTACGATTTACTGTACATAATCGCCGAGCGTTTTTAAAAAATAGTAGGCCTGGGAAGGTACTTCGCGATGCTTTTAGTGGTTGATATCGGCAATACCCACACCGTTTTGGGAATCTATGATCAAGATCGTTTGATCCATATGTGGCGCCTTGCCACTAACGTTGAATACACGAGCGATGAACTGCGCATCAAGCTTCGTGCGCTGCTCAGTGCCGAAGAGATCGATGCTGGCGTGATCAAGGGCGCCATCCTCTGTTCGGTGGTGCCAGCGCTCACGCACAATTGGGAAAAGGCGTGCGAACGCTCCTTCGGGGCTGCACCTCAGGTGGTTTCGGCGCGCAGTTGCGCTCACTTGCTGAACATCGACAAGACTTCGTTCGTCGAACTTGGCGCCGATCGCGTGGCTGATGCGGTCGCAGCGAAGGCCATCTTCGGCGCACCGGTCGTGGTCGTTGATTTCGGCACCGCAACGAACATGGAGGTCATCGACAAGGATGGCGTGTTCGTAGGCGGCGTTATCGCTCCCGGCGTGGAATCTTCGATGCGCTCGCTCATGTCGCGCGCGGCGCTTTTGCGTGCGGTCGAATTGGAGGACCCGGGCGTGGCGATCGGCCGTGATTCATCCGAGGCCATCCAGATCGGCGTGGTGAGCGGCGAAGCGGCCCGCGTCGATGGGCTGGTCGAGCGCATTCAAGCAGAGCTTGGCTATAAGACCAAAGTGGTGGCAACGGGCGGTCTCGCGCACCGTATCGCACCGCTTTCGCATACGATCACCGAAGTGGATGTGGAGCTAACCTTACAGGGGCTTCGCCTGATCTATAACGAGTTGAAAAAGTGCGATAATCAGCGCTAGAGCCTAAAGAGAAAGAGGGGACCCGACGTGCTAACCGATATTGAAATCGCCCAGGCGGCTCAGCCGCTCGACATTTCCGCCGTTGCAGAGAAAGCGGGTGTGGCGAGCGAATACCTCGAGTGCTATGGACGCACGAAGGCGAAGGTCGACTACAATCTCCTTCGCGATAAGGACTATCAGCCGGGCAAGCTCATTCTGGTCACGGCGATCAATCCCACGCCAGCTGGCGAAGGTAAGACCACCACAACGGTAGGTCTTGCCGATGCACTTTCCAAGATGGGCAAGAATACCGTGGTCGCGCTGCGCGAGCCCTCGCTCGGACCCGTCTTCGGCGTGAAGGGTGGCGCTGCAGGTGGCGGATATGCCCAGGTCATTCCCATGGAAGACATCAACCTGCACTTCACGGGCGATTTTCATGCTATCGGCGCTGCGAACAACCTGCTCGCAGCTATGCTCGATAACCATATTCAGCAAGGCAACGAACTCGGTATCGACGTGCGCCGCATCACGTGGAAGCGCGTGGTGGACATGAACGATCGCCAGCTGCGCAACATCGTGTGCGGTCTTGGCGGCCCGAAGGCAGGTATGCCGCGTGAAGACGGCTTCGATATCACGGTCGCATCCGAGGTCATGGCCATTTTCTGCCTTGCAACTTCCATCACCGATCTGAAGGAGCGTTTGGGCAAGATCGTGGTGGCCTACACCTACGACGATGAACCGGTCACGGCGCATGATCTCGGCGCAGAAGGCGCTATGGCGGCGCTGCTGAAAGATGCGCTCAAGCCCAATCTCGTACAAACCCTCGAAGGCACGCCTGCCTTCGTGCATGGCGGTCCCTTCGCGAACATCGCGCATGGCTGCAATTCCATCATGGCAACGCGCATGGCGCTCGCCCTCGGCGATTATTGCGTGACCGAAGCGGGCTTCGGTGCCGATCTCGGTGCAGAGAAGTTCCTCGACATCAAGTGCCGTTTAGCTGGCATCGAGCCTGATGCGGTGGTTGTGGTAGCAACGGTGCGCGCGCTCAAGAATCATGGAGGCGTGGCCAAGGCGGATCTGAACGAAGAGAATCTCGAGGCCTTGAAGGCTGGTTTGCCGAACTTGCTGCAGCATGTGGACAACATCCGCAACGTCTATAACCTCCCGTGTGTGGTAGCGATCAACGAATTCCCGACCGACACGCAAGCCGAGATCGATCTCGTGCGTTCAAGCTGCGAGGAGCTTGGCGTGAACGTGGCGCTTTCTCAGGTGTGGGCGAAAGGCGGCGAAGGCGGTCTTGAGCTCGCCGAAGAAGTCGTGCGCCTGTGCGACGAAACGAGCAAACTCACCTTTGCTTATGACGATAGCCTGGGTCTGGCTGAAAAGATCGAAGCGATCGCAAAGCGCGTCTATCATGCTGCAGGCGTGGACTTCACGCCTGCAGCTGCGCAGGAGATCGCTAAGCTTGAAAGCCTCGGTTTCGGCGAGTATCCGGTCTGCATGGCGAAGACGCAGTACAGCTTTTCCGATGATCCAGCCAAGCTCGGCGCGCCGAAGGATTTCCGCATCATGGTGCGCCAGGTGAAGGTTTCTGCTGGCGCAGGCTTCGTGGTCGCTCTTACGGGCGATGTGCTCACGATGCCGGGCTTGCCGAAAGAACCCGCGGCACTGCGTATTGATGTGGATGAGACCGGCAAGATCAGCGGCCTGTTCTAAGCCGGTTTCTATGATCGATCGTACTTTTATCGACGAACTGGCGAGCAAAGCTCCCACGCCAGGTGGTGGGGGAGCGAGCGCCTATTGCGGTGCGCTTGCAGCAGCACTCTCTTCTATGGTGTGCAACCTTACGCTGGGTAAGGCTGCCTACAGTGCTGTTCAGGACGAAGTTCAAGATTGTTGCGACCAGTTGAGCGCACTTATCGACCATCTGATCGAGCTTGTTGAAGAGGACGCGAACGCCTTCGCTCCGCTTGCAGCGGCGTATGGCATGCCGCGTGAAACGCCTGAGGAACAACGCGCAAAAGAAGAGGCACTGCAAACGGCGCTCATCGCTGCGTGTGATGTGCCGCTTTCCATCATGCAAACCTGCGCGCGCGTGATCGAGCTTGCAGAAGTGCTCGCGGAAAAAGGCTCGCGCATGGCACTTTCCGATACCGGTGCCAGCCTGCTCTTCGCTAAGGCGGCATTGCAGGGAGCATCGCTCAATGTGGTGATCAACTGCGCTTCTATAGCCGATCGCGATCGCGCGAGCATGTATCAAGAAGAGATGCGCAACCTGCTCAACGCATACACGGTGCGTGCCGATCGCGCCTACGAAACCGTGGTAAAGGAGCTTGAACGATGATCCCGCATATTCTTGGTTCGAAACCCGTGGTCGAAGCCATGGAGGCTGATCTTAAGCCGCGCGTAGAACTGCTGCGCCAGCAGGGTATCGTTCCCAAGCTCGCGATCGTGCGCGTTGGCGCGAACCCTGACGATCTCAGTTACGAGCGCATGGCCATCAAGCGTGCCGAGTCGCTCGATATTGCAGTACAGGTGTTCGACTACCCCGAAAACGTTGATCCTGAACTGGTAGCGGGGGATATCAGATACATCAACGAAGATGCGAGCATTCACGGTTGCTTGATGTTCCGTCCGCTTCCCGAATACATGGACGAGCAGGCGCTTTGCAATATGCTCGTTCCTCATAAGGATGTCGATGGCATCTCGGTCGCGGCATTGGGTGGCATCTTCATCGACGATCCCGATGCCCTGCCGCCCGCAACGGCAGAGGCCTGCATCAAGGTGCTCGATCATTACGCTATTCCGCTTCAGGGCAAGCGCGTTGTGGTGGTGGGGCGTTCGCTTGTGATCGGCAAGCCGGTTTCGATGATCCTTCTGCGTCATAATGCCAGCGTGACCATCTGCCATTCGAAAACGCTCGATCTGGCCGAAGTTACGCGTCAGGCGGATATCGTCATCTGCGCAACGGGGCGCGCTCGTGCGTTCGGCGCGGAATATTTCACGGAAGGCCAGATCGTGCTCGACGTGGGCATCAACTTCGATGCCGAAGGCCACATGTGCGGCGATGTCGATTTCGAGGCGGTCGAGCCGATCGTTGCAGCTATCACGCCAGTTCCTGGCGGGATCGGGTCGGTCACTACCTCTTGTACCATGGAGCACACGGTTCGTTCTGCTGAGCGCAGCGCGCGCTAAGGAGTGCGTGTGGAGCTAACGGATCGCAAGATCACTTCCTTAAATGTTGAAGAGACGCAGCGGATAGCAGCTGCCCTTGCCGAGGTGGTTGTTCCCGGCACGGTAATCGCGCTCGAAGGCGATCTGGGTGCAGGGAAAACGCACTTCACCCAAGGGCTTGCGCGCGGACTTGGCGTTGGCGAAGCGGTCACGTCGCCCACGTTCAACGTGATGAGCGTCTATGATCAAGGCCGATTGCCGCTCTATCACTTCGATCTGTATCGCTTGGAAGATGCGCTCGAGCTTGAAGATATCGCATTCTATGACTATGTCGAAGCCGATGGGGTGAGCTGCATCGAATGGGCCGCGAAGTTCCCCGAGGAGATTCCTGCCCAAGCGCTGTGGATCTCGATCACCACGCGCGAGGACAACGCGCGTTCGATCGAAGCGCACACGACAAGCGAAGAGACGCAAGTACTCATCGACGTTTGGTTCGCGCGCATTCAAGCGGCTAAGCACCTGGAGTGAAGCGAGAAGGATACGCAGTGTCCCAAAAGAACTACATACTTGCCTTCGATACCGCCAACGAGATCATCGCTGTTGGCGTGGGGAAACTCGAGCGCGAAACCGCCACGATAAAGGTGCTCGCATCGTGCGAGACGCCTGCATTCCGCGCTTCGAACACGAAGCTCATCGCGAAGATCGATGCCGCGCTCGAAGACGCAGGGGTGGCCAAGAGCGAGCTTGCGTGTGTGGCTTGCGGCCGTGGCCCAGGCTCGTTCACGGGTGTGCGCATCTGCACGGCAACCGCCAAAGGGATCGCGCTCGGTTTGGACCTGCCGCTCTTCGGCGTCTCCACGCTCGATGCCCAAGCGTGGGATCAATGGGCGAAGGGCGCGCGTGGCGAGGTGGTCGTTCTTGGTGATGCGATGCGCAAAGAAGTCTATCCTGTGCGCTATGTGCTGAACGACGAAGGTCCCGTGCGTCAAAATGCCGATTTCGTCATCAAGGCCGAGGCGGCGAAGAAGTGGCTGGCAGCTTCTGCAGAACGTCAGACCATCACGGGCGATGCGCTCGGCAAGTTCGCTGAGCTGTTCGCGCCCTTCGGCGCGCTTGCGCCTGAGAGCGGCTGGCATCCCACGGGCGCTGGTTTGCTGCGCTGTGTTGAGGCTGCTTGGCGCGATGGCGCATTCGATCCCAATGATCGAGCGTTAGGCAATCCACTCGCGCTGTTGCCCGTCTATACGCGTCTTTCCGATGCGGAAGAGCACGAACGCATCAAGCTGGCGAAGATGCCAGAAGGTGTCGAGCGTGTGCAGGAGTTGCGCGTAGGGGTGGCAGACCCCAAAGAAGGGTGTTATGTGAGTAGCCCCGTAGAGCCAGGTCGTGAAGACGACAAAGGAAGCTCCGTGCTTCCCGCAGGCTTCGAAGTGCGCTTCATCCCGCTCGATGCTTCTTGGGCGGGTGAAGTCGAAGCGCTCGAGGCGCGCGTGATGGGAAGCGACGCGTGGAATGCAGCTCAGATCATCGACGATCTGCCACGCAGCGATCGCACCTGGTGGGCGGCGTTCCTTACGTCAGATGCCGCAAAACGAACCGTTGAACATGGAAGCGATACACTCATCGGCTATGCGGGTGGATGGATCATTGATGGCGGGGTGCAGATCCTGAAAGTCGCGACCGATCCGCGCTATAGGCGCTTGGGAATCGCCCGCTCGCTCATCGAGCAGATCGCACTCGATGCGCGCGATTTGGGTGCGCACGAGATGTCGCTTGAGGTGCGCATCACGAACACAGGAGCGCATCGTTTCTATGAAGAGCTGGGCTTGAAGAACATCGGTGTGCGTCCGCGCTATTATTCTGACCGCGAAGATGCCGTGATCTACGAAGGCCCGTTGCCATTACCGCATCACGATGTGGCAGGCATGGATCTCATGATCAACGACATCGCTCGTGCGCATGAGGGCGTGCCCTCTTCTGAAACGCTCATCTTCGCGATCGAGACCTCATGTGATGAAACAGCGGCAGCCATCATCAACGGCGAAGGCGAGATCATCGCCGATGTAGTGGCCTCCCAGATCGACTTCCATGCGCGTTTCGGCGGCGTGGTGCCCGAGATCGCAAGTCGTAAGCATATCGAGGCCATCGCCGGTGTGGCGCTCGAATGCCTGGAGCAAGCGCGCGAAACGCTTCAAGATCCTAACCTTACCTGGAAGGATCTTTCAGCGGTTGCGGCAACGTATGCTCCTGGCTTAGTAGGTGCGCTCGTGGTGGGCCTCGCGTTCGCTAAAGGGCTAGCCTGGAGCTGCGATCTGTCACTGGTGGGGGCCAACCACCTGGAAGGACACATCTACGCGAACAAACTTGCCTGTCCTGAGATCGAACCGCCCATGGTGGTGTCGCTCGTTTCGGGCGGTCATACGATGCTCGTGGAAGTGAAGGACTGGGGCGAATACGAAACGCTCGGTCAAACGCTTGACGATGCGGTAGGGGAGGCGTTCGACAAGGTGGCGAAGGCGCTTGGGCTTGGATACCCCGGCGGGCCACTCATCTCGAAGCTTGCGGAGAAGGGCGATCCACATGCGATCAAGTTCCCCCGTGCGATGCTCCATTCGGGCGATTACACCTTCTCGCTCTCTGGCCTCAAAACAGCGGTGCTCACCTATCTGCAAAAGGAGCAGCAAGCGGGCAGAGAGTGGAACATGCCCGATATCGCGGCAAGCTTCCAGCAGGCGGTCATCGACGTGCAGGTTGCCAAGGCACGCGCGGCGCTTGAGCAGACTGGTGCGCGCGAATTCTGCTTGGGTGGTGGGGTAGCTGCGAACCCGAAGTTGCGCGAAGCCTACGAGGCTCTCTGCGGTGAACTGGGCGTTCGCTTGACTATGCCTCCGCTCAAGGCATGCACCGATAATGCCTCGATGATCGCGCTCGTTGCGCTTGAGCGCTATCAAGCGGATAAGTTCTTCGACTTCGATTGCGATGTGGCAGCGCACGTTTCGCTCGATGAGCCTTACTAGCCTGTTCGCCTATAAGCTATTCAGCCCGTAATCGCGCCGCTCCTAAAACCTTCGATTGCTTTATTTGTGCGGATAGCTACGATAGATTGCACGCAAGAAAGCGGGCCGATCTTAGGCTCGAGAACATGAAGGGTGATTGAGGGCGCGGTGCAAATGGGTGCGGCAAAGCTCGAGACAAGCGGACATTCGATCGATACGGCAACGGGCCAGAATGCTCCTGCTGAACTTTCGTCTGATCGGGTGAAGAAGATCTTCACTGATATCGCGTGGGATTACGAGCGCTTCAACCGCCTTTCAAGCTTCGGCCAATACATCTCCTGGCTCGAAACGCTCATCGACAAATCGCCCATCACGCCCGAAACGCAGTTGCTCGATATCGCGGGCGGCACCGGTGATGTGAGCTTCATGGCATGCAATCGCAAGAAGCCAGCGAAGATCGTGCTTTCCGACTACACCCCTGCCATGCTCGATGTGGCAAAAGAGCGTCTTGAAGAAGGGGAGAACCGCGGCGTTCCGGTTGAGCTTGCGGTCGTGGACGGGCAAGACATCCCTTATGAAGACGAGAGCTTTGACATCATCACCATGTCCTACGGCATTCGTAATATGCCCAAGCGCGAACAAGCGCTCTCCGAGATGTATCGCGTGCTGAAGCCGGGCGGTGCGCTCTGCGTGCTCGAATTCTCCACCCCTCCCAATCCGCTCATGCGCCTTGGGTATCGGTTCTATTTACGCTTCGGCATCCCGCTGTGGGGAAAGATCTGCACGGGCGATGCATCCGGGTTCATCTATCTTGCCAAATCCATCAAGGCTTTTCCGGATCAGGAAGGCTTTGCGCAGATGCTGCGTGATGCGGGCTTCACCGATATCGAATGGACGAACGTGACCTTCGGCGTCGCCGCTGTCCACATCGCCCACAAGAACTAATCCCTCACCAACCGACTGAGATTAGTCAAAATGCTTGTCCGATCAGCGGAGAGGGTGAGGCAACGAGGTGACTCTTTGCCGACTAAATTCATTTTTAATAAAACCCGAGCAAAGCAGCGACGCACGAAAGAACCTGCAGAATGCAGGTTCTTGAGCAGGGAAGCGGGGAACCTCGTGTCTCACCCTCTCCACTGGTCGAGTTGATGTCGAACGACCGGGTAGTTTGTCATCTTTTTCCGTCGAGCTTGCTAGTAATGCATATAGAGTGTGCATGGCAGCGAATGCACCTGTTTACGTGATAAGATATCGCGTGAGCTAGTATCTCAGGAGGAAGCCATGCTGCTGTGTGCACAACATGTTTTACCCGTCTCGTCTGCGCCGATCGAAAACGGCGCTGTTCTGGTCAAAGACGGAAAGATCGCCGACATTGGCAAAGCAGACATGCTGCGCATTCGTTATGCGGAAGAAGAGGTGCGCGATTTCGGCACCGCCGCTATCTGCCCTGGCTTGATTAACCTTTACGCGCGTCTTGAAGATGCTATTTTTCGTGGTCTCATGAGCGACGTCCCCTACGCAGCCTGGATGAAGGAGATCTCCGATCTTCGCAGGCGCCTTTCGGCCGAAGAGTCGTATGAGTCCGCTTACCTTGGCGCGCTCGAGTCGCTTGCAAGCGGCATCACCACGGTGGGCGACATCTCCACAACGGGTGCTGCAGCGAAAGCGGCCGACAAAGTCGGTCTTCGCGCGGTGGTATACCGTGAGATCTCGGCGATCGATAAGAACCTCGTTAACTATTCGCTCAAGAAAGGTGTGAGCGATCTGGAAAAATGGTCATCGAAGCTCGAGTCCGATCGCGTTTCGTTCGGCCTGGCTCCAGCCCCGGTGTTCCAGTGCCATCCACTCATCTATAAGATGGTTTCGCAGTACGCACTCGAGCACAACCTTCCTGTTGCCATGCGCTTGGCTGGCAGCCGCGAAGAGTATCGCTTCGTCAAGAATGGTCGCGCGATCGAGAGCGACATACGCTTCGAGCTCTCAGGCTTCATGGAGCTTCCGCTCTGGTTGCCCACGGGCGTTACCCCGGTGAACTATGTGTTGAACTGGGATGGCTTCGAGGCGGAAAACGTCATGGTCATCTATGGCGTATGCGTTACCCCAGAAGACATCAGCAAGCTGAAAGAATACGACGTTGCCATCGCTGCAACACCGAGTTTGAATGCGCAGCTTGGCATGGGTGTTGCGCCGGTCGATGAATACTTGCGTGCGGGCTTGCGCGTTGGGCTTGCCACTGGTGCTCCTGGCTCGCTCGACTTCCTCGACCTGTTCACGGAAATGCGCGTCGAGCTGCTCATCCAGCGCGCGCTGAACAACCGCGATTTCATCAGCGCTCAAACGCTGCTTGAGATGGGAACGCTCTCGGCAGCGAAAGTGCTCGGTATCGAAGACAAGGTGGGCTCGCTCGAGGTGGGCAAACAGGCAGACATCATCGCGATCGACTTCGCCGGTGCGCATCAAACTTCAGCGAACGACCCGATCTTCACGCTGTTAAGCTCAGCTTCTAACAGCGATATCATGATGACCATGGTCGACGGCGATGTTCTTTTCGAGCGTGGTCAATGGCATGTCGACAGCACCGATGTTGTACGCAATATCGGACGTGTCCTAAGTATTCGCAACGCGCTCAGACCTGACCAGGATTAACCCTCGCGCACTAAAGAGACCAATCCCATCCTCTTCGCTGCGATTGGCTGCATCACACCGAATCGAGCCTACGCGCAGCCATGCGGTAGGGTAAAGTGAGCGTGATCGTAGGAAAGTGATGTATCGAAATGGCTGGAAAAAAGCAGAAGATAAGCGCTAAACAGGCTGAAGAGCGTCGTCAGGCCGCACTTGAACGCGCACGTCGTCAAAAAGAAGCGCAGGCACGCAAAGAGTTTTTGAAGCGTGTCGGCATCATCATCGTATGCGTCATCTTGGTTCTCGCTCTTTCGATCCCAACGGTTGGATTAATGTTCCTCGGCGGCAACTCGTAAGAGCGCCGGCGATTTTGGTAAAAGATAAGAGGCCTCGTCTTGTTTGGTATCGGTGGATTTGAGTTTTTCCTCATACTCCTCTTTGGCTTTCTGATCTTCGGGCCCGATAAGCTGCCGGAGATCGCCAAGACTATCGGCATGGCCGTCAACAAATTCAAAAAAGCAAAAGATGAGATGGATGGCGTTATCCGCGAAGAGGTGTTCGACCCCAATGCGGAAGAGCCCTTCAAGAATCCGGCACGTGCTATCGACCGTGCGCACGGCAAGGTGAAAGAAAAGGTCGCACGTAGCGAACATGAAGAGACGTTCGCCGAACGTAAAGCGCGCTACGACCGTGAACGCGCGGAGATGAAGAAGCGCGCTGAAGTCGATGCGAAAAAGCAGGCAGACATCGATGCGAACCGTCAGAAGATGAAAGCTGAAGCCGCTAAGAAGGCAGAAGAGCAAGCGAAGAAGCCTTCGGCCGATGAACTCTACGGCAATGTGCCGCTGAACAAAGAATTTGTGCGCGAGCAGAAGCCTGCTTCCGCCTCAATCAAGGCGGCGCAGCCCAAACCAACCCAATCTCAAGCAGCCCAGTCTGAACAAGAGGCTGGCTCCGCCCCTTCCTCTTCTGCGGGAGGTGAAGCTTAGCATGCCTATCGGACCAGCGCGCATGTCGCTCATGGAGCATCTTGGCGAACTGCGCATGCGTCTCGTGCGCATCGTGGTGGTGCTGCTCGTTTCGTGCCTCATCTTCTATCTGGCAACGCCAACTATCGCGCAGTTCATGCTTATGCCGGTTGCACAGTATCTTCCAGCTAACGAAGACGGACAGGTGCTTTTGAATGTGTTCGGTGCGTTCGACGCATTTGGTCTGCGTTTCCAGATCGCATTTTGGGCTTCGCTTGTGGCCACGGCTCCGTTTATCCTCTGGCAGATCTTGGCATTTTTCCTGCCTGCGCTCAAACCGAAAGAGCGCAAATGGTTCGTGCCAACCTTCATTGCAGGTGTGGGGCTGTTCATTCTCGGCACGATCTTCTGCTACCTCATCATCTTGCCACCGGCGTTCGAATGGCTCACCGATCAGGCATCAGGGTTCGCGACCATCATGCCCGAGGCAAGCAGGTGGGTCGATATCATCATCAAGTTCGAGATCGGCTTCGGTTTCGGCTTCGAGCTGCCCCTGATCGTGTTCTATTTGGTCATGTTCAATATCATCTCCTACGATAAGCTGCGCAAGAGCTGGCGATACGTTTATATCGGCCTGCTCATATTCGCAGCCATGGTCACGCCGGATGCTTCGCCGGTAACGATGGGTCTCATGTTCGCCGCGCTCGTTTTGCTCTATGAAGCAAGTCTGCTCGTGGCTCGCATTGCGTTGCGTAAGCGCGCAAAGACCAAAGCGGAACGTGCCGAGATCGAGGCAAAAGAAGCAGAAGAAGCGCGTGAGGAATTGCGTCAGCTTAAGCGAGATTTCGACGAGCATCTTTGGGGAAGCGAAGATGAGCTTGCCCCCGCAAAGAAACCCGCGAAAGCAACGGCTGAGGCAGCCAGCCCTGCGTCGAGCCAGCCTGTCAGCGCATCAGATAAGTCGAGCAAAGGCGAATAATGCACGAACTGGGCATTATGACAGGAGTTATGGAGTCGGTCGAGAGCGTTGCGCGCGAGGCAGGAGCCGAACGCGTGCTCAAAGTCTCGCTTCAGGTGGGTGTCATGACCGAAGCTATCGAAGACGCGCTCCAGTTCGCATTCGAGGCTTTGGCAGAGAATAACGATTATTTCGAAGGTGCCACGCTTGAGGTGCAGATGATCCAACCGAAGAGTATCTGTACGCAGTGCGGTCACGAATTCACACACGATCGCTTTCACATGCTCTGCCCAGAATGCGGCAGTCCCTTCTTGCAGTTGCTCGAAGGCAAGGAGCTGCAGATTTCTTCCATCGAAGTTGACTTACCCGATGAAGAAGACGACACTACCAACCCTGCTCAGGAAAATGAGAGCAGCGAAGTCGACCAAGCGGTCGATTCAGAACACGAAAAGGAGTAACGCTATGCAGATCGATCTCCATAAACCGATTCTTGATAAGAACGACCGTCTTGCGGATGAAAACCGCGAGTTATTCCGCGAGAAGAAGGTATTCGTGCTGGATCTGCTTGCTTCTCCCGGTTCAGGCAAGACCTCTACGATCTTGGCCACCATCGAAGCGCTGCGCGATGAATTCAACATCGCGGTCATCGAAGGCGACATCGCTTCTTCAGTCGATTCCGAGAAGATCAAGAGTCAAGGAATCGCTGCGGTGCAGATCAATACCGGTGGCGCATGCCATTTGGAAAGTGCGATGATCCGTCGCGCGGTGGATGTGCTCGATCTGGATAACCTCGATCTCATCATCATCGAGAACGTGGGCAACTTGGTCTGCCCGACCGATTTCGACCTGGGCGAGAGCATGAAGGCCATGATCCTTTCAGTCCCAGAAGGCGACGATAAACCGCTCAAGTACCCAGGTGTGTTCCAGGCAGCATCCGCTATCGTGCTCAACAAGATCGATACGGCTCCAGTCTTCAATTTCGACGAAGAGCTCTTTTACGAACACATTAAAAATCTGAATCCTACTGCGCCCATCTTCCCGATGTCTGCTACAAATGGTAAAGGCGTTGATGCGTGGGCGGAGTGGCTTGCCGATCAGATCCGCTCACTCTAAAACGCACGGGAGCTCAGCTTGAGCACGCTCGGATACGGAAGCTCTTGAAGGCACGCTGCTTGTGAGAGTGCGAACCGAGCGGCATCTAAACGAGCGTTCTTGAACACCGATCGAGGGAAGAGGCCATCATGGATCTGGAGCAGAAGTACACCTTAAGCGTGCAGGCGCTGAAAGATTATGCGCAGCAGGCGGGATTCAACGAGGTAGTGCTTGGCCTTTCCGGCGGCATCGATTCGGCGCTCGTGGCGGTCATGTGCGTCGACGCGTTTGGTGCTGACCGCGTTCATGCCTATATGTTGCCCGGTCCTTATTCGACTGATCATTCGCTCACCGATGCTGAAGAGCTCGGCGCGAATCTTGGTATCAAGACCGAAGCTATCTCGATCGTCGGCCCCTACGAAGCATTCGTAGCGGCACTTGAACCGGCAGCAGGCGGTAAGCTTTCTGGCCTTGCTTCTGAGAACACGCAGGCACGTTGTCGTATGGTGTGCTTGATGGCGCTTTCCAACACCTACGGCTGGATGATGGTGAATACGGGCAACAAGAGCGAAGCAGCCATGGGCTTCTCGACGCTCTACGGCGATACATCAGGTGCGTTCGCTCCCATCGGGGGCCTGTACAAGACCGATGTGTTTGCGCTTTCTCGCTGGGTGAACGAGCGTGCGGCTGCAGAAGGCAAGGTCCCGCCCATTCCTGAGCACATCATCACGAAGCCGCCCAGCGCAGAGCTTTCACCAGACGCTGAAGACGAGAAGGCGCTCGGCATCGATTACGCCACGCTCGACCAGATCCTGATCGCTCACTTCGAGCAGGGCAAGCCTGCCGAAGAGATCGTTGCAGCAGGCTTCGATCCTGAAGAAGTGGCCTACGCGATCCGTCGCACGAACTCCTACGCGTTCAAGCGCGCCGTCGAACCCCCTTTCCCAGAGGCAAAGTTCTACGATTAGCATTAAGACTTATGCATAAGTTGTGCGTAGAATGACGGTTTTGTGAATCTGAGTCACCGTTACGTATATTTTCTCAATGCTTTCTTGAAATCACGATAAAAGTTGTTAGTATAGTCTGTGTTAGCACTCTTCAAGTGAGAGTGCTAATTCGTATCTGGCGCTGTTTACGCTTATGCGAAGCGAACTAACTCGGGCAGTCAGCCAGCAAACGAGGGTAACAAGGCATTTAAAGGCGAATGCGTTAAAGGAAAGGAAGTACGTATATGAATTTGAAGCCGCTTGGTGATCGCATCATCGTTAAGCAGGACGAAGCTCAGGAAACCACGGCAGGTGGCCTCTACATCGCTCCTGATTCTAAGGAGAAGCCGCAGACCGGTGTCGTTCTCGCTGTTGGCGAAGGCCGCATCAACAACAAGGGCCAGCACCTTCCTATGCCCGTGAAAGAGGGCGATCGCGTTCTCTATGGCAAGTATGGCGGAACCGAAGTAGATGTTGATGGTGAAGCAGTGCTCATCCTTCGCGCCGATGATATCTACGCGGTCTACACCGATTAAGCACCTCATTCATAAACGTTTTGTGACTTAGATTCACGTATCAATTCGAAAGGAATTCAACTAATGGCAAAAGAGATTTTGTTCGATGCAGATGCCCGCAGCGGTATGGCTGCTGGCGTTAAGAAGCTTTCCGATGCAGTCAAGGTGACGCTTGGTCCTAAGGGCCGTTATGTTGCGCTCGAGCGCTCTTTCGGCGCTCCGCTCGTCACCAACGACGGCGTTACGGTAGCGCGCGAGATCGACCTTGAGGATCCCGTGGAGAACATGGGCGCTCAGCTCGTTCGTGAAGCAGCCGTGAAGACCAACGATGTTGCAGGCGATGGCACCACCACCGCAACCCTGCTTGCCGATGTGATCGTGGCAGAGGGTCTGCGTAATGTGACCGCTGGAGCTGATGCGCTTGGCATTCGTCGTGGTATCGAAATGGCAACCGAGGCAGTGGTCGATGCGATCAAGGCTTCAGCGCAGGAAGTTACCACCGAAGATCAGGTGGCGAACGTTGGTACCATTTCCGCAGGTGACGAGGTTATCGGCAAGAAGATCGCAGAGGCTATGGAAGCCGTTGGCAAAGATGGCGCGATCTCCGTTGAAGAGTCCCAGACCTTTGGCATCGACATCGATATCGTGCAAGGTATGCAGTATGATCGCGGTTACATTTCACCTTACATGGCAACCGATACCGAGCGCATGGAAGCAGTGCTCGCAGATCCCTTCATCCTGCTCACCGATCTTAAGGTTTCCTCTATCCAGGATCTTATCCCGCTGCTCGAGCAGGTTATGAAATCGGGCCGTCCGCTCCTCATCGTTGCTGAAGATGTTGAGGGCGAAGCGCTTGGTACGCTGCTTTTGAACAAGCTGCGTGGCACCTTGAACGTGGTTGCGATCAAGGCTCCGGGCTTTGGTGATCGTCGTTCGCGCATCCTCGAGGACATTGCAGTCGTCACGGGTGGCAAAGTTGTTTCCAAGGACTTCGGCATGACGCTTGCTGATGTGAAGCTCGAGGACCTGGGCACTGCGAAAACCGTCAAGGTCACCAAGGACACCACGGTCATCATCGACGGCGCGGGCGATAAGGCTGCAGTCGATGCTCGTATCGCTTCGATGCGCGCTGAACTTGAGCGCCTTGAGTCTGAGTTCGATCGCGAAAAGCTCCAGGAGCGCCTGGCTAAGCTCTCCGGCGGCGTTGCAGTGCTGAAGGTTGGCGCTGCTACCGAATCTGAGCTCAAGGAGAAGAAGAGCCGCATCGAGGACGCGCTGCAGGCAACCCGTGCAGCCGTTGAAGAGGGCATTGTTGCTGGTGGCGGCGTTGCGCTCGTGAATGCGATCCCCGCACTCGACAAGCTTTCCGTCTCCGATAACGACGAGAAGGTTGGCGTTGATATCATCCGCAAAGCGCTCGAAGCTCCGATGCGCGCGATCGCATCCAACGCAGGCTACGAAGGCTCTGTGGTGGTCGAGAAGGTGAAGGGCCTGCCGGCAGGCGAAGGCGTGAACTTCGCGAACGGCGAAACAGGCAACATGATCGCCATGGGCGTGAACGATCCCGTGAAGGTCACCCGTACGGCGCTTCAGTCTGCAGCATCTGTGGCGGCGCTCATCCTCATCACTGAGGCAACCGTCAATGAGATTCCTGCTGAAGGTCCCGACCTGTCCGCACTGGCCGGTGCCGGCATGGGCGGCGGGATGGGCATGATGTAATCCCACCTTCGGATAATCCGCACACTTGAGAAAAGCTCTCCTTCGGGAGAGCTTTTCTTGTTTATCGAGTTGTATTGGCGGCTGAGTATGCTCACACATTTGAGCAACAATTCATTATGAATGAGAAATGAATGCAAAAAGCATGCTATACTTGGGGCGAAAAAAGAGGGTGATGAAGATGCCAGCGTTACAGATCAAAGACTGTCCAACAGAAGTGTATGAAGAGCTTCGTCGTTGCGCTTCTCGTGAGAACAGGAGCATCTCTCAGCAAGCGCTTACGATTCTTGAGGATTACCTGGGGTTCAGAGATTTCGCTCCGCACGATCGATCAGTGTCTGCATCAAAGAGGGCTGCTGGAAATAATAGCTATAGAGAAAAGCGGAAGCGCATATTCGAACGGATCGACAAATTACCAGCCATTCCAGTTTCGGAATTAGCTCCGTCTTCCGCAGATATTCTTGCAGAGATTCGTGAAAAGGAGGCACGATGATCGTTCTTGATTCAAGTGCTGCATGCGATATGGTGCGCAAGACTGAAGAAGGAATGGCTTTTCGCGCGCTCATGCTTTCAGAAGAGAAGGTAATCAGCTGTGAACTGCTTCGAGCTGAAGTTGTAAGCATATTTCGAAAGCTGTGCAGGCATGGACTTATTCCTATTGAAAAGGTGCAGAGCTTTCTTACTGAGTCGACTGCTCTCGTCAATGAATACTATTCAATCCAGGAGCTTCAAGAAGAAGTGCTTTCTGAGAGTATTCGATTGGATCATTCCTCCTACGATATGTTCTATTTTGTACTGGCGCGCCGTTTTGGCGCAACGCTGTTCACTCTCGATCGCAAACTCATTCGGCTCTGCGAAGAACAGGGTGTTCAATGCGTTGCCATTCTAGAGAATGGTGAATTCTAATGACGGTTAGGGTAGAAGCGTAGCAATGATCATTCATGTTGAAACCTTAGAAGATAAGCGGCTTGAGACCTATGTGGGTCTTACTGAAATTCAGCTGCGCAATCGATTGGAGCCAGAGAAGGGCATCTTCATCGCCGAATCCGAGAAGGTCATCGTGCGGGCGCTTGATGCAGGCTATGAGCCGCTCTCGCTTCTGATTCCTGAACATCGCTTGCAGCGCAGTGCGCGCTTGGTCGAGCGTATCGAAACGCAGTATGCCTTGGAAGAGAAGGCAGGTGCGGGTGGCAGCACGAACGACGAGAGCATCCCTATCTTCGTTGCGCCCTCAGATGAGATAGAGAAGCTCACGGGTTTCGAGCTTACGCGCGGGGTGCTTTGTGCTATGAAGCGTAAACCCCTACCAAGCCTTGCTGATCTGTTGGCAGATGCCTATCGTGTTGCCGTGCTCGAAGATATCACGAACCATACGAATGTGGGTGCGGTCTTCCGTAATGCGGCTGCGCTTGGCTTCGATGCGCTCATCGTCTCGCCGGGCTGTTGCGACCCGCTCTATCGCCGCGCGATCCGCGTTTCTATGGGAACAGTCTTTCAAGTTCCGTGGACACGCTTTCCCGGCACGGTGGAAGACTGGCGCGAATCGGGTGTAGCGGCGCTGAAACGGGAAGGCTTCACCACTGTGGCGCTTGCGTTACATGATGAATCGGTCTTTTTGGATGATGTGCGTTTGCAACGTCCTGAAAAACTTGCGGTGTTGCTTGGAACCGAAGGCGAAGGATTGCAGCAGGGTACGATCGAGATGGCGGATCTTGTTGCGAAGATCCCGATGCGGGAAGGTGTCGACTCGCTCAATGTTGCGGCTGCATCGGCTGTAGCATTCTGGGAGCTGCGCATGCGCTAAGGCTCTCGATCGCAGGTTCGAGCATCTTCGTCCTTATCTGAGCAAGCAGCGAGGATTATACGTAAAACCCCGTGCCATTAGGAGCGTTCAAGCATCGAATCGAGTGCTTTTGCGGTATCCTGATTATCCGTATGAAAGATGAGACTACACACGAAGATAACGAAAGAGGATCGATGATTTCAGCAGAAGAACAGTTCCGTGTGATCGCTTCTGGCGCAGCTCAGATTATTCCTGAAAAAGCCCTGATGGAAAAGCTTGAGCGCAATAAGCCGCTCAATATCAAGTTGGGCGTCGACCCAACAGCTCCCGATCTGCATCTTGGTCATGCTGTTCCGCTGCGCAAGCTGCGCGCGTTCCAAGATCTGGGCCATCAGGTCACGCTTATCATCGGCGATGGCACGGCGCTCATTGGCGATCCTTCAGGTCGCAATGTTACGCGTCCGCCGCTCACGCGCGAGCAGGTTGAGCAGAACGCAAAGACCTATATCGAGCAGGCGTACAAGATTCTCGATCCCGAAAAGACCACATTGCGTTTCAATTCTGAATGGCTGCTTGCACTCGATCTTGAGGGCCTGTTGAAGATCACGTCCAATTTCACGGTCGCACGCATCCTTGAGCGTGACGATTTCACGAAGCGCTACAACAACAATCAGCCGATCAGCTTGCACGAATTCCTCTATCCCACTATGCAGGCCTACGATTCGGTCTGCATCGATGCCGATGTTGAACTGGGCGGCACCGACCAGCTGTTCAACCTGCTTGCTGGTCGTGAGCTCATGGAGAAGATGGACAAGGAACCACAAGTTTGCCTCACCTTGCCGCTGCTCGAAGGCACCGATGGCGTTCAGAAGATGTCGAAGAGCTACGGTAATTACATTGGCCTTACCGATGAACCGAACGATATGTTCGGCAAGGTCATGTCCATTCCTGATGAATTGATGGTGAAATACTATCGTCTCGCTTCCACGAAATCGGTCGACGAGATCGATGCGATCGAAGCAGGCCTTGCGGATGGTTCGCTCCATCCGAACAAGGTGAAGCGCGAGCTCGCGCAGAATATTGTGGCAGCCTATTACGATGAAGCAGCAGCTAAGGAAGCGGAGGCTGCGTTCGATCGCGTGTTCAAACAGCACGATGTGCCCGAAGATATTCCTGAGTTTGCTGCTGACCTTACGCCAAACGATGAAGGGCTTGTGTACGTTGCGAAGCTTATCAGCGATGCTGGTATGGCGAACTCGGTAGGCGAAGCACGCCGCTTGATCGATGGTGGTGGCGTGAAGGTGAATGGTGAAGCACTGGCACCAAAAGCGTACAACGTTGAGCCGAGCATGCTCAAGGGTGCGGTCATCCAAGTAGGAAAGCGCAAGTTCGTTCGCCTTGTCTAACAGGCTGGTTCGTGCATTTTAGGTTTGCGCGATGGAGAGTTAAAAAGCGCAAGCGTGGAACTTCAGTGATTCAATACGTTCTTTTTGCTGGGCTTTCAGGTGCGCGTGATTGAGTATGATAAGGTTAGCGCGAAGGAATCGCATCGCTGCATTCAGCTACGTGATTGCATGTGAAAAGGGGAGGGGTAAACCATGAAATACCGTGCAACTATCGTTTCTCCCCAAGGCGCTGCGCCTGCTTCAAGCTCGATCGAATTTGAGAGCGAGTATCGCGCTGGATCCAAGCAGAATATCCAAGACGCACGCTACAAGATGCTCGAACTGCATGGTTCTGAGGCAGTCAGCTGGACAGTAAAAGACATCGAGCGCGTTCCGGAAGCTGAGCAAGGCGTGATCCAAGAGCAACTCATGCTCGATTTTCGTGAACCGACTGAAGAGCCTAAGCGCAAGCGTCGTAGTGTGAAGCGCGGTATCGCGTAGCTCGTTCGAAGCTTGTGCGTGATTCAACACATGGAACAAAAGAAAGCAAACGCCAGATCAAAGGGCAGATCGAAAAACAATGTAGCTAATCGATCTACGCGTAAGAAAAGATCTGCTTCTGTGAGAAAACCTGATTCGAAATCAAATATCGCGAAACGCGATAAAGCGCTGAAAGCTGGGCAGTTTTGCCCTGTTGATGAGCGGTGTGGTGCCTGCCAGCTGCTGGCAATCCCTTATGCCGGTCAACTTACTTCGAAGCAAGCTGAGATCGAGGAGCTCTTTGCGGACGCGCTTGCAGAAGATGGCGCAACCATTCAGTCGATCCTTGGTATGGATGAACCGCTCCACTATCGTAACAAGGTTATTTCGCCTTATGCACCAGGGAAACGTACGGTTTCAAAAGCGCATGCTAAAGATACGAAGCATTCGCAGGAACAAAGAGCGGGCAAGCGAAATGTCAAGAACCGAAGCGAGCAACGTGAGATCCTCTGTGGCATGTATGCAAAGGGTACGCATCGTATCATCCCCACCGATGAATGCTTGATCGAAAACCAGGTGGCTAAGAAGATCATTCAAGCGATTCGCCTGGTGATGATGCGCTATGGGATCGAGCCCTACAACGAAGACACGGGCAAAGGTTTCTTGCGTCACGCGATCGTGCGAGTGGGGCATCGATCGAATGAGGTGCTCGTAACGCTCGTAACCAATGCCGAAGATTTTCCAGGCGCGAAGAATTTTGCGCGTGAGCTCGTAAAACGCTGTCCTGAAATAACCACGATCGTTCAGAATGTGAATACGCGCGCAACGAACGTTATCTTGGGAGAAGGAAAGGAACGCACGCTCTATGGACCGGGCTTCATTCTTGATCGCCTGTGTGGATTGAGCTTTCGTATTTCATCTCATTCGTTCTACCAGGTGAACGCGGTACAAACAGAAGTGCTCTACGAGGCAGCGATTGAATTGGCGCACCTACAAGGCACAGAGCGTATTCTCGATGCCTATTGCGGTACGGGCACGATCGGGCTGGTGGCTGCGCGAGCGCTTCAGGAGAAGTCTCCTGCAGCGGCGAAGGACGGTGCCTTGGTTGTTGGCGTAGACAAGGTGGAGTCTGCGATCGTGGATGCGCGTAACAATGCGAAGCATAACGGTATAGAGAATGCTTCGTTCATAGCTGAGGATGCTGGAGCGTTCATGAATGAGATGGCAGGAAGAGGCGAAGCGCTCGACGTGCTCTTCATGGATCCACCGCGCTCAGGTGCAAGCCTCGAATTCTTGCAGGCAACTGCTCGCTTGCATCCGCGCCGCATCGTCTACATTTCCTGCAATCCTAAAACGCAGGCGCGCGATGTTGCCTACTTGCGCGAACAGGGTTATCGGCTCGAAGCAATCCAGCCCGTCGACATGTTCCCCCACACTACCCACATCGAAAACATCTGCGCTTTAGTTGCAGCAGATTAACGAAGTTCGTCTGCCGATTAGCGCCGAGCGAGCGATGCTTATCTGCACCAGTGGAGAGGGTAAGACACGAGGTTCCCCGCTTCCCTGTTCGCGAATCAGCTCATGCTGATTCGCTCATGCGTCGCTGCTTCGCTCGGGTTTTATTAAAACGAATTTAGTCGGCGAAGAGTCACCTCGTTGCCTTGCCCTCTCCGCTGATGCAGATAAGAGGCCAGTCTTTCGGGGCTGGTCCTGCCCTAAGGGGTGCAGCCTGCGAGGTGTTTGGCGATTCTGAGTCCGCATACTTGATTAGTATGAGGCTGTCCGAAGGAGCGAAGCGCATGAGCTTGCCAGTTTACACGGCAAGCGAACAGCGAAAGCGGATCGGCCCAAACGCCTCACAGGCGAGAGCCCCTTAGGGTAGCAATGAGTGGAGTGAGGAGTCTTGTGGCTTACGCTCGGCGTTGATCGAGACGTGCTAATTGATAGGCGTGCAGACAACGAGGGTGCGTTCATTGCTGAATTCGTGGTACGAGCAAGTGCAGAAGGTGACAGCGAACGGAGGGTCGGTGCTGTCGTCGAGTACGACGCAGGCTTTTGAGCGCTCATCTTCGTACCAGGCACGAAAGGCCTCTTCATCAGTGAAGCGCGTATGCTTTTCGACCTCATCCCCATTGATGATACGCACGTAGACAACCTTCAACCGCTGCTTCCCGGCGGGTGTTTGCAGACAGACGATAGCATGTTCGCGCGCGAAAGCTTCATCGGAGTATTTTGCGAAATCGCTGAACATCGAGCCGTTGTCCATGTGATGACCATAGATGATCGCATTCAAAACAGAGCCAGAGCCATTATCGCTCGTGTCCAAATAGGGCACGCCAAACACGCTGTAATTCCGATAGATATCATGGTGGAGGTAGAAGGAAGGATCGTCCTTCATTCCGCGCAAGATAGGATAGTTGATCGCTGTTCCAGGAACATTCACCCATGCGATAAGGTCAGGATTGATAGCGCGCCAGTGCTGCCAATCAACCTCAACGAAGTCATCATAGGTATCTCCCGTATCGTCAAGAGCATCGTGTTCGAATGAGATGCCATTCGGATTGGGAGAGATGTTCGCGTTCGCTTGCATGAAGAACAAGCTGCTGAGCAAGCCAAGGGCAACGAGTACGAGCGCGATGCCTGCTGCCATCAGTTTGTTGGATCGTCGTTGCAGTCTCATGAGTCGATGAAGGAACGAAAGATGCGACGGCGTTGTTCGCGGGCGCGCTTGCGTTTGTGCGCACCGATGATGAGTATTGCATTGCCGCCGACAAGGAGCACGAATGCTACGCACATGACGTCGAGCGTGGCAGCGCCGGTCTTGGCGAATGAGGCCTTTGGTGTGGACGGACCATCGTTGCTCGTAGCGCCTGTTTGCTGAGGAGCTTCAGCCCTATGTTCGCGAGTTTCACCCTGTTGCTCTGCATCAATCGCATCGTTTTGTTCTGGCTCGGGTTGAGGCTCGGTAGGTACCAAGGCATCGCTGGCATCTCCGCTTGTGTCAGTATCATCGGGCGGTTCTGCTTCAGTGGGAGGCTGATTCCCTTCTGGGGTGGTATTTGCTGGTGGATCTTGCCTATTTTCGTTCGATTCGTCTTGCGGTGGCGTTCCGGGGTCATCGGGCTCTTCTGGCTCGTCTGGTTCTTCTGGCTCATCATCTTTCCATTGAGCGTAAAGAACGACCGTGCTGTTGTCTTCCGTGCGGAGGTTTTTCACCAGCTGTTCGTCTTCATAACTGATTCCTGTTCCATCGGGCGCAGTATTCCATGAAATCCAGTGCGCGCCTTCCTTTTCGAACGTGTTGGGATGAAGCGTTTCGGCGATGTTGTAAGCGAGCGATTGCGCCTCCATGGTTCCTGTGCCACCATTTTCTTCGAACACAACGAGACACCGATTTGCTATCCAAGTGGCATAGAGCGTAACAATTTCATTTGCCCGATCAGCTAGATTCAGTACGAATTCTTCATTGTCATACCAGATGTCGGGGACGAAAGGGCTGTTATTCCACTTGAACCAGTGAAATCCTTCGCGACTGAACTGATTGGGGTCGAGCGAGGCGAGTTGGTCGAAGGTGAGTTCCTGGTTGGTCATTGCGCCATTTCCGCCCATAGCTTCAAAGACGATAAAATATGTGATTGGCTCCCATTGCGCATAAAGACGGATCACACTCCCTTCGACAGTAGCAAGATTTTCGACTATCTGTTCGTTGGTGAAAGTGGTGCCATTGCCCTGTGGGGCGCTATTCCATCCGGCAAAAAGGTAGCCACTTCTCTCATATCGGTTGAAGCAAAGGGGCGTAGCAGTACCGTATAAAAGCTGCTGATCGGGCATCTCTCCACTTCCTCCCTGGCTTTGGAAGGAAATGCGATACGAATTTGGCTGCCATAAAGACTTGACCGTTATATCTGAATACACTGCAGAAAAGCTTTGATCCCAATCGACGAAAGTATAACCAGTCCGAAGTGGTGTGTAGGGAGCGATGGCTTTAGAGCCAAAGCTGATCTTTTGAGACGAAAGAGCTTCGCCTTCCGCGCCAATGAATGTTACGGTGGGATTTTTAGCCCATACTGCAAAGACAGTGCTTGCAGTCGAAGGCATTGTCATCTTAGTAATCAGGCTCGATCTAGCAGCGTTGAAAGTGTTTTGATTGGTAATAACGGCAAGTTTCGTCTTAGACCACCCGAGAAAGGTATAACCTTCACGGATGGGTCTAATGGTGGTGAGATCGAACGTGCTTCCTTCGGCGTGGTAGCCTGCATAGTTATTTGCTTTTGGGTCGGAGTAGATTTCAGAAGAGGTGCCGCCGGTGAGGTCATAGGTGAGTCCGTAGGAGCGGGTGAAGGTGATGTCATCAACAAGATTGCCTGCATTAGGCCCCGCTGAGCTTATTGCTTTGAAGGTGAATCGGGTCGTTGTTTGTCCGCCTGGAATGACGTAGGTTCCTGTGTAGGTTTCCCAATCTACGTTGTGCAATCGTTCATTATCGTAGTTTGATGAAGACGGCGTTGCAATGATCGTGCCCACACTGCCCGTTTTGTTTCCTAGTCCATTGGTAGTAGTGCGTGTAGCATTTTGGGCGGCTTGAGACGAAGGTGACCCGATCATGACCGACATAGAATCGAGATGAGTTTTCGATCTTGAGCAATGCTTGAGCGACCATTTGTATATGGCTCCCGGCTCGGATGAAATATCTTGGTAGATGTACGTGCCAGTTTGTCCAGCTGTGAGTTCTGCATAATAATTGCCATTAAGTTCTCGTTGGATTTCCACACAATTAGCAACTTGAGCTTCGACACCGTTTTCCCATGTATTGGAAGGGTCGTATGTCTGATTCGAGTTCCATCCAAACTGTGTTTTATCGAAATGAGAAGGGAGCGCTGCCCAAACATACTTATGAGGGTGTTTGTTGCAATCGTTTCCGTTAGCTATTTTGAGCCTGTTCAGATCGAGATAGATCCACGATTCAGAACAGTCATAAATTTCTTTCATGGCATAGCTGAAAGTGCCATTGACGATCTTGGCTGTTGCTGCCTCCGCGATCTTCGTTGGAATGGACAGAGCAACAAGGGCAAGAACGGCACTGATGAAAACGAGGAGGACTGATGTTCGCTGTTGAGTGCAAAGAAGGCGATGCTTCATTGAGAAATCCTCTCCGATGAACCGAGCATATTGGCCGCAATGGCAGCGGTGATCGATTGGGCTTTCTTGCGATGGAGACATGAGATTCTGATGAAGCTGATTCCGATAAGCACGATAACTCCCGCGGCAATAAGGAGCGGTAGTAGTGCGCTCCCCGTCTTGGCAAAGGTGCCCTTTTGCTCGGGGGTAGGGGCTTCGGAAGCAGGAACAGGCTCATCGGGGCTCGATGCTGCAGGAGGCTCTTCGGGGGCAACGATGCGCACGGTCTGATTCTCGTCTTCGGGATCTTCATGCGTGGCGATCTCGGATTCATCGCACAGGAGCTTCTCATAGACGACCAGTTCCGTTCCTGGTTCAAGTGCGCTTGCATTGAAGTTGAAAGAGACCTCGATCGAGCCGTGCTCTGCTTGCGGGGAGAAGGTGGTTTCACTCGAGATAACAGCACCTGCATCGTCGGTTAGTGGGATGGCCTGGACCTCGCCTTGCTCGTTAACTTCATTCTTCATGAGCGTTCCTACAACGCGGTACGGTTTGTCCGGGCTGAGGTTCTCGAACGCTACGGTGTCTATCACGTGCACTTCGGCATCGTTCAATATCTCGTGATCGCCATCGCTCTCGTCGAGCGCGGTCGTTGCGATGCGCGGTCTTGCGGTCGACACGGTTTGTTCGCTGTTATCTCTTTCGTGATGCTCGAGGATGACCTCATCGTCTTTCAGGAGCGTCTCGTATACGACAACATCTTGAGGTGCTTCTGCAAGACCATCGAGAGGGATCTTCACCTCGGTCGTGCCGCTCGCTACGCTCGGGGTGAACGTTGTTTCGCCTGCAGCACCTTCAAGCTGGCTTCCTGTTTCAGGATCCACGAGCGTTGCGCGCAAGGTGTATGCGCTATTGGTCTCGAGATTTCCATAGCGCACGTGGTCGTTGATCACTCCTTCTTGCGTGATGCTCACGAACTTGTCGCGGTCATTCGCGTCGGAAGCGGTGGTAACGATCCAAGGCTCGGCGGGATCGTGATTTTCAATCACGCCGAAATCGAGGCGCTGCTTTTCGCGATAGATCGAAAATGTGGTTGTTACGAGTTCAAGCCCTTCGTTAGCAGCGCAGGGAAGCTCTTCGAGCGTGTAGGTGTCGTAGGGGAGAGCACCTAGGTCGTCACGCGCTTCAGTGGTGAAGGTATCGCTCGCTTTGCCGAACCATACGCCACGGCCAGCTTTGCGCTCTTCCTCTTCGTCGTTCGCGTTGGTCTCGTGCGTATGCTTTACGAAGGCAGAAGAAGTGTCGATCTCGCCATTGGCATCGGTGACGACCACGTGTGCTTCACCGGTGGTTTGCGACGTTATCCTGAATGGCACGCCAACCAGGCGCTCATTGTTCACCTCGCGAACTTTGATGAAATTGAGATCGCCGCGTTTCACGAAATTCTTGAATGCCGGTTCATGCGCGCCTTCGACACTGTCGGAAAAGCGAACGATCTGTCCGTCGGCAGTTATGCTGAACGGCCGCGGGTTGCCATCCGAAAGGTTGTACCCATCGCCTGCGCTTACTTCGGTGAGCGTGTATTCACCGTAGGGCAGGGTAGTAGGCGCGAGTGCTGCTTTACCTTCCTTTGCAACGAGCGTGGCGCATACTTCTCCTGGCTGATAGAAGATGCCATCGACCTTGACCTCGTGGCTGTTGCTATTGGTGATGGTGAAGGTGGTGTTGTCTAGCGTGCCTGATCCGAGAGCGCTTTGCAGCCTCGATTCTGCATCACGCTTTTCAAGCTCAAGACCGCCGCGCATGATGCTATCAGCAATGATCGGCGTATTGTAGCTCGAGACTGCTTCCACGCTGTTCGCGCATCCCGTGACCGTCCGTACGACGGCCGACTCATTGATCTTGTAGCCGGTGGGCGCTTTTGTCTCACGGATCTCATACGTGCCTATCGGCAGCGTGATCGTGCCCGTGGTGTCGTGGAAGAAACCATCGCCGCTTACTTTGCAACCATCCCCCTTGCGTAGATCGACGATGCCGCGCTCATCGGTTCTTACGACCCAGGTGCGCAGCGGTTCGACCTTGCCATAATCACTCTCGAGCGTGGGGAAGAAGCGAATCGTGAATTCTGCGCCTGCGAACGAGCTCGCGCCTCCTTGAATGTTGTTGTAGCTGTCATTGTAGACGTAGTCGGAGTCGTGCTTGGCAAGCAGGATGGGGGTTGGATCGTTTTGAGGCACTTCGTTAAGTGTTACCTCATTCGTTTTACCAGCTGAAACGGTTGCCTCATGAACGCTAGAATCGAGTGCAAAACCCTCCGGAGTTGAAAGCTCCTTTACATAATAGGTGCCGACGGGGAGCGCTTTCGATCGTACGCATCCTTGTGCATCGGTAGTGAGCATTTGTTCAAGATCGGTACAAGCTTCGTCTGCGTAGATGCCGTACTTTGCTCCTGCAAGCGAGTAGCAAGGATTGTTGTTCGAAATATCAGGCAGTATGCTCTGTTTGTTCAATTTGAGATATCCAACAAGATCTTCGTGAACTTGAAAGGTGCCCACGATGTTCTGCATGTTGTGCCCATCGATATCGGAGCAAACGTCTAGGAAGAATCGATAGCTCACTGTTTGAGTGGCATAATCGACCGCAGTTACTTCGACCCAGCCGCTCTGTACTTTCGGTTCTCCGGCACCGTTGTTGTCGACGTTTCCACCGCAATCGCCCCAGGCGAAATGCATACCTTTTACATAGCTGTAGTCGTAGGAGCCTCCACCAGGGGTATGAACGGTACCACCCGGGGCAACATGGTTTTGATCAGCATTAACGACCTCGGGATTGATGCAATGGTTGAAGTGCACCGCAAAGCCATAGGTGCCGCTCTTCTCAGGCCATCCCATTACTGCTGCCATATTGCCGCCTGATTCACACGTGCGGATGAGCGCAGAATCGGCATCGAGAGAAAAGCGCTCGCCAACTACAGGATTTGCGGCGCTGAAAAGGCTGAATAGGGGAGGTTCTGTATTGAAAGCACTTTCCTGGTCTTCGCTTTGTGTCTGTGTTTCGCTCCCATCGTCCAGCACTATTTCTATTGTTCCTCCGAGCGGCGAAGTGCTTATGCATATCGAGCCGTTTTGATAGATATATTGCGAAAGTTCACTGCCTCCTTGCATAACGCGAATGGTCTCGACATGCGAGGCCTTCTCTTCGTCATCGAAGAGCTTGAGGTTGATCGTGGGAGCATCAGCGCTGAAAACCTGCTCGAGGGCCTTCTCGGAAGCAACGCCATCGATCGATTTTGCGATCTTCACGTTTACGGGAAGCTCGGTGTGCTTTTGGTCGATCGGCACATACCACGCAACAGTGAGATCGTCCTCAGCATAGTGAGCGGGAAGCTCTATGATGCCCTCTTCGGCGTTATAGGTTGCTTCGGCGGTGATATCCTGCGTGCCTTTCCCCATTTCGCTCGTGCTCGCATAGTCTTTGAGCACACGAAAGCACCCTTCATCGCTTGAGGTGGCAAGAAGCGCGGGGTGGCAGTTCGCGCAGACATAGGTATGTTCGCTGTCGCTCCACCTTTCGCCTGAGTTAACAGAGGTGAGATCGATGGTTCGATCGGTGAAGGGCACGTTCGGCCCTATCTGATCGGGTTCGGCGAAATGATAGAGTATGCGAGCCGCAGAAGGGTGCACTTCATCAGCTTTCGCAGGCGAAGCGATTCCCGGAAAGGCCAGGCAGGCAAGGCATGCTCCTAGGCAGAGCGCCATGAAAAGGCGCACGAAGCGTTTTGTTCGCCAGGGGTGTTCTTCGCGTTCAGCGTGCGGATGGCAGCAGCGAGAAGCAATCTGCGTTTGCGCAGATGATCGTAAGAGGGCGTAGAACTGGAGTGGCGAGCCAAAATGAGGCATAAGAACTTCCTTCACTCAGGGCGGAATGCTTGTTTACGCTTTAGTGTGAAAGTCGAACCTCAATAAAACTTGAAAAATATCTGATGTAATATGAAGAGCTAACTTACAAAAATTTGAACTTTTTCTGAATTGCGTAAGGGGAAACCATGACGGAAGCTGAAAAGAATCGCTCATCGCTCATCGCATATTTCGAATCAGGATCGAAGGATAACGATCAAAAACTTGGCGTCGAGGTCGAGCATTTCATCATTGTGAGCAGCGACGGGACCCCTTTCACCTATGCTGCGCAAGGCTCTATTCCTGGGGTGCATGAGGTGCTCGAACATCTGCTTTCCACCTATCCGATCATCTATCAGAATTCAGAAGGCGAACTGATCGGTTGTGCCAATGAAGAGGCATCGATCACCCTCGAACCCTCTTCTCAAATAGAGATATCGATCGCGCCGTTTTCCGAAGTGGCGCGGATCGAAGCTGCCTACGAGCACTTTCGCGCTGCGATCGATCCGTTCCTTTGCGCGCATGGGGCAAAACTGGTGAATGCGGGGTATCACCCTACGCGTAAGGCAGAAGAGCTTACTCTCATTCCTAAAGAACGATATCGCCTGATGGACAAGCATTTTGCAGATTTGGGTACACTCGGTTTGCGCATGATGCGCGCCTCGGCTTCCACGCAAGTCTCGATTGATTACACCAGCGAAGCAGATGCCGTGCGTAAGATGCGCATCGCAAGTGCGCTCGCTCCGATCCTTGGCGCGATAGCGGATAATGTGGCGGTCTATGAGCGCGAGGTCGGTGCCTATCCGCTCGTTCGCTTAGCGGTATGGCGCAACGTTGATGACGACCGTTGTGGTGTGGTGCCCGGCGTTTTCAAGCCAGGGTTCGGGTTCGGAGCGTATGCCGATTGGTTGCTTTCGACCTCGCCCATTTTCATCAATGCGAAACAGCCGGATGGAACCATCGTAGAACAGGCGGAGTCTACGCGCAGCGCGGCTGAGATCTACAAGAATACCGCCATGACGAAGGCTGATATCGAGCATCTTATTTCCATGTTCTGGCCCGATGTGCGCTTGAAGCGTTTTGTTGAGATCCGTCCAGCGGATTCATTGCCGCAGGAGTATCTTACGGGCTATGCCGCGCTCATAAAGGGACTCTTTTATAGTGAGGAGAGTATGCGCGCGCTCGAGCAGGAGTTTGGTGTTCGAAAAGATATTCAAGGCGAAGATATCTGGCCGCTTGATGAGCGAGCAGTGGAAGATGCGATCGATGCGATTCGTTCGCGCGGGTATGAAGCGCGTTTCTATGGCGAGAAGGCAAAGAGCTTGCGCGACTGGATCGAACTCCTCTTCAATCTTGCACGAACGGCGTTGTCTGAAAACGAGCGATCCTATCTCAAAGGCATTGAAGCATTTGCTCTGAGCAAAGCATGGAAGCTTAATGGGTAGCTGTCTGTACAGGAATAGATAATTTCGATCAGGGAGAGCTGCATTCTTGAGCATTCAGAAGCATGAATACTCAAAGAGTTGCTACAATTACAGGCATATAAAAAACGACGAGAGGAGTAGCCATGGAGAAAACTTCGTGGTCATGGGCACAAAAGGGCATCATCGCGCTCTTTGCTGCAATGGTTGCTTGCTGTTGTGTGTTCCTTGCAGGGTGCGCTGAAAACAGCGAAGAGGCTGTTCGAAATGTTGTTACGACCGAACTTGATGCGGTCAAGAATTCCGACACTGAAACGATCGAAGCGATCGCGGGTGATTCAAGTGAGTTCCAAGCGTTAAGCACGTATGGCATTTCTGCAACTGATGCGTATGAAGCAGTGTTCAATGGTTTTGATTACAAGATCGAAAGCGTTAAGGTTGACGGCGACAAGGCAGTTGTTGGCGTGAAGCTTACTGCGAAAGACTTGACGAAGTTCCAGAGCGCATTGGTTGAGGCAGCTCAGAATCTTGCGAAAGATAGCTCTTTTACCAGCATGACCACTCAGGAAATGAATCAGGCGATCGGTAAGCTGGTTCTCGATACGATCAAGGACCTTCCGACTACCGAGACCGATACGGTTGAGCTTGATGTGGTAAAGAAGGATGGCAAGTGGCAGCTTTCAAACAGCGCGGGTGTAGCGCTGCAGGAAGCGCTGTTCCCTTCGAGCGTCATGAATTCCATGGGCAACTAAGGGTAGCATCTACCTTCCAAGAGACGAAGAAGCCCGGGCGATACGCTCGGGCTTCTTTTTGTTTTTGGGAAAGTGGTGTATAGCAATAGGGCAAAGTGGCAAGTCTTAGAAGTCGATCTCATCTGCATCCCAGAAGCGCCCCGTAGGGTTCTCCTGCGCGGAAATGACCGCCATTTCTTCAAGCGTGAGTTCGAAGTCGAAGACTTCGAGGTTCTGTTTCATGCGCTCGATGTTGCCCGACTTCGGAAGGGGAAGCATGCCGAGCTGGATGAGCCACCGCAAGCACACCTGCGCGTTCGATTTTCCATAACGCGCGCCGATCTCTGCGATCGCTTCGTTTGTAAGGGTCTTGCCGCGTCCAAGCGGGCTCCACGCTTCAACTACCAGGTCGCGCTCAAGGCAGTACTCGAGCGTTTCTGTTTGAATGCGCCCAGGATAGAACTCGATCTGATCGACCATCGGTTCGATCTCGGCATGCTTCAAGAGCGCTTCGATGTGATGCGGTTTGAAGTTCGAAAGCCCGATCGCGCGCACAGCGCCGTTCTTGTAGAGATCCTCGAGAGCGCGCCAGGTATCTGCATTGATCGCCTCGGCCTCAGCGCCGAACTGCTTTTCGTTCGCAGGCCAGTGGATGAGGAAAAGGTCGAGATAGTCCACGCCCAAGCGTTCACACGACGCATTGAACGATTCCATGGTCTTGGCATAGCCACGATGCGTGTTCCAAACTTTCGACGTGATGAAGAGCTCTTCGCGCGGCACGCCACACGTTGCAAGCGCACGCCCGATACCGGCTTCGTTCTCGTAAATTGCGGCGGTATCGATCAGGCGATAGCCAACCTCAACAGCATCGCATACCACGCGGCATGCTTCGTCGTCCGAGGTGTTGTAGGTGCCAAACCCAATGCGCGGCATGGTCACACCGTTCTTCAACGTAAAAACATCTTGCATGTTTGAACTCCTTCAGTAGCTTGCCTTAACTATACCTAAAGATGACAAACTACCCGGTAATTTATCATCTTTTTAGCGCACAATAAAAGAAGCGGGACAGCTTCGTACTGCACCCGCTTCTGTGGCTATTGATAGGTTGCGCTTTGGGTTACGAGCGGGAAAGGCCGTCCACGGAAAGCACGTCGCCAGAAATGTAGCTTGCCTCGTCGGATGCAAGGAAGGCAAATGCGTTCGCGATGTCTTCAGGTTCACCCATGCGTCCGAGTGGGATGGTCTTGATGAGCGGCTCGATGACCTCGCGAGGCAGCGCATCGACCATATCGGTATGCGTAACGCCAGGTGCAACTGCATTCACACGAATCTTATGCGGCGCGAGTTCGCGCGCGAGCGACTTGGTGAGGCCATTCACTGCGAACTTCGAGGTGGGATAAGCGCATCCAGCAGGCTGGCCGTAGATGCTCACCATCGAAGAGGTGTTGATGATCGCACCACCCGTTCCTTGTTCGATCATGATGCGAGCAGCAGCCTGCGAACACACGAAGGTTGCTTCAACGTTGAGGCGCATGACCTTCTGGAACTCTTCGAGCGTGTAGTCCACCAGCTTGGTGCGTGAATCGGTGCCAGCATTGTTCGCCAGGATGTCGAGTGAACCGAACGTATCGACCACGCTCTTGAAGGCAGCTGCGATCTCGTCAGGATCGGTAAGGGCAGGATGAAGGCCCATGACCGGAGCCTCAGGATCGTTCTGCTTGATCTTTTCGAGCGCTGCATCAACGGTTTCTTGGCGTGATCCGAACAGGGCGACCTTCGCGCCTTCAGCAAGGAATTTCTCCACAATGCCGAATCCGATGCCACGCGTGCCGCCGGTTACAATAGCGACTTTCCCTTCGAGCTTTCCCATAGTAGACCTCTTTCGATCAGATATTTTTTGCAAGTGGCATAACGTTAGCATTGAAAACGAGGAAACGCGCAAATTGTAAAATGGCTGAAACAAAGAGCCCGACATGCAAGGCACATCGGGCTTGGTGAAGCGGAGTTATGAGCGTGAACTAGGGGCGCAGACCCATGCCACCTTCCAACGTGATGGTCTCGCCGGACATGAACTTGAAGTCAGGCGATGCGAGTTGAACGCAGGGGCGACCGATCTCGGTCTCGACGTTACCATAGTGGCCCATCGGAGGCATGTGGACGTTCGCTTCGAACGCATCGGGGTAAGCCTCAGCAAAGTTTTCGAGCTGTGCAGTCCAAGCGAGCGGGCAGATAACATTCACATTGATGTCATCTGCGCCCCATTCATTGGCTGCGACGCGCGTGAGGCCACGAATGCCTTCTTTTGCAGCAGCGTAGGAACACTGTCCAACATTGCCGAAGAGTCCTGCTCCAGAGGCGAAGTTGATAACGGTACCCTTGGTCTCTTTCAGGTGCGGATAGCATGCCTGCATGTAGTAGAACGCAGCATAGAGGCCAGAATAGATTGCCAGGTCGAACTGGTCGGTCGTATGTTCAGCAAGGGAAACGCCCGAAGCAGAAGCCTGTGCGTTGTTGATGAGCACATCGATGCGGCCGAATTCTTCAATGGTCTTATCGATGACGTTCTGTACGGTTGCGGCGTTGTCGTTGCCAGCGCTCACGTCTGCTTGGATCGGAAGTACCTTGATGCCGTAGAGACGCTCGAGCTCCTCTTTCGCATCTTCGAGCTTCTGGACATTACGCCCAGTGATGACCAGGTTTGCGCCTTCTTTTGCGTATGCGGTAGCGATGCCATAGCCGATCGATCCGCATGAGCCGTCCTTCAAGACAGCGCGGCCGCCGCCGGTAATGATAGCGGTCTTACCTTCGAGAAATCCCATGGACCTTCTCCTATCCCAGAAAGATGAATAACGAGCTGAGGTTCAAAAATCTCAACTAGGTCGAGTCTATTAAAACTCGATCGCGTGCGAACTTCGAAGCAGGCAGTTAAGCGTCAGAAGGGCACTTTATTCCGCTAAAGGGTCGCATGTTCGGAGGCGGTAAAATTACACACCGGTTACGGTTTACTCATTTCTGGCAAAGCCTGAAGCGCGGGACTGAAAAGCAGCTACACTAATATGCGCAGGGAATGCAAGTGATCACAGGAAAAGAAGGGTGGTGCCTCTCATGGCAGATATTCGTGATGGGTTCAAAGATATTTTTCTCGCGGGTGTGGGTGCACTGGCCTATGGTGGCGAGCGCGCCAATGAGCTCGTGAACAATCTTATCGAAAAAGGGGAGCTTACGGTCGAGCAGGGCAAAGAGCTCAATACCGAGCTCAAGCATAAGGCGAATGACGCCTTTGGTCAGATGCGTGATGAAGCACTAGCTGCGCAGCTTCAGGCTATGACCCCTGAACAGCGTGCAGACTTTGTTGCAAAGGTGAACGAACTTGCGAACAAGGTCACCGATGATGCTGCTGCAGCAGCAGTTAAGGACGCCGCCGAATAGCACGCTATCGAGTGTTCGCGTATCTGTGGGGGCAGGTGCGCGAAGGGCATTCGGAAGTGCTGCTCATGCTAAAACCAGCACGTGAGGCGCGGGGGCGCCAGTGAAGCGTGCAGGAGAAAAGCGTATGGATCGAACGGTTCATACGCTTTTCATTTTGGGCCGATCACAGGCTCGTGCCCTGCTTGCTTACGAGTTTGCAATCTAAAAGCGCACGTGTTTCATTCGCGCTACAATAACAGCAGGAAGAAGAAGGGGGATCGTGGTGACAGAGAACACGTTTCTGCGGCATTTTCTTACGGCACGAGCTGATGTTGATCCCGAAGACCAGTTTGGCCTCAGTCGCAGTGTGCGCGTGAAACGCGTCCACGAGATCGTTCATATTCTGCGCAAGCATAATTTCTTACAAGGGTTTACCCCCGAAGAATTGCGTGCGCTCTTCGAAGATCTTGGCCCGAGCTTCATCAAAGTTGGGCAAACCCTCTCGACGCGTTCCGAGATCTTGCCTCATGCCTATTGCAAGGCGCTCTCTCAGCTTCAACAGGAATGCGAACCCATGCCGTTCGAGACGGTGCTCATTGCGCTCGATGCGATCTATGGGATCGACCGGGAGAAGATATTCGCCTCGATCGATCCGCATCCGCTCGGCAGCGCATCGCTGGCGCAAGTTCATCGTGCAACGCTCACTACGGGCGAAGAGGTTGCCATTAAGGTGCAGCGTCCTGGCGTGCGCGCTACCATGGCGCAGGATATCGATGTGATGCGCAGCCTTGCCCGTCGCCTTTCGCATTATATGAAGGATGCCCAGATGGTTGATCTGCGCGATGTGGTCGAGGAGCTGTGGGTCACCTTCCTCGAAGAGACCGACTTTTTGAATGAAGCGCGCAACCTCGATGAATTCAATCGGCTCAATGCCGATATCGTCTATGTGCGTGCACCGAAGCCCTACATGCAATACTGTCGCGAAGAGGTGCTCGTCATGGAGTATGTTGACGGCATCTCCATCCGCAATACGAATAAGCTTCTTGAACAAGGCTACGATCTTGATGAGATCGGCGACAAGATGCTCGAGAATTATGCTAAGCAGATATTGCAAGACGGCTTCTTCCATGCCGATCCGCATCCAGGCAATATCGTTATCTATGGCGGACAGATCGTGTATCTTGACCTAGGGTTGATGGGGCGTTTGAGCACGCGTGATCGTTTGGGCTTCGAAAAGGCCGTCGAAGCGGTGGGCTTGCGTAGTGCAAGCGCTCTCATGGATGCGCTCATGTCGTTTTCGATCGCGCGTGATCTTGCTGCGATAGATCAGCCACATCTGCTTGCGGAGCTCGATGTCATCTTGGACCGGTATGGCACCGCCGAAGTTGAGAGCATCGATATCGGTCAGTTCTTGGGCGATATCTTGAATGTAACGCGTCAAACGAAGGTAACGTTGCCTTCGTCGGTGACCATGGTTTCGCGCGGTCTGGTGACCATGGAGGGAACGCTGCTCGAATATGTGGGTTCGTTCAACATGGTCGACATCATCAACAAGCACATCAAGCGCACAAAAGAAACGTCCGACGACTTCAAGGACACCGTTAAAGAATTGCTCGTTGCGGTGAATGGTGCGAGTCGCGGAGCGCTGCGCGCTGCAGAATACGCAGGCGATACCATGCAGCTGCTCTCGCGTGGTCAACTGAAGGTGAACATGGAGATGCTCGGCTCGGCAGAGCCCATGATGAAGATATCGCGCATCTTGAACCGTTTGACCATCGGCTTGATCATTGCTGGTCTTTTGATCAGTGCGGCATTGCTCACGTTCGCGATCGACGAATCCCATATCTTTGGCATGCCCATCCTTGCGTTCATCGAATTCGTTATCGCGATCATCCTTTCGCTCTGGATCGCCATCGACATTTACCGCAGAAACCGCAACCGCTAAGATGACGAACGACCGGGTAGTTTGTCATCTTAAGCAAGAAGGCCGACTGCAAATGCAGCCGGCCTTCGTTCGTATCTAAGCAGATTGATGCTTATTTGTGTTCGAGCTCGAACTCCTTCATGAAGGCAACGAGGGCTTCAACACCTGCTTTCGGCATGGCGTTGTAGATGCTCGCCCGCATGCCGCCTACCGTGCGGTGGCCCTTGATGCTCTCGATGCCGTGCTTCTTCGCTTCAGCGACGAAGAGCTCATCGAGCTTCGGATCGCCTGTAATGAACGGAACGTTCATGATGGAGCGATCTTCGCGGCGCGCGGTTCCCATGAACAGATCGGACTGATCGAGGAAATCGTAGAGGATCTGCGCTTTTTCACGATTGCGCTCACCCATTACCTCAAGGCCACCCATCTTCTTGATCCACTTGAACACTTTGCCGCAGATATAGATGCCATAAGCGGGTGGGGTATTGTAGAGCGAATCGTTATCGTATTGGGTCTTCCACTTCAGCATGGTGGGCGTGTTCGGAAGCGTTTCTTCCTTGATCAGGTCTTTGCGGATGATATCGATTGCAACACCAGCTGGGCCGATGTTCTTCTGTACGCCGCCATACATCACGCCGTATTTGGTGATATCAGCAGGTTCAGAAAGGAAGCAGGAAGAAACATCGGCAACGAGCACTTTGCCCTTCGTGTTAGGCAGTTCATGGTATTTCGTGCCGTAGATGGTTTCGTTCTCGCAGATGTAAACGTAGTCGGCGTCTTCTCGAATGGGAAGATCGGAGCAATCGGGAATGTAGGAGAAGTTGCCGTCTTCACTCGACGCGATGCACTGTGCGTCGCCGAAGAGCTGAGCCTCCTTGAATGCTTTCTTCGACCAAGAGCCAGAAACGATGTAGTCTGCCTTGCCATCGAGCATCATGTTCATGGGGATAGCTGCGAACTGCTGAGAAGCACCGCCCTGTAAGAAGAGCACGGCGTATTCATCAGGGATGCTTAAGAGATCGCGCAGATCGCTCTCGGCATCCTCGATGATCTGGGCGAACGTCTTCGAGCGATGACTCATCTCCATGACTGACATGCCGCATCCGCGGTAATCGAGCATTTCATCGGCGGCTTCCTGAAGCACTTCTTCGGGCAGCACTGCCGGGCCAGCAGAGAAGTTGTAAACGCGTGACATAGTTACTCCCTTTTCATATACCGAATAAACAAAGGCGAGCAGGATGCCCGCCTGGTTTTCGTGATTAGAGCATGATACGTCAAACCGCGCCACTTTGCTTAGATAAAGCGCTAAGTTTCGTTAGGCGGGTGCCATATCCCTGACCTCGGTGATATTTTTCCAAAATCGCTTGGGCATGAACTGCCGACGAAGCTCGGGATGGTAGCGAGCTTCGATGTTGAGCGTGTGGTAGAAGCGCTTCCAGGCTTCCTGCATCTTGAGCTCGTTTGCGGTTGGTGCGGGTGGCGTGAACGAATCGGTCTTGATAAGGTGCCAATCGCTTCCTTCGTACACGCCCGCGATGTGATGGTTCTCATCGTAGATGATGAAAGGTTGCGTATTGAAGCGATCCGCGAACCAGTCCATGATGAGCGGTACGACCGAGGCTTTTGGGTTGCAGCGCGCACACCAAAGGCCCCCTTCAAGCTCTTCGAACCTCAAGAACTCAAGGATATGATGGCGCTCATTCTGCACGAAGCGCTCAAGCTTCAAAACCGGCTCGACCACGGGATCGAGAACAGCAGGCACTGCTGAGCCTTTCAACAAAGCAGGTCCGCATCCAGCACCCGTGAATCTCTGCTGAACACTGCGCTCTCCTTTTTTGTTCTGTTGGAAGAAATGAGCGTTTTGCGGGTCCATGCAGTAACGGATGAAGCGATAGATCGAGATTCCAGTGTGGGGATCATCGGCAAGAGCAGCAGTTTTGATGATGTTCGCAACGCTATACCCCGCGCGCTTGCTCACACCCTTCTGAACGCGAAGGGCAAGTGAGAAATCGGTCTCGATCTGGCGTGTGGTTTGCCCGATGCGCGGTTGATAGTGTTCGCTAGGGCAGATATCGAGCGGGTGCTCCTTGTTCGCATACGTTAAGAACACGGCAGTGAAGAGGCCCTCGACACTACCATCGTAGAGGTATGCGATGTTGTCGGGTGCGGGATCCATGGTACGGCCTTTCGCTACGAGGCAGCATCGAGCGCGCGCCAGCCAAGATCGTGCCCAGGGGAATGAGACTGATCTGTTGTACGAAGTGCTTTCTGACCGCTAACCAGCGCGTTTTGCTCGCATGATGTTGGGTGTCCTGCAAGTTTTTGGGTGGGTGCCATATCGAAGAGGCTCATCTGCCCAGTGGCAACTTTTGCAGCACGTCTTCCATGGCGTCCGCCGTCGATCGGTGCGGCAAGTTGAGCGCGCAACGATTGCCGCTCGAACGGAATGGTGCCGCCCTGGTACTTCCCCTGGCACGTGATGAAGAAACGAGCGCGCTTGAAGGCGATGCCGAGCTTGCGCAATTCGTCTTCGCGCAGCACATGGGTCTTGCGCGCATTCATGATGAGTTTCGCCCCTCGAACACCGATGCCGGGGATGCGCAAAAGGCTTGCGTAGGGTGCCTTGTTCACCTCAACGGGAAAGAAATCGAGATGGTTGAGTGCCCAATTCGCTTTGGGGTCGACCTCTAGGTCGAGGAAGGGTGCTTCTTCATTGATGATCTCGTTCACATCGAAACGATAGAACCGCATGAGCCAATCGGCTTGATACAGACGGTGTTCGCGATTGAGCGCAACGCCATCTCCTGCCGGAAGGCGTTTGTCGTTGTTCACAGGCAGGTACGCGCTGAAGAATACGCGCTTGAGCGAGAACTTCTGATAGAGCGCTGAAGAGAGATTGAGGATCTGGTAATCGCTTTCGGGGGTGGCGCCGATGATCATTTGCGTTGATTGACCAGCGGGAACGAAACTCCGCTCCTTATCGACGGGTCGTGCGATCGATCGATCGCGTTTGCTCAAATAGACCGTATTCTTTTCGGCAAGAGCGCGGACGTCGCGGGCTTCTTCGATGCCGTTCTTGATGAAGCGCATGGGATGGAGGATATCGTGCTTGCTCTTATCTGGTGCGAGCAACTGCAGGCTTTTCTGTGAAGGAAGCTCAAGATTGACGCTCATGCGGTCGGCAAGCCTTCCGAGTCGATCGAGCAATTCAGGCGAAGTGCCGGGAATGGCCTTCGCATGGATGTAGCCGCGGAAGCCGTATTCCTCGCGCAAGATGCTCAGTGCTTCGATCATGAGTTCGGTAGTGAAATCAGGGCTTCGGACAACGCCTGAACTTAAGAACAACCCTTCGATGTAGTTCCGACGATAGAAGCTGATGGTAAGGTCCGCTAATTCGCGCGGTTTGAACGTGGTGCGCGTGCCTTCGTTGCTGATGCGATTGACGCAGTAGGCGCAGTTATAGATGCACGCATTGCTGAGCAGGACCTTCAGCAGCGTGATGCAGCGGCCATCGGCCGTGAAGCTGTGGCAGATCCCGGCAGCAGACGTGTTGCCAAGCTTCCCCTTTTGTCCAACGCGACCTACACCCGATGAGGTGCAGGCAACATCGTATTTTGCAGCATCTGCAAGAAGTTCGAGTTTGCCCGTGATATCCATCGTACACCTGTTCGATTCGCTTTGTTCCATCCTATACGAACAAATGTTTGTAGTCAAGGCAAGTGAACAGGCATTAAGCGATTTGGTAACAAAACCACGAGGGAAGATGCCTGCCTGAAAAGCCTGGTTTGACCTGTGGTAGAGTTGAGGAGCTGATCATGCATGAGAATGAGGAGGTGGTCTTGATGCGCTTCAAAGATATATGGGGGAAGATCGAGATCCCTACCAACCAAGACGATTTTCCTCATCAAGGGTTTTCGCCCAAGGTCATCAAGGCATTCGGCGTAATGAGCATCATCTGCGCGACAGCCTCGCTGTGCTTGATCGGCGTATTCGCAGCTCATGCAGTGGGCGATATCAACCACCATGAAAGACCCGAGAGTATGCTCCTGGCGATCGGCATCGTCCTGCTCGCCATCACCGCTATCGTTCTCTTCGTTGCCATGGGCGTGCGATTCATCAAGAACAACACGCTCAATGGGGAACGCTTCGCTATCACCACCATTGCGCTCATCTTAGGCGCGTTCCTTGCGATGATGATGCTCTACGGCTTGAGCCTGTTCCATATTGTTTACGTGGTCGAACTGGTCTTCCTGGCGGTCGTTACGGTGTATATGGATCCCGAACTGGCCGAAGAGCGCTATCTTTCAAAAGAAGCGCGCACGATGGATCCGCAAAAGCGTGCTCAGTTTGAGAAGAAGGTCGACAGCCGAAAGCCTTTGAAGGGTTATATCACGCTGAATTTCTTCAACCTGTTTTGGATATTCGTGGTGTGCAGCATCCTGGGGCTAGCGATCGAAACCGTGTTTCATCTTGCCATTTATCATGCCTACCAAGATCGCGCAGGACTGCTTTACGGACCATTCTCGCCGATCTACGGCTTCGGTGGTTTGTTCATGACCGTTGCGCTCAACCGTTTCCACGATAAGCCGATCCCGGTGATCTTTTTGATCTCAGCGCTGATCGGTGGTGCGTTCGAGTTCACGGTCAGCTGGATCATGCAAAGTGCATTCGGAATTGTGGCCTGGGATTATTCGGGAACGTTCCTTTCTATCGATGGCCGCACGAACTTCATGTTCATGTGCTTCTGGGGCATACTTGGTGTGATGTGGGTGAAGTTCTTGTTGCCGATCTTGCTTTGGATGATCAACAAGATTCCGTGGAAGCTGCGCTATGCGCTTACCGTTGTGTGCTTCGTATTCATGGTGGTGGATGTGGTGCTCACCGTGCAGACGATCGATTGCTGGTACTTGCGCGAAGCGGGGCACGCGCCGAACACCCCGCTCGAAGAGTTCTTCAACAAGCACTACGACAACGCCTACATGGAGCATCGCTTCCAAACCATGACGATGGATCCTTCGCAATCCAGCCGCGTCTAAAGAGATGACGAACGACCGGATAGTTTGCCATCTAAGCTTACAGCGTGGGAAGCGTTTCCTTGAGATCGCGCACGCGGGTGAGCGCATCGTTCATGATCGCATCGACATCTTGTCCGATCACATCGAGCAATTCGGCGGAGATGAAGTGCGTCTCAGGGATGCCGAACATGTGCGCGATGCCCTGAAGGTATTCGAACCCGTAGTTCGCGAACGAGCAAGGACCGCCTGACGTGGTGATATACACAAGGCGCTTCGCTTTGCAGAGTCCTTCGGGTCTTCCTTCTTCGGTGTAGTGGAACACGATGCCATTGACGGTCACGTGTTCGATATAGACCTTCAGGACAGCGGGAAACGAAAGGTCCCAATAAGGCGCACCGATAACGATCTCGTCTGCGGCAGCGAACTGTTTCGCGAGATCGAACATAGAATCGCCCCAGTCGGCTTTCTCTATGAGCGCCACTCGTTCCTCAACCATCTTCCAATCGAAGGGCACAAGGTTGCGCTCGAAGAGGCGCACCTCTTCAACGGCGGGATTGCCTTCAAGATAGGCGCGGCAAAGAGAGAGCGTGCGCGATTCTTCACGCGCGCAGGCATTGACGAAAAGGGTGGTCATAAGGGGTTCCTTTCTTGCTGAGTTCCTTGAACTAGAGATATTCAACAGGCACCATTTTAGGGCAAGCTGCAAACGATCATGAATGAGACGCTGCATCGTTAGGCGGTTTGCTGGTGGGATCGCTCGCTTGCGCGTTGCTTTGCGCTTCTTTGCGTGCGGCCTGCTCTTTTTCGGTAGCGAACTCGTTCGCCTGTTCCTCTAGCTTCGCCAGAGCTGAATCGACATCAGACGCGTTTTCGATGAACTGCTTCGCAAGACGCTGTCTGCGGCGTGCACTGTGGAGGTTGAGCCTGATACCCTTGCCGTAGTAGCCGGAATCGTGGCTTGCTCCGTAGGCGAAGATGAGACTCACCGCTAAGAACGGAATGATCTCAACGCCGAACACCTCAAAGCCAAGGAAGAAGGCAGCGATAGGGCAACGCGTCATGCCGGCGAAGAACGTCATGACCCCGATAGCGGTCGCGAATGCGGGATCGACATTGATGAGCTGCCCGAGCGAACACCCGAGCAAACCGCCGATAACGAGGGTAGGCATGATCTCGCCGCCCTTGAAGCCCGAGCCGAGCGCAAGGAATACGAGCCCCGCTTTGATGGCGAAATCCCACGTACCGATCGATCCCGATGCAGCTTGTTTCAGGAGATTCATGCCGCCGCCTTCGAAGCTCTGCAGGCCAAAAGCCACGACCAGGATCGTGATGCCGATGCCGACAACGAATACCGAAAGGTAAGGGTGGTTCAAACGTTTGCGTTCCCATGCGCGCACAGCTGCAAGACTTGCGCCGAAGAAGCGTCCCAAGATGCCACCGAGCGTGCCGATGAGCACGACCTGCAGCATAAGATCGGGGGTAACGCCTGGGACGGCAACGCGGGGAATGATGTCGCCGATGCCGAATGGGTAGGCGATCGAAGCGGCGATGAACGCCGAAACGAGCAGCGCGATGAAGCGCGCAGGGCTGAAGGTCTTGAAATGCGTGAGCTCGAAAACGAGGAACACCGCACCAAGCGGCGCGAAGAACAGCGCACTGAAGGTGGCCGACATACCCATGAGCGCAGCATAGCCGTAGACGTTGCGGTCCTGCTTGTCCTTGAAGACGTTCTTGAGCTTGAAGGCGCGACTTAGCGTCTCGCCGATCGAGGAGCCCATCTGAAATGCGCTCGATTCCTTGCCGACAGCACCACCGCCGAGGGTCGAAAGACAGGTGCCCACGAGAATAGCAGGCGCAAGCGTGGGGGAAACGGGTTTGTTCTCGCGCATCTCCATGACCATATCGTCGGTCGAGTAGAAGTACGAGAGCTTCATCGCTTTATAGAAAGCAAGGGTCACGATGCCGAGCACGGGGAGCAAGAACACGAGCCACGAGTACTCTTGGTTCAGGCGATAGGACGTATTGACGCAGATGCACAGCACGATCGAGGTGAAGGCCGAAACCACGCCTACCAGGCAGATGAAGAACACATGGAGCGCTAGTTGCTTCTTATCTATGTTGGAAAGCCATGACATGTGAAGACCTCGTTGAAGGCAGACTGAACGAGCATGATTCAATCGTGACAGTTCTTCTGCATCGCGTAAACCATGACAACCTCACAACTCGGCATCAATTGCGTTACGGATGATTCTTCACGCCAGCTCGAACCGACATTCCTGACGCGCTCGATTACAATGGAATTTCACGAGGGAAGGACGAAGATGGAAACCGAGCTCATATCGCTTGCTGTCATCGCGCTCCTTGCCTGCATCACGCCACTGCTGGCGCGGGCGATCCCGCACAAGCTTATTCCTGAAACGGTGTTCTTGCTGTTCGCTGGCGTTATCTGCGGTCCGCATCTGCTCGGATGGATACAGGTGGGCGATGCGATCTCGCTCCTTTCCGATCTAGGGCTCGGGTTTTTGTTCCTGCTTGCTGGCTACGAGATCGATCCGAAGAATCTTTCCAATTATCAGGGGAAACGGGGATTTGTTACCTGGATCTTCACGTTCGCGATCGCGGTCTTGGCAGTGTGGGCATGGCCCGAGTTCTCGCTTGATGGTATCGATGGGCTTGCAGTGGTCATCGCGCTCACCACCACCGCGCTCGGCACGTTGCTTCCCATCCTGAAGGAGCGCAATCTCATGGACACCCCCATTGGTAACGCGGTGCTCTCTTATGGCACCTGGGGCGAATTGTGCCCGGTCATTGCCATGGCACTGCTCCTTTCAACGCGCACGACCATTCAGAGTATGATCATTCTGGTGATGTTCGCGCTCATTGCGGTGGCGGTTGCATTCCTTTCTTCGCGCCTGAAGAATTGGGATCGCATTTCAACGGCAGTTCAGGAAGGGGCGGAGACTACGCAGCAAACCGTGGTGCGTGCGACCGTGCTGCTCATGGTCACGCTCACGGCGCTTTCGGCGGTGTTCAACCTCGATATCGTGCTCGGTGCGTTCGCAGCAGGCTTCATCTTGCGCTACATCATTCCGCAGGGAAGCAAGAGCCTCGAGACCAAACTCGATGGCCTTGCGTTCGGCTTCTTCATCCCGCTCTTCTTTATCGTTTCGGGGAGCAATATCGACATCCATGCGGTGGGCGACAGGCCTCTTCTGCTCGTGTTCTTCATCGTGCTGCTCCTGCTCATTCGCGCGCTTCCCGTTTTCATTGCGCTTTCTACAGGCAAGCACAAGCACGATCTGAGCCGCAGCGCACGCATCACGGTAGCGCTCTATTGCACCACGGCACTGCCGATCATCGTGGCGGTCACGATGGTGGCGCAACAATCGGGCGCGATGAGCAACGAGGTCGCTTCGGTGCTCGTGTGCGCGGGCGCGGTGACGGTATTCCTTATGCCGGCGCTCGCGTCGATCACCATCCGCATTTCTGACACGCATCTGGTCGATTTGGCTCATGAGGTTTCGAGCAAGCCGGCCGATCTCTCTACGATCATCAAGAGCCGCGCTGAACTGGTGCGTTTGCTGGCGAAGGCGCGTGTTCTCATCGACAAGAACGATCCTGATCTTGCGGCGCGCATCGAGCCGTTAGTCGCGAAGCTTGCACACAACGACGAAGACAGTGACGACCGCGATGTGCGCTATTTCATCCAGGAAGTGCGTGATCGCTATCGAGAGACGAAGAGCCTGAGCAAAGAGCAGCTCAAGAAGATCGTTTCTGAAGCGGAGCAAGCAGAAAAGGAGATGGGCGCGAACGAGCCCGCTGCTCCCTATGACGAAGAAGGATACCTTGAGGTCATTGCGAAAGGCGAAGATGCCTCGACGAAGAAGGGTAAGGAAGAGGGGAATAATGGAACCGGAAGTAACTAAACCAGCAGATGGCATGACCGATTACGGCCTGATCGAGCTTTCGGGCAGCGAGAACACCCGCGATCAGGGCGGCATGGAAACGGTTACGGGTCAGCGCGTGCGCGCCAAGAAGCTCATTCGCTCCGACAAGCTTGAGAAGCTCACCGATCATGATATCCATGTGCTCGTCGATGAATACGAGCTGCGTACGGTGATCGACCTGCGTACCGACAAGGAGCGTGAACTATCGCCTGATCCTACCTCGCGTATGCCCGAGGTGAAGTTCGTGAATCTTCCGGTGTTCACGGAAGGTGCGGTCGGCATCACGCACGAACACGACATTCGTTCGCTTATGAAAGAATTCAGTCAGATGAAGGAAGATCCTTACAAGATCGTGCGCAATATCTACCCTATGGCGCTCTTGGGAGATGAGGCAGTAAAAGCGTATAAGCAGTTCTTCGATATCTTGCTTGACCAGGAAGAGGGTGCGATCCTGTGGCATTGCTCAGAAGGGAAGGATCGTACCGGTTTGGCGAGTTTGCTCATCTTGCATGCGCTTGGCGTGCCGCCCGAGACGATCATGGAAGACTATCTGGCTACGAATATCTTCGCACGCAAGAAGCTTCGTCGTGTTGCGCATGATTTCGAGCATCTGCATCTGCTAAAGAAAGGCGATGAGGCGCTGCTTGCTTTCTTGACCGCTGAGCCTGGGTATCTCAACGCAGCCTGCGAAGCAGCCGAAGAGAAGTACGGCTCGCTCGATGCTTACCTCGAAGAAGGGCTCGGCATCACACCCGAGAAGCGCGCTCGCCTCGCCGATAAGTACCTCTTTTAAGATGTCGAACGACCGGGTAGTTTGTCATCTGCTGATCGAGCTAAGCCGTTTCTGGTCGAGCAAGCAGCTGAGCCCATGGGGTACTTAAATTACTCTGAGTCCGCTAACTTCAATATAAATAGGTTGTTCGAAGGAGCGAAGCGCATGAGCTTGCCTATAAAGGCAAGCGAACAGCGAAAGCGGGTAATTACAAGTGCCCCTTGGGCGTGCTGCTTGCGCGGGATAGATGGGAAAAGGTGTCGAACGACCGGGTAGTTTGTCACCAGGCAAAAAAGAGCCCTCGGGGGAGGGCTCTTGTTGGTACGTATGATGTGCAGCTACGCTTCAAGGATCTTGCATGCGGCGATGGCGAGTTCCTTCGAATCCATGCTGCCCGGATCCTTCTCGATGCCCTTATCCATCAGATGCGGAATGGTCGCGATCTTGCGGAATTCAGCCTCATGCTCAGGCAGGCAGGCAAGGATGACAGGATCGGGATTGTCGGGAAGCAAAGTATCCTGGACCACTTTGTTGATATAGCGGTAGAACTTCTCGGCCTCGATCTTGGACACTTCGTTGCGCGAGCGATAATCGTGATACGGGTTGAGGTGCTTCATGAGCATGTGGTGGTCGAGCGCGGGTGCATCGCTGAAATCGTGCATGAGTTCGCCGAACTGCTTCGCAACGCCCTCATCTTCAACATCGATGCGGTTAAGGCAGTTGCCAAGCCCCTTGATGAGCCCGAAGCGATCGGCAGAAACAGCCAAGATGTAGTACTTGGACTGCTGGAATTCATCGCCCTTGAGTGGGGAAAGCTCCCAGTTGTCGCCGACGAACACTTGCGGATCGACCTTGTGATAGAGGTTCGCGATATAGACATGATCCTTGTCGGCGAAGAGCGCAACGCTAGCCTCCGCGTTCAGCCAGATCTCTTCATCAGGAGCATTGATAACGTCTTCTAGATGAACGAGGATCTTGTTATTCGGCTGGATGGCGTAGTTCGCATCGATCTCGTGCTTGGCCTCTTTCATGAGGTCTTTCATCTCGATGCGCTCTTTATTGGTGCGCAAACGTTTGTATTCGGTGGGCAGGTAGAGTGAGACGACCGGGCCTTCAGCCGGCGTAGTGAGCTCAGAAATATCGTCCAAGATCATGACGGTATCTTTAGTGTGATGAATGGGGCGCATGATGAAGCCTCCTTGTTGCAGCGGATACGTTCGAACGCCAAGCCCACAGCATGAGCCGAATTGCTGTGTTTCGGCGTGTCTTTAACCTAACATGAGCGAATGCGCAGCTGGGAAGCGCGTGGGTTTTGACAGAAACCTGTTAAGTTCTAGTTTTCCGCCTGCAACTTGACCTTCGGCGTAGGTGCGTGCACGCTCGCTATAATGAGAGGAAGACCGAATGAAAGGCTCATCCGTGCAACCTGAAACGCCACAAGCGCAATATGATGAATTACCTGCTCGCTACGAGAAGCTCAAGACCCTGTGGGGTGAAGATGCGCTGCGCGCGATCGTGAATGCGCACGTGCTCGTGCTCGGTATCGGCGGAGTGGGATCGAATTGTACCGAGGCGCTTGCGCGCGGGGGCGTGGGTAAACTGACGATTCTCGATCGCGATGTGGTGGAGGAGAGCAACATCAACCGTCAGTCCATCGCGTTCTATTCCACGCTTGGCAAGCGCAAGGTGGATGTGATGGAAGCGATGATCAAGGATATCAACCCCGAAGCGCAGGTCAAGAAGGTGTTCGGCTTTTTGCGTCAGGAGGAGATGGAGAGCTTCCTTGATGAGTATGCGCGCGATGTGGACTATGTGGTCGATGCGATCGATACGATCTCGGCGAAGCTCAAATTGGCCGAGCTTGCGCCGAACTACTCGTTCAAGTTGATCAGCAGCATGGGCGGGGCGAACAAGATCCATCCCGAATGCTTCAAGATCGCCGATCTGTATGACACGGTGAACTGCCCGCTCTGTCGCATCATGCGCAAAGAAGGGCGCAAGCGTGGCATCAAGCAGCTGAAGGTCATCTACTCGTGCGAACAGCCGGTCGACACCAACATGGGTAGCGATTGGGAGCGTGTTGAGCGCAAGGACTTGGGCACGGCATCGTTCGTGCCACCGATCTTCGGCCAGATGATCGCCGGCGAAGTCCTCCGCGACCTTGCGGGTAGGTTGTCACCTTTTTTGCCGTCGTTGCCCTAAGGGGCGGAGCCTGTGGGGTGGTTGGACGACTCTGAGTCCGCACATGTAAATTGTAATAAGCTGTTCGAAGGAGCGAAGTGCACGAGATAGCCTGCAAATCTTGCAGGCTATCGAGCAACGAAAGCGGGTCGACCCAACCACCTCTCAGGCGTAAGCCTCTTGTGGCAACGAGCGGGGAACCTCGTGCTTGCTTTCTCCGCTGATTGCGGATAGGTACAGCTGTTTGTTAGCGCAAAAAGGGAAGAGGAGAGACATGCCAGAGAGTAGAGAGTTTTTCGACGCACATGCGCATATGAGCTTCGCACTCGATGTTGCCTCGTTCGCCTCATGGTTCACCGAGCGTTTCGCAGGCGCTTTCTCCACGACGGTGAGTCCTGCCGACTATCGTTTCGCACATCAGACACTTGTCTCATTCCCGAAGATAAAAGTGGGCGTGGGCGCTCATCCTTGGTGGGTCGCGCAGGGCAAGATCTCCGATGAGGACAAGGCGCTCCTTCCTGGCCTCGTTGCCAACGCGCGTTACATCGGTGAGGTCGGGCTTGACTTCGGCAAGAATGGGCTTGCCAAGAGCGTTTTTGCGACTGACGAACAGACCAAGCAGGTGCAGATCGAAGTGCTGCGCACGATCTTCGCTGCCGCGAAGAAGAGCCCTGCGCCTTCAGTCGTTGAAGGCATCGAAGGCGCCAAAGAAGCTGGCGAAGCCAAGGGGGGACGCGTCTTCTCGTTCCATGCCGTACGAGGCGCCGATGTGATCATGGATATGCTCGAGAAATACGAGCTGCTGGAAGATAACACGATCGTCTTCCATTGGTTTTCGGGCTCGAGCGCTCAGCTGAAACGAGCGCGTGATCTGGGTTGCTTCTTCTCGGTCAACGCGTTCATGCTCCAGACGAAGCGCGGCCGAGAATATGCGAAAGCCATTCCGCTAGATCGTTTGCTCATCGAGACCGATTTGCCCGAAGAGACCTCCATCGACGCATGCGCAGAGGGCTCGCAAACGTGCAAGCAGGCTACCGAAGCGGCTGAAGCGCACTATGCATCGATGCTCGAAGAAGCCTATCGGGAAATCGTCACGTTGCGTGGGGAAGATGCGCTCGATGCTATCACGCGCAATGTGCGTAAGATCTTCCTCTAAGAAAGGGCTGCTCTGAGCTCGTCGATCGTTTCTGCAACGTTATCGCAGGCCATGAGCGTACTCATCAAGCATGCGCCATCCGCACCAGCATCGCGCACCGAAGCGATATTGTGCGTGTCGATGCCGCCGATCGCATAGACGGGAATGGCCGCGTTCGAAGTGATGCGCCTGAGGAAATCAAGGCCGCGCGGCTCTACACCAGGCTTGCATTGGGTGGTGAAGATGTGGCCAGCGATGCAGAAATCAGCTCCCTGTCGTTCGACGTGCTCGGCCTCATTGACCCCATGCACCGATACGCCCACCTCCTGAAACTCGCGCGCGAAATCAGGGTGGCGCTCGAATTCATCGTAGCTCATCTGGATCGAGGGAAAGCCCTTTGCTGCTGCGAGGTCGACGAAGGTATTCACCGTGATGCGACGGCGCTGATCGGGAAGGAGTAGCGCTTCGATGCGATCGAGCAGTGCGCCGAACTCGCGTTCAGTAAGGTCCTTCTCACGCACGATCACGCGATCGACCCCCGCATCGCACAGGGCAGCGACCCTCACCTCAAGTGGCTGGGCGCAAAGCGCGCGGTTAGTTATAGCGACGATCTGAAATGACATGGTGTTCCTATACATAAATGTAATCGTTCATGACGGGCTGTAAACCGCGCGCAGTGAGCGCAGCAACGACCTCCTCCACGCTGCGACCATCGGCGATCTCGAATTGGTCGTCGCCCTGCTCTTCGCCTTCGTGTCCGCCGATACCCGTCGAGACTCCCGCCGATATCTTCGTCGCCGCGATGTCGACCACATTGTTGCGGAAGCGTTCGCATTCACGCGTCGAGATGGTCATGCCAGCGAACGGCATGAAGATGCGATAGGCGCACATGACCTGTAAAAGCTGGCGTTCATGCACATCGTGGGGGTTGATCTCGCTGTTGTTCGTGATCGGGCGCAAGCGCGGGCACGAGAAGGAGATCTCTGCATGCGGGTATTTCTTCTGCAGCAGATAAGCGTGCATGCCGGTGGCAAAGGCATCCTTACGGAAATCGGCCAGCCCGAGCAGCGCAGCGAACGCAACGCCGCGCATGCTACCCATGAGCGCACGCTCCTGCGCTTCCATGCGATAGGGGAACACGCGCTTGTGCCCAGCAAGGTGGAGCTCTTCGTAACGGTGTGCGTCATAGGTCTCTTGGAATACGGTCACGTAGTCGGCGCCGCATTCTTGCAGGTAGGCGTATTCATCGGAGTTCATAGGATAGACCTCAAGGCCCACATTCTTGAAATACCGCGAGGCGATCTTGCAGGCTTCACCGATGTATTCCACGGTGCTCTTGGTGCGGCTTTCGCCGGTGAGGATGAGCACTTCTTCAAGCCCTGTTTGGGCGATGGCTGCCATCTCTGCCTCGATCTGCTCGGTATCGAGTTGTGCGCGGCGGATCTTGTTGTGGCAGTTGAAACCGCAATAGATGCAGTAGTTCTCGCAGTAGTTCGCCAAATAGATGGGGGTGAACAGATAGACGTTATCGCCGAAGAAACGGCGTTTCTCGCTGCGCGCTCGTTGTGCCATTTCCTCGAGGAACGGCTCGGCCGCAGGGGAGAGCAGCGCACCGAAGTCACGGGGCGTGAGCGTATCGACTTCCAGCGCGGCGCGCACATCGGCCTCGGTGAAGCTTGTGGGATCGTATGCGGCGAACGCCTCTTCAACCTGAAGGCGAATGGAAGGATCGATCTGCTCCATGTCGGGCAGATAGGTGAGGTGGTCGATCTTGTTCTCGACCTCGAACACCGTTATCCCTTCCATCGGCTGATGTTCTGCGATTTTCTTACTCATTCACAACCTCCAGTTGTTTCTTCTTTGCACATGCTGATCGAGCGGCACGCGCAATCTTAGTCCGACAAGAAGCCGGTAAGGGGCGAGGATGCCACCGCACCTTTGTCGATCACACGTCCGAGTCCAGCAAGATACGCTTCACGACCAGCTTCGATGGCGAGCTTGAATGCGTGCGCCATAGAGGCTACATCGCCGGCGGTTGCGATCGCGGTATTCGCCATGACAGCAGCCGCCCCCATCTCCATGGCTTCCGCAGCCTGCGAAGGTCGCCCGATGCCCGCATCTACGATGATGGGTAGGTCGATCTCGTCGATCAGGATCTGGATGAAGTCCTTCGTGGCAAGCCCCTTGTTCGATCCGATGGGCGCGCCGAGCGGCATGACCGCTGCAGCACCGGCGCTGACCAGATCGCGCGCGACATTCAGATCGGGATACATGTAGGGAAGCACGACGAACCCTTCGTTCGCGAGCATTTCGGTGGCCTTGATGGTCTCGTAGTTGTCGGGCAGAAGATACTTCGAATCGCGCATGATCTCGATCTTTACGAAGTCGCCGCAGCCGAGTTCCCGCGCCAAGCGTGCTATGCGCACGGCTTCTTCTGCAGTGCGCGCGCCCGAAGTGTTCGGCAAGAGCGTAACGCCTTCAGGAATATGTGCGAGGATGGAGTCGGTCTCCGAGTTGGCGCGGCGCAGCGCGAGCGTGATGATCTGCGCACCCGCATGTTCGATTGCCGCTTCCACCAGATCGAGCGAATACTTGCCCGAGCCCAAGATGAAGCGGGAATCGAAGGATTTCCCTCCGAGAACCAGGGGATCTTCAATGCTCATAGTTTTCCTTTCGTATAAGCGCGAAAAAGCGCGGTTTGTTTATCGTTGAGGCGAATCGAACTTAAGGTTCGGTCTCGCCAAGTATCAGCCGCAGGATCATGTTCGCCTGATGGCCTGCGCAAACGCCAACGCGCGGACTCGCAAGGCTCCCTTCTGTTGCGACGTCGGTGCAGCCATCGCCGCAAAGATAGAGACGCTCGAGCGCTTTGCGCGTGCGAATCGTGTTCGCAGACCCCATCCCAGCCATGCCTGAGCCGCTCACGATCGTGGTATCGGGGCAGGTGGCAAGCAAGGTCTCGACGAGCAGGGCCTTTTGGTCGGGTTCGTCGAACGCTTCGCACACGATCGGGCAACCCGCGAAGAGTGTGGGCGCGTTTTTAGCGGTGACCTTCACGGAGTGCAGCTCCAGTTCAACGAAAGGATTGATCGCACGCAGCGTCTCTGCAAGCGCTTCGGCCTTCTTCATACCCACTTGCGCGCAGGTGTACTGCTGACGGTGTAGGTTCGACACATCCACCACGTCGAAGTCGACGAGCACGAGCTTGCCCACGCCAAGACGCGCCAGATGGCACGCGGCAGCAGAACCCAACCCGCCAAGCCCAGCGATGCCTACTTGTGCGTGCGCGAGCTTCTGCTGGTTTTCGGCTCCATGGCGTTTCGCGAGGGCGGCGAAGTAAGCCTCCCGTGAAAGAGCCGGCGAAGCGTGTGCAGCAGGCGTGCTCATTAGCCGCCTCCCACGAAGTGAACGATTTCGACCTTGTCGCCATCGTGAAGCAAGGTGTCATCGAAGGTGCCGCGGGGAACGATCTCGCCGTTCAATTCGACCGCGACGCGGCTGCGGTCCAGGCCGCGTTCTTTGACGAGCTTCGCAACGCTCGAACCGCTGTCTATCTCGAGCTCTTCGCCATTGACGATGATCATGCCTGCCTCCTTTGCGTCCAATAAAAAAGCACCACGAAGAAACCCCACCGAAGGTGGTGAGCCCCTTCATGATGCTTGCGCGTCAATCTGGTTTCAACATACCATGATTCACCACCAAGAACAAGCACAGCAGGTCTATTGACGGCGGTTGTTCGTCATCTTTTGGACAGCCGAAGCACGTTTTTTATCTGCATCAGCGGAGAGGGCAAGGCAGCGAGGTGACTCTTCGCCGACTAAATTCGTTAGTAATAAAACCCGAGTGAAGCAGCGACGCATGAGCGCGTCTGCGAAGCAGATGCGCGAACAGGGAAGCGGGGAACCTCGTGTCTTACCCTCTCCGCTGATCGATTCATAAAAAGGTGTCGAACGACCGGGTAGTTTGTCATCTTTGGGCGGGGTATAATCGGATGCCTGATGACGAACGAGCGAGGCATACCTGAAGCGCGCGTACACGACGCGATGCGGCTGATCGAAAAGCTCGAGACAGAGCATGTGCTTTGTCTCGAAGAATGGGTCGCCCTCTTCGCCGTACAAGACGATCTGGCGCTGCGAGCACATCTGTTCGAGCGCGCACGTGCGGTACGCGACAAGCACTATGGCCGCCAGGTATTTCTGCGTGGCCTCATCGAATACTCCAACTATTGCAAGAACGATTGCTACTACTGTGGAATTCGAGCGTCCAATGCGGATTTGCGGCGCTATCGGCTAGCCCTCGATGAGATCCTTACCTGTTGCGAACAAGGCTACGATCTGGGCTATCGCACCTTCGTCTTGCAGGGCGGGGAAGACCCGAAGGTTCCGCTCGTAGATATCGTCGGTGCACTGCGCACGCGCTTTCCCGATTGCGCGATCACGGTCTCGGCGGGTGAACTGCCGCGCAAGGTCTACCAGCAGCTCTTTGATGCCGGGGCGGACCGGTATCTCTTGCGTCACGAAACAGCTGACCCTCACCACTATGGCAAGCTCCATCCCGCATCAATGAGCCTCGAGGAGCGCAAGGCCTGTCTGTTCGCCCTGCGCGACATCGGCTTTCAGGTGGGGAGCGGATTTCTAGTAGGCGCACCAGGGCAAACGAGCGAAACGATGGCGGCGAACCTCGCGTTCTTACACGAGCTCGATCCGCACATGATCGGCATCGGTCCCTTCATTCCGCATAGCAGCACGCCGCTCGCCAGCAAACTGGCAGGCACGATGGAGGAGACCCTCTTCTTGCTTGCGTGCTTGCGACTGGCTCATCCGCGCGCGCTTCTTCCGGCAACGACCGCGCTCGCCACGATCGATCCGCAGGGGCGCATGGCTGGCCTTGAAGCGGGGGCGAACGTGATCATGCCGAATCTTACGCCTGCATCCTATCGCGGCGATTACGCGCTCTACAACAACAAGCTCGCCACCGGGCTCGAAGCAGCCGAACAGCACGGCAAGCTCGAAGCTGCTCTTGTCGCGCAAGGGTATGCGGTCGCGTCATCGCGCGGCGATTCGCTCGTTGTTTGATTGCTGTTAGATCGCAGCACAATCGTCGTTCAATGCGCCAAGACCAACCATTCAGACCGCTTTTCCTCGTCTCAAACAGACTCAAGCAAACGTACGCTCTAAAAACACGTTAAACTTTATGCACTTATGCATGAGAGGGGCCGCACCAAATTGCGGTGTTACCGATAAGGCTCAAGTCACGAGTTCGAGGAGGCTTAATGGCTCGACTTATCATCGAAGAAGCATCCGCTGCCGAAGCGGGCTTCAAGCAACTATCGCAGGAGGCAGCGCGGCGCATCGTTGCGATGCCAGCGGACCAATGTCCGGTCGAATTCACGCAATCGCTCACCCGCCTGTTCCTTTCGGAATCGTGCGGCAAATGCACGCCGTGCCGCATCGGTCTCGCGCAACTGGTCCAACTTCAGCAAGAGGTGCTCGATGGCGTGGGCACCACCGAAACGGTCGAGCTCATTGCCAGCACGGCGCAGGGAATCCTGGACAGCGCCGATTGCGCGATCGGCCACGAAGCAGCTCGCATGGTACTCAAAAGCCTGCGTTCCTTCGAAGGGGATTATCGCTCGCATGCCGAGCGCGACCTCTGCTCCGCCGAACGCAACACCTATGTTCCCTGCCAGGGCACGTGTCCTGCACATATCGACATTCCGGGTTACATCGCGCTGGTGAACGCGGGCCAGTACGAAGATGCCCTGCGTGTGATCCGCAACGATAATCCGCTGCCCACGGTCTGCGGGTATGTGTGCGAACACCCCTGCGAATTCACCTGCCGCCGGAGCCTTGTGGACGATGCGGTGAACATCTGCGGCATCAAGCGCTACGCGGCCGACCACGCAAGCCCCTACGCTCCGCAGCAAAACCTCGCCCCCACGGGCAAGAAGATCGCCGTGATCGGCGGCGGCCCGGCGGGTCTTTCGGCAGCGTATTATCTGCAGCTGATGGGTCACGACGTTTCCGTTTACGATCAGCGCTCGAAACTTGGCGGCATGGTGCGCTACGGCATTCCCGATTATCGCCTGCCGCAGGAAAAGCTCGATCAAGACATCGATTTCATCCTTTCAACAGGCGTGAAGGCATTCACCAATACCACGATCGGCACCGACCTCACGTATGAGGATCTCGCGAACGATTTCGACGCGATCTATCTTTCGGTGGGTGCGCACGACGAGAACAAGCTCGGCTGCCCGGGCGAGGACGCCGAAAACGTGCTCTCGGCGGTACGGTTCTTGCGTGCTGCTGGCGATGGTCTTGCCCCTGATCTTACGGACAAGCGCGTGGTCGTCGTTGGTGGCGGCAACGTTGCGATGGACTGCACGCGTACGGCGCGTCGTTTGGGCGCGGCAAGCGTTGAATGCGTCTATCGCCGGCGCATCGCGGACATGACCGCGCTTCCTGAAGAGATCGAAGAAGCGATGGCTGAAGGTTGCCAGATCTCCGAGCTCATGGCACCGATCCGCATCGAGGCGGATGCGACTGGCGCGGTGCGCGCGCTCGTGGTGCAACCGCAATACATCGGCGCAGTGGGGGCAGATGGCCGTCCGAAGCCTCAGGCAGCGAACGTTGCCGAAGTGGAGATTCCCTGCGATGTAGTCATCGTGGCTATCGGTCAGAAGATCAACACCGATGCCTTCGCGCATGTGATCGCCACCGAACGCGGACGCATTTTGGCGAACGATCAGGGTGCCCTTGCCGATCATAACGGCCTGTTTGCAGGTGGCGACGCGGTCACGGGTCCGGCAACGGTCATTCGTGCGATCGCAGCAGGTAAGGTGGCCGCTGCCAACATCGATGAAGCGCTCGGCTTTCACCATAACGTGCACGACGAAGTCACGATTCCCGCCCCGCTCACCACGCGGCCGGCAACTGGGCGCGTCGAACAGACGAACCGCCGGTTCGCCGAGGCGATCAAAGACTTCGACATCGCGAAGAACGGCATGACGCAAGACGAGGTCGAGCAGGAAACGAGCCGTTGCCTGCGCTGCGACCATCACGGCTTTGGCAAAGTTTGCGGAAAGGAAGCATTGGTATGGTAACGCTCACGATAGACGACACTTCCGTAACCGTTGAAGATGGTGCCACCATCCTCGATGCTGCCAAGGCGGCGAACATCAGCATTCCAACGCTGTGCTATTTCAAGGGGCTGTGTGATATCGGCGCCTGCCGCGTGTGCTGCGTGGAGGTCGAAGGCGATGAACGCCTGAGCGCCGCGTGCAACACGCCAGCTACAGAAGGCATGGTGGTTCGTACGCGCTCCGACCGCGCGGAAGCAGCGCGTAAGACGAATCTCGAGCTCATTCGCTCGCGCCACGATCTTGATTGCCGCAATTGCGTGCGTTATGGCACGTGCCGCTTGCAGTATCTGCTGAAATCCTATGGTCTGGCTGGCCCTGATGCCGCGCCTGCCATCTACCCTCAAGAACTTCCGCGCGGTAAGCGTGCCGAGTGGGATCCACATGCGATCATCCAGCGCAACGCGAGCCGCTGCATTCAATGTGGCCGCTGTGTGGCTGCCTGCAAGAAGCTGCAGGGCATCGGCGTGTGGGAGTTCATCGGCACGGGCTCGCGCTCGAGCATCGGGGTGGCTGATAATCGCACGATGCGCGAAGCTGGCTGCGTGGCGTGCGGCCAATGCATCACCCACTGCCCGGTCGGCGCACTTTCCGAGCGCGACGATATCGCTCGCCTGCGCGCGGCGATCGCCGACCCCGAGGTAACCACGGTGGTGCAGATCGCGCCCGCAACGCGCACGGCGTGGGCCTCCTCGTTCGGCAAGCAAGACGGTGAACTGGGCGTGGAGCGCATGTGTGCTGCGCTCAAGGAAATGGGCGTGGACTACGTGTTCGACACGGTGTTCGCCGCCGACCTCACCATCATGGAAGAGGGCACCGAGCTCTTGAACATCGTGAAAGCGAGCGAGACCGATCGCTTGCCGCTGTTCACCTCATGCTGCCCTGGTTGGGTGAATTTCGCGCGCACGCGCTACCCCGAATCCATCGCTCAGCACCTTTCGTCGGCGAAGAGCCCGATGCAGATGTTCGGCGCCGTGGTGAAGACCTGGTTCGCGGAGAAGAATGGCCTTGCGCCAGAGAAGGTCTTCTCGGTTGCGCTCATGCCGTGCACCGCGAAGAAGGTGGAGGTCGCACTGCCGGGCATGTCCTCGAACCCTGGCGTGCCCGATATGGACGCATCGCTCACTACCCGCGAATTCGCGCGCATGATCGCTCAGAGCGAGATCGACGTTGAAGCGCTCGAAGATGTGCCGCTCGATGATCCGCTCGACAAGGGCACGGGTGCAGGCGTGATCTTCGGCACGACCGGCGGCGTGATGACCGCAGCGCTCCGTACCGCAGCCGCGATCATGACCGGCTCGAACCCCGAACCCACTGGCTTCGAGTTCGCTCCTGCCGCCGAAGGCTCCTGGAAGGAAGCGGTGTTCGACTTGGCAGGGACGCCGATCCGCTGTGCGGTCGTGCATGGGCTGGCGAACACTGACCAGCTTATCGCGGCGCTCGATGCGGGCACGGTGGACTACGACTTCATCGAAGTGATGGCCTGTCCTTCGGGATGCGCTGGCGGTGGTGGTCAGCCGATCGATGGCAGCGACCGCGAACTGGGCTTTGCGCGTGGTGCGGTGCTGCACACGCTCGACACCGATGCGCCCGTGCGCTTCTCGCATGAGAATCCCGTCATCGAGACGATCTATGCGGAATACTTCGGCGAACCGGGCTCCGAGCGTGCCGAAGAGCTCCTGCATGTGCACGCGCACTAAAACCGCAGGTCGCGCTTACCTTCTTTGATGTCCGCAAGATTCTTCTCGAGCACGGCATAGACCGGCGCGCGCTTGAAGTCTTCGTTTGCCATCTCGGCATCGATGAGCGCTTCGCCAAGCGCCCGAGCTTCAGGCGAGGCGTAGTCGAGCAGGTATTCTTCAAGCGTCATAAGAGCATTCGGGTGACAGAAGCCTGCAATCTGTTCGTTCTTGCAGAGCTCCATGAAGCGATCGCCCTGGCGTCCTGCACGATAGCACGCCGTACAGAAGCTGGGAATGTAGCCGAGCTCCATGAGCCAGCTGACCACTTCGTCCAAGCTGCGGTTGTCGTAGACGTTGAACTGTGCGGTGCTCTCGTCTTCGTCCTCTTCGCTCACGTATCCGCCCACGCTCGTGCGCGATCCGCCGGAGATTTGCGATACGCCCAGCTCAAGAAGTTGTTCGCGCATGGCTTGTGGCTCGCGCGTCGAGATGATGAGGCCGGTGTAGGGAACGGCGATGCGGATGCACGCGACGATCTTCGCGAACACATCGTCGGGCACGCCGTTGTCGAAGGTATCGGGGTCGATATCGTCCGCCGGGCGCACGCGCGGCACGCTGATCGTGTGCGGACCTACGCCGAACACTGCTTCGAGATGTTCGGCATGCATGAGCAACCCAGCGAATTCGTAGGCGTAGCCCTCCAGGCCGAAGAGAACGCCCAGGCCCACATCGTCGATGCCCGCTTCCATCGCGCGATCGTGCGCTTCGGTGTGGTAGGCGTAATTGCTCTTCGGGCCCGTGGGGTGGAGTTCTTCATAGCGCTCTTTGTGGTAGGTCTCCTGAAACAGAATATAGGTGCCGATCTCGGCTTCCTTGAGCTTGCGGTAGTTCTCGACCGTGGTAGCTGCGATGTTCACGTTCGCGCGACGGATTGCGCCGTTCTTGTGCTTGATCGAGTAGATGGTCTGAAGGCTCTCGAGCACGTACTCGATCGGATTGTTGATCGGGTCTTCGCCCAGTTCGATCGCAAGGCGCTTGTGACCCTGGTCTTGCAGCGCGATTACTTCGGCGGCGATCTCTTCTTGGGTGAGCTTCTTGCGCGGGATCGTCTTGTTCTGAAGATGGTACGGGCAATACACGCAGCCGTTCATGCAGTAATTCGACAGGTAGAGCGGTGCGAAGAGCACGATACGATTGCCATAATGGTCGTCCTTGATCGCACGTGCCAGCGCGAAGATGCGCTCGATGCGCGCTTTGTCTTCGCAGGCCAGAAGCACGCTCGCTTCGCGATGGGTGAGCCCGTTCCCTTCGGTGGCTTTCTCGAGGATGCGATCGACGATCGCAAGGTCGGCGGCATCGGCGCGGGCAGCTTCGAGGGTTGCGAGAATCTCTTCGTGGTTGATGAATTCTTCCGCGTGAGGGGAGGCGGGATCATAGGGCGGGGTAGCAGTGGTCATGGGCTCTTTCGTTCCGATCGTGCGTAACAGGTTTTTCATAATCGAGGAATATAATACGAATGCGTAAAGGATACCAGCAAACACGCACGCCGTGCGGTGTTTCTGTGAACTCTAAGGAAAGAATCCATGGTCTCTGAACACAACGTTTCGACCCCTTCGCTCGATCTAGACCAGCGAGACGCACTCTCGGCCACGCCGAAGGGGATGCGCATCACGATCGGGCTGTTCGGCAGGCGCAATGCGGGCAAGAGCAGTGTGGTGAATGCGCTCGCGCGCCAGCCCGTGAGCATCGTGAGCGAAGTGCCAGGCACCACGACCGACCCGGTCGAGCGAGCGATGGAGCTTCTGCCGCTTGGCCCTGTCCTCTTCGTCGACACGGCGGGGATCGATGACGATGCCGAAGTGGTGGGGCAGTTGCGTGCTGAGACCACGCGCAAGGCGATGAAGGGCTGCGATCTGGCCCTGCTCGTGTATGAGCAGGGTAGGTGGGGAGAGGTGGAGCGCGATCTGCTGGCGGATCTTGAGCGTGAAGCGATCCCTGCGGTGGTCGTGGCGAACAAGATCGACCTTGCAGGCGAGGGGGCTGTGGGCGATGAGGCTGCAAACGATGGGAGTGCGAGCGATTTCGATCAGGCGGTGCGCGTTTCGGCAACTGAGCGCACGGGCATGGGCGAGCTGCTCCAAGCGATCATCGATGCCGCCCCTGAAAGCTTGCTTGAGGATCCGCCGCTTGCGCGTGACCTGGTGAATCCAGGAGATACGGTCGTGCTCGTCGTTCCGATCGACAAGGAAGCGCCCAAGGGCAGACTTATCTTGCCCCAGGTGCAAGCAGCGCGCGATCTGCTCGATGGGGGAGCGCTGCCTTATTTGGTGCGCGATACCGAGCTGGCTGCCGCGCTCGCTTCGCTCAAAGAGCCACCCGCGCTGGTCATCACCGATTCGCAGGTGTTCCATCAGGTGGCTGAGATCGTTCCCGAGAATGTTCCACTCACGGGCTTTTCCGTGATCATGGCGCGCGCAAAGGGAGATATCTATGCGCAAGCCGCGGCGCTTCAGGTGCTTGCGCAGTTGGGCGAAGACGCGCGCATTCTTATTGCCGAAGCGTGTACGCACCACCCGATCTCGGAGGATATCGGCACGGTGAAGATTCCGCGCTTGTTGCGCAAGAACCTGGGCGAAGGCATCACGATCGACCATGTTCAGGGCAAGGACTTTCCGAGTGATCTTTCAAGTTACGATCTGGTGATCCATTGCGGAGCATGCATGCTCAGCAGACGGGCGATGCTCTCGCGCATCCAAGCGTGCGAACGTGCAGGCGTGCCCATCGCGAACTACGGCATGGTGTTGGCGCACTTCGCTGGCATCGCCGAGCGTGCCCTCGCCCCCTTCGCCCTCTGATGACCGGGTAGTTTATCATCTGTCAGCTCTCTGCATCAGCGGAGAGGGCAAGGCAGCGAGGTGACTCTTTTCCGACTAAATTCGTATTTAATAAAACCCGAGAAAAGCAGCGACGCATGAGCGAATCAGTTTATCTGATTCGCGAACAGGGAAGCGGGGAACCTCGTGGCTTACCCTCTCCACTGGTGCAGAGAGACGGGTAATTACAAGTGCCCCATGGCGGGCTGCTTGCGCTATGCCTGTGCTTTATAATTGAACGAAGAAATGAGTCCACACCTGCGCAGTACGAAGGATGGAAGATGGATCTTACTCCTGGAGCGAAAGCCTACGGCTTCACGGTTGAAACACACGAGAATCTGCCCGAGATCGACGGCACCGCAACCCTCATGCGCCACGAAAGCGGCGCGCGCCTGCTCTATCTGGCAAACGATGACAACGACAAAGCCTTCTCCATTGGCTTCAAGACCCCACCGGTGAACGACACGGGCGTCTTCCACATCTTGGAGCATTCGGTGTTGTGTGGTTCGGACAAGTTTCCAGTGAAGGAACCGTTCGTGAATCTGCTCAAGAGCTCGATGCAAACATTCTTGAACGCCATGACCTTCGCAGACAAGACGGTCTATCCCGTTTCGAGCACGAACGAGAAAGACCTGATGAACCTTATGGACGTCTATCTCGATGCGGTGCTGCATCCTGCCATCTACAAGCGCAAAGAGATCTTCGAACAGGAGGGTTGGCACTACGAGCTCGAGAACACAGACGCGCCGCTCACGTATAACGGTGTGGTGTTCAACGAGATGAAGGGCGTTATGTCCGACCCTGACAACGTGCTCTTCGACGCGCTCCAAGCGGCGCTCTTTCCCGATACCGCCTATCGTTTCGAGTCGGGTGGCCTGCCGAGCGCGATCCCGAACCTCACCTACGAGGATTTCCTCGACAATCACGCGCGCCACTATCAGCTGAACAACAGCTACATCACGCTCTATGGCAACCTCGACATCGACAAGATGCTCGGTTTCTTGGATGCGAACTATCTCTCCGCGAACAAAGCGCCAAAACCTGCCGGCGCGCCGAACCCGCTTGTGATCCAAGGCCCTGTTGAAGCGCTCGATGTGGTGGTCGAGATGAACACTTCGCCCGAAAACGCATGCGCGGCTCTCGGCTATGTGGTCGGTACGGCGGCAGACAACGAGCGCATCATCGCTGTCGACATCCTCATGGATGCCCTCATGGGCTCGAACGAAGCACCGCTGAAGAAGGCGCTGCTCGAGGCAGGGTTCGCGGGTGATGTGTTCGACTACATGAACAAATCGATCCTGCAGCCCTTCGTTCTGATCGAAGCGAAAGGCATTGAGGCTCAAAAAGCGCACGTATTCAAGGAATGCCTCGAGCGCGAAGTGCGCAAGCTCGTGAAGCGTGGCATCGACAAGCAGTTGATCGAAGGTGCGATCGCGCATGCGGAATTCGTGATGCGCGAAGGCGATTTCGGCACATCAACGGGCGTGATCCTGGCGGTGAATGCGCTTTCTGCCTGGCTCTACGATGATGCCCAGGCCATAGGCCCGCTGCGCTACGAAACCACGTTCGCCATGCTGCGCGAGAAGCTCGAGACCGACTACTTCGAGAAGTTGCTCGCAGAGGTGGTGCTCGAGAACGACCATCGCGCCTTCGTTGAAGTGGTGCCCACCGCCAAGGAGTCGAGTGAGGAGGCAGAGCGCCTTGCTGCCATCAAGCAGACGCTCGGCACCGCACAGCTCGAGGCTATCATGGCCGAGGCCGAAGAACTACACCGCATTCAGATGGAGCCCGACAGCCCCGAAGCACTCGCCACGCTTCCGCTGCTCGAACTCTCCGACATCGCACAAACGCCTGCGGAGCCAGAGTGGCATTTCGAGGCAGGCACGCCGTTGCCTAGCATCATCCATGAAGTGCCCACGCATGGCATCGACTATCTGTCCTACTATTTCTCGCTCGATCACGTGACGTACGATGAACTGCCCTACGTCACGCTGCTCGCGAACTTGCTCGGCAAGCTCGATACCGAACACTACACCGCCTCCGAGATCGATACGCTCTCGCAACTCTACCTGGGACGCTTGCGTTTTTCCGCCACCACCTACGAGAACGAGACACTCGCTCAAGGCATCGCGCCGAAATTCATCGTTTCTGCAAGCGTGCTGTCGAAGAATCTCGACCATGCCATCATGTTGCCGAAAGAGATCTGGGCGCACACGCGCTTCAACGATCCCGAGCGCATCAAGACCATCTTGTTGCAGCAGCGCATTTCCATGGAGCAGAATTTCCAGGCCATGGGTCACACGAGCGCGCTGGCGCGTGTTGCCGCCGGTCTCACGCCCGCAGGCAAGCTGCTCGATCAGCTCGCTGGCATCGATTTCTATCAGTTCCTGTGCGATCTGCTCGCGCACTTCGACGAACGTGCGGAGGGCCTCATCGAGAAGCTCGAAGCGGTGGCGAAGCGCGTGTTCACCGACGATGTGGTCCTGAGCTTCACCGGTACGCAAGAAGACCTGGTGCGCGTGTGGGAAGCGGGCGGGACCTTCGATCTTGAAGAGGGATTTGCTGGCTGCGAACGGACGCTCGTTGTCCCTGAGCCAGTGCCGCAAAACGAAGCCTTCATCGTGCCGAGCGACGTTTGCTATGTGGGCGCAGGCACGAATCGCACGGCAATCGAGGCGGTTCCCTTCGATGGAACGATCAATATCGTCACGCGCGTGCTTTCGTACGACTACCTCTGGAATGAGGTGCGCGTGAAGGGCGGTGCGTATGGCGCAGGCTTTAAGGCAACGCGTACGGGCACGGTCATGTTCTATTCGTTCCGCGATCCGAATCTCGATCATACGGTGGAGGTCTATAACGGTTCTGGTGCATGGCTTGCCGATTTCGATCCCAGCGAAGCGGAACTGCGCGGTTATATCATCAGTGCGGTTGCAGGCTACGATGCTCCGCTCAAGCCGCGTGCTCTCGCGCTGCGCCAGGATAACCACTATTTCGCCAGCTTACCAGCGGATTATCGTGCGCGCTTGCGTGCCGAGATGCTCTCGACCACTATCGAAGATCTTCGTGCGCGCGGCACGGCGCTCGAAGGTTTGAAGGAGCATGAGGTCGTTTGCATCTTCGGTGGCAAGGAACAGATCGAGGCATCTGATCTTGATTTGAAGATCACAACGCTATACTAGAGAAACCTCTTCACAGCCGCGCGCTATCGAACGCAGCTCGTTCGGGAAAGAGCGGCGGCGTTCTCGCGATGCCGGGTGAAGAAACAGCTTGTTGACGAAAGCCTGTAAGCCGCATTTCTGCTATAAGCTTGTGGGCAGATGATAAGGAGATTGAAATGAACACTCTTGCGCAAAATCAAAAGGTCGTCAAAGGCCTGAGCATTGCCGCGATCGTGATTTCGGCGCTGGCGATCGTTTTTAGCCTAGTGATGGTCTTCACGGCTTCGGCCACGCTCGCTTATGTGAGCGAGACTATTGAAGAGTACTCGAGCTTGAGTAGCTATTATTCTAGTTACTACTATGGCTATGTTGATCCCGACGAACTTGCTGCGATGTCGTTTGCTGCGACCGCCATGGTCGCGCTCGCGGTCTTCGCGGTCATTTCTGGTGGCTTCCAGCTCTTCGTGTCGATCTTTATCTTCCTGAAGCATAAGGACACGACGAAGCTCAAGACGCTCTTCGTGCTTGCGATCATCGCAGCTGTTGCAAGCTTGGTCGTGGGCGGCATCGTGAATATCGTGCTCTTCGTGCTCATGGCGGTGTTCATCTATAAGATGCGCAAGGCCATCGCGCCTGCTCCTGCGGCGATGAACGTAGCTGCTGCGCCTGCTCAAACTCCAGTGGCAGCGGCGGCTCCTGCAGCTGCAGCTCCCGCGCCGGCTCCAGCACCAGTTCCTACGCCAGTAGCGGCGACCCCTGCTCCTGCAACCGCTACGCCCATTCCGCCAGCACCTCCCGCTCCTGGTGCAGCACCCACTCCTGCTCCTGCACCTGCACCCGCCGAAGCGGTTGCGCCGAGTGTTCCTGTTGAAACGATGCAGGCGGTCGAGGCAGAGCTCGACGCTGAGCTGACCGAAGCTATCGCTGAAGAGACCGCTGAGGTTGCAGCTGCTGAAGCACTGGGTAGTGCAGCAGCGGATCGCGCTGTCGATCAAGCAGTCAACGGCGCAAAAGCAGGCGAAGTCGACGTGGTTGAAGAGGTTGTCGCCACCGAAGCGATCAACGAGGTCACCAACGACAAGAAGAGCGAATAGCTCTATAAGCTACAGAAGCTTGCAAGGCCAGCGGAATCCCGCTGGCCTTTTCTTTTCTCTGACCGCCCCTCAGGCGTAAGCCCCTTGTGGCAACGAGCAAGGAAAGCGGGTGGGCTTCGTTCACCGTTTTCCGTTTACAAAGCGAAAGAATCGATCGTAGGTAAAACGCTCTATACTAGTAGCGACAAAAACCGCAAGAGGGAAGGCGAACATGATGAAAACGCGCATCGGCATTCTGGGATACGGAAACTTGGGCAAAGGTGTTGAGCTGGCTGCTCGTCAAAATGACGACATCGAGCTGGTCGCCATCTTCTCGCGTCGCGACCCAAGCACCATCACTCCGCTCACTGCTGGTGTACCGGTCTTCTCGGTTGACGATATCGAAGCCCATACGAACGATATCGACGTGCTCGTGCTGGGTGGTGGTTCCGCAACTGATCTGCCCGAACAGACGCCGAAATACGCCAAGCTCTTCAACGTGGTCGATTCGTTCGACACGCACGCGAACATCCCGCAGCACTTCGCAGCAGTTGATGCGGCTGCGAAGGAGGCGGGTAAGATCGGTATCATCTCGGTAGGCTGGGACCCAGGCATGTTCTCGGTCGCACGCCTCTATGCGAATTGCATTCTGCCCGAAGGCGCGGATTACACGTTCTGGGGTCGTGGCGTTTCCCAGGGTCATTCGGATGCGATCCGTCGCGTGCCGGGTGTGCTCGATGCGCGCCAGTATACGGTCCCGGTCCAAAGCGCACTCGACGCGGTGCGCAGCGGCGCGAACCCTGAGCTCACCACGCGCGAAAAGCACACGCGCGAATGCTTCGTAGTTGCTGAAGAAGGCGCCGACCTGGCTGCTATTGAAAAGGCCATCGTTGAGATGCCGAACTACTTCGCCGATTACGACACCACGGTCACCTTCATCACGCAAGAAGAGCTCGATCGCGATCATAAGGGCATTCCGCATGGCGGCTCGGTCATCCGTACGGGCGCAACGGGTGCGAACAAAGAGAACAAGCACGTGATCGAATTCTCCCTCACGCTCGATTCCAACCCTGAATTCACGGGTAGCGTGCTCGTGGCCTGCGCACGCGCAGCGCATCGCATGAGCGAAGAGGGCATGACCGGCTGCAAGACCATTTTCGACATCCCGCCAGCATATCTGAGTGCTCGCTCAGGTGAAGAGCTGCGCGCACACATGCTCTAGTCTTTCCCAAAAACAGCCAGGGCGCGCTCGATGCGCCCGCTGAGGGCAGCTAAGGTTCACCGATGATCTTTCTCGAAAAGATAAAGCTCTACATTCCCGGCATTCTCGTTTGCGCTGCTATCGCGCTTGGCTGCACCTTCCTTGGTCAGGCGTTTCCGCTGATCGGCGGCCCGGTCTTCGGCATCTTGGCAGGCATGGCTATCGCGCTCGTGTGGAAGCGTCGCGATCGCACGAGCCAAGGCATCACGTTCACCTCGAAGAAGATCCTGCAGTATGCGGTCATCCTGCTGGGGTTCGGCCTGAACTTGGCGGAAGTGGTACGCGTGGGCGCGCAATCGCTGCCCGTGATCGTCTCCACCATCGCCACAGCGCTCATCGTGGCATTTGTGCTCTGCAAAGCGCTCCACATTCCTGAGCGCATCGCAACGCTGGTGGGCGTGGGCTCTTCCATCTGCGGCGGCTCGGCTATCGCGGCAACAGCGCCAGTCATCAAGGCGCGCGATGAAGAGGTCGCGCAGGCCATCTCGGTCATTTTCCTGTTCAACGTGATCGCCGCGCTCGTGTTCCCCACGCTCGGTAGCGTGCTGGGGCTCTCCAACGAAGGCTTCGCGCTCTTCGCGGGCACCGCGGTGAACGATACCTCTTCGGTCACCGCTGCTGCGGCGGCTTGGGATGGCATGCATCCGGGCGCGAACACGCTCGATCAGGCGACCATCGTGAAGCTCACGCGAACGCTCGCTATCATTCCGATCACCTTCGTGCTCGCGTTGTGGGGTGCGCACAAGGTGAAGAAGGCGCACAAGCAAAAGCGCGCCGAGCTGGCAGCTGCTCATGAGAACGCGGCAGCCGAGCTGGAAGGCGAAGTGCACGAACTCCACAACGAAGGCTTCAGCCTGAAGCGCTCGTTTCCGCTGTTCATCCTCTATTTCTTGCTTGCTTCGCTCATCACCACCATCGCGCTTGGTTGCGGCGTATCAACAGAGATGTTCGCGCCCATAAAGACGCTCTCGAAATTCTTCATCACCATGGCGATGGTCGCGATCGGCCTTAACACCGATCTGGTGAAGCTGGTGAAGTCAGGCGGCAAGCCCATCTTCCTCGGCTTCTGCTGCTGCCTTGCTATTGCGGGCGTAAGTCTGGGAATGCAGTACCTGCTGGGTCTCTGGTAGTTGTACCGCCGGCCTTCAGCATGCAAACCCGTGAACAAACCTGCGAACACCCCGCAAAGAAGACGCGCTGAGCAAGGCGCCTGAACTCCTTTCATAGCCTCGGGCATATCGGTCGCGTCTTGACCGATATGTTTTACTGTCTTGTCAGCTGTCTTCACATCTGCCATACTTGCTCAAAAGATTGAAGGGGATGGCTACCTTGCCAACTGATACAGAACTTGTCGCGCGCATTGAAGAGCTGAAAGCCGAGCGCGACGCGGTCATTCTGGCGCATTTCTACGTTGAAGATGCAGTCCAGGATGTTGCCGATCACACCGGGGATTCCTACAACTTGAGCAAACTCGCTGCCGATCTCGATTGCGCAACCATCGTGTTCGCAGGCGTGCAGTTCATGGGCGAGAGCGCGAAGCTCTTAAGTCCGAATAAGACCGTTATCTTGCCGAATCCGCAGGCAGATTGCCCGATGGCCCACATGGTCACGAAGGAGACGGTGGATGCAGCGCGCGCTGAATACGACGATCTTGCCGTGGTTTGCTACGTGAACTCCACGGCAGAGATCAAATCGTGGTCGGATGTGTGCGTTACCTCATCGAACGCGCTCAAGATCTGCCAGAACCTGCCGCAGCACAATATCCTGTTCATTCCCGACCAGAATCTTGGTCGCTATATCGCTTCGCTCGTGCCCGAGAAGAATTTCATCTTCAATGATGGCTACTGCCCGATCCATCAGGATATTTCGCCTGATGAGGTGCGTGCGCTCAAGGAAGCGCATCCAAACGCGCTCGTACTCGCGCATCCCGAATGCAACGCGCAAGTCTGCGAACTGGCCGACTACCTCGGCTCGACTGCGGGCATCATCGACCGTGTGGTGACCGGCGATGAGACCGACTACATCATCTGCACGGTGGTGGGTGTTGCGCATGAGATCGCCAAGCGCCTGGGAAGCGAAGCGGCAAGCAAGCAGCTTCATTTCCCCGCAACCACGCCGCGCTGCGAGGATATGTCTTCGATCACGCTCGAGCAGATCGCCGAAGCGCTCGAGAACACCACCGAAGAAGTCGAGGTCGAAGCCGAATTCGTGCCTGCGGCCAAAGAAACGCTCACGCGCATGCTCGAGCTTTCATCGTGATGCAGCTGATTGGCGGCTACGGGCGCATGCTCGGCCAGCCGCACGAATGGCAAAGATAGAACCGCGCGAGCTCACCTAAAACCGCTCGCGTTTTCACTATAAGAGGAACAGACAATGACAAACGACGAAACATATGATGTGGTCATCGCGGGCTGCGGAGCCGGCGGCCTCTACACGGCGCTCAATCTGCCGAGCGATCTGAGCATCCTGATGATCGCGAAGACCGAAGTGGACGAATGCGATTCGATGCTCGCGCAGGGTGGCATTTGCGTGCTGCACGATGAAGACGATTACCAGGCCTTCTTCGACGATACGCTGCGCGCTGGTCACGGGGAGAACAGGCACGAGAGCGTGGACATTATGATCCGTTCATCCCGTGCGGTGATCAACGACCTGATCGATTACGGTGTCGATTTCGCGCGCACCGAAACGGGCGAGCTTGCCTACACGCGCGAGGCGGCCCATTCGCGTCCGCGCATCTGCTTCCACGAAGACACTACGGGAAAAGAGATCACCACCCGGCTGCTGGCGGCAGTGCGCCAAAAGAGCAACGTCGAGATCCGCGCGTACACGACCATGGTCGACATCATCGAGCAGAACGATGTGTGCTGCGGCATTATCGCAGAAGACGCGCAAGGCGATGCGTATCGCATTCGCGCGCGTTTCACAGTCATGGCGACCGGCGGCATCGGCGGCCTCTACGAGCACTCGACGAACTTCCCGAGCCTCACCGGCGATGCGTGTCGCATCGCGCGCGAGCATGGCGTTGAGCTAGAGAACATGGATTACGTGCAGATCCATCCGACCAGCCTCTACACGGGGCGTCCGGGGCGCGCGTTTCTGATCTCGGAATCGTGTCGCGGTGAAGGCGCGATCCTGCTCGATGCGCAAGGCAAGCGCTTCACTGACGAGCTGCAGCCACGCGATGTGGTCTCAGCTGCTATTCATGCGCAGATGGAGGCTGAAGGCAGCAAGCACGTGTGGCTTTCGTTCGAGAATATCGAGCCCGAGATGATCCATCATCATTTTCCGAGCATCTATCAGAAGTGCCTTGAAGAAGGCTACGACATAACCAAGGAACCGATCCCGGTAGTACCTGCTCAGCATTACTTCATGGGCGGCGTTCACGTGGACAGCGATTCGCAGACCACCATGCAGCATCTCTTCGCCGTGGGCGAGACCAGCTGCAACGGCGTGCATGGGGCCAACCGTTTGGCGAGCAACAGCCTGCTTGAGAGCCTCGTGTTCGCGAAAAGGGCAGCGCAGAAGATCGTGGCGGACCGGAGCGCTAATGTCACGCCGTTCAAGCAGGAGATCCCAGTGTATCGTGAAGCGCAGATACTCGTTGAGCCGCACCTGCAGCGCGAAGCAGAAAGCGTGCGCGATCGCGTGTTCGCCCGCCGTCGTTAGTCTGTTCGAACGAGAAGGAACCCTATGGATCTGGCAGCACTCAATCTTATCGCTGAAAAGCATATCCGTACCACTCTTGAAGAGGACCTCAATCATGGCGATGTGTCAGCCGCGGCGGTAGTGCCAGCTGGCGCGCAAGCAACGGTCGAGCTTATCGCAAAGCAAGAAGGTGTGATCGCAGGACTCGACGTGTTCGAGCGCACGTTCCACCTGCTCGATCCTGCGGTATGCGTGGAGCGGTTCGTGGCTGATGGCTCTCGTGTCGAGGTCGGTCAGCTGCTCGCACGCATTTCGGGTGATGCGTTCGTCCTGCTCGCCGCTGAACGAACCGCGCTCAACTACTTGCAGCGCATGAGCGGCATTGCAACGTACACGCGCCAGATCGCTGATCTGCTCGAGGGCAGCAAAACCACGCTCGTGGACACGCGCAAGACCACGCCAGGCATGCGCATCTTCGAGAAAGATGCCGTTCGCTTGGGTGGCGGCGTGAACCATCGCTACAACCTTTCCGAGAGCGTGATGCTCAAGGACAACCATATTGCGGCAGCAGGTGGTATCAAAGCAGCCGTCGAAGCAGCGCGCAAGACGGCATCGTTCACGAGCATGATCGAGGTCGAGACCGAAGATCTTGACATGGTGGCAGAGGCGCTCGAGGCGGGTGCCGACATCATCATGCTTGACAACATGGACCACGACACCATGGCGCGCGCGATCGAGCTTATTGGCGATCGTGCGCTTACGGAATGCTCGGGCAACATCACGCGTGACAACGTGCAGACCTACATCGATCTGGGTGTTGATTTCATCTCGAGTGGCGCGCTGACCCATTCGGCGGGCATCCTCGATCTGAGCATGAAGAACTTACGGATCGAAGCGTAACGAAGCTTGTTGAGAATCAAGGGCGCAGTTCAGAGGGATAGATGGAAGCTACGACTACAAAAGGAGGCGCGTTGACCGGCCAAGAGCGAAGAGCAGAGATCATGAACATCCTGCGCCAGAGCACGATGCCACTTTCAGGTGCGGCGTTGGGCAAGCAGCTTGGTGTTTCGCGCCAGGTGGTGGTCCAAGATATCGCGCTCTTGCGTCAATCGGGCGAAGAGATCTATGCGACGAACCGTGGCTACGTGACGGGAGTGGCGAACGCCCGTCCAAAGCGTCTGTTCAAAGTGCATCATACGATCGAGCAAACCGGCGATGAGCTCAATCTGATGGTCGATCATGGGGTCGTGGTGGAGAACGTTATCGTGAACCACCGAACCTATGGCAGACTCTCAGCTAACCTGGGTTTTCGCAATCGCCGTGACGTGGCGCGCTTCCTCAACGAACTTGCCACAGGAGCTTCCACGCCACTGATGAACATCACCTCGGGCTATCATTTCCACGAGGTGAGCGCCGATTCCGAAGAGGTGCTCGATGAGCTTGAAACCGCGCTAGGCGAAGCGGGCTTCCTTGCCGAACTGACCGAGTTCGAACAGCAGCATTTCTAATTCGTGATCTTCGGCTGGCGATCGATGAAGGAAACTTGCGGCCAGACGAAGCCCGTGTGGATGCGATCGATCGCGATGTTCGCACGCTTCTCCTTCTTGTGCTGCGATTCCTCCTGACAAGCATCCACGAAGCGTTCGAAGAGCAGATTCATGGAATTGCGCGTGCCTAAGAATTCGGGGTGCCACTGCACGCCGATCGTGAAGGGCTTGTCGGGGTGTTCGATGGCTTCGATCAGCCCCTGATCGTCATACGCTGCTGCACGCAGTTCGGGTGCGAGTTCGAATATCCCCTGATGATGCATGGAATTCACCTGGGTCGAATGCGTCTGCAGGATGCGCGCCAAGCTTCCGCGCGGCTCGAGCGTTACATGGTGCGAAGGCTCGGAGAAGGGAAGCGTCTGGAAGTGGTTCGCGAAATGCGTTTGCTGCTTCGTTTGCGTGGCAAGATCGAGATGTAAGCTGCCGCCATAGAAGACGTTCAGCATCTGCATGCCGCGGCAGATACCCATGATGGGCACATCGAATTCATCGCTATAACAAAGGATCAGATGCTCGAGCTCTTCGCGGCCAGGCAGATGATCGGTCACGCTCGGATCGTCTTCGGTGTCCCCATAACGCACGGGATCGATATCCTTCCCGCCGGTCAGCAAGAAGCCGTCCATGTGCGGGAAGATGGTCTCGTAGGCACCGACGTCGTCCGTGACGGGAAGCAAGTAAGGTTTCGCGCCAGCAGAGCGCACCGCGAGCGCATAATGATTGATGCCGTCGTCGTACGGCTCGGGCAATTTGGTGGGAACGATCCCCACTACGGGCTTATGATGCGCGTGCGATTCGGACATGCACTACCTCCTTGCATTCGCTATCTTACTAGCAATTGCCGCAGGTGACAAAGTCCAAATAGCTGCGCGCCTCATTCGCGAACGAATAGATGGTCTCAACAGGCGTTGGTTCGGCATTGAGCATCTTATAGCAGGGGAAGAACCGCGTGATATGCAGCGGAATGCCGCGGTCGAGCCCCGCGAGCCAGCGCGCCGCCTCCACGAGCTGTTCACGTGAATCGTTCAACCCGGGAACGATGAGCATGGTCACTTCAAGGTGCGCGGTGGCGCAACCCGCGAAGGCCTCGATCGTGTGCATAGTGGTAGCAAGATTGCCGCCCAGTTCGCGATAGACTTCCGCGGTGAAGCCCTTCAGATCGATGTTCGCAGCATCGATGAGCGGGAGCAGCTCGGAAAGCGGAGCATCGTTCACCTGGCCGTTCGAAACGAGCACGTTGACAAGCCCGCGCGCATGAACAGCCTGTGAACAATCGCGCACGAACTCAAAGCCGACCAGCGGTTCGTTATACGTGTAGGCAACGCCAACGTTGCCTTGGGAGGCAAAAGCCGCTGCGGTATCGGCGATGGTCTCGGGCTCCATGAACCTCCAGGGCACCTCGGTGCTGCAAGCTTGCGCGATGGAGGCGTTCTGGCAGAACGCGCAGCGCATGTTGCAGCCGTACGAGCCGATCGAAAGAATGCTCGATCCCGGCATGAAACGCGCGAGCGGCTTCTTCTCGATCGGATCGAGCGCGAGCGAGGTGATGCGCCCGTAGTTCTCGTCGATCACCTGCCCGCTGCGTGCCACGCGCGCACGACAGATGCCGCGCTGCCCTTCAGCAAGCGAACAAGCATGCGGACAGACGGGACACGTGATGCGCTCACTGCTAGCAGACACGTGCCTCACCGCCGGTAGTATGGCGAATCACGCGGAATCGTTCCAGTTCAACGCCCGTTTCGTCCGGTGCTATCCCTGCCTTCTGCCGCGCGATAGCAACTTGCTCTTCCACGGTGTTCACGCCTTCGAGGTTCGGCAGCAGCAGCCCGCGGCGATGCCCCTTGCTCACGATCACGCCGTATTCTTGCGGGTCGAGCTCAGCAGGCGAACTGATGGGCTCGGGCGGGAACAGCACATCGACCGAATACGAAAGATAGTCGAGTTCGTTCTTCTGCACGGGGTAGAAGCGCGGATCGCCGCTGCAGGCCGAAATGGCGTTCGCGATGATCTCTTGTGCGATCGAATCGCGCGTGGGAGCGATGGTGCCGATGCAGCCGCGCAGATCGCCGTGTTCATGGAGCGACACGAACACGCCAGCACGCGCATCGATAAGCTCGGGTGGCAAGCCTTCGGGCATGAGCAGCGGCCGTTCGGTGGTGACGAAATACTCCACGCTCGCGCGAGCAAGCGCCACGAACGGGTCCACGCCGCTGCCGCCAGTATCAGGCGAAGCATCGGGTTGCGGCACGGGCGAAGAGGGGTCCTCGTCCACAAGATCGGCTTCGACTTCGCCCTCCACGAGCGCATCTCCGTGCGCGGCTTGTGCCTCGGTTGCCTCTTCGATAGCAGCCTCTTCTTCAGCGGCTGCTTCTTCGCCCCCTTCCACCTCGAAGCATGCGATCGCATAGCCAACGCCGAAGGGGCCTTCGTAGCTCAAGAGCTCGCTTGAATAGACGGTATCGGCCAGCGCGCCTGCCATCATCTGGAACGAGCGCAGCCCGCATTCGGCCGCCTCTTCGCAGAAGAGCTCATCGAAGGCGAACAGATCATCGAGCTCTCCCGAGCGGAAGATTTCCGTGATGTTCTGATCGAACTGCGGACCCGCTTCATTGAAGCCGTAGGGGCCATCGTGCGTGAGTTTGTGCGACAAATCCCCGCTCGCGACCAAGACAACGCGACGACCCAGGATGTTCGCGGCCAGCTCGAAACAGCGCCCCATCATCCGATGTTCGCGTGGCGAAAGCCCCGAAAGGCCCACACGTACCACGGTGGTGCGAGGGAGGAAATCGCGCAAGAAATAGAGCGGCACGTAGGTAGCATGATCGAGCGGACCATCGTATTGGTCGCCCATCCCGATCGGGATGTTCGCCTGGTTAGCGAGGCTCGCGATGAGCTCGGCCAGTTCAGGATCGCCCGTGGCAGTGATGGTGCTCTCTTCCGCGGGCACGCCGAACATCTCCATGGTACCCGAGATGTTCTCCGCATCCGAGATGAAGAAGCCATCGGAAAACGCCGGCGCATGCGGGGAAGTGACGATGATGGTATCGGGGCGGTGTGCAGCAACGCGTCGCGCAACTTCTTCGTAGCCATCGATGGTGGCTTGGATGGCGGCCTCTTGGCCTTTGCCAACCGCGGGAACGATGAGCGGCGGATGGGGAACAGCATAGGCAGCGACGATAGACATAAGAGACCTCTTTTCGCTCGTAGGAGGAGTGAAGCAAGAGCCGAGTGCTGCGGCGCAAAAGAGGTGCGAATGAGCGGCGTTATGAATGCGCGAAAGAGACGTGCTCTGCTTGTGTTCGTACTTGTTTATTGTAGCGCCGCGTACGCCCGCGCGGGTCGTGATAGCTTGACGGTTAGGCAACAGCTTATGCTCTTGCTATAATGTCACGGACAGTTCGAAACCCTCCTGTCGTTAAACAAAACTAGGAGCAACTATGTATGGTTTGAAAACCGAAAGCAGCTTCGACGCTGCCCATTTTCTTACGGATTACCACGGCAAATGCGAGAACCTGCACGGTCACCGCTGGCGCGTGGTGGCCTATCTTGAGCAAGAGAATCTCCAGAGTGAAGGCACCATGAAGGATATGGTGCTCGATTTCGGCGAGTTCAAGCAAGCGGTGCGCGCCATGACCGAAGCGCTCGATCACACCTTCATCGTGGAAGAAGGTTCGCTCTCGCCGCAGACGATCGCGTGCTTGGAGGACGAAGGCTTCACGCTCTCCGTCATGCCGTTTCGCACCACTGCCGAGAATCTTGCGCGCTACTTCTTCGATCACCTGCGCGAACAGGGCTTGCCCATCGCACAGATCGACGTGTACGAGACCCCGAACAACTGCGCGATCTACCGCGGCTAGCAGGCAAAGAAAGCGCAGATAGATATGACATTCGGTTCTTTTCCTATAGCCGAGCGCTTCGTGAGCATCAACGGCGAAGGCGCGCACGCGGGTAAGCTCGCGGCGTTCATTCGTTTTCCGGGCTGTAACTTGGATTGCTCTTACTGCGATACGCAGTGGGCGCGCGACCCGGAGCTCACCGTTGAATTCGTGAGTGTTGAAGAGCTCTGCGACTGGGTGGAGCGCGAAGGGGTAACGTGCGTGACCATCACGGGCGGCGAGCCCACGCTCCAATCGGATCTCTATCGCCTGTTGCATGCGCTTGCTCGTTTGGAAACGGTCGAGGTGGTCGAGATCGAGACCAATGGCTCGACCGACCTTGCTAAGATCATCGCGCACGATTCCAAGCAGGAGGAGGAGTGCCCGATCGCGCTTGCGGAGTTCCCCGCTCCGCGCCCAGAAAAACTCTGTATCACGATGGACTACAAGCTGCCTTCTTCAGGCATGGAAGATAAGATGTTTTGCGAGAATTTCGAGTTGCTCGACGAACGCGACGTGGTGAAGTTCGTGGTCGGTTCGCACGAGGATCTTGAGCGCATGGCTGCAGTGGTGCGCGAACATGAGCTTGCCACGCGCTGCCAAGTGTATATCAGCCCCGTGTTCGGTGCGATAGAGCCAGCTGCTATCGTCGATTTCATGCGTGAGCGCTCCCTCACGCACGCAAGGCTGCAGCTCCAGCTTCACAAGTTCATCTGGCCAAACCAGGAAAGGGGAGTGTAGCGATGGGTTCGACGGACGGTGCCAAGAAGAAGGCGCTCGTGCTCTGCAGCGGTGGGGTGGATTCGACCACTTTGCTGGCGCTCGCGGTCGAGCGTTATGGCGCAGAGAACGTCTATGCGCTTTCGATCTTCTATGGACAAAAACATGATCGTGAGCTAGAAGCCGCGAAACAGGTAGCGCGCTACTATGGGGTTGAACAGCGTTTTTTGGACCTAGCACCCATCTTTGCGGAAAGCGATTGCTCGCTGCTAGCAGCATCTTCTGCCCAGATCCCGCATGAGACCTACGCTGCGCAGCTGGCTAACGAAAGCGACGCGCCAGTGAGTACCTATGTGCCCTTCCGCAACGGGCTCTTCCTCTCCAGTGCAGCCTCCATCGCCCTTTCGCTCGATTGCTCGGTCGTGTGCTACGGCGCCCATGCCGACGATTGGGCGGGTTGCGCCTACCCCGATTGCTCGCAGGAGTTCGTCGATGCGATGGCTTCAGCCATTGAACAAGGCACTGGCGGTCAGCTTAGACTGGTGGCTCCCTTCGTGCAGTGGCCGAAGGCGCGCATCGTTGAAGAAGGCTTGAAGCGCGCGGTTCCTTACGAACTTACGTGGTCGTGTTATGAAGGCGGGGAAGAGCCGTGCGGCACGTGTGGCACCTGTCTCGATCGCAAGCGTGCATTCGAGCTGAATGGGGTCATCGACCCGCTTCTGAAGAAATGATTCAGCACTGTACTGCTGTGAACCCATGCCGCACTGCAAAACCCACGTTGTGCTGAGTGACCCATGTCGCGTCGCAGACGCTTTTAGGAAAGGAAGACCATGACGCAAACCCGCGAAGATGAAGGCCTGGAACTGCTGGGAAACCAGCAGGTAAGCTATCCTACCGATTACGCACCCGAGATGCTCGAGACCTTCCAGAACAAGCATCCCGAAAACGATTACTTCGTGAAGTTCAACTGCCCTGAGTTCACGAGCCTCTGCCCGATCACGGGGCAGCCCGATTTCGCCACGATCTACGTCAACTACGTGCCTGATGAGCGCATGGTGGAGAGCAAGAGCCTGAAACTCTATTTGTTCTCGTTCCGCAATCACGGCGATTTCCACGAGGATTGCGTGAACACTATCATGAAGGACCTCATCGCGCTCATGGACCCGAAGTATATCGAGGTCTGGGGCGAATTCACGCCTCGCGGCGGTATCTCCATCCATCCCTACGCCAACTACGGCCGTCCGAACACGCGCTGGGAAGAGGTCGCCTGGACCCGCCTCTCCACGCACGAATAAAGGTGTCGAACGACCGGGTAGTTTGTCATCCGGATCTAAATGAATCATAAGTAGAAGAATCATTATGAACTTGAAAAGCGTTTCATAACGACCATGCTCTGGCAAGCTGCTTTATTCCTTTCGGTATCTCTTCTTCTGTTATTTTAGAAAACCCTATCAAGATTGAACTTTTCATAGGATGCGTGTCGGTAGTCCAATACTGATCCGTCGGATAAACGCGAACGCTCTTTCGACGCGCAAGCTCTATGAGCTCTTCTTGAGTGCGCTCATATTTATCTACAACGAGCAGGTGCAGACCTGCACCCTCATCCAAAACATCAACCAAGTCTCCCATCTCGCTTTTCAATGATTTCGTCAATATATCGTGTCTTTTTCTGTAAGTATTAACGGTGGAACGCTCGTATCTATCCCAAGCATTCGATTCCAAGAAGAGTCGAAGCATCTCTTGTTCAAGCCAGGGCACAGCACAGAGGTCAGCAGGAAATCTCTTATTCCATCTTTCGAGAAGAGCAGCAGGTAATATGATGTATGAGATGCGAATAGCAGGAGTCAGTATTTTCGACATCGTTCCAAGATATATCGTATTGTCTTTATCGATCGCACGCAACGCTGGCGATGGGCTTGATTCATATCTGAATTCACAACAGTAATCATCTTCGATTATGTATGCGTCTTTTTTCCGAGCCCAGTCGATTAGTTTCAACCTCATTGAGAGGGACATGACGAAGCCTAAGGGGAATTGGTTTGAAGGAGTGGCAACAACCAACTTCGCATCGCTGTTTTGCAATCTTTCGATCACATTTACCTCATCCATATGCACAGGAAGAGGTTCGATCTTGTATCCCTCTTCAATAAACGCATCCCTTGCGATGTTATAACCTGGATCCTCTACCGCCACACACGCATCGCTTTCATTGAACAGCGAAGCCAGCTTTCGAAGTGCTGCTTGGGTTCCAGATTGAATGACCACCTGCTCAGGGACGCATTTGATATCCCTTTTCTTGTAAACGTATTTTGCAATCTCTTTACGCAATCCATAAAGTCCAAAGGGATCCATATATAGAGAGGCGGATTCAAAATTATTTGCTCGAAACGCCTTGTCGATCACTGCTCTCATGATATCTATTGGCAATGCGCCTAAATCTTTGTTCCCATAGGCGAAGTCGTATTTACACCCTAGATCGCTCCCGAGAGGAAAGATGTTACGAACATTTTCACTCGCCTCTATCAGCGCTGAATCGCTTCGCCCTGACGCGTTCCCATCGAAGACAGAAAGATCGAGGTCTTCCACAACATAGCCAATTCCACGATGCCCCTTTGCATATCCTTCTAACGCAAGCTGTTTGTATGCTGCCTCAACCGTGTTACGCGCAATGCCTAGATTTGAAGCTAGTTCTCGTATCTTCGGAAGCTTTTCCCCTGATAGAATCTTTCCCTTCTCTATGTATTCGCTGATCTGAAAATAGAGCTGTCGGTAAGCCGGTGTCTTTAGCGATCGATCTATTGTGAAGTTATACATCGCACCCATACCTGTGTCAGTCGTTTAATTCTTCAATCCCTATTATTTTCATAAGAATTGAATATTTCAATGGGTAATCCCCATTGACGAAATTCAGAACAATTTAGATGATTTTTTATGATTCCTATTTGATTTGAAGTTAAACGAAGAGCAAATGAACGAGAGAAGGGGTTGTGAATGAATCCACAAGTCGAAATCGTTCCTTCTGATGCAGCTACCGAACAGACATCACTAGAACAGCATGGCTTCACAAGGAGGCAATTCATTGCAGGATCAGCAGCAACACTAGCCATTGCAGCGGCAGGCGGAGTGAGTGCGCTGGAATTTCCAGCGAATGCAGAAGCGCTCACTGAAGCCGAGCCGCTTGGCGGCGAATGGATCCGAACCACCTGTTCACCTAACTGCACGGGCGCATGTGGAATCAACGCATGGGTCCAAGATGGCCAGGTGCGCTTGTTGAAGCAGGCGGCTGACTACCCTTATGAGCATTACAATCCGCGCGGATGCCTTAAAGGTCTTTCGATCAATACGATTCTTCATGGTCCCGATCGCCTTACGAAACCGCTCGTTAAGAATGAAGATGGCGAACAGATTGAGACCGATTGGGACACCGCGCTCGATACAGCAGCGGACAAGCTGCGCGAGATCGCAGAGAAATACGGCCCCGACTCTATCGGCGTCATCTACCAGGTGCAGGGCACCGGTCACATCCAGAAAGGCGCGCTCGTGCGTATCGCCAACACGTTCGGCTGGTCGATCATCGGCGGTTACGAGCTCAATGGCGACCTGCCCATGTTCTGGCCTGAAACCTTTGGCTGCCAGAGTGAAGAGCTGGAATCGTACTGCTGGGAAGACTCGAAGCTCACGCTCGTATTCGGCTCGAACGTTATGGTCACACGTATGCCCGATGCTCACTTCCTCACCTACTCGCAGGAAAACGGCGGCAAGGTGATCTACTTCGATCCGAACTATTCGGCATCAGCTGAAAAGGCAAATGAATGGGTGCGCATCGCCCCCGACTCTGATGGCGCGTTTGCGCTGGCCATGGCTAAGACTATCATTGATGAAGATCTCTACGACAAGCATTTCATGCAAACGTATACGGACTCACCGCTCCTCATCAATCTCGAAACGGGCAAGAAGATCCTTGCAGAAGAAGTGCAGGGTCTTTCTCCTACGCCGGGCCTGCCCGATTTCCGTAAGAGCTATGTGGCAGTTGATCAAACGAGTGGCGCGCTTCAGGCAACGAACCCCCTCAAGCTTGACGACAACAACTATGCACTCACGGGAAGCTACGACGTGCCGTTGAAAGATGGCACGACCGCTAAAGCGAAAACGGGCTTTCAGTTGCTCACCGAACAGCTGGAGAACTATACGCCTGAAGCGGCTGCCGATATCTGCAAGATCGATGCGGACACCATCACGCGCATTGCACGCGAAGCAGCCACGGTCAAACCGATGCACATCATCTTCGGCGGTGGAACGCAGCAGTGGTACCACGGCGATCTGAAAGGTCGCGCATGCGCGCTCGTGGCATGCCTCACCGGAAACGTAGGGCAGCTCGGCGGCGGTATCTCAACCTACGTTGGCCAGTATAAGACGCGCTTCAACACGGCAAGCTGGATGGTGCCAGAAGGCGCGGTCAAGAATTCGTGTCCGTTCCATTATTGGGTGAATGGCCCCACGCCGCAGATGACGGCAAAATATCCCAAGCACGGGTTCAAAGCGCTCGTGGTTGGCTGGGGCAATCCACTCGAGCAGCATAACGTAGCGAACTGGCTTCGCCATGCGTTCGAGAGCGGTGAGCTTGAGTACCTCGTGTGCATGGAATTCCAAGACACGCTCACGGCATCTCGTGCGGACGTTACGTTCCCCTGCGCGAGCTGGTACGAAAAGACCGAGCTCACCACCACGCCGCTTCACCCATATGTCCAGCTTCAGCAGCGCATCGTTGAGCCGCCGGGAGAGGCGCGCGAAGAGATCTGGGTCTTGACCGAGCTTGCGAACCGTATCGATCCTTCGAAGGGATCGCTCTGGCCGCGCTTCGCTCCAGAAGATTCCGAAAAGCGCTCCGATGAGGTGCTTGCGCTCTTGCTCGAAAAGGGCGGCCCCACCATCGAACACCTCACACCCGAGGAACTGCGCAAAGGCCCCGGCAAGCTTGCGCACACGAATCCTGGCGAAAAGAAGATCCCATTCTGGGAGCAGGTGCACGATCGCACCCCGTTCCCTACAGTCTCGCGTCCGAATCCTATCGATGCCACGGCGAAGTTCGTGAAATCGGGCCGCATCGAGTTCTATCGCGACGAAGACATCTTCCTTGAGTTGAATGAGCAGCTTCCTTGCTATAAACCGCCTTTCGAGGACACTGAATACAAGGACAATCCTGAGGCGCGCGAGCTCTATCCGCTCGGATACACCACGCGCAACAGCGCTTTCCGCGTGCACGCAACATACGTGAACAACCCCTTCATGCTCGAGATCCAGGACAACACTCCCAAGGTGTGGCTCAATCCTGAAACGGCAGCTGAGCGCGGCCTGAAAACGGGTGATTGGGTCGAGGTCTACAACAGCCGCGGAACGGTGGAAGGCCAGCTCATCGAGGACCCGGGCGTGTATCCAACGCAGTGCATCTTCGACCAGGGTTGGTGGTCGGCTTACGACAATAAGACGAGCTACAACTCGCTCATCTGGCCATGGATCAATCCTACGAATGAGGTGTATTACATGGTTAGCGTTTGGTCGCCCAATATGGCTTGGAATGAAACGGTCTGCAATGTGCGCCTGTCCAATGGTGGCGCGCCCGAGATCGTGAAGAACACAGGCAAGAGCACGCTTGATGGCAACGTGAAGGATGGCTCGGGCATCGAATACGGAAAGGGGGCGTAAACGATGAGATACGCAATGGCTATCGATTTGAGTCGCTGCATCGGCTGTCGCACGTGCGCGGTCGTATGCAAGAACTATAACTCACAACCCCAAGGCATCTGGTGGAATCGCGTGTTCACCAGCGGTACGCCTGAATATGATGTGGCAGTCGAAGTGAACGACCAGCTGAGAATGGAATTCGTCCCGATCAGCTGCCAGCATTGTAGCGATGCACCGTGTGAGACCGTTTGCCCCACGGGTGCAACCTATATCGACCCCGACACGGGCACGGTGCTGGTGGATTACGACCGTTGCATCGGTTGCCGCACGTGCGCAAGCGCATGCCCCTATGGGGTGCGTCAGTTCAACTGGGGAAAGCCGGCAGAAATGGTCGGGTTGGATAACACCACGTACGACTACGGCTATCCGAAGGATTACTACGATGGCGACCATTTGGTATACACCCCGCACCGCCCTGAAGGCGTGATGGAAAAGTGCACGTTCTGTGCGCAGAATGTCTCGCAAGGGATTCCACCTGCCTGCTGCAGTGCTTGTCCTGGCAATGCGCGTATCTTCGGCGATATGGATGATCCGAACTCCGAGATCAGGAAGTATCTCGAAGGCAAAGAGACCATCACTCTGGGCGATCGGTATAAGACGCATCCTAACGTCTACTATGTGGTTTCGCATGAGGTCACGCAGGTCGACCCCATCTCTCAAGAACAGCGTAAGGAGGGCTGATCATGGAAAGATCAACACGTAAGATTGCCCTTGTCGGAATAGTCCTTCTGGTGGTGGGTCTCATCGCCTGGATCGTGCAATTGACCGGTGGCTTGCTCGCTGGATCGAATATGACCAACGTATTCCTTTGGGGCCTTATGATCGCCGTTTTTGCCTTCTTGGTAGGCTTCGGCGCAGGTTCGCAGTTCGTTGCGAGCGCGATCATCCTTTCGGGGAAAGAAGGGCTTAAGCCATTGGCGCGTATTGCAGGTGCATGCGGGCTTGCTTGTGTATGCGCTGCTGGCGTTGCGATCCTGGCCGACCTAGGTGCGATTCGCAATGCGCTTGCCATGATCGTTGGTATGAACCCGCGTTCTCCGCTGGCTTGGGACATGATCGCCATGTGTACGTTCATCGTGCTCTCGATCGTGCAGCTGGTCATGATTGCGCGCGATGCACGTTCGGTGAAGGTGTGGGCAGTGCTTGCTGGCCTTGCGGCACTTGCGCTTCAGATTGTCGAAGGACTGCTTTTTTCCACGCAAACCGCGCATGGCTGGTGGGCAACGCCGATCATGCCCGTTGATTTCTTGGCAGTCGCGTTCGTGAGCGGTTTCGCGCTCATTCTGCTGATAGCTTGCGTGAAGGGTGCTTCGTCGAAGGCGCTCGCTTGGCTTGGGCGCATTTGCGCTATCGCGATTGCGGTTCACCTTGTGCTCGCGCTTATCGATCTGTGCCTGATGTTCTTCGAGGGTACTCCAGAATCTGCCGGCATCCTGGCAGCAGTTGGCTCGAACATCCTGTTGTATCTGGTAGAGCTCATCCTGCCATTCATTGCGATGATCATGCTCTTCTTGCCGAAGAACCGTGGACAGAAGAAGCCTGCGCTCATCGCTTCGATCCTGGTTATTGTAGGCATCTTCGCGCACCGTTTGATGCTGCTCTTCCCGGCTTACAATGCACCTTCGCTCTACTTGCAGCTTTCGGGAACCGATTTCACCACGGGACCGTATCCGATCTCAACAGGACGCTATCTTGATTGGGACCTAACGTTCGCGAACATCACGCCGTATTTCCCAGCAGGGCCGGAATGGCTGGCTATGCTCTTCCCGATCGGGCTTGCGCTTGTTGCAGCAGTGGTGATTCTCTTCATCATGAAGAAGCTTCAGAAGGATAAGAGCTAGCACGAGGGACGCATTCGATAAAAGCAGCGGCAAAAAGGGTGACGAACGATCGGGTAGTTTGTCATCTTATAAATGCCTTTTGGGCGTTCATCGGGTAAACTTTGAACGTCCACGTTTGATTGGCAGTTTGCATGACCGCACCCGAAATCCTCCATACTGAACCAAGTGCTTCCGCCGCCCCGAACGGATCGAAGCAGCCGCTCAAGCAGCGTGTCTATGTAGCGCTCGAAGACCCCGCGAAGGCCTCGCCGCTCGGCAAATTCCTTGGCATCGGACTCATCGTCTTGATTGTGCTGAATGCTCTTTTGGTTGGCGTGCCGGACAACGATGCAGCGCTCGATTTCAACACGCTCATCTTAGGATTCAGCGTGCTTTCAGTGATCGCCTTCGCCGCTGAATATGCCTGCCGTATTTGGATCGCCGATCTTGTCTATCCTGCCCTTGCGCCAACGCGCGCACGTATGCGCTATATCTTCTCGCTCATGGGCATTATCGACTTCCTCGCGTGGTTCCCTGCGCTTTTCGTCTTCTTCCTGCCTGCCTCGAACGCGCTCAACGACGCGATTCGCATCATCCGTCTGGTGCGCCTGATCAAGATCTCGCGCTATATGCGCGGCCTGCAGACCATCAGTCGCGTGTTCGTGAAGCGTCGTCGCGAGATCGTGGCGGCGTTCATGGTGCTCACGCTTTTGGCGGTAGCTTCGAGCGTGCTCATGTATGAAGCCGAACATACCGCGCAACCCGAGGTGTTCGACAGCGTATGGACGGGCTTGTACTGGGCCATCACCACCATGACCACGACCGGCTACGGCGACATTGTTCCCATTACGGCGTTCGGGCGCATCATCGGCTTCGTGGTGATGGTCATCTCGATCGGCGTGGTGGCCATTCCAGCAGGTATCTTCTCCGCAGGCTTCATCGAAGAATTTCGTGCTGCGGACAAGGCCGAAGAAGAAGCGGGCCGCGATGAGGACGCGCGATGAGCGAAACCCTCAACCGCACACGCCCGGTGCTCAATCGCGTTATCTTCGCCCTGCTCACCTTGGTGCTGGGCGGTCTGGCGGGTGCGTTCGTGTGGGTGTTCTTCTTCTTGCTCAACCACGGCATCAACCTCTTTTGGCACGTGCTGCCCGAGCACATCGGTGCTTGGTGGTGGCCGCTTGCCGTTTGCTTGGTAGGTGGCGTGGCGATCGGCCTCTTCGAACGTCGCTTCGGTGCGTACCCCGAAGACCTGAACAAGGTGATGGCGCAGGTGAAGGAGACGGGTCGCTACGAATACAAGCACATCGGTGCCTCTGCGGGCGGCGCGCTTTTGCCCTTGCTCTTCGGCGGCAGCGTCGGTCCTGAAGCGGGATTAACGGGTGTGATCGCGGGGCTTTGCACGTGGGTGGGCGATCGCCTGAAGTTTCTCGGCAAGGAGTTTCGCGAACTTTCCCAGGCGGGCACCGCAGCGGTGCTCTCTGCCGTGTTCAACGCGCCTTTGTTCGGTCTGGCAGCGCCGCTTCTTGGCAGCTGCGACGAGGTGAAAGCAGGCACCAAGATCGAGGTTCCGAAAGTCACGAAGATCATCGTCTACACGTTCGCGGTGGCCGGCGCGTTCGGCGTGATGATCCTGCTCGGAAGCGTGTTGGGCGGTGGGGAAGGCCTGCCGCATTTCTCGGAGGTCTCCATCGATTGGTTCGAACGCGCACTCATCATTCCGCTGGCGCTAGCGGGCGGTGCGGTGGGCTTGCTCTACCATGCGTTCGACAAGTGCGCAGACACGCTCGCGCGTAAGATCGGTGACCACCCCGTGGCAAAGGCGGTCTTGGTCGGGCTTATCCTGGGCTCGCTTGGGATCGCATTCCCCTTCGTGATGTTCGCAGGTGAAACGCAAACTGAAACGCTCATGAGCACCTACACGATGCTCGGCGCGGGCTATCTTATTCTTACGGGTGTGCTGAAGGTCTTCACCACGCCGCTCTGTTTACGCCTCGGGTGGCGCGGCGGCCATTTCTTCCCGACTATCTTCGCGGGCATCTGCTTGGGCTATGGGTTTGCGCTACTCACGGGCGCCGATCCAGTGTGCTGCCTGTGCATCTGCAGCGCGGCGCTCATGGGCGCCATCATGCGTCAGCCCGTCATGACGGTGCTGCTGCTGTTCCTGCTGTTCCCGGTACGCGCGTTCGTGGTGATGCTTGTCGCTGCGTGCATTGGCGCAGCACTCACTTCGCTGGCGCTTTCGCTCGTGAAGCTCGTGAGGAAGGGTTAGCCATGAATAGGGAGACTGTGCGAGCCCTCTGCCAGCTCAATACTGAATTCTACGAACGCAACGCTGCTTCCTTTTCGCAAACGCGCACGGCTCCTTGGGAGGGCTGGCGCAGGTGCATGGCGGCGTGCGGGTTCGATGATTCCGATGAAGCGCTCGGTCAATCGATGGATACCCAGATCGCTGATTCGGTCCTTGATATCGCGTGCGGCAACCTGCGCTTCGAGGCGTTCCTTGCGAACACCTATCCACACGTCGACTGGTCGTTCTTCGCCGTGGATAATTGCGAGCCGCTTGTTGCGAGCAGCCAGGAAGGCATTACCAAAAAAGTACATTTCACCTGCGAAGACATCGTAAGCAACTTGATTGAGGGCCTGCCCGCTGCTGAACCGGCTAATATTCCTGCGCTCGCAGCTGCTACTCCCTTCGACCTGGTGGTTTCATTCGGCTTCATGCACCACATCCCCAGCTTCAATTTACGCTTGCAGTTCTTGCTCGAAGCGCTCAATCAGGTGAAACCTGGTGGCTATCTGGCGGTTTCCTTCTGGCAATTCCTGAACGACCCTGCGAAGAGAGCGAAGATCGAGCAGACCCACGCCGATGCGCTTGTGTTCTTCTCAGGTTGTTTGGAAGCGCATGCGAACGACAAGGACGCGCTCGATCGAGGGGCAGGCAGTTCCCACTTTGCCAATTCAAGTCCAAGCAGCCCCAAGCTGATCGCATTCGATCCATGCTCTCTCGAACCTAACGACTACTTCCTCGGTTGGAAGAACGAACCTGGCAACTATCGCTACTGCCACCATTTCTCAAACGAAGAGATCGACCAGATCATCGCAGCTCTCGCTCCGCACGCCACGGCAGTCGAATCCTTCTCCGCCGACGGCAAACCCGGCAACCTCAACCGCTACGTCGTTTTTAAGCGAAAAGAGCTACCGATAGACTCCATTCCTGTAACGAACGCTCTGTCGTCGATGACCGATGAAGAGATCAGGCAGCACAAGGTCAAGATGCTGGTCGAGGAGTAGGCAGCTATGTTTAGTGCGCTTGGCATAAAAGCCGACCTTATCCTAACGCGCGATCAAGAGGGCTTTACAAGATCAGCGGTGAAAGCATGTGGTTATGAAGAGCTGTTCGCTTATCTAAAAGAGACGCTCGGTTGCGAGTATGAACTATTAGACGGTTCATTTTGATCGATCGCGCGGATGACGAACTACCCGGTCGTTCGTCATCCGTTGTTTTTCAAGAAAATTGTGCAGTCAGTATCTGGATATCTTTGCAGTGAAACCCTGGATAATTTTGCAGTCAATACCTGTATAATCTTGTAGTCAACATCTGGATAATCTGGTAGTCTAGTACCGTGAGCAGGAAAGATAACAGACTCTTCCATAACCAATATCATTTTGGCGAAATGTCACTCGAAGCCACTATGCGAAGCGCCAGATAAGGAATGATCATGATTCCGCGCAAGATAACTACCTCTCTCAAAAGAAGTCTTACTCAGTTTCCTATCGTTTCTCTGACGGGCCCTCGTCAAAGCGGGAAGACCACGTTATTGAGGAACGAATTTCCTGACTATTCCTATGTGTTGTTGGAAGATCCAGACGTTCGTGCTTTTGCTCAGGATGACCCTCGTGCGTTTCTGATGCTTCATGCGAACCACGTTATATTTGATGAGGTTCAGCGTGTACCAGAACTTTTTTCCTACCTTCAGGGGCAAGTCGATGAAACAGGTGCAACGGGGCAGTATATCTTGTCCGGTTCGCAGAATTTTCTTTTGATGGATGCCATTTCGCAATCGCTTGCAGGACGCGTAGCGATCAAACATCTCCCTCCGCTTTCATACAGCGAGGTGAAAGCTGCGGGTAGGCAACCTGAATCAGTTGAAGCATGGGTGGTTCGAGGAGGTTATCCGCGTCTCTATGATGTCGATATGACACCCGCAGAATACTACTCTAACTATATTCAGACCTATATCGATCGTGATGTTCGCAGCGAATTAGGTGTGGTGAAGATTCCTGAGTTCAATCGTTTTGTAGCGCTTTGTGCAACGCGAATTGGAAATCTGGTGAACATACAGTCTCTTGCTGCAGATTGTGGGATCAATATGCGTACCGCCAAAGACTGGCTCGCACTTTTAGAGCAAAGCTTCATCATTCGTTTGTTACGTCCTTATCACCATAATTATGGCAAGCGGCTCATCAAAACGCCGAAACTATATTTTGAGGATACGGGGCTAGCTTGCTCGCTGCTCGGTATCGATACGGCAGAAGACCTGATAACAAGCAGTTATCGTGGGGCGTTGTTTGAAAATGCAGTAATCTGCGAATTTACGAAAGAAGCGTTGTCGCAAGGCAAAGTCCCCGATTTCTACTTCTGGCGGGATTCTGCTGGGCGGGAAATAGATCTGATCATCGACAAAGCGGGTACGATTCAGCGTGCAGTTGAAGTGAAAGCATCGTCAACGTATGATCCAAAAAGCTTTTCAACCCTCGATAAACTGGGTGATGAATTGGGGATTCCTACAAGCGCCCGCGAAGTTGTTTATTCGGGTGACCTCAGCCTGGAAACAAAGCACGGTTTTGTTCGCGCGTTCGCTGACCTTTGCGAGTGATCTAGTAAGTTTCAGGCAGCTATTTTCTTCCGCGCAAACGCTGGAGTTCATCATAAGGTGGCGTCACAAAGACAAGATTGCCTTGCTCTGCCGTTGCAGCCGTCACCACACTCTCGACTGTATCTGCTGGCACGAATAACCAAAAGCCACCCTTTCAGGTGGCTTTTTCGTTCATTTGTTTGTTCATTGAAGAGTTTTATGATTCAAAATCTTGATCTTCTGTCTTAGGCTCTATGTCGATAACATAAGTGACTGGATTAGCGATTTCTAGTTTTGCAAGATAGTCTTTTAATTTCAAGCACATTGGAGTGTAAGTTGCGAGTGTTATACTGCCAGAAATAACAGCTCCTATAACAGGAATTGCTTTAGAGATTCCTTTTGCAAAAATATCTTTGGTCATTTTTACACCCAAATAACCCGCAACCTTTTTAACAGCAGGATAAACAACTCCTTTAGTCAAAGCCTTTTGAGGAATTCTTTTTGCAGCAGCAGCTGCTGCAGATTGGGAAATTTTTGCAATCGCGTCTGTTGCTCCATTGGCCCCAAACATTACACCCATGAATAAAATGAGCAAGTTTTTTGTCTCATCATCTATTTCCTCTTCAGTTCCTGTAAATAAGTTTTCCCAGCCATATAAATAAGCTAGTTTTTGACATATTCTAAGAACATGAGCAAAGTATTGTGCAAGATCAGCTGGAACAGTTCCCATCATTGCTAGTCCACCAGGAATACCAGATATAGCAGACAGAGCGGTGACCTTCGTTGCTTCATATCGTATTGATGCATCAGCAATAGCTCCCAGTTCTTCTGGCGAAATACCAGCGGCTGCGGGAGATGTTTCTATTGCCATTGAAATAACCTCAGGTGAGAAACTTTTCTTCAAGGCGCCTTCTAAATACTTCTCTCGATCGATATTTACTCCTGGGAGTTGTGCTGCTGAAGAAAGAACCATTTGAAAATTGCTAATGGCTTCCTCTTGTGTAATTTCTGGCATGATGCCTCCTTCTTGAAAATCAAGGGGTGAATACTGGGCTTTCTATTGTCCTGCTGGGTTTAGAGCTTCGTTAGAGAAGCAATGATATCAGCTTCGAGTTTCTTTTGCTGACTGGCGGTTAGCTCATCGGAGGTTCGGACAACCAGAGTGCCAAGAACTTTATGGGATCCTGATGCGAGTATGCCGCCATCGAAAGCGCCTAGGTAATCATTTCGTTTTTGAGCAAGTTCTTCGGTCTCAAACACTTCAACTGAGCCACCGCCATCAGTGCTGTTCTCGGCAACTGATCTGCCAGAGTAGATAGAATAAGGATCCTTTATCCAAGGGCTAGCGAAGTCGATCTTTGCATAATAAGTACCTGCTTTACCTAACAATCCATTGTTATCGGTTTCTTCAGTTAAGGCTGCAATCTCCCCAACGCCATCGATTCCTCGAAGCCGCTCGATAACGAATGCTTCAGAAGGAGCGGTTACCAGTTTTCTCTGCTCGATGCTATTGCTTAAAGCGGTCTCGGCATCTTTGAGTGCCTGGGTTTTGTCATCGAAGCTGGTGTTTTTCAGTTCTTCGGTCGCGGCATTTATGTTGTCTATACCTGAAGGCATAGAAGGACTTTTGAACTCGACGGTCTTCGCATCAGAGATGGTGTCTTCGAGCGCAGGCTTTAGCGTCTCATCAAGGGGTCTTTCTTCAGTCACAACAAGCTCTTCGGCAGTAGCGATTTCAGCAGTGAGCGCGTCGTAACTTGCTTGCACGCGCTCTACTTCGTTACTGAAGCCCTCTTTCGCTGCCTTTGTTTCTTCTGAATCGCATCCGGTTAATAAAAGAAGCAGGAGGGCGGATAGAAGCACTAAGCTCAGGACGGTAGATACTCTTTTTAAAACATGCATATTTTCCTCCATGGTTTGTTACGTTTTATTTTCTAGTCATCGTTTTCACTGTCGCGCAACCACACAATCATCACTGAGAGTGCGATGAAAAAAGTGATGAGTCCGATCCCTATGTTTGAAAGCAGGAGTCCAAGCACAATAGCAATCACTACTGAAATAGGCACAGCGAGGATCACTATTCCAAGCAGTGTAGCGATTTCGTTTGCCTGTTTAACAAGTATGCGTAGCTTTTCGCGAAGTTCATCCATCATGCATCCTGAATCAATCTTTGGACAAGAGATTTAGTCGCCAGACTGCTCGTTGTTCTGTTCGGCTTCACGCCAGGAGAATTCTACGTTGTATGTATCGCCTAAGGCTGCGTCGAACATGTCGCGTATACTCTGCTCTGCGTTCAGGCGTGCTTCGTCAAAAATGCCTCCTGCAGTGATTTCGGTCTCGCTTTGTTTGATGCATTGACGTTGGAATTTGTCTATGTTCTCAACTTTGATCGGATTGAAGATATTGTTGTTTTCCTCAAGCACGCCAGATTTTTCCATGTCGGGCGTATTCGAAATGATATATGGCTGGTCAAGTTCGACCTTAATAGTGTTGCCGTTTGTCGAGAAAGCGGCGTTGTTAAGATCCACTCCGACTTTGATAATTCCAACATAGCGATACCAAAAACTGTTCTCCAGAAAGGGGATATCGCAGATATCAAAGAACGTGGTCTTGTTGGTCGCTTTATCAGTGATGTTGTATTGCTGTGAGGCGCAGACGAGCTCATCTTGAGCAATGATGCGATCGAAAACGACCGATGCTGTGACCGTGCGCTCTTTATCAGGCGGATTGAAATTTTGCACGAAAAGAGTCGCGAATACTCCAATGAGCAAGCCGGCGATCATTCCGGCCCCGATGAGTTTTGCTTTGAGTTTCCAGCTTTTTTCTTTTGTCACGGTATTCCCTTCGTTCGGCAATTCGCAATGGGGTGTATTGACGGATGAAACTAAGAAAGTAAAAGACTAAAGAAGAGTAAAAAGATAGCTCCAATGACTGCAACAAGGACTGCGATGCCTAAAAAGAAGGACAGGATCGCATGTCCGCATCCTGAAAAGGTAGTGCTTTTGCTTCGGATTACTGTTTTCCGCGTCATATGAACTCCATGTACAACGAGGTCAATGGCCGCCGTGTCTTAGTGGCACCATATATGAAGCCACCGCGGATAGTCTAGCACATATCCTGTAGGCATGGACATCGACCAGAAAAGACGCGCGCTCGGAGAAGCGATTAGGCAGCGAAGGGAAAGCCAGGGGCTTTCGCAAGACCGCCTTGCCAAGATGGTCGGCTCCAGCAAGTCGCACATTTGGCGCATCGAGAAAGGCCACGTGGGCGTTGGCATCGATGATCTTGCGCGCATCGCCGATGCGCTCGACACCCAAGTACGCGATTTGCTTACGTTCTAGCCGTTGTTCTAGCTACTTCCAGCCTTCCCGAACCTACGTTCTCGCGCTGCCCATCATTCACCACACATCACATCGATCACCCTGAGCGTGCTTGCAAGAGCTTCGCTATCACACGAGATTGCTCCCTCAAGCCCGAGGTATGCGCGAAGCCTCTCATCTTCAAGGGTTCGGTCGGCGAAAACGAGCAGCGAGAAGCACAGCGCCGCAAGCGCATCGTCCGGCACCTCGCGCGCCCCTTTCGTGCCAAGCCAGCTGATTCCTGCAGCTGCGATCAAGTCGTACGCCAGATCGATCGCTGCAACAACATCGCTATCGGCCAGTTGCGCGATCTCGCAGATCGGCGCATTATTCGTTCGCATGAAACGCGCCAGCATAACGAAGAATGCGAGCATCTGCAGCGTTGCGGCATCACCCGCGCCACCGATGGTCTCGACATATTCCGCAACGAGGCTGTGGTCCTCGAAGATCGCCCAAAATCCCAGATAGCCAAGCTCTTCGGCAGGCGCAACGAACTCGCTCCACCAACCGAAGAACGCATCCATCGCCGCCTCAACGCCTGCGAACCCCTCAACTTCATCAAGCAGCACGAGCGCATCGATCGCTGCAGCCACGCGCTCAAGTGCGGCCGCAGCCTCTTCTTCGCTGTACGCATCAAGGCGCTGCATCGCTTGCTCGTAAGCGGGTAATGTCCGCGCGAGATCGGCGAAGCCATCAAGGTTAGCAGGTCCGCACGCCAGCCCTTCGACCAGATCGGTATCATCGGTCATGTCAACGAACTTCGCGAACAGGATGAGCGCCCGCAACCGAGCTTCCTTGCGCTTCAGCTCTTCAAGCTTACGTGCGATCGCTCCGTAGAGATCGGTGCTCTCATCATCAAGGATCTGCTTGATCTCGCTCAGACCGAAACCATATTCAGCAAGCGTTAAGACCGACTGGAGCCGTTCGAGGTCTTGAACCCCGTAGAGCCTGCGATTGTTCGACACACCTTTGCCGGTGCATTCAGGCGTGAGCAGGCCCATCCCTTCGTAATGGCGTAACTTCGATGCAGGCACGCCGGTCAGCTTCGTGACCTGTCCAGCCATGAGCTTCCCCTCTTTATTGGGGGCCAGCCTGGCGTTACGACCATCCGCGCGTCTCGCGCTCGACTCGGCCGCAAGGTTCGCATCCGCCGAAGGAACCTTCAGTCCCTCTTGCCCGATGATGATGCTTGCCTCGCCATTTTCGGCTGCAATAGCGTTCTTGATTCTTCGGTAACCAGCCATTTCATCACATCCTTAAACGGAAGTGTAAACCTCGCACCTACTACGAGGTCAATGGGTTGCGAGGAAAATCTCGTCATATTGGATGATGGGATTCTCCGTATCTCATCAAAACAAATGACGAGACACTGGGTATCTCGTCATAAAGAAGGGCTGCGAAGGCAACCAGATATCATGCGTGAAGATCGGTAAAGACCGACTTCCTGAAGGCCGAGAGAATTACGCCTCTAGTGCACCTTTGATCGCCACCAGCAGATCGTCGAACTCCTCGAATGCCTGCAGATCCGGGTTCTCGGCGATGATCGCGTCGGTGCTGCGGAATAAGAAGCCATCCTTGCTCGCGCGGATCATGCCCAGGTCGTTATGGCTATCGCCCACGGCGATGGTGTCGAACCCGCAGCTCTGCAGCGCTTTCACGGTGGTGAGCTTCGACTGGTCGCAACGCATCTTGAACCCGGTGATCTCTCCATCAGGCGCAACCACGAGCTCGTTGCAGAACAGCGTGGGCATGCCGAGCTTCTCCATGAGCGGCTTGGCGAATTGCGTGAAGGTGTCGGAGATCACGATGACCTGACCGCAGTCGCGCAGCTTGTCCAAGAATTCCTTTGCGCCAGGCAGCGGATCGATAGTGGCGATGGTTTCCTGGATCTCCTTGAGGCCGAGGCCGTGCTCGCGCAGGATGCCCAAGCGCCAGTTCATGAGCTTGTCGTAATCGGGTTCATCGCGCGTTGTGCGCTTGAGCTCGGGGATGCCGCTCGCCTCTGCGAACGCGATCCAAATTTCGGGAACCAATACACCTTCCATATCGAGGCAGGTCACGTACATGAGAAAGGTCCTTTCATCGTGCGAGCTTGGCGCGTCGAAATGCGCGCGATTCACTGTTCCCTATGAAACCACAAAACGCCCGCGCGACCCGCAACACTTAGGCTAAAGGAAAAGTGTTGCTCGAATCATGCCTGTTAGCTTATAGTGCCCGACCTCCGGCGAAGGCATGGCCCTACAGCTGCTCGCTTACTGTTAACGTCGCAGATACCAACCGCGGCTGCGCAAGCGGTCCGTACCTTCCCCTCCGGCCAGACCCTATAAGCTAACAGGTCAAGGTTCGATCAGCGGAGAGGGTGAAGCAACGAGGTGACTCTTCGCCGACTAAATTCGTTTTAATAAAACCCGAGCGAAGCAGCGACGCATGAGCGAATCAGCATGCGCTGATTCGCGAACAGGGAAGCGGGGAACCTCGTGTCTCGCGCTCGGCGCTGATCGAGCTGCGTTGCTTCTTGTACGAATAACGTGGGTTCTCGTGCGCAAGGTCTCTGTTAGGCCTTATCATAGAAGCAGCGCGTAACAAGCGCTTTCACGATGAACTCCAAGAAAGTAGGAGCCCATGGTTTCACGTATCTATGTTGAAAAGAAGCCCGGATTCGATGTCGAAGCGCAGCAGCTGCTGCACGAATTGCGCACGATTCTCGGCATCGAGCGACTGGAGAACTTGCGCTTGCTCAATCGCTACGATGTGGAAGGCATCACCGAAGAGCTCTTCGCAACCTGCACCCCCACGGTGTTCAGCGAGCCGCAGTCCGACACCATCTACGCCGAGCTTCCCGAAGACGCCAGCGCCACGGTCTTCGGCGTTGAATTCCTTCCCGGCCAGTTCGACCAGCGCGCCGATTCAGCAAGCGAGTGCATCCAGCTCATCAGCCAGGGCGAACGCCCCGAAGTGCGCAGCGCGAAGATCTATTTCCTCGAGGGCGATCTCACCAGCGAAGACGTGGACGCCATCAAGCATTACGTCATCAATCCGGTGGAAGCGCGCGAAGCGGCGCTCGAACCGCACGCAACGCTGAAGATGGAATTCCCCACGCCCGATCCTGTCGAAGTGGTCGAAGGCTTCATCGACCTCGATGCCGCAGGCCTCGAAGCGTTCATCGCCGAGCGCGGCCTGGCCATGGACCTGGCCGACATCCAATTCTGCCAGCAGTATTTCGCGAGCGAGAAGCGCAACCCCACCATCACTGAGATCAAGATGATCGACACCTACTGGTCCGATCACTGCCGTCACACCACGTTCGAGACCGAGCTCGAGAACGTGCAGATCGACGACGAAAAGGTGCGCGCAGCGTTCGACCAGTATATGCGCATGCGCACCGATCTCGACCGCGATGCGAAGCCGGTTTCGCTCATGGACATGGGCACGATCGGCGCGAAATGGCTCAAGAGCAAGGGCATCCTCACGAACCTCGACGAATCCGAAGAGATCAACGCCTGCACCGTGAAGGTGAAGGTGGATGTGGACGGCGAAGAGCAGGATTGGCTCTACCTCTTCAAGAACGAAACGCACAATCACCCCACGGAGATCGAGCCCTTCGGCGGTGCGGCAACCTGCGTGGGCGGTGCGATCCGCGACCCGCTTTCGGGCCGCAGCTATGTCTACCAGTCGATGCGCGTAACGGGCGCGGCAGATCCGCTGGTCCCCGTGGCCGAAACGCTTCCCGGCAAGCTGCCGCAGCGCAAGCTCGTCACCACGGCAGCAGCAGGCTTTTCTTCCTACGGCAACCAGATCGGTCTGGCAACGGGCCAGGTGAACGAGCTTTACCACCCCGGCTATGCCGCAAAGCGCATGGAGATCGGCGCGGTGGTGGGCGCAACGCCCGCGGCTGATGTTCGCCGTGAAACCCCTGCTCCAGAAGATGTGGTCGTCTTGCTCGGCGGACGCACCGGCCGCGACGGCATCGGTGGCGCAACAGGCTCATCCAAGGCACACAACCTCGAATCCATCGAAACGTGCGGCGCGGAGGTGCAGAAGGGCAACGCCCCGGTCGAGCGCAAGATCCAGCGCTTGTTCCGTAACTCCGAGGCCAGCCGCATGATCAAGCGCTGCAACGATTTCGGCGCGGGCGGCGTTTCGGTCGCCATCGGCGAGCTGGCCGACAGCCTCGAGATCGATCTTGATCGCGTGCCCAAGAAATACGAAGGCCTCGACGGCACCGAGCTCGCCATCTCCGAAAGCCAGGAGCGCATGGCGGTCGCGCTCGCGCCCGAAGACGTGGATCGCTTCATCGAGCTTGCGCATGCGGAAAACCTCGAAGCCACGCCGGTCGCGGTCGTCACCGATAGCGGTCGTGTGCGCATGACCTGGCGCGGCGACACTATCGTGGACGTATCCCGCGAATTCCTCGCGAGCAACGGCGCGCCCAAGCACATGAACGTGCACGTTGAAGAGGGCGGCAGCTACATTCCCGATTGGCCGGGCAACACGCTCGCCGAGCGCCTGAACGCGGTGGTCACCGACCTTAACGTGGCCTCCAACAAGGGCCTGGTCGAGCGCTTCGACTCCACCATCGGTGCAGCCACGGTGCTCATGCCCTTCGGCGGCAAGCACCAGCTCACGCCTTCCATGGCCATGGCGGCGAAGTTCCCGGTTGACGGTGAGACCACCACCTGCTCAGGCATGGCCTGGGGCTTCAACCCGTATCTTTTCGAGGCGAACCAGTTCGATGGCGCCTACCTCGCGGTCATCGAATCGCTTGCGAAGCTTGTGGCTGCGGGCTTCAAGCGCGAGAACGCCTACTATTCGTTCCAGGAATACTTCGAACGCCTTCGTGAAGAGCCCACGCGTTGGGGTAAGCCGGTTGCGTCCGTGCTCGGCGCGCTCATGGCGCAGATCGATACTGAAGTGGGCTCGATCGGCGGCAAGGACTCCATGTCGGGCTCCTTCGAACAGCTCGACGTACCGCCCACGCTCGTTTCGTTCGCCACCGCATGCGGCCCAGTCGATCGCGTGACCTCTCCCGAATTCAAGGGCGCGGGCAACCGTGTGCTCTTCATCTCGCCGGCCTACCAAGAAGATGGCCTCCTACCCGATGCGAAAGGCTTCCGCGAAGCATGCGACCTGGTCGAGCGCCTGATTGGCGGCGGCGCGGCGCTTGCGGTCTCCACGCCGGGCTATGGCAGCTACGCCGAAGCGCTCTTCAAGATGACGCTTGGCAACCGCATCGGCGTTCAGATCGATGGCAGCATCAGCCCCTCGGCGCTCTTCGAGCCGGCGTATGGCAGCTTCATCGTGGAGCTTGCCGCCGATGCCGATGTTCCTGCTTCCGCCGAGAACCTTGAGGTCATCGAAGCGGGCATCACCACCGCTGAATACGAATTCGCGCTCGGCGATGAATCGGTCGCGCTGGCGGATCTGCAGGAAGCGTGGGAGCAGAAGCTCGAGTCCGTCTTCCCGTATCGCACGTTCGAAGACGAGGAAGACACCGCGCAAGACCAGGCGGCGGGCATCGATCCAACCGAGCAGGAACACGCGGCCGTTGAAACGATCAGCTTCGAAGGCGCAGCCCCGCTCGTTTACTGCGGCTCGGTCGCGAAGCCGCGCGTGATCATCCCAGTCTTCCCGGGCAACAACTGCGAATACGACACCGCCCGCGCCTTCGAACGCGCCGGCGCCGCACCCACCACGCTCATCGTGAACAATCTCACGCCGCAGGCGGTCATCGAGAGCACGAAAGCCCTGGCCAGCGCCATCCGCGCAAGCCAGATCGTCATGATCCCCGGCGGCTTCTCCGGCGGCGACGAGCCCGATGGCTCCGCGAAGTTCATCACCTCGTTCTTCCGCGCGCCCGAGGTCACCGAAGCCGTGCGCGATCTGCTCCAGAATCGCGATGGCCTCATGCTCGGCATCTGCAACGGTTTCCAAGCGCTGGTGAAGCTCGGCCTCGTGCCCTACGGCGACATCCGCGAGATGGATAGCACGTGCCCCACGCTCACGTTCAACTCGATCGGCCGCCATCAGAGCATGCTGGTCGATACGCGCGTGGCCTCCACGCTTTCCCCGTGGCTGAGCCACTGCCAGGTGGGCGACATCCACACGGTTGCGGTAAGTCATGGCGAAGGCCGCTTCGTCGCCACGCCTGAAATGCTCGAACAGCTGAAAGCGAACGGCCAGATCGCGACCCAATACGTGGATGCGGCCGGCCAGCCCTCCATGGATCTTGCGTTCAACCCCAACGGTTCGGCATGGGCGATCGAGGGTATCACCAGCCCCGATGGACGCGTGTTCGGCAAGATGGGCCACAGCGAACGTAGTGGCGCTGGCCTCTACAAGAACGTGCCGGGCAACCTCTATCAGCCCATCTTCGAAGGTGGCGTGGATTACTTCAGCTAAGCGGAATTAGTCAGCAAAGCGCCAGCTCAGGCGGGATAGTAAGAACAGCGGCGGTCGAACAACGGGAAAGGCTTATGCGAAAACCTGGTGTTCGGCCGCTTGCTTTGATTGCTGCTCGATAGGCGGCAGAGCGGTTCAGAGCAGTTCAGGAAGCGAATGGTCCGGATCTTTTGGAAAGCATCATTTCAGAAATACTCGATCGATTGCGTGCAGGCGAAGAGCTCGACGCGAAGGCTCTGCTGCGTATCTTGAACGATCACAACAAGCGCTTGGACGCGAACGCGCCGCACTATTCCAAGAAGAAGCTGCTGCCGTTCTACTTGCGCACGAAAGAGCGCGACCCGCAGCGTTGGCAGTCGTGGAATATAACGCCTGAGCTGGAACAACAGCTGGTACATCTGTTGCAGGTGAAGCCGCGTCGCAGTGCTTCGGGCGTGGCCACCATCACAGTTATCACCAAACCGTGGAAGTGCGGCGGTGCGTGCATCTACTGTCCGAACGACCTGCGCATGCCCAAGAGCTATCTCTCCGATGAGCCTGCCTGCCAGCGCGCCGAGCGCAACTACTTCGATCCGTATTTGCAGGTGACCTCGCGCCTGCGTGCGCTCAATCAGATGGGGCACGTGACCGATAAGATCGAGCTCATCGTGCTCGGCGGCACCTGGAGCGATTACCCGCGCGCCTACCAGATCTGGTTCATCACCGAGCTCTTCCGCGCCCTCAACGACGCAGACGACAAACTACCCGAAGGTGACAAACTACCCGGTCGTTCGTCATCTTTTGAGGCGGCGAACGCCCGTGAACGCCGCCAGTTCTATCGCGATTGCGGGCTGAGCTATGAAAGGGATGACCTTGTTGCCTTCACGCAGACGCAGCAGTGCCTGGTCGACGAAGGAAAGCTCACCTACAATGAAGCCATGGTGAACCTCTACGAAACGGGCGAACCGTGGAAGGCGATCGCGCAGCACCAGCACGCCACGCTCGATGAGCTTGAACGCGAACACGTGCGCAACGAGCAAGCGGCGCACCGCGTGGTGGGCCTGGTGGTCGAAACGCGCCCGAGCCTGATCACGCCTGAGAATCTCACCTTCCTGCGCACACTTGGTGCAACGAAGGTGCAGATGGGGATCCAAAGCCTTGACCAGCACATTCACGACATCAACCAGCGCCCCGTGAGCATCGCGCAGATTCAGAGCGCGCTCGACCTCACGCGCCTGTTCGGCTTCAAGACGCACACGCATTTCATGGTGAACTTGCTCGGCCAAACGCCCGAATCCGACAAACAAGATTTCCGCCGTTTCGTAACCGAGACGCCCTACCAGCCCGACGAGATCAAGCTCTACCCCTGTGCGCTCGTGCGCGGTACCGAACTTTGCGAGCGCTACGAAAGAGGGGAGTGGCAGCCCTACGATGAAGAAACGCTGGTGGACGTGCTCGTTGCCGACGTACTCGCAACGCCGCCTTTCACGCGTATTTCACGCATGATCCGCGATTTCTCCGCGCACGACATCGAGGCAGGCAACAAGAAGGTGAACCTGCGCCAACTGGTCGAAGCCTGCGCAAAAGGTGACAAACTACCCGGTCGTTCGTCATCTTTGCCAGCTATCCAAGAGATTCGCTACCGTGAGATCTCGACACAAGATGTCGAACTGGGCGAATTGACGCTCGAAGTGGTTCCCTACGAAACAACCTCAACGTACGAACGATTCCTGCAGTGGGTCACACCCGAGAACAAGATCGCGGGCTTCTTGCGCCTTTCGCTTCCGAAACCTGAAGCCTTTGAAGCTTACCCGGACGTGCTTCCCGTGTCTCCTGGCGAAGCGATGATCCGTGAAGTGCACGTGTATGGCCGCGCTTCAGGCTTACACACGAGCGGAACGAGCGCCCAGCACCGCGGACTTGGCAAGAAGCTCATTGAGCGTGCGAGCGAGCTGGCGCGCGAAGCGGGCTACACCAAACTCAACGTGATCAGCGCCATCGGCACCCGCCCGTATTACCGCAACCTCGGCTTCGTCGACAACGGCCTCTACCAGCAAAAACCCCTCTAGATGACAAACTACCCGGTCGTTCGACATCTTATGCTTTCTTGATGGCTTTGCGCAGTTCAGCATCGACGATCAAGTCCACGATACCGTTCGCAGCAATGATAAGACCCAGGATGAACACGAACAGCGACGTGGTTTCGAACGGGTTCGCGATAACAACGAGGCCGCCGATGATGATGAGCACGCTCAACCCCATAGAAAACCCCCACGAGCGTTCCCCGTATTTCTTGAGTTCGCCCGATCGCACCGCGTTCACCGCGCCGCAGATCACGAGGATGATCCCCAGCACCACCGAAAAGAACCCGGCGATCACCTGCGGAAACAGGAACACGATAAGGGCAACGAGGCAGAAGAACACGCCAGTTGCCACCACGCCTACCTGGCGTTCGGCCTCCGGCGTCCTAAAGTAACTCACCAGTGAAGAGATGCCCATCACGGCGAACACGACGCCCACCAAATACAGCACGGTCACGATCGTGATGCCTGGCCAGAACATGAGCAGCAAACCAACAACGATCGAAATGATCGCTTGCGCAACGATATTCGACTTAACGACATTCAAGAACGATTGCATGATTCCCTCCTCATTTCGCTACTCCGCACGCCATCGCAGCAGGATTCCCAAAAATCTCGCACAACGCAGGCGCGCCAAGAATGCGACAAATCAGCCCATTCGACTAGTCAGAGCATACGTGTTCACCTCTGAATTCGCAGCAAGATAGCGGGTTTGCAACATAGCCGTTACAAATACCTTATTGAGTCGTTTCTTTATGGTCCGCAGGGTAGGGTAGAGGTTGTAAGCGATCGGTCGCGGAAGTTGTGCGCATGCAGGTCACAGCGTAGCGATCGTGCAAATAGAGAAAGTGAGTGAGAACAATGTTCTACATCGGGTGTCACCTATCGAAGAAAAAGGGCATGCTCATCATGGCCGAAGCGGCAGCTTCGATCGGGGCGAAAGCGATCCAGTTCTTCACGCGCAATCCGCGCGGCGGCCACGAGAAGGCCATAGATCCACGCGATCTGCAACGCTTCAACGTATTCACGAAGGAGCACGGCATCAAGTACCTCCTCGCCTACGCGCCCTATACGCTCGAGCCGGCGAGCGCCGACATGAAACAGCACGATTTCGCGGCGATGGTCATGTCCGAAGACCTCGCGCAGCTTGAGGCTATCCCTGGTCAGGGCTATCTTTTGCGTCCAGGCAGCGCGCTCGATATAACCGCCGAAGAGGCCATGAAGAATCTTGCCGCCACGCTCAACGAAACGATCACGCCCACGCAATCGACCACCGTGCTGCTCTACACCATGCCCGGTTCAGGCACGCAGATCTGCTCGCAGTTCGAAGAGCTTGCGCAGGTGATCGAACAGGTGAACCTGAAGGACAAGGTGGGCGTTTGCCTGGATGCGAGCGCAGTATGGGCAGCTGGCTACGACATCGTGAACGATCTTGATGGCGTGCTCGCCCAGTTCGACAAAGCGATCGGCCTCGACAAGCTGTTGGCCGTGCACCTGAACGACTGCAAGGAAGCCTGCGGCGCTCATGCCGATCGCCACGCGCGCATCGGCGAAGGAGCGATCGGGTTCGAGGCGCTCAGCGCGCTCACCAACCATCCAGCTCTCAAGGAAAAGCCGTTCTATCTGGAAGAACCGCTCGACACGCTGTCGGTCTACAGCGAAGACATCCTTCGCTTCACGGAGGCGCATCAAGGGTAGTTCGTCACCTTTCTGCATCAGCGGAGAGGGTGAGGGAACGAGGTGACTCTTTGCCGACTAAATTCATTATTAATAAAACCCGAGCAAAGTAGCGACGCACGAAAGAACCTGCAGGATGCAGGTTCTTGAGCAGGGAAGCGGGGAACCTCGTGTCTCACCCTCTCCACTGGTGCAGATAAGCGTGTGATTACAGGTGCCCCTGAGGCATTGCTGCTTGCTTTCATAGTGCAGGGCGTATTCTGTAGCTTTCCGAACACCGCATCGAAGACGAGCCAGAGCGGGTATAATCTCATACAATCAGCTTTCGGAAAGGAACCCCATGGCAGAATTCGTCTACCAAATGTATCAGGCACGCAAGGCGCATGGCGACAAGGTCATCCTCGATGACGTGACGCTCTCGTTCTATCCCGGCGCGAAGATCGGCGTGGTAGGGCCAAATGGCATGGGCAAATCCACGTTACTCAAGATCATGGCAGGTCTCGAAGACGTTTCCAACGGCGAAGCGCGTCTCACGCCCGGCTATACTGTGGGCATCTTGCAGCAGGAGCCACCGCTCGACGAAGACAAGACGGTGCTCGAGAACATCCAGATGGCCTTCGGCGATGTGCTTGCCAAGATCGATCGCTTCAACGAGATCGGTGCGGAAATGGCTGATCCCGATGCAGATTTCGACGCGCTCATGGCTGAAATGGGCGACCTGCAAACGGCTATCGACGCCGCCAACGGTTGGGATCTTGATAGCCAGCTCTCCCAAGCGATGGACGCGCTGCAATGCCCCGATCCCGAAACGCCCGTCTCGGTGCTCTCCGGCGGCGAACGCAGGCGCGTGGCGCTCTGCAAGCTCCTGCTCGAAGCGCCTGACTTGCTTCTTCTCGACGAACCGACGAACCACCTCGATGCGGAATCGGTGCTCTGGCTCGAGCAGTTCCTTTCGCGCTATCCCGGCGCGGTGCTCGCAGTCACGCACGATCGCTACTTCCTAGACAACGTAGCCGAATGGATCTGCGAGGTCGACCGCGGCTCGCTCTTCCCGTACAAGGGCAACTATTCCACGTATCTCGAAACCAAGGCGAAGCGCCTCGAAGCGCAAGGTCAGCAGCAGGCGAAGCTCGCCAAGCGCATGGAGCGCGAACTCGAATGGGTGCGCTCATCGCCCAAAGCGCGCCAGGCGAAGAACAAGGCGCGCCTCGAGCGCTACGAACAGATGGAGGCCGAAGCGCGCCAGGCGAAGAAGCTCGACTTCACCGAGATCCAGATTCCGGTGGGTCCGCGTCTGGGTTCCAAGGTGCTGAAGGCCGAGCACCTGCACAAAGAATTCGACGGCCGCGTGCTCATCGACGATCTCTCCTTCGAGCTGCCGCGCAACGGCATTGTGGGTGTGATCGGTCCGAACGGCGTGGGCAAGACCACGCTCTTCAAGACCATCGTGGGGCTCGAGGATCTTACGAGTGGCAACCTGGAGATCGGCGAGACCGTGAAGATCTCGTATGTCGATCAGAACCGCGAAGGCATCGATCCCAACAAGAAGCTGTGGGAAGTGGTATCGGGCGGCACCGACTACATGATGGTGGGCGAGACCGAGATTCCGAGCCGCGCGTATGTGGCAAGCTTCGGCTTCAAAGGCTCTGACCAGCAGAAACCCGCTGGCGTGCTCTCCGGCGGCGAACGCAACCGCTTGAACCTGGCACTCACGCTCAAGCAAGGCGGCAACCTGTTGCTCCTCGACGAGCCCACGAACGACCTCGACGTCGAAACGCTTTCGAGCCTGGAAGAGGCGCTGCTGAACTTCCCGGGTTGTTCGGTGGTGGTGAGTCACGACCGCTGGTTCCTTGACCGCATCGCTACGCACATCCTGGCATGGGAAGGCACCGACGAAAACCCCGGGAACTGGCACTTCTTCGAAGGCAACTTCGAGGCCTATCAGGCAGATCGTGAGGCGCGCCTGGGACCGGAGGCATCGAAGCCACATCGCATCCATCGCAAGCTCACGCGCGACTAGCCCGGTTTCGTTCGCTGCTGCATGCTCAAGCATTCGCGACATAACAGCCAAGAAGAGCGCTATTCGTCTGCGCGCCATGGGTTTGATGCGGGCGACCAGATGCCCAGCTCCACCCACGCGCATGGCGAAGCGCCCCTGCGTACGCGCGGCAAAGGATTTGCGCACGCGATCGAGAACGCCACGCGCACCAACTCGTTTGCGCTGGTCGTGTTCGTGATTCTCGTCGTTGGCCTTGTGGGTGTAGGCATTCATGCGGCGCTCTTCCCTAAGGAAGCAAGCGACAAGGCGGGCAGCCCTTCAACCTACAACTGGGACTATCTCAAGAAGGACAATGGTCGCTTTTACTACTCGATCGAGGGCAAAGCTGAATCGCGTACCGGCGTGGATGTTTCCGAGCATCAGGGCTATATCAACTGGGATGCGGTTGCCAAAGACGGCATCTCCTTCGCGTTCGTTCGTGTGGGGAATCGTGGGCTGACCACGGGAAAGCTTTCGCAGGATGATTATTTCGAATACAACGCGAAGGCTGCCGACCAAGCAGGCTTGAAAGTGGGTGCCTACTTTTTCTCGCAGGCAACCACCGAAGAAGAAGCGCGCGAAGAGGCTGATTTCGTGATCGAACGCCTTAAGGGGCGCAACATCACCTACCCAGTGGCTTATGATCACGAACGCCTGGCAGATACCCCTGGCCGCGCAGATGATCTTTCACCCGAACAGATGACAAAGAATGCCGCGGCCTTCTGTGCGCGCATCCAAGAGGCAGGCTACACGCCCATGATCTATGGCAGCATGAAGGACTTGCTCCGCTATAACCTACCCGACCTGGCACATTACAACATTTGGCTCGCTCAATACAACGTGAATGCACCCACGTTCAACCAGTATTTCAGCATCTGGCAGTACTCCAACACCGGCTCGGTTTCCGGCATCGACGGCAACGTAGACTTGAACATCCAATTCCTCGCCGAAGAAAAGTAGCTTACGCTTCGGCATGGTGTCGTTTGCCGATGGTGAGCACGGTACTCACCACTGTGCTGAAGAGGGGCTGGATCACTTCACCTTTTGTGAAGCGTGGATTAACTTCGCATTCGCGCATAGCAGAGATCACACCGCCTAAAACAAAGGCGATCGCAGTCCGCTCTTCTTCGGTTAGGTCCTCTTCTTGAACATTGAGATAGTTGAGCCACATTCGCTTGATAGCGTTCTGCATAACCTGGTTAAGATAGGGCGAATTGCTCATGACGAAGAGCCGTGCATAGTGCGAATAATCGCGAAATAGAGGGTGACCGAAGAAAACAACAGGGTTGAAGTCTTCAATAAGTGCAGCTTTCTTAATGAGCTCGGGAGCATGCTGGGGGATGATGTCCTCAAAGGCTTTCTTTGCTAGGTCATCGATGTTCTCGAAATAGCGATAGAACGTATTGTGATTCACATGTGCGTGGCTTGAAAGCGCGCGAATGCTCAGCTGCGCATAATCGCCCTCAGCGAGCAATTCCCAAAAAGCATCTATGAGCGCCTGGCGCGCTTTCCCCTCTTCCTCTTTGGGTGGCCGTCCCATCTTTGCTCCTTCTACAAGGTCGTCCGTGATCTTCAAAACTAGAACAGCATTCTATTTGTTCTATTTTAATGCAGCGCGTTTTTTATTACAGTCAAAGAAGGAGATTTTCTGCGCGGCATAATCTTTCAAAGACAGCGCTCGCGCATTTGGGCTTACAAGGGGGATGACGATGATCGAAAAACTAGGGAAGCGCAAATACGTTTTGCCACTTGGCATTATCATTGCCGTAGCGTGTGTATTCTCGCTCGTCTTCTATCCAATGGCGAACATGGAGATGAAGAATCTTCCGTTCGCGATCGTTTGTCTCGATGAAGGGGTCGAGACTAGCGAAGGGGATGTGAACCTGGGCGATCTGGTGGTGAACAAGATCACCGAAAGCACCGTAGAAGAAGGGGAGGAAAGCCCCATCCAGTGGACGCGCCTTTCAAGCCAAGAAGAGCTTGACCAGGCTATGAACAACAACGAATTCTATGGTGCCATGGTCATTCCGCGCGACTTCTCTCAGCGTCAATACGACGCGCTCGTTGAAACCATGCAGAATCAGATCGATGAAATGCAGGAGAACGTGACCGACGGTCTGCCGTTTGGTTCTGGCGCTTCCGGTGGTCTTTCTCTGCCGTCGATGAGCGCAGGCGTAGGCGCTACTGCTGGCGGCACCCCGCAGTTATCCGCTGAAGCGCAGAAGATGATCGCCGCAGCTCAAGCGGCAGTTGCCGGGGCGACGAAGAACGCGCAAGGCGCAGCCGCCAACTTCCAGAAAGACCAGGCGGCGCTCGTTCAGGCGCAAAAGCAGCTCGAAGCAGCGAAGGCGCAAGCCGAACAGCTACAGGCGAATATCCAGACTTCGAAGGATGAACGCGCGAAGCTCGAAGCTGAATTGGAAGCGCTCAAGGCCAACCCAACGCCAAGCGATGTCGAGCAAGCGCGCATCGATGAACTCACCAGTCAGATCGCACAGCTCACCACCGCGATAGACGACGCCCAAAAGCAGCACGATGAAGCCGCCGCCCAGATAACGCAGCTCTCGCAAGCAGTGGAGAAGGCTCAGCAGAACGCGACCGCTTCGCAGCAGAACCTAGCAACAGCGCAGAACAACGCGAAGACAGCGGCAGCGAACGCGATGGGCGTTCAGAAGACCGCAGTGGCGGGCTCTGCCCTCGCAACCCAGGGCAAGATGCTCGCGAGCGCTATGGGCACGATCAAGGAGAAACTGAGCAGCCTCGGCGATATCGATCTCTCAGAGAAGTTCGCCGACATGGGCGAAACCGCCGCTGCGAAGGCGTTCGTGAATATCGCCGACCAGCTGAAGGAAAGCGCAGATAGCTCTGAAGAAACCAGCGAAGAAGACGCAGGCGCGGGCATCCTTGTATTCCTCGATATGGCGAAAAGCCCGCTTGTAGCTAGTCAGATGCAATCTTCGCTCAAGACCATGTTCGCTGAGACGGGCATGCAGGCAGATATCGTGAACATTCACGATGGAACTCCAGAAGGAACTACGATCGAAGCAGCCAAGCAGGCACTTAAGGACTCTTCAGCAGAAGAGGATGAAGCTCCCGCCAATCCTATGAGCATCATGATGTCCCAGCAATTGCTGCTGATTCCAACCGTTATGCTCTCGCTGATCGTGGGCCTTATCTTAACGCGTGTGGCGCGCCTCAAAGAGCCTGAAACGAAGAAGGAGCGTGTGCGCCAGCTTGCGAAGCAGGTCGTGCTCGCGTTGGTGTTCTCGTTCATCATCGCACTCACGGCCTATGCGATGTTCGCGCTTGTTGCAGGTGGAGAGGCTGATTTCTGGTCGCTTTCCTTGTTCGTATGGATCGTAAGTTTTGCGCTCATGTTGCTGGTGGGCGGTCTGGCGAATATCGCTTTTGGCCTGGGCGTACTTGCGGTAGTGTGCATCGTCGCGTTCGGCATGATGATGGGTGTGCTCCCCCTGCAGGCGCTGCCTTCCTTCTGGCAGGATTGGGTCTATCCTTGGGCGCCGCAGCACTACGTAGGCGATGGTTTGCGTTCGATCCTGTATTTGGGAACGGGCTTCTGGAACGAGCAATCTCAAGCATTCGTATGGGTGGCGCTTGCAGGCATCGTGTTGAGCTTGCTCGCCCTCGTGCTCCCGTCTCGCAAAAGATGACGAACCACCCGGTCGCCCCTCATCTTTAGTCTGTTGTTGTCATAAGGGGCGGAGCCTGCGGGGTGGTTGGACGACTCTGAGTCCGCACTCTGAATTCGTAATAGGTTGTTCGAAGGAGCGAAGCGCATGAGCTTGCCTGAATAGGCAAGCGAACAGCGAAAGCGGATCGACCCAACCACCCCGCAGGCGTAAGCCCCTTGTGGCAACGACAGCCGACACGACTCCTAAAGATATTTCGTGGGCATGGCCTTGTTCTTGTACTGCGGGTGGCGCTTCACGAAGCGCCAGCGACAGATGCGCGTGATACCAAGCGCTACGAGCGAAACGACCAAGAACGTGCCGGTGATCTCGAGCACTTTCACATTGTGCTCGAAGAATGCGTAGAGTGAGGCCAAGCCAAAAGCGACCGAAAGCACGATCGTGATAACGGTGAACAGTTTGATGAGAATCTCTTTCGCACGCAGCGGCGATTTCACCCATGCGACGAACACGTAGACCACGATCGCGAGCACCACGAGCGCGATAACGAGCGGCACCGATTGCAATAAACGCGCGACAAGCGCCATGATCTCTCTCCCTTAACAGCGGAACTTCGTGCACCTTAAGCGCTCGAACGTTTCATCTTTGTAATATCGTCCTATTATACCCATGTTACCGCTGCACAATCAGCGAACGAAGGGTTAGAATAGAAACGCAAAATCGGGTTTGTTCGTAAACCTTCTGGAGAAACGCTCGTCGCGACAGCAATTGGGGGACGCTATGACGAACACTTCACCTACTTTAAACTCAGCTGCTCTGGCCGAAAAGCTTGCGGGCTACGGCATCGATATCGCCGACGCTATGGAGCGCATGCTCGATAATGCAGAACTCTACAAAAAGCTCGCGATGCACTACTTCGACGACACGAACTACGAAGCGCTCGTTGCCGACATGAAGGTGGGTGACTACGAAACAGCCTACACGCACGCTCATACGCTGAAGGGCGCTTCAGGCAATCTCTCATTCAAAGAGCTTCATGAACTTGCCACGCAAATCTGCGACGCGCTCTCTTCGAGCGACGCAGAAACCGCCCATGAGCTGATGGACCCGCTCGGCAAGGCTCATCTGCAGGTCTGCAAGGGCCTCATGTTCTGGCAGAATACCGCCGACTAGCTGGGAGCTCTTGTGCAGGTCACCATCGGTCTCGCTCAAACCAAGCATCCTGAAGACGGAGACGTTATCGCTCTCGTGGAGCGTTTTGCCGCTGAAGCGCACTCGCGCGGAGTGGATATGCTCGTGTTCCCCGAATCGCTCATGAGCCGTTATGAAAAGGAAGCCGAAGCGTTCGTTCGCGAAGCGGAGCCAGTCGATGGCGCATTCGCAACGGCGCTCGATAAGGTCGCGGCACGCTACGGGCTGTGGATGGTCTACACCTTGAACGAACGCAACCCTAAAGGCAATCCGTTCAACACCGCCATCATCGTGGACAGCACGGGAACCAAACGCGGGATCTACCGCAAGATTCACCTGTTCGATACCGATTTCACCCACGAATCCGATCGTATGTCAGCGGGTAGTGCGCTCTTCGAGCCGATCGATACGCCGTTCGGCAAGATCGGCCTCGCGATCTGCTACGATCTGCGTTTCCCCGAGCAAGCCCGTGCGGCAGCGCTCGCGGGGTGCGACATCCTCATCTATCCAGCCGCTTGGGTCTCGGGCAATACCAAGGCCGAGCAATGGCATACGCTGCTCGCGGCGCGCGCGATCGAGAATGAGATGTTCGTGGTAGGCGTGAGCCGCGTCGACGAAGGCTATATCGGTCAGAGCGCCATAGCAAACCCATATGGCATCCTGGTCGCACAAGGTGGCACTGGCGAAGAGCTCGTTACCGCCACGATCGACACCTCGCTGCGCGAGGAAGCGCTCTCGCGCATGCCCGTCTTCTTCCACCGCCGCACCGACATCTACTAAAGGCGACAAGCTACCCGGGTGGAGTCACCTTTTGGTTGACGCTGCCCCCAGGGGCGCAGTCTGTGAGGTGTTTGGCGATTCTGAGTCCGCACTTACTTCGCAGCCGAAAGCTTCTTCAACTTCCCGTTCGCGAACACCTGCTTGTTCAGGCAATCATGCGGCTCGCGCCCCAGCACCACATCGATCGCGTTCTGTGTCATGCGCGTGCGCAGCTCAAGCCCAGCTTCCTCCGACCAATACGCCGCATGTGGCGTGAGCAGGGCATGCGGTGCTTTCACAAGCGAATCGTCCGCAGGCAACGGCTCTTCTTCAAACACATCGATTCCCGCACCCCAAAGCGCGCCCGCTTCGAGCGCAGCCGCCACAGCCGCGGTATCCACCACTGCGCCGCGCGAGGTATTGATTACGATGCACCCTGGCTTCAAAAGCTCGATGTTCGTCGCATTTAACAGATGATGCGTTGCAGGCACGAGCGCAGTATGAAAGCTCACCACATCGGCTCGTTTCAGTAGCTCATCGTACGAAACGACTTCGAACCCTTCAGGGGTTCGTCGTCCCGGAACCAGCGAATGCGACCAGCAGATGACCTCGAACCCCAGGCCCCGCGCCTTCCGTGCCACCGCCCGTCCGATGTCGCCCATACCCACCACGCCGAACGTGCGCCCGTACACCTGGCCCATTGGGCGATGCCCTGTTGGGTCCCAGATGCCGTGGTGTACATCCGCGTTCAGCTCGGGCAGCCGCCGCAGCAGCGCAAGCGTCATCGCGATGGCATGATCGGATACCACTTCGGTCGCGTAACCGGGCACATTGCATACCGCCACGCCAAATTCGCTTGCTGCTGCAAGATCGACCGTATCGTAGCCAACGCCCGATCGCGAAACCACCTCAAGCTTCGGCAACGCCGCAAACACCTCGCGCGGAAACTCGCCATAAGCCGTGATGATCCCTTCAGCATCAGCGCAATTCTTGACGATGCCCGCAGCGCTCTTGTCTTGGAAGCGTGCAAATTCAATGCCCGCATCCTCGATCATCTTCTGCTCGATATCAGATACCACGAAATCACTGTCCGCGATCACGATCTTTGCCATGATGCCCTCCTTGCGCCCAACATTACTGCTTGTTTTCAGTTTGACTGCTTCATGCTCCTATCGTAGTCTGCGTGCTAGGATTGGCACGCACAAGCGCGAAGTCGTATCGAATCTGTAATAGGGCAGTGTCGTGTACCACCGAATGCTGTGTCCTCTCGTTTGCAAGCGCTCGCACTGCATTTCCAGGAAGAAGGCATCATGGAAAACACCAACCAAATCACTAAGAAGTTCAATCCGGCTCACGCACAGGCGATCATGGAGCTCCTGGCCAAGAGCCCTTTCTATGACTTGATCGACATGGATATGGTTGCAATCGAGCCAGGGTATGCGCGCGTCGATCTTGAGGTTACGAAGCGCCATCATAACCCGTTCGGGCAGATTCACGGTGGCGTGTTCGCCTCGCTCTTCGACGTGACCACCTACTGGGCCCAGTATGCCGATGCACCGCTCGATGAAGGTTATGTCACGCTCGACCTGCTGGTGAACGACCTGCACACCACGCATCTGGGCAAGGTCATCTGCGAAGCGCACGCGGTCAATGAAAGCCATCACGTCTTCCTGAGCGAGGGAACCATCAAGACCGAAGACGGCACGCTCTTGGCGACCGGCATCTCGAAGCTCTACTGCTCAGCAGGAATCTCGCCCGTCGAAGATGCCCTTAAGAAACTCGATCCCGCCATCGTCCTCCCACCGAAATACCTCGAAGCTTAGAGCCTATTTCTGCTCTCGACAAGAAAGCTCTTTCTGGATTGTTTTTGCTATAGGGGAGGCGGAGGCTGGCATTAGCTGGTAGCTAATGTTTTTCGTACGCTAAACAGATAACCTTGTTCCCATGGCATTTACCAGGGATTATGCGGCATGTTTCATACCGTGCAGCGCGTCCCGATGAAAGCGATGAGAAAGAGGTTCATATGTCAAATACCCCTGCAAATCCCAATCAGGCTCCAGCTCCAGCAGCTTCAGCAACGAAAGCTCCGAAATCTATAGCTGCTATCGTGGGGCTCATTCTAGGCATCATTGCGCTCGTGCTTTCAGCGATGCCCATCATCAACAACTTCGCTTTCATCTTGGGTGTCGTTGGACTCATTTTCGGCATTGTGGGCGTCGTGGGCACACGCGACAAGAAGAAATCGGGCAAGGGCATGGCTGTTGCTTCGGTCATCATAGCTGCTCTGGCTTGTGTTATTGTCCTTGCATCTCAAGCGGTCTATTCGGCCGCACTCGATGAAGCAGGCGCCCAGCTCGACAAGGCCACTGGCGATGCTACCGAAGAGATCCTCGGCAGCGAAGTCGACGTAACGCTCGGCGACCTGACCATGAAGAAGGGTAGTTACGGCATGGTCGAAAGCTCTATGCCCATCACCGTGAAGAACCTGACCGACGAATCGCATTCCTACCAGATCCAAGTCGAAGCGGTCAACGCTTCGGGCGACCGCATCACGCAAGACTACGCTTACATGAATGACCTAGCCGCAGGTCAAAGCCAGACCGTCAAGGCGTTCACCTATGTCTCCTCTGATGAATACGACGCTATGAAGAAAGCAACGGTCAAACTCGTGAGCGTTTCGCAGTACTAGTCGTCTTGGCAAACCCACTCGCCTATAATCGAAGGGTGGCTTGAGCCAATGAGCCAAAGGTGCCGTTGTTCGTTCAGCCGCCCTTTCTTTTGAGACAGCGTTCTCGTGCTTATCGTGAAAGCGCGAGAGTGCTCATCGTAAAGGAAGATCATGAAAGAGATTCTCACTGAAGACCTGCTTGCCGAGCTGCTGCTTTCGCGCGATCCGCAGGAATTCATCGAAAAATACGACATCACTTCGCACAGTCTTTCCGAATACCTTCAGGCACTTCTTGAAGAGAAAGGCCTGCGTCGCATCGATGTCATTCGCAGTGCCGACCTCAACGAGACCTTCGGCTACCAAATCTTCATGGGCCAGCGAAAGCCCTCGCGCAACAAGATCCTTCAGATCGCCTTTGCCATGGGTTGTACGCTGAAGGAAACGAATCGTCTGCTCCAGATAGGGGAGGCGAACGCGCTCTACTGCAAGGATCGCCGCGATGCCATCATCGTATTCTGCGTTGAAAAGCACTATCCGCTCCAGAAAGTGAACGAAGAGCTCTATCGTTTTGGAGAAGACACTATCTGCTAATATGCTCTTCATGGAAACTGATGAGCTGCAAGAATACCTTAATGCGTTAGGTCGAAGCGATAATTACCGCGTCGATGCAGTGTTGAGCGACGCACCCCACGAACGCACCGAGCGCGTATTCTATGTGGGCAATAATGGTTCTGAACTCGGACCGTTCATCCGCAAGACCATCGCGACCGATTCTGGCCAAGGACGCACCTACGAAAAGATATTCCGTGCGCAGCACGAAGGTAAACGCTTTGTCCATATGCCGCGCATTTTCGAATGCTACGTGGCTGATTCGTCGCTTGTTGTGTTGCTCGAATACGTCGAAGGCGAGACGCTGCAAGACTATGTGGGGGAGCGCGGTGCGTCTTATGAACTGGCGCTGCGCATCTTTCCGCCTATTTGCGACGCGGCCAGCGAACTGCACAAGGCCTTCGATCCGCCGCTCATCCATCGCGATCTCACCCCGGCGAACATCGTTGTTTCGCCTGGTGGCATCACGATCATCGACCTTTCTATCGCACGCACATTCCAACCCGATGCTACGAAGGACACGACCTATTTCGGTACGCGCGCCTATGCGCCACCCGAGCAGTTCGGCTTCGGCCAGACCGATGTGCGTAGCGATGTCTACACGCTCGGCAAAGTGCTGGCGTTTTGCGCGGGAGCGAGCAGTGATGAGGAAGGATCCGTGTCCGACCCGTGCATTGCGCGTGTAGTACGAAAAGCCACGGAGCTCGACCCCGAGAAACGATTCCAAAGCGTCGAAGCGCTCAAAGCCGCTTTTCTGGGTGCGCTTGCTTCTGCGCGACCAGCCGAACAGCCACCGAGCATCGCGCCAAAGCCAGTTGCTCAAAGAAAGCCGACCAAGCCGAAGGGGTTTTTCAGCCGTATCCCGCTGGGAGTGGGAGTTGCATGGGATGTGATCTTACTTCTTGTATGGCTACTTTTCTTTGCTGCTTCAAACGCGGTGATCGTAAGCCCAACCGGCGAAGTAGCGCAGCATCCTCTGTGGTTCCTCATCGTTGAATACTATGGCGTCATCGTTTTACCCATTACGGTACTTGTGTACTATCTGCTCGATTTGCGCCCTTTGCGGAAGCTCTTCCCAAAAGCGAAATTCCTTCCGCGTCGCAAAACATGGCCTTTTGCGATCCTTATCGTCTTTGTGCTCATTGTTGCAACGATCGCTATTGGAACCTTGTCAGGCGTTGTTGCCTCTCCTTCTTGATCTTTGCGGATGATAAATTGCCCACTGCTTCCCTCTCTTTTATCAATCCCTAAAGATGGGCAACGAAAGTTGAATCATCTATACTGTAAGTTGCATCTAGCAAGGGGAAAAGAAAGTTCGATTGATGTTGCAGCTGAACGACATAGCCGAAGTCACGAAGTCGATCGCTTCCGATTTTGATATAGAACGTATCTATCTATTTGGTTCGTACGCGCGCAATGAGGCAACCGAAGCAAGCGATATCGATTTATGTCTTGAAACAGGCAGCACATTTTCACTTTTTAACGCTGGAGCTTTCGTATCAGCCCTTGAAGATAGTCTGAACATTCCGATCGATATGGTCTCGCAAGATGGGTTGTACGAATTTGCCTACAAGGGATACCTGAGAGACAGGGTGTTGCTCTATGAACGAGGCAGATAAGCTGATAATCAAGCAGCTGTTCGATTATTGCCATGCGGTTGAGTAGCGCATTGCAGATTATGGTATAGATGAAAACAAGCTCATTAATGATTCTGCCCTGTTCGACATGCTTTTAATGCCGGTTTTTCAAATTGGCGAACTTTCTGGGGCGTTGAGCGCGGAGTACACCGAATCCCATCGAGATATTCCCTGGCCTGCGATTAGAGGATTTCGCAATATCATCGCGCATGATTATGGTGTTGTAGATCCGCTTTGGGCTTGGAATACCATTCAGTTCGACATTCCTAAATTACAGGAGTTCCTTGAAAAAGAGCTCTCCGCTTAATCTGATGTCATCTTTTGGCCAGCAAAGAAAGTCTCCTTCGTGTCTTATCCTCCCTGCTTGATCGAGCCAAGACGCTCCTGGTCGAGCAAGCAGCTGAGCAGCGCGACTTAGCGTGTTCGTGGGCAAGATGCTATAGTTTTCACGAACAACGAAAGGGAAGCGATGTCACTTACTTCAGAACAAAAGGCGCTCCTCAAAGAGCTCGGCCTGCCCACGAACTTCAAGAACCTCTCGACCGACGATCGCCTCGCGATCGATGATGCCATCGGCGAAGAGCTCATCGAAAACGGCATCGACGAAGCTACCGATACGCCGAACGCGCGCGGTCGTCTGTGTGAATCCATCCTCGAAGCGCTCGAAGACTAGGTGGCTCACCATGGTGAAGACCCAAGATTCCGCCACCATCAAGCGCACGCTCTACTTTTTCTGGCAGATCACGAAGAAGCGCCCGTGGCCCTTCGCACTCGGAGTCATTGCCACCATCGGCTTCATCGGCATGCTCACCTACGCGAACACTTACGTCATGTCGCTCATTGTCGATCGCATCCAGCTCGGTCCGGTCGGCCCCGACCAGGTCTGGGAAGTCTTCGGCCCCTACATCATCGCGCTCATCCTGGTGAACGTGGTCGGCCAAGTCTGCTCGAAGCTCCAGGACTACGCCATCTTCAAGACCGAGATCAACGGCAACTACAACCTCGCGCGCCTCTGCTTCGACACGCTCTCCAACCAGTCCATGACCTTCCACACCAACCGCTTCGGCGGCTCGCTCGTCAGTCAAACCACGAAGTTCATGACCTCCTACTCGCTGCTTGTGGAAACCACGCTGCTCTCGCTGCTGCCCACCGTTATCGCCATTGTTTGCACCATCGGCATCCTCGCGCCCATTGTGCCCTCATACGTGGCGGTCCTCACGGTCATGCTCGTGATCTATATCGCTGTGGCCTATATCATGTTTCGCAAGATCACCCCGCTCTCCGCTGCGGCCGCCGCTGCGCAAAACCGCTTGTCAGGCGTACTTTCCGACTCTGTTACGAACATCCTCGCCGTGAAAACCTACGGCCGCGAAGACTACGAGCGCTCCCTCTTCACCGATGCCTCCCTCGAAGCCATGCGCGCCGATTCCCGCAGCATGCGCGCTACCATCAAGCGCGGCATCATGACCTCGTCGCTCATCGTGGTCATCATGTCCATCGTCTCGATCTTCACCGCGGGCGGCAACGCGTGGTTCGGCATCAGCGCCGGCACGCTCGTGATGATGTTCACTTACACCTACAACCTCACCATGCGCTTCAACATGATCAATTCCATGCTCGCGCGCCTGAACAAGGTCTTCGGCGACGCCTCCGAAATGACCCGCATCCTCGACGAACCGCGTCTCGTCTCCGACGTGCCGAACGCACCTGCGCTCCAGGTCGAAGCCGGCAACATCGACTTCGAGCACATCGGTTTCACCTACGAAGATTCCGCGAACGCCACGCCTGTGTTCACCGATTTGAACCTCCACATTCCTGGCGGCCAGCGCGTTGGCCTGGTGGGCCAATCGGGCTCGGGCAAGACCACGCTCACGAAGCTCCTGCTGCGCCTTTCCGATGTTCAGCAAGGCGAAGTGCTTGTGGATGGCCAGGATATCTCGAAGTGTTCGCAGCAAAGCCTGCGCCGTCAGATCGCTTACGTGCCGCAGGAGGCGCTGCTCTTTCACCGCAGCATTCTCGAGAACATCTCCTACGGCAAACCCGATGCAACCCGCGAAGAGATCGTTGCTGCTGCGGAAAAGGCGAACGCGCTCGAATTCATCGAGCAGCTGCCCAACGGCTTCGACACGATGGTGGGGGAACGTGGCATCAAGCTCTCCGGTGGCCAGCGCCAACGCATCGCGATCGCGCGCGCTATTCTGGCCGATGCGCCCATCCTCGTGCTGGACGAGGCTACCAGCGCGCTCGACTCCGAAAGCGAGGCGCTCGTGCAGGATGCGCTGGCGAACCTCATGCAAGGGCGCACGTCCATTGTGGTGGCACACCGTCTTTCCACCGTGGCCTCGCTCGATCGCATCGTGGTGCTGGACAACGGCAAGATCGTCGAGGACGGCACGCACGCAAGCCTGATCGATGCCAGCGGCGAATACGCGCATCTCTGGGATCGTCAGACCGGTGCCTTCCTCGGATGACAAACTGCCCGTTCGTTCGTGTTAGGGGTCGTGTAATTCGACACATTTTAAATGTGTCGAATTACACGACCCCTAACATATAGTTTGTCGCCCGAGGCGCTATAATAAGGCTACCAAAATCAAAGAGAAAGGTGCCATCATGGCTGATGATTGCCTGTTTTGCAAGATCGTAGCGGGCGAGATCCCGTCGAAGAAGGTCTACGAGGACGAAGTCTGCTACGCCTTCGACGATATCGAGCCCGAAGCTCCAGTTCACACGCTTGTCGTGCCCAAAAAGCACTACGAAAATCTCAACGACAACCCTGACCCCGAGTTGCTCGGTCATCTGCTTTCCGTGGTGCCCGAGATCGCAAAGATCAAAGGCGTGTATGATTCCGGCTACCGCGTAAACATCAACACAGGTGAAGATTCCGCTTCCACCGTTCCGCACCTGCACCTGCACATCATGGGCGGCATCAAGATGGGCCGCGCAACCTTCGAAGAATCCTTCCGTCTCGAAGAGAACGCCGAATAATAGGTACCTGGTAGTTTGCTATCTTTAGCGAAAGGGGACACTATGACCGTTGTCGGAAAATGCGTCCATCGCTGTACGCATGTGCTCGATCTGGAAAAGACACTTGCATTCTACGAGAAAGCGCTCGGTATAACTGAAACGCGCAGAAAAGAGCCTGAAGATGGTTCATGGATCATCGTTTTTGCGTCTAACGAGAAAAGCCCGTTTGAGTTGGAGTTTACTTGGAACAAAGGCGTAACCGAACCCTACAACAATGGCGGCAAGGACACCCACATTGCCTTCCGCGTGCCCGACATGGAAGAAGCTCGCAAGCTCCACGACGAAATGGGGTGCGTGGTGCACGATAACCCCGCCATGGGCCTCTACTTCATCGAGGATCCTGACGGCTGCTGGATTGAGATTCTGCCAGAGAAAGAGTCGTAAGCGTTTTGGCTGCGATTCTTACAGCACATAGCGAATTGGTAGAACTGCCGCTCGGAATGGGGCGGCAGTTTTGATTTGTGTGCATCTCGTTACAGAACGGTAAACAGAAAGCCGCGAAAAACAAACAGTCACTTCGTCCCACGCATGTGCAACACAGGCGAGCGTAGTATCGACCTCAGACTACACACACTTCCAGCAATAATGCTGCCAAACGCTTAAGTGCGCACAACGTGAAAGAAAGTGATACTCATGGCTGCCCAAATAGTGGACGCACAATTCGTTAGATCACATATTGGAAAACTGCCCATCATCGATGTTCGGTCCGCAGAACTCTACGATGAAGGCCACATCCCCACGACTATAAACGTATGCGTCGCGGATTTCGATCGTTACGGTGCCGAAGAGGCCGACGAATTCTCAAAGGAATGTCGTCGCCACGCCTTCACCGAAGAATGTCCCATCATCGTGTATTGTCAGGTCGGCCGCCATGCCAAACAGGCGTGCGACCTGCTCGAAGCCGAAGGTTACCAGCATCTCTACCTTTATTTGGGCAGCTTCGACGATTGGGCGAGCGATCCAGAAAACCCCATCGAGAAATAGGTTGCCTCTATATTTCTGTTTCACCTGCGAGAGGGGAGTGCTTTCGCTACAATAGATGAAACGGAAAGGACTGAAACGGTGAGCACAGCGCAACCGCCACATCATGAAGAAGACTCTCTTCAAGCGCCTCATGCCGATAGTCAGCAAGCTGACTTGATCAGGTCGCGCGATCGGGTGTCGGGCGAAAAGAAAGCTTGGGCTAAAAAGGCGCGCCGCCGTCATTCTGCTACTACTGCAAAATTCACAAGCCACGATACGGGCAAAGCGGATACAACTAGCGTTACTCAAACGCTTGAAGTTGAAACGCATGATGTTCAGTTAGACCTTCTTGCCGATAAGCAGACAGAAGAGGTACTCGATGCACTAACGAGCGAAGAGGCTGCAGCTGACAATACCACACCTGAAGAAGAGATCGTTGAAGAGCTTGAGGTTGCTGAAGAACAACCAGAAGAGGATTCCAATGAAGAGGCCGATCAAGAGTTGGTCGACAGGGGAGAGGAGCCTGAAAGCGATACCGCTGAAGAGGACGTTGAAGATCTTGGCGAGTATGTTGATGAACTCTCGCAAGAACTCGATGCTATCGAAGGATCCGAGGTTGTTGAAGAAGAGCCTGAAAACGAGCCTCCTGCTGAGCCTCTGCTTGTAGACGATTCTCCCGAAAATGAACAGGCAGGAGAGATTGTCGAAGAGCTCGAGATCAAGCGCGAACGCATCTCGCATAGACAAGCCGATTTGCAAGCGCGATCATGGGATGCGCCTTTCAAGCACGAAGCGCCTACGCGTCAAAAACCGACGAAGCGCGTGAAGCCCACACCAGTTTCCGCGCCAGCCCCTGCACCCGAGCCTGTCGAGCGCCCAAGGCCGACTAAGCGCGAAAAACCCAAGCCCGCGCTTGAACCCAAGCCCGCGCCCACTTCTGCGCCTGCAGCTGCCGCGCGTCCGAAACCAACGAAGCGTAAGAAACCCGCGCCTCGCTATCGCTACATCAAGAGCCTGTCGCTCGAGCAGGCTTTCCGTAACTTGCTGCGTCTTGATGCTGGTGAGGCCTGGCGTGCAACGCGCATCCCGCTCGTGGCATTCTTCTTGTGCTTTGCGCTGCTCGCGCTTGCCGTCGTCGATCAGGCGCCGGCAATCGATTCGTTCAACGCCACGATCAACGCGCTCGTCCAAGGCGCACGTGGTGCACTCGATAGCTTCTTCGTTACTATCACCATGTTGGGCGATCTGCTGCCTATGACGGCGCTTTGTCTGGTCGTATGCGCCATACTCGCCATCGCGCGAAAGTGGGACAGCCTTGCCTTTTTCGCCACGAATGTCCTCCTGGCTGTAGTGTGCGTGCAAGCGCTGAAGTTTATCTTCGCCGTTCCGCGTCCTGGTGCCGAAACGCTCGTGCCTATCCCTGGGTCGTTCTCGTTCCCTTCGGCGCACAGCTTTTGTTCGCTCATCGTGTTTGGCATGATTGGCCTGCTCATCTTCCGCGCGCTTAACCGCAAGGGGGTTCCCTACAACGTGGCCATCGTGCCCGGCATCATCCTCGTTATTTTCGCGATACTCATTGGCCTTTCGCGCATCTACGTGGGCGTTCATTGGCCCAGCGACGTTCTTGGCGGCTGGCTCCTTGCAGGCATGTGGCTGCCTTTCGCAAGCGCGCTTTATACGGTTGGCGCGCGCAAAGTGGTGTTATCAAAAGCGGCCGAAGAGCAGCCCGAACAATAACAAGCGAAGTTGTCTCTCCGGAATATATCAGCGGGGTTTCACGACAGAAACAAAATAGATGCCTCTGCACGCGCTGCGAACGTCCTTGCTATGCTCGAAGGGTGAATTGAACAAACGGATGAAAAAGGCGCAAATTCCCTGCGTCAAAACGAACGAGCAAGGGTGGGGATCATGAAGTTCATCAGTGAATTCAAAGAGTTCATCAGCCGCGGAAGCGTGATGGACATGGCGGTCGGCATCATCATCGGCGCAGCATTTACGGCTATCGTCACGTCGTTCGTCAGTGACATTGTCCAGCCCTTCATCGTGCTCATTACGGGTGGCGGCACGGGCGTATCTGGCTTGGTCATCCCAGTGGCGGGCACGCCAAATGGCATCGACTTCGGCGCTTTCATCAGTGCGATCATCAACTTCCTTATCATCGCTCTGGTGGTGTTCCTGCTCATCAAAGGCATCAACAAGCTACATAATGCAGGCGGTGCCATCGCGAAGAAGGTCAACAAGCGCGGCGAAGAGGTCATCACCAAAGAGCCTATGTGTCCCTTCTGCCTCGAAGAGGTGAACGAGGGCGCAACGCGTTGTCCCCATTGCGCAGCGGAATTGCCCGAACCCGCAAAGGTCACCGAAGAAGTTGTAGGGTAGCGAAGCGGGTCACCCTCGTGCCTTGCCCTTTCTACTGGTGCAGATAAGCGAACAGCGAGAGCGGGTAATAACAAGTGCCCCATAGGCGTGCTGCTTGCCCGGCAAGACCCTCGAAAATGCTGCTCGATCAAATGTGGTGGTCGTGTGAGCGCGCCCCCGTTCACAGGGCAAAACCAACCGTTCCATTTCATCGTGCATGCTTGTGCGTTCACCTCGCACGCCCCACAACATCTTGCGCTTTCTGGGCAATACGGGCGCGAATGCGATCGAGTTGTGGAGTTCCTGCAAAGATAGCGTGAAGATTGCGCGTAATTCGCGCGCACAAAACGTGAAGAAAAAACGCCTTTTCTTGCGCCATCAACGCAAGACTCGTAGGCTTTACTACGCGGGCGTCGCCCTGATAGCAAATCGAATAGTTTAGCAGCTACGCGATGGTAGAGATACCATCGCGTTTTGATGTAATCATCCTGTTACGAAACACACCACACAACCGAACCATTTCGTAGCGAGTTGCTTAAGCTCTCTCTTTTTGCGTGTATCGTCCGAGCGGTCTTCTTGGACGCAGCGCCTGTACCTGTGGAGGTGGCCTCCGGTGCGAAGTGCACGAGCAAATGCGCAGCGCGCCAGCACCATCGCAGCCAACTGAATCGTTCGCAAGACCCGCTTGCCGCGAACCCGTTAAAAGGATGTTATTTGCTAGTACAAAAGTTGCGCGCAACCGCACTGCCGACCCTGCTCGGTCTTGCAGTCGCCCTGTTGATCATGATGCCTTCTGTCGCTTTCGCAGACAACGAAGCATCAACCACTGAATCAAGCACGGAAGTTTCTGAATTCCACGCAGCAGTTCAGCCGGAAATCTCCAACGCGATCCTCGATGCGAGCTCATCGCTCGTTCAGCAAGCGAAGGTTTCCAATCTTCTTGACACGGCACTTTCGCTCGAAGGGAGCCCCTATTCCTACGGCGGCACCACTCCTCGCGGATTCGACTGCTCTGGATTCACCCGCTACTGCTTCGATAAGGCGCTCGGAATGGAACTCCCGCGCACCGCTGCCGGCCAAGCAGCTCTTGGTGAATCGGTTTCGATGGATGAATTGCAGCCCGGCGACTTGCTCTTTTGGGGTTCCGGATCGGGTGTGTATCACGTAGGTATCTATGTTGAAGATGGCACCTATATTCATGCAGCCGGAAGCGGCAAGGGTGTGCGTGTCCAGTCGATGGAATATTTCCATCCCTCGTTCGCAAAGCGCGTTTGCTAAGTAATCGCACAGCGACCGATCAATACAAAGAAAGACCCTGGTAATGGATGTATTCCAAACCAGGGTCTTTCTTTATTTGCATGTCTTGAGCTGAATTGTCTAGTAGTTCGTGGCGCGGATCTCGAAGTGGCTCTGCGGATGTGCACACACCGGGCATTTCTCGGGCGCTTCCTTGCCAATATGCAAGTGCCCGCAAACGGTGCAATACCAAACCTGCGCCTCTTCACGACGGAACACTTCGTCGTTCTTGATGCGCTCAGTCAGCACGTTGTAGCGCTCTTCGTGCGTTGCTTCGATGGCCGCTAAGTTGTCGAAGAATTCGCCTAGCTCGTCGAAGCCTTCTTCGCGTGCCACTTTCGCGAACGCGGGATACTGATCGTCGGCTTCGAAATGCTCGGAGCCAGCCGCGGCCTTCAGTCCGTCGAGCACGTGCGGTATCTCGCCATCATGCAAGCGCTTGAACAGCAGCTTCGCATGAGCCAGTTCATTGCCAGCAGTCTCGTTGAAGATATCGGAGATCTGCACATAACCATCTTTGCGCGCCTGCTGCCCAAAGAAGGTGTACGTTACATAAGCTAACGCCTCGGCGTTCAGCGCGGTTTCCATATTCTTCCAGGATTGTGAATCTTTGAGTTCCATCAAAACCCCTCCCTCATCAAGGTGGCGAACGACCGAGTAGTTTGTCACCTTTTCTTAGCGTGTTCCACTCATTATAGGAAGGGGGCAGCCCCGAACCTCAGCACTCGAGGGCTCTGTCAACAATCTGTTGAAGCGCGGTTGCGAGGATGACACAGCTTTCTCAAGCCGATAAGCAGCTGCGCCCAACGAGGATAGTCTTGTGCGTTATCTGCATCAGCGGAGAGGGTGAGGCAGCGAGGTGACTCTTCGCCGACTAAATTCGATTTAATAAAACCCGAGCGAAGCAGCGACGCATGAGCGAAGCAGCATATGCTGGTTCGCGAACAGGGAAGCGGGGAATCTCGTGCCTCGCCCTCTCCGCTGATGCAAGTAACCCAGCTGGTTCACCGGCTATTTCAACTGCTGATGCAGCGTCGTGAGCAAAACAGTGAAATCGAGCGGCTTGGCGAAGTGCCCGTTCATGCCCGCTTCTTTGGTCTTGCGCACGTCGTCCACGAACGCATTAGCGGTCATGGCAAAGATCGGCAGTGCATCATAGTCCGTGTCCTCACGCGGCAGATCGCGAATCGCGCGCGTGGCATCGAGTCCGTTCATCACGGGCATTTGCATGTCCATGAACACACAATCGTAATAGCCCGGCTCGTGATCGCGCACCATTTCAAAGGCTTCCTGGCCATTCAGCGCGCGTTCAAGTTCAAAACCAGCTGCTTCCAAGAAAGCGGCTGCCACCTCAGCATTCAGATCGTTGTCCTCTGCCAGCAACCCGCGCTTGCCGCTAAGATCGACCTCACTCACATCGAGTTTTTCCTCAATATCTTTCTGTGCCGGCTCGGCCCCCAACAGCTCAACGAACAGCTGCTTCAAGCGCGACTTGAACAGCGGTTTGCTCACGAAGAAGCTCGCGCCTGCCTGGCGCGCTTCCTTCTCGATCTCGGTCCAATCGTAAGCCGAGATCACGATGATCGGCACGTCCCCGTTCGTTCTCTTGCGAATCTCGCGGATCGTTTGTACGCCATCCATGCCCGGCATGATCCAGTCGATGATCACGGCGAAGAACTGCTCGCCCGCAGCCTCGGCATCCACGAGCCTGTCTACCGCTTCGCGCCCAGACAGCACATATTCCGGCTTCATGCCCAAATCCCTGAGCATGATATGCGTCGATTCGCATACTACTTCGTCGTCATCTACGATGAGCACGGGCAAGTCGATGAACTCCTCGTACACGCTCTCGTCCAGCTCGGCGATCTTCAGGAACACTGTGGCGGTGAACGTGGAGCCTTTGCCCAGCTCACTCTCCACCTCGATATCGCCATTCATCATGCGTGCCGCCGAAAGCGCGATCGGCATGCCAAGCCCCGTGCCCTGCTGCTCCACGACCTCCTTACGCTCAGCGCGCGAGAATGCGTCGAACACATGTGGCAGGTACTCTTTGCTCATGCCGATGCCGTTGTCCTTCACGGTGAAGTCGTACTGCGCGATTTTCGCACTGCCAGCGTTCTTCTCTTCCAGTGTGATATCGATCGTGCCACCTTCAGGCGTGTATTTGATCGCGTTGCTCACCAGGTTGGTGTAGATTTGCTGCAGGCGCACATGGTCGCCGATCACTTCTTCGTGAACGATATCCTTCACGCGAATGATCACCTTTTGCCGCTTCGCGTCGGCTTGCGGCCGGTTGATGTCAACCAGATCCTTCAGCATCACGGAAAGATCGAACGGTTCCTCGGAAAGCTCAATGCGCCCCGATTCGATCTTCGACACATCCAAGATCTCGTTGATCAGGGACAACAGGTGCTTGCCCGAAGAGGCGATCTTTGAAAGGCAATCCTTCACACGGTTCGTGTCGTCGATGTTGGCACCCGCGATAGCGGTCATGCCGATGATTGCATTGAGTGGCGTGCGAATGTCATGGCTCATGTTCGAAAGGAAGCTCGTCTTGGCGGCGCTCGCGTTGTCGGCCGCATCAAGCGCGGTCTGGAGCGCCTCTCGAGCAGCGGCCTGGTGCTTGTTGAAGAGGTTCACCTGCCTGCGATAACGCAGGAACACGATCACGATCGCGGCAATGATAACCAGGCCGATCACCAAAAGCGGCAGCGCGTAATGCCTGATCACTTCGACCAGCGAAAAAGGTGCACGCGCCTCGGAGTAGCGGATCATCGCGTTCGTGATCAGTGTGTCGTCGATCTGCTGCGTGGCCTCTTGCATGATCACCGCAAGGGTAGGATCGTCGCGGCTCACGGCGAACGAAAAACCTTCGCTGGCCTCAAGATATGCAGTGTTGAACGAATCGTATTCGGGGTGCTCGGCAATGAAGAGCTGCATGATGCTCGCGTTGCCGATAACGCTGTCAACCTCTCCGCGCGACATGGCCCTGAATGCCTCATCGCGCGAAGGGTAGTTCACCAGCTCCGCACTCGGGTCGTATTGCTCCAAGAACTCCTGCTGTCCAATGGCCGCTTCGGTAGAAGCCACGCGCTTGAGCACGTCATCGTCGTAGTCGCCGGTGTAAGCGACCATGATGCGGTCCTCAACGAGCGGCGTGGTCTGGTAGAGGTCTTCTTTCTCGCGCGACCACGCATCGTCATACACGGGGAAGATTACGTCGACCTCGTTGTTCTTGATGGCCTCGCGCATCGCATAGCGGCTATCGAACGCCTTCGTTTTGATGGGAATGCCCAGATACTCCTCCATGATGGGAAGCGCCGAACCCAGCACGCCGGTCGGTTTCCCCTGGTCATCGTGGCCAGAGATGGGCAGGTTGCCGGAGAGATAGCCGAGCGTGATTGACCCCTTCTCCTCGAGCCAGGCGTGTTCTTCCTTGGTAAGAGCGGTGGTCATGCCGCTGTTGGCATAGTATTTCTTCCGGTTATCCGCCAAGAAGTTCGGATCGTTCGTCAGCAGATCCTCCTGCGCCTGATCGAGCTCGGCCAGCAGATCACCGCGGTTCTTGTTCACCGCGAAGTAGAGCGGATTGCCATCGAGTCCCATATCCGCAGATGAAAAGAGGAATTCCTTTTCGAGCTGGGGCGTTTTATTGATGCCGGCAACAATGTCCACTTCGCCGTTTCGCAGTGCTTCGATGGCTTCGCTGCGCGTGAGGTAGCGATAGGTGTAATCCCACCCGGCATAGGGCGCAAGGCGCTGATAGTATTCGTAGGCGTACCCCGATTGCGCTCGTCGTCGCCAAAGCCGTCTTGGAAGGCCGTATCGCCGTAGTAATAGCCGATGCTCACCTCTTTGCTGTTGTCTTCTGAGGAAGATTGAGCAGGCTCGGCAAAAGCTTTTTCTGCGAAAACCTCGGAATTACCTGAAGCTGTCGAAGCTGCCGAAGCTTCTGAATCTCCTGAAGTCGACAAAGCCCCCGAAACTCCTGGTATCGCGCCAAGCAACGTCCCGCCGAATATAAGCGCGCAGATAACGAGCGCCGCGAACATCACACGACGAGCAGAGATGACGCGCGTAGCGTCACGTTTTTGGGCATCCGTTGAACGCACGAGGTAGACTCTTTCTTTTTTTGATTTCCCCTATAAGTAAGTCTAGCCTTACTGTCGCTAAAAAGTAAGCAAGATGAAAGATTTTTCGAAATTCGCCTACGGTATACTTACTAATGTAATAAGGAAGTTTCTTACTAATTAATAGGGCAGTTGAATTATTGCTAACAAGGCAGTTGAATCATTGCCAATGGTATTGCCAACCGCGCGGTGAACAGGCGCGCGTTGTCCCTCCGATGAACAGGAGAAATATGAACGCACAGAACAAGCAGCAGCTCCAAACCCTCCATGCGCTCTATCCCACGCGTGAAGAGGCAGCCGCCGAAGTAGCGCGCCTTTCCGCGGCCGCGCATCTTCCCAAAGAAACGGAATTCTTCGTCTCTGATATTCATGGCGAATTCGCCGCGTTTTCGCACATCTTGCGCAACGCTTCCGGCGGCATTCGCGAGCTCATCGATTTTGTGTTCGAGGACGGTCTTTCTGAAGACAAGAAGCGCACGCTCGCTTCGCTCGTCTATTATCCCGAAGAGCGCGTGGCCATTGATGCCGAAGCCGCGATCGACGAATCGGCCTATTATTTCGGTGCCATCGTTGAATTGGTCGCGCTCACGCACCCGCTCGTGCTGCGTCATACGGCCGAGCGCGTGAACGATCTGCTCCCGCAGGAATACGCTGCGCTCATCCGCGCGTTGCTCGCGCATTGCCATTACGCGCACAAGCCCGAAGGCACGCCCGAGATCGCAAAGTCCTACGAGCCCGATCTCTACGCGAATTCCCTGATTAACAGTGCTATTGAGACCGGCATCGCACCCGACATCATCGTGGCATTGGCAGAGCTCATTCAGCACCTGGCGGTTGACCACCTGCACATGGTGGGCGATGTCTATGACCGCGGCCCGTACCCCGATCTCATCATGGAAGAGCTCATGCGCTTTCCGTCCATCGATATTCAGTGGGGCAACCACGATGCGGTGTGGATGGGCGCGGCGCTGGGCCAGTGGGGCTGCATCGCACACGTGGTGCGCAACTGCGCGCGCTATGGCAACCTCTCCATTCTGGAAGATTCCTACGGCATCAACCTGCGTCCGCTCGCAACTTTCGCGCAAACTGCCTACGCCGAAGACCCCTGCGTGGGTTACGCCCTGAAGGGCGATCCGGACCTTACGCCTGAAGAGCATCGCCTGAACGTGCAGATTCAGAAGGCCATGGCCATTTTGCAGTTCAAGGTGGAAGCCCAGCTCATCGATGAGTATCCTTCGTTCGACCTCGAGGATCGTAAGCAGCTTCACACCATCAAGTTCAGCTCCGAAACCGATTCGTTCGGCAATCCCACTGGAGGCACCGTCGAAGTGAGCGGCGTTGAATATGAGATCACCGACCCCGTGTTCCCTACGGTGGATTGGTCCGACCCCTACAAGCTTACATCCGAAGAAGAGGCGGTCATGACCTCGCTTGCGCAAGCCTTTATTGGTTGCGAGAAGCTCCAGCGCCACATGCAGTTCATGCTTGATGTGGGCAGCCTTTACACTATTTACAATGGCAACTTGCTCTTCCATGCCTGTGTGCCGCTGAACCCAGATGGTTCGCTCAAAGAGGTAGACGTGTTCGGCACTATCTACAAGGGTCGCGCGCTTTTCGACATATTCGACCAGTACGTGCGCGATGCGTTCTACAGCCCCGACCCTGAACTGCGCAAACGCGGCAAAGATCTTATCTGGTACATGTGGCTCGGCGCAGGTTCGCCGCTCTTCGCAAAGAGCAAGATGGCCACGTTCGAGATCTATCTGGTTGCCGATAAAGCTGCGCGCAAAGAGGTGAAGAACCCCTTCTATACGCTTTTTGACGAAGAGGCAGTCTTCGATGGCATCTTCGAAGACTTCGGGCTCGATCCAAAAACGGCGCACATTGTATGCGGTCACGTGCCCGTGAAGGTGAAGGATGGGGAAGACCCCGTGAAGTGTAACGGCAAGGTGTTTACGATTGACGGTGGCTTTTCAAGCGCCTATCAGGGAACAACGGGTATTGCGGGCTTCACACTTATTTATAGCTCGCAGGGGTATTTCCTCGATGCGCATAAGCCTCTGCCTTCCACGCAGGAAGCGATCGATGAGCGCCTTGATATCTTCTCGGAGCGTCGCGATGTCCAGCTTGCGTCTGAGCCCATCTTGGTCGTGCAAACCGATCTGGGATCTGCCATCGAAGAGGAGATCGATGCCCTCACCATGCTTCTTTAGACACTAGGATATGTTGGGGGTCGGGTAATTCGGCACATCGCAGATGTGTCGAATTACCCGACCCCTATCACCTCTATCACGGCAATGACCCCCTAGCATACAACCCCTAGCGCTCTTGAAAACGCACGCCTGACGTGCGTTTTCTTATGTCAAGGCTTCAATTATCCAGCTTTATAATTTTGTTGCTGATTAGAGCGCAACTACTTGCGGCATAGCGGTGGTGTCAAAGGTTTTGAGCTGGTAGGTTGTCTCCAAATTAAGGCAAAACAGAATTCAACCCCTTTTGCTCCTTGATCAGTCCATTTAAAGCATAAGCGTCACTGCAATACCATCGAACGAATAGTAACTCAATCACTAAAGTGCGGCGAGCGCTTCGAACAACAAGCTACCTGGCAATCTATTAGCTATCTTGATCTTCGTTTGCGCTATCTCTTTCGAGCAACATATAAGGATCTATTGGCGGAATAGTCTGCTTTCCTACAAGGCTTTCGGCAGTAATGCTCTCGATAATGCTTCTGATCTTGCCATATGCTATCGAAATCCCGTTGGCTCGGGCATACTCTAGGCATCTTGCCTCAGAAAGATCACCGATCGCCTCGAGCGGAATTGCAATAGTAACCCCAACCTTGGCCGATGCAACAAAATGAATTGGTACATTACTTTTTTTACGAACACGATCTAGAGCAGCTTCAAGAATAACCTCGCAACGTAAGCACTCATTCTCGATGAAAGATCTACCGCGACCATATTTTGTTGCAAGAAGGTCTTCTGGCCCGCTTTTTTCAGTTTCTTCATTGATGGTTTTGAATTCAACCCCTAGTACTTTTGAATCCAGAATCTTAACGGGGGACAGTACGTTATTCCTGCTCATGCCGCTAACACCTTTCGCGTTGTTTGTTCCTGAACACGCTTACGCTCCTTATTGGGCGGGACTGCGCATACTTCTATCTGCTGTTTTGCTTCTTCCGAAAGATCGATGAACGCATATTCTACTGATCCTGTTTCATCAGTTAGGTCCTCAGTGCTGGGAATGTCGGATATATAGAATATTGTGCCAAGATCTTCATCGATCATTAAGCCATAAGGGTCATCTTCTGTAATGAGTGTGGTGAGCAGCTCAAGATTGGAAATGGGAACATAGGCAGTATCGGAAACTCCATGCATACGAAGATCATCAAATTCGCATCCAAGTGCAACAGCAACTTTTGCCATTGTTCGGAGCGAAATATTTCCGGTAGGTGAGAGCATCTTTGAAACAGCTGCTGGTGAGACATTGAGTAGCTCAGCCAGATCTTTCTGTTTTAGGCCGAGTTCTTCAAGGCGAACAAAGACTGCGATGCTGAAATCCAGCATGAGCTTGAATTGAACTGTATCGATATTTGGTGGAAGCGGTTCATCGAGCCCAAGAATCTCTTCCGCGGTAGGACATTTTTCCATTATTCATTCACTCTTTCTAAGAATGTCTTTTACTATTTTTGCTTTTGGTTTTACGCGTTGTGCAGCCTTTAACGTGCTTGTATGCTTATGCGATTCGAAAGCGTCTAGCATTACAAGTTTCTTCTGTGCTTTAGCGTTGTACGTCAAAACACGCCAAGTGCTGCGTATCTTTCTAATTTCTATCAGATCCTTGATTGGGCCCTTGATCGTATCAAATATTGATACTGAGAATGCGTACTTAACACCCTGCTCATAACCAAGGCTGCCAATTCCATCAATAAGAAACAGAAGCTTTTTTAAAGCATCTGGATCTTTCTTAAAACGTTTTTCAAGGATGTTCTTCCCTGATGTGTCGGTTGCGTTAACGAGAAGAAAGAAGAAATGCGCGATCTTCTCAATATCCCATTTTTGATTCAATCCACTCACTCCTTCAAGACCTTCTAGTAATTAACATATAGGTTAATTACTAGAAAATCAACTTATAAGTTAACTTCTTGGACAAAGTCAAAATTTTTTTCGATTTCGATCTCAGCTAGATTTCTACGCTTTGGTCAAAACTTCTCTTTTTCTTAAATAATCGGAAGTAATTTATGTAAACAATCAAAAAATTATAATTAAACGGTTGCAAAATAAAAAATTTCTCTATAATAAAAAAAGTTCAGAAATAAAGCTTGTATAATTTCTGAATATGCTATAATAACGGAAGAGAAAACAGCGGTTAGTGCATGAACAAAGATTCGCAACATAAATCGACTGAGGCTCAGCAGTGGCCACCGATTTCTTTCGAGAAACACGTGTGGCAGCAAGACGGCAACCAAGATGCGACCGAGCGTATCGAGGAAGACGTTGTGAAGGGTGAGAGCAAAGGCCCCTTCGCTAAGGCTGTTGAAGGTTCTGGAGATAGTGGATCAAGTTCACTCGGCTTGAATCGCAGCACTGAAATGGAATACCAGGCTGCACTTCCGCTGTTGATCGCCGAGCGAAGCGTGGCGGTTCCGGACGATCTGTCAGCTCGCATCAGCGCACTGCTCGTAGAGATGGCGCGCTTCGATGTGGAGTTGGGGCAGCGTGCGGATAACGTACCGACCATGCTCTTGCGGAGTGAAAGCTCAGCAAGCTCTCAGATCGATCGACTCACTTCGACCGCTCAGAGCGTTGCGCTTGCAGAGCTTTATCCCAAGGCATCCAGCGATGCGCGCCTGGTTGTGGCAAACATGATCGCTACTCAAAGAGCGCTCGAATTGCCAGCCGGGTTATCGCTCGAGGGAATCGTGGAAATCCACGATCTGCTGCTCGACAACTCGCATCTTGAAAACCAAACCAATTCGGCATTTGAAAAGCTACGCCAGAAACCGGTCTGGCTGGGGGGCACTTCATTCACTCCTCATACCGCACTATTTGTGCCCCCTGCTTTTCAACATGTACCTGAATACATGGCGGATCTGATCGAATTCGGCACTCGATCTGATCTGAACCCAGTAGTGAAGGCAGCCATTCTTTACGCACAGTTTCAAACCGTGCATCCGTTCCTCACCACGAATGGCCAAACCGGCAGAGCTCTGATTCATCACATCTTCAGAGCAGAAGGAGTTCTTTCTTCAACTCTGATTCCAGTCTCTGTCGGTTTCCTTCACAACATCGATTCACTTATCAATGCGTTGCAGTCTTATCGCGAAGGCGATCCGCTCGTCATTATCGAAGAGCTCGTCTCGGCACTCGAGCTTGCATTGTTCGTAAGCCGCGTTACTGAGACTTCGATCGAATCGCTTTTGGAAGATTGGGATAGCCTTGTTGGCCATCGCAAGGGATCGAAGATTCGACAGCTTCCCAAAACGTTGGTGAAACAGCCAGTGGTGAATTCCGCCTATCTTGCAGACAGTTTGGGAGTAACCCAGCGCACAGCAACCACGCTCATCCTTCGCGCTTGTGAATACGGAATGCTCCGACATATGGGTAAGCGCCAACGCGGCGACTTTTATCAGTCGGACGCCATCATCAACGTTCTCGACGAGATCAACGAAGCCAGCACATTCCGTAACATCCGAATCGCATAGGTTTCAACCTACGAAGGTTTTTCCCTGAGTTACTAGTCATAAAAAATTTTTGCGGGCCTTAGAACGGCTCTCAGAGTCTCGTTTTTTGAGGCGATTTTCAAAAATTGATTGATTTGCTGCCAGGGGAGTCTGAAGTCAGATGGTTAGACGAATCTCGAAGATTCCGAAGGTGATGAACTGCCCGTTCGTTCGTCGCTGTAGAGAGACGAAATAAGAGGCGCAAACAAAGTCCCTTTGATTTTCAAAGTTCGGCTGCTTTGTCTACAGAGAGCATCTGAGCGTTTGAGCTGAGTTTGTTTTTTGCTTCAGGTTGATTTGAGGTTTCAAGATCAGAGTCCATTTGGAGCTCACTGAACTTATTGCAAAGCTTCATTTTTGCGGGTTTGTGCACAGAGGCTCGCATCAGAAGCCACCAGATGCTTTCTAAGACAAGCCGCGAATTCTAATCAAAAAAATGGCAAAAAATGGGGTTTTCCACACAAAAAACGCCTGATAGCATGCTGTATATCATCTGTATAGCTATCTGCTAGAAAACTGCTAGAAATGGGCTTGAAAGTCAGTTAAAAACGGGGAAGTCTGCTCAAATTCAGCAATAGAATTACGTCCAGTTGAAATATGAAAAATAGCACATGCAAGACGATAAAAATGCTGCAAAAATGAGAGCGAATCGTGTGCGCACTGAATCGTATAGCTGAATGTATATCTCAAAAGGTTTGGTAAAAAAGGTTTTCCACAAAGAAAATTCCTTCTTCGTGCGTTTAATCCGCATTCACATTTCGTTCACTTTTCAGATCGGGCCCAAACTCGGGTAAAAATCGAGAAAACGTGACCTGGGAAAACGTATGTGGAAAACATTCCCCTAATTAGCACTGAGCGCAGCGTTGAAAAGGCCGCAGGTTAGACTAAAACCCCAGTAAAACTACAGATTACAAATCAGAATCAATCATGTGGAAAACACGGCAGAATCACAAGGAGCTTAACTGTCGTGAAAAACGCCCAAAATCCAGCCAGAAATGGACTGTGATGGCTCTCAAATTGTGTAGGAAATGTGAAGATTTGCTTGACAGAAATGTGTCAAAACAGCCTAAAAATCACGTTTCGATGTCATTTTGGCAACGTGGCAGGTAGCAGTCTGTTTTTCATGGGCATCTTACAAACGCTATACGGTTTGACCAGATATTTTTATCGCGTAAAAATCGAAACGCGATCCAGAATCTAGCCGAGTGCTATCGGCGTTCTCCACTTCACTAAAGCGCCAGTTCAGACGCATTTTTGAAATCCCTATACACGTGCGCGACCGCGGCCAGGGTGCTAAAATCGGCGATGCCGGTTAGTGATGAGGAACGAAATTTAAATGCAACAACTACGCCAACACACGTTTGGTTGTGGCCACTGCGCACTCTGCGTAGCGGCTAAATCTGTTTTTGCCCTTTTTGCAGGTTTCCTCACCCTGGCGCTCACATTTGCTTCAACTTTGATCCTCTCTTCAGTCCTATTCACTTCAACCGCGTTTGCCCAGGTAAACGCAGAAAATTCAGGAAGCGCGGCATCCGCTCAAACAGCCGCAACTACTCAAAATGCTTCAAATAAAACCGCAGGTCAAAGCGATTCAGCTGCAACGGCAAATGCTGGAAATACTTCCGAAAAGGCAAATGCCGCGCTTGCTACGAATTCTGCTTCTACCTCGAAAAATGCGGGAAGCGCGGCAGCTTCTGGCGCATCGAGCACGGCGCAAAATGCGGCAAACAATGGTGCGGCAAACGCTGGCCAGGAAGCGGCAAATAACAGCAATTCACAAGCAAATCCAAAGACCTTTTCTATTACGTATATAGTTGATGGCAAATCAGCTACTACTGATGGCGTTGCTGGAACCATTAAGCTCGCAACGCTTGAATCTAAGACAGTTAATGGTGTTTCCTACACCTTCTTGGGTTGGAAACTTGAAGATGGCACTTTGCTCAAGGGCGGTACCGATTTTGAAATGACGAAAGACGTAACGCTCACGGCTGAATGGAAGGTTGAGTCTGCAAATGGCTCCACCTCGATCGATACAATAACCGATCAAGATTCTTCCAATAGTGCAATAAATGGTGAAAATCCTGGTCAGGGAGATCTTCCTGAAACGGACAATGGCAACAAGGGCCCCGATGCTCCTGATTATGTTGTCTTGCCGAATGAAGGAGAATCGAACAGCCAGGTCAACGATGGCAATTCTTCCTCGAATAGCCAGGTCACCAATACGACTCCACCCCAAAATCAGGGTGGAACTGCCACTTCACCTGGTAATTCAGGGACAACTCTGCCCAATTCCTCGGGTAGCAGTGTGTCTTCTTCCAATAATTCGAATTCTTCAAGCGCTAAAGATCTGACTGCAAGCCCCAACGCTCCTCCAGTCAACGCCCCAAAGAATTCCTCAATCTCCGCTGCCTCGGAGTCAAACAAGGCAAACCTTGCCGCTCAGGCAACTCCAACGGAGAATCCCTTCTCTGCGACCCTGAAAAATGTCTTTTGGTCATGGGATCCCGTCTCAGGTACCTTAACCATCGGTAATATAGGTACGAACACCGCCACAATTAATATTGGCGCATTCACCGCATCAACGCTGCCCTGGCTTACCGCCGCAGATGGCGCAGCACCCCAGGCCATCAAGCATATTGTTACGAAACAGAACGCTTATGGCGGCGGAATCACCTGCGATTCCTTCGAAAGCTGGTTCGAAAATTACACCGCGCTCGTCTCTTTTAATGGTATGGGTCTCGTGGTTACGAACTCCACCTCCTTCGCACGTATGTTCAAAGGCTGCGTAAGCCTTACTTCTATTACGGGAATCAGCGGTTGGCATGCTGAACAAGCTACTGACTATTCAGAAATGTTCGCTGGCTGCTCTTCTCTCGAGTCGATTGACCTGTCGGTCTTCGTTACCGCTGACAAGCCTGCTTCAGGCTCAGGCACGGTAACCCGTAATCGCACTAACATGCTCGCCGGAATGACCTCTCTGAAGCAGATCCGTTTGGGCACCATGACCTCTCTGGTCGACACCGGATTGGATGCTATCAGCAGCCGTACCGACAAGCTTGGTGTTTGGGATGCAGAAGACAAAGTGGCTGATGAGGACGCTAGATGGTCGGGTACTAGCAGTCAGCTTATCGCGCGCTATCCTGTCACGGGTGGCGTCTCGATCAACAACGCGCTCATCACCGACATCATCGATTACATCTTCCATCCCAAGGGAACCTTCGACAGCAACAACAAAGTCAATTGGGACTTCAACACCACCACTTCTACGCTGACCATCTTCGCCAGCGACAGCGCGCTTCCTAACGAAACGCTCGTCACTGAAGCGGTCATGCCATGGCTCGATGCCATCGACAAGAACTCCGTCAAATAAGTTCACTGCACTGTGGGAGAAGACCTGGCAACAGGTTCACTTCAGTGATCAGTGCGCCAACATCGCAGGTCTTACGGGCACGGGTGCGACCGATCTGAAACAGCAGGTCGGCGATCGCGTTGCTTTGCCGATGACCTACCATGATGTCGACAACAAGGGTGCCTACACCTTCTTGGGTTGGACCACGGTTGGCACGGGGTATGTTGCTGGCACGAGCCCGCTCTACACCAATGCCGCAGGTCATGCATTCACCATGACGGCTGGCACGCAAAATGATGCGATCTACAAAGACTTTGCCGAGGTTATTGCCGATGGCCACTATGGTGTAACGCTCTACCCGGTCTTCCAAGAGAATAAAGCAACCATCAATTACACCTTCGCCACGGGCTGCGGCTCCATGGGCACGGTTACCCCGGGCTCCGAGAGCATTAACATGGCAACGGGCACCGCAGCAGGTGCAACGGCAACGGCAGCAACCGGCCATGTGTTCCGTGGTTGGTTCAAGGACGCTGCTGGTACTCAGGCTGTTGATTCTTCGTGGCTTTCGGGCGTCAACAGCAATGTGATCAAGCCGCTCAAGGTCGATGGCATCTATGCTGCTGGTCCTGTTATCTACTACGCACTCTTCGAGGTTGAGGAGTACACGGTTCAGTTCAACATCGGCGACACCACCATGGGTGGTTGGGCAGATGGCTCCTCGAACGTAACCAAGCAGACTGCGAACCCCATTCCTTACAACACCGCACTTGGCGCTTCCAATGTTCCGGCTGTTAAGGGTAAGACGGGTTATGGCTTCGTTGCTTGGAACACCAAGGCCGATGGCACGGGTACTTCTTATACTGATCTTTCTACCTATAAGGTTATGGGTCCCGATGTGATCTTCTATGCACAGTGGGAGCCGCGCGATGGTTACACCATCCACTACAACCCCAATGGCGGCAACCTTACCACGGTCACCCAGACCACGGTTTCTGGCGGCGCAAAGCTGAAGTGGACCGACGTGGTGAATAACGTCATGCTCTCCGATGCGAAGAACATGAAGAAGCTGGGTTACACCTTCGCTGGTTGGTTCACCGCAGCAGACTTCTCGGGCACGCGCATCGATGTGGCTGGTTCCACCACCACCTTCGGTCAGGCCGTTATGGCTCAGCAGCCCGGCATCACCGAAGACGATGTCCCGACGCTCGAGCTCTATGCGAAATGGGTCGCAAAAGATTACACCGTTGCTTACAACGCACAGCTTCCTACGGGCAGCATCACCATTGGCAACAAGACCCCAGTTCACTGGGATTCCACGAACCTGCGTCCTGCTGGCAACGAAACGCTGACCGCCGATGGTTATGACTTCCTCGGTTGGAACACCAAGGCAAATGGTTCTGGCATGACCATTACCGATGCCACGGTATTCAGCGCTGCATACCAGAATGTGAACGGCACCACAGCCGACACGGTTATGACGCTCACGCTCTATGGCATTTGGAAAGAGAAGACCTTCACCGTGGTCTTCCGCGATGGTGCCAACGAGCTCTCCAAGCGCGAGAATCTGAAATGGGCAGACACCATTGCCTACTATAATCCAGTAACCCCGAATGGTCCGAAGCGCCTGGTCGGCTGGGATTACACCCCGCAGGGCGGTACCAAGACCACCTGGACGGGTGCTCCGAATCCGATCGCTCTGGCAACCATCGCTGGCAATGCAGCGGTGGCAGCAGGCTCTACCTTCTACCTGGATGCAGTGTATGAGGACAATGCGACCTGGACCATCAATTACAACAAAGTGAATGTTGATGCTGCTGGCAACCCGATCTCCACTTCCGTGACCAAGGTTGGCACCGAAGATGGATACATCGAGCCGGGCAATGCCATCGACATCCACAGCTTCAATGGCAAGAACTACATCAAGACCTTCAACGATGCGAACGCAGCGACCACTCTGAAGGGTTATGCGCTCGGCGATGAGTCTGTGCTCGATGCGAAGTTCACCGCAACGGTTGTTGAGGTTGCTTCGGGTGCGAACATCGTATTCAACGTCTACTGGGTCGAGAAGATCTTCAACTTCGAATATGATCTGGGTGTTGATGGCCAGGGTAATCCTGCTCCGAGCAGCCTTACCCCGCCGGCTCCTCGCCAGGCAGGCTGGACCAACGCGGTTCCGCAGCCCACCTGGCCGGGCGAGATCCCAACCTGGGATGGTCACAAGAATCCGAAGTGGCAGTATAAGAGCGGCTCCAACTGGGTCGATGTTCCTGCTGGCGCAACGGTTTCTTCCATCGCAGCAACCGATGACAACACGAACCCCATCGTTCTGCGCCTTTTGTGGGCAACCGATACGGCACGCATCACCTATGCGGCTCAGGAAGGCGGTTCTGCAGCGGGCGGTGCTCTGACTGTTCCTGCAAAGGGCTCTGCCTCTGAAGACATCAATGCAGTTTCGGGTACTCCGACTGCCATGACCGCAACCGCAGCTTCTGGTTACAAGTTTGACGGTTGGTACAACGGCGGTACGCTTGTTACTAATAATGCAACCCTCACGGTTACCAAGAACCCCACCAGTGGTTTGTTCGAGACGGCAACCTATACTGCTCACTTCTCGAAGCTGGGCGACATTGCCTATGCCATCGAGCATTACTTCGAGCAGGCTGATGGCTCCTATGCCATCAACAATGGCCTGACCGGCTCTGGCTCTGGCCAGGAAGGTTCACGCGTCGACAAGACCTCCGCAATGGAGCAGGACGTGAAGGGTTATTCATACAAGGCAGGCATCACGAACGAGAAGCTGTTCATTGCTTCGCTCCAGCCCGGCAGTGCTGATAATGTGCTGCGCCTCTACTACACGCTCAACGAGAATGCTGTTGACGTTGCTGGTTCGGCACCAGGTGCAGATGCTCCGGCTTCTGTTCCGGTCCCCACCTATCCTTCAACGGGCATCACGGGCGCACACACGAATCATAAGTACGGCACCACGCTGGTTCTTCCTGATATGCCGAATGTGAGCGGTTGGGACTTCAGCTGGACCATCACCTCTACCGATCCTGATTTTGTCACCCGTACGGGTGTTGCGAATGGCGCAACCTTCACTATGCCTGATGGTGCTGTGAGCATCGTCGGCGTATGGAAGCGTGCACTGCACGAAGTTCAGTTCGTGGCTGGTGCCGATCCGCACGGTACGGTTTCTGTCAAGGCTCCTGCAACGCTTCCGTTCTATGTTGAACACGGCAAGAAGATGACCGAGCCGGGCAGCACGGGTCACTATGGCCTGATCGAATTCACTGAGGATACCGGTTGGGCACTTGCTGGCTGGCGTTACCTTGATCCGACCAATGGCGAGGCCAAGGACACCACCGATCCGAACGATGTTGTTATCAATGCGAACACCGTATTCACCGCGATCTGGGCTCAGACCTTCTACGTGGCCTACGATCCGGGTTCGGGTCCGAACAACCATGGCGGCACCGGCTTCACCACGCTTCAGCGCGGTGGCACCGACATCGGTCTGGGCGTTAACGTGAGCACGCTTCCGCTGATCATTGGCAGCGCTGATCGCACGCAGAACGCACCTGCTGCTGATGGCTACAAGTTCATCGGTTGGACCTGGAAGAACGGTGGCGATTTCTACTGGCTCACCGCTGATGCAACGGCGGCTGGTTATGACACCACGGGTCTGGGCACCGCAGCTCAGATGAACTTCACGGTGGAGCGCAACATCACCTTCACCGCCATCTGGGAGGCTATTGAGCAGACTCTTACCTACAAGATCGACGGCGACAATTCGCCTGCATCCAACTGGACCAACATGGGCGTACCGGGTCAAGCTGGTCTGACCACCGAAGATTATGTGGTTAACCCCAAGCCGCGCACCGATGACGTGGTTACCTTGCTCACTGGTGGCGATGTCGAGCGCACGGGTTACACGCTGGCTGGTTGGCAGTACACCGATAAGGATGGCTTCACGCACAAGATTAATGGTTCGTTCACGATGCCGGCTTATGCGGTTACCCTCACTCCGGTTTGGGATTTCGCAGGCCTCAAGATCTACTTCGATTATGCAAATGGTTGCGATAACACCTACGGCGGCCTGGATAAGTTCTCCGTGAACATCGATGCAGGCAATGCATCTGCAATGCACATCGATGGCGCTACCGCATCCGCCTACACTGGTTATAAGTTCAAGGGTTGGTACGAAGATGCCGACCATACGATCAAGGTTGATGGTTATGCAGTGGATGGCAATCACTTCATCGGTGATGGCACCAACGGCTGGACTCCTAAGACCTACTACGCATGGTTCGATGTATCCGAGACCACCTATGTGATCGAGTTCAACCTGCAGACCACGACCGGCTTCAACACCTTCGAGCGCACCTTCACGGGTGTGACCACGGGCAGCACCGTCGATGTTGAGGCTGCGGGCAACAAGGCTTATACCGATCGCCTCTCCGTTGAAGCGGAAAGCGCGCTCGCAAACTATGTATTCGATCCGACGCATGCGAATTCGGAACTGGTCAAGGTCGTTATGGCTGATGGCACCACGAAGCTTATTCTCTTCTACAATATGCTTCCGTTCGACATCACCTACGACAAGGATCTTCCCGATGCAGCTTACACCTGGGATTGGGTGAGCGAGGCTGGTCCTAATAAGGGCACTGCTGAGAAGACCATCACCATCCCGAGTGCAAAGCGCGACGGTTACCAGTTCGCTGGTTGGACCATCACCTACGTTGATCCTGTTTCAGGCGACACGGTGACCACCGACCTGGCTGGCAATACCTTCATCATGCCGATGGCTCCTGTTCTGGTCACGGCTAAGTGGGCACAGTTCATGGACGTTGTGATCGAATACTACAAGCGCGGCGACGTTGACCCGCTGGGTACTGAGACCGATCGCGCTATTGAGGGCACCACCTATACCGTGTCGCTCGACCAGATCGCAGCCTTCAAGGCAGCTCATATGAGCGATCTGAATGGTTATCGTTACATCGATGATGGCAAGCGTAGTGTCGTGATCACCTCCGATCCGCGCCACAACGTAATTCAGATCTTCTTCGACTTGATCAACGACTTCGGTGTTCAGTTCGATAAGAACTACGGCGATAACCGCATCATCGGTAAGGTCGAGGGCATGAGCCTGGCCGACATGCCGTATGGTTCTCGCCCGGCAGACCCGAAGCGCGCTGGTTGGGTGCTCGATGCCGATAAGACTTGGAACACCAAGGCCGATGGCACGGGTCTTCAGCTGAAGATCACCACCACGCTCGACGAGCTGTTGAAGGCAGTCTATGGCGATGATTACAACGCAGATGATTTCCTGAAGGCGGGCGGTATCCTTACGCTCTACGCCATCTGGAACCAGAATGATCAGTTCGAGGTCATCTACGACATGAACAATATGAAAGAGAAGAATCCGAACATCCTGAACGACATGCCTGAATGGCGTGAGGATATGGCGGCTGAAGACAAGAAGGGTGCTCTGTGGGATCAGGCAGGCTTCAACTTCAAGCCGACCGATAAGGAACTCTCTGCACCTCATGGTTATGAGTTCGTGGGTTGGAACACCAAGGCCGATGGCACTGGTCACACCATCACCGACGCAACCAAGTACTTTGAGATGTCCAACTGGATCGATCCTAACGTTGAGCAGATGAGCATCACGCTCTATGCGATGTGGAAAGAGATCGAGCTCGATATCGAATACCTCGCCACCGTTGGTGGTACGGTTGATCGCGTACTCGACCGCATCAGCGCAGTTACTGGTCAGCATGTCCAGACTGGTTCTTCGCCGATCAACCCGACCGAGCGTTTGCACTCCGTTGCAACCGCAGAAGCTGGTTACCACTTCGTACGTTGGGAACTCTACGATGAGAACAAGCACGCGGGTCTGCTCCGTGCGATGGCCGATGGCGACAGCATGACCAACATCCTGCGCTTCCTGCGCAACGATGATGAAGAGATCGTTGTCGATCCGAACGAAGGCCGTTACTACGGTGCACGTTACATCGCGATCTTCGAGAAGAACGCAGATGCGACCCTCGTCTACGACATCAACGGCGGCACGCTGGGCGAGATCGATTCTGTTACCATCTCGCACGGCCTGACCACCAAGCTTCACAACGGTGTGTATGTGGCGAGCACCGGTAAGGGTTACAAGCGCCCCTACTACACGCTGGTTGGTTGGAGCACTAAGCCTGGCGAGGACAACCAAGTCGAGTACAGGCTCGGTGAAGACTACGTAATGCGTGAAGGCGGCCTCACGCTCTACGCGGTGTGGCAGATCAACTCCTTCCCGGTCGACGTTGATCATCGTGATGACGATCTGGGCAAGGTAGACGGCGGTCATGCTGATGTGGTCTACGGCGAGAAGCTGAGCCCTGAGTTCATCCAGAGCATCTCTCAGCAGCCGAAGAACAACAGCACCTTTAAGGGTTGGCATGTGACCATGACCGACTCCGAGACGGGCGAGATCGTCTTCGATCAGTGGGTCACCGATCTGAGCACTTTGCCCGACCTGCTTGGTCCGGTTGTTGGTCCGGTCTCCATCGCGGCTGACTACGAGGCAGTGCCGGTTGAAGATCTGGTTACGGAAGGCACCACGCTTCCTAAGACCGGTGACAACGGCGTACTCGGCTGGATCATCGCCCTGGTTGCTGGTTTCGCTCTGGCGCTGATCGTGCTCTTCGCACGTCGCCGTCAGGATGATGACGACGATGATGACGAGCTCCGTGCACGTCGCGCTTCTGCTCCGGCTTATGCTGAAGTGTTCGCTAATGCTGCAGCTGCTCTTCGCGAGAGCCCAGTTCGCATCGTGCGAGATACACAGAGCGCAGTCCCAACAATGCTTACTCTTCGTAAGAGGAACGGTCGTACCCGCAATACCACCCATGCCGACGGTATTGCGGGTACCGCAATTTCTCCTGCGACCTCTTTCGCGGATTCCTCTTCGGATTCCCGCAATTCTTCTTTTGGCTGTGTTCGATCGGACACGTTACTGGCAGATGCGCGCCCCGTTGCCTTCGTGCGCGGGGCGGCACTGTCCCTCGTGACGGTCGTGCTGGGATGCGCGGTGGCATTTGCCCCCGGCATAGCGCTTGCCACAACAGGGGATCCTGGAACAGGATCCACCTCAACCGCAAGCTCTCATATCCAAACGAACCACTCAAACACAGACCCCGCCACATCACAGACGGGGTCTTTTCAATCGAAGAGCACCAAAGCCGCTTCCGTGAGCGCATCGAGCGCAAAATCGAGCTCCGCGGCGGCAAAATCGAGCGCGAACTCGACTTCCGCGCCATCTTCTAGTGCGAGCGCGGGATGCCGCGCTTCTAAAAACACAAGCGCGGCCCCCTCAAAAGCGACCGTTTCGGGCTCTGGCAGCACGCTAGCAGCCTCCAGCGCGTCCTCTGCGGGCGGATCGAGCGCCACGGCGGCCTCGAGCGGAGCAGCTTCCGAGAGCTATTCCACGCGCATCGCGACTTCCGATAACATCAAGCGTCTGGCGTATCTTAATGCGCTCGCTAATAGGACGAGCACCTACCGTTCTGCTGCTCCTGCAGCTGCCGCTTCAAGCGCAAGCGCTAGCACGGGTGCCATTACGCGCACCGTAGGTGTTTCGAGTGTTTCCAGCTCTTCAGCGGCCAGCTCTGCTGCTTTGGTGAGCATCGAAAGCGCTGGTGATGAAAGCGCTGGCGCATCTAGTGCAGTTCCTGGCAGTCTTCCTGCAGCATCTGACGATTCTCTTGCCGCTCTGGGCAGCGTGCTGTCCCTGAAATCTTCTACTGACGATTCTCTTGCCGCTCTGGGCAGCGTGCTGTCCCTGAAATCTTCTACTGACGATTCTTTCGCACATACTGCTGCGATGTTTGCACTCCGTTCGACCGATCAAACGCAAAATGATCCGAATCCAAATGACGGTTCAGGTTCAGGTGCGGCAACGGGGGACGCTTTTGACGTTCCGCGCTCTCGTGCTTCGGCCACCGATTCGGATGATGCCGTGATCAACGACCCAGGAGAACCCCCAGGTAAAACGGATGATAGCACCATAATCTATCCCGATGATCCCGATTCACAGCCGGGAGATGAGCCTGGAGGCAGTTCCGCCGATCCAGGTACAGATCCTGTTGTGCCCGATGAGGGGGATGGAGTCGTGGACGATCCTACGGATGATCCCGCAGGTGAGAGGCCAGATGACCCCTCCGATGCGAACGATCCGGCCGATGAACCTGCAGATGATCCTACGGACAACCCTGCGGATGATGCCACAGATGCGCCAGTGAAGATCGTTTATAAGGCAGGCGAGGGCGGCACGGTCTCCTATTCTTCCGATAAGATCTGCTCCTCAACTGGCACGAAGCTTGATGAGAACGGCAAACCTACCGATAAAGAGCTCGTAGGCCCTGTGGCTGCTCCTAAAGTGGGTTACCACTTCGTTGGCTGGGCGATCGACGATCCAAACGTCGATTCTGTCGATGATCTGGTCATGGTCACGAGCGATGCAGCGCTTGATGCAAAGACGGTGAAAGGTTGCGCGTTCTCCGACAAGGCGAACTGTTATAAGGCAGCCAGCTTCATCGCGCTCTTCAAGTGCAACGATTACGTGTTCAACTACGATGCGAATGGCGGTCAGCTGAACACCGCTGGTGTGCAGATCGAGCCCACGCAGGCCACGTTCGGCTCCAATGCGCTGTTCTCAACGGCTGCTTCGCCTGCGCGCGATGGATACAAGTTCCTTTGCTGGAATACCGCTGCGTCTGGTTTGGGTGCCGCCATTAGAGAGGGCGATGCGCTCAGCGCAGAGAAGATGCGCGGTATGGTGATCGAAGCTCCCGTTGAGGATGAGAACGGGGCAGCCATCCAGCTCTATGCGCAGTGGACCCCTATTCCCGCGGAGCCGACCCCTATCGATCCAAGCGAACTTGAGCGGCCAGCCCAACCAGTAAAGCCCGTAGTGCCCACAACACCGGTTTCACCAGGCACCAACAGCAATACGAGCGCTGGTTCGAATGCGGATACTAATGCGAATGCAGGTGTGAGTGCTGGCGTGACCCAGCCAAACCGCCTGGTGAATACTGCAACGGCAGACGAGAACGCTTCCGAAGAGACTCTTACTGAAGCGCCTCTGCTGATGGAAGACGATGCGCTTGAAGCGCTCTTCGCGGGCATCGGGGCAATAGGCGATGCGGTGGTCGTGCCACCAGCGCTCGAGGTATTGCCCGCTGCCACAGAAGAGTTCGTTACGAGAAGCGCTGAGGCCATCTCAGGCGTGCCTGGGACCGGTAATGGACAAGATGCCTCAGTGGGTGCTGTGCAGGCGGTAGGAGTCGCCACAGCGGCTGCTGGCGCGATTGCGATCGTGCTGGGTGTGGCGAGTGCAGTGTCTTCAACGGTTGCGCGTCGTCGTGTGGTGCGCGCGTTGGGCGCTGATGCTGCTGGTGGGCCGGGCGTTGAACCGAGCGAACCTGCAGGAAAAGCCGATTAATGAGACCCTGTGATCGCATCGTCCGTAGCGACGGCGCGTGCAGGGTCGTTGTGATTATAGGGCCTCACGGTCAGTTACGTGCTCTTCACGCTCTTTGAGGGCGATCGTATGAGTGGAACACGTTTGTAATACGTCTGTTCGCTGCACTCTGGTAGAGAGGTAGGCAAACGGATGGATAGCGATAGGCAAAGGTAGGATGGGGCTGCAAACTCCGCAACATACGCATGCGCAGACGTTCTTGCAAGGTCTGCTGAAAGGACGAAAGTATCACGCCGCGCGCTTGGTGCTTTTCGTGCTGGCATGCCTGCTCATCTCTGTTGCCATCTTCATGCTCTCATTCTCGAATCCCCAGGCCAGCCGCACGCAACAGCTTGCAGCAAACATGATTCAGACAGAAGCGCGCGCAGAAGTGCTGTTGATCGCCTCCTACGACGATGCCGATAGTGCCACACAGATGCAACGCGATGCGCTGATCGATCTGCTCAATCGCAGTTCGGTAGGGGTCGATGTTGAATATCTCGATGTGAATGCTGGTTCTACCAGCAGAAATGTAAGCGATGCCTCTACCTATGGCGCTTCGCTGGCAACCAGTAGTTGGGGGCAGGCTCTTGCCAAGAAGATGCAAGATCACGGTCGTTATTCTGCGGTTGTCTGCATCGATGATGAAGCTCTCTACTATGTTGAGGCTGTTCACGAGCTACTTTTCGCCCAGACGCCCGTTGTGTTCGTTGGAGTGAGCGATGCGTCGCATGCGCAGCGTGCGTTCGAGCTGGGCTATGCCACCGGGGTGATGGAAGCTTGCGATGCGGCGGGGGTGGTTCAGGCTGCCAAGCAGATGCAACCCGATGCAAAGCATCTTGTCGTGCTCACCGACAACACAGCCACAGGCCTGGGCGATCGCACGCAGTTCGAAAAGGCAGCGAGCACTTCTGGCACCGATTCTTCCAATAACAAGACGGTGTCCATCTCGACATCAGATGGTAGTGGCACTGCGCTCTCGTTCGGTAATTTGACTGTTGATTATCTGAATGCCTCCACCATGACACGAGCCGAACTAGGGAAACAGCTCTCATCTGCCAGCAGCGAGGACATCATCATCTATTTAGATGCAAACACTGATGCTGCAGGCAATGCCTATAATGCCAGCCAAACGGCCTATTTCGTATCTGCGGCTGCTACTCAGCCAGTATATGCGGTCGGCTTCGGTGGAGTGGGTGAGGGCTTCATCGCGTCTACGATCGTTGATTATGAGAAGGCTGGCGAGCGGGCTGGCGAAATCGTTGTCATGATCTTGAATGGCACACGCCCTGCCGATATCCCTGTCGAGACTTTCACGAGTGAAGGCATGGTCTTCGATGAGCAAGCGCTTTCGAATGCGGGTATTTCGACCTCCGTCCTTCCCTCAGGCGCTACGCTCATCAATCAGGCAGGTCAAGCGAGCACCAACAAGATGAGCGTGCTTGATTCTCTGCGCTCGATATTCCTGCCCATTTCACTGCTCGTTTTGGGCATTGCGTGCATCGCAGCTTTCGTTTTCTTAGGATATCGACGAACTGCCAATGAAGTGGCAGAAGTTGTTGCACAGCGTAACACGCTCGAGAGACGATTCTACACCGATAGTCTTACCGATATGCCGAACATGCAGTGGCTCACTGCCTATGCTGCAAGCGATGCCTCTAAGCGTGTGCGTTCGGTCCTTGAGGTGGCGCTGCTCGATCTGGACGATCTCGATAAGCTGCATGGTGTTGAAACTGCCGATGTGGTCGTGAAGACCCTGGCCAAGCGCCTCAATGGCATCGATAGCATTTTCCTGGTGCGCCCGAACCGGAGCGATTTCTTGCTTGGGTTCGATGTCGATCTGCAACGCGGCTCTGCGCCACTTGATGAAGTGGAACGCGTGCTGCGTGCGCCTGTTAAGGTAGGGGAGAGTGCGATTGCGGTGAGCCCTTGTATCGGTGTGCTTAATCGTGAACGTGGTATGTCTATCGAGGAGATGGTGGCTGGTGTCGATCTGGCGATCCGCCAGGCTGAGCCCACCGGCGCGGGTGGTGAAGTGGTCTTCTATGAAAATGACATGCGCGTAGCTGAGGAGCACAAGTACGATATTTCCTCGCTGCTGAAAAAAGCGATTGCAAACGACGATCTGAGTGTGCTCTATCAGCCGCAGATCGAGCTTGCTACCAATGAAGTAGTGGGTTACGAGGCGCTGGTGCGTTTGCGCGGCGACAAATATCCGCCTGAGCAGTTCATTCCCATTGCAGAGGCGAACGGCCAGATCGTTGAGCTCGATCGTATGGTCGCACGCAAAGTGGTGCAACAGCTTGCAACTTGGAAGAAGCGCAAGCAGCGTATTCGCCCGGTTTCGATCAACTTCTCCTATGGGCAGCTATGCGATGAAGACTTTGTGTCTTACCTCACAACGCTGCTTGAGGAATATGGTGTAGCACGCAAGTTGCTCCGCGTTGATATAAAGGAAAGTCTTTTCGTGAACGATATGGCAAAAGCCAGGAGTTTCGTTGATGAGCTCTATAAGGCGGGCTTTGGCATTGCGATCGATGGGTTCGGCGCAGGCTACACGTCAGTTCCCCGGGTGATGCATATTCCGGTGGATGCCGTAAAGCTCGATCGTTCGCTTACTGAAGGGCTGTTAGCGCACGCATCTGATGACGCTGCCACGCCAGCTAGTGCTGAATCAGCAGCCGATGCGGCCGCTGTAGCTTCCTCGGATTCTTCTGCAAGCGATGCCGCTTCAGCCTCCAATACTGACTCTGCGGCGGCTGCTAACGCTGCAGACGAGGCGATCACCAGTCTGATCGATCTGGTGCACGAGGCTGGCAAGATCGTAGTGGTCGAAGGCGTCGAAACACTGCAGCAGCTGGAGGTATGTCGCAACAAGGGCTGCGATGTGGTACAAGGCTTCTTCTTCTCCGAGCCGCTCTTACCCGAGAGCGTGCTACGGTATAAACCGCAAAAGATTTCACTCTAGCTGGTATTTCTTCTCCCTGCGTTTCTTGCGAGGGCAAGAAGAGATTTTATATAATCAGAGGGTTCGAAGTAGCTCGAAAATAACCCGCAAGTATTGGGATACGAAGGAGCGGAACGATGCAAGCTCAGATCCAACAAGGTAACAAGATTCCATCCACAAGAAGCACCTCGATTGGTAAGCGAGTCGCCAGCGCATTCTTTGCGGTGCTGTTGGCGTTCTTCCTCGTTCCGACACCCGCGTTCCAGATTGCTCCAGCCTATGCCGATGAATTAGGCGAAGCGGTGAGTGCTGGACTCATGGAAAGCGCGCAACCTGCTGATAGTCCAGCAACTTCGAAAGCGGACACGTCAACTGAGACTGTCACACAAGATAAGGCGGATCCCGCTCCCGATACGAAGGATACCGACAAGGGCGATGCCCTCATGGGCCTCGATCCGCAAACTCCAGCAGTTCCAGCAGCTCCCGAAGCGAGCACTTCCGATAAGGCATCCGAAGTGGCTCCTGAAACCGATGCTGCAAGTACTCCTGATGTGGATGCCAGCGTTCAGGATGATGCTGCCGACGTGGCCACTGAAGACGAGACCGAAACTCCTGCAGATACTGAAATTAGCGCTCAAGACGACGTAGGCGTGGGAATCAACGTTCAAGGAACCATCAGGTTCTTTGGTACGACAGGTCCGGACCCCAATGATCCTAGCTATAACAAATATGATAATACGTTCGATTGTCGTAGCACGAACAAGGTGTGCATCGATCGCAGTGCGTTCAACGGTTATTCGTATGCTTCTTTGCAGGTTGAGCCGAGGTGGGGTGCAGGCCAGGAAGCCGCGCGCGAGGCTTGGGAGAAGATTCCCGCGAGTGAAAAGTACACGCCTGAGCATCTGCACATCGGTTTCGAGGGCGAAAATAGCATTGTAAGAGTTGTAAACGGGAGCTTCACCTACGAGGATGATCTAGCTAACCCATACGCTAATCGCGTGAACCTGGTGTTCGATGCTACGAATGGCGTAGGCCAAGGTGTAGCTACCATGTATGTGGATTATCATTTCACGGATGAGGCAACGTCGGCAACCTATGAGGCTCACATGAGCATGCCGGTGTATATACAAGACTCGCCGAACACGGTGACGGGGATCACAGTGCCTTCGAGTAAGGTTACTACCTGGATCGATGATACGTTTTCCAGCGAAACGGAAAAATATGGCTACTATTATCAATACGACGGCGGCAATTCCTCTCATAAGAGCCAAGAGTTCACGGTAAGCGTTATAACCGATAACGGCAATCCTGCTGGATATTGTTTCAGTGATCTGTTCGACATTTCCATTGAAGATGAAAGTGTCATAACAATGGTGTCCGACACGATGTGGGACGATCAAGACCAGGGTTATACGAATGGCCCCGATGCGCTTACCTACGGCTTGCAATTCCGTGCAGCTAAGGCGGGCACGACCAATGTCACGATTAAAGCTAGAACAGCAGACCCCGTGGTAAGTACCACGTTCGCGGTAGAGGTGCGCACCGATCATCCTGAAGCGAATGTGCCCGCATCTTTCGACATGACCATGGATGAGCCGCAGCGAATCTATGTGGAGGATGAGGCCTCGAGTAGCGATGCTTCACCTATCACGGTGCCCGTGCGCGGCGAAGAGCTCGGCTGGCATTATTCCTCCGCCAAGCCTTTCATAACCAGCATCACTTCTTCGGATGAAAACGTGCTCTCGGTTCAGCGCATCACAAGCCCTTCCTATTGGGTTTCGTTTGCCCCATTCGAGCTTGTTCCCGTTTCGGTAGGAACGACAACGCTCACGGTCGCGGATTGCTACGGCAAGACCTACACCTCAACGGTCACCGTGAATCCCAGCAGCAGTGTAGACCCTGGGGTAACGGTGAACTCGGTCGGGCTCGTACGTTATGAGGATTGGGAAAGCGTGTCTAAGGGCACGGTCACGATGAACATCGGCGACCCGGATGGCGTGAAGCTCGCAGCTGATATCGACGCGAATGGTGCTGTGAATACCAACTGGACTTCCTCGAACCCCGAGATCGCCGAAGTAGTTGTCACGCAAGATGCGAATGGCGATGAGATCTGCCAGGTGAAGCCTGTACGCGCTTCCTATGACGAGCAAAACAAGACCACCGCCGACTGCCGTATTACCGTTACCGTGAATGGCTCGGTATCGGATTACTGCAATATCAAGGTCGAGCCCGTTGAGGACTTGTGTGGTGCAGACCCGTCTTCACCGCTTGGTGCAGCTACGGTCTCTGTCTCGAAGGCGATGCCTGCCAATGTGCTACAAGAGCTGCAAAGTGTGTCACTGGCAATCTCATCTATTCCAACGGGCAACCAGCCAGGGGTCGATAGCGCCACCTCTGCGTTTGAGAAGGACGGTGCGAAACTCGCTGGTGTCTTCGATATCCATTTCATAAACAAGACTGATGGCACTGAACATGCCTGGAATCAGCCGTCGTATCCCATTACGGTGAAGGTTCCCATGACCGACAGCATGAAAGAGCTGCACAAGTTCGGTACGCTTTCGTTCTATCACGTTGATCCGGTAACGGGCGATCGCACGAAGATGCCCACGTGGGTCGATGCCAACGAAGAGTTCGTTTGTTTCGAGACCACGCACTTCAGCTCGTTCATACTGGTTGCCGAGCCTGCGGCGCAAGACGATGATCCAACGACGACTCCGGACCCCGACGATCCTAATGACAATAACGGCGGCAGCACCAATCCTGGCGATGAGACCGGTAAGGGCGACTCTGGTAATACCGATAAGGACAATTCAGACAAGACTGATTCCGATAAGGCCGATAACACCGATAAGCCGAGCGATAAGGGCTCAAAGGATGAAAAGACCACAAGCGATGAAGATGGTTCTGGCACCACGCTTCCTAAGACAGGCGATGAAGACAACGCGCTGCTCGTTATAGCGCTCGTGGCTGCAGCTGCTTCTCTGGTGTTCTTTGTTCTCTCTCGTCCTCGCAAGGCTTATTGCGATGCTGAGCTTGAGCAAGATGGTGCCTTCGCTCGTCCGCAGCAAGGCTTTTTGCCTTGCCAGGAGCAGCGCACCTCTCGTACGCGTGCATCAAAACCTCCCTTACGGAGTTTTCATCCACGCGCTTAGAGGCTCTCAGAGGCTCAAGCAGAGGTAATCAACTAGGTTGTTGATGTACTAAAGGTTTTCGGCGTGCTGAGAGGCTCTCAGAGGCTTCGAAAACAATAGGGATGTGGTTACACTCGCTGCCGCAAGGCTTTCTGTTGCGCAATGAAACGTTCAAATGAGGGCTTGAGAGTCCGCGGCCAGATGTTTCATGGGCGTTTGTATCTCGGAAGCTCTTCTGAGGCCTGAGAAACGCTCTCCTTAAGGGATTCAGAACCTGAATATCGATTCGTTGTGTTTAAGCAAGGCTCACTTCACTGTTTGAAGTGAGCCTTGCTGTATCGAGCGATGACCCATCCTGCCTTTCTTGGTTTACTCGGCATCCATGAGTGTTGCTCTTTCTTTCTGGGCGGAGAATGAATCGATCATGCAGCGCCAAAAACGAGGGCGAATAAGGGGGGTGCTAGCATCTTGAAACAGAGGTGCTAGCATCTTTTTCCACAAGATCCGCGAGGGACTCTCTTCGTCTGAATACACGATCGCCGCAAAGCATAGTTTTCCACATTTTTGAGAGGCAAAAGATCGCGAAGGATCGTCTTGGATGCGCGCCTGTTTCCAATCTGGGGCAGAGGAGTCCATGATCGCGCATTTGCTGAGAAAATAATTGCCGTTCCAGCGAATGTGGAAAACCTAAATTCTTTATCGCAGGCAAGCCTTTCTGAAGCGTTTCATTTGTCGCCAAAAAAACCTTCAAAATGTCCCGAGATGTAGGAGGATTCGTACGCTCCGCTCCGACTCTTTATGCGCAGCTGTTTCGCTGGCTTGCTGGGGTCTCATTCTTTACGGTATCTATGCTCGTTTTGGACAAGAAAAGAGCCGGTCGTGCAGCCCTGAAAAGTTTGTGCAGATGTCTGCGATATTAATCTCGTTTTTCGTGTCTCAACTCCCACAATGCGATTTCATCTTCATAACGCTATGACATCGCTATGGGCAAATCGCGAAAAAGATGGTAGAATAAGGCGCTTGCATTTTGCGCGCGCTCAAACGCTTTTGTACAAAAGAGGCGGCAAGGCGTAAAAAGTGCAGTTGATAATGGTAATTTTCGTGTGAAGAAAGGAGAGAGCCATGAAAAAAATTAGCAAGGCGAAAAACAGCTTCGTCGCCCGTGCAATTGTTGTGGCTGTTTCTTTATTCTTAGTTGCCTTCTCGCTCAGCGCTCCAGGCGTTGCGTTCGCAGAAGATGTCGAGGTTCAATCGAACGAGCCTACGCAAACCGTTATCGACCAACCCGCTGTGGTGGCAGAAGCTACCCCTGCGGTTGAAGCTGTTTCTGTTCCGAGCGATCCCGCTCAAGTCTCGGGTGTTGAAGCTGTCCCCGGAAATTCTAGTACTCAAAAATCTGAAGGCGCATCTTCCGCGCTCGATACTAATAAAAATACGAATGTGGAAAACTCTGCCAGCAATCCTGCGGCATCGAGCGATTCTAACGCAACCGAGTTTTCCACAACGCAGGTAGAAGAGAAAGCTACGATCAAGCCCGCGGCCGATTCTCCCCATCGCGTTAATCTTTCTTTCAAGATTCTCTATCAAGGACAAGAATTCACCGATGGATATGAGATCGGTCATAGCGACTCCGTGTCCTTCGTTTGCACCATGGGCGATTCTCATGCTAGCACTGCTGCTAGCCATATGATCAGCATGGGCGATGTTCTGATTGAACGTGATGCTTTGTTGACGTTCCTGAGGAATGGCTACGAGATCCGTGGTTGGACCAAGAGTCTGAATCTTGGTGCGGAGGTATACGGCTTCGATCGTGATGGCATAGAATGCATGGATGGTGAAACCATCTATATCGTGGCAACGTACGGTCCGGCAGCAAACCAATTCACCGTTAATTTCGATGCAATGGGCGGTTCGAACGCACCTGAGTCCCTCACTGAGGTCAGCACGGAAAACGAATATACGTTTACCATCTCTGATGCGGTGCCTACGCGTGAGGGTTATAACTTTGTAGGCTGGAGCACGAATTCAAGCCTGCTGCCTCCTTATCTCAAGGCAGGCGATACGGTCACCGTCTCTGAAAACGATTCCTATGCGATCACGCTCTACGCGGTTTGGGAGATTGCAAATAAAGTTGAGCTCGTTTACGCGGTCGACAATGTCCCGTATGGTGATCCTGAAGTTTTCGCAGAAAACACCAGCGCCATTGTTAAGGGCTGCGACTTCGTCAAGGAAGGCTACAAATTCATCGGCTGGAGTCGCTATCCGATGGATGATGTTGCTTCTTATAAAGAAGGCGACTCCATCATCATGGATGACAATATATGGCTTTACGCGGTTTGGGTAAGAACCTACACGGTCACCTATACCGATGGTCAGGGTGGAACGGTCTTTGAAAACCAGGTCATCTCTGGCGTGGAAAGTGGCACGGGCACGCCAACATTCCCCGTTTCAAGGCCTTCCAGCATCGTGATCGATGGCAATACGCACGTCTTCAGCGGTTGGGATAACAACGCCGAGGTCGTGCTCGGGGATATGATCATCAACGCCATTTGGAAGTTGGATTCGAACGGCAATGGTGTAGCCGACGAAGATGAAGCCAAATTCAGCGTTACCTATACCGATGGTGTTGGTGGCACGGCGTTCGGCGATTATGTCATCTCGAACCTTCTCGTAAACACCGCCACGCCGCTCTATAGAGCACCAGAGCGCGCGGGCTATATCTTCCAAGGCTGGTCTCCTGCGGTAGCCGATATTATCACCGGCAACGCGATCTACACCGCAATCTGGGCTGAGGACAAGAACAATAACAACATTCCCGATAGTGAAGAAGAAACCTACACCATCATCTTTATTAATGATGTAACAGGTGCAACGCTTCAAACCACTCCAGGTGTTCTGGGTGGGCTTGATACGCCTCAGTTCGCAGGTCCCGCTCCGACCATGACGGGTTATGTTTTTGTTGGTTGGTCGCCAGCGCTTGCGCAGACGGTCGACCCGGCTGCTGCAGATGAGTTCGGTAACATCTACTACATGGCTCGTTGGGAAGTCGATGCGAACAACAATGGCATCGCGGATGTTGATGAGGCTCGATACTCTGTTATCTATTCCGATGGAGCGAATGGTTCGGTCTTTGCTGACCAGATTACTACGGGGCTGCTGAGTGGTCTTGCTACGCCGCAGTTCACGGGCGAAACACCAGTTCGTTCAGGTTATATTTTCGCAGGTTGGTCATCCAGCCCTGCTGGAACGGTCGATCCAACTGCTGCCGATAGTCTCGGACGCATCATCTACACCGCGCTTTGGGCGGCAGATGTGAACGACAATGGCGTTGCCGATAGCGAAGAGCCAACCTACACCATCACCTATACCGATGGTGCGAATGGCGCAGCTTTTGCCGATCAAGTTACCTCGGGCTTGCTGGGTGGTGTTGCTACACCGCAGTTCTCAGGCACGCCTACTCGTACCGGCTATAAGTTCGTTGGTTGGTCCACCGAGCCCGCTTCTACGGTTTCGGGCGATGTTGTTTACACAGCGCTGTGGGAAGCAGTAGAGCCCGACCCAACGCCGGGCACCGATGACCCAACGCCGACCCCTGGTCCCGACGATCCCGCTCCGACTCCGGGCGACGACGATGACAACACGGGTGGCAATGGTTCAGCCACCACGCCAGGCACTAACGAGCCCGGCAACGTTACGCCTAACCCTGGTCCCGCAAACGGCACCACCACTCCTGGTGAAACCACCATTGCCGATGATGAGACTCCTCTCGCAGGCGGCGCAGGTGAGACTGAAGATGACCCCGCAGAGGGCGATGTGGCAGACGATGCAGCGGTAGCTGATGAAGCCGCTGGTGCGATCGACGAAGCTGCAGGCACCGAGATTCTCGATGATGAGAACCCGCTGGCAGCAGCTGATCATTCCAGCTCTTGGCTCAGCTGGCTGCTCACCATTGGCCTGCTGCTCGTGGTTTGCTTCGGGATCTTCTTCCTCATTCGTCGCAGGAAGAATACGCGTGAGCAAAATCAATAATCGCTCATAGAGCGCACGAGCGCTAAATCGCATACGAACAAGATAAAGGGCACCATGTGGTGCCCTTTCTCATACCCCATTCATTCGTGATGATAGTTTGGAGGTTTTACGTTGCGGCTCACGTGTTTGCTGTGCACCTGATAGGCTTGCCCTATGACTAAAACGCAAAACTCACTCTTAAACACACCACTGCGTTCGCCGGTCACCTTCCTCGGGGCACCTAGAAACCCAGTACCCGAGCAGGAGATCCCGCCTCTGCCGACACCACGCGTTTCCCTAGGGTCTCAGCGCCTTGGGATGAAAACGACCCCTCTCGGGCGTTCTCCGCTGCTTGCGCTGCCGGCGCAGCCGCGCGAGAAACAACCACTTCAACGCGTAGATCTGCAAAAGCAATCGGTTGGTTTGCAAACGCTTTCTCTAGCCCCGATGGAGCTTTCTGCCACACCCATGCTTACGCAGAAATTGAAGCCCATGAAGCCTTCTTCACCTCGTGTTTCGCGTGAAACAACAGCTAAATCGAAGCAAAGCATCAACGATCGTACGCAAGCACCGGCTGCTCAAGGGATGTCTGTTGCATACCTGGAATATCCTTCCCGAACAATAGGCAGAACGCAGTCGCAGCCAGTTGCTCAGGAGGCACCTATTGCGCATCTGCAGCCTTCAGGTTCTTCTATGCCGCTCGTTTCCGAGCGTCGCCTTCCGCTTTTGGGGCAGTACATCGAACTTCATCCGATCGCGGCTGTGCAGCATCCTGTTGCGCGCCGCAAATCCCGCCTGAAGCGCAAATAGACCACCTATACAGGACCACCGCCAATACAGGCGGCGGAACTGATAGGCAACCGCATCCAAAATAAATGCGGCGTTAGCTAGGTGGCACCCTAGCTTGAAACCTCAAGACGCATCCTACCTCCATTTTAGATAGAAGTCAAAACAAAGAGATGCCACTTATATCGCTCTAAATTTAGTGCTCATCTGCATATTTCAAATTTCTGTAAGCTCACGTACGAAATAACGCGAGCTCTTCTTCAACTTTTCATAAAGTCTTTCTGAAATCATCGACTCAAAGATGTTTTAGAAGGAGCGATTATATGTGCGCAATGCCTTTGTTGACGCGTGAATCTACCCATGAGATAATCGCACTACATCGTAGTGCGATTGAAAACTCGAATGAGGTGGGCATCATGGCTATGGTTTCAACAGCGATCCGTTTTTCCCCCGAAGAACGCGATTGGATACAGGCGTATGCCGACTTTATGGGGAAGAGCTTTTCGGAGGTTGTACGCGAGGCAGCTTTAGAGTACGTCGAGGATGCTGCAGATCTGCTTGCGTTTCAAGAGGCTATAGCAGAAGACGACGGCACATGGTACACAACAGAAGAGGTCAAGCGTATGGCCATGATGGCTGAATGAGCTGGCGTGTACGTTGGACCAAGCCAGCTCAAAAGGGTCTGCGCAATATTCCGCAGAAACAGCGTGCAATGCTCTTGTCTTGGGTGGAGAAGAACCTGGATGATTGCATCGATCCTCGCGCAATACAAGGAGGAAAGCCGATTCAAGGATCGGATAACGGATGGCGTTGGCGAGTTGGCTCGTATAGAATCCTTGGACAGATTCTTGATGACGAAATCGTGATCAATATCGTACGAGTTGGCCATCGGCAAGGGGTATATGGCAACTTACCCAAATTATAAGCATGTGATTTTGCAAAACTAAAGCCACGGCGCTGATCCTTCAGTACCGTGGCTTTCAAATATGTGCACCATTGTATTGCTCGAACTATGCGGTTGCCTGCATCAGGGCAACAAAACGCAGGGGAGCATTGCCTTCGTTCGCGATCCCGTGAGTCTCTCCATCGTTGCAAAACAGGACATCACCTGCTTGAACAGGATAAGTTTCATCGCCATCGGTGTAGGTGCCAGTGCCTTCGTAGATGTAGTACATTTCATTGTCGCCTGAGTGCGTGTGCACGCCGATCGAGCAGCCTGGTTCAAGCGTGATGCTCGATACATAGGTAAGTTCGCCGTGGATCTGATCTTCAGTCAAGAGCAGATCGCGATACATGTGACCTTCGCCGTTTTGCACGTGTTCTGCGCGTGCTACATCTCGATTCCTTGATAGCGACATAGTGATCCCCTTCCGCATATGGTGACAAACGACTGGGTAGTTTGTCACCTTTTTTCTTGTGTTCTTTAGTGTACGCGTCTTGTTCATATATCTGCTCGAGAACTTGGCTCCGTGTTGGGTGTTGGGGGTCGGGTAATTTGACACATCTTAGATGTGTCAAATTACCCGACCCCCAACACCTTTGCTGTTCTTTGCTTCTCCACAACGACCTGTGCATTTCAGAAAAACGTGAGGTTGTGCGCCTGAAAACATCAAATAAAGTTCAATTTTTCTTAAGATTCGTTTGTCATCCTGAAGCAAAAGCTTTGAAATGGGCCTAATGAAAACTCTTAATAATTGTTAAGAAATATCTTTACTAAACCCTTAATAGTTATTAAGATTAACGAAAGGAACAAGGATGACAAAGCGCAGAGTTCTTGTAAAACAGCTTCTTGCTGCTGGTTTCGTTTATGAAAAGGGAAGCAATCACGACAAGTATGTCAAAGGGAGTGTGACCGTCACGGTTGGGCGTCATCGCGAAATCTCTGATGAGATGGCCAAGGTGATTCTTCGTCAAGCAGGTTTGCGTTGACGGATGCACACGAGGAAAGGTTGTTGCTATGTTGGTAGTAAGAGAATTTGAATTTTTTGAAAGTGAAAATTGCATCGTTGTTTTTCCTTGCGAAGGCTTAGGTGCTACTCAGGGTGAAGACTTACAGGATGCGATCGAATTTGCAGCTGATTGGCTTTATTGGACGGTCATCTATGACATGATTAACGAAAAGCCGATCGAGAAGTTCGAGCTGGGACATGAGCCACAGCATGGAGGCATCGTTATTCCGGTCGCCGTTGATTGCAGTCTTGCGCGCGTTGAAGCATTCACCGCTGCAGAAACAGCTCGTATTTTGGGTGTGAGTCCCGCTCGGGTAACACAAATGTGCGAATCGGGGCAGCTTACTTCTTGGAAAGAAGGATCACGCCGCATGGTTTTGAAAGAATCGGTAGACAATCGTTTGATAGAGCAGCCTGGTCCTGGCAGACCTAAGTACGATGAGGACGAAGTGATCGATATGTCGCCCGCTGAGTACACGAAGTTCGTTCAGGATTTCTATGATGCCCGTATGCGCGAGCTTGCAGCCGAAGAAGACATTTCCGTGGTGAAGAAGAGCAAGACGCCTCGCAAAAAGAATCAATCCTTCAGGCAGGCTCCCGTCGATGCGGTCAAACAGGAGTTGGAATCCCCGCAAGTCTCGCTTGCTTAGCAAATCATGTGTCAGGGGTCGTGTAATTCGGCACGCCTCTTAACGCATTTGCTTCTTCGCAACGAACTGCGCATTTCAGAAAAACGTGAGTTCGCGCGCCAGAAAACTTCAAATAAAGTTCAACTTTCTGTGAGCTTTCCTGTGGACAATGGTTCTATGGGATGCATCACACACAAATCGAGGGTGGAATGAGCTTGAAAGGTGCTCTCGTCGCACGAGAGCACCCTGTGCTCGATAGGTTAGCTTCGGGACTGAATGTTGCCAAAGAAGGCTTAGAAGAGCTTCTCTGGCCCACACGGTGCGTGCTTTGCGATGTTCCTGGCACGCTTCTGTGCGAAGACTGCCGTCTCGAGATCCCCTATATCGATGCGCTCCATGCTTGTCCGTATTGCGGTCAGGCCTACGGGAAGCTTGCCTGTGTCGATTGCAACTCCTTCATGGTTGCACATCGCCAGCTTACGCCTGATCAGCGCTCACGCACGTACGGTGATCAGGGATTACCGCGCGAAGGAGGCGTTTCGCCACGGGGTAGTGAATATGCTACCGAAGCTCAGGGAGCGTGTATGACAGATGGGCCACAGCGGGCTCTCGACAAGGTTGTTTCGGTGTTCTCCTTCGTCGATCCGTGCCGCAAGCTCATCACGGTCTACAAGGACAAAAAGGAGCTGCGGCTAGCAGAGGTGCTCGCAGAGGTGCTTGCGAACTATATCGATCCTTCGTGGGTCATGCCTGGAGAAACCGCACTTGTGGCAATCCCTGCGCGCAAGCAGGCACTTCGCGAGCGCGGGTTTGATCATATGAAAGAAGTGGGTATACGCCTGTCGAAACGCTGCGGCTTGCCGCTTCTCGATATATTGCGTACGGTCGATCGCTGCGATCAGCGTGGGCTTTCTGCTTCGAGCCGCCAGCAGAACATGAAGGATTCGTTCGCATTCAACCCGCAGGGCTTGCTGTGCACAGCGGGGGTGATACCCGAGCGGGTAATCCTCGTAGATGATGTGCTCACTACGGGTGCAACGCTCATGGCAGCTGCACGCGTGCTCAAAGAGGCAGGCATCGAGCAGGTATTCGGCCTTACCGTGGCACGGTTGCCTTGAGGCAGGGCGAGCGCGAAGGCAGTCTGGATCCTGACAGAAAGCGAAGAAGCCAGCTTTCAAGCTGGCTTCGATCAAGTCTAGGGGTTGTGCAGGGGCGAGAGCCCGTGCGCGCCTAGATGCGCTCCGCGTTATCGCGTGCTTTGTTGAACTCTTCCACGTCCACCGAAATGCTGTGCTGGATGGGCTTCCATGCCGCTTTCTTGAACAGTGCCACCAGCGCGATGGGGATGTAGGTGAGCATGAAGAACGGGAACGTGAAGAGGTACTTTATCTTCTTTGCTGTGGTGGAACGGATGTTGTCCCACTCGGTGAAGGTGGTCAGTGCTCCGAACATGAACATGAACAGCGTGTAGTTGAACAAGCAGAAGAAGATCGAGGAGAGCGACGAGGTTAACATGACGCCCGTGGACATGAGTCCTGCGCTGCCCAGGATGAGGATGATCGTGTTGAAGATGATGGTGATCACGGAAAGCAACATGCCGGGAGCGATGGTCATGAGCATGTCGTAACAGGCGAAGCGATGCCCCTTGGGGTTGGTGAACACGCCTTTCACCAGGCTGAGCCCGTACTTGCCGAACACCTGGTAGAAGCCCTTTGCCCAGCGGAAACGCTGGTTCCACGAATCGCGGAATGTGATGGGCTGTTCGTCGTAGAGCATGGCGGTGGGGCAGTAAGCGATGCGCTCACCATGCAAGATGCTGTAGGTGGAGAACTCGATGTCTTCGGTGAGCAGGTGGAACTTCCAGCCGCCCATCTTCTCGATGATCTTGGCGCTCACGAAAAAGCCCGTGCCCGAAACCGCGCAGCTGGTGTTCAGCGTAAGGCGCGCTTGGCTCAGGTACTTCGCTTCACGCAAGAACCACACGCCATAGCCAGCCGAGATCCAGTTCGAACCGAAATTCTTCGAGTTGCGGTAGCTCGTGGAAGCAATGGCACCACCATCGAAGACCTTGTTCATCTCGCGGAAGTAGTTCACGTCGAGCACGTTGTCGGCATCGAAGACGAAGTAAGCCTCGTATTCGTTTTCAGAATAGTGCTCGCGGATGCAGGTCACGCCATAGTCGAGTGCGTAGCCCTTGCCGATCTGCTCGGTGTTGAAGCGGGGGAATACGATCGCGCCAGCTTCTTGGGCGATGGCAGCGGTGTTGTCGGTGCAGTTGTCTGCGATTACGAAGATGTCGATAAGTTCTTGCGGGTAATTCTGCACGCGGATGCTGTGGATAAGGTCGCCGATAACAGCGTTTTCGTTACGAGCTGCGATGAGCACGGCATAGCGGTGGTTTTTCTTCGCGGTTTGCTTCGGTGCTTTGCGCGTGAGTACGACAAGAACGTAAAAGAGCTGATAGGCATAGCAAAACGTGAAGGTGATGAAAACACAGATATTGAATATATCCACGAACGAGAGCGTGGATAGTATATCGTCGAACAACCTGGCTCCTTACCCCGGCCAATACGTAGCTCGCGCGGTGGTGCAAATTGAAAAGGAAGATTTGCGTTCTACATGCGTGAGCAGGGGTGCTGCATTGAAAGTTTTGCGTGCTATATGTGAGAGATATGTGAACAGCACCGTGGTTGAACTAATTATAGGCTTTTGCAACCCCTTGTGCCGATCCTTACGCTTTCGTCATATAAATTTAAGGTGAGGGGTGCATTACTGATATACTAAGGGGGTTTCTTTTAGGTCTGTAGTTGCGGACATGCAGCGCTTTCGAGTGCAGCATTCCAAGTCCATGGCAGATGCGGTCGAAAGGATCCACGTAAGTTCAGTGATCGCTCGCGTGTTATTCCTGCTAGCCTTGTGCTTTTGCAGGTTTGGCGAAGAGCTCATCATTGAATGAGCACGGCGCATTCTAGGTGTAAGTCGTACCGTCGGTGAAGCGGCATAGGGCTGCTCTGGCGAGCGGATGGCGTCGCTGCAATACTCGTGCGCGCACGGTCTACAGCGGCTAAGTCCCCGTATGCAGGTGTGGGGTCGAAAACTAGGTCAGCTAAAAGAACCCTGAGAGCGTTTGTGCAAGGAAAAGCACCCTTTTTCAGGGGAACAGAGGCTTTTGCTCGTTTGTATTACACGGTGAACACAAACGAGCATTCAAAGCAGATCTTGAACAAGACCAAGAGGTTAACAAGAGAGGCTATACATGAAGAAAGCATCAAGCGTAAAAACCATCGTAGAGAGTCAAGCTGCAAGTGCGTCTGCTGCAGCATCTTCCCCGACGAGCAAGTCTTCTGCGCTTCGCGCATTGGCTGCGGCATTGGCCGCGCTTGTCTTAGCGTTGTGCGTAGGATTTATGAGTGGGTGTTCAAGCAATTCTTACACGCCTGAGCCTTCTGAGCAGAAGATCGACAACTCGTTGTTGCATACGCCGGGCACGCTGCGTGTTGGTGTGGATGCTTCGAATGCGCCTTATGCAGCACAATCGCAAGGATCTATTGTGGGTATCGATGTCGATACAGCAGCAGCGCTTGCTGATGAACTGGGTTTGAAGCTTGAGCTCGTTGATGTGGGAACGAATGCTGAAGGCGCTTTCACCTCCGATAATGTTGATATTGTTATGGGTGTTGGCTCCGATGCGAAGAACTGTTGGGTCTCCGAGCCCTATCTCTCTTCTTCGGTCGTTTTGTTCGCCGCTGAAGAAGGCACGCGTGTTCCGCTGCCCACTGATGTGTTCGTGGTTGCTGCGCAGGCTTCTTCTATGAGTGCGGTCGAGGTTACGAATCGTCTCGGCCAGGATCACCTCGATGCCACTTCCGATATTCAAACGGCTTTCGACAAGCTCAAAAGCGGTTCGGCGAAGTATGTGGCTACCGATAGCACAATTGGTTCCTATGTAGCACACTCGAACAACCAGGCTATCTATCCTATTGCACTGCTTGCTGAAGAAACGAAGTACTGCATTGGCGCACCTATCACTGCTTCCGGTCTTCAAGATGCGGTGAGTGAAGCTTTGAAAAAGCTCTCTGATGGTGGAGTGTTGAAACTCATCGATCAGAAGTGGTTGGGAGAGCAGATGAATCTTTCAAGCCTTACCGTCATCGAGCCCATTCCTGAGCCCGAGCCCGAACCTGCCGAAGGCGAAGATACTGCTACAACAAACGAAGACTCTAACGACTAAGTTTTCTTTCTATGTGCCTGACATAGCCATGCCTACTGAACAGGGAGCCATCACGCTCCCTGTTTTTGCGTGTGCGTATTGGTGCAGTTTAGAAAAGTTGTGAATTTGTTTGCTCGACATAGGCATTCCATATTCCTCTAGTAACGTTTGCAAAGTAACTATTCCCGAGATAAAAAAAGGGGGTTTCTGCAGACTATGTCAGACACACCTCAACCATCCCAATCTCAACCTCAGCCGCCGCAAGGCGCTCCGGTCAATGCCGCTCCCGCGCCGGCACCTGCTCCTGCGCAGCCTGCAGCCCCAAAGCCTAAGAAGAATCGCAAAGGTGTGAAAACGTTCTTCATCGCATTCGCTGGTGCAGCTGTTGCATGCGTGCTTGCCTTGGGTATTTTCGTTGCAGTCAATCCTTCGAATAGTGGCTATACCATCAAAGAGACCAACTCTGGCATCACGATAGATGTTGATACCGACGATATGTCGCTTGCTGAAGCGGTAGCAGCTAAAACGCTGCCTTCTGTGGTGAACATCAATGTGTATGCCAATACAAGTCAGCAAAGCATGTCGCCGTTCGGTATGTTGGGCGGCCAGTCTGCTACGCAGGAGCTACAGCAGACTTCGCTCGGTTCAGGTGTCGTGCTCACAGCAGATGGCTACATCCTTACGAATAACCACGTGGTCGATGGCGCCGATGCACTCGAGGTCGTCGCTGAAGGCGAAACCTACAAGGCTAAGCTGGTCGGCACCGACCCTTCGAGCGACCTAGCTGTTATCAAGGTGGATGGCGCAACCTTGAAGCCTATCGAGATCGGTAACTCTTCTGATCTTAAGGTGGGCGAGTGGGTCATGGCTGCTGGCAGTCCGTTCGGCATGGAACAGTCTGTGTCTACGGGTATCGTTTCCGCGGTGAACCGTTCTTATGCTGATTCTGAGTCTGGCGCAATCTATACCAACATGATCCAGACCGATGCAGCCATCAATTCGGGCAATTCCGGTGGCGCACTCGTGGATGCTGAAGGCAAGCTCATCGGTATCAACACCCTCATCATGTCCACCAGCGGCACGAGCTCTGGTGTGGGTTTTGCGATCCCAGTCGATTATGCGTTCGGCATCGCTGAGCAGCTCATTCAGGGCAAAACACCCTCTCACGCGCAGTTGGGTGTTTCATTGATCACCGTGAACAACGAGCTTGCACAGCGCTTTGGCATTCAAGCTACCGAAGGTGCTTACATTAACTCGCTTACTGCCGGGGGTGCCGCCGCCAAAGCGGGCCTGCAGGAAGGCGATGTGATTCTGAAGGTGGATGGCGAATCGATCACAAGCTCTTCCGATCTGGTGCTTGCGATTCGCTCACATAGCCCTAACGATGAGGTGGATGTAACCTACTTGCGCGATGGCAAGGAGGAAACGACGAAAGTAAAACTTGGTGCCGATACGCAATAGTACTCGCGCTATCGTTATCGCTTGAGCAACGTGTGGCTCAAGCGCACCTGCTCATCAACCCACTTCGTGGTCATTCCCGTTTGTGAGGAACGGATGAGAAAGAAAGCGGTCTGCCTGGCAGGCCGCTTTCGCTTTGCTTGCGCCTTAGCTGAGTTTCGGTCAATGATCCATCTGCTTTACTGTTCGTGCTTTGGTAGGCCGCTTTCGTTTGTGGCTCTTTTCGCTCCACTTCGCGAAGCCCTTGCAAGAGCGTGCCTGCAAGGCCTAGCTGGTGCAGCCGATCCGTGTGCACCAAAGTTCAGAAGGGCATGAGTCGTGACTTTCGTGCGAATTGTGCGCATGCATCGATTTTTCCCTATGCGCTCCGTTGCGCCTGAGCTATGGGGTAATATGGATGAGATATATCCTTCAACGGGGTATTCCTTCACAAGAAAGGATCTTCATGAACTCGGATTACAAGTACAAACGCGTGCTCCTGAAGCTCTCGGGCGAGGCGCTCATGGGCGAAGAGGGCTACGGCATCGATCCGAAAGTGGTCGAAGAGCTGGCCGTTCAGATCAAAGAGATCGTGAACGACGGCGTGGAGCTCGCAGTTACGGTGGGCGGCGGCAACATCTTCCGCGGCCTGGCTGGTTCGGCGCAGGGTATGGATCGTGCGCATGCAGACTACATCGGCATGCTTGCTACCTGCATGAATGCGCTTGCGCTTCAAGATGCTTTCGAGCGTCACGACATTCCCACGCGCGTTATGAGCGCGATCGAGATGCGCCAGGTTTCGGAGCCCTACATCCGCCGCCGCGCTACGCATCATCTGGAAAAGGGCTACGTGGTCATCTTCGCGGCAGGCACGGGCAATCCATATTTCACCACCGATACCACCGCGGCATTGCGCGCGCTCGAGATCAACGCTGAATGCCTCATGAAGGCAACGAAGGTCGACGGCATCTACGATGCCGATCCGGTCACGCACCCGGATGCGAAGCGCTTCGAGACCATCAGCTACATCGATGTGCTCGCGAAGGGCTTGCATGTCATGGACTCCACCGCCACTTCGCTGTGCATGGACAACGATATGCCCATTCTTGTGTTCGACCTCACGGTTCCGGGCAACATCTCGCGCATCCTGAAGGGTGAAGATATCGGCACCACGGTCACTGCGGAAGGCTAGAGCCTCCCGTTTTGTGTAAGTCACACGGAGCATACATAGAAGCTTTGCGTGTTCTGCAGTAGCGTGAACCGCACGCAACAGCCGGTGGATATGTATGCTTTGCTTAAGCGTCCGTTGCATCTGCCTCACGTGCGCTGCGCTAAAGCATGCATGCACTACGATAAAGGCATCGCGCGCGGGCATTTTCGCGCTACAATAACAGAGGTTTAAAATCATAGGGCACGGTCGCTTCACGCGGGCACCTGCCAGAAACGCGGCCTTGAGCCGTACACCAAGGGGAGGAAGCATGGTAAACGACATCAAAGAGACCGCAAAGAAACGCATGGACGGCGTTATCGATCAGTTGAACACCAACCTTTCGTCGGTGCGCACCGGTCGCGCTAACGCAATGATCCTCGATCGCGTGAAGGCTGAATACTACGGCACGCTCACGCCGGTCAATCAGATGGCGGCCATCAAGACCCCCGATGCTCACACGCTTGTTATCGAGCCGTGGGATAAGAGTTCGCTTGGCGCGATCGAAGCGGCTATCATGAATGCTAATTTGGGCGTAAACCCCAATAACGATGGTCAGGTTATTCGCCTGCCGTTCCCTTCACTTACTGAAGAGCGCCGCAAGGAACTGGCTAAGCAGTGCAAGACCTACGCCGAAGAAGCACGCATCGCTATCCGTAACGCGCGTCGTGATGCGAACACCGAAGTCGAGAAGAGCGTGAAGGAAGATAACCTTCCCGAAGACGAGAAGCGCCGCGCCGAAGAGGAGATCCAGAAGCTCACGGATTCCTATGTCGCTAAGATTGACGACATCCTGAAGAAAAAAGAAGACGAGGTCATGACCGTCTAGCCTTACGTAGGCAGAGTCGTTCGAGGCGAATTCGTCGTATGAGGCAACCGCTGGATTACATCTTCCCCGATCCCCCTGCGGGGCTCGATCCTGCTAAGCTCGACCAGAGCCGCATTCCGCGCCATGTTGCCGTTATCATGGACGGGAACGGGCGCTGGGCCAAACAGCGCGCTATGAACCGTCTGAACGGCCACAAAGCGGGCATCAATGCGGTGCGCGAGACTATCCGCTGCGCGAACGATGTGGGCGTGGATTACCTCACCATCTATTCTTTCTCCACGGAAAACTGGAAGCGTCCGCAAGACGAAGTGAACGGGCTCATGAACCTCTTCGCTAAGACCATGCTCGCCGAGCTTGATGGGCTGCATGAAGAAGGCGTGCGCGTGGCCACCATCGGCGATACGAGTGCGCTTCCTGAAAAGACAGCCCGCGCGTTTTCGGATGCATGGGAGAAAACCAAGAACAACACGGGCATGACGCTCGTCATCGCCGTGAACTACGGCTCGCGCGCTGAGATCCTTGAAGCAGCGCAGCGCTCGATCGATGAGGCGCTTGCGGCGGTTGCGAAGGGCAAGCAGCCTGAACCGCTCACGGAAACCGCATTCGAAAGCCGCCTCTATACTGCCGATATTCCCGATCCCGACCTGCTCATTCGCACTTCGGGCGAGATGCGCATCTCGAACTTCTTGCTCTGGCAGATCGCTTATACGGAATTCTATTTCACCGACGTGCTCTGGCCGGATTTCGACCGCTATGAATTCTTGCGTGCGCTGCTGTATTACCAGCATCGCGATCGTCGTTTCGGGGCGGTGTAGCACATGCCCACCGAGCGTATCCGCCGTACCTTCACTCATGCCGACGAACAGGGCAACATCGTCGAATCGCGCGAAGAGATCATTATCAAGCGCGAAGAGCACGAAAAGCCCACTCGCGGAAGCCAGTTCAAGCAAAAGGCGCTCGATAAGACCCCCACGAAGCTGAAGAACCCTTCTAACCTGCAGGTTCGTGTTCGCACGGGCGCGGTCTACATCACGCTCACGGTGCTCTGCATCATCGCCTCTGATGCAACCACCGCCATCTATCTGGCAGCGCTTTCCGCAATCTGCGCAGGCGAGTTCTACTACATGCTCCGCTCCGATGCGAAGCTTCCCAACGAAGTGCTCGGCATCGTGGCATCTGCTTCGTTTCCGCTGGCCATGTGGCTGTTCGGCATCAATGGCGTGGTGGTCATGGTGTCTCTCTTTATCATCGTGCTACTTGTGTGGTACGTTTTCTGGCTCCATGCGCGCATCGTCGATGTTGCCGTGAGCCTGTTCGGTGCCTTCTATACGGGGCTGCTCATGTCAGCGGCCATGCTCATCCGCATGTCGGTGCCCGATTATTGGGGAGGCGTGCTCATCCTTGGTATTTTCGCGAGCGTGTGGGGCAACGATGCCTTCGCTTATCTTATCGGCTCGAAGTTCGGCAAGCACAAGATGACACCGCAGGTCTCGCCGAAGAAAACCTGGGAAGGCTTTTTTGCCGGTCTTATTTTCTCCATGGCGTTCTGGTGCCTGTTCCCGCTCATTCCTGGAGTCGAGATGAACATCGTCCAGTCGCTCGTGTTCGGCGCGATCTGTGGCGTGCTCGGCGTTATCGGCGATCTGGTCGAATCGCGCATCAAGCGCAATGCGGGATTCAAGGATTCGGGCACGATCATGCCTGGTCATGGTGGGTTGCTCGACCGCTGCGATTCGCAATTTCTCGTAACGCTCGGTGCTTCGATGCTGCTCATCTTCGGTAACTGCATCCCCTTCACGTTCATCAGCACAGGCGTGCTCTTCTAGGTTTTGCGCGCGCTTTTGCTCTTCATCTTCAATACGGTTCCTGTTTTTGGAGGTTCTCATGGCTGACAAGCAAGCAGATATTCCCGCATGCCCGAAGCGCGTTTGCGTGCTCGGTTCCACCGGTTCGATCGGCACGCAGACCCTCGATGTAGCACGCCGCCATCCTGAATTCGTGAAGATCGTGGCGCTCAGTGCGAATACGCAGGCAGAGCTTCTGCTCGAACAAGCACGGGAGTTTTCGGTCGAGCATGCGGTGCTTGCGAACGTTGAGATAGCTGAAGCTTGGCGCGCACGGTTCGCCGAGATCGGCGCCACGCTCCACGCAGGTTCTGAGGCTATCGTTGAGCTGTGCAACCTTCCCGAGGTCGATATGGTGGTGAATTCCCTGGTGGGAGCCGCTGGCATGCAGGCGAGCTACGCAACGCTCGTGGCGGGCAAGCAGCTTGCGCTGGCTAACAAGGAGTCGCTCGTGGTGGGTGGCGATGTGCTCATGCCGCTCTCCACGCACGAAACGCTCTTGCCAATCGATTCCGAACACGGAGCTATCTATCAGTGCTTGCTCGGCGAAGACCCCGCCGAGGTCACGCGCTTATGGGTCACCGCTTCGGGCGGCCCCTTTCGCGGGAAGAAGGCAGCCGACCTTCAAAATATCACGGTTGAACAGGCGCTTAGCCATCCTACGTGGAACATGGGTCGCAAGATTTCGATCGATTCTTCCACGCTCATGAATAAAGGCCTCGAAGTGATCGAGGCGCATCATCTCTTTGCCATGCCCTACGATAAGATCGCTGTTGTGGTACAACCGCAGAGCGCGATTCATTCCATGGTCGAATTCACCGATGGTTCTGTGAAGGCGCATCTTGGCACTACCGATATGCGCATCCCGATCCAGTTCGCGCTCAGCTACCCTGCGCGCTGGTCGGCGCCGGTCGAACCGCTCGATTTCCGTACGCTCGGTTCGCTCGAGTTCGAGGCGCCTGATTTGGGAACATTCCGCTGCTTAGCGCTTGCGATCGAGGCAGGCACTACCGGTGGCACACTTCCAGCGGTCATGAATGCGGCGAACGAGGTGGCGGTTGCAGCGTTCCTTGCCGAGCAGATTCCCTATCTCGGTATCGCTGAGCTGGTCGAACGCGCCATGAACCATGCCGTGCGCGAGGGAAGTGTGCAGGCTGCTACGAGCATCGATCAATTGCTCGCCATCGATGCTGAAACTCGTGTTTATGCACGCGAACAGGTGCCCTTGCTTGGCGGACGCTAGCGAGCGTGCGATAGAGGGTAAGCCAAAGCGAATGTGAGTGATCCACTTTCGCAACAACGATTGCGGAAGTTAGCACGAACGAGCGACGCGTCGAAGGAGCGCACTCGATAGCGTCCGCCCAAAGAGTTCAGGGTTTCTTTACGAACGCCAGGTAGCGCCGCCTTCTGATGCAGTGTTCAGGTGCTTGTCGGATCCCAGGACCGTAAAAGCCCACCGCGTGAGCATATTGCGAAAATCTGCTTGCTTTGAAAGGGCGGCGCTCTTCACCCTTCTATAATAGAGACATGGACATTCTACTCACGATTCTCATAGCTACGCTTGTGCTCGGCTTTCTGGTGTTCATCCATGAAGGTGGGCACTTTCTTGCTGCGCGCGCGTTCGGGGTGCGCGTGAGCGAGTTCATGATCGGTCTTCCCGGCCCCAGCATCGGCGTTACCTGGAAGGGCACGCGTTTTGGCGTTACTGCTGTGCCATTGGGTGGGTATGCAGCGGTTTGTGGCATGGGAACGGGCACGCCCAGTCCGCACCTGAAAGCGGTGCTCGGCTACATGTATGCACATGGCACGGCCGATATGGAGGATGTGGCCGATGCGCTCGGCATCACCGACGACGAAGCCTATCAGGCGCTCGAAGAGCTCACCGAATGGGGCAGTCTCAAGCGTCCCACGCGTAAGGACAAGCTCAACACCTATCGCACGCCCGCATGCCTCATCGATGGCGTGAAGCACGTCGAAGGAGCACCTCGCGAAGTGACGAATCTTGATGAATTTTTCGCTTCGGAGCAGAAGCAGCAATACTGCATGCTGCCGTTCTGGAAGCGCATTACTATCTTGTTGGCGGGGCCGTTCATGAACTTGCTCTACGCCATGATCGTGTTCGTTATCATCTATTCGATCATCGGAGTGGACGTGCAGATGCAAAGTGGCGAAGTGGTTCACTATGTGCTTGCGCCGTTCGATGCCATCGTGGCTGGGTTCAAGTACATCGGCATGGTGGCGGTAGCTATCTTGGGCCTGTTCAACCCCGCAACGGCGGCTGATACCGTTGCGAACTCCACGTCCATCGTGGGCATCGCGGTCCTTTCGAAAACGGCCTTCGAAGCGGGATTCATCAGCTTGCTCTCTTTTTCGGCAGTCATCTCGGTTTCGCTCGGGCTTGCGAACCTGCTGCCCATTCCGCCGCTCGACGGTGGGCGCTTCGTGATCGAGATCTACCAGAAGATCAGGCGCAAGAACATCTCCATCCGCGCGCTAAACTACCTGAGCATTGGTGGAATGTGCCTGTTCATGGCCTTCTTCGTGTTCATGCTCAACCAAGATGTGCAGCGCTTCATCTTCGGGAATTGGGGCTAGGAGTGTGCCGTGCTGCCTAACGAAGTAACGCATCAGGTTATGGTGGGCAACGTGCCTGTTGGCGGGGGAGCGCCCTGCGCCGTGCAATCCATGCTCAACCTCCCGCTTTCGGAAGTGGAAGAGAACCTCGCGCAGATCGAACGGGTGGCGCAGGCAGGCTGCGACATCATCCGTATTGCTATTCCGCATGCGAGCGATCTCGACTATTTCGAGCAGATCTGCGCACGCTCCGTGCTTCCCGTGGTGGCCGATATTCATTTCAGCGCCGATCTTGCCATCGAGGCGGCACGTCGTGGGGCTGCGAAACTGCGCATCAACCCGGGCAACATCGGCGGCCTCGAGGCAACCATTCCGGTGCTCGAAGCGGCCAAAGAGGCAGGTATCCCCATTCGTATCGGCGTGAACGCCGGTTCGCTTGATGCGCACCTGCGCGACGATGCAGCGCTTTCGCTCCCGCAAAAGTTGGCGCATTCGGCCCGTGAATACGTCGAATTTTGCGAGGCACAAGGCTTCACCGATCTGGTGGTCTCTGCCAAGGCACATGATGTTCCTACTACGGTCGAAACCTACCGCATTATCTCGCGCGAACTGCCGCATATCCCGCTCCACATCGGGGTCACTGAGGCGGGCACGCTCTTTCAAGGGCTCATAAAATCCGCTTCTGGCCTGGGCATACTGCTTGAACAGGGCATCGGTGATACCATGCGCATCTCCCTTACCGATGATCCGGTCGAAGAGGTGAAGGCTGCTTGGATGCTCCTCGGCGCGCTTGGACTGCGCTTCCGTTACCCGGAGTTGATCAGCTGTCCCACGTGCGGACGCGCTAAAGTAGATCTCATAGCACTTGCCAAGCAAGTTGAAGAGCGCCTTGCCAGCGTGCCGAAGCCGCTGCGCGTAGCCGTGATGGGCTGCGTGGTGAACGGACCTGGTGAAGCGAAGGATGCCGATATCGGTGTTGCGTGCGGCGATGGCCAGGGCGTCATTTTCGCAGGCGGAGAAGTGATCAAGAAAGTACCTGAAGCGCATATCGTCGATGCGCTATTCGACGAGATCGCGAACTTGATAAACAATGCCTGAACAGGCTAAACGATAGGAGAGAAGGTTATGAGCGAAATCCTCTATATGAGCAATCTCTATGTTCCTACGCTTAAGGAAGATCCGGCCGATGCCGAGATCGCCTCGCACAAACTGCTCATGCGCGCGGGCATGATCCGCAAGGTGGCTTCGGGCATCTATGCATTCTTGCCGCTTGGCATGCGCGTGCTGCAGAAGGTAGAGAACATCGTGCGCGAAGAGATGAATGCCACGGGTGCTCAGGAGATCCTCATGCCAGCGCTCCAGCCTGCTGAACTCTGGCTCGAATCGGGCCGCTGGGACGATTATGGCCCCGAACTCATGCGCATGAACGACCGTCATGACCACGGCTTTTGCCTTGGACCCACGCACGAAGAGCTCATCACTGCGCTCGTGCGTAACGAACTGCGTTCCTATCGGCAGCTTCCTACCACGCTCTATCAGATTCAGACGAAGTATCGCGACGAGATTCGTCCGCGCTTCGGGTTGTTGCGTAGCCGCGAGTTCATCATGAAGGATGCCTATAGCTTCCACTCAAGCGTTGAATCGCTCCAGGAAACGTATGACCAGATGAGCGAGGCGTATGGCACGATCTGCGAACGATGCGGGCTCGATTATCGCCCGGTCGAGGCCGATTCTGGTCAGATCGGCGGCAAGGTTACTACCGAGTTCATGGCGCTCGCCGATGCGGGCGAGGCAGAGCTCGTCTACTGTCCTAACTGCGATTATGCGGCGAACACCGAAGTGGCTGAGTGCATCACGCAGCCCCAGGAATATGAGGTTGCTGCCATGGAGAAGATCTCCACGCCTGGCGTTACCACCATTGCGGCGCTGGCTGAATTCCTTGGCATCGATGAGGCTGCAACCGTGAAAGCGCTCGTAGGCAAGGATGAAAAAGGCCAGGTTATTGCGGTATTCATCCCTGGCGACCATGAGCTCAACGAGATCAAGATAGATCGCGTTTTCGCTGGCTTCCAGCTGTTGGACGACGAAGAACTCAAGGCCACCGGCCTCCCCAAGGGCTCGATCGGCCCGGTTGGGGTGCCCGAGGGCATCATCGTTGCCGCTGATCAGAATCACGAGAAGATTGCCCGCTGGGTGGTGGGTGCCAACGAAGATGGCTTCCACTATGTAGGCGCGGCACAAGGCGAAGACTTCAAGGTGGATGTCTGGGCCGATCTTTCCACGGCGAAAGCAGGCGATATCTGCCCCAACTGCGGCACGCCGCTCGAAGAAGCGCGTGGTATCGAGGTTTCGCAGGTCTTCCAGCTTGGCGATAAGTATTCCAAAGCGCTCGGCGCGGTCTATTCTGCAGAAGATGGTTCCGACCAGCCATTCATCATGGGCTGCTACGGCGTGGGTATCACCCGTACGCTCGCCGCGGTAGTCGAGCAGCATAACGATGAATACGGCATCAAGTGGCCGGCTTCTGTTGCGCCAGCTCATCTCTGTATTATTCCGCTTACTGTGGGCGATGATGAGGTCTATCCAGCTGCGCTTCGTCTGGCACAAACGCTGAAAGAGAGTTTCCCCAAGCTCGAGATCGTTATTGATGATCGTAAGGAGCGCCCGGGCGTGAAGTTCGCCGATGCAGATCTGATCGGCTGGCCCACCCAGGTCGTAGTAGGAAAGCGCGGTTTGGCAGAAGGAAAAGTCGAGGTCAAACGTCGTGCAACGGGCGAGAAGTTCGATGTGAGCTTCGATTCGCTTGCTGATAGCCTTTCGTTCTTGAATCGCTATAAGCAGACCTATATTGGTCGAGGTCCAATTGTCCAGTAATACCAAACAGGTAAGAAAGCCTGAGCTGCTGGCTCCAGCTGGTGGGTTCGAGCAGCTGCGCTATGCGCTCTATTTCGGCGCTGATGCGGTGTATCTTGCTTGCGATAAGTTCGGCTTGCGCCAACGTGCGCAGAATTTCTCGCTTGCCGATATGCCCCGTGCGGTCCAGATGGCACACGATGCCGGCGCGAAGGTGTATGTAACGCTCAATGCTTATTTGCACGATGAAGACTTGAGCGATCTTCCTGAGTATTTGGCAGCGTTAGCTGCTGCGGGGGTCGATGCGTTCATCGTGAGCGATCTGGGCGTGTTCGCCCTTGCGCGTGAGCATGCCCCTCAGGTTGACCTGCATATTTCCACCCAAGCATCCGTTTCGAACGTCGAGGCTGCGCGCATGTGGCATCGTCTTGGCGCGAAACGCATCGTTACCGCACGTGAGATGTCACTTGAAGAGATCGCTCAGCTCAAAGCAGAGTTGCCCGATGTCGAGGTGGAGGTGTTTGTGCAGGGCGCCATGTGCATGGCCATCTCAGGGCGTTGTCTTATCAGCGATTATCTTACGGGGCGCAGCGCGAACCAAGGAAACTGCGTGCAGCCCTGCCGTTGGAGCTACCACTTGGAAGAGCAGACTCGTCCAGGTGAGCTCTTTCCCATTGAAGAGGACGAACGCGGCACCTATATCATGAATTCCAAAGACTTGAATATGCTCGCTCACCTCGATGAGCTTATTGCAGCTGGGGTGGATTCCATCAAGATCGAAGGGCGTGTGAAGAAAGCGTTCTACGTGGCAACGGTGGTGAACGCTTACCGCCAAGTGCTCGACGGGGGAGATCCTGTGCAGTGGGGAAGTGAACTCGAGCGCATTTCGCACAGGCCTTATTCGACAGGCTTCTTCTACGGAGATGCCCAGCAGTCGTTCGAAGATGATATCTATGTGCAGCTCTACGATTGGGTGGCCGAAGTAGTCGAGTCGCGTCCGATCGAAGCGACCGCAACGGAAAACGATCTCGATTTTACCCAAGGCATGTGGCAGACCATCGTGTATTGCCGCAATCGCTTCTATGAGGGAGATACGCTCGAATTGCTCAGTCCCCATTGCGAAGTAACGCCAGTGTTAGTGGTTGGGCTTGAAGAGGTTTTCCCGGTAGTGGACGTCCGCGATGATGAAGGTCTCGATAACCCTGAATCAAAAGATGCTTCAGCTTCGAAGCAGAATGAGCGTTGCTTCGACTCGAGTGAGGGAGCGGTGGCTATTGCCAATACTACTCCGGTGGAGGTTGCCAACAAGGCGATGGGCGCTTATGCCTTCATCACTCCCATGCCGCTTCATCGTTATGATATCTTGCGCGCCAAGCGGCGCGACCCCTCCAAGAAGAACTAATCGTTCCAACGCTTTGTACGCGCGTTGCTTTTTGATCAACCGATCATTTCTTGCGAGCAAGTGCGCTTGGGTCCTTTGCGTCTCCTTAGGCAAGTGGGTCCACGGCGATGAAGCTTGCAAGCAAAGAGCGCTTGAGTCTTTCATTGCTCTGGCGATAACAGTGTGTCTTACGTTCGTGCTCTCATTTTATTCATTCTCCAATCCGCGTTACGAGCATCCTTTGCTCGGTCGCGCGATCTGATTCTGTTCAGGCATCAACATCTGGAATCAACGCTCCGAATTTCTTGAAAATAAGCAAAGTGTTCCGCATGTGCTCTTGTTCGAACAAGCGTGTATGCCAACTGTCCAACATGAAAGATCGCGCGAATTTTCAAGTCAATCGATCAAATGTTCGTTTTTTGCTCAAATTAACCCAAAATTTGTCAAAAAAAGTTTCATTCTCTTCTGGAGCTGGTCCATTTTGCCCCCATTTTAGGGTGCTAACACCCCCGAAAATTCCTCTCTTCTCACCGGTGATGCGAGGAGGAAGAGAGGGACTGCAACAGGGGTTCAGAATGTGGGTTTTCTTGGGCGATAAAACAGGTGAAAGCATAGGCATAGCATGAAATAACATGCCTGATAAAAGCAGGAAAAGACAAACCAATGAGCGCCCAAGTTCAAGCCTTGGAATCGATGGATTTCGAGCTTGTTTTAGTGCGTGATAGCACCGGCTTCTGCCAAGGGATCTGGATCAAAATGGGGTGCTATCATCACGCGATTTGCGGGTTCTGAAAATCGTCCGACCTGACCGAAAAATTATTTGCCTAGGGTAACTTTTGGCAAAAAAATTACTTAGACTGTCAAAGTTTTTGCGATCGTCATCAAAAAATGTGAAGAAATGATATATTCGTAACAAATAAGTTAGCTTAATTGAACAAATTTTCGGATTTTTAATAAGAGACAAAAGTTTTCTTATTTTTTGAGGGTTTTGGCAAAAATGCCCAAAATCGACCCTCCTGCGTATTTCGATAGTGAAAACAGGACAAAAAGAGGGCTGTTTTTACGATACGAGCAAGAGTAGATAAACAAATAGCCAGTTCAAACATGAAAACAGAAATAGAGAATTTCGAAAAAAAAATTCAAGAAGTAACTCGAAAACATGCCAAAAATGGTCATTTTGGTCACTTTTGGCGGCTGTAGAGCACGTTGGCTCCAGGGCGACCTTCGTAAACCCTTTTGAGCGCGTTTCTAACGCTGTTTTTGGATGGAATCTACCCCTTTTTGGGTGTCCTATACCCCCGAATCGCAGTCAGGGTCTTAGACGGCTTCTCAGCGCTTCGGGCCTCTTTTTTGGGCCATCCAGACCAATTAAGGAGAGTCGGAAGGGGAGGCAGAGCAAGATGCAACGTCCCTTGATCGCTGAATAAAGCATCCAATGCCTTGATGCAGTCTCTTCTTCTGTCTCTAAATGCACTGTGGGTTCTCTGACTTGGACGTGTTGCGGATCCGAAATGCATTTGGGTATCTATACTTCAAATCTACCAGGCGTTTCTCTGTTCGTGAAATTTTCGAATAAGCTTGCAGATACCGTGTAACACTGCTGTGTTCTTTGCTAAGATAGGCCCATAAGACCAGAAAGGGGATTTCATGGGAAGAAAAGCTGAAGAAGCGCTTGACCTGGCAAATGTCGATGATCTGATCGCATATCTGCGTGAGGCACACTCAGCTTATATGCAAACGGGCGCTGAAACGTATTACCTTACGAATGCAAACGACCTGTATTGGCGTGCGCAAGACACAAATCAACTCAACGAAAAGGATCACTTTATCGACTGCAGCGAGCTTGTTCCAACGCTCAATGAGTTCGTTGACCTGCCCTTTATCGAGGGTGAATCGATTCGTGACGTGTTCGATACGTCGTCTTTTTATGCCTCGATCAAAATTGAAGGTCAGGGCACTCCTGTTCCTGTGATATAATCAATCGCGCTTTAAGGGGCATTAGCTCAGCTGGGAGAGCGCATGGCTGGCAGCCATGAGGTCAGGGGTTCGATCCCCCTATGCTCCACCATCTAGATCACGACCATCCATTTGGGTGGTCGTTTTTTTGTTGGCTGACCTGCTTTTACGCGCTTAGATATCACAAGTGCGGTAGGGGGATGTTAACTGCCCGGATCTCGCATGAGGGGCATTAGCCATTATGAAGCTTGCTGCTTATCTTGAACAAGCATTGGACCGGCTTTGCATACAGGCTTTCCGACATTCGATCGGCACGTAAAATCGGACTTTTGGAGTCAATTACCGCGCATGCCTTTTACCAGGTGTTTTATAAAGCGCGGTACAGGAAGCGCGGCGTGTTCCTGAGGTGTTCATCGGTGGGGTATTTTTATAAACGAAAATGAAAGAAAATGTCGTAAAAAGCTAGCAGAATCTGTTGCCTTCTTGTTGCCAAGTCGTTAGAATATAAGGTTGGAATGGGGGACTAGTCAAAAAAACGGGTTTTTAGTAGCAAAACACACCCTGAGCACTGTGTTCCGCATATATGATTTTTGAAAAGATAGCTTAAGCCATAATCTGGCATTTCTGCTTTGTTACCTCGGACTATTCCGAGTTCCTTTAATAATCTTGAACTGTGTTCTCTTTCTCATGGTTTCAAGGCCGCATGTTTTATAGACGGTCTTTTAGATATAGAAGGTATTGAGAGTCGATGGATTTTTAATACGCATTCTTCACAATTCCCGAAGGGAAGATCCACGTGAACACGCGCGTATACACTCCACGACAACGGATCATCGAAAGAGGGATTACGATGAGACGCGTCAGAGAAAGATTGAGCGATCTTTCGAAACTGTGCCTTTGCATCTTGCTGGCATACATGATCGCTCTGCCCGGAATGGGTACGAACACACTCGTGAACACCGCCATAGCGGATACGCTTGGCAACACGACTGGACTCGATCTTGATCTTGCTGCGTTCTCTGCAGATCGTACGGCTTCTCCTCAATCCCTCGCTGAAGCCAAAGCTGCTCTCGATGCCGCCAACCAGGTCAAGGCAGATGCCGCTGCAAAGCAGAACGAAGCCAAGAAGGCTTACGACTCGGCAACTGCTGAATATAATTCTGCCGCATCGGAACACACGAAAGCACAGCAGAGCACCGATGCCGCAAAGAACAACGCTGCACAAGAATTTGAAGCAGCGAAGGCTAAGGCTGCGCAAAATGTTGCAGACGCAAAGACGGATCTTGCGAAAAAGCAACAAACGAAATCCTCAACTGAGCGTACGCTGGAAAGTGCAAATGCTGCAGTAGCCGCTGCCCAGAAAGCCTATGACGAGGCTTTGGGCTCTGGCCAAGGCGCTGCGGCGCTCAAGAAAGCCGCAGAGGATCTCCAAGCAGCAAAAGATAAACTTGCAGCTGTTGATGCCGATCTTGCTGAAGCTAAAGCAAGTCTTGGCTCTACGCGAGACAAGTTGAAGGACGCGAACGCGCAGCATGTTGCAGCGAAGAGCATTTACGAGAATGCTGCAGCAGCCCTTAAGACTGCCAATTCCACACTTGCTGACGCAAAAGCAGCGCACACTGCAGCACAAGAAGCGCTTGCTGCCGCTGAAGGCGGCGATACTGCAAAACTGCAGGCTGCAGTCGATAAAGCACAGGCTGCTGTGACTGCAGCGCAGGCCAAGGTAGATGAAGCGAACACTCGTCTTGCTAAGGCACAAGATGAATTGAAGCCGCTGAAACAGGCTCAGGAAGCCGCTCAGAAGGCTTATGACGAAGCCAAGGGTCAGTATGACGATCTTGGTGGTGGCGAACTTACGGCCCAATTAGAGGCCGCACAGGCAGCCTACGACAAAGCTAAGGCAGCGGCAGCTGCCAACAATACTGCGGCGGGCGACGCCAAGAATAAACTCGATGATGCGGTTGCTGCAAAAACTAATGCACAGACCGAAAAAAATAATGCTGACAAAGCAGTAAAGGATGCTCAGAACGCTCTCGATAAAGCGATTCAAGACTACAAAGACCTCACGGGCAATGAGCCTGCAGACAATGGCAACATGCCGCAAACCTCTGAAGGTGATAGCAACTTAAATGACCAGGAAAACACAATAATCGATAGTTCTGGAACCGACCCCGGCGGGGATAATGCTAGCACGATTGATAGCAGTTCAGGAGGTGCTAGCAATGAAGTCGGGGCGGCCAATACCGAAGAGCCGAGCGACACTCCTCAATCCCCTACTAGCGAGGAGGTCGCGGCAGCCCAACAGAGGGTGGATGAAGCCAGGATCGCTCTGGATAGGGCGAAGTCTGCCCAACTTCAGGCTGCTCTGTATCTTTCGGCCGCCGATGACGCTGCTTCTACTGAAAGCCCAAGCCTTCAGGAGCTCGAAGAAGCATTGAAGAATGCAACGGCTGCAGCAGATACTAAGGAGCGTGAAGTGAAGGGCATCGAAGCGGAGATCGCGGCTTATGCAGCAGAGCTTGAAACCGCAACTCAGCAATTAAAAGATGCGGAAGCACGCCTCGCAAATGCTCCAAAGTTGCTCCAAGATGCCGCTGATGCTAAGGCTGCTTTTGAAGCAGCGGAACAGAGCCAGAAAGCTGCAGACGATAAGAGCAAAGCGACTTTCAAAGCGATGAAGGACGCTGAAGGTGTTTGTGGCACTCTTGAGGATCAGGAAGATGAGCAGCTTGCGGCTATTGGCAAGCTTAACGAAGAGAAGACCAAAATCAACGATGATGAGGTTACGCCAGCCGACACTGCTTATCGAACAATATTGAGCACTCTCGATCCAAGTGAGTACGATACTGATCGAATCGCTGCAATCAATAAGGCTGAAGAAGCCCTCAACGATGCAAAGACGGCATACAACAATGCAAATACGCGCGATATCGAAGCGCTTGCAGAAGTTGACTTGGCGAAGGACAAGCAAAAGAGCGCTGAGCAAGCTCAGGGTCGTGTCAATACGCTTACCTATAATACGGATCCTGCAAACCTGATCACCGAACCAGGTTATGAGTATCTGAACGATCGTATCGATGCGATTCGCGCAACCGAGGCTCCGCTTGCTGAAAAAGCTCAGCTGAAAGCTGATGCCGAGAAGAAGCTGAACAGCCAGAAGCTTGCATATGATGCCGCGACTAACGAGCTGAATCGTGCTACTGCTGCTGCAGCAGCTGCTCAGGCAGAATACGATCGTCTTTCTGGTAAGACTCCTTCCACCGATCCTAACAACCCTGGTGGTAATGGTGGTTCTTCTGGTAAGCCCGGCAACCTTAACCCAGGCGGCAGCACCAACCACAACAATTCCAGCAACACCGCGCCTAAGAACAATGCCAAGAACCTTGGTAATAAGGGTGGGAACAACAATGGTTCTTACGCTGCAGGCAGCAAAGACAACACTACTGCTCAAGCTGATGAATCTACGGTAGTTCAGGCAAAAGCGGATACTGCTAAAGCACCTGTGAAGAAGACTGCTTCGAACAACGGTATCGATCCGCTTATCTTTATTGTTGTCGGGGCAATCGTTGTTGCTGCCGCTGCCGCAATCGCAGCTGCTGTTGTTCGCTCTCGTCGAGCGAACGCTCAGCTAGCTGATGAAGAGGCTTAATCAGCCCATAAACACTTTTATACAAAGGCGAACCTCATCGGGAGTTCGCCTTTTTTGTCGAGGCTTCCTGTAAAGATGCCTGATTTAACAAGACCGCAAGAACAATCAGTTCAACAAGAGAGACTTGCTAAGAGGGATCACGATGAAACGCGCACATGAGAAATTCAGCAGTATTTCAAAATTAGGTTTTAGTGTCTTGGTGGCATGTCTCATTGCGGTGCCAGCACTCATGGGTACTGTTTTTGTTAATGCATTCAATGGTAATCTCGTAGCTTTCGCTGCTGATCTTGAAGCATCGCCTCAGTCTCTTTCGGAGGCAAAAGCAGCTCTTGATGCAGCAAAGCAGAATCAAGAAGCCGCTTCCGCTCAACATGATGAGGCGAAGAATGCCTACGATTCATCGACTGCTGACTACAATGCAGCCGTTTCGGAGCACGCTGTCGCACAAAAGGCATCGGATGAAGCAAAGGCAAAAGGCAAAAGCGAATTCAATGCAGCTAAGGCGAATGCTGCTGCGAAGGTTGATGCCGCGCAAAAGAAGCTCGATCAAGCGAATACGGAAAAGCAAGATCTCCTTAACGAGCTAAAAGCCCAGGAGCGAGTAGTTGCAGCTGCACAGGCGGCCTATGATGCAGCCGCAGCAAACGCACCAGGAGTCGAGGAAGCATCTGCCAACTTGAAGCGAGGGCAAAAAGACAAGGCAGCATCCGAAGCGGCGCTTGCTCAAGCGAAGAAAGCTGCCGATGAGGCACATGAAATTGCGTTAGCCGCAAATGAAACCAGGAAAAAAACAGCAAGGCTCTTTGACGAAGCGGTCAACGCCTATAATGAGTCTGTGAGAGTATATAACAAGGCTGCCCGTGCTTATGAAAAAGCTTGGGAAGCGCTTCATAATAGCGCCGATGGAGATCCGACAGGCGCTTTGCAAGAAGCTGTTGAAGATGCTTGGAAGAAATACGAGCAGGCTGAGCAAGCCATGGATGCAAAGAAGCAAGAGGAAGACGCTGCGGAGAAAGCTTATGGTGATGCTCAGACTAATGCCCACAATAAAAATAACGATTATTTAAGCAAGCTTAGTGAGTTTGAAGCGTATCAGAATAAAGGTATGACCGACGAGGAGCTAGAGCGCCTAAGTCCAGTATATGCTGAGCTCACACTTGCGCGCGAAGAGGGTCCCAACGTTGAAGTTGCTCTCAGTACGCTGGAGACGAGAAAGAGTGAGTTGAAAACAGCGTTAGAAGCGAAAGAGGCAAAGCAAAAAGCATACGATGCTGCCGTGCACAAGGTGGAGACTGCTCAGACAGAGCTGGATGCGGCAGGGGAAGCGCTCGCAGCTCTTTCTGAGGTCTATGATTCTTCTTCAAACATTCTCATAAGAGCGCAGGGTCAATGTGACACTGCGCAGACTGCCCTTGATGGTGCAAAAGAAGCAGAAAAAACTGCATTATCGGAGCTTGGAAATGCAAAGTCTGCTTATGATACCGCGCTGGGTAATTACAGAACAGCAGAAAATAATCTCAATGAAGCAGCAGGCTACTGGGCAATTTGTATAGAAAACTGTATGTCCATGGTGCCAAGGGACTATTACACTCAGGCAGAAACTCTGAGGCAAGCATTCGATTCTCTTCACGATCATATAGAGCTTAACAGCGATCTCTCTATTAATATTAATAAGATAATAACAGCTAACAAAGCGAGAGAAGATATCTACACAAGCGAAGAGAACCAAAACGCTCGTGCGGCTATAGCGGATGCTCAGGCTAAACTCGACAACAAAGACATCTTGGTGCAACGACGAGACGATCTCCAAACAGTTTCGACAACAGCCAAAACAGCATCCGATAATGCCTTGACTGAGAAAAATACAGCATCGACAAACAATGATAAGGCAGTTAAAGATGCCGCTGAGAAGCAAAGCTCTTATGACCAGTTGAGTGCAAAGGCATTGCAGGCTCAGTCCGATTTGAATGCAGCAGAAAGCGCTTTAGTAGGCCTTCAGGAAGCGTATGATCGTGCGCTTTCGCTTCAGGGTAGCTCGACAAACGAGATGAGCGATGCCAGAAATGCACTCGATGCTGCGAAAGCAAAGCAGGAATCTCTCAATGCGCGCTTCAACGCTCTGATGGCAACTGTCTCCAATGCTGAAAGCGAACTCAAGCAAGCGAAAGAGGAATCCAATGGTGTCCAGGCACTTTCGTGGGAGTCTGCATTGCGTTCCCCCGTTCTTATGCCTGCCTATGCATATTTGAATAGCTTTGTTGAAGCATATCGTGCCTTGCAGAACCCCTTGAGGGCAGCGGAGGATCGTATGAATGCAGCTTATGAAACCATGAATAGCAATAAGCGCATTTTTGATACTGCTGTTGGCAATCTGAGCGATGCAAATGAAGCTGTTAAAACGGCGCAAGCAAATTACGATCAAGCTTTGGTTAGCGCCAGCAGCAACCAGGCCCCCGTTAAAAAAAGCACTCCAAGCGCCAATACGGATCCGCTTCCTTTGATCGTTGGCGGAGTAGTTGTTGCTCTAGCCGTTGCTGCTTTAGCGGCTTTAGCCTTTCATCGTCGTCGTGTTGGGGTTAAGAAGTAAGAACGTTAGAATCTGATCGCATTTTAATGGCCGTCCTTCGGGGCGGCCATTTTTTTTGCGAGCATTCTGCTAACCGTCCTACTTCAAGGTCTCGTTTGAAATAACCGTTCATTCATTTAGTATAGTTTGTTCAAGGAGCGATTACTGAAAGGGGGCAATCCATGAAGACAAGAGCTGAAGAACGCTGGGAACAAATGCAGCAACTCCTTGCGCGCGAAGCATCAGGCTACGATGGTCCGGTGAAGATCTCTTCGCAGCGTACGCTTTTTGGTATCAAGAGTCATGTCGAAGAGGTAATCGAAAAGGCTGCGGCTGAAGATACTCAGAAATGCATGGATAAGCTTTCAGATAAAAATGGCAGCTCCCCAAAAGAACATAATGAGAATTAGCCGAATCCCTCTCTATATATTAGTAAGAAGAAAGGAAGCACAATGAGTGAAGTTCGCGACGAAATAATGAAACGTATTCTTTCTGGAAAGATTGTCCAGGCACCGACTGCTTGCTATAAAGCAGAGCTTGATGGCACCGTGAGCGATGAGTTGATCGAGTTCTACACCCCTCGCGCTGAGAATCCGGTGCTCGACATGATCATTGTTGAACATAGTTTCGTTACGCCGCGCGGACAGGCATCACCACGCCAGATTTCGTTGGCAACACCCGATGTGGTTGAAGGGCTTTCTCGTCTTGCAAGTCTTATCAAGGACAATGGTAAGGTTGCGTTCATTCAGCTCGCTCATGCGGGAGGCACAGCATATCGTAAGGTTACCCGTCTGGTTCCGTGGGCGCCGAGCAGCATGGTCATTGGTGAAGCAGCAACTGGATTGGGCGATCCGATTCCTTGCGCAGAGATGACCAAGGCTGATATCGAGCTTACAATCCAACAGTTCGCTGATGCGGCAGTGCGTGCTGTGCAAGCAGGTTTCGATGGTGTCGAGATTCATGCTGCACATGCCTATCTCTTGAATGAATTCTTCAGCCCGCTCACCAACCATCGTACCGACGAATATGGTGGTTCGATCGAGAATCGTGTGCGCATTCATTGTGAAGTTGCCAAAGCGGTGCGCGTAGCGGTTGGCCCTGATGTGCCGATCTCGATGCGTTTTGGTGGGTGCGACTACAAAGAAGGCGGTAACACGATCGAAGATGCGGTTGAGGCGGCGAAGATCATCGCAGCAAATACCGACATCGATATCCTGAACGTTTCAGGTGGCATGTGCTATTACAAGCGACCTGACCATAAAGAGCCAGGTTATTTTGCGGAGATGACCACCGCGATCAAGCAAGCAGTCGATCTGCCGGTCATTGTTACGGGCGGCGTGCGTACGCTCGAAGATGTTGATACGCTTCTTGCTGAAGGAGCAGGCGATCTTGTAGGCGTTTCGCGCGCCATCTTCAAGAATCCTGCCTGGCCCGCATCTGCCGAGTAGTTTGTCATCTTTTGTGGCTCTGTAACAATCTAGCAAGGGAATTCTGGCTTTTGCTCCACACACGCTACGATGGTAGAACATCATGGCGAATCAGGTTGAACATACTATTGAACAGAACAATGCCAGCATCAAGGGTCTTACGTCTGAAGAGGTGCGTGCCGCTCAGGCTGCAGGCAAGGTGAATGCGGATGCTACCGTAAAAACGCGCTCGTACGGCAGTATCTTCCGTAGCAATATCTGCACGCTCTTCAATCTTATCAACCTGATCCTTGCGGTGTTCGTTTTCCTGACGGGCTCGTACAAGAACATGCTTTTCATGCTCGTGATCGTTATCAACACCATCATTGGCATCGTGCAAGAGATTCGCTCGAAGATCACGACAGATCGGCTCTCGATCGTAGTTGCCGCCAATGTTGAGGTGATGCGCGATGGGAGGCTCCAGAAGATCCCTATCGATGAGCTTGTGCTTGGCGATGTGATGCGTCTGGGGCGCGGGAACCAAATTCCGACCGATTCGGTGGTGCTAGAAGGGGAGTGTAAGACCGACGAAAGCTTGCTCACGGGTGAAAGCAGGCTCATTCCCAAACATGCAGGCGACCAACTGTATAGCGGATCGTTCATCAATGCGGGCACCGTATGGGCGCGCGTTGAGAAGGTGGGAGCCGACAACTACGCGGCGCAGATCACAAACGAGGCTAAGCAGAAAAAGGCGATCAATTCCGAAATCATGACCAGCCTTAATAAGATCATCAAGTACGTGAGCATCTTCATGTTCCCAGTGGGGCTGCTACTGTTCGCCAATGAATATCTCCTGCACCATGTCGAGCTCGATCCCGCCATCCTCTCAACGGTTTCGGCTATGGTGGGCATGATTCCTGAAGGGCTCATCTTGCTTGCTTCAACGGTCATGGCGGTTGCTGTCGTGAGGCTTGCGCGCCATCAGGTGCTCGTGCAGCAACTTTACTGCATCGAAACGCTTGCACGCGTGGATGTGCTTTGCCTCGACAAAACAGGCACGATCACGACTGGTGGCATGGAGGTTTCTAAACTTGTGCCGCTCGATACTCCTGATTCAGAGGCGATAGGGCAAGAGCTGAACAAGGTAGTTGCCTCGCTTGTTGCAAGCGATGAGGATCCGAACGATACTGCACGTGCTATTCAGGAGTATTTCGGACTCGCTTCAGACGGGAAGCAGAAAACCGAACAGGGGATAACACCCACTGATCTGTTGAAGCCTACGCGCGTGATTCCCTTTTCTTCCGATACGAAGTGGTCGGGCGCTGCTTTTGCCAACGGCGAGGCTTACGTTATGGGAGCGGCACAATTCGTTCTAGAGAAGAATGCAAGCGCTTTAGCGCAGATCAAAGACGCGCTCGATACCTATGCTGCTGATGCGCGCGTGCTGCTCGTGGCGCGTGTGGAGGGTTTTGATGCCAATGGCGCGATCGAAGGTGATGTAACTCCACTCGGCTTCGTGTGCTTACGCGATCAAATTCGCTCGACCGCTGCTCAAACGATCGCCTACTTCAAAGAGCAAGGGGTGAAGCTGAAGGTGATCTCGGGCGATGACCCTCATACCGTTTCTGGTATTGCGCAGAAAGTTGGTGTCGAAGGAGCTGATCGCTTCATTGATGTCACCACGCTCAAAACGGATCAGGATATTGCTTCTGCGATCAAGAACTACAACGTGTTCGGACGCGTGCGTCCTGAACAGAAGAAAGCATTTGTGCTCGCGTTGCAGGCTGAAGGCCACACGGTTGCCATGACAGGAGACGGTGTGAACGATGTGCTTGCGCTGAAGGCGAGCGATTGCAGCGTTGCCATGGCGAGTGGTTCCGATGCTGCGCGCAATGTTGCCCAGCTCGTGCTCGTTGATAACGATTTCGCAAGCATGCCTGCGGTGGTGGCGGAAGGACGTCGTTCGATCAACAACTTGCAGCGCTCGGCTTCGCTCTTCCTGGTCAAGACCTTGCTTTCGATAACAGCAGCGTTCTTATTCATCTTCCTACCGTGGCAATATCCCTTTGTACCGATCCAGCTTACGCTCATATCGGCCTTCACCATCGGTCTTCCTTCGTTCGTGCTTGCGCTTGAACCCAATAAAGATCTGGTGCGAGGACATTTCCTCCCGAATGCGGTGGTGCATTCCATTCCTGGAGCAGTCTGCGCAGTGGTGAGCATTGTGGTGCTAACGATAGTGGGCAATGAAGCGATCGGTCTTGATTATCGTCAAGTCTCAACGCTGTGCGTTATGGTGGTGGCCTTGCTCGGGATCATGTTGGTGATCAGGCTCTCGATTCCCTTCACGCCGTTACGTTGGGGACTGCTAGTGGTCGTGATCGGCGGCCTTTTGATCGGTGTAGTCGGCTTCGGATGGCTCTTTGATATCGCGCCCTTCACCCCAGAGATGTGGCAGAGCTTCGGCATTGCGGCGCTGGTGAATATCGTAGCGTTCAACTACCTCTACAACGTGCTCGATGCGCGTCACCAGCGTCGCCTCGCCTCCCTCACCCACTAAGGTGTCGAACGACCGAGTAGTTTGTCATCTTAAGTTTGTCATCTAAATGCCCATGTCTTCGCTGTCTTGTACGAGGAGCTCTTTGCCGTAACGCTCTTCGGTGATCTCGTCGAGCGAGCGACCTTGGGTCTTCGGACACCAGATCACGCCAACCACGAGCGACACGAGCAAGAAGCCGCACATGATCCAGCCTGCGGTTACGAAGCCTGCAGGCGTTTCAACGCCAAGGCCGGCAACAGCAACGAGTGACCAGATGCCGAGCACGCCACGCACGAGGAAGAACATGATGCCCTGCACGCCACCACGATAGACGGTAGGGAAGAGCTCTGTCGACCAGAGCGCGTAGAAGCACTGAGCCGAAAAGCCCGCTGAAACGCCCCAAAGCGCAACGAATACCCAGAGCAACCAGCCCCAGCTATCAGCCGTGCCCGCTTCGAGCTGCATGCCGAAGAACACCATGACCAGCCATGCCGCCAATGCCATGCCTGCGGTCAATGCGAACAGGATGCGGTGCGGCACCTTATCGCCGAGCGCCGAGAAGATGGCGAGCGAGCCGATAGCAGTGAGCACCCACATGACTGTTTGGAGCAGCGAGATGGTGGTGTCGTCAAGATTGCCTGCCGCTGCGTACATGTAGGGCATGAACTGGCCCATCGTGCCTGCAACGATATTCCAGGTAAGGTAGACCGCAACGAGGAAGATGATTGTCTTGATGTTCACCGCATTGGTAAGCGCACGCTTCATCATAGAGACGAAGCTCTCTTTTGCCTTCAGCTCCTGCTTACTGGTCCAGTCGGTGGATTCCTGCAGCTTGCGCTGGAGATTCCACGCGATCATGGCCACCACGAACAGGATCGCGAACAGCAAACGCATGGCGAACAAGCCATCAAAAGGACCATAGGTTCCTGCGGGTAACAACTCGCCACTCGCGGCGAAGGTGGGGAACACGAGCGAGAAGATGAGCGAAATGAGGAAGATAACAGCCGGACCGCATGACCAGGCGAACTGGCTGATGCCGATGTTCGACGCACGGCGGTTCGATCCCGACATCTCGGAAATGTAGCTCCACGATGCCGGCACGCCCGCACCTACCGAGAGGCCCGAGATCACGATGCCGATCACGAGCATGGGCAGATTCGCTGCGATCATCACGATGAACACGCCCGTGGCATACACGAGCATGTTGTAGGTGTAGATGAACTTTCGTCCCAGCTTGTCGGTGAGGAATCCGCCGATCAGCGCACCAACGGCGGCACCGAAAGCGTTCGCGCCGACCGCGCCCAAGATAGCGGTCCAGGCACTGCCGAAGTTGAATGCGACCGCCCACGCAGCAAGTGCCACGGACGAGGCAACGATGCACCCCGAATCGAGGAAATTCGTAAGGGAAACTGCGATCGTTCCCTTTCTTTCTTGTGAGAGAGCCATGGTAGTCCCCTTTCTAGTCAAGGCGGAACACGCATTCGAGCGGCGTGCTCACCGGTGAATTATCGGGATTGACCTCCATGACATCGGCCATGTAATCCCACCATCGTTTGCATATCTCAGTTTCGGCGCTCGTGTCGTAGTGCGCGGGATCTGCTACTTCAACGGAGGCGAAGAGCGTATCGGTCTCAGGATCGAGGAAGATCGAGTAGTTGCGTGCGCCGTAGTCGTGCAACATCGCGACCATCTCTGGCCACAGTTCATCGTGTCGGCGTTCGTATTCAGCGGCAAAACCGGGTAACAGCTTCATCTTGAAGCCCTGAATCGTATATCCATCTGCGGTCTTTCGCGTTGTCATAGCCTCATTCCTCCTCTTGCGCCGCGCGCTTACTGCACGTTTGCCGCGCGCTTACTGCACGTCGAGAAATTCCTTGTTGATCTCCACGTTGAACTCCACGCCGATCTGCGCAAGGCCTTCATCGGTGATGGTGTTCAAGAATTCGTTCGAGCCGCCATTCATCGTGCGAGCGCGGAAGTAGATGTCCGCTGCCTTTTCGATACAGTGCATGAGCCCGAAGGTCTCGTCGAAATCTGCGCCGGAAACGAACAGACCGTGCTGCGCCCAAATGACCGCAGGATAGCTCTTCATCTGCTCCGACGTGGCCTTCGCGATCTCGTTGCCGCCCGGTACCATCCAGGGCACCACACCCACGCCTTCGGGGAACACGACCACGCATTCGGTCATGGCTTTCCAGAGCGCGCGCGAGAACGTGCGCGCATCGAGCGGTTCGACGAAGGTCATGGCGATGATATTGTTGGGGTGTGCGTGATAGATCACGCGGCAAGCCCCGTCCGTGGCCTTCATGCGGATAGCGTGGTTCATGATGTGCGTGGGGAGTTCAGAGGTGGGTTTGCGGTTCATCAGCCCCCAGACCACACGATAGGCGCTGCCCGCTTCGTTCATCTCGACGATGCCGATGTTCTCGATCGGCGAAGCGGAGACATTATGCATATACGCACCAGACCCGGTTATGAGGAAGTAAGCGTTCGCCAGGGTCGGTTCGCTAAAGCCCAGATCGACCCATTCGCGCGGTTCGCTGTCGAATCCGCCGCGCACCTTCGCTACGTCTTCTTCGGTCATGCGGTAGGTGAGGTTGCCACCGTTGCGCTCGTGCCAGCCTTGCAGCCAGCCGTCATCGCAGAGATGGATGAAAGCTTGGATGAAGGGCGCGCGCGTAACAAGCGCTTTGTTGGTCGCGCTGGCGGCGGCATCGAACCCTTTGCCGGCCGCATCCATCGCAGCATCGAAGCCCTTGCCTAGTCCTGCCTGGATATCGTCGAACACTCCCATTACGGTTCCTTTCTACTTGCGCTTTGAGGTGATCTGTTCTTCGTAACGTGCCACTTCAGGGTAGCACTCAAGATCGGTCGGCACCCCTTGGCGCGTGCAGTATTCATCCCATACGGTGCCGAAGGGCATCGACTTTGCAGCTTCGGCGAGCATCATCTTCTCCGTGAAGCGATATTCATCCTGCAGCTCCTTGAGCTGATCGTTTGGCTGTAGGAGTGCGTAGAGCAGGGATTTCTCCATAGCGCGACAGCCGGTCACCCATGCGCCGATGCGATTGATGGAGGCGTCGAAGAAATCGAGGCCCACGAGCACCTTTTCCCAAGCGCCAGGGCAACGTACGATCTCGGCGGCGATCTCTTTCGTAGGATCGTCGAAGAGGATCACGTGATCGGAGTCCCAGCGAACAGGGCGCGTAACGTGCATGGGGATCTTGTCGAAGAAGAGCAGCAGCGCGGAGAGCTTGTCGGCTACGTTTTCGGTGGGGTGGAAGTGGCCCGAGTCGATAAGGTTGTAAACGCCAGGATGGGTGGCAGCATAGGCGAGATAGAATTCGTTCGAGCCAACGGTCATGGATTCGAGTCCGATACCGAACACCTTCGATTCGCACGCATCGATCACCCGGTCGTATTTCTCTTCGAAGATCTGGTCGAGCGAATCTTTCAGACGCGCGCGCAGCCCATAACGGTCGCCCGGTACATCCTTCAGGCCATCAGGGATCCAGATATTGCAGAGCACTTCGTCATCGAGCGCTTCGCCGATCTGCTGCGATATCTTACGGCACGCCTTCACGTGGTCGATCCAGAATCTGCGCGTCTCAGGATCGGGGGAAGAGAGCGAAAGTTCGTTGTTCATCTTGGGATGACCGAAGATGGTGGGGTTGAAATCGATGCCATAGCCGTGCTCTTTGGCCCACTCGACCCAAGGTTCGAAGTTGGCATACGTGATCTGGTCGCGATCGACCCAGGGGTGTTCGTCGGTGAAGATGGCATACGAGGCGTGCAGCGCGATGCGCTTCGTGCCGGGCACCATGCTCATCGATTCTTCGAAGTCTGCTTTCAGCTCTTCGAAGTTGCGCGCGCGACCAGGGTAGTTGCCGGTGGTTTGAATACCGCCCGAAAGGCCGCCTTCTTGGTCGAAGCCGAGCACGTCGTCGCCTTGCCAGCAGTGAACCGAGATGGCCTTTTGGGCCAGCTTGTCCATCGCGGCTTCAACGTCGATGCCGAGCTTGGCGTATTGCTCCTTTGCGCTTTCAAACATCGTGGTCATGATGGTGATCCTTTCTGGTGCTGATCGCTGGATATCGATCTTCCTTACCTATATATAAGAGAGGTGTTCGCTGGTTGCATGGTGCCTTTGTTGGTTATGTTGGTCATGCGGCGTTCGCGTTGTTCGCTGTTCGCGTCTCACTCGATCTGCTCTTCGTTCGCGTGGTATTCGACTACGTTGAAGGATTCGGCGATGTTCGTGCGCAGGTCAGCCACGCTGTCGAAGAGGCCATCGGCGATCATCTGCACTGCCAGATTGCCGAGCGCGGTTCCTTCGGTGGGGCCGGCGTAGAGCGGGATACCGCATGCGCGTGTGGTGAGTTCGGAGAGATACCCATCTTGGCTGCCGCCGCCCACCACATTGAGCGAAGTGAACGTGCGACCGGTGAGCACCTCCAGATCCGCGATCGAATGCGCATAGCACTGGGCGAGCGAAAGATACACGCAGCGCATGAGCTCGCCGATAGTGCGCGGAACGTCTTGCCCGCTGCGCTCACATGCGCGGCAGACTTCGTCGATCATCGAATCGGGCACGAGCAGGCGGTCGTCGTTCACGTTGATCGTGGTGGAGAACGGTTCGGCGGCGCGGGCAACTTCGATCAGGTCGGCAAAACCTACCTGGCCCTTTTCGAGCATGGGCTCGATCTCGAGTTCGTAGTGTTTGGTGGCGATATCGGTTGCGGGCGCGCTGGCACCTTGCATATGCGTTTCGTGCGGCTTCGTTTCGCTGCTGCTCTTGTCTTTGCCTTCAACGTAGGAAACGCCATTGAGCTCGCGGCGGATCGATTGGATCATCCAGAGCCCCATGATGTTCTTCAAGAAGCGGAACCGCCCCTGGTAGCCGCCTTCGTTCGTGAAGTTCTGGAGGCGAGAGGCGGCTGAAGTGATGGGTCCTTGGTTCTCGATGCCGAGCAAGCTCCAGGTGCCCGACGAGAGGAAGACCGCGTCGTCATCGCGCGCGGGCACGGCCAGATAAGCGCTGCCCGTATCGTGCGTTGCGGGCACGATCACGCGGGGCATATAGCCGATGGCGGCCGCGATCTCGGGCTTAACCATGCCGAGTTCGGTACCAGCCATGACCACGTCCTTGAAGATGTGCGTAGGGATGCCGAACGTTTCGAGGATCTTCTGGTCCCAGTCTTTCGCGCGTGCGTTCAAGAGTGAGGTGGTAGAGGCATTCGTGTATTCGTTGGCCATATTGCCGGTGAGCAAGAAGGCAAGATAGTCGGGGATCATGAGGAAATGCTCGGCCGCTTCGAGCTGTTCGGGGTTGTCGCGCTTCAAGGCGAGCAGTTGGTAGAGCGTGTTGAACGGTTGGCGCTGGATGCCCGTGCGCTGGTAGACCTCCGTGGGGTTCATGATGGCATCCGCCAGCGGGTAGATGCCCTGCGTGCGTTCGTCGCGGTACGCCACCGCGTTGCCGATGAGCTGCTCTTGCGCATCGAGCAGCACAAAATCCACGCCCCAGGTGTCGATGCCGAGCGTTTTCGGCTCGAAGCCTGCCTCGCGTGCGGCAGCAAGTCCTGCCACCACTTCGTCAAAGAGCATCTCGATGTCCCAGCAATCGTGACCGTCGATGCGTTTTTGGATGTTGTCGAAGCGGTGAACTTCAGCAAGTTGGATGTGGCCGGTTTCGTCGATCGAGCCGACAACCACGCGCCCCGAAGATGCTCCGATATCGATGGCGGCGTAACAGTTCGTGTTCAAGGGTGCTTCCATTAGCAGGTCACCCCGCTTTCCTGACAAGAGCTGGGCTCTTCGCTCGTATCGCAGTGCGCGCCAGCAGAGGGTGCTCCCTTCACCTGGACGACTTCGAGCACGTTGGTGGCGTGCACGATGCGCTGCGATGAACCAACGGCAAGGTTGCTCGCTTCAGGTGAGGTACGGCGGTCGCCCAGCGTGAAGACCGCGATATCGCCCGGGTTCATGAGGTACGCATCGAGTACGGTTTGTTGGCTCGAGGAGAGCACCTGCGCCGGGTCACCTTGATTTTTGCCGCAGATCGCGCGCACGCCCCAGCAGAGGCTGAGCTTGCGAGCTACTTCTTCGGTGGATGTGACTGCGAAGATGGGGACCTTCGGACGGAAGGCTGATACGAGACGCGGCGTGCGGCCGGTGAGCGTAGGTGTGACGATGCCGCGCGCTTCAAGGCTCTCTGCAGTGGCAGCGGCGGCGTATGCGATCATGGGAGAGACTCGCGCGTGCTTTTCGGAGCGACTCGGAACAGGATGCTCCGCCAAGAGATAGGGCTCGCTCGCTTCGGCGATGCGCGCCATGGTTTGTACCGCGAGCTGCGGATACGTGCCGATGGCGGTTTCGCCGGAGAGCATGACCGCGTCGGCTCCGTCGTAGATGGCGTTCGCCACATCGGCCATCTCTGCGCGTGTGGGGTGGGGATGGTGGATCATCGAGTCGAGCATGTGGGTCGCGATGACCACGGGGCAGAATGCGCGGTTGCAGGCCTTCACGATCTTCTTTTGCAGGTGAGGCACCGATGCCGGATCGACCTCCACGCCCAGATCGCCACGAGCAACCATGATGGCATCCGAAGCTTCGATGATCTCGTCGATGTTCTCGACCGCCTGAGCGTTCTCGATCTTAGACATGATATCGATGTTCGTGCCGCCGTTTTCGTCGAGGAAGGTGCGGATCGCGCGCACGTCTTCCGCGCTGCGCACGAATGAGGCGGCGATGTAATCGACTCCCATTTCAATACCGAAGCGCAGGTCGCGCTCATCTTGTTCGGTGATGATCGGAAGCGGAATGGTGACGTCGGGGATGTTCAGCTGCTTGCGTTGCCCGAGCGTGCCAGGATTCTGCACGGTGCAGAGGATATCGGTGCCGTCAACTTTGTCGACGGCAAGTTCGATCAGGCCATCGTCAAGCAGGATGGTGGAGCCGGTCTTGACGTATTCGTGCAAACCAGGGAAGGTTTGGTGGATGCGCGCGGCAGTGCCAGGCACGTCTTCTTCGGTAAGGACGAGTTGCTTGCCGGCGTAGAGTTTCACGGGGCCTTCGTTTTGAAGAAGGCCGGTGCGGACGCAGGGGCCCTTCGTGTCGAGGATGATGCCGATGGGAAGGTCGAGCTCTTCGCGCACCTTCTTCAAGTTATCGATATGGGTGCGATGCTCTTCGTGCGTTCCGTGAGAGAAATTGAGGCGCGCAAGATCCATGCCTGCCACGATCATGGCGTGAATGGTGGTTTCCGATTCGGTGGCTGGGCCGAGCGTGCCAATGATCTTCGTACGCTTGTTCACAACGCCCCCTTTTCCCGCATTCGTGAATTACGTACCACCAGAGCATAAAACAGGCGCAGCCTTGCACACTAATAGAACATATATTTGTTAATTAAGCGTTGCCGCCTGCCGAGGATAGCGGCGGGCGAGCCACTGAATCAGGTAGGATAGGGGGTGTTACGAATTTAAGGAGAATAACATGCTCTCATTGAATTACTGGGAGAAGGCAGCAGCGTTTCACGGACATACATGCCCAGGGCTTGCGATCGGCTTCAAGGCAGTGGAGGGCGCGATCGCTGAATTGGGACTTGATGATACTCAGCTGCCAGCCATCGATGAGGAGCTGGTATGCGTGACCGAGAACGATGCCTGCTGTGTCGATGCCATCCAATGCTTGCTCGGCTGTACATATGGCAAGGCGAATCTCATTCCGCGTTTGCGCGGCAAGATGGCGTTCACCTTCTTCGTGCGTGATGAGAACAGCAGTGCAGCCAAAGCGGTTCGGCTCTTCTTGAAGCCTGAAGCGGGCGAGGGGATGAGCCGCGATGAGTATCAGAATTACCTGCTGAACACGCCCTATACCGAGTTGTTCGAGGTTCTAGAGCCACGTATCGCGCTACCTGAACCGGCGCGTCATTTCGCTTCAGAGCATTGCTCGGTGTGTGGCGAATATACCGCTGAATATGGCCTGCGCTTGCAAGATGGTAAGCCAGTCTGTCTCGATTGCTATAGCGCTTACGAGCGTGAAGGATTCTAAACACGTGAGCAAAGCTGCGAACAATCCTGAACTTCACGATCAGCAAACGCGCTCGATGCGGGCCTGCTCGACGCAGGCGCTTGCGGAAGCGCGCGATACTGCTGCGCACGCTATCACGCAAGAACGGAAGCACATCGAACGGCGCAACGTGGTGGCGATCTTTGCCATGGTGGTGGTGCTCTTGGTGGTTGCTGCGATCGAGCTCGCTTGTGGCGCTTCGGCCATCGATATCCCCACCAGCATCGCAGCGCTGTTCGGTCAGGGGAGCGCAAGCGATATCGCGGCTGTGCAAGGCATCCGCCTGCCGCGCGTCGTGTGCGCCATCATCTCGGGCGCGGGGCTTGCTATTGCAGGCGCGGTGCTGCAGAGTGTGCTCGAAAACCCGCTCGCCTCAGCTTCCACGGTGGGCATCTCACAGGGCGCAGGCTTTGGCGCCACGTTCGCGATCCTTATGGTGGTCCCCGCTATCACCGGTTCGAGTGCCAGTGTGAACATGGGCATGACCGCTCTCTTCGCCTTCGCGGGTGCCATGATATCGAGCCTGGTCGTGCTCGCATTCTCGCGTTTGGGCCTGCTGCGCCCCGAAAGCATCATCTTGGTTGGCGTGGCGCTCTCTGCCCTTTTCGCGGGCGCTTCGACCATCATCCAATACTTCGCTGACGATGTTGAGCTCACAAAGGTCATGTTCTGGCAGTTCGGCGATCTTTCCCGTGCAACGTGGAGTCAGATGGGCTTCATGTTCGTGGTGGGGCTCGTGTGCACGGTCTACTTCATCTTCAATCGCTGGAATTATAACGCGCTGCAAAACGGCGGCCATGTGGCCGGAGGCTTGGGCGTGAGTGTGGACCGCGTGCGCGTCTTGGGTGTGCTGTTCGCTTCGATCATGGCGGCGGCCATGGTCTCCTTCGTGGGTTTGATCAACTTCATCGGCCTTATTGCGCCGCACATCGCACGCCGTTTCATCGGTAACGATTATCGCTACCTGCTGCCGGCATCGCTCGTGCTCGGTGCGATCATCATGCTTGCGAGCGATCTAGTGGCGCGCATGATCATCTCGCCTATCATCTTACCTATCGGAGCGATCACGTCGTTCTTGGGTGCGCCGCTCTTCCTCTACCTTCTCTATCGCGGATATCGGAGGCAGGCATGAGTGAAACGAACGAACAGAAACGCGTACAGCCGACAGATGTTGAACCTTGGGTTTTGACAACAGAGAGCGAAGCTTCGATGCCGGTAACGCATGCGCATGTGCATGAACATGCCGATGGCACGGTGCACAGCCACTACCACACGCATCCTGGAGGTGATGTGGCGCACGAGCATGCGGCAGCCAGCCACGATGAGATTGCGTTCGACCAGGGAAGCGAAGCGCATGCCCCCGGTGCGATCCCTGAGCATTCGCACGCTACCACCACTTCCATCAAGCCGCCGCTCGAGGCGTGCGATCTTGCTTACGCGTATCCGCGCCAGGAGCATTCGGTGTTCAGCGGGCTATCGTTCCATGTTCATCCGGCCTCGATGCTTGCGATCCTTGGCAACAACGGAGCAGGCAAGTCGACGTTGCTCGATCTGCTGGCGGGTATCACCAAGCCAACGGCGGGGCGTGTGCTCATCGATGGAGAGGATGCGAGTGCGCTCTCGCGCAAGGAGATAGCTCGACGTATCGCCTATGTTGCGCAGCAGCAAACTGTTCCGCATCTTTCGGTCTACGATGAGGTGCTGCTTGGGCGTAAGCCGCATATTTCGTGGGCCGTGCGACCGATCGATCGCGAGGTTGTTTCTCGGGCGCTCGTCGATCTTGAATTGGAGCAGTTCAGCGAACGTTTTTGCGACGAACTATCGGGTGGCGAACGCCAAAAGGTGTTCATCGCGCGTGCCTTGACGCAGGAGCCGCACATCCTTATCCTGGATGAGCCTACCAGCGCGCTCGATCCGAAGAACCAGCTTGAGGTGCTCGAGGTGGTGCGGCGGGTGACGCATGAAGCTGGGCTCGCTTCGGTGCTCGTGCTTCACGATGTGAATCTCGCGCTGCGTTTCTGTGATCATTTCATGCTCGTGCGCGACGGCGAAGTGGTAGCAGCGGGGGACCGTTCGGTCGTTACGGGTGAGGCTCTCACGCAAACGTATGGTACGCCGTTCAAGATCGTCGAGGTCGATGGCGTTCCAGTGGCCGTGCCCGCGTAGGGACTAAACCCTGAACCCTAACATGGCGATCGTGGTCTCGATGCGTTCGTAGACTGTTCCTTCTTCGGCGATCTGCGCGAGATAGTCTTGAACGATCGCTTTCTGTTCTGGGGAAAGATCGGGCGCAACCAGGTGGTTCGCGTAGACTGTTTGAGCGTCTTCGAGCGTGCGTTGGTCAAGCCAAACATCATCGTAGTGCATGACGGTCGGGGTTTTCCCCAGCAGCCACGCATAGGCAAAACCATATAGGAAGTTGCGGTCGCGATCAGGGTCGCCGTGCTCTACACTTGCAAGACGGCGCGCCTCTTCGAGCACGAAATCTCGCCGGCGCGTAGGGCATGCCATGAAGCACCATGAGCGGGCGAGCGAAACCATCTTCTGGAATTCAGTGGCGCTATTGATGGCGGGCGTGAAATGCGCAAAGACCACGTCGAAGGGTTCATTGAAGGTAAGGTCGGCAAAGTTTCCACAGATGAACTGAGCATTCGTGCAGCCCTCTGCGGTAGCGCGGTTGCGCGCCGCTTCGATCATCTTCTCTGAGAAATCGCAGCCGACCACTTCGGCAACGTGAGGAGCGAGCGCGATACTGTAGAGCCCCGCACCGCAGCCGATATCGAGCACGCGCGCATCGGGCGTGAGCGCACCTTCCGCTTGCATCATGGCAAGAAAGGGGTCGTCTTCAAAGGTGGGCAAGGGCTTTTCGGCATATCCTGCCGCGGCTTCGTCCCATACTTCTACGTGGGAAAAACCGCCTGCAGATCCACTCCAGCGCTCCTGCAATTCTTCTAAGCTATCGAAAAAACTCATGTCAGTGCTTTCTTTTGATCGAGAGAATCCATGCCTATTCTACGACAGAGATGACAAACTACCCGGTCGTTCGACACCTTTTTCAGGGTTCAAGGAAGCTTAAAATTCTGCGATGTTGAGCTGCTCGAACTTGTAGCCTTCGGCGGCTAGATCGCTCGAGAGCTTTTCGCCAAGGAAGAACTCAGAGATCTCGTCGAGCTTATCGGTCGGGTTCACATCCGAGAAGCTGTCGGGGTAGACCATCGCGCCAACTTGGTAGCAATTCGCGAGCGCGAGCTCGACATTGGTCGAATAGAAGCGATAGGAGATGAGCGAATACGTATGGCCATCTTGCACCGCCTTCAGCGCCTGATAGTAAGCAGGGTTGGTGCTGTAGTTCTCCTTGATGAGAGGCAGGTTGCCGCATTCCATGAAGATGTAGTCAGGCTGAGCCGCTGAAACGGTTTCGAGGTCGATCGTGAAGGCGCCATCCGATCCGTGGCCATCGGCAACGTTGTCGATATTGCACGCCACGAAGGGCTGGAAGTTCGCTTCGGTGCCATCGAAGCCATGCCCGCCGCGGAAGCTGATGCCGGCTGCATAGGCAGTGTTGTTATCCGCGTTTTCCGAGGCAGCGCTGCGTTGTTCAAGATCGTTATCCACTTCTTTGATGTAGTTCACCACTTCGGCGGCGCGTTCTTCTTTGCCAAGCACTTTGCCGAGCAGCTCGAGGTTGTTGTAGTACTTGTCATCGAACACGGTTTCGGGTTGGTCGAGGCAGACGAAGGGAATGCCGGTCTTCTGTTGCAGGTTGTCGGCCTCATCGGCAGAAAGACTGTCGCAGATAACAAGCTGGGGGGCGGCCTCCATGAGCGCCTCTTCATTGATGGTCACGCCGCTCGAGCCGCCATCGCCGATAACGGGCAAGCTGGCGAACAGATCGTGATTCACGTGACGATACGCGCAGCTCACATTATCTTCTTGCTCGGACGCTTCGACGCCGACCACCATATCCTCAGCTTGCAAGTAGCACACGGGGCGCAGTGCGCAACCAACAGCAACGATGCGCTCGAGATCTGCGGGAATCTCCACGCTACGACCGCGCATGTCGGTGATGGTTTGAGCCTCAGCATTCGAACTCGAACTAGATTCGTTCGAGCTGCATCCGGTGAGCATGGCAGCTGCGAAGGTGAGTGCGATCGCGCAGATGCAGACGCTCAAGCGCAGCCAGAGCTTTGATATCATTTGGTCTTTCATCGAGGGCCTTTCGTCTGGTTCGTTAGCTGGGTTGTTACAATGAGAGAATTCGTAACATGTTACTGATGATAAATTAGTAACACCGAGCGCGCAAGTTCCGATTCGCAAGATCTTTGGTGAACGGCATGCGTGCTTTGCTTACAACAGTGCAACAGCCTGGGAAGATGCGCTCATTTTGCTTTATGATTCACGCATCGAATACTACGAGACCTCGCGATCGGTCTTGATCAAGTGAATCAGGAGAAACGCTATGGTTGCCCAGCACTCACGGAAAAAGAAGGTTGCGCTTGGTGTGATCATCACCTTGGTATGTGTAGTGGTGGCCGTCTTGATCGGTTTCAATCTCTATATCCGCATCGCGTACAGTTCTTTTTACAGTAAGGCGCAGGAAGAATTCACGATCCCTGGTGTGAACAACGGTTTTATCTGCCAAGATCTTGACTACTACGATGAGGGTGATTGTTGGCTCTTCAGCGGCTACAGTTCGAGCGAAGGTCCTTCGCCGCTGTATCGTTGCGATGCGAACGGCGAGACGGTGAAGTTCACCGCCGAACTTCCCGATGGAACGCCGTACGAGGGGCATGGTTCTGGTATCACCACGTCCGAGAACTTCGCTTTCCTTACGTGCGATGAAGGCTATCTTGTGTTCGATGTTGCTGCGTTGGCCAGGGTGGGAGAGGGCGAAAGCGTGCGCGCGATCGATAAGGTCGATCTTGAGATCACGCCGGCCTTCATCAACATCGAGAACGATGCGCTCTATACCGGAACGTTCCACCTCGAGCCGAACTATGATGCACCTGAAGAGCATCACCTGACCACGCCCGATGGGAGTGAAAACGCGGGCGTGCTCTTTGTCTATCCTGGTGACACGTCAGCGCGCTACGGCTACGCCCAGTCGCCTGCGTGTGTCTATTCGCTGCCTGATAAAGTGCAGGGCGTGTGCGAACTGCCCAATGGCGATATCGTGCTCTCGACCTCTTATGGTCTTGCGGGTTCTCATTTGCTCACCTATCGTCCGGTGAACCAAGCGGCTACGCCAGTGGCTGAACTACCTGACCAGCAAGGGGGAGGGAATGACGCTGTGGCTGCACAGCCCGTAGGCGATACGTTCGCCATGAACGGGAAGCAGGTGCCGCTCTACTACTTCGACTCGACCAACCTCGTAACGGATCTTTCGGCGCCGCCCATGAGCGAGGGTATCGAATATCACAATGGCCGTATTTACATCTCCGAAGAAGCGGCAAGCAACAAGTACATCTTCGGCAAGCTCTATGGGGCGGGTATCGTTTACTCGCTTCCCGAAAACGCCTTCATCATTCCCTAACTAGTCGTTATTCCAGGTGGGTTCGTAGTCGGGAAGGAAGGCATCGGCGTGCAGCGGATTAGGCTTCGGCATGGGGTAGTTGCCGTCGAAGCAGGCCGTGCAATACTGCGGATGTTCAGCGTAGATGCATGATTTCAACCCTTCCAGGGAAAGATAGGCGAGCGAATCGGCGCCAATGTAATCGCAGATCTCTTCGACCGATTGCGTTGCCGCGATCAGCTGACCTTGTGTGTCGGTATTGATGCCCAAGAAGCAGGGCCACACGATAGCAGGCGAGGTGATACGCAAGTGGACTTCGGCGGCTCCCGCATTGCGTAGCATCTGAACGAGTTGCTTGGACGTGCTGCCACGCACGATCGAATCGTCCACCACGATGATGCGGCGATTGCGTACAGCGTAATGAAGCGGATTCAGCTTGATACGAATGCCCTGTTCGCGCAATTCTTGGGTGGGTTCGATGAACGTGCGATCGACATAGCGATTCTTGATGAGCCCCTCTGAGTACACCACGCCGCTCTCTCGCGCGTAGCCGATGGCGGCGGGAATGCCGGAGTCAGGCACACCGATCACGATGTCCGCTTCAACCGGCGCTTCATGAAAAAGGCGGCGGCCCATGGCTTCGCGGGCTCGGTAGACGTTCGCGCTATCAATCACCGAATCGGGGCGCGCGAAATACACGTATTCGAAGAGGCACTGCGCTGGGCGTGCGCAGAGGTGCGGATGTTCGTTAGCGATCTTCTTGGAATGGATGCCAGCGCTATCGATGCGCACCAGTTCACCGGGAGCGATATCGCGCAAGTAGGTGGCGCCTACCAGGTCGAACGCGCAGGTTTCGCTCGCGATGGCAAAACCGCCTTTACCGGGAAGTTCGCCCAGGCAAAGAGGGCGGATGCCCGAGAAATCGCGCAGCGCATAGAGGGCATCGGGGGCAAGGACCACGATCGAGTACGCCCCTTGTGCGGTATTCATGAAGCGCTCGAGCGCACTCTCAAGGTGTTTGGTCTCGCGCGCGAAATGAGCAATGAAATCGGTTGCGATCTGGGTATCGCTTACGGCGGCGCTGGTGGCGCAAACTCCGCTCAGGCTGCTCGTCTCTTGACCACCACTCATCGCTTCAAGCAGGTCGGCCGTATTGGTGAGCGTGCCGTTGTGGGCGAGCGCGAATCCGCCTGTCTCATCGAGCGCAACGAGCGGCTGGGCCATCTGAAGGCTGATATCCGGATCCTTTCCACTGGTGGAGTAGCGCACGTGCCCGACCGCAGCTTGTCCTTGCAGTGCGGCGATGGTTGCATCGTCGAACACTTCACGCGCAAGCCCAAGCCCCTTTTCGCAGGTGAGAGCTACACCATCGCTCACTGCGATGCCAGCGGATTCTTGCCCGCGGTGCTGTAGCGCTTGAAGGCCGAAGAAGGTGAGGCGTGCAACATCCGCATCGGGCGCCCAGATGCCGAACACACCACAGGCTTCATGGAGTGCGTCGTCGGGGCTTTCTGGGCAGGGCGCGCAAGGGGTGTTGATCTCGGAAGCGGAGCAAAAAGACGGTTTCAGCTTAGGCATCATAGGTTCCTGTTTTCTTACGAGGGCTAGTTTGAAGAGGCAATCAGAATGGCGGCTTGCGCGGGCGAAGCATGTGTGTTGTTCGCGGGGCAAGCCACGCAGGTCGCAGGCATAAAGAAAGCCCGCACAAGCTGCACGGGCTTTTGGGATCTACACCAGTTGCTTGATGCGATCGACCGCTTCGAGCAGGCGATCGTCGGGCGTGGTGAGCGAGATGCGGATGTAGCCTTCGCCTTCGGGGCCGTAGCCGTTGCCGGGCGTGACCACCACATGCGCTTCTTCGAGCAGTTTCGTGGCGAAGGATTCGGACGTTTCGCCTTCGGGTACCTTCGCCCACACATAGATGGTTGCCTTCGGCGCTTCACACTCCACACCGATCGCGCGCAGCGCATCTACCACCAGGTCACGACGCTTCTGATAGAGTGCGCACATCTCTTCGACGCAGTCTTGTGGACCCGTGAGCGCCACGATAGCAGCATCTTGGATGGCGGTGAACTGTCCGGAATCGAGGTTGTTCTTCACGGTGCCCAGCGCCTCGATGGCCTCAGGGTTTCCGCATGCGAACCCGATGCGCCAGCCAGTCATGTTGTACGACTTGCTCAAACTGAAGAATTCGATGCAGCAGTCCATGGCATGCGGGCGCTGGAGGATAGAGGGGGCTGCGTAGCCGTCGTAGCAGATGTCGCAGTAGGCGTTGTCGTGCGCGAGCAGGATGTCATGTTCGCGGCAGAACGCGATAGCCTTGTCGAAGTATTCAGGCGTTGCACAGGCGCCCGTGGGATTGTTCGGGTAGCCCAGGAACATGATCTTCGCGCGCTCGAGCACCTCTTCTGGGATGTGGTCGAAGTCAGCCAGAAAGCCATTTTCCTTGTTCATGGGCATGAAATAGGTGTTAGCGCTCTGCAGCGTGGTCCCACCAGAATAGACGGGGTAGCCGATGGCGGGCGCGAGCACATAATCGCCGGGGTTCACGAAGGCGGTATGCAGGTGCGCGATGCCTTCCTTGCTGCCGATGAGCGCAAGTACTTCGGTCTTCGGATCGAGCGTTACGTCGAACTTGCGCTTCATGTAATCGGCGCAGGCTTGACGATAAGTGAGCGAACCGGCGTAATCGGGATACTGGTGGTTCGCGGGGTTGCGGATGGCCTCAGCCATAGCATCCACGATATGGGCGGGCGTGGGCATATCGGGGTCGCCGATTCCGAGCGAGATCACATCGATACCCTGTTCGGTGAGGGCTGCTTTCTTGGCATCGATCTGGGCGAACAGGTAGGGGGCAAGGTGGTTCAGGCATTCGGCAGTTTGCATGGGGCTCCTTTTGTTGAGGTGGGCTGGTGGCAGGTGCGCCTTATTGGGCGGGGCGACGTTTATGGGTAACTTGCACGGGTTTGTGCTTTTGATCGTTGTTAACGCTCTTGCGTGCGTTCATCATGTTCACGGTGCCGCACTGGCGTTCGAGCTTTTGAAGCTTTCTGCTGGTTACCATGCGATCAGCTCCTTGGGATCTACGGTGCCGCTGAAGCTTTCCGCAGCTGGGCCGGTCATGATCACGTGCCCGCCTTCAAGGGCGATATGAAGCACGCCGCCAAGCAGATGCAGGTCGGCAGCTGGTTCTGTCATGCCTAAAAGGTGTGCGGCAACCTGGGTCGCGCAGGCACCCGTGCCGCAAGCGTGAGTCTCACTGCAGCCACGTTCGAATACGCGCATCGAGATATTGCGTGCATCTTCGACCACGACGAATTCGACATTAGTCTTCTCGGGGAAGAATTCGTGTGCCTCGAAGAACGAACCCACGCGGGCAACATCGAGGGTCTTGAGCGAGCGCGGTGCGCCCGTGAAGCACTCAGCGGGGAGTGCGGCGAACGTTTCTTTGTCGAGGAAGCACACGGCATGAGGGTTTCCCATGCTCACACAAGTGAAGGTGAAGGCACCCCAGGGTGATTCGATCGTTTGAACCACGATGGTTTCAGCGTCGATCGCGCAGGTTCCTTCGTGCGCGGTTGGTGAGGTTTCAGCGTTCGGCGCGACGGGAATGAGCGCGGCTTCGAGGATCGGGGCATCCATATCGACCGTTGCGGTCGCAAGCTTGTCCTCGGCGTCGACCGTGAACGTGATGGGCTTCGGGCCAGCGAGCGTGTCGGCTACGAACGAGCCGCTTTCCGCGCTCACGTAGCCATGGTCGACAAGGAATTTCGCGAAGCAGCGTACGCCGTTGCCACACATCTGCGCGAGTGATCCATCTGCGTTGATATAGTGCATATAACCTGCGCATTCACTGCGCGGAGAAGGCTTCACTACGATCACGCCGTCGCCACCGATGCCAGTATGGCGATCGCAGAGCGCCGCAACCTCGGCGGTGGAAAGTTCGAGCTCTTCTTCCATAGCGTCAAAGAACACGAAGTCGTTGCCGAGGCCATGAAGTTTCCAGAATGGATAGGTTGCCATGCTCGCTCCCTCTCTCTCATTTATCGAAGCGCATGGGACTTATCTATCCTTAGCCTACGCGCGGAATATTTCGAGAATGTTTAGAGAACGAAAAAATCTGCGAACGCATGGCTCGATTGATCGAGCCAGATGCTTCCGGTTGGGCAAGCAGCTGAGCCCATGGGGTACTTGAATTACTCTGAGTCCGCTTACTTCAATATAAATAGGCTGTTCGAGGGAGCGGAGCGCATGAGCTTGCCTATAAAGGCAAGCGAACAGCGAAAGCGGGTAATTACAAGTGCCTCATGGGCGTGCTGCTTGCCCTTACGTTGGCTTCATGTTTAGAGATCTTGCAGGGCGATCACGCCCACCGTGCCTTGGCGCGCCGCCTCCATGCCGGCGATCATCGCCTGCGCACCAGCAAGCGTGGTCGTATGGCAGATGCCGTGGCGCACGGCTGCGCTTCGAATTTCATAGCCGTCAGAGCGCGTGGCGGTGCCGAAGGGCGTGTTGATGATGAGCGATATCTTCCCGTCGCGAATCAGATCGAGCGCACTAGGGCGTTCACCTTCACTATCTGCCACGCTGGCTTCGTGGATCTTGGACACTTCCAAACAATCGATACCTGAAGCGCGCAGCACTTTCGCCGTGCCTTGGGTGGCCACGATACCGAATCCCATGCGCTCAACATCGCGAATGAGCGAGACGATCGCGCGCTTATCGCCGTCGTTGACGCTCACGAACGCAAGACCGCCTTCGGGCATCGCATAGTCGATCGCGAACTGAGTCTTCGCGTAAGCTGCCGGCACGGTGGGCGCAATGCCCATCACTTCGCCGGTCGATTTCATCTCGGGCCCTAAGATCACGCGCGCACCGGGGAAACGGCCCCACGGCATTACGGCTTCCTTCACGCAGTAGTAGTCAGGGTCGGCTTTGTGCACAGGTAGCCCCAGGCTGGCAAGCTTTTCGCCTGCCATGATGCGTGCAGCAGCCTTCGCCAGTGGGACGCCGGTTGCTTTCGAGACGAACGGCACCGTGCGGCTTGCGCGCGGGTTAGCTTCGATCACGTAGACCACCTGGTCCTTGATCGCGAACTGGATGTTCAAGAGCCCCTTCACTCCCAAGCGCAGCGCGAGCTTCGCGGCAATGTCTTGCAGCGTGTTCACGATGCCTTCGGAAAGCGAATAGGGTGGAATGACGCAGGCCGAATCGCCGGAGTGGATGCCAGCCATTTCGATGTGCTCCATTACGCCACCAATGTAGACGTCGGTCCCATCGCAGAGCGCATCGAGATCGACCTCGATCGCGCCTTCTAGGAATTTGTCGAGGTAGATCGGGTGATCGGGGGAGATCTGCGCAGCTTGGGTCATGTAGGTCTCAAGCTGGTTCGCATCGTAGACGATCGCCATGCCGCGTCCGCCCAGCACGTAGCTGGGACGCACGAGCAGCGGGAAGCCGATGTGCTCTGCCACGCGGCACGCCTGTTCATAGGTTGATGCCATACCTGCGGCAGGGTAGGAGATCCCCAGCTCATCAAGGATGTTCGAGAACAGGTCGCGATCTTCAGCCAGGTCGATCGAGGCCGGCGTTGTGCCGATGATCGGAACGCCCGCTGCCTGAAGCGCACTGGCAAGCTTCAGCGGTGTTTGTCCGCCCAGCGTCAAGATCACGCCATCAGGGTCGACCGCCTCGACCACATCCATCACGTCTTCGAAGGTGAGCGGCTCGAAGAAGAGCATATCGGAGGTATCGTAGTCGGTCGAAACGGTTTCGGGATTGCAGTTGATCATGATGGTCTCGTAGCCATCAGCTGCCAGCGCGTAGCTCGCCTGTACGCAGCAGTAGTCGAATTCGATGCCCTGCCCGATGCGGTTGGGGCCTGCGCCCAAGATGATGATGCGCTTGCGCTCCTTCGGCGCGAGTTCGGTCTCGGCCGCATCGTAGGTCTTGTAGTGATACGAGGTGGTGCTCGCGAATTCGGCGGCACAGGTGTCCACCGTCTTGAACGCTGGCAGCACGCCTAAGATCTTACGGCAGGCGCGCACGGTCTCTTCCGTCGCGCCGGTCAGCTCAGCGATGAGCGCATCGCTCATGCCCTCTTGCTTGAGCAGGCGAAGAGCCTCGGCGTCCAGATCTTCCAGCTTCAGATCACGCAGATTCTCCTGCATGCGCACCATGTCAGCGATGCACCCCAAGAAGAACGGATCAATGCCCGAAAGTTCGTGAATACGCGCTGCGGTAGATGTCGAACGACCGGGTAGTTTGTCATCTTTTGTAAGGCCGCGGCGAAAGCCCTCTGCCACGTGGAAGATGCGCTCGGCGCTCGGGCGTGCGATCTCGGCCTCAAGCTGCGCGTCGCTCATCTGGGCATATACAGCTGCCTCTTTGCGCGTGGGGGCAAGGCCGATATGACCATCTTCCAAGCTGCGCAATGCTTTTGCGAGCGCCTCTTCAAAGGTGCGTCCGATCGCCATCACTTCGCCCACTGCCTTCATGCGGGTGGTGAGCGTATCATCGGCGCCTTGGAACTTCTCGAACGCGAAGCGTGGTACCTTCACCACGCAGTAGTCGATGGAAGGCTCGAAGCATGCAGGCGTGACGCGCGTGATATCGTTCACGATCTCGTCGAGCGTGTAGCCTACAGCCAGTTTCGCAGCGGCTTTCGCGATGGGAAAGCCAGTCGCCTTCGAAGCGAGCGCTGAAGAACGCGATACGCGAGGGTTCATCTCGATCACGATCATGCGGCCGTTCTCGGGGTTGATGGCGAACTGTACGTTCGAGCCGCCGGTCTCCACGCCGATCTTCTCGAGGATGGCAAGCGATGCCACGCGCATGCGCTGGTATTCAATATCGGAAAGCGTCTGAGCTGGAGCAACCGTGATCGAATCGCCCGTGTGCACACCCATGGGGTCGAGGTTCTCGATCGAGCAGACGATGATGCCGTTACCCGCACCATCGCGCATGACCTCCATCTCGTACTCTTTCCAGCCCATGATGCTCTCCTCAACGAGCACTTCGCCGATGGGGGAGAGCTCAAGCCCTTGTGAAACGATGCGCGCGAGCTCTTCGGGGTTCGATGCCGCGCCGCCGCCCGCGCCACCCAAGGTGAACGAAGGGCGCAAGATAACGGGGTAGCCGATCAAAGACGCGATCTCGAGAGCTTGATCGACCGAGTAGGCGTAATCGCCGCGCGCGGTCTCCACGCCGATCTCGGCCATGGCCTCGTTGAAGAGCTTGCGGTTCTCGCCTTTCTGGATGGCGGCAAGATCGCAGCCGATCAGCTCCACGTTGTGCTTATCGAGTATGCCTGATTCGGCCAGCGCCACCGCAGCATTGAGCGCGGTCTGCCCGCCAAGGGTCGCGAGCAGCGCATCGGGCTTTTCGCGCTCGATGATCTTTTCGATGAATTCGCAGGTGATAGGCTCGACATACGTGCGGTCGACCAGGTCGGGATCAGTCATGATGGTGGCGGGGTTGCTGTTCACGAGTACCACGCGATAGCCCTCTTCCTTGAGCACCTTGCACGCCTGCGCGCCGGAGTAATCGAATTCGCAGGCTTGACCGATGACGATGGGGCCCGAGCCGATCGCGAGGATGGTATTGATATCCGTTCTTTTAGGCATTGCGTACCTCCTCAGCCGTGTGGCTTCCTGTGGGGGTCACCTCGGCATTCAGAACCTTCGACTGGTCGGACACGGCGCGAAGGCCGCTTACCTCCTCAATCGAAGAACCTTCAAGCCGATCTGGCTCTCCACAGCAACCCGTTGATTCTATGTTTTGTGAACCAAAATTCCACCCAGCCAGGCGATCCTGCGCGATGTCGATGGCGAGGTAGTCCTCGCTCTCTGTGCCGCTTTGAGCCTCGTTCGCCATGCCGCTCTTCCACTCATCCATCAGCCGGGTGAAGGCGGTGAAGAGATACTGGGAATCGGTCGAACCGGGTGCCGCTTCGGGGTGGTATTGCACGCTGAAGGCAGGAACATCCAGAAAGCGCATGCCTTCGATGGTGCCGTCGTTCAAATTCACATGGGTGAGCTCGATGCGGCCGAACCGTTCGTTTTGCGCAACGGGTGGCTTTGCAGCATGCGTCCAAGGGCGCAGGTCTTCGCCCGAAGCGCTTGTCCCAGAAACGTGCGCTACCTCTTCGGCGGTTTTCGCATCGCCTTCAAGGGGGCCGAGCGAAGAGAACACGAGGTTGAAGCCGTGGTTCTGCACCGTTATCTCGACGCGCTTGGTGATAAGGTTCATGACCGGCTGATTGATGCCGCGATGCCCGTATTTGAGCTTCACCACTTCGGCGCCAGCAGCCTTGCCGAGCATCTGATGCCCGAGGCAGATGCCGAAGAGTGGCACCTTTCCGAGCAACTGTTCTACCTGGGCGAACGTGCCTTCCACCTTGTCGGGGTCTCCCGGGCCATTGCTCAAGAACACGCCGTCTGGCTCGAGCGCGAGCACCTCTTCGGCAGGCATATCCCATGGCACGACCGTAACGGCACAACCCGCTTCAACAAGCCCATCAAGGATCGAGCTCTTCACGCCGCAATCGTAGGCGACCACGTTGTAGCGCGCTTCGGCAGGGTTCGCCTTCGCGAAGGAGTGAACATTAGTATAGGCATACGACTCCACGGCATCCTGCGAAACCTCTTCGACGAAGTTCACCTCCGTGAGCGGGGTTGCGGCCCGTGCTTTGGCAACTAGGCTCACTTCGTCGAGGTCTTCCGTGGAAAGCACCGCCCGCATCGCACCTGCTTCACGCAAATGGCGAACGAGCGCGCGCGTATCGATCCCTTCGATGGCGACCACGCCGCGTTCGCGCAAGAACTCAGGCAGCGATTTGGCGCTGCGCCAGTTGGAAGGATGGGTGCGCATATCGCGCACCACCAGCCCGCGCAAGGCGATCTCATCTGCCTGCACATCGTCTTCGTTTACGCCATAGTTGCCGATCTGCGGGTAGGTCATGGTCACGATCTGGCCGGCGTAAGAAGGATCGGTGATCACTTCCAAATAGCCCACCAGCCCCGTGTTGAAGCAGAGCTCGCCGCTCACTTCACCAGGCGCTCCACAGGAAAAACCTCGATAGCAACTGCCGTCTTCCAGCGCCAAAAGGGCTGGTTGGGCACTCGCTTTCGAGGTCTTGCTCAGGATATGTTCACTTGCTTTGCTCGGCACCTGCGCCGCGCCTGATGACGTTGCGGCGGGTGTCGCACTCGTTTGATTCACGGAATCTCCCTTGGTATCGTGCTCATTCGCTTGTTCGGGATGTTCGCGGCTGTCCTCGCCGCAGCGCTTAGCCGAAGTTCAGCCTACACCCAAAAGGGTGGAAAGAGAAGGGAGGTCTGCTCTTCTCTTTCCATTTCTTCGGGCAAACGCGAACGCTTGCCCCTATCGTAAAAGCCTAGACGTAGAACAACATGTTGTTGTAGCTCGGCACTGGCCAATACGTGCGATCGGTGATGGTCTCGGTATAGTCGACCACGCTGCGCAAATCGTCCATGATCGGGATGAGGGTGTGGGCGTAGAAATCGGCGCGCTTTTGCAGGTTCTCGATCTCGAGCGCCTGCTTGCCGGCATCGTCGAGCGCACACACGAGCGTGTCGATCTGTTCGATCGAATCGAGCAGGTTCGCGAGCAGCTTTTCCTGCGTGCCCACCTTCGCACCAGGCGATACGGTCTTGTAGCGCTCGATGCTCGCGGCTACTTCCGAGGCGTAGCCATTGATGGCTGGCAGGAACGTGCGGCGGGTCATGCGACGCATCACGCGCGCTTCGATGTTGATCAGCTTGCAATAGCGCTCGAGCTTGCACTCGTAGCGGCTTTCGATCTCGCTTTCAGAGAGCACGCCCATCTCGCCGAAGAGCGCGATCGACTTATCGGCCACGTAGGCAGGCAGCGCTTCGGCGGTGTTGCGGTTGTTCGCAAGCCCGCGCTTTGCGGCCTCCACTTCCCATTCATCGGCATATCCGTTGCCGTTGAAGATGATGCGCTGGTGATCGGTGAGCGTCTGCTTGATGTATTCGGCTGCGGCAGCTTTCGGGTCGCTCGCCCCTTCAACGGCATCAGCGAAGTTCTTCAGGCTCTTCGCCACTGCGGTGTTCAGGATCATGTTGCAATCTGCCAGGTTGTTGTGCGAACCGGGCATGCAGAACTCGAACTTGTTTCCCGTGAAGGCGAAGGGGCTTGTGCGGTTGCGGTCGGTGTTGTCCTTCGCGAAGAGCGGCAGCGATTGAACGCCCAGGTCGATCTTGGTCTCCCCGTGGCCGATATATTCCTTGCCTTCGATGATGGCCTCTACGATCGCACCGAGTTCATCGCCCAAGAAGATCGAGATGATGGCCGGCGGCGCTTCGTTTGCGCCCAAGCGGTGATCGTTGCCTGCGGTGGCTACCGACATGCGCAGCAGCTCCTGGTACTCGTCCACCGCTTCGATGATGGCGGTGAGGAACACGAGGAAGCGCAGGTTGTCTGAGGGCGTCTCGCCTGGGTCGAGCAGGTTCTTCTCGTCTGCCGAGATCGCCCAGTTGTTATGCTTGCCCGATCCATTCACGCCTTCGAAGGGCTTTTCGTGAAGCAGGCACACCAAACCGAAGCGGCTGGCGAGCATGGTCATCTCCTCCATGGTGAGGAGGTTCTGGTCGATGGCCTGGTTGGCGTTCGAGAAGATGGGTGCGATCTCGTGCTGCGCGGGCGCTACTTCGTTGTGCTTCGTGCGCACGGGGATGCCGAGTTCCCACAGCTTATCGTCGAGCGCCTTCAGGAAGTTGTTCACGGTCGGGCGGATGGAGCCGAAGTAGTGCTCTTCGAGCTCTTGGCCCTTGCAGGGGGAATGGCCGAAGAGCGTGCGCCCAGTAAGCACCAGGTCTTCGCGGCGCTCGTATTCTTCCTTTGGGATGAGGAAGAATTCCTGCTCGGCACCGACTGTGGTGGTCACGCGGTGCGGGTGTTCGTCGAAGACGGCCAGCACGCGCTTGGCCTGCTCTTCGATCGCGCCCATGGAACGCAGCAGTGGCGTCTTCTTGTCGAGCGCTTCGCCGGTGTATGAGCAGAATGCGGTGGGGATGCAGAGCACTTCGTCTTTGATGAAGGCATGGCTGGTGGGATCCCACGCGGTATAGCCACGCGCTTCGAAGGTGGCGCGCAGGCCGCCGTTCGGGAAGCTCGAGGCATCGGGCTCGCCTTGGATGAGCTCCTTGCCCGAGAAGGTCATGATCACGCTGCCGTCGGGCTGCGGATTGATGAAGGAATCATGCTTCTCGCTCGTTACGCCAGAAAGCGGTTGGAACCAGTGCGTGAAGTGGGTCGCACCGTGTTCGATGGCCCATTCCTTCATGGCGTGCGCTACTACGTTGGCAACTTCCAAGTTGAGCGGTTCGCCATCGTTGATGGTGCGCATGAGCTCCTTGTAGGTGGCTTTCGGCAGGCGCTCTTTCATCACGCGCTCGTCGAAGACCATGGTCCCGTAAATATCAGAGACATGAGCGGGGGAGTAGTCTTGTTCGCTGGTGGTGAAGGTTATGGTTTGGCTTTCCGATCCGGTTGGCATGAGGTCTCCTTCTCTGCGATCCGCACGCAGGATCGCGTAAGACTTATTTCTCGACGCTACCTAGACTACGCAGCGAATGTTTCGAACATGCTTCATGGACGTTAATCTGTGTAACATTCGCGTTTCGAGGTGACAAACTACCCGGTCGTTCGACACCTTTCTACGATCTCGCGGGTGCAGGCGAGTGCGTCGGCGATCGCGTTCACCACGAGCGTCGAACCAAGGTGTGCATCGCCCGCAGCGAAGATGGCAGGCTTGTTGTTCGCTGGGTCGGCTTCGCGCAGGCAGTGTGCACCACTGCGCTCGGGCAGCGAAACATCGAAGGCTTCGAAGACGGCAGGATTCGCACCGGTGAAGCCCTTCGCGATCAGGACGAGTTGCGCGGGAATGGTAGATTCCGTGCCTTCGACCAGATGCCGACCACCATCGTACGAAAGATCCTGCACGTGCACTTGGGCGACCGCTCCAGCCGCAGCGCCTTCGCCACCACTGAAGGCGATCGTGTCGGTCGAGAAGATGCGGGGATCTTCGCCGAAGCGTTCGCTCGCTTCCCGCTGGCCGTAGCCTTGCGAGAAGACCACACGTTCAGCTGGCCAAACCGCTTGAGCATCGCAGGTCTCTGGCGCGCGCTCGGCACGGATCACCTGGGTCACGCTCGCCGCTCCTTGGCGCAGCGCGCAGGCAACGCAGTCGTTTCCGGTATCGCCACCGCCGATTACGACCACATCCTTGCCTTCGGCGCTGATCGCACAGTCGCGTTCATCAAGGTAGGCGCTCGCAACTTCCGAAAGATACTCGAGGGCGAAATGAATGCCGGAAAGCTCGCGCCCCGGCAACGCAACATCGCGCGCAACGCTCGCGCCGGTCGCGATCACTACCGCCTCAGATTCAGCGGCGATCGTATCCGCGCAGGCACACGCATCAACGCCGCAGAGAAATTCGATGCCACTCTCGCGCATCAAGTTCACCCGACGCTCGATGATCCACTTCGGCAGCTTCATGTTGGGAATGCCATACACGAGCAGGCCACCAGGGCGATCGGCCTGCTCGTAGATGCGCACGCGCCATCCGCGCCGCGCCATCTCCCAGGCGCATGCCAGACCCGCTGGCCCCGAGCCGATCACGCTTGCAAGCGGCGCATCGGCGGCAGGGGCGGGAAGCGGATCGATCCCGTTTTCCCAGGCGATATCAGAAAGCGCGCGTTCGTTATCGTTGATCGTGACCGGTGCCTTATGCAGCCCTAAGTTGCAGGCCACTTCGCAAGGGGCCGGGCACACGCGCCCCGTGAACTCGGGGAAGGGGTTCGTAAGCGCCACGCGCGCCACCGCGTCCTCGAAGCGATGCTGGTAGAGCAGATCGTTCGTCTCGGGGATCAGGTTGTGCAGCGGACACCCCACCGCATGCAGCGAATCACCCAGCGCTACGCCGGTCTGGCAGAACGCCACACCGCAATTCATGCAGCGACTTGCCTGTTCGCACTGTTCTTCAAGCGTGAGCGGAAGGGCGAACTCCTCGAAATCGTTCAGCGATTCGGAAGCAGGACGCAGGCCATGACCGACGCGCTCCGTATGCAAGAAAGCTCCAACTCGTCCCATGGTTATGCTCCCATCTTCGTGATCTCGAAGGCCAGCTCTTGCGCCTCTTCGTGCGTGTGGCCTTGTGCTTCGTATTCGGTGATCAAGTCGAGCATCTTGGCGTATTCGATCGGGATCACCTTGGTGAAGTGCTCGGCAATATCGTCGAATTGGTAGAGCATCATCACGCCAAGTGGGCTTGCCGTTGCTTCCACATGCGCTTCAAGCAGCTCGCGAATGCGCGCGATCTCTTCGGCGTTCGGTTCAATCAATTCCACCAGCTCGAGATTGCAACGCCCCTTGAGTGTTTTCGTCTCGTCGTAGACATACGCGATACCGCCCGACATGCCCGCAGCGAAGTTGAGTCCCACTTCGCCCAGCACCAGCACCTCGCCACCGGTCATGTATTCGCAGCCGTTCTCGCCTACGCCTTCCACCACCAGCTCGGCTCCTGAATTACGCGCACCGAAGCGTTGGCCTGCAAGGCCGTTCACAAAGCCCTGACCTGCGGTTGCGCCGTAGAAAGCGACGTTGCCCACCAGGATGTTCTCTTCAGGGCGATAGGTCGCGTTTGCCGGCGGGGTGAGCGCGAGCGTGCCGCCAGAAAGCCCCTTGCCGAAGTAGTCGTTGGTGTCTCCCGCCACCTTTAGCGTGATGCCTTGCGGCAGGAAGGCGCCGAAGCTCATGCCGCCCGAGCCGGCGCAGTCGATCTCGATCGAGCCAGTGGGCAGGCCTTCGGGGTGGCGTGCAGTCACCTGCGAGCCGAGCATCGTGCCCACGCAGCGATTCACGTTCGAGATGTCGGCATGGAAGCGGATGGGTTCGAGGTGCTCGCGCGCGCTTTCGGTATACGGGATGAACAGCGTTGCATCGAGCGTTTCGGGCAGCGTGTTGGGTGCCTGCGCTTCGGTGAGGAAGTGCGGGCAGTGCGCCACCGGGATCGCGCGACCGAATTCGACCTCGGGCTTCACGAGCAGCGCCGAAAGATCGACCAAGTTGGCCTTCCAGCTGCGCGCATCGTGGGTTTGGCGCAGGCATTCCACCTGGCCTACCATCTCATCGATCGTGGCGAATCCAAGCTCGGCCATGATCTCGCGCGTTTGTTCAGCCACCATCATCATGTAGTTGACCACGTATTCCGGCTTGCCGCAGAAGCAGGCGCGCAACTCGCGGTTCTGCGTGGCGATGCCCACCGGGCAGGTGTCTTGCTGACAGTCGCGCTGCATCAGGCAGCCCATCGCGATGAGCGGCATGGTGGCGAACCCGAATTCTTCGGCGCCCAAGAGGCAGGCGATCGCAACGTCGCGGCCATCCATCAGCTTGCCATCGGCTTCGAGCACGATGCGGCTGCGCAGGCCGTTTTGCAGCAGCGTCTGTTGCGTTTCAGCCAAGCCCATCTCGAGCGGTAGGCCTGCATGATGGATCGAATCGCGCGGAGCGGCACCCGTGCCACCATTCGAACCGGAGATGAGGATCTTGTTCGCGCCGCCCTTGGCAACGCCGGTCGCGATCGTGCCCACGCCCGTTTCGGAAACGAGCTTGACCGATACGCGCGCGCTGGGGTTGGCGTTCTTCAGATCGAAGATGAGCTCGGCCAGGTCCTCGATCGAATAGATGTCGTGATGCGGGGGAGGCGAGATGAGCCCGATACCTGGTGTTGAGCGGCGAGTCCGTGCGATCCACGGCCACACCTTACCGCTGGGCAGGTGACCGCCTTCGCCGGGCTTAGCGCCTTGCGCGAGCTTGATCTGGAGCTCGTCGGCGCTCATGAGGTAGCGGCTCGTCACGCCGAAGCGCCCTGAAGCGATCTGCTTGATGGCGCTGCGCTTGGAATCTCCATTGGGAAGCGGAGTCTCGCGTGCGGGGTTTTCGCCGCCTTCACCAGAATTCGAGCGTCCGCCGATGCGATTCATGGCGATAGCCAAGCACTCATGCGCTTCCTTCGAGATGGAGCCGTAGCTCATCGCGCCGGTGTTGAAGCGCTTGACGATCTCGCTTGCGGGCTCGACTTCCGAAAGCGGAATGGAGGGGCGGGTGGAGACGAACTCGAGCAAGTCGCGCAGCACGATGGCACGGCCCGGCTGGTGGACCGCTTCACTGTAGGCGGCGAAGAGTTCGGGGTCGTTCGCGCGCACCGCACGTTGCAGGAGCGTGATGACCTGGGGTGTGATCAGGTGCTCTTCGCCGCAGGGACGCCAGGTGGTAATGCCTGATGAAGGAAGCTGATCAGGCGCGGGAGACGTGCGCTGTTCGAGCGCTTGAGCGTAGTGCAGGTCACATTCATGCTGCAGATCGTCGATCGAAAGACCACCGATGCGGCTGACCGTGCCGGTGAAGTGCGCATCGATGAGCTCGCTCGCAAGACCGACCGCCTCGAAGATCTGTGCAGCGTGGTAGCCCTGCATGGTCGAGATACCCATCTTCGACATGATCGAAACGATGCCAGAGAGGATGGCGGTATTGTAGTTCGCGATGCCCGTTTCAGCATCGATCGCAAGCACGCCGCGTTCGGCCAGCGAAGCGATCGTATCGTGAACAAGATAGGGGTAGATGCCGGATGCGGAATAGCCCACCAATGTGGCGAAATCGTGCGCGGTGATCGCATCGCCGCATTCCACGATAAGATCCGCCTGCGTGCGCAGACCGCAACGCAGCAGGTGGTTGTGAACGCTCGAAACGGCTAGCAGCGAAGGCATCGGCACTTCGCCTTCACCTACGCGATCGGAGATCGCAAGGATGCTCACGCCATCGCGCACCAGTTCTTCGGCCTGTTCGCACAGGCGATTCACGGCATCTGCCAGTGCATGGGCATTCTCGGTGCCCGCCGGATAAGACGCATAGATCTTCGCGCCCTTGAAACCCTTCTCGTCCATGGAAGCAAGCGCTTCGAAGGCTTCACGGGTGAGCATCGGCGTATCGAGGCGCACCAGGCGACAGTTCGTGCGCGCGTCTTCGAGCAGGTTACCGTGGTTGCCCAGGTAGAGCAACGTGGAGGTGAGGTGCGATTCGCGCAGCGCATCGATCGGCGGATTCGTGACCTGCGCGAAGAGTTGGTTGAAGTAATGGAAAAAGCGGCGCGGATGTTCCGATAAACATGCGAGAGGGGTATCCGCGCCCATCGACGCCAGCGGCGCCTTTGCTTTTTCCGCCATAGGAATGATCGCTTCCTCGATATCGTCGAAGAAGTAACCATGAATGGCCTGTCGGTCGCTCAAGGCAAGACCCGCATCGCGAGCAGCCTCAGCAGGTTCGTTCGCTTGAGCGATGAGCGAATCGAGCGTGTGGGTCTCAGCGTTGATCCAATCGAGATAGGGCGCCTGATTCGCCAGGTCATCCTTGATCTCGTCATCGAAGATCACGCGGCCAACGCGCGGATCGACCAGCAGTATCTGACCGGGGCCTAAGCTGCCTGCGATCAGGATCTTCGCCGGGTCGACATCGAGCGTACCAGCTTCACTGGAGAGAATGAGCCGATCGTCGGAGGTCACGTAATAGCGCGCGGGGCGCAAGCCGTTGCGGTCGAGCACGGCGCCCATGATGATCCCATCGGTGAACGCGATAGCGGCGGGGCCTTCCCAGGCTTCCGTGAGCATGGATTGGTATTCGCCCCAGGCACTGCGCTTCGCGGAAAGCGTGGGGTTCTTGTCCCATGGCTCGGGCAGGAGCATCGAGATGGCGCGCGGCAAGCTGCGACCGTTCATGGTGATGAATTCGAGCATGTTATCGAGCATGGCCGAGTCGGAGCCTTCACCGTTGAATACGGGCAGCACCTTTTCGAGTGCGGAGCCCATAACCGGTGAATAGAGGTGCGGCTCGCGGGCGAGCGTCCAGTTCACATTGCAGCGAAGCGTGTTGATCTCGCCGTTGTGCACCATGTAGCGGTTGGGGTGCGCGCGTTCCCATGAAGGCGTGGTGTTGGTGGAGTAGCGCGAATGCACGAGTGCGATGGCGGTCTCGCAGGAGGCATCGTCGAGATCCTTGAAGAAGCCGCGCATCTGCGTGGAGACGAGCATGCCCTTGTACACGATCGTGCGAGCGCTCATCGAGCAGACGTAGAAGGTCTTGCCCTCCAGGCTCGGGGTTTCCTTCGCGCGCTTTTCGATGGTGCGCCTACCTATATATAAGCGACGTTCGAAATCTTCGTTCGTTCCGCAATCGGCGGGGCGACCGAGGAATGCCTGCTTGATGGTGGGCATGCAATCGAGCGCGGCCTGACCCAGATCGTGCGGATCGATGGGAACATCGCGCCAGAAGAGCAACGGGATGCCTTCTTCGATGCAACCATCCTCGAAGATGCGCATAGCTTCGGCGATGCCGTGTTCATCGGTGGGGAGGAAGAGCATGGCCACACCGTAATCGCCCTCGTCGGGCAGGAGGCTACCGCACTTTTGCGCTTCCTTGCGGAAGAAACGGTGCGGGATCTGCAGCAGGATGCCGGCGCCATCGCCTGTGTTGCGCTCGAGGCCAACGCCGCCGCGGTGCTCCAAGTTCACGAGCACGGAAAGCGCATCGTCCACCATCTGGTGGGAACGCACGCCTTTGATGTTGGCGAGCGCGCCGATGCCGCATGCATCGTGCTCGAACGAGCTGCGATACATGCTTTGGTGTGGCGTTGCTGCTTGAGGCAAGTGCATTCGAGCCTGTTGGGTGGTTTGCTGCACACTTTGTTCTGTGCACGTAGGTTCGCAAGGATGCGCGTGCGCGCATGTTGCTTCGCTTCTCATGTAGTACCCCTTTTCGCATGTTTTAAGGTGCTACTACCTTACGGAAGCTCTGTGTCGCCAATATTGCGCGATTGTTTCGCGTGCGTTAAATCGTTATCTTGCTCACTTTTGTGCTCAATCAGCGGAGAGGGTGAGGCAACGAGGTGGCTCTTTGCCGACTAAATTCATTAGTAATAAAACCCGAGCAAAGCAGCGACGCACGAAAGAACCTGCAAAATGCAGGTTCTTGAGCAGGGAAGCGGGGAACCTCGTGTCTCGCGCTCGACGCTGATCGAACCAAAAAAGATGACGAGCGACTGGGCAGTTCGTCATCTTTTAGAGACGGCGGATGAGGTTCCAGCCCCACATAGTGATGCAATTCGGCATGATCTTGCCGATGATGCGCAGGAAAAACGAGGGAATGCTGCAGCAGGCAACGGCAGCATGCATGCGATTCATGAACAGTGCCCGCGACACCACGGTCGAGGCGTTTTGAGCGAAGAGCAGGTGGTTCACAGCACGTGCATTCCCGCTCTTGCGTGCTTGGGCTTCGAAGCCAGTCTTTACCCAGGTGGGACACAACGCCGTTGCAGAGATACCGCTGCCGTGCAGCTCCCAGCGCAGCGCACGGGTATAGCGCAACACGAACGCCTTCGATGCCGCATAGACATTCATATAAGGCAGCGGGCAGAAGGCAGCAGCCGAGGCAACTTCGATGATGCGCGAGCCGCGCTTCATGTGCGGCAAGCAGGCGCGTGTGAGCGCCACTACGGCGCGGGCATCAAGATCGATCATGGAAGCCGCATCGTCGTTGGCGATGTCCTTCCAGGCACCGAACCTGCCGAAGCCCGCGCAATTCACCAGATAGGTAACTACGCCGTTTGCTTTACTCAGATCTGCTTCGATGCGATCGATGTCTTCCTGTTTCGAAAGGTCAGCTGAAACCGCACGTGCAGGGGTGAGCAGATCGGCTGCGATCTCTTCGAGCTTCGCAGTGTTGCGTGCCACTAGCCAGAATTCATCGATGTGATGCACGCCAGCATCGGCATCGGTCACGCTTGAGCGCACATCGAGTTGGCGCACGAATTCGAGTCCAAGTCCGCTTGAAGCGCCTGTTACGATCGCGATATGTTTCGCCGTTTCATTCATGCTGTTCGCACGCTGTCCCATCTGCTCGTTTCGACTTCAAAGCGCCTGAAGCCAAGCCTGCTATTGCTCTCTGTAGGATCATTGTAGGGCGCACGGCAAGCTGCCATCCCTCATCGCTTGAAGCTGTGGGCAGTTTGTCATCTTTTGTCATCTTTTAAGTTGAAGGGTTCGTGAACTTTCTTGCGGGCAGGCATGAAAGTGGAGTTGAAAGCGGTAGTTCAAAGCGGCTTAGTGTATAATTACGAGCATCTTCATACCTGCACCAAAGCAGTGCGGTTCAGGGGTGAAAAGTAACCGTTGAGCTGCATATATGCCATATATTTTCATAAGATAGGGTTTCCCATGGAAAGCACAAAACCAAAGAATAAGACGCGCAATCTTATCATCACCGTCTGTGTCGCTGTCGTGGTCGTGGTCGTTGCGCTTGTTGTTTTCATGAACGTGAATACTCAGCGCATCATCGACCAGAATACGCAGTACCTCGAAACTTCCACCAATCAAACGGTGCGTCGCGTGAATGACACGTTCGCTTCTTCGCTGCAGAGCGTGCAAACGGCAGCCGTGGTGTATGGAGATGCGATCAGCGACGAGGGCTTCAATCCGCGTACTGCAGCGACCATCCTCGATAATGCCCAGTTCGACCATACTTTCTTCATCGATGCGCAGGGTACGGCATACAACAACGATGGCGCCACTGCCGATGCGACTGACCGTGAATACTATATCGAAGGCGTGCAGGGCAAGAGCGGTATGTGCTATGTCGATAGCACGATCTTCGATGGTCAGAATTCGGTCGTCTTCTATGCCCCGGTGATCTTGAACGACGAAGTAGTCGGCATTATGGCTTCGGTGCTTCGTGAAGAATCGCTCACGGAAGTCATGACCACTCAGTTCTACGGGCAATCCACCCCAACCTATCTTTGCGAGCGCGATGGCACGATGGTAGCGATGGCAGGTTCGGTGAAGCCAGATGCGCGCGATATCAATGAGGTATTCATCGCGCGCGGGCTTAACGAAGAACAGCTTGCAGTGCTTGATGTTGATATCGCAGAAGGCAACACGGTCAGCTTCACGTATGACACTTCCGAAGGCACGGGCAATACGTTCGTCACGAAACTTCCCGATTTCGATTGGATGCTCGTGCGTTCGTTCCCCGCAAGTATCACCAATGAAATGCTCCTTCGTGCGAACACCTCAGGTTTCATCCTGGTAGGAGGCGTGCTCCTTGCAGCGATCGTGGTGATCGTGGTGCTTACCATGCAAGCTCGTCGTGAGAACCAAGAGCTGCTGCTCGAGCGCCAGGAAGCTACGCGCATCATCGACGCTTCGACCAATCTGTTCGATAGCCTTTTCACGGTCGATCTCGAGAAGCACACCTACGAATTCTTGAAGAACGATAGCCAGCAGAAGAGCATCCCGCCCAGGGGCAATGCTTCCGACCTGCGTCAGTTCTTCGACAAGATCATCGATAAGAATTCGCTCTCAACTGATGCTCACGAGAAATTCGACAAGGACAATATCGCCAGCATCCTCGCTCCAGGCGTACGCTTCATCCAGGAGGAATGGCGTACGAACGATCGAGAGAATCCGTGCTGGTATCAGGCCTCGATCCTCTGCCTTGCACGCGATGCGCAAGGCAAGCCGGCCAGCGTGCTCGTGGCTATCCAAGACGTTACGGATGCGAAGGCTGAAGAGCTGCGTGCGCATATCGCACTCGAAGATGCCTTCAAAGCAGCAGAGCATGCTTCGCAGGCTAAGAGCGACTTCCTCAATTCGATGTCCCATGATATCCGTACACCGATGAACTCCATCATGGGCCTTACCGCTATCGCGGGTATGCACGTCAACGATCCTGAGCGCGTGCGTGAATGCCTCACGAACATCACGTCGGCTTCGCGCCATCTGCTTGGCCTGATCAACGAAGTGCTCGACATGGCCAAGATCGAATCAGGCTCGATCGACCTGGCAGAAGAACCTTTCGATCTCTCTGAGTCGATCGAGAACCTCATCACTATGATGAATCCTCAGATCGCAGCCAAGCACCAAGAGCTCAAAGTTGAGCTTGTCGATATCAAGCACGAGCATGTTCTGGGTGATCCCACTCGTTTGCAGCAGGTGTTCGTGAACATCATGGGCAACTCGGTCAAGTTCACGCCAGAAGGTGGCACGATCGGGCTGCGCATCACCGAGCTTCCGAGCTCGATCCAGTCCAGCGCGTGCTACGAGTTCGTGTTCAGCGACACCGGGTGCGGCATGAGCGAAGAGTTCATGAAGCGCCTGTTCGAGCCTTTCTCTCGTGCGAACGATTCGCGCACCACCAAGGTCGAAGGCACAGGTCTTGGCATGGCTATCGTAAAGAGCGTGGTCAGCCTTATGAGCGGCACGATCGATGTCGAATCGAAAGAGGGTGAAGGCACCACCTTCACGGTCATGGTCCACATGAAATTGCGCGATGCCGAACAGGAAGACCTGAGCGATCTTGAAGGAATCCCTGTCCTGGTCGTCGACGACGATGAAGTTGCCTGCGAAGGTGCCTGCATCCTGCTCGACGATATTGGCATGAAGTCTGAATTCCGCCTCTCGGGTCCGGCAGGCATCGAAGCGGTCAAGAACAGGCTCGATAATGATCCGTATCGCGTGGTCATCCTTGATTGGCGCATGCCGGGCATGAGCGGTCTTGAAGCTGCCAAGCATATTCGCGAGGCAACGAATGAGGCAGTGCCGATCATCATCCTTTCCGCTTACGATTGGTCGATGATCGAACAAGAAGCACGCCAGGTAGGCGTTGATGCCTTCATCTCCAAGCCGCTGTTCCGTTCTCGTTTGGTGCAAGTGATGAAAGAGCTGCTCGTGGGCGAGATGAAGAGCGTGATCGATGAGAAGGCGATGCTCGAAGAGCTTGCGTTCCAAGGCAAGCGCGTTCTGCTCACCGAAGATAACCCCATGGCAGCCGAGATCGCCCGTGAGCTGGTCGAGATGACGGGCGCGGCCGTCGAGCATGCCGAGAACGGCAAGCTCGCGCTCGATATGTTGCTCGAGCATGAACCGGGCTATTACGACATCGTGCTCATGGATATCCAGATGCCGGTCATGAACGGCCATGAAGCAGCTTCGGCCATTCGCGCTCAAGCTGATAAGCGCCCCGATATGGGTCAGATCCCGATCGTTGCGCTTTCAGCCGATGCCTTCGCTGAAGATGTGCGTCATGCGCGCAGTGCTGGCATGAACGATCATATGTCGAAGCCGCTCGAGATCGAAACGCTCGTTCGTATGCTGAAGAAATGGGTTAGCTAGCCAACGAGCGAATTCTTCGGGCAGGTGAGCGTATTTTCGCGCACAATCGTACTGCGTAATCTTGCGCGTCGGTTTTTCGCGTCAAAGGATGTTCATGGCAATCAAAGAATCTCAAGGCACCGTTTCCTCAAACGGCGGACGTGAGCACTTCGCTTCGCGTCTTGGCTTCATTCTCATCAGCGCAGGGTGTGCGATCGGGCTCGGCAACGTTTGGCGTTTTCCTTATATTGCTGGCGAATATGGTGGCGCAGCTTTTATCCTGCTCTATTTGATCTTCCTTGTGATCCTTGGCCTTCCTGTCATGATCATGGAATTCGCGATCGGCCGTGCGAGCCAGCGCAGTTGCGCGCGTGCCTTCGAACGCTTGCAGCCTTCAGGTAAATGGAACTGGTTCAGTTGGTGGTCGTATATCGGCTGCATGATCCTGATGATGTTCTATACCGTTGTGTGTGGCTGGATGCTCGCTTACATGGCGAAGATGGCCACCGGCGAGTTCGTCGGTCAAAGCGTCGAAGGGGTCGCAGGCGTGTTCTCTGCGATGCTCGGCAGCCCTACCGAAATGCTCGGTTGGATGCTCGCGGTCATCGTGATCGGCTTTCTCGTGTGCAGCCTCGGTCTGCAGAAAGGTGTCGAGCGCATCACGAAGATCATGATGATCTGCCTGTTGTTCGTGATGGTAGCGCTTGTGTTTCGCTCGGTCACGCTGCCGGGGGCAGGGGCAGGCCTCGAATTCTATCTCATTCCCGATTTCGAGAAGATGTTCGGTGGCGGCATCGGGCACTTCGGTGAAGTCGTGTATGCAGCTATGGGCCAGGCGTTCTTCACGCTCTCGCTTGGCATTGGCGCCATGGAGGTGTTCGGTTCGCGCATTGGCAACGATCGCGCGCTCACGGGCGAAGCGCTGCGCATCTGCGGCCTCGATACGTTCGTGGCGATCGTGGCGGGCCTCATCATCTTTCCTGCATGCTTTGCGTTCGCCGTTGCTCCTGATCAGGGGCCAGCGCTCGTGTTCGTTACCTTGCCTAACGTATTCGAGCAGATGCCCTTCGGTCAGGTTTGGGGAACGCTCTTCTTCGTGTTCATGAGTTTTGCCGCGCTCTCGACCATCATTGCGGTGTTCGAGTGTCTCATCACGTTCACGATGGAACGGTGGAACGTATCGCGCTCGCAAGCGATCGCTCGTACTGCGTTGCTTGTGACGATTTTGAGTATTCCGTGTGCGCTTGGCTTCAATGTGTGGTCGGGTGTGGGGATTCCGGGCATCGGCGATATCCAGTCGATCGAAGACTTCATCGTATCTAATAATCTGTTGCCATTGGGTAGTTTGCTCTATGTGATCTTCTGTGTCACGCGCAGTGGGTGGGGTTGGGATAATTTCCTTAAAGCTGCCGATGTTGGCGAAGGCATCAAATTCCCGCGCTGGTCACGCTATTGGCTCACGTTCGGCGTGCCGATCCTGATCGGGATCATCTTCGTGATGGGCTATGCGCCGAAGTTCGCGCTGTGGTTCGGGCTCGGCTAAACGCAGCGCTTCGTCATATCTCGTGTGCTTCATCGTTCGTTGTAGGTGAACGCGCAATGCTTTTTGTTTTGTCTGCATCTTGCGTACAAAACATGGAGAGATTGCGAGTTTTCTTACGGCACTTGTACTCTTTATGTCCGCTCTATAACATGTTCGCCACGTTTTGCGATTCATGCAACGAACGCAAAACAAAGATAGTACTGTTTGTCACATCATTATTGGTGTGTAAGAGCTCCGAAAGGAGTATGAGATATGATTCGTAAAGCAATAAGAACCTATAAGCATTCGTTCATCGTCGCATCGCTTCTTGCAATCAGCACCGTCGCTCTTTCGGTCTGCTTTGCTTTTTCAAGCCCGCTCTTGGCTTCGGCGGAAAATACCGAATCCGCGGAAACGCTCGAGGTGATCGAAGAAGTTACTGCTCAGCGTGACCAAGCGATCGAAGAGGTCGAAGCGATCATCGAAGAGCGCGCTGCAAACGAGCAGCAAGGTGAACAAGACCTCACGGCTACGGGCAACTTGAGCGATGCCAACATTGCAACGCTCGAAAAGGAAAACGAGCAGAATGCGCAGGATAACCCCGCAGCTACCACGCCCAGCGATGATTGCACGGTTACCATTCGTTATCTTGAATACATGAACTACGATGACGAACCAGATGCGGTCATTGACGAAATGGGTCGTCGCGTGCTGGGAACACGCGTCCTCACGGGTATGAAAGAAGGCGATGTACTCAATGCCTGGAATTATGTTGTCGATATTCCCGGGCATTTCTTCTTCGACGGTTGGCCGCTGAATCTTACGGTTACGACCGACCCGAACAAGAACACCTTCGATCTGATCTATATCAAGAAGTGGAGCAGCGAATACACGGTTAATTACTACGTGATGACCGGCGCTGATCTTACTGCTGATACCTGGTCGGAAGCACTGGCACCCGATGATGTTGAATTCATCAAGATGGGTTCAGAGACGTTCGAAAACCAGCGTTTTGACAAACTCGTTGAAGGTGATGCCTATGAATACAAGCTCGATGATATGTATGTGATCGATACCTATCCGGCTGAGATTCGCCTGGGCACCGATCCGGATAACAACGTGATCAACGTGCTCTATACCCCCACTTCATCAACGCTCCCTGATGAACTTGAAGTGCCCGATGGTATCATTCCGCCAGCAGATGAGGGCGATGCAGGTAGCGGGGATGCTGGTAGTGGAGATAATGGTGCTGGCACGCCTTCGCCCGATCTTCCTTCCGATGATACTTTCGACAAGGATGACATCACCTCCACCTTGCCTGATGGCGTGACCGACGACGATGAATCCAAAGATGACTTCTTGGGCAATGAGGTCGATCGCGGCGAGCTTGATGTTACCGACGAGATGCTTGCGAACCCTGTGAGCAAGGAACAGGCCAACCAAGCGCTTGCAGACTATCGGGATAGCCTCTATGAGGCAGATAATCTCGCAAAGACAGGTGATGGTGTGCCGATCATCGCTTGGGTCTCAGGAGCTACCGCGCTTGTTGCACTGGTGCTGTTAGGCTTCTACCTCATGCGCTCACGCAAGCACGATTGATGACGAAGCTCGCATCGGTTGTGCTCGATCAGCGGAGAGGGTGAGGCAACGAGGTGACTCTTTGCCGACTAAATTCATTTTTAATAAAACCCGAGCAAAGGAGCGACGCATGAGCGAATCAGTTTAGCTGATTCGCGAACAGGGAAGCGTGTCACCCTCGTGTCTCGCGCTCGGCGCTGATCGAGCCATGAAGGTGTCGAACGACTCGCCCCGTATGGCATCACCTTTAGCAAGATTCTTCGAGCTCTGCGAAATCGTGGGGCTTGTTTGCTTCTGCCATAACTTGCTCGATCAGTTCTTCGTAGCCACGTAGGGCAGCGAAGGGTTTGAACTGACGTGCGCGATCGGGGTGGGGCTTGCCCAAGATATAACGTTCTGGGTGAGCGCTGTTGCGTGCGATATAGGGCAGTTCGCTAGGCATTATGTCCCCCTACCAGATGCGTGCGCTCAAGCCCGCGTGCTTTTTCCTTGTATGAAGTACCGCGCATGACCGCGTCCTTGCCGAATCTCTGCTTTATCGCAAGCAGCGCGTCCTGTTGTGCGCGTTCTTCTTCCTCGGCTTCGATGTCGCTGAAGAGCGTATGCGTGGCGTACTCTTCGGGCTCCAGGTTTCCACAGCTGATGTTGATGCGCCGAATGGGCAGGTCATGCCGCACGCGCTGGCAGTACAGCTCGTCGAATATGTGCAGGAGCTCTTTGAAGGAGTTGGTCGAAAAGCCAAGCTTGTGGCTTACGCTCGTGTGCGATCCGCCACGTATGCCTTCGCTCGCCCCAGTGCGCTCTTTCGAAGTCAGACTGCTGCTTTCTTGGGAGCGCTTCTCTCCATCCTCTTTCTTATAGCCAATGTAGAGGTGCACGGAGCTTGTGACCACTTGCTTGTCCACGAGCTCCAGTGCAGTTTCGTCGACCATCTCGCGCAGCACCATGCGTGCTTCATCGAAGGTGTAGTCGCACGGGAGCACCTGACCGTTGCCGAATGAGGTGCTCTCAGGTTCGTAGGCCTTGATCTCGGCGATCGTGCAGGGCTCAAGCCCCCAAGCGTGGTCGATCAGATATTCCGCATTCACGCCGAACTCTCGGTAGAGCAGATCGATATCGGCGTGGGCCACCCCTTCAAGATCGCGAATGCCAAAGCGCGCGAGCCGCGTGGCGATACCGCGTCCGATCTGCCAGATGTCGGTGATGGGACGGTGATGCCAGATGTGCTGCTTGAAGCTCTCTTCGTCCAGCACGCCAATGCCGTCTTTGCAGTGCTTCGCAGTAATATCGAGCGCCACTTTTGCCAAGAAGAGGTTCGGACCGATGCCGGCAGTGGCTGTGATGCCCGTTTCCTCATAGACCGCAGCGCGCATGCGACCAACGAGGGCTTTCGCGCTGGTCTTGTAGAGAGAAAGATAGGGCGTAAGGTCGATGAAGCATTCGTCGATCGAATAGACGTGCAGGTCAGCAGCGCTCACGAAGCGCAAGTAGATCGAAACGATCTTTGCCGAAACCTCCATGTAGAGGCGCATGCGCGGCTTCGCCATGAAGTACTCGATGCCTTCAGGGATCTCGAACACGCGACAACGCCCCGGAACTCCAAGTGCTTTCATGGCGGGGGAGACCGCCAGGCAGATGGTCTTTTCAGTGCGCTCAGGGTCGGCAACCACAAGGTTCTTCTCGAACGGATCCCACTTGCGATCAACGCATTCTACGCTGGCATAGAAGCTCTTCAGATCGATACAACAGTATGTTCTTGATGTTTCGCCCACGCGCCCAGTATAGCACACAAACGAACAGATGTTCTAGTTTCGAGCGGGCTCATGGGAGCGAGCGCAAAGGAGAAGCAGCTAGGCGAGCTCGGCTTCGATCACTTCAGCAAGGCGCTTGATGCCTGAGCGGATGGTCTCCTCGTCGGCGTTCGTGAAGTTCAAGCGCAGCGTGGAGCGCTTGCCGCCTTCCGCATAGAACGGATCGCCGGGAACGAAGGCGACGTTTTGCTCGAGTGCTTTGTCGAACAGGTCCATCGCGAAGACACCTTCAGGAAGCGTTACCCAGAGGAACATGCCGCCTTCAGGGATGGTGAATTCGACCCCATCGGGGAAGAACTCTTTCATGGCATCGACCATGGCACCCGCTTGGCTGCGATAGAGCTCGCGGATCTTGGTAAGGTGCTCGTCGAGCTCATTGTGCATGAGGTAGTCATAGATAACGTACTGTGCGAACACATTAGTGTGCAGGTCAGCAGCCTCTTTTGCCGTTGATATGTTGCGCAGGAGGTCGTGATCTTTCGTGAGCAGGTATCCCATGCGGAAACCGGGCGTGACGGTCTTGGAGAAGGATCCCATGACCACGCCGTGGGGATGATTCGTCGCACCGATATAGGGTAGCGATTCACCTTCGAAGCACAATTCGCCATACGGGTCGTCTTCAACTACCACGATGTTGTGCTTCGAGAGGGCCTCGCGCACCTGCTCGCGGTTCTCAGCCGTATAGGTGAGGCCCGTGGGATTCTGGAAGTTCGGGATAAGGTAGATCATCTTCGCACCCGCATCGAGCGCCGCGTTCAGCTCGTCGATGTTGAGCCCTTCGCTCGTGAGCTCGACCCCGCGGAATACCGGTTGCTGAAGCGCGAAGGCCTGGATGGCAGCAAGGTAGGTGGGGTTCTCCACGATCACGCCATCGCCCTTGTCGAGCAGCACCTTGCCGAGCAGGTCGAGGATCTGCTGCGAGCCCGTGGTGATGAGCACGTCATCGAGCACGTAGTCGGTGCCGAAGCGCTTGTTGTAACGATCGGCGACCCATTGACGGAGCTCATCGATGCCTGCGGTCGAGGAATACTGGAAGGCGTTCGGGCCTTGTTCGGCCACCACGCGCTCCATCGATTTCAAAAGTTCGTCTTCGGGAAACGAGATGGGATTGGGCAATCCACCTGCGAACGAGGTCACATTTGGGTCGGATGCTGCTTTGAGGATGCTGCGAACGAAGGAAGGAGGAGTCGATTTGATCCCGTCGGAAAGCAGTGCTTCGGTGTCGAAAAGGGATGCGGTGTCGTTCATTAGGTTCCTTCCTCGCGCTCTTATGCTCGTTTTATTATCGCGCGCACTTTTGACTTTAGCGCGATAGATGGGTGGAGGTTCTTATTCAGTATTTGAAAGGACGTACGGCGCTCGCGAGCGCTCTTTTCCTGTGAAGGAGGGGAGCGCCTCTATTCGTGCAGTTGTCCGACGAGATTATCGGTCTCGCGTGCGATACGCACCTCTTCATCGGTAGTGACCACGCAGATCTTGATCGGGCTATCGTCGATCGAGATGATGCGGTTCACGCCGATCTGACCGGTAACATCGTTGCGCTCATGGTCGAGGATCATGCCCATGTGGGCAAGGCCCGCGAAGATGCGTTCGCGCAGTTCAGCGGAGTTTTCGCCAATGCCTGCGGTCATGACCACCGCATCGGTGCGCGTCATGGCAGCGTAATAGCCGCCGATGGCCTTCTGAATGCGGTAGACATACATATCGATCGCAAGATCGGCAAGCTCGTTGCCCGCTGCCGCAGCGGCAAGCACATCGCGCATGTCAGCCGATACGCCCGATACGCCCAAGATGCCGCTTTCCTTGTTTAGGATCGCATCCATCTCGTCGAAGGATTTGTGTTCGCGGCGCATGAGGTAGGTAACGATAGCCGGATCGATGGAGCCTGAGCGCGTGCCCATCATCAATCCTTCGAGCGGGGTGAAGCCCATGGAGGTGTCGATCGATTTGCCGTGGTTCACCGCTGTGATCGAGCCGCCGTTGCCCAGATGGCAGGTGATAAGGCCCAGGTCGCGCAGGGGCCGGCCAAGCAGGTTCGCAGCTTGTTGCGCGGCATAACGATGGCTCGTTCCGTGTGCGCCATAGCGGCGAATGCGGTACTTCTCGTAGTATTCACGCGGCAGGGGATACATGTAGGCTTTCGCTGGCATGGTCGCGTGGAATGCGGTGTCGAAGACCGCAACCTGTGGCGTGTTCGGCATGAGCTCGCGCATGAGGTCGATGCAGGCATCGGCGGGAGGGTTGTGGAGCGGTGCGAGCTCTTCGCAGATGGCAAGCTTCTCGCGCACGGCTTCATCGATGATGACCGAGCGCGTGAAGTATTCGCCACCGGCCACCACGCGGTTGCCGATCGCATCGATCTGCGAAAGGCTGCTGATGGGAGACTCGGGATCGTCCACGAGGATGTCGAGCAGCTTTGCGAGACATTCCTGCACGGGCATATCAGCCACGTTATAGGTGGTCTTTTGGAAATCGGGGGCGAACGAAACGTTCATGAATGCGCCTGGCGTGCCAACCTTTTCAGCAAGGCATTTCATCAGCGTTACCTTGCCATCGGTTTCGATCAGTTGGCTTTTGAGCGAAGAGCTTCCTGCATTCACCACGAGCACGCGCATGGGCATCTCCTTTTTTAGGGTTGTGAACAAAATGTCCAAGAAAAGATCGGGGAACATTATAGCAAAGACCTGTCTTGAGCCTGCTTGGGGCCCTGCGTGCCGCAGAGCATGCTCCTCTCTAAAATGCGCACTGCAAGCTGCTCCCCTTAAAGCTCCTCATACGAACAGGCAGCCCCTTGGACCGCCTGTTCAAATCATGCGGTATGAAGTTGTGTTTCTGCTTCCGCGTCTGCGTCTGCGTCTGCTTCTGCTTCTGCGAAAGGATGCTACTTCTTCGCTTCGTTGATCTTGTCGGCAACAGCATCCTTTGCTTCACTAGCGCGATCGCCGACGGCCGTTGCCGCCTCTTTCGCCTTATCCGCAGTGGCCTGACCAGCCTCTTTGGCGCGATCAGCCGCAGCATGCGCGCCTTCGCCCACTTTATCCTTGAGGGTTTCCGCCGCGTCGCCGATCTTGTCGGCACCCTTCTCCAGACCTTCTTTTACGTCTTCAGCTGCTTCTTTGATCTTCTCTTTGAAATCCATGATGACCTCCTTACCCTAAAGTCCATCCGTTTCTTGCTCGCTTCTGCAAAGGTTGCTTCAGGAAAGGAGCCTTTGCAGATCGCGGGCTTACCGTGCACGCTGTTTTTGTCATCGTGATCGGTGAACACATCATAGAGGGCGCAGAGGGGGCGTGGGGCCATGCAGCTCGATCCGATGCCAAGCGTTCGCTGTTCTGTAACGGAACCGACAGAAGGTTAGGAGCGATCTGGCGAAGAATCCTGCATACGCTGCCAGAAGCGTCGTGCGATCGCTGCACAGATGCAAGAGAGAACTCCTAATATGCCGCCAACAAGACCGACTTCCCCAAGACCTGCGTGGGTCACGACAAGACCTCCCACGAGCGTGCCGAAGGCGATGCCGATGTTGAACGAGGTGGGCTCGATGGAGGCAGCAAGCACGAGCGCGCGTGGATGGCGCTTGCGCGCTACGCCCATGAACATCGTGATGCATGAGATCGAGAAGCTATACATGAGCAGCGCGATAAGGAAGATGGGCACGAGCGCAAGCGCACTATTCGTCTTGCAGAGCCAGAGCGCAAAAAGGGCGAGCGCGAGTGCGAACAGCATCGCAGGAATGGGCTTCATGCCCGCGCGTACATCCACCACGCCCGAGATCAGATCGGACACGATGCAGATGATGCCGAAGACGAGCAGGATAAGGCCTGATTGCGCTGGCGGGAATCCAAGATAGGTTTCGAGGTAGGGGGCTACGTAGCCATAGAAGGTATAGACCGCTCCTACGCCGAAGGTGAAGAGGAGCACGCCGAAGATGATGGGCGGTTCCTTGAAGAGGACCACTTGTTCGCGCAAAGAGGCGAGAGCGGAGTGCTTTTGCGCGGAGCCTTCTTTGTGCGGAGATGCTTCGTGCGGCACGAAGATCGTGAGCAGCACGGCGGATACGAGCGCGAAGACGAAGGCGGCATCCATTGCCACCTGCCAGGTGAGGTATTCGACGATGAAGCGTCCCGCGCTCGTTGCGAGCACGAGCGCGATCGAAAAGGCTGCATAGATGATCGAGATGCCGATCGACGAACGATGAGCGCCCAGCAAGTCAGGCACATAGGTGGTAGCAACGGCGAGCAGCGGACCAGAGACCGCGCCCATCACGATACGCGAGATGAGCAGTACTTCATAGGTGGGTGCGGTGGCGGAAACGAAGTTGCTCACCACGAAGATCGCAAGGTAGACCACCAGAATGGTCGAGCGCCGAAACGATCCGGTGAAGATCGAGAGCAGCGGGGTCGCGATAGCGTAAGCGAGCGCAAAGAGGCTGATCAGCTCCCCAATGCGCGCGATCGAGCAGCGGTAATTCTCGGCGAGCTCAGGTTCGATGCCGATGACCACGAACTCCGAACAACCGAGCGAAAACCCAAGAAGAACGAACAGTACGAAGCAGAGCATGCTCCTTTTCGTGGTCTTTTTCGCAGGCGCTCCCGCTTCGGCGTATCCTTGCGCTTGCGCGGTGTTCGCATGGTGGTCTGTTCGAGCTGTTTTTTCCATGCTCGCTATACTAGCTCAATCAGTTTTGTGCGAACGACGAATCGGCGAAGCCTGCGCCTTGTGAAGCGAGAGGACGCTCCCTGTTCGCGTCTGTTAGCCGCGGTAGTAGAGCACCGCGATCTGCGTGCGGTTGGAGAGCGCCTTTTTGGAGAGGATCGAACTGATGTGATTGCGCACGGTCCCTTCGGAGAGAAAGAGCGTGCTTGCGATCTCGCGATTGTCCATCCCTTGCGCCACGAGACGAACAACGCTGAGTTCGCGCTCGGTCAAGTCGGCGAAGCGTTCTGCTTCATGCGCGATCAGCCGCGCGGTCTCATTGTCCTCTTCGGTATTTTGCCCAGCAGCCTGCATGAGCGAAAGATAGCCTTCGCGCAGATCGTCGTAGGCAAAACGGTATGCTTCGCGCTCGCTCGTCTCGCGCAAGTTGCGTACCGCAAGAACGACCGCGATCGCGCACAAGAGCACCTCGATGCCCATCACCGCTTCAAAAGCGCTCGCTATCCCTGACGCAGCAAGCCCTTCTGCAATAAGAGACCCCTGCACTTGCAGGCCGATGCCGTACGACCCCGTTACGCCAGAAGCATTCAAGGCCATCGCACCCACAAGGGTGCGATCCAGAGCAGGCGAACGAGCCACGAGCGTTCGCGCAGGGCAAGATAGACCACTACGGGTAGGTAGAAGAAGACATCGCCGATCACGATTGCACAGAGATAGAAAAGGACTTGTGCGCTTATCCGCACGGGCTTGTTCGCATAGGCACAGATGCAGATCAGCACCACAGCAGCGAGCGGTCCCACGATGGCGATCTCGCTCTTGCTCGCAAGAAGCGAGAATGTGCAACAGAGAATGGCCAGCACTATTTCATCGACGAAATTTCTCATGCCTTTATTGTAACGTTTGTGGCGGTCTTCTCGGTTTTGTATAAAATCCCTGTTCATCTCTGGTTTCTTCCTATGGATGACAAATGTCATATTCTCAAGGGCTGCAGCTTGAGAGATGATGAACGTGGCTTTTATACACAAGATGAGCATCTTTTCGCACGTCCCGCGCCCGCGCGTTCTATTCGCGTGAGGAAGGCGCTATCGTTTTTGTAGGAAGAAAGAGGAATCCCGTGGAACCGATCGTATCCGTCAAGGACCTTGTTAAACGCTACGGAAGCGCGGTGGCGCTCGATCACTTCACGCTCGAGATCGCGCCGGGCGAGATCTTCGGCTTACTCGGACCGAACGGCAGTGGAAAGACGACCGCCATTAATTGCATCTTGCAGTTGCTCACCTACGATCGCGGCGAGATCTGCCTGTTCGGTCAGCCTATGACACAAACGCGCTACGACCTGAAACGGCGCATCGGCATCGTGCCGCAGAATATCGCGGTGTTCGAGGAGCTGAGCGTGCAGCAGAACATCGATTACTTCTGCAGTTTGTATGTTTCAGATGCGGCAGAGCGCAAGCAGTTGGTGAAGCGCGCCATCGAATTCGTCGGGCTTGAAGATTACACTCGCGCACGTCCTAAGAAGCTTTCCGGTGGTCTTTTGCGCCGCCTCAATATAGCTTGCGGCATTGCGCATCGTCCTGAACTCATCTTCCTTGATGAACCCACCGTGGCGGTCGATCCGCAGAGCCGTGCGTCGATCCTCGATGGCATCAAACAGATGAACGCAGAAGGATCGACCATCGTCTACACCAGCCACTACATGGAAGAGGTTGAAGAGATCTGCACGCGCATCATGATCATGGACAAAGGACATACGCTCGCATGCGGCACGAACGAGGAGCTCAAGGCGCTCGTTGCGGCAGGCGAGAAGATCATCATCGAAGCAGACGTTTCCGAAGCAGCGCTCATTAAGCTGCGGTCGCTTCCGCATGCGCTACGCGTGGAATACGAAAGCGGTCGGCTAGAAGTGGTGTGCGAGAACGCTGAGCACAATGTGGCCGATGTGCTCGATGCTCTTTCAGCAGCACGTATCAAGCCTGGGCGCATTTGGGCTGAACCGCCTACGCTCAACGATGTGTTCTTGGAGATCACCGGTCGCGAGCTACGTGATTGAGGGCGGTTATGTGGGCTAGTTTCAAATACTCATTGCTCCAGCTCATAAGGGTACCCGGCGTGCTCATCTGGACGCTTGTCTTTCCGATCGTGCTCGGTTCACTGTTCGTGATGATGCTCGGCGCACTCGATGAACGTGCAGAAGCAGTTTCCGTGAACGTGGTCGTGGTCGATGAAGAGCAAGCGAAGGGCGAAGAGCGTAGCGCTCTCTCCTTCGAGAACATTGCGCGAGCAGCGCAAGCAGGCGTTCAGGTTGGAAGCGTCTTCGACGAAGAGGCGTTCGGCGAGCAGGCGTTCGCTACCTTCATGGAAGCGCTCGGCGAAGGCGACGATGCGCTCTTCAATATCACCTACGTGTCTTCGCCTGAAGAAGCCGCCGCGCTCGTGCGCGAGAGCTTGGGAGCCGACGATGAATACGCAGGTTATGTGCAGTATGCCGATGGCGAGGTGCAAACCGTGCTCGCAAAAGCCACCAGCGCTTCTGAAGCGTATGAGGTGGAGCCTTCCATCCTCATGATGATCATGGATCGCTATGTGGCCGAAGAGGCGCTGATCAAGGAGACCTTGCAGAAGAATCCAGCAGCGCTTGCCAACCCTGAGTTCATCGAGACGCTCATGGCCCCTGTTGAAGCCACTGTGCGTGCAAGCGTCACCGACAATGCTCCGCGTGAATCGCTGCGCTACTACTTCGCCCTCTTCGGCATGGCGGCGTTCTTCGGTGCCAGCATCGGGCTCATCGGGTTCCAACAGATCCGCGCGAATGCGTCTGCTCTTGCGGCACGTCGTTCGCTCGGTGCGCTTTCGCATGGCAAGACTGCTTTCGTTACGCTGCTTGCGAGCTGGTTGCTCTCGTTTGCGAGCCTGCTCGTGCTCTTCGCGTTCCTCGTGGTGATCGGTGGCGTTGACTTTGGGGATCGGGTGGGCATCTGCATCCTCATCTGCCTCGTTGCCTCGCTCTGCGCCACAGCGCTCGGATGCGCGCTCGCCGCTATTCCGAAAGTGCCCGATCAGGCGAAGGGCGGCATTGTGACCGGAATCGTGTGCGTGGCCTCTCTCTTTGCGGGGCTCTATGGCACCTTCGCGATGGACTTCGCCGATGCTGTGTCGCAAACTGCTCCTTGGCTGGATGTGATCAACCCGGTCGTGCAAGTATGTCAAGCCTTCTACGCGACCATGTATTACGACACCTATGCTCAAACGTTCGGGCATCTTGCGATCTTGCTCGTGATGGCGCTCATCTTCTTCGCGCTCTCCGCTCGTTCACTGAGGAGGAAACGCTATGCAAGTCTTTAAGTGCGCCCTGCGCATCATGCGCGCATCGTTCGTCTTTCCCCTTATCTACGTAGTGGGCTTGAGCTTCATGAGCGTCGTGTTGGCGTTTTCTGCCGTTCCGCTCGACGATAGGCAAAGCGACGATTTCGAGCGCGCTGAATATGTTTATTCGATCATCGACCGCGACAACAGCACCATTTCGCATTCGCTTGCCGAAGCGCTCGCAGAAGGTGGAGAGGCGATCGAGGTAACGGATGACCGCGTTGCTATTCAAGATGCGATCGCAAAGGGCCACGTGGATTACTTGCTCATCATCCCCGAAGGCTATGAAGAGCGTTTCCTCGCAGCAGAGAATGCCGAAGAGATCCCTGCAATGGAAGCGATAATCAGCTACTCTTCTCTTTCGGGAGCATACGTGGATGAGGTCGTGAACGAATACACTTCGCTGCTTCACACGCTGGCGCTTTCCGAAGGAACGGGGGATGTTGGTGCTCTCACGCAAGACGCACTTACCTTCGCGTCAAAGCAAGCGCACGGCACCGTGCTTGAGGGCGAACAGTCCACTTCTCCTCTTGACCAGCTCATCTTCTACCTTACGTGGGGTATGTATCCGCTCTTCACTGGCATCACCGTATGCATTGGTGTGCTGCTCTACCGCATGGGCCGCAGCGATGTGCGCAAGCGTAACCTTGCTTCTCCGCTGCCGCTTCGATCGCTCAATGCGCAACTGGTGCTCAGTTGTCTTGCCATTGCGCTCGCTTCGGTTGCATGGGTGCTCGTGCTCGGCGCGCTCTTCTTCCCTGAAGGAGTCGCGCTGCTCGGGGTAGGCGGTATGGCAGCGATTGCGCTCGTGGTGCTTGTCTTTTCGCTCATTCCCGCATCCATCGGATTCATGCTCGGTATGCTCGGCGCCAATACAGCGGTAGCGAATTCGGTAGGGAATATCGTCGGTCTTGCGATATCGTTCTTCGGCGGTGCGTGGTTCTCGATCAGCCTCATGGAGCCGGTGGTGCGCGATATCGCCCATTGGCTACCAGGTCTTTGGTACACGCAGGCATGCCAGGCGGTTGCCGATCTTTGCACGGGTGCGGCAGGCGCACAGCCCAGTGTGCTCTTCATCGCGCTCGGCGTGATGGTGCTCTTCGCCCTTGCCTTCTTCTGCGTGGGACTCGTGGCTGCGAAGAAGCGCACGCAAACCGCTGAAGCAGGGGGTAACCGCGGCGCCGAAGCGGTGCTCTAGCTCGATGTCTTCAATATGATTCAATCAGGAACTTTCGTTCGTTCCTTCTTTGTTTGAATAGATCGACAAGCTCTCTGTGTTTCGAAGGAATTATACTCATTGCGAAGCTCAGGGTGATCTTGTGCGTATTTTTTACGTCTCAGTAAAGATATATTGAAGAATTTGAAAGAACACGCGATCGTATTTCACAAGCGGCTCAAGTAGTGAGATTATCTAAAAGATGACTATGAAGGACCGCCGAACGACAGACCATTCGCAACACGCCCCGCAACCACGCCTGCAAGAAGCTCCGCGACAGCGCAAGGAACCGCGCATGCATAAGCAGAATTTCATCGCGCGCTTGGTGAATCAGTGGTTCGATCGCGTGATGGGAGCGCTCTCCGAAGGCTCGCTTTCCGATCAGAAGGAAGAATACGCCGCGCATCGCACCACGCGAGACTTCATCTGGAACACGGTTGGCGTGGGCGCATGGGGCATGGTCTTCCCTATACTTACCATCATCGCCACGCAGTTGGTCGGTGCCGAACAAGCAGGCATGTTCTCGATGGCCTTCGTTACCGGCACGCTGCTCATGATCCTGGCGAATTTCGGTGTGCGCACCTATCAGGTCTCGGATGTGAACGAGAAGCATACGTTCATGGATTACCAGATCAACCGCTGGATCACCTGCGTGGTCATGGTGGCGGTCGGGGCGATCTATTGCCAGATCCGTGGCTACGATAGCACCATGTTCTATATCTCGATCGGCGTGTATCTCTACCGCATGGTCGACGGGCTGGCAGATGTGTACGAAGGCCGTCTCCAACAGGTCGATAAGCTCTACTTGGCAGGCATTTCGCAAGCTCTTCGTTCGGTGGCGGCACTCGTTGTGTTCTCGATTCTGCTGCTCATCACGCGCAACATGATCGTCGCCTGTATCGGGATGGCGATTGCTGCAGCGGTAACCTTTGTGGTGGTCACCTTCCCGCTCACGCTCTTGGAGACGCCGAAGGAACGCTCATGGAGCGTAGCCTCGATCGGGCAGCTCTTCAAGAATTGCGCACCGCTCTTCGTGGCGCTCTTCCTCTATGCGGTCATCGATAACATGCCGAAGTTCGTGATGGAAGGCACGCTCTCCTACGATAATCAGCTCTACTTCAATGCGCTCTATTTCCCCGCGCAGGGCATCTTGCTCACCGTGCAGCTGGTCTACAAACCGCTTCTTGTGCGCATGGCCAACGTTTGGAACGATCCGGCGAAACGCCGCCGCTTCGATCTGATCATCCTGGGCATCTTCGTGCTCATCATCGTGCTCACCGTGGTGAATGTCGGGATCATGGCCTGGATCGGTATCCCCATCATGAGCTTCCTCTATGGCATCGATTTCGAGCAGTTCAGGGGACTGAGCTACATCATGCTGGCAGCTGGTGGCGTGACCGCAGCGATCGATTTCCTCTACCAGACCATCACGATCATGCGTCGCCAGAAAGACGTGACGAAGCTCTACGTCATCACGCTTGGTTTCTCGCTGTTCGTGCCTACGCTGCTCGTCATCTTCACGGGGTTGCCAGGTGCGGTGATCGGATATTTGATCGTGATGACGCTGCTCTTCGTGCTGCTGGTTTGGGAGTACTTGCGCATTCGTTCGAGCTTGAACAAGCAAGATCACGCTCCACGTTCGCGCAATCGCGCATCCGAAGCGCAAGACGCAGAAGAAGAGCTTTCGCGCGAGGATACGCTGATGCAAACAGCCTACGTTCCCAGGAGAGCTTCATAAGAGCGCACCGTTTTTCGCTTGCGCGCTTGTCCCGCTGCATCAACGATGGAAGAGCTTCTGCATCTCAGAGAAGAGCTGTTTACGCGTGAGCACGAGCAGCAATACCAAGAGCAATCCCGAAACCACGCCACTCGCGATCGAGAGCGCTGGCTGACTCACCAGCCCTGTTGCGAGCAGAACGAGTGGCACCATGCCGAGCACGAAATTGAACAGCAGATACTTCGCGTAACCTTGCACGAATCCATTGCGGAACACCGCCACGAGCACGCCGTTGAAGAAAAGAGCCACGAGCGTGAGCGCGGGAACGACATAGGTGGCAAGACGGCTATCGCCCGTTGCGAGCAGCAACAAGAGCGCGAGCGCCATCACCACAAGGAAGTAGCGCTCGATGATACGGAGAAAGCTGGGGGAGTGCACGACCACGTTGCGGATGAAGATGTAGTTCACGATCACCGCTGCAAAGGATGCGATCCATGTTACGAAGGATGCATGCGTGCGCACGCAGAGGAACGCCACGAAGGCGAGTGCGGCGAACGTGAGCGCGATCATAGAGCGCTTCGCAAGCTTCTTGGTGCGCGCGAGCTCATTTTCCGGGAATATCATGCCCTCAGGCGTTCCTTCGAGCTTGCTTCCGCACAGAGGGCAGCGGTCGAGCACGCCCGTGAAATCGATATGACAGGAGGGGCAGTATCTCATAACCTTTTCCTTCTGTCGTCTGTGTGCGTGTTCTTCATCGTTTGCTCCCTTGTCTGCGTTCTTCAGCGATGCGGCGGGAAAGCTGTTCGAAGTGAGCTTGGGTGAGTTCGCTATCCACCTGCCCAGAGGTCTTGTTCACGCTGATCACCCCTTCGATCCCTAAGTCGGTGAAAACGCGGCAGAAGTTGCGCATCACATCGTGGCGCACGTAGACGCTCGAGACCACGATGCTCAACACATCTTTGAACGTGCAAAAAAGGAAGTTCATTCCGTGGGTCGAAGTTGAGACGTTGATGTCGGACACGTAAGGCTCGGTCGCAGGATCGAGCGTGATGCGTCCGATGCTCGATACCGTGGTAGTGACCTCTTGCGCTGCCATCCAGTTCGCGAACATGAGCGCACCGTCTTTCAGAAAGAGTGGGGCATGCGAGATGAAGGGGTTCTTCTCGATCTTGAGCATGCGGTTCATGCGGCGCTTCAGCACCTCTGGCTCGGTGCCGGTCTTGAGCTGCGTTTGCACGAGGTGCGCGATGTCTTCGAGCGGAGCATCCGAGCTGCCGGGAGTGTAGCTGATGAAGGCAAGCCCGAAGAAGTTGCGCAGCGTTTCCGACCCGAAGATCGCGCGCAGATCGACCGGGACATCCATGCGGATCGCGCGATCGCGCTTTGCGGAAGGCATCGTGGCGCGGATGGCAACGATGACCGCAGCGATCACGAGCGATGTCACGCTCACGCCCATATCCTTCGCAGCGCTGTGAACCGCGCTCGCTGAAAGATGGTATTCCATGAACGTGGGTTCAGCGGTGTTCTTCCAACCGAACAAGTGGTAGACCTTCTCCGATTCGGTCGCGCCTGCTTTCGAGCGCTCGTAGTTGGTCGTGTAGCTGTCTTCGTTGCGCCGCTCAGGCGTGGATGCTGGTTCGCTCGGGAGGGCTGGCGTGGCATGGTAGCGCTCTTCGACATAGGCGTTGAGCAGCGTTTTGAAGAATTCGAGCGTACCGCGCCCATCCGAGATCATGTGCGAGACTTCCAAGTTGATGCGGTGGCGGAAGTAGGTCACGCGCATGAGCACGCTATTGAGATCGGCATGGAGCCCAGCGCAGATCGGCAAGCGTTCGGGCTCTACCTGCGGGACTTCATCAGCTGGTTCGAGGTAGTGCCAGAACAATCCACTGCGCAATTTCACGTTGAAGCCAGGGAAGAGCGCGATGCTTCGGTCGAGCGCGCGCTGGAGCGCTTCGGGGCTGATGGAGTCCACGAAGGTCGCCGCGAAGCGAAAGACCGTCTGGCCTGCACGCCCTGCTTGGGAAGAATAGTATTTCCCCACGTTGTCTAGTCGGTACCAAGGAGTGCGAGCCATGTGGCATCATCTTCTTGTGGAAGGGGTTGGTGGTCGAGAAAGCTCTCGATGATCTTGTAGGTATCACGTACGAAGCCGAACACGCTCGGATAGAGGAAGTAGCCGTGGATCGCATTGAGCACGCGCACGCATTCGACCTCGTTGCCTTCAAGCTCAAGTCGGGCGGCGTAGGTCTCGCCTTCATCGCGCAGGGGGCAGTATTCGGCGGTTACCACGAGCGTGCGCGGTTGGTGGGAAAGATCCTCTTCTAACAGCGGAGCGAAATAGGGGTTGAAGAAGTCTTCTGGTGAGCTCAGATAGAGATCGACATACCCATTGATGTCTTCACGCGTGAGGATGTAGTCTTCGCCGTTTTCGCGCACTGAATCGAACATGCTCGTGAGTGTGTGATCGTTATAGACGAGTGGATAGAGCAGGATCTGCGTTCGTGGGGTGAATTCTCCCAGCTCGCGCGCAAGTAGCGAGACGGAGGCAGCAAGATTGCCTCCAGCAGAATCGCCGAAGAGCACGATATGCTCTGGGTCGACATCATCCAGGAGCTCACGAGCGAAGAGCTGGCGCGCAACTTCATAGCAATCCACGAGTGCAGCAGGGAACTTGTACTCGGGTGAGCGGCGGTAATCGACCGACACCACGCGCCTATTGAGCTTGAGCGCCATCTTCATGCACGTATCGGTGTAGAAATCGATATCGCCATTGGCGAATCCTCCGCCATGGAAGAAGAGGATCGTGCCCTCGAAGTCTTCGTTCACATGCAGTCCGTTGCGCAGGGAAAAGTCGATATCGAGCGGCGTGAACACACGGATGGGGATCTCTGCGCCTTCGGAGGTTATAGCAACTTTATCGTCGATGCGGCAGCGCGGACTTGCGATAGTGAGTCGCGCACTCGCATCTTCAGCAGCACGCTGGCGCAAGTAGCCATCTTGGATGTTCGGTCGTAGTTTTGTGATAGCCTTTACGGCTGCTTGTGCAATAGGGTTCACTAAGAGATAACCTCGTGCAATTCTTGCATGATGCGTTTGGCCTGGCGCACATCAACCTGACCAGGCGCGGAAGCTGCTTTGAGTGCGCAGAAGGTGAGCGAAGAGCCATACATCTCGCCGGTCAAGCGCGAAAGGGAGCCGTCGCGACCCATGGCCATGGTAAGCAGCGGGCCATCATGATGGAGCTTCGACACTTCGTAGGTTGCCTGCAACAGGCGCAGGGTGTCTTCGGGGCAGAGCGCCATGGTGGCGATCTTGGGAATGTCTGCGCCGAGGTTATGCATGCGACACATGAGGTCGACCATCCATTCGGCTGAAGGGGTGCCCCTGAAATTGTGGTAGGAGATAACGGTGGCCACCTGGTGCTCCTTTGCGAAGGCAACCAGTTCCATGGTGGATTCTTCGCCCAATTCGATATCGATGTCGACCATATCGATCGCACCAGCTTCGATGATCGCTTTGTTCAGCGCCACATATTCATCGACGGGCAGGGTAGCTTGTCCACCAGCTTCTATGGTGCGCATGGTGAAGAGCAGCGGGTTGTTCGGCGTGGCGGCAGCGATCAGTTTGCTGTTGGCTGCCATCTTTGCGGGATCGTGCAGGTCGGCTGCGAAATCGCCGCGCCATTCGAAAGCATCGACACCTACTTCGATGCCCGTCTTGATCGTTTCGATGGTTTCATCTGTCGTAGGATCCATGAGCGAGATGATGGTCTTCGGGAGGCCTTCGCCGATCTTCATGCCTTTGATCTCGAGCGCTGTCATAATCGTCTCCTCACTACGTGATCCCTGATGCGAACTAGCTCGTACGGGCTGTCATTCGTTGTTCTCTTTCTTTATACCACGTTGTGAGATGACAAACTACCCGGTCGTCGTCATCTTGAGGTTGCTCCAAGCTAGCGGATCAATCGAGCAAGGTATCGAGTACGCCGAAGAGCTTGTCGACTTCGATCGGCTTGGGAAGATGTCCGTTCATGCCCGCTTCGAGCGCGCGTTGACGGTCTTCATCGAAGGCATCGGCGGTAACGGCAAGGATCGGCACTGAAGCAACTTCCTTGTTAGGGAGGGCGCGGATCGCACGCGCAGCTTCATAGCCGTTCATGATGGGCATTTGGATATCCATGAGCACGAGATCGAAGGTTCCTGGTTCAGATAAAGCTACCTGTTCAACGGCATCCTTGCCATCGATCGCGGTCGTTATGGCGAAGCCTGCATCGCTGAGCAGTTCCACGGCGATCTCGCGATTGAGCATGTTGTCATCGACCAAAAGGACATGATAGTTCTTGCCGCGTTCGGTCTGGAAGAGTGCCGATCGCTCATCCTTCTTCGCTGCGGTGGTGTCTTGCGCAGAGACGAGCTTGAAGGTGAAGATGACCGTGAAGGTGGTGCCCACTCCCACTTCGCTCTCGACCTGGATCGTGCCACCCATCATGTTGACGAGGTTCTTCACGATGGCCATGCCCAGTCCGCTTCCCTGAATGCCGCTGATCGTTTGCGTGCGTTCGCGTTCGAACGGGTCGTAGATCTGCTCGAGGAATTCGGGTGCCATGCCGATGCCCGTGTCGGAGACGATCACGCGATAGCAGCCGCTTTCGATGTCGTTCGCTGGCAGCTCCGTGAGGCTCAGGCGCACCGTGCCGCCAGCAGGGGTGAACTTCACCGAATTGCTCAAAAGGTTCATGAGTATCTGATTGAGCTTCACCTTGTCGCAGAGCACTTCGCTGTGGGTGAGCTCTGTGGTGACATCGAACTCCAGCTGCTTCGATTCGACTTCAGGAGCAAGGATCTCTTCGAGCGCGGCAAAGACTTCATTCAGATCGCAAGGACCTTCGTCGAGCGAAAGCTTACCCTGTTCGATGCGACCCATGTCAAGGACATCGTTGATCAGGTTCAACAGATGATTGCCCGAAGTCTTGATCTTGGAGAGGTATTCCTCCACGCGCTCGGGATCTCCTATGTGGCGTGTTGCTAGTTCAGTGAAGCCGACGATCGCATTCATAGGAGTGCGGATGTCGTGGCTCATGTTCGAGAGGAAGGTGCTCTTCGCTTCGTTGGCGCGGTTCGCGTATCCAAGCGCTTCTTCGAGGAGCGTCTTCTGCTCGAGTTCTTCGCGGATCTGCTGATCGATATTGCGCAGACCCACTACGATGAAGTTCTCTTCGCCGGCGCGCACTCCCGTAACGCTGAGCTGGCGATACTGGAGTGCATCGTTCACATTGGCGCGATAGATGCGGTCGAAGCGGTTATGCGAGGAAAGTTCGCGACGAATGTTCTCGGGGGTGAGCAAGGAGCGGACCATCTCTTGGTCTTCAGCATCAACGCGCTTGTCGATGTAGGCATTCATCGTTTGATCGAGCGCGATATCTCCTGCGAAGATGTCGCTCAGTGCTGCATCGAGATCTTCCGATACCTGGAGCACTTCGCCCGTATCGGAATCGAGCTGGAATGAACAGACGACCATGTAATCGCTGCTGAGCGCTTGGATCAAGCTATGGTGCACGAGCTCTTTCTGTGCCTCGAGGTTCTTCTGCTTGGTGATATCGAGCAAGAAGCGCTGAATGTAGCGTTCGCCATCGTTTTCGATGAGCTTCATGTCGCCCATCACGTGAATGAGCGAGCCATCGCTGTGACGCACGCGGTACTGGGTCGAATTGCTGTCGCCCACATTGCGCAGCTGATGGATCTGGTCGATCATGCGGTCGCGATCTTCTTCGATCACCGAACGAGCGATCGTGTCGAACCCATCATCCATCATCTCTTGTTCGGTGGCATACCCTAAGATGTCGAGCGCCTTTTGATTCACGCCTAAGATGCGCGTGCCATCGACGCTGTGGGTGAGCACGCCGCAGTCGAGCGAACGGAAGATGGTCTCGAGCGCTTGGTTCTTATCGATGAGGCTTTGCTCGTAGGCGCGTTCTTGGGTGATGTCGATACCGACGCCCACCGTTCCCATGACCGTGCCGTCGATGTTGTAGAGCGGCGATTTGTAGGTGGTGAGCAAACGGTCGCCCTCGGAGGTCTGCACGGCTTCTTCAGAAACGCACGTCCTGCCTGATGCCATGACCTCGTTCTCCGATTCGATGCAGGCAGGATCATCGTGTTCCACGTCCCAAATGTAGGCATGACCTTGCCCTTGAACTTGCTCTTTGGTCTTGCGTACGGTGGCGCAGAAGCTGTCGTTGATCTTCTCGTGGATGCCATCGCGCGTTTTGTACCAGATGAGATTCGGGATCGAATCGATGGTGGTGTTGAGGAATTGGTCGGTTTGCCAGAGGTCGGCCTGGAGCTTTCGATCGGCTTGCCATTTCTTGAAATGGAAAGCGAGCAGCGCATCGTCAAGCGGTGCTTCCCAGAAATCAGAGAGGGCACCCGCTGCTTCGCCGAGCTCGATGAACGTTTCAGCGGGAGCTACCAGGACGATATCGGCGCCGCTTTTACGTTGTGCCGCTATGCTGCTCACAAGTTGCGCCGCCTCAGGGCCGCTCGAACGAAGGAGGATGAGGTCGGCCTCGCTGATAGTGTTGGCATCGATGCTCTCACTTGCATGAATGCTGTGTTGAAAGCTCGGAAGGGGTTCGATGTTCGAGATGAGCGTGACACTATCCTGCGAAAACCCTATGAGATAGATATGAAGCTTTGCAGTATACATACGCCCTCACCCCTTATGCAACTTGTATATTGTAGCGTTCACTTGCGCTGATAGGGAAACAAATCAGTATAAAAAATGAGCTTGAGACACATTTTCCCTGCACTCCGAGAGGAATCGGACTATTATTTATAATAAAGCGAGACAGGCATCTCATCATATTGACGTATCAGCAGGACAGCGCATGAAAATCCACCGTTCGCACTACAAAGAGTATCTTTTCTTCTTCGGTACCGATGAGCAGGCAACCGGAGAAGGAGCGCTCGGGCAGCAGGTCGACGATCTGCTTGCGGCCAATGTAGCAGTCGGTGCGATGTGCGGCTTCTTCGATGAGGCTTATACGCTTTACTTCGCCAGCGAATTCGCACTGAACAATCTCGACTATACGGTCGAAGAGTTCGTAGCGCTTTCTCAAGGCAGCTTCATGAACGTGGTCTTTCCAGAAGATCGCGATGTCGTTCAAAAGGCATTGGACGATAGCTCTTTCGAACATTTTGAATTCCGCATGATCGCAAAGGACAACACACCCCGCTGGTTCACGGGCAAGTGCACGGTGAATGTGCTCGATGATGGTAGGCGCGTGTGGGTGGCAACCTTCCGCTCGATCCAGGAAGAGCATGCGTTCAAGAAAGAGATGCTCTCGAAGCTTTCGCACGACATGTTCACCCCGCTCAATACCATTCTTGGGACTGCGGATCTTATGGCATCGGGCTGCACCGACGAAAAGACCAAGAACAGCTGCTATCTCATCTACGATGCTGCCACGCGCCTCATGGACATGGTCGGGCGTGCGATGGAACTTCATGGTGATACTGCCGAAATGCTCCAGAACAACCAGCCCTTCAGTTTGCGCGAGCTCGTTTTGGCCACACGCGATCAAACGGCACGCCGCCTCGACAAACGCCAGCAGAATGTGGAGGTCTCGATCGAGGTCGAGCATCCGAATGTGAAGTCGAATTTCAGTTATCTCAATCGCGCTCTGCGAGCGATCATCGAAAACGCTTCGACCTTTTCGCCCGAAGGAAGTACGATCGTGCTGCGTGCACGTGAGCTCGATTCCTTCAACCAGGGCTTCGGGTTCTATGAGATCTCGGTGAGCGATAAGGGCATCGGCATCGAAGAGAACGATCTTACCCGCATCTTCGAGCCGTTCGTGCGCGTGAAGGACACGCGTCTCGATGACGATATCCCGCATATGGGGCTCGGTCTTTCTACGGCAAAGCAGCTCATCCAATCGCTCGGTGGGAACATCATCGTTACCAGCGAGCTTGGCGCAGGCTCTACGTTCTCGATCCGTGTTCAGCTCGAGATCGACGAAGGGGAGGGGGAGACATCGGTCACGGATGCGCTCAAGGGCAAGAACGTGCTCGTGGTCGAAGATAACCAGATCAATCGCGAGATACTGTGCGAATATCTCGAGATGGAAGGCGCGAACGTTGTTCCCGCGAAAGATGGTCAGGTTGCTTATGACGAATTCCTCGAGCGCGAGCCGGGATTCTTCGACATCATCACGATGGATATCCACATGCCCAACATGGATGGCTATGAGGCAACGCGCTGCATTCGTGCCTGCAAGGAAAAGGGCGGCGAGACTGTGAAGATCATCGCGGTAACCTCCGATACGCACAGTGAAGATGTACGCCGTATCCTTTCGAGTGGCATGGATGCTCATGTTGCGAAGCCAGTGGACATCAAAGCGCTGAAGGCTGCGATCCATACGCTCAGCGCTTCCTAGCGCCGAGAAGGGCAGCACGTCAACTATCTGAAAAGACCCTGCGCTCTTGTGTTTCTGTGCTATTAAGCTTCATTTGTTCTGTTAAAGCCCCCTGTGGGAGTGGTATTATTTCCACAGCAAAAACAAGGCGGTGTAAGGATGCCGTCCTCTGTTCTCGGGGGTAGGAAAAAGGAGGCCACATCGTGGCTTGGCATCATATTTTTGGTCGAGGCGAAGACAAGGTTTCGCAGGAAAAGGCAGATCCTGCAACGGATTCTCCGAACAAAGTATCTTCATCAGACGCATCGACCGTAACCGATGTGGAATCGCACTGGGGCTTTCTCGACCGTTTCCCGGGAGGGCTGTTCCGCTATCCTGCTCAAGGCGAAGATACGCTCGATCGTGTGAGCGGCGGCCTCATTCGGATGTTTCACTGCGAGAACGAAGAGCAATTCCGCGAACTTACCGGCAATACCTTTTCCGGCATGATCTTCGAAGAGGATCGCGAAGAGGCTCTTGCGAGCATCGAGTCGCAGATCCTCTCGAGCAATGACGATCATCTGCGTTACCGCATCCGCTGTGCTGATGGGGAAGTGCGTTGGGTCGAAGACTGGGGACAGCTCGTCGAAGATTCGAACGGGAAGCTCTGGTTCTATGTCACGCTCATGGACATCTCTGGTCAGGTGCACGACGAAAAAGAGCTGTACGAAGCGAATGAGAGCTTGCGTTTGGCGAACGAGCGCCTCGAGATCATCACGGCGCTTTCGAACGACGTGCTCTTCGATATCCAGTGCGGAACCGGGGAAGCGAACGTCTATGGCGATTTCGTAGGGCGTTTTGGGCGTGAACCAGTCCAGGAGGATTTCGTTGTTCGTCGCCGTTGCCATAATCCTTGCACTCTTGATATCACCTCGCATGATCTTTCGCCGCTCTTGAGCAAGATCGGTGAGAATTCGCTGGTTGATTTCGAAACTTCGACCACCAATGAAGACGGCGAGACCATCTGGTATCGCTATCAGTCGGTGGTGCTCTACGACGAAGAGGGCAAGCCTATGCGTCATGTGGGGCGCTTGCTCGATACGAACGAGGCCGCACAACGCGAAAGCCAATTCCGTCAGAAAGCAGAGCGCGATGCGCTCACGGGGCTCTATAACCGCTCAGCTGCGATCGATCGCATCGAAACCGCGCTGCGTACCGAAACGCGTCCGTGTACGCTCATTGCGGTCGATGTCGATGATTTCAAGGGTGTTAACGACACGTACGGGCATCTTGAGGGCGATGCGGTCTTGAAGGAGCTTGCGCGCTTCATGAAGCAGGTCATGCGTAAGGAAGATATCGTTGCGCGCTTTGGTGGCGATGAGTTCATCATCTTCGCCCCAGGTCTTGCGTCAGGACCAGCGACCGATCGTGTCTTGAGCCACCTTGCACGCGGCCCCTTTGCCGCTCAACGTTCGACCGACATTGCACCTGAATCGCCCGACGGGCATAAGTTCCGCGCGTCGCCTACGCTCAGCATCGGTGCGGTGTGCCTTGCTGCTCCTCCCATGCCCTTCGAAGATCTTTACGCCGTTGCTGATAGCTCGCTCTATCAGGCAAAGGAAAAGGGCAAAGCGCAGTATTTCCTCACTACGATCGGCTAGTCTTCCAGCAAGAGCGCTTAGTGCAGGAAAGCATACGTTTTTGTAAGAATTCACCAAACCGCTTCGCCTTTGCTTGCGGCCTCCGTACAATGGTCCCTGACGGTACCGAATGTGGATATGCGAGAATTCCATGGCTTATTTGAACACTGCTAACGATGCATCAGGGTCTTCGATCTTCATCGTAGAAGACGATAGCGTATTGCGTGACGAACTGGCTAACCTGCTCGAGCTCAATGGCTATGAGGTGCATTGCTGCAAAGACTTCGCGCATGCGGCCAAGGAGGCGCTCGCGGGCGATTTCGATTGCGTGATACTCGACCTCACGCTTCCGGGCACCAATGGGCATGCGATCTGTCGCGCCATTCGTGCGAAGAGCGAAGTTCCTATCATCGTGCTCACTTCGGCAACCGACGAATTCCACGAGGTCATGTCGCTCAATCTCGGTGCGAACGATTTCGTGATGAAGCCGTATCGCCCAGCCGCACTGCTCGCGCGATTAGGCGTGCTCGTTGCTCGCGGGGAGCAATCGCAGCAAGCCACCATGCTCGAACACCGCGGTCTCACGCTCGATCTCAATACCTGTGCGGTTACCTATCAGGGCAAGGAAAGCCAGCTCACGCGTAACGAACAGCGCATCCTCACCCTGCTCATGCGAAACGCTGGCACGATCGTCTCGCGCCAGGAGATCATGTGCGATCTATGGGAGTCCGATGCGTTCATCGACGACAATACGCTCACGGTCAACATCAATCGCTTGCGCAAGAAGCTCGCACAGCTCGATGTGCCCGAGGAGTTCCTTCAGACGCGCCGTTCGCTCGGGTATGTGATCGAGTGAACGAGCTTCGTCGTACGCGCTTTTCGCCGAGCGCCTTCATCAGGGGCAAGGCTCTTTTTCTTGCAGGATCGATGCTGTTTATCGTGCTCCTCACGCTCGTTTTGATCGTTTTGGAGGCATCGACGGGCGGAATTATCTTCATCGATCTGATCGCGGTCATGGGTGTTACGGGATACCTCATACTTCAGTATGCGCGCAGGGCATCCTTCTGGCATCAGGTCGAAGAGGCAACGACTAACCTTGAACAGGGCGCGCACGTTGTCGATCTGGTCGATCCGCCTTCCTTTCTGGAAGGGCGACTTGCCTATGAGGCTGCGCTTGCGATCGTGCAAGCCGATAATCAAGAGATCACCGAGCTAAGATCGAATGCGCGCGAAAACGCTGAATATATCGAGCTATGGGTCCACGAGGTGAAGACACCGCTCTCGGCCGCGAAGCTCATCACCAAACGCATGAGCGGCCCCGATGCGCTTGCCTTGCGGCGCGAGCTTGAGCGCATGGACGATCTGATCTCACAATCGCTCTTCGCTGCGCGCACTGAATCGCTGGTGGCTGACTATCTCATCAGGGAAGTGAACCTCGCAGACATTGCAAAAGAGGTATGCAAATCGCACATGCACTACCTCACTTCGCTCGGAGTCGCGCTCGATTTCCAGATCGACCCCGATACCACGGTATTCGCCGACAAGATGTGGCTCGAATTCATCATCACGCAGATCGTGGTGAACGCTGCCAAGTATGAAGCGCACACTATTTCATTCATTGCCTTCGAAGCGCAGCAGGAATCGTCGACCAGCTCGACCGTGCTCGAGATCAAAGATGATGGATGCGGCATTCCTGCCGAAGATGTGCCCCGTGTTTTCGATCGTGGATTCACCGGCGCGGTCGGACGCGCTCATGGGTCTGCTACGGGCATGGGTCTCTATCTGGTTGCGCGCATGTGTGCCCGTATGGGACTCTCGATCATGCTCGCTTCCGAAGAAGGTGTGGGCACCCGTGTGCAGATAGCCTTCCCGCACGACCGTCGCCGCGCGCTCCTTGAAAAGAGCAACCTTACGAAGGCGTAAGGAGCATGTAAGGCAAATCGATGGTAGCGTTTCGCTTGCGCGTGCAAGATGAAAGTGCGGGATCTCTGAGAAGCATTTCCGAGACATTCGCGGAAGTCGACATTCGCGAAACACCTAACAGCCCCTTCTCGGGGATTCCGCGCAAGAATCTCACGATGAAAGGACGGAAGCAATGTCACCACTGAAGATACTCAAGGGCGCATGCACGGTCGTTGGTGCAGCAGCGCTCAGCGCGACGGTGCTCATGGTCGCGCTCCATACCTTCACCTCCCTTGAATTACCCCACGTAGAAAGGTAACTCCCATGGCAGAAACTATTGCAACTCCACCTGCGACCGTTGTGGGCGCTCATGCGGTGTCATCGCTCCTTTCCGTTCAGCATGCTGAAAAGGTCTTCGGTGCTAAGGGGAATATGACGCATGCACTCGATGGGGTGAGCCTCAATATCGCCCAAGGTGAATTCGTTTCCATCATGGGTCCTTCGGGATCGGGCAAGACCACGCTGCTCAACTGCATCTCCACGATCGATCGTTTGAGCAATGGGCGCATCTTGATCAAGGGGCGTGATATCACGAAGCTGAGCACGCGTGCGCTTGCGAAGTTCCGCCGCGACGAACTGGGCTTCATCTTCCAGGATTCGAACCTGCTCGACACCCTTACTGCCTATGAGAACATCGCGCTTGCGCTTACGATCAAGAGCGTTCCGTCTTCGCAGATCCCGGCGCGCATCAACGATATTGCACGTAAACTCGGCGTTGATGCCCAGCTGAACAAGTATCCGAACCAGATGTCGGGCGGTCAGTGTCAGCGCGTTGCGGCAGCGCGTGCTATCGTGTGCGATCCGTCACTCATCTTGGCGGACGAACCTACCGGTGCGCTCGATTCGCACAACGCTACGGTCATGCTCGAAACGCTCGAGGGTATGAATAAGAACTTCGGCGCCACCATCCTCATGGTCACGCATGATGCCTATGCGGCCTCCTTCACTTCGCGCGTGCTCTTCCTTTCCGATGGGCGCATCTTCAATGAGGTGCGCCGTGGCGATCTTTCGCGTGAGGAATACTTCGGACGCATCATGGAGGTCGTGACCTTCCTAGGAGGGGAGGCGCGCCATGTTGGTTAAAGTCGCTCTGCGTAATATTCGCCGGTCGGTGAAGGATTACGCGATCTATTTCGTAACGCTGCTCATGGCGGTAACGCTCTTCTATGCGTTCAATTCCATTTCGGAGCAGCACGTCATGACCGAGATCAACGAATCCTCTCATATGGATGTGTCTACCTTTGTGAACGAGATGGTCTCGCTCTTCTCCTACATCATCGCCTTCGTGCTGGCGTTTTTGGTCATTTATGCTAACTCGCTCTTGATCAGGCGACGCAAGCGTGAATTCGGCATGTATTTCATGTTGGGCATGAAACCGATCCAAGTCTCGCGCATCATCGTCTATGAGACGGTGCTGGTGGGAGTGATATCGCTTGCGCTCGGTCTGGGCTTGGGCATTGTGGTCTCGCAATTGCTTTCGTTCGCTACTGCGGCTATCTTTGGGATCGCCATGCCCGATTACCAATTCAGCTTCTCGATGGACGCTTTCATCATGACGCTCGTATGCTTCTGCGTGATCTTTCTCGTAGTGGCGGTGTTCAATGTGTTCTCGATCCGCCGCTGCAAACTGATCGACCTGATGAATGCCGATTCGAAGAGCGAAAAGGTTGCGATTCGCAATCCTTGGCTGTGCCTCGTGCTCTTCATCGTCTCGCTCGGAGTGCTTGCGGCAGCCTATTGGCAGCTTCAGATCAATGGCATGACCATGCTGATGGACGATAACTTCAAAGCTGCTACGATCCTGATGCTCGTGGGCACGTTTCTGTTCTTCTTCTCGCTTGCAGGATTCATCATCGCAGTGGTCACGCGCATACGTGGCTTCTACTTGAAGAAACTGCGTCCGTTCACCACACGTCAGGTTGCTTCCAAGGTGAACACCTCGTTCGTTTCGATGGGCGTGGTTTCGGTGCTGCTCTTTTTGGCGATCACCACGTTCGCAACGGGCATGGGTTTGGTGCAGATGTTCGTGGGCGATGTTGAGGAAGCGAACCCTTATGATGCTTCTGTTGCGGTACGACCGGTCGAGAACAATCCGATGCTATCGAAGGCTGAAGCTCAGAACATGGTGAATATCCCGATCGAGGATGTTGAGTCCTATCTGCAGACCCATATAAAAGGCTGGGATCAATTGGTGAGCGAGTCAGGAGAGATCGTCATTTATAGCCTTCCTTCGTTGACGTACAACGACATCCTTGATTCAACAGGCGTTACGATCGAGAGCGCAACTGCGGTGAACAGCAAGGTGGACGTGATCGGCATTTCCGATTTCAACCGCGCTCTCGAACTTCAGAATAAGCCCGAGATCGATCTTGACGATGGTCATTATCTGGTTACCAATAATGTTGATGTTACTGAAGAGCTTGCAAAGGCGATGGTGAACCAGGGCTATCTGCTCGATACGGGCAGCGAGACATTGATCCCGGAGACCGAAGTGGTCGATGTCCAGCCAAACAACATGTCGATGCTCTCGAATGCGCTGTTCCTTGTTGTCCCCGATAGCGTGGTCGACAAGCTCGATCCAAGCACGGGTATTTCGAGTTCTTTCATCAATCTCAAGTATCGAGATGGATCGAACGCTGAAGAAGTGCTTCCTCAGCTGATCGAAGAAGCGAATGTTGCGCAGATCAACAGCACGTATACACGTGCGCAGATGATCGGACAGATGCAGGGCATGAAGCTTGCCATCACGTATCTGGCGCTCTATATCGGCCTGGTCATGCTCTTGGCGGTTGCGGCGGTGCTCGCGATCCAGCTGATCTCGCTCACGATCGACTCGCTCAAACGCTATCGCACACTCTCACGCCTGGGGTGCGATACGCGCATGCTCTCGCGCTCTCTCTTTGCGCAGATCACGATCTATTTCTTGTTGCCGCTTTTGGTGGGTGTGTGTCATAGTGGCTGGACGATCAGTATTCTCTCAAAGACGCTCTTCGATGCGTTCCATGTCGATCTCTTGCCAACCATCCTTATGTCGGCTGGCCTGGTCGTGGTGATCTATGGCGGCTATCTGCTCATCACCTATTTCGTTTCCCGTTCGATGGTGGTGCAAGGCGTTCGCGAACGAGCGTAGTGCAAGCTTGGAGAGCTAAGTCGCCTGTGGACTCTTTCGCGCCAAGCTTTCTTGCTCAAGAAAGCTTGGGTGTTCGAGATACGATCAAGGAGTCCTCTTAAGCTAGCCAACAGCAAACGCCCGTGTCTTGAAAGATGCGGGCGTTTCGTTTTTGTTCATCATGCTCATGCCGAACGCCTTCGCAAGCTATGCTGCGCCTTGGTGCAGCGATAAGGTCTCAAGCGAGCTGCCGTTTACGGTTGGCTATTTTGGCAGCAGGGCTTCCTTGGTGTAGAGCGCTTCGTAGGAGGCGCCTTCGCTTGAAAGTGTGCTCTTGAAAAGGGTCACCCGCCAAGCTCGTGCGGGATCTGGGAATGAGAACGGAGGGAGCGCTCCTTTTGGCAGCTTGGCGCGTCGCGCTATCGTTGCGTGAGCGCGGAAGGGCTTATGGTCGTAGACGATGCCGTAGTCATAGAGGCTTTCGCGGATGTGGGCAGCAAGCGCGCTGAGTTCGGGGTTCTCCGTAAATCCGAGCCAAAGCGTCGCGTCTTCGCTGCGGCCGAATTTTCCGAGCTGATCGGGTTTGAGCAAGATGCCATCGAGGTTTTTCGCAGCCTCGTCGATAGCATCGATCGCGAGCGGAATGCTCATCTCGAGCGTCTCTCCAATGAATGCCAAGGTGATGTGGTAGTTCTCTGGAGGAATGAAGCGCCCTTGAATACGCTCGCGCAGTTGCCTGGACATGATAGCCATGTCATCTCTTAGTACGGGAGGTATCTCAAGGGCGATGAAGAGTCTCATAGGGGTATTCTACTGCAATTTCATCGCGCTATCGAAATGAGCCAAATGGGGGAAGCAAAACAGAAAGACGAGTATCATAGAAGCAGTGAAATGGTAGCAGATGTCTTGCTCTCGATGAAGGTGGTCGTTATGCAGGTTGCTCTGCTCATTGTATGCCCGGAAGCAACGAAGGAGGATCATGGCGAAGAAGGTGCTGAAAATCGTTGGGGGAGTGCTCGGTGCTCTCGTGTTGATCGTTGTCATCTACGTTGTCTACGTGATGGCAAGCTATTATCGCCTGGACGATTCTCTTTCGCTCGAAACTGCTGAACCCGAAGAAGGCCAGGTCGAAAGTGCGATCGAGCTAGATGCTGACAGCCAAGGGCTCGCTCAAGAATTCACGATCGTGAGCGCGAACCTTGGGTTCGGCGCTTATGGTCCCGATTTCGATTTCTTCATGGATGGCGGCAGTGGTTCGGTGGCACCGAGCGCGCAATACGTGAGCGATAACGTCAATGGATCGGCTGATGCGATCGAAGGTCTCGATCCTGATATCGTGCTCTTCCAGGAAGTGGACATCGATGGTACGCGCAGCCATGGCGTGGATGAGTACGCGCTCTTGCGCAACGATTTCCCCACGCTGTGTTCGGTCTTCGCACAAAACTACGACTCGCCCTACCTTGCTTGGCCGCTCTATGCGCCGCATGGCAAGAACAAGGCAGGAATGGCCACCTTCTCGCGCTATCAGGTCGAAAGCACGCTGCGCCGCAGCCTCCCTATTTCGGAGAGCTTCAGCAAATTCCTCGATCTTGATCGTTGCTATACGATCTCGCGCATTGCGGTCTCAGATGGCAAGGAGCTGGTAGTCTTCAACGTTCACCTGTCTGCATACGGTGCGGATGCGGAGGTGCTCGAGGGTCAGCGATCGATGCTGTTCGCGGATATGCAGCGCGAATATGAGGCAGGGAATTACGTGATCGCGGGTGGCGATTTCAATCACGATATGATCGGTGTTTCGAATGAGGTCTATGGCAATGTGACCGATACAGAAGCCAGCTGGGCAAAACCGTTCGATTTCGCAAGCGTGCCCGAGGGGTTTGTGGTTGCAGCGAAGAGCGAGTTTGATGCAGGGACGTTCGATTCAGCAGCCACCTGCCGCGATGCAGGACGGCCGTATGATGGCACGAACGATCGCTGGGTCATGGATGCGTTCATCTATTCCGACAATGTTGCTTGCATCGAGCAGCGCACGCTCGATCTGGATTTCGCATTTTCGGACCATAACCCGGTCTATCTGCGTTTTTCGTTCGAGTAAAATGTTCGTTGCCTTGCAGATCTAATGCGCCCTTTGTTTGAGCGCTTAGTTATCTCGACATGTGAGATGCATCAGTCAAGAGAATTAATCAAGCCTTCAATGACTGCATTCACTTCGGCAGGATTATCGCAGTTGGAATTGTGCCCCGCGTTCTCGATCCAACGAACGGGCGTTCCTTCTTGCGCTTCCCATGCGCGGTTGTAGCGCTTGGCAGAACCTGCACGATCCTCTTCGCCGCAGATCAACACATAGGGGCAATCGATCTGGTAGGGGCGATCGGCTGACACCGCGTCTGCCAGCACGCAAAACCCATGAGCAGCCAGTTCGCAATACTCGCGTTTCTGATAGTCGAGCATCATCGATTCCATGAGCTTGCTGCCATAGTGTGTTGTAGTATTGCCACTCGACCCTAAGCGAACGAGCGTCTTCCACGGGAACGAGAGATACATGAGCTTCGTGTGGCGTAGTGCAGCAAGCTCCCACCAGGTGTAATAGCGGCGTTGAAGCGAGCAGGAATCGATGGAGACGAACCCGGCTGCTTCGCCTGGGAAGAGCTCCATGAAGACTTGCGCTGTGTAGCCACCCATCGATTGACCGACCAGGATCGGATGTGCGATGCCTTCGGTGGCGAATATCTCGTGCAGCCAGTGGGCAAGATCATCCATCGTCCACGTGAGCGCGAACGGGCGCGATTCCCCGTGTGAAGGTGGGTCCCAAACGAACAGGCGAGCCTTGTCGATGAAGTGCTCGACCTGCTTCTCGAAGAGGCGATGGTCGGCAGTAAGACCAGGTAGGAAGACGAGCCAGGGCTGGTTGGCAGCCTGCGAAGTATCGCAAGCAGGCGCAGTCCCGTGAGCACAGGGATTTCCAGCGCCTTCCGAATCGTTACCGGCATGCGGGGTAACCCAATAGGAGATCGAGCCTGCGGGTGTGGCGAATTCTTTATGTTCTAGCTGGTCGAATATCACGCGCTTCCTTGGCCCCAATGAACGATCTATTTATAACTTTGCTGAAAAAATGCTGATAGAAGAGCAATTTGTTATTGCAATTAGTATAAAGTCTCGGTGTTATCAAACGATAATTATTCCAATAATCAACAAAAGAAAGGAAAACTGACAATGGGCATTATGGATGCATTTAACGATATGGATGGACAGATCAATAATGGCAACGGACCATATCGTGTTATGCAAGTTGTATTGCGCGAGAAGTTTGTTGGCAAGGGATCAAAGAACTTCCTTGAGATCGAGCAAATCTGTAATCAGCAGTACGCAGAAGGATATCGTCTCCATACTTTCGCGCAATCAACAGCAAATTCTTCTGGTTTTGGTGGTGGCGATCGTACGGTCTGTAACCTTGTTTTTGAGCGAATGGGTCTCTAAACCTGTATCTGAGTCTGTGCGTATGATCTGATACTCGAATTGAATATATCGGGTTCGATCCAATTGCATGAATTCGTTTCGCGAAGATGCTACAATCGTCTCAATGTTCCGGCGGAGCCTTTGGCAAGCGACGCCCCGAGAAAGGTCAGGTGCATGAAGAACTAACGATGCCGCAAAGGCAACCCACTATTCCGTATCCATCCGGTCGCTCGGGTGCCGCATCGTTATGTGATCCTGCACGTTTTTGATTCTCGTTTACCCCGTTTGCATAGGTCTCTTCTTCGCAGATTGATTCCCTCGATCCCACCCGCGTGACCTCCAAGTTTTGGAGGCTGCCATGCAATTGAATCTTTTAAATATCTCCTACACCTACGAAGGTGCTGCGTCGCCTACGCTCGATTGCGTTAGCGTAACCTTTCCGCAGGGCTGGACGGGCATCATCGGCGACAACGGCTGTGGTAAGAGCACACTCGCTCGCGTTGCAACCGGGCTGATCGTGCCCGATGAGGGGTCGGTCGCACCGACGCTGATCGCTGCATATTGCCCACAAGACACCTCGATCGTACCCGCTGAGCTTAGCGATCTTGCAGCCGATTGGGGAAGCGAGGCGTTGCAGATCCGCGATGCGCTCGGCATCGAAGATGCGTGGCTGTGGGACTATGAGCGCCTTTCGGGTGGCCAGAAAAAGCGTGTTCAGATCGCTTGCGCGCTCTGGCAGCGTCCCGATGTGCTCGTGCTCGATGAGCCGACGAACGACCTTGATGCGCAAACCTGCGAAAGCGTACAGCGAAACCTGCAGGCGTTCAAGGGAATCGGCCTTCTGATCTCGCATGATCGTGCGCTGTTGGATGCGCTAGTCGATCAGTGCGCTGTGTTCGAGGAAACGCATGTGGTGATGCGGCCAGGCGGCTATTCGAAGGTTGCTGAGCAGATGCGGGTAGCGCGCGCGACTCGCGTGCGGCAGCACGAGAACGCGCGCCGGGAAGAACGGCGGCTGAAAGCTGAGGCGCAGCGGCGAAACGAAGAGGCTGCGCGTTCGAGCTCGCGACTGAGCGCGAGACACTTGGACAAGCATGATAGCGACGGACGCGAACGTCTGGGGCGGGCGAAAGTCTCGTCCAAGGATTCGATAGCGGGCAGAGCGGCAGGTGCGATGGCAAGTCGGTCTGAGCGCGCTTCGCAGGCGGCCACAGAGAGCCGGGTGAGCAAGCGCTATGATACAGCGATCCAGCTGCCGGGGCATGCCGTGCGCTCGAAATTCGCGCTGCATGTGCCCGAGGGTGACTTGCGTGCGGGCGATCTGATGCTTCATATGCCCGAGCTTTGGGTGGGGCCGAGCGATCATGTGGGCGTGTCGGGACAAAACGGCGTGGGAAAGACCACGCTCTTGCGCTATGCGCGGAAGCTTGTCCCTGATCAGGTAGAGTACGCGTTTATCCCGCAAGAAGTTGATGCGCGTGTACGGCAGGCTGCGCTGGAGCGTTTGCATGCGCTCGATGATGCAGATAAGGGGCGAGTGCTTTCCTTGGTTGCAGGACTAAATACCGATCCCGATGCCTTGCGCGAAGAATCGAACATCAGCCCAGGGGAGCTGAAGAAACTGCTCATTGCCGAGCAGTTGTTGCATGAGCCGAACTTGCTCATCCTCGATGAGCCGACGAACCATCTTGATGTGGGCTCGATCGAAGCGCTCGAGCGCGCGCTCGCCGCGTTCCCTGGCGCGATCATCCTCGTGACGCACGACGAGCAGCTCTTGCATGCCGTCTCAACCGTTCGTTGGCATATCGATCGAACCGATAACGAGTCCATCCTCCACGCGCGATAAGAGGCAGTGCGCTTTCTTTCATTCATGTCCCATAAAAGGGACAATTTATTTCGGAAAGCTTCATAGAATCAAAGCAGAAGTAAGCGAAAAAAGAGGGCATGAGGACTTCCTTGGCTGAATAGGAGGGATGATGATGGTTGAAGTGAATGCGAATGAACGAGAGCTGGTCATGCGAGAGTTCGAGCAGATCAAGTTCGATGTGCAAGATTGGGCGCACTTGGAGAAGTGCGCCCATTTCGAGCTCATCCAGGAAAAGGGCAATCGGATCAGCATCCATGTCTACAATGCTTCGCGGCATATCAACGTGGTAAAGACGCTCACGTCGCAACAATCTGCGTGCTTGCGTCAGTGCTTCCTTGCGGCCGAGACCGATTCTTGGACGGATCCATTCCTGCATGAGCATCTTCTGCTTGATAGGTATTCGTGGACGTTGGGTGTTTACGCAGACGAACGCTACTATATGTGCTTCGGCTGCAACACCATGCCCTCATTGCTCAAGGATCTTCTGACCAAGATCGAAGAGTTCGGCCTACCATCATTGCTCGACGATGATGGATCCCCTTATTTTTGTCTGGATAAATGTGTCTGAGATTCTGCAAGAACATTAATGGAGCAACCATGCAGCAAGAGTCCCGATAAACCTCGGAGAAGGCTTTTCTGAAAGTATTCCAAAGCGATTGATCTTCAAAGGTAGCATCTAAAAGATCGAAATGTCTGGATGTCTAACTGCGGTATGTCGCAGCTTTTTTTGATTAAATTGCTTGTCAATTGATGATTTTTTGATCTAATAGAGCAGTTATGAGATCATACAAGCGTCTGTGAAATCACGAGCGCTAAAGGGAAACTAATGAAATCCCAGTATGATATTGAACGCATGAAATATAGCGATCTAGATGGCAAAGTAAAACTTCCTCCATACCAAAGAAGATTGGTTTGGAGTGACAAGCAAAAGAAAGATTTTATTGACAATATTAGTAGAGGATTTCCATTCGGCTCAATTCTTCTGTATCGTTATGAAGGCGAGAAAGAGCTGAGCCTGATAGATGGCTTGCAAAGGTTTAGCACGCTGAGAGGGTATAAAGAGAACCCAGAGCAATATTTTACTAACTATTCTGAACACGTGGATCACGTTATTGCCAATATTGAACAGGGACACAGTATTGAACTTGCAGAGGATTCAAAGCGTAAACTTAGGGAAGAAATAAGCGCATGTATACGCGCGGTGTTGAAAAACAGTGAGCGAAGCCCCCGTAGTCTTCGCGACATGATTCGTAACGATGTTTCGATTTATCCTTCTGAAGAAGAGTATGGTGATGATTTAATTGACCTTCAGGCGGATTTGATTAAGAAAGCAGAGCAGTTTCTTGATTTAGATGATCTCATGATCCCGTGCATTGTTTTTAATGGCCCAGAAGATCAACTTCCTGATGTTTTTGCGAATTTAAATCAGGGTGGGACAAAACTTTCAAAATATCAGGTTCTCGCGGCGCAATGGAGTCATCATTCGATTACATTACCAGATTCCGAAAATGGGAATAAACTGCTGGAAAAAGTTATAGATCGATATCAGAAGCTTATTGATGAAAGAGATCTTGAGATTGATGGCTTTGATGCTCAAGAAATGTACGAGAGCCATCAGATCAATCTTTCCGAATTTTGTTTTGCTATTGGAGAGCTGATTGTAGAAGCCTCGGAAGTCTTTTGGGGTGATCTTTTTACTCAGGATCTAAGTAAAAAGGAAGATACTATTAATGTTGTCGGATATGTGTCTACAGCAATTGCATTAGGTGTAGATAATCGATCGTTAGGAAAGCTTCCTGATAAACTGTCTTTGTTTCGAACGGAAGGCTTCATAGATTCATTAGTTAAAAATATGCTTGATGAATACAAAGTTATTCAAGCTACTTTTGAACAATGTCTTAAATTACCTGGGCAAGCGAGCAAACGTAAGTATGAAACTGCTTGTATTGCAGATATGCAAGCACTTTCGTTTTTTGCTGAATTATGGCATAAGCACTATGTTGTTAATGAGAAAGAGCAACAAATTGAAGTAATTGATAATTACAAGCAAAAAGGCTACGAGCAATCCCGTCAAAACCTTTTAGCGTATTGCGTTTCCGACGTTGTAAATCATCAGTGGCAAGGAGCAGGAGACTCAAGACTTGCAAGTTTTTATGTTCCTGAAAGCGCATCTCGAAATAGTTACTATGTCAAGCTTGAAAAAGGTCTTTTAAGCGAAAGGTTATTGAATTGGTATGACGAAGTCACATCAAAGGCTAGTGTAAATATTGACAAAATTTCACGTATGCTCCTCTGTATTTTTTCAAGTCAACATGCAAGTGAATATACGGGAGAGAAATACGATGTTGAACATATCATCGCCAAAGAAAAATTCAAAAACAATCCTCAGGGAATACCTGGTGGAGTATTAGGGAATCTGATGTATTTGATCCCGAAAACAAATCGTGGTAAGAAATCTCGGAATCTCTATTTTTTACTCGATCATGAAGGCGCTCAATACTCTAAAGAATACCTTGAAATGAATCGATATCCATCACGTTCTCAAATTGATTCCGCTGAAGAACGTCTTGCTCAAGGTCAAACCGACGAGGCTACTAGGTTAATCGTAGAACGAGGCAAAGAACTGCTTTCTGTAATAGCAAATGCTTTAGGTGTTTGATATTCTCTGTAAAATTGAAAGGACAATCGTCATATTAGCGACACAGTGCTTTTTTACATCGATGGCAGAGATGGGGCAGGAGCATTAACGCTTAAACGAAATGTTTATGCCTGATGCTGGTTCGTGTTGTTATTCTAATACTTTTGCGTTGACTAATTCGTCCAGCTCGTAATCATTGCGAAGCCGCAATATCTCTTCTTCAGTGAGATCAAGCCATTGTCCATATGCAATTACGTCTCCATACCATTTGTCTTGGTCAGGGACGTATGCTAAAGAGTACTCTTTCGTGCATCTGAGCACGCTACCTCTGTTAGCATCCACAATTTCAAAGGACATCAGGATTGCGTCGTGTATTTCGCGATCCCCAATAAAGCCCCTTGAAAGATTGATACTAGGTTTCATATTTCGGTCCTTTCCGCACTGAAGCTGGGCTTAGGTTTTCTATCAGGGTTTATTACTTTGTGCTTGTGGATATAAAGCTACATCTTTAGATCATTGCTCAGTTTAAGAAAAGAAACGAACATCGCATGTACTGTATTCGTCCCATCGCTAAATAGCACAGCTAGAGAAGAAGATCGGTTATATATTAGCAACAGAGTGTCTTTTATATTACAATGAATGCGATGAAGAGGTTCGTAATGCAATGAGGGTGCTGATGTGGTCAGTGCTTGGGCAGATGGTGCGTTCGTGAGTGTGCGGATTTGCAAACGCTCGAATCGTCTTAAGCGCATAAATGGACACGAGCTATCATCAGCATGAAAGTGCATATACGGGCGCAAGCCATCATCAGCAGATTTCGCTATTCTGAGGAGACAGACATGCTCACGAATGATTTCTTAGGTGACAACATTGCACGGTTGGGATTCGGGGCCATGCGCCTTCCCATCATAGACGGCGATGCTTCCAACGTCGATCAGGTAACGCTCGATGCTATGGTCGATACGGCCATCAAAGCAGGCGTCAATTATTTCGATACAGCCTATCCCTATCATGGTGGCATGTCCGAGATCGCGCTTGGCCGCTCGCTTGCGCATTATCCACGCGATAGCTACTTCTTCGCCACCAAGTATCCTGGCCACCAGATCGCCGACACCTATGATCCCGCCGCGATCTTCGAAGAGCAGCTGACCAAATGCGGTACCGAATACTTCGACTTCTACCTGCTCCACAACATCTACGAGGCATCCATCGAAGTCTATCTGGACGAACAGTGGGGCATCGCGGATTATTTTGTCGAACAGAAGAAGAACGGCCGTATTCGTCATCTGGGCTTTTCGTGTCATGGTCGCCCTGAAACGCTCAAGCGTTTCCTTGACTACGGTGCGCGCAAGTACGCCGAGCTCGAGCAGCGCGATCCCGAAACTGCAGCCCTGTTCGCGGGCAATAACATCATGGAGTTCTGCCAGATCCAGCTGAACTATCTCGACTGGACCCTGCAGGACGCTGCTGCGAAAACGGCGCTACTTGAGAGCATGAACATCCCGATCGTGGTCATGGAACCGCTGCGCGGAGGCAAGCTTGCTCACCTGAACGATGCTCAGATGCAGCAGCTGAACGCGAGTGCACTTGGCGGCGCAAATTCTTCTGCTCGTTCGGCGGTGGAGTGGTCGTTTCGCTGGTTGCTCGGCATCCCGAACGTGAAAACGATCCTGAGTGGCATGTCGGACCTTGCTCAGGTGGAGGAGAATTGCCGCATCTTCCAGGAGTCGGCTCCGCTTTCGGAAGCTGAAGAAGGCGTGCTGATGGATGTGGCAGAATCGCTCAAGGGCGGTGTTCCGTGCACTGCATGCCGCTATTGCGTTGATTCCTGCCCGCAAGAGATCGACATTCCTCTGATGATGAACGCCTACAACGATCTTCAATTCGACACCAGCTTCACGGTATCGATGCAGATGGATGCTGTGCCTGAAGGTCAGCGTGCTCAAGACTGCATTCAGTGCGAATCGTGCGTGCAGATGTGTCCGCAGGGAATCGACATCCCAGCGGTGCTCGAAGACCTGGCAGCTACGCTCGATAAGATGCCGAAGTGGGCCGATTTGTGCCGCGAGCGCGAAGAGGCGGCAGCGAAATTGGCGGCGCAATCACAAGAATAGTTTCTGCAGCCTGCTACCTACGTAATCCCGCCGGGCAAAACAGCGCCACGGTGGAGACACGCGCGTTGAGGCTGCTATCCAGGGCCATGACCTAACTTGCAAAGCAGCTGATTACGCCAAAGAGCCACCAAAGAAACAACTTGTTTAAGGTTGATGGGCAAATGGGCGAGATAGGCCGGTCATGCGCTAGGGTAGTGCATTATGAGCGATTCTGCGACAACCCCTCATCTGCCAACTGGCTCAACCCGCACGATCATGATCGTGGTGCTGCTCGTCTGCAATGTGCTCGCTTGCTTTCTTGAGATGCTCATGAACATCGCGCTCGATCATATTGCGACACAGTATGACATTCGCCTTTCGCTCGCGAACTGGGTGGTGCTTGGCTTCGCCATCGTGAACGCAACGGCCATTACCACAGCGGCTTCGCTTCTGCGTCGTTTCGGCATTCGCAAGATCATGTTAACAGGATGTCTGTTTGCGCTTGCAGGGTCGTTGCTCGGCTTCTTCGCAACTTCGTTCCCGCTGATCGTGGTGGCTCGTTTGATCCAGGCAGTAACCACGGGCCTTTTCTTCCCTGTGGTCAATGAAGCGCTCTTCACGCTTTCGCCAAAGGGCAAAGCGGGCATCCTGCTTTCTGCCAACTCTGCAGTTTGCGGTTTTGCGTTCGCACTCACGCCGCCTATTGCTGGTCTCGTGTTAACGTATGGAGGTTTGAAGGCGCTGTTCTTAGTGCCTGCTGCCTGTGCGCTCGTTCTGGGCGTCGTCTGTTATTTCACCTTGCACAATATCTACGCGCGAGTGAAGCGGAAGATCGATATCCCGAGCCTTGTTCTCAGCTTTGTGGGGCTGGGAGCATTCATGTGTGGTCTGAATGAGGTCGCTCACGATCCGTTGCCTTCGATCGTGCTCATGCTCTTCGGCGCGGTAATGATCGCTGTGTTCGTAAGACGCCAGCTGCGTATCCCTACGCCCCTGCTCGATCTGAGGCCGTTCAAATATCAGGTTTTCTCGCTCGGAGAAACTCTTATCATGATCGCCTATATGGGGTCGCTCTTCGTAAGCTTGGTGGTGCCGTTGTATCTAGAAGGCGTACAGGGCGAAACGCCTTTCATCGCTGGTTGTTTGCTCTCGATCCCGATCTGCACCTATGCGACGCTCTGCATCGTAAGCGGCAAAGTGCTCAGCAAACGGGGCATTTGGCCTTTGGTTCCGTGTGGATTCGGCCTTGCAGTGCTCGGCTTCTTCCTGGTGTATGGCGGTGTTTCCTTGGGGAACATTGTGCTCGTGCTGGTTTTCACCGCCCTGGCATATGGGGGGATCGGTCTGGCTTACCCTTCAGTCAAGAGCGTGGATTTCGAAGCCGTGCCGCAAACGCTGTCCTCGCATGCTTCCTCGATCCACTCAACACTCGTTCAGATCGCAGGATCGATCGGTACGGCGCTTTTTGTGGGAATCATGTCGGGGCAGATGGAGCAACTTAGCGCTGCGGGCGCATCAAGGGCAACCGCCTATGCATCTGGTTTCGAGATTACGCTTGGCATCATCATCGGCATCATTGCGGTAGGGTTCATGCTCTCGTTCTGGTATTCGCGCATCGTCAGGAAGAAGAAGCACTAGCGCACGTGCTATTCGGAAGAACCCGTGATTCAGTCTAGGGTTTGCGGACTGGATGACGAAAGGCCACCATCTTTCGTTGTGAGGGAGATCGGTGGATCGATCAGGACCTTCCTTATCCGCGGTCGAAGAAGGGGCTCTTCGAACTGATGCTCACGGGAATGGCAAGAACCTGCTGAACACCTTCACCAAGCAAGCCAAGGTGTGCAGCGGCAGTGCCAGCAGAGAACATGATGCGCGTATCGACCCCGTAGGCTTGCGCACGCGAGACGGCAGAGCCGAGCGCGATGCCCACATCGACCACATTGATCGCACAAGGCGCTTCGGCGGGCTTCTCGCCGCAGGTCGGGAACCCACAATAACCGCAGTTCAAAGATTGAACCTTAGGTCTGGTCCCGACGAGCACAACACATTGGCATGCGCGAACGCATCCTGCATCGCGAAGGAAGAACGCATGCCCGCGCTCTTTGCCGATGGTTTCCATGGCGACCGCGAGAGCTTCCTTCTCATCGCCGTTCACAACAGCGCATTCGAGCACATCGATGCCCTTTCCTTTCGGAGCAGTGCGTGCTGCAACGAGCATCTTTTGGGCGATATCGAGTGCTTGAGCTTCGCGCAGATCGCGTTCGTTATATATCATGGGAACTCCTTGTTTGAGACGGGTAGGCTCTTGTGTGTGCTGTTCGCTGGTGACAGGATAGCATCAATGCGGGTGAGCACCTATACGACTCTGATAGAGAAACATATTGTTGCTTGTGGGATAGCATCAATGCGGGTGAGCTACATAGATGACCCAGTAGCGCTCCCAGACACCTGCAAGGAGGCAGAGCACTCCCGCGGCAGCCGCTCCGAGCGGTCCGAAGAAGCATGCAGCGATGGCGCAGATGCCTGCGATGCCATAGACAACGATTGCATTGCCTGCAAGAACCGCCTTTGAGTACATCTTGGAGGCGCGTTCGTGGATATTCATCCACACCAGTGCGTAGGTGAAGCAGCGGAACACGATCAGCGCGATGAACGGGATGATAAGTGCTTCGATGGCAGCGAATTGTCCGAAAACGAGCGAAAGCACGATCAGAAGGCCCATTCCCATCGTAAGAGCATCGCTCGCTACCCAACAGGTGAGCCAACGCGCTTTCTTGAGGCCGGGCTGCGATGTGCAGCTGAACACCACGCCTTTATAGCAGATCACCACGCACGCTGCGATGAGCGCTAAGACTGCGAAGAGACGGAAGAGCACATCGAGCACCATAACAGCTTCGGGAGGCAGCCCAATGGTTGCGAGCAATGCGACCGTGATCCAGTAGATAGCGAGCGCGATGAACAGCATGATCGAATAGAAGATCAGGCCCACCACGCCGACCGATAGGGGGGAGGTGGGATGCAAGACCCTCATGGCATGTATGAATCGGACATGATCGCCCAGGTCGGCAACGAGCAAGAGCAGATCGAAAAGAACGATGAAGAACGCGAGCGTAAGCGCGATCGGCATGACGGGGCCGAAGAGCGTAGGCGCAGTGAGCCACGTAATCATCGTCACGAACATGAAGCCCGCAGTGAGATTGTTGAAGAAAAGATCCCACACGATGATGTTCTTCCAGTCAGGAAAATGAACGGTATCGTGCTGTTGGTATGCAGAAGGCTCGCCTTCAATCCATGTTCTATCCATGATCATCTTCCTTCCTACAGCAGACAAACAACGATCGTGATGGCTGCGATCGCGAGCATTCCTATAGCTTTGGCGTAATCGCCGATCATGAAGCTTACGGGCAATTTCGGTTGCGCTGGCAAGCCATAGACAGCAGGCTCGTCCATCAACAGGTAGAACGAATTGAGCGGTTGGTAATCCTGGAAGGGATCAACGCCGTACAGGTTGGCTTTCTCGAAACCTTGCTCGTGAAGAAGGGCCAATCGTGCACGCGCACGCTCGACCATCTCTTCGCGCGGACCGAACTGGATCGCGCCGGTGGTGCACGCCGTAGCGCAGGCAGGCTCTAATCCGTCGCGCAAGCGATCGTAGCATTCAGCGCACTTCATGGAATGACCGGTCTCTTTGCTCACTTCAGGGACGCCGAAGGGACAGGCAGCCACGCACATACGACAGCCCATGCAGATATCGGTCTGGTAATAGATGCCTCCGAATTCATTGCGAATGATCGCGCCCGTGGGGCAGGCCTCATGGCAGGGTGACTCCTGGCAATGCTTGCAGTGGTCGGCCATGAAGAGCCATTGCCCTTGTTTCGGCTCATGAAGCAACCCGTCCATTGAGGTGGGGGCTGTTCGGTCCGTTTCATTGACCTCTGAGAAGCGCTCGATGAACTTGACATGGCGCCAGTTCTCTGAAGAGAGATCGCGGGTATTGTCGTAGCTGTTCCCCGACCATTGGATATCTGTGGTCTTGAGCATGTTCCACTGCTTGCAGGCGATCTCGCACGATTTGCATCCTGAGCAGATGGAGGTATCGGTGAAGAAGGCCATCTCCGTTTGCGCAGGAAGCGGATCGCGGCGCTTGAACAAGGAGTAGACAACATCGAGCCTGCGATTCTTGCGCGGCTCTTTCGCGTCGTAGCGCTTATCGGAAAGCTTGAGTATGTTTCGCGGGTTCGGCTTCATGGCTAGTTCCTCCCTTCCGGTTGAGCCGGCCAGGGGGTATCAGGGATCGGCTCATCGAATAAGGGGTCGTATTCGAGCGGATATGGATCGAGCTTCTGCAGGTCGTTCGGGTCTGCCTTGGTGATCCGTACTGCAAATCCCTTAGATGCGGGAATCAGACCATCGGAAGCCATGATGGCGGGGCTGAGGTCGTTGGTGATGTCGCTGACCATCAAGCCCTTGTATCCCGATGCGACGAACGCGCCAACGACGGTCGCTTTCTGCCCGTAAACCTCGCCGATGCGCAAGCGGGGTGTTACGAGGGCGCGGATCTGCAGCTTAGCGCGTTCGCTTTCGACGGTGACATAATCTCCTGTTTCCACGCCGATACTTGCTGCTTGCTCGGGAGAGAGCTCCAAGAAGCGTTCTGGCTGCAATCCGACGAGCCACGGCATCGTGCGCGTTTGCGCACCGGAGAGCCAGTGCTCGGTCACATGGTAGGTGGTCATGATCGTGGGATAGTCGTGCTCGCCCACGGGTGCGATGGGATTCTCAACATCGTCGACGATGACCAATCCAGGATCGCGCGTCTGTTCCCAAAGCTTGTTCTCATAGGGCGATTCGGTGGTTTCGTAGTAGACCGGCATAGGGCCTTCTTTGATGCTGTAGGGCACGAAGAGCCATGCCTTGCCGTCCGAATGGGCGCCGAAGGGGCAATCGCCTGCAAGCGCCGCATCGCCTGTTGCGCCCGGTTCTGGTTGGTAAGTTGGCGGCTTCTTCGCATTGCACTGCGGCTTGTCGTAACCTACCCATTGTTCGAGCTGCTCATCCCACCAGATGAGTTTCTTGCGCTCTGACCAAGGCTTGCCTTCTGGATCAGCGGAGCAGCGGTTGTAGAGGATGCGAGAGTTCTCGGGCCAGCTCACGCGATAGTCCGAGAAGATCGATCCGTTGTGGACATCTCCTGTCTCCGTGCGATTCATCAGGTTCTCGCCTTCGGGGCCGAGGATACCCGAGAGCAGGCGGCATCCGCATACCGTCGAGCCATCGTCTTTGAGCGTGCCAGACCCTTGGCAGACCGAGCCATCATCGATGTTGAATCCGTTCATCTCTCTGACGACCTTCATCATGTCCAAGTCGCCTTCGATAGGGGTGAGCTCGAATTCTCGCTCGCTTCTGGTAGGACCGTTCGAATCGTAATCCCAATAGAGCGCACGCATGCCCGCATCGCGTTCATCGGTCGTTGCATTCGCTTTCGCCTGAAGTCTCTTACCTAATTGGTAGATGTACCACGAATCCGCATGAGCTGCTCCGGGTGCTTCTTGGATGCGCTCGTGCCATTGCAGTACGCGTTCGGTGTTCGTGACCGAGCCCTCTTTTTCCAAGCAGGTGCAGACTGGCAAATAGAAGACTTCGGTTTGGCATTCATCGGGCGAAGGTCCTTTGGGATCGGCATACCAGACTGAAGCGCTCTCATTCTCGAAGAGATCCATCACCACGAGCCATTCGAGGTTTCGCATCGCATCGCGGCTCCAGCCCGTGTTGGGGTTGGTCACGGCGATGTTCTGGCCGATCACCACCATGCCATCCATACCGCCACGAAGGGCTTTTTCCATGGAGACGGTGAGCGATTCGTTGTCACTGAGCTTCGGGAGCCATTGATAGCCATATTCGTTGTCTTTGGTGGCGTTTTCGCCATAGTAAGCTTTGAGCAAGCTGACCATGTAATTCGGCAGTGATGCCCACGAACCACGTTCGGTCTCCAGCTTCCACATGCCATCGCTCGTCTTGTCGAGCGCGCCGCTGAAACCGTGACCATTAGCGAGGTAATCAGCCAAGGTGGCGTTGCCAGGATGCGCTTCTGGTTGGGGAATGTAGTTCGGCAAGACATTGAACAGCGTGGGAACATCGGTAGCGCCTTGCACGTTGGAATGTCCGCGGAGCGCTAAGATGCCGCCGCCAGGGCGACCGATGTTGCCGAGCAATAGCTGCAAGATAGCGGCGGTACGGATGATCTGGGAGCCGCTGGAATGCTGCGTGAAGCCGGTCGCATAGCAGAAAGCTGTGGTGCGATCGCGTCCGGAGTTCCTGCCGATGAGCTCGCCGACCTTCACGATGTCTGCTGGGCGACACCCGCAGATATCGGCTACCACTTCAGGTGTATAGTAGCTGAACTGCTTCTTGATCAGCTGGAACACGCAGTGAGGGTCTTGAAGGGTACGATCTTGCTTGGGTTGTCCATAGCTGCCATCGGGATTCATCTCGTATTGATAATCCCAAGTGGTTCCTGCCTGAGAATATGAATTGGTCTCAGGATCCCATCCATTGAAGAAGCCGCGCACATCATCGAACTCAAAACCGGGATCGATGAGCGTAGCGGCATTCGTATAGTTGATCACGTACTCCTTGAACCAATAATCATGCTCGAGGACGTAATTGATGAGGCCGCCGATGAATGCGATATCCGCGCCAGGACGCGTGTGAACGTAGTGGTCGCATGCCGCAGAGGTGCGCGTGAAACGAGGATCGACATGGATGGTGATCGCGCCTTTGCGCTTCGCTTCCATCGGCCAATGGAACGCCACGGGATGAGCTTCTCCCATGTTCGATCCCATGATCAGGATGCAGTCGCTATTGATAAGGTCGCGTGGGGGATTGGTGCAGGCACCGAATCCGAAGGTTGGCGAAAGCGCTGCAACGGTGGTGGAATGGCAATACCGTGCGGAGTTCTCGGTGGGCAAGATGCCCAAACCTCCCGTGAAGAGCTTTCGGATGAGGTAGCATTCTTCATTATCGAGAGCCGATCCGCCGATGAATCCGATGTTCGTCGCCGCGTTTATCGTGAGGCCGTTCTCGTCCTTTTCGACGAACCCCTTATTGCGAGTCTCCCAGATGCGATCGGCTATGGCATCGAGCATCCAATCGATGCTCTTCTCTTCCCATTCGCTCGCACCTGGTGCGCGGTAGAGCGCGCGCGTCTCTCGATAGGGGTTGCGGTTCAGCATGAACGTCGACATGCCCTTAGGACACTGACGCCCCGCATTGATGGGGGAGCGCGGATCGCCTTCAACTTCGATGAGCTCTTTGTCCTTGTAGAAGGCCAGCTGCGAACAGCCTACCGCACAGAACTGGCATACGGTGGTGCCGCACTTCGCTTCGCGTAGCCTCGTGCACTTATGAACCGTACGATCGCTCAGAACGTCATTCACGTGAGCCATGGTCAAATCCTTTCCTTCCTTAAACGGTGGCCTGCTTGAGCGTTCATGCTAAGCAGTCCACCAGCAAACCGCAGCAAATCACCGAAGTGATTCTTGCGGGATCATTCCAACTCTCGTTCTCCAGTGCGCACCGGACGATCGAGAGGACGATCGCTTCCCATAGGAGCGCCATTCATGCGCATCTTCTGCATGTTCCTCATGAGATAGATCGGCGATGCGTATCCGCTCCAGATATGTATCAGCCTGGTGAACGGAACGATGAGGAAGACGCAAAGCCCGATGAAGATATGGATCTTCTGCGGGGTGGCTGCATCGATCAGGTGCGTGTAGGCATCAGGCTGGAGCGTGACCAAGGCGATGGCCCAGTTCACGAAATCCAAGAGGCCTTCGCCTGATTTGTCGTAGAGTGCTGCGTTGACAACACTCGTTGCACCCATGATGAGCACTGCGCCAACCACCACCAAAACGAGCCAGTCGCTCGGACGCGAGGTCTTGCGAATGCGCGGGTTGGTGATGCGTCGGTGGATCATCAGCGTGATGCCGATGAGGCAGAGCACTGCGCAGGCACCGCCTGCGATGATCTCGAGCACTTGGGTCATTTGCGGCGTGATGCCGAAATCTAGAAGGAATTGCTTGGGTACGAACAGTCCGAATAGGTGTCCGAAGAGCAGCCCGATAACGCCGACGTGGAAGAATCGTGCGCCCCAGTTGATCTCTTTCTTGCCGCCCAGAAGCTCCGAGCTTTGGCTCTTCACCGTGTAGGGGTGCGTGAGGAAGCGGATGAAGCTCCCCACCAGCCAAACCGTGATGACCACATAGGGAAATACCTGATAAACAATGAAATAGAGAAGGTGTGTAAGATCCGTATCCATAGTCATCACTTCTGCTTCCTTGGCTTGGCAGCTACTTCATAATCCTTGAACGTAGGTGCGATCTTCCTATCCATCGGGCCTCCGAAGATCTTCGATGCGCGATACCGCTGATCGCGGCCGCCGCCCATGTTCATGCCTTGTTCACCTTGCTTGAGCACGCTCGCCTCGTGGTCGCGGTTAGCGGTGGGTATCACGAAGCGATCCTCGTAGTTCGCGATGGCAAGCAGCGAATGCATTTCGCAAACATCTTCAGGCGTAAGGCCGAGCGCGCGAAGCTCGTCGATCTCGGGAGCTTCTTTGATGGCATCGAGCGGCAATTCGCTCTTCAGGTACTGATCGAGCCCTGCTGAATCGCTGTAGTGCCTTACGACGGAGCGCATGAGCAGCAAGCGCGATAGGGCATCTTGGACGACCTGGGTGTTTCCACCAGCAAGGAGGTTAGCGAGATACTGGATCGGTATCCTCAAGTCCTCTGCTTTCGGCAACATGCCGTCCATCGAGAGCTTGCCTGCATCGATAGCGTTCGCGATCGGCGAAAGGGGAGGAACGTACCAGACCATCGGAAGTGTGCGGTATTCGGGATGCATGGGGAAGGCGAGTCCCCATTCGATGAGCTTACGCACAGGTGATTTCTGTGCCGCCGTGATCCACTCATCCGATATGCCTTCAGCGCGTGCCTCTTCGATAACATCGAGGTTGAACGGATCGAGGAAAACGCTGCGCTGCGCTTCGTAGAGATCGGCATCGTTCTCGGTGCTCGCAAGCTCTTTTATCTTGTCGGCATCGTAGAGGACGACCCCCACATAACGAATGCGGCCCGTGCATGATTCAGAGCATACGGTTGGGCATCCGCTCTCGATACGGGGATAGCAGAAGATGCATTTCTCTGCTTTTCCGCTCGACCAGTTGTAGTAGACCTTCTTGTATGGACAGCCGGTCATGCACATGCGCCAGCCACGGCATTTATCCTGATCGACCAAGACGATGCCGTCCTCTTCGCGCTTGTATATGGAGCCTGATGGGCAGCTTGCTACGCATCCGGGATTCAGGCAATGGTTGCAAAGGCGCGGGAGGTAGAACATGAACGTATTCGCATATTGCGCATAGATCTCGCGCGAAACGCCCTTGAGGTTGATATCCTCTACCGCTTCAACATCTACGCCACCAAGATCGTCTTCCCAGGCAGCGCTCCCTTCGATCTTGTCCATGACTTCGCCCGTTATGTAGCTGACTGGCTGGGCGGTAGGTGCCGTTTTCATGAGAGGCGCCTTTTGCAGCTTCTGGTAATCGAAGGTATAGGGTTCGTAGTATTCGTCGATGGTCGGCAGCAGTCCATTGCTGAAGATGCCAGCCAAGAGCCACGAGCGAGGCCCGCGTTTCAGCTGCAGCTTTCCGTTCTTGACCTGCCAGCCACCCTTCCATCTGTCTTGATCTTCCCATTGCTTCGGGTAGCCGGTGCTCGGCTTCGTCTCGACATTGTTGAACCAGACATATTCCATGCCCGGTCGATTCGTCCATACATTCTTGCAGGTGACCGAACAGGTATGGCACCCGATGCACTTATCGAGGTTCAAGACCATCGTAACTTGAGCGCGTATCTTCATAATAGCGTCTTCCTCCTTGTACCTCGGGCTAGCAGTCTTTCGCGACGACACGTTTGGTCAGAATGTCGGCTTCTGTCTCGGCTTCTTCATCGAGCCACTCAACAGAATCGAGCTTATGGAGCCAGATGAAATCGTCGCGATTCGGGCAAATGGTCCCGTAGTAGTTCAGGTGGAACGAGAGCTGCGCATAGCCGCCGATCATGTGTGTTGGATTGATCACGACGCGTGTCGGAGAATTATGGTCGCCACCGCGAATGCCCGTGACATTCGAAGCTGGCGTGTTCATGATCTTCTCGGTCGCATGCTGCAGGATCGAGAGGCCTTCTGGCATGCGTGAGGTGAGGATGGCGCGCGCGACCATCGCACCGTTGGCATTCCAGAATTCGACCCAATCGTTGTCTTCGATGCCAGCAGCTTTCGCGTCCTTGTCGTTGAGCCAGATAGTGGGGCCCCCTCGCGAGAGCGAGAGCATGCGTTCGTTGTCGTAATAGGTCGAATGGATGCCCCATTTCTGGTGGACCGTCGTGAAGTTGAGCATGATGGTGGGATGCCCGTTATCGGCAGCATGCTGATAGCCAGCCAATGCTCGCTGGTCTGCGGGCGGTCGGTATTGGGGGAATTCCTGGCCGAACGCGCGCATCCATTCGTGATCTTGGTAGAAATGCTGCCTGCCGGTGAGCGTTCGCCACGGAAGGTTCAGGTTGATGTTCTGCCAGAACGCGATGTAGGGGATCTCATCGTTTTCGGTGCCAGACCAATCGGGCGCCGTGAAGGTCTTGCGCGATTGGATCTGAAGGTCGAAGAAGGTGAGCTTATCGCCCCGATGCTCTTCAGAGAGCTGCTTGCAAGGAACGCCGCTTTGCTTCTCGACGAAATCCCAGCTGTTGTAGGCAAGGCTGCCGTTGGTCTCGGGCGAGACGCGCATGATCATATTGGCTGCCGCGATATCAGAATCCATCTTCGGACGACCTTGGGCAACGCCTTCCTTCATCGTGCCGTTGAGCTCGGCCAGCTCTTCGATCTCCTGATCGAGACCCCATTTGATGCCACGATTGCCGCCGCCGTTCTCTGAGAGGCGTGGGCCTACCGAACAGTACATATCGTGGATGTTGGCGTAATTGCGCTCCACTTCAACGATATGCGGGGCGGTCTTGCCAGGCACGAAATCGCATTCTCCTTCGTACCAGCGCTTCACTTCGAGCGGTTGTCCCAGTTCGGATGCCGTATCGTGACCGAGCGGCGTGAGCAGCACATCCTTCACGGAGCCGAAACGCTCAGGATAGGCACCGCCGAGTTGCGAGATGCGCTTGGCAAGCAGCTCGAAGATCTCCCAGTCGCTTTTGGCTTCCCAAGGGCATGAAACAGCCTTCACGAACGGATGGATGAAGCTATGCATATCCGTTGTGTTGATGTCGTTCTTCTCATAGAACGATGCTGCGGGAAGAACGATATCGGAATAGAGACTCGTGGTGGACATGCGGAAATCAAGGTTGACCAAAAGGTCGAGCTTGCCAGTGGGAGCCTCTCTCCATTTGATGAGCTCGGGCATGAGGTCCTCTTCTTCGGCGGAAAGCTCTTCGCCAACGATGCCGTCTTGAGCGCCCATGAGATGCTTAAGGAAGTATTCCTGTCCTTTGCCCGAGGAGCCCAAGATGTTCGAGCGCCAGACGAAGAGGTTGCGCGGCCAATTGAAGGGCTCATCGAGGTCTTCGAGGCTGAAGTGGATATCGCCGTTCTTGAGCGCATCAACAAGATAGTCTTGCGTTGTTTGGCCACTTGCCTTCGCCTTTTCAGCGATGTTGATAGGGTTGACATCGAGCTGTGGAGCGGTGGGGAGCCATCCCATCTTCACGCTCTGGAGGTTGCAATCTATATAGGTGCCGCTATAGCGCTTCGCATCGGCAAGAGGGGAGCGCATATAGGAAAGCGGCATGCGTTCATAGCGCCACTGATCAGCATGCTCGTAGAAGTAGCTTGTTGCGTTCATCTGGCGTGAGGCAGGGATCCAGTCCTGTGCGAATGAGAATTCTGCCCATCCGGCTTCGGGGCGGATCTTCTCCTGCCCGACGTAATGGCACCAACCGCCTCCAGGAACACCTACCGTTCCGCAAAGCATGAGGATGTTCATGATGCCACGATAGGCATTGTCGGTCTGATACCACTGATTGAGTCCAGCGCCCATGAGCACGCATGCTCTTCCCTTGGTGGTAGAGGCTGCAGTTGCGAATTCTCGCGAGAGACGTATCACGTCTTCAGCGCGTACGCCGGTTATGTCTTGCTGCCAACGAGGCGTGAACGGAACGTTATCCATCTCGCCCTTGGCCACCTGACCGCCAATACCGCGGTCAATGCCCAAGAACGCGCCAAAGAGATCGAAGACCGTTGTGACAAGGGCTTCTCCTTCGGCTGTCTTGATACGCTTCACGGGCACTGCGCGCTCGAGCACGGGGCCATCGTCGGTGTTGCCAGGGAACAGCGGGATGCTCTCATCGCCGAAATAGGGGACGTTCAGCGCAACCACTTCGTCTGAGGAATCGATGAAGCTCAAGCGAGGATGGATGTCCTTGCCGGTCTCTCCATCGATCTCGAGGGTGTTCCATTTGCCCTCATCGCCGTTCGCTTCCTGCTCCCATCGGTAGCCGATCGAGCCTTGCGGCACGGCAGGGGCATCGCTCGTCTCATCCCATACGACCGTCTTCCACTGGCTATTGCCCGCCTTGGCGTAGGCTTCAAGATCGCTCGCGCGCAGCGTGCGCCCTGCCACATAGGCATCTTTGCCCGCGCGCTTATCGAGGCAGACCAGCATGGGAAGGTCGGTGAACTTCCGTACGTAATCAGTGAAGTAAGGATCGGGGTTGTCCAGGTGGAATTCCTTGAAGATAACGAAGTTCATCGCGAGAGCCAGAGCAGCATCGGTGCCTTGCTTGGGATGCAGCCACCAGTCTGCGTCTTTCGTGCTCTCGCAGTAATCGGGACAGATATTGACGAGCTTCGTGCCGTTATAGCGCGCCTCGATCATGAAGTGCGCATCGGGCGTTCGTGTCATGGAGATGTTCGTGCCCCAGCAGAGGATGTAGTTGGAGTAGTACCATGCTTCCGACTCGGGCACGTCCGTTTGCTCTCCGAAGGTTTGAGGTGACGAAGGTGGAAGGTCGCAATACCAGTCGTAGAACGAAAGGGGCGTTGCGCCGATGAGCGACAGATAGCGAACGCCAGCGCCATAGGAGACCATGGAGTAGCCGGGGATCGGCGAGAAGCCCGCGATGCGATCGGGGCCATATTTCTCGATCGTGTAGAGGTTGGCGGCCGCTATGATCTCGGTGGCTTCATCCCAGCTCGTGCGAACGAGATCGCCAAGGCCACGTACTTTCACGTAGCTTTCACGGGTTTCGGGATCTTCGACGATGCGCTTCCAGGCTTCGAGGGGCTCATGATGAGCGCGCTCGCGACGCCATGCATCGCGAAGTTGAGCGCGGATGAGCGGATGCTTGACGCGCGCCGCGCTGTAGAGGTACCACGAATACCCTGCACCACGAGGGCATCCACGCGGTTCGTGATTCGGAACGCCGCAAGGGGTAGGAGGGTAGTCGGTTTGTTGGGTTTCCCACGTGACGATACCGTCCTTCACGTAGATCTTCCAGCTGCATGATCCTGTACAGTTGACACCGTGGGTGGAGCGCACGATCTTGTCGTGCGCCCAACGATCACGATAGGCATCTTCCCAGTTGCGGTTCTCGTCGGTGACTTCGCCCCAACCGTCGGCGTAGCTCCCAACGCGTTTCTTGAAGAACAGCGAACCTTCGGTGAATTTCGACATATGAACCCCTATTCATCATGGCCCGAGCGTTGAATGTTGTTCGGGCGCGTGGATGTTGTTCTTGGCATGAAGCCCTAGTGTTGAAGCAGCCTTTCCTAGCAGCGGTTCGGTGCATTCTTCCTATCGTAGAAGAAGATGTTGATGACCAAGATGGCGGCAAAGATGACCGCGGATACTGCGAACATCACTAGCGGGCTCGTGGATGCGAGCAGAACGCCGATGGTGAATGGTCCGTATGCTCCGATAGCGGAGGTCCAGCCAACTACCGCACCACCTTGAACGGGCGGGAAGAGCACGGCCATCTGCTGGGTGGTAGAGGCGTTGCCGCATCCAGTCCAGAAGAACACCCACCACATCGCGATCATCCAGACCCAGCAACCCATAACAGAGTCGGGCTTGTAGACGCATAGGAAGATGAGGCCGATGATCACCGCTGCAGCCATGATTGTGGTCACGCGTCCGCCACGGATCTTGTCCGAGACCTTACCTGCTCCCACACGGGCAAGAGCGCCAATAGCAGGTCCGACCCACGCGAAGGCGATGGCCGAAGGCGCGCCCTCGATATGGTTGAAAACGCCATCTCCCATCAGCGCGAAATGCGCGCCCAAACCTGCGAAGGTGGCGAACGTTCCGTAGTAGAACAAGGTCATGAACCAGGTGTGCTTGCTCTTGAAGATGGAGAATTGCGTTTTGAAGTTCGCGGTAACCGGGACCGAGCGCAGCAAGACGATAGCCAGGATGGAGAGGATCACTACGAGCGGAACCCATATCCAGCCAGCGTTCTGGAGCCAGATATCTTTGACTTGACCTGCCACTACTTCATGCTGCGGAGAGCCTAAGATCCCGAATACGGAAAACGTGATGACGATCGGCGTTACGAATTGGACGAGAGAGGTGCCGAAGTCAGACAAGCCGCCCTGTACACCAAGTGCAAAGCCGCGCTTCGACTTCGGGAAGTAGTAATTGGTGGATGCCATGAGTCCCGAGAAGGTGCCGCCGCCGATACCAGCAAGGAAGGCGAACAGCATCAGCACTTCGAAAGGAAGCCCCGGGTTCGTTACCGCATATATCCAGCAACCAAGCGGAACGAGCAACAAGATGGTTGACATGAAGACCAGCTTGCGCGTACCCATTATGGGCGGTAGGAAGGTCCATAAGATACGCAGGGTGCCTGCCGAGAGGCCTACCATCGCCACGAGCCAATAAAGCTGGCTTGCATCAAGGTGGAAACCGACGGCGTTGAGATGCGGTGCCAGTGAGGGCACGAGGTACCAAGCGCAAAAGCCGAAGGTCAACGAGAAGGTGGAGATCCAGACCGTGGTCCAAGCCAATCGCTTGTCCCATTTCTTCGGGTCTTCGGGATCCCATTCTTTAATATCTGCTTTCATGGCGATCACTTCCATTCTTGGTGAATGCAACGGCCGCAAGAAGAGCGGTTGAAATGCCGTCTGCATAAATTCTCCATGAGCATACCGAATCTTGTTTATTCAACAGTGCGTGTTGGATTGTTCTAATCTTTCTGTAGGTCTTTTGTAGGGTACTTGTTACCTATGCTGCTCGCCTGCGTTTTCATGTGAGACCTTGTGCCCTACGAGCCTTAGTACTCATTCGTTCTTCGATCGATGTTGCCTATAATGAATCGAACGCTGTTTTTGTCGATACCGAGCGCCTGTTCGTGCTTGAAAGGACTCTACGATGATCTGGGAATTGAAAGCTCTTGCCTGTCTTTTGCTCTATCCGGATGATGACCTTCTGGAAAGCCTTCCCGAGATCGATGTGGTGTTGCAGAAGAGCGAAGAGTTGGAAGCTGGCTCGAAGAAGCGCCTGGATGAGTTCGTCGCATGGATCAAAGGGACGGATCTTACCTCGCTTCAGTCCGCTTATGTATCGACCTTCGATATCGGCAAGCATGCAAGCTTGAACCTCTTCGAGCACACGCAGGGCGATTCGCGCGATAGAGGACACGTGATGGTGGAGCTGAACAGGCTCTACAAAGAGCATGGACTCGATCTGACCACCACCGAATTACCGGATCATCTGCCCGTTTTCCTTGAGTTCATCGCAGGGCTCGAGCGTGAAGATGCCATGCTCTGGCTCGAGAGCACCATAGAGCCCATTCGCAAGATCGATCGAGAGCTCCAGCTTGATGAGAGTCCTTGGGAGGCTGTGAGCGCGGCGCTGATCGATTTCGCGGGGGCAGAGCGCGAAGCACCCTCGGAACGCTCGACTGCTGAGATGATCCCGACGCTCGATGCGGAGTACTTCGAAGCTCCGGTCACCTTTGGTGGTTCCGTCAACCCTGTTTCATCCTCAGCAGCGCTCTGAGCTCCCCTGCGAGTATAAATGCAGCATCAATAACAGAAGTAAATGCCCTCCGTTTTTTTGATTCCCTTCTTTCTTTTTTGCAAGGATTTGCAGTGCTGAATCGTGTTAAGAGAAGAGAAGAAGTATAAGAGGAAGGTTACCTCATGAAGAAGCACATGAAGAAGCGGTCTTTTGCTTTGTTAGCAGTGGCGGTATGCGCTGTTCTAGCGATCCCTGCGCTCGCATTCGGTTCGGCGGCCATGTTCTCAACCGAAAACGCAGTGAAAGCTGAGAGCGCGCTCGGTATTGAGAGGCAGGTCGATCAGCTTAACACGACCGTTCCAGCCGCGAACGAGCAACCTGAGTCCGCTCAGCTGAACGCGGATGATCGGTCTGCTGCGGTTACGAACAAGGCCTCTCGTCCAGCTGCAAATAGCCAAAGATTCATCGACGAGAATAGTAATGGTGTTTGCGATCACTATGAACAGGGAACCTGCGATTCTTCTTGGTGCGCTGGTGAAGGCTTAGGACAGGGGAGGGCAGGGAAAGACCCTAATTCCTCTGCAGGACCCTCATCAGGGAATAGACATGAACCAGCTTGTGGGCAAGGATATGTTGATGCAGATGGTGATGGAGTATGTGACAATCGAGGGACTGCTAATTGCGGAGCAGCCAATCGTGGCCACCATGGCAGACATTCTTGATAACGAGTATTAGCGAAAAGGCATGATGTGCGCAAGAGTGACGACATTGAGAGAGCGATAGATACCTTTGGGTCAACGGTGTGGCGTGTATGCGTTACCTTCTTCCGGCATAGCCACGACGCGCAAGATGCTTTTCAGGAGACATTCTTGAAGTATGCGCTTGCCGAGGAAACGGATTTCCAGGATGACGAGCATTGCAAGGCGTGGCTCATCAAGGTGTCGTCCAATGTATGTCGTGACATGCTGCGTGCGGCGCATCGAAAAGACCATTCGTTCGATCAGGAAACCGAGAGTCCATGCTGCGAGTTTTCTGTGGATGAAGACCCAAAAGAATCACGACATTTAGAGATAGTGGAGGCATTCCGTTCGTTGGATGATCCGCCGCGCCTTCCTCTTTTTCTATCGCTTTATGAAGGCTATACCGCGCCAGAGATCGCAGAGATAGTAGATGCTCCTGTAAACACGGTCTATTCCTGGATAGCGCGTGGAAAGAAGATGTTGAAGGAGGCGCTGTCATGAGAGATCATGAGCTGGAAGAACAGGTTAAAGCTGCCTTTGATAGCATCGAGCTGCCTCAAACGGTAAAGCAGCAGACGCTTGATCGCATTCTTGACCGCTCGTCTGCTGATGCGCATGTGGATCGGTCAGCTTTATCGAGCGCAAATGAAAAAGCCCCTGTCATCGAGCCTTCTTTTAAGAGGACGAAGCGTCGAAAGACCATGACGATCTTGAGCGGAGCACTAGCTGCATGCCTTATCGTGGCGGCTGCTCTCTTCGCTATTCCTCAGCATGAAACAACGGTAGAAGAAATCCTTGAACCTACGGCGTTCGTAGACATAGACATCAATCCCTCGATCCAGCTAAAACTGGACCAGTCGGGAACAGTAGTGGATTCCGAAGGCATCAATGATGATGGAGTAGAGGCTCTTTCAAAGGTTGCTCTTGAAGGTATGAGCTACGAACAAGCGCTGAAAACACTGGCTGAAAGCGATGCTCTCGCTCCGTATTTTGAAGAAGATGCATTCGTTGCGGTGAGCGTATCTTCTCAGGATCAGGCTCAGGAACAGGCTTTGATCGATGCGAGTGAAGCATGGCTTGCGAGTGTTCCTTGCAGGAGTACATGCAGTGTTGCAAGCCAGCAATTCTATGAAGAGGCTCATAGCCATGGCATGGGTTGCGGCCGGTATGCTGCAGCCGTCGAACTGATCGAATTGGACCCCGATACTACGCTCGAGGAGTGCTCTCGCCTATCCATGCGCGAGTTGCATGATCGCATTGCTGCCTGCGCGTCGGATGATCCAACAGGGTCAAATCAGGGACAGAATGCAAACAATGGAGCGCATAGGGACTTTGATAACGGTCGGGGCCATGGTGCAGGTAGAGGCCATGGTGCCAACCATGGGTCGTATCATGGCCAGAGATGAACCAGTGTTCTATAAAAAAGTTTGCTCATAAAACAATTGTATGAAGAGTGCTTTCACCACGGCCTTCTTGATCATTGCATCCTGTTCGTTGTTCGGGTGGTAATGCAATGCATTTTGCGCTGAACCTCCCGCTGAACTGCCTAATCGATGACCTCTACTCAATAAGTAGTGAGGGTATTGTTTTACGGTATCTGAACAATACGTAGCCTTATGTGATGCCCCTGTGTTCCGCGACCTATACTATGAAAATTGTGCTTGGCAAGCTTGGTGTGAACATGTTCAACGGGCCGTCAAGCAGAAGGGGGAACCTTTACTATAAGGAGGAATAACATGGCAGATTACTACGGAACAGATACGGTCGTTTCGGACCTTCGCGACGATGGCCTTTTGATCATGCGCATCAACCGACCAGATGTTGCTAACGCTTTGAATGGCGAAACGTCTCGCGCGATGGAGAACATCATGAACAATGCCGAGACGGATCCGGCGGTCCGCGCGATCATCGTTACGGGCACGGGCAAGGTCTTTTGTGCTGGCGAGGATCTTTCGGAGCTTTCTGAAGGTGGCGAGTGTCAGACGGTCACCGAGCATGGTTTCGGTGGTTTGACCGCACGCGTTTGCTCGAAGCCGATCATCGCGGCAGTGAATGGCAGTGCTGCAGGCGGCGGCATGGAGATCGCGATCTCCTGCGACATCGTGGTCGCTAATGAGAATGCGAAATTCGGTTGCACGGAAGTTGGCCTTGGCATCATCGCTTCAACGGGCGGCATCGTGCGTCTTGCTCGCGACATCAACCGCAAGGATTGCATGGAACTTCTGTTGACCGGCAAGAAGATCAAAGCACCTGAGGCTAAGGAGCTTGGCCTGATCAACTATGCTGTTCCTGCGGATGAGGTCATGGATAAGGCGATCGAGATCGCTGAAACGATCCTGCAGAATGCGCCGCTCGCGCTCAAATGGACCAAGTATCTTGTCCATGCTTGCGATCAGATGAGCGAAGAGGATGCTATGCGCTATTGCGATGCTGCCTATCGCTTCCTCGAGAAGACGGAAGACGGCATCGAAGGTCCTCTGGCCTTCACCGAGAAGCGCGAGCCGAAGTGGGTCGGCCGCTAGTCCTTGGACGGACGCTGTCTTACAAGACAACAGCTTGAACATTCCCTCCTAAAGATAAGGAAAAGGCACGTGCTCGGAGGTGCCTTTTCCTCGTTTATGGGCCAGATCGCCTGCTCAGTCCATGCGGTCTGGCCTTTTGTTCGTGAAGGGTTTGCTAGAAACCGCTCGCAGCTTTGAGGCGGTAGATCCCGTCGTCTGTGAGCACCATGCGCTGGACGATGCCCTGCGCCACGAGAGTCTGGATCATGACGAACGTTTCAAGCAGCAGGTAGTAGCGCGCGACCGCAGGAAGCTTGTACCACTGCTCAGGTTCAGGGCGCTTCGAACACAGGCGGGCCACCGTCTCTCCCATGCAATAGGGGTGTGCGGCGATGGCACGCAGCACCTCACGACGGCGCTCAGCTTTGCGATCGATGATCTCATTGATGCGGTCCGAGAAGCCCTCTTTGATCGGGCTGCCATGGCCAGGGAGCACCAGGCGGGGCTCCAGCTTTTGCACCTTCTTCAGGCTCTCGAAATAGCGCTTGTAGCCGTCCTCGCCGGTGAAGAACGAATCGATAGCGGGCGTGGTGATGGTAAGCACGTGATCGCCACTGAACAGGATGCCCGCATCGGCATCGAAGAGCACGAGCGAATCGGGGGAATGCCCCGGCACCTCGAAGACCTGGAGCGTGCGATTCCCGACTGTGACGGTATCACCTTCCTGAACGGGGTGGATATCGAAGCGTTCTTCATCTATGAAGATCGTCTCGCGATTGCAGGCTTCGTAGGCTTGCGCATCTGCAGGACTTGCGCCCATCGCCAGCATGCGGCGGAAGAAGAGCTCATCGATCTCGGAGGCGGTCGGCTCATGCCTGCTCTCGAACCCGATCCGCGATCCGTAAATGGGCGTGCCTGGTGCCAAGATGTCGTTCACCTGACCAGAATGGTCGAAGTGTTGGTGCGTCAAGAAGAGCTTGAGCTTGCCGAGATCGACCCCGATCGCCTCGAGCGCCTCGCACATGATGTGGTAGGACTGTTCGCCAGGCGCACCGGCATCCACCATCAGCCACTCTCCATCGTCGTAGACCAGATAGCTATTGGAAACGCCATCACCGAGATTCTTGAAGCGCACATGGGTCGAATAGACGAGCGGATCTTCGCAGACCAGCTCCCAATGGCATTCGGGCTGCAGTTCATCTGGGTGCTCGCGCGTGAGCAAGGGTTGCTGTTGAGGCTGTTGTTCGAACATAGATGCCAGCTTACCAGACGAAATTGCCCAAACGGATCTTGAGCGCCATTACGAAACTTGAGCGTTGCGTAAGGCACCGTCGATCGCTAGTTCAACATGCTCGATTCCTGGAGCGACTGTCCACGTGTCTCCGGTGCCATCATGACCGAAAGCACCAATCCTAAAATGACGAGTCCTGCAGCCACTAGCATGGTCGGTCCTACACCGAAGTTCTCGAGGAAGATCGGTGTTCCGTAGGTCGAGATGATGGTGCCGATACGCGAGATCGAGATGGAGATGCCCACCGCTGATGCGCGCACATGGGTAGGGAAGAGCTCATTGGGGTAGAGCCACTGCAAGATGCCCGGGCCTCCGCTGAAGAATGCGTAAAGTCCGAATGCGATGATCACGACCCAGATCGGCGCATCAGGGAAGATGCCCAAGATCACGAGACCAACAGCCATGAAGAACAGCGATCCGATCAGAAGCGGGCGTCTGCCCAAGGAATTGAGCCAGAACATGGCTGGGATCGTGCCGATCAGGAAGAAGAGGCTCACTGCGCTCTCACCCAGAATGGACATGCGTCCTTCCGAAAGGCCGAACGCGCTCATGATATCGGGGCCGAACGTGTAGATCGCGTACATAGGAACGACCTGGCAAAGCGTTAAGATGCCCAGGTAGATGATGCGCTTGAAGTAGCCCGCCTTGAACAGGAATCCGAGCGAAGTCTTCGTGGGCTGCTCGTCCTCATGGATCTCGATATCCTCACCGAACACGCGGTCCATAACCGCACGCGCTTCGGCGAACTTCCCTTTGCTCTGAAGCCAGAGCGGGGACTCGGGGATATCGTGTCTGCCGATCAAGAGGATGATGCAGGGAACGACCGCACTGCCGAGCATCCACTTCCAGCCATCTTCGATCCCTACCAGCGCAAAACCGACGAAAGCTGCGGCTGTTGCGCCCAAATACCACGCAGCCGAGACCGCACCCATCGAGATGGACCGGTGCGCCTTCGGGGTGAATTCGGCTATGAGCGAGGTGGCAATGGGGTAGTCTGCGCCTACGAAGAGACCTATCGCGAAGCGCGCTAAGACCAGCTGGAGCGGGTCGGCGGCGAAGACCGAGAGCACCGAGAACACTCCGATGGCCACTACGTCGATGATGAACATGGCGCGCCGGCCTACCAGGTCGGTCAGCCAGCCGCCTAGGATCGTGCCGAAGAAGATGCCCAAGAACACCGAAGCGCCAACTGCGGCGCTCCACATGGTATCGAGGGCGAAGAGAGGGGTGATCTGGGTGAGTGCTACGCCGATGATGGCAAGGACGTAGCCATCCAGGAAGGATCCGCCGCTCGAGAAGAAGGTGATCTTGCGCAAGAAGGGCGTCATCTTGACATCATCGATGGTCTTGTTGACAGCCTTCTTGACCTTAGTTGCTACTTCATCGACGGTGGCATTGGTCGCGCGTTCGCTCGCACCTCCTGAAGCAGGAGCAGACGCAGTTCCCGAAACAGCTGCTACCGCGCTACACGCAGCTACCGATGTAGTGGATGAAGGCGCCGAAGCAGCCGCACCTGCCGATGCGGCAACAGGTGCTGCTTGTGGTGGACTTACTGCTTGCGTGATCTTCTTAATCGCTCGTCTCATGACTGCTCACCTTATTCCAACGTTAGTTCCATTCTACTATTCCGTAATTCAGATGCGGTTTTGCTCCGGTCATATTGGCATCGGCATCAACCAACTGAAAGCGCCCTTCGTTCTCACCGACGCGCCACATGCGTGTCGTGAGCGTTTGACCTGGTATGACCGGGGAAGTGATGCGCGTTTTGAAGCGCGTCATGCGTTCAGGTTGGCCCGGGAACCAGGTTGAGATGAGGTGGCGCATAGCGAACCCACCCAGGCTCACTCCGTGAACAATCGGACGCGCAAGGCCTGTTTGTTCGGTGTAGGCCCAATCGATGTGCTGCTGATGCCAATCGCCCATCAACCGATAGATGAGCGGCATGTTGAAGGGAACCGTCTCGGTCACTTCGGCATCTGGCAAGCGATCGGGGATCTCCACCACATCGTGCGGAGGCTTCGGACCGCCCCAGCCGCCATCGTTGATGCAGACGTCCCAGGTCTTGACCGTGCAAAGATGAGTGCCGTCGTTGCTGTAGCTCCTGCCTGTTTGCAAAGAAAGGCATCCGCGACCCTCGCCGCGATCGTAGAGGGCGTCTTGCGTGACGAAGGTCTCGACACGATCGGACATCTTGAAGGGGGTATGGAGCTCGATCTCGAATCCGTAGTGCAGCGACCCTGAATAGTCGTATCCATAGTCGAGCGTGCGCGTCATCTCTTCGTTCACCGTGAGCGGCACGCCGAAGATGGGCAAGACCGCCAGATGGGGGTCGTTCGCATCGCCTTCGTTGAGGTATTCAAGATCGGTGATGCCGTCGTAGCCCGCATTGCAGCCGAGCGCACAGATCTCCAAGTCCCTGAAATCGTACGAGCGTACGAAGGGGCCGAACTCTTTTCCAACGATTTCGGTACTGATCGCCATGGCGTTCATCAACCTCTCTCATCATTTGCGCGCAGAAGCGTATGATCGCCTGCGCAGTGCGGAGCGAAACTGGGTGCAAGTTCTCGCTTTCCGCGTGGTCAGCTTAAGAGCTTCTTCTCGATCTTCATGCTGCAAGTACGCGGGAAATCTTCAACGACCTCGTAGAAGGTGGGGACCTTGAACGATGCCATGTGGTCCTTGCAGTACTGCTCGACTTCCGCAAGCGTCATGCTCTCGCCTGGTGCGAAGCGAACGAACGCCTTGATGGCTTGATCGCGGATCGGATCAGGAACACCGATCACCGCAGCCTCAGCGATAGCAGGATGCTGTTCGAGGATCTCCTCGAGTTCGGTAGTGGAGATGTTCTCTCCTGACCTCTTAACCATGTTAACCTTGCGGTCGACGAAGTAGAACCAACCGTTATCATCCTGATAACCTTGATCTCCTGTTTTGAGCCAACCGTCGGCGCTGAAGGTATTGTCGGTCGCTTCGGGGTTGTTGTAGTACTCGAGCATCACCGAACGGCCACGCTCGCCTTTTATCTGGATCTCGCCAACTTCGCCAGGGGGCAGTTCGTTGTCCTCCATGTCGCAGATACGTGCCTTGTAGCCGAGTCCTGCGCGTCCCACTGAAGGCCAATTACGTGCGCCAACGGGCGGGTCGGTGATAGCCCAGCCGATCGATTCGGTCGAGCCGTAGGTGTTCATGATCCTCATGTTGAAGCGCTGCTCGAATTCTTCCTTCTCCGCATCGGTGATGGGGATGAAGTAAAGCACCTCACGCACGCAGTGGTTCTTCTCTTCCGGGTCGACCGGTTGGAGAAGCAGCGTACGTAGCATCATGGCAACGCATTGGATGACAGTGGCCTTGTAATGGCGGATCTGCTTCATGAAGCGGGTCGCCGAATACTTCTCGACGATGATGAGGGAAGCACCTGCAGTGATCACGGGCATCAGGGCGGCCAGCTGGAAATTCGAGTGGCACGCGGGCATTGAGGTCAGCACACGATCGCTGCCGCGCAGCGAGACTTCCCAATCTCCGTACAGCCCCGAAAACACCATGTTCGCGTGCGTGAGCACCACGCCTTTCGGGCGGGAGGTGGTGCCTGAGGTGTAGATGATCTGCACGGGATCGTCGGAGGCAAGCTCGCAGGAATCGCGCAGGATCGCGCTCTGTTCGCAGCGCATCATCCAGAAATCGTAGATGCCCTGCTGACCTTCTTCGACCGTGCCGAGCGGTGTGTAGATGCTCGAGAAATCGATATTGCTCTTGGGAGATTCAGTGCCCGCGCGCGCTACTACCACGCCTTTGGGGAAGTAATGGCCGCGTGCGAGCAGCTCTTGGTACGTCTCGTAGAAGAGCGGCTCGACCACGACGCAGATCGCGTCCGAATTCTCCAGGATGTATTCAGCTTCATCGGCGAGATATTGCTCGTTGATGGGCACTGCCACCGCGCCGATCTTCGCAAGGCCGAACAGGCACATCAAGAATTCCGGTGAGCTGTGGAGGTGAAGGGCCACGTGATCGCCCTTCTCGATGCCGAGATCGAGAAACACATTAGCAATACGGTTGACGTCCTCGTCGAATGCGGCATAGGTGTATTCGAACACATCGCCTACGCGGTTCTGGAACGTGAGGAAGTGTCGCCTTCCCTTGCGCTCGACCACGCTTTGCCACAGGTCACGGAGCGTTTCGTTTCCTACGATGTCGGCCATTTTCGTCCCCTCCTACGAAAAGATGCTGGTAGATTTTCATTTCCCCTTCTCATAACGAACGCACGCATGGCAGTGCTATCTGGCGTTCATGGTCGGGACCGAGCCCGTGTGTCCTGAAAGCTCATGGTGAACGCTTGCGCCTGACCCTTCGAGCGCTCGTTCGTGATGAGAAGAAGACCTGCCTAAGGATTCCCCCCAGATCCCCTCCGGGGCAGGTGACCGGAGGGGATCGTTTGGAAAGATCGGGAGCGCTGCAGCTCGCGGCGGCGCGCGCAACCCGTGAAGCTTGGCACTGTTGCCAGGCGGTGAGCTAGCCCGCTTTGACCACGTTGGCCGCGATCAGCTCGTCGATCTGCTCGGGCGTGTAGCCAAGCTTGGTAAGCACATCGATGGTGTCGCCACCTTGTTCAGGCATCGGGCGCCACACTTGGCCAGGCGTCTGCTCGAAGCGCGGCATGGGGGAGAGGCCTTTGAAGGTGTCGCCATCTTTGGTCTCCCATTCGATGAAGTTGCCACGCATCTTCATATGCTCGTCTGCCACCATGTCCTCGAACTCGTAGACACTCTGAGCAGCGATGCCCTGTTCAGCCAGAACATCCTCGAGCTCGAGCTTGGTGCGCTCAGAGAGCCACTTCTCAAGACGCTTCTCGAACTCAGGCGCGATCGGCATGGAGAGCCACAGCGATGCCGTATCATCCGGCACCTCAGGAGATCCCCATACGTCTCCCATGCCCAAGGTCTCGAGCATCCACTTGTTCTGGCGGATGCCGAAGAGGTTCAGTGCGATGAAGCCATCAGCGCATTTGTAGACGCCGATGCCGCAGAGGTTCTGGTTACGAGCACCAGCACGCGGCCACTTTACGCCGTCGTTGAGGTAATCGACCAAGTAGTACTGGCTCATGTACATGATGCCTTCGTACATCGCCCAGTCAATGCTCTCGCCCTGGCCAGTGCGCTCGACCTTGTGGAGCGCTGCGAGCGTTGCTGCGATCAACAGGTAGCTGTTGATGTAGTCGCCGGAGTAGGGCATCGTGATCATAGGCTGCTCAGGCGTGCCGTTCTGGCAGGTGAAGCCTGCATACGGGCCGACCGTGCCATCGTAGGCGGCGCGCTTCACGCGATCCGGGTCGCCATAGGCGCCGAATCCTGAGCAGTGCACGATGACGAGCTTGGGGTTCGCGGCCCACAGATCCTCGTCCGTGATGCCCTTGCGCTGCCAGGTGCCGCCCTTAGAAGATTCGAAGAAGATATCGGTGTCTGCGAGCATCTTCAAGAGCACTTCTTTGCCTTCGGGGGTGAACTGGTTGAGCGCGACCGAGCGGCAGTTGCGGCGTTCAGCCTGAGCTGCGTTCTTCGCGTCGCGGACCGTATCGCCGTAGCCCGTGTTCTCGAGCCAGGTCACATCTGCGCCCCAGTCAGCCATGATGTTGCAGGCACGCGGCACTGCTTCTTCCATGGCGGCGAAGACGACCTTCACATCATCCAAGACACCGAAGCTTGGTTTTTCAGTTGGGATTGCCATGAGGTTCCTCCTTGTGGTTTCTCTTAGGTTCGAAGCTAAGGCCTAGCGATACTTCTTCAGGGCGTTCTTTGCAGTGGTGAGGATCATCATCTCGTCGGTACCGCCGGAGATGCGGTCGACACGTAGGTCACGCCAGAAGCGGTTGATGCGATGCTCGCTCGCGACCGAGATGCCGCCCATGATCTGCATGCCATCGTCGACTACCTTGAAGGCGGCGTTGGCGCAGTAGTACTTGCACATCGCTGCTTCGCCGGCGTCGAATTCACCATTGTTGTTATCGGCGTTCCATGCTGCTTCATAGAGCATGTTCTTCATGGCGTTCAGGCGAATGGTCATCTCGGTGATCTTGAGCTGGTTGAGCTGGAAGCGACCGATGGTCTTGCCGAATGCCTCGCGCTGATTGGCGTGACGCAGCGCATCCTCATACGCGCAGATGGCGTTGCCATAGTCGCAGGCACCTACCAGCCAGCGCTCGAAGTTGAAGTCGGAGACGCCGCGGTTGAAGCCGTTGCCTTCCGTGCCGAAGATATCCGACTCATCGAGTTCCACATCGTTGAAGTAGACCTCGCAGCAGCTATCCATGCGAAGACCGAGCTTGTCCAGCGGGCCCAGTTCGATGCCCGGTTTGCTCATGTCCACCATGAACTCGGTGAAGATGCTGGGATCATCGGCGTTCTTCGCCATGACGACGAGCCATTTCACGCCCTTGGAGGAGGTGATGAAGGTCTTGGTGCCGTTCAGGTAGATGTGACCGTCGCGACGCTTGTAGTTGGTGGTGAGAGCGGAGACATCGGAGCCTGCGCCTGGTTCGGTGCAAGCGGAGTTCCAGATCTGCTCGCCGGTGCCCAGATATGCCATGACCGCATCGATCTGCTCAGGCGTGCCTTCGCGGATGATGGTCTCGAAGCCAGGCAGCTGATAGAGCACGTAGGTGGGGCCGCCGTACTGACCGAGCACCTCATAGACTGCCATGAGGGTGACCAGCGGCTGCTCAAGGCCGAGTCCGCCACGGTCTTCGGGGAGCATGATCTGATCGAAACCGAGATCGCAGAGTCCCTTCACCCAGCGAAGCGGGTACTCATGCTTTTCGTCGCACTCCTGGAAGTACTGATCCCAGGGCTCGCTTTCCATGTACTCACGATAAGCCTGGACGATGAGTTCCTGGTCGACGCTTAGTTTGAAATCCATTGTTTTCCTCCTTTTGGGGTGCTACTGCGCACTTCGCGGTAGCAAACTTCTTCCTTATTGTCTTGGTGGAGTTCACTGTTTGCCCCCGTGAACCACCTCAAGACGATCGCCAGCTTGCATTCATAGCAAGCGTGTCGCTAATGGGGTAGGGCGGCCGTGCTAGGCAAGACCGGGTTCTGCGATGCCAACCTGCTCCTTGAAGAAGGTGGCACCGTGCTCGAGCGCATCGTTAGCTGCGTCGAGCGCTTTGGTGTAATGCAAGAATGCATGGATCACGCCTTCGAACATCTCGAACTGATACGGGATCGCATACTGATCGCAGATGGCTGCGAGCGTGCTCGAGTCATCGCGCAGCGGGTCATACTCTGCTGCTGCGATATAGCAGGCAGGCATGTCGTGCGTCATATCGTTCAAGAAGAGATTCGCGTAAGGCGAGGTCTTCAGCTCTTCGATGTCGTTCGCATAGAGCTGCTGATAGAACATCCAGTCCTCTTCGGCAAGGCCATCCCACGGGCCACCCAAAAGACGCATGGATGAAGAATCGGTAAGGCCGAACCAGCCGTAGTAGAGCAGCAGGCATTTGATATGAGCGATCGAATCCGTGGTGTCGCGCAGATAGAAGGTTGCGGCCAGGTTCAGGTGTGCTCCACCTGAATCACCTGCGAATCCCATGCGCTCGGTATCGATGCCATAGGCTGCTCCTTCTTCGTGCAAGAACTGCGCAACGAAGGCGACCTCCTCCACGGCTGAAGGGAATTTCGCTTCAGGGGAGAGGCGGTAATCGACTGCTACCACGATCGCGCCCGTATTGCGGGCGAGGATGCGGCAGATGCGATCATGAGTGTCAAGGTTGCCGAGAACGAAGCCGCCTCCGTGCACGTAGACGATAACCGGAGTGGTTGGGCTTTGAGCTTCCTTGCCAGCAAGCGCTTCGTCGGTCGGATAGTAGAAGCGTACTGCCATGGGACCATGAGGGCCGGTGAGCTCTTCATCGAAGGAGAGCTTCATGACCGGGCCACCTTCCACCCAGAACTCACGGCCGAGCACGTAGTTCTCACGCATGATATCGAATCCGACCGAGGTGTCATTCGCATCGCCAGCGAGGGTTGCCTCTTTTGCGAGGATCGCCTTCATCTGAGGATTGATGCGAGCCAGTACATCAAGCTTGTTCACGAGTTTCTCCTTCTTTGGGTGGGGTGCCTTCGGTGGGAAGGCACCCCTTTGGACGGTAGATTGAGCAGAGACAGTGGGGAGTTTGTTCGGTGATCGTGTCTCAAGATCACCTGATCGAGTGTGCGAACCTTACGCTTCTTGCGCTTGCACGTCCGCTTCGATCTCTGATTCGACTTCTTCTTCGATGATGTCGTTGCGGTGCTTCTTGATGGAGCGGAGCAACATGACCAGGCAGAAGATGCCGACCACTGCCAGACCGATCTCGATACCGAAGATGCCGTTGAAGGCTGCGGTACCCTGAGCGTCGATCATGGAGCCGTACCAGGTGTGGATGAAGACGTCGGGCAGGAAGCCGATCACGGAGAGCAGACCAGCTGCCGTACCGAAGATCTGCATCGGGATCTTCACCTCTGAGAGTGGGGACGAACCGATCGAGAACGCGCCGTAGGTTGCGAAGCCGAACAGTACGACCATGATGGATACGATGATGGCTGCATTAGGATCATGCGGGTAGAAGATGAATCCTATCAGTACTGCGATCGCGAGTACGAATCCACCGATGATGGCCTTCGAAGGACTCTTGATCTTCGTCGCTATGAAGCCGACGATCGGGCCAGCCAACAGACCAATACCATAGGTACGGATGAGGCCGATCACGTTAACGAGGTTGCCATCTGCATTGAAGCACTGGGTCAGATATGGCGTGGTATAGGTAGCGCCCTGATAGACCGCGTAAACGCAGAAGTAAGCGACGCATGCCCAGATAACACCGGGGTGCTTGAAAGCTTGCACTGCCTCAGCGAGGCTGAAGAGCTTTGCATCCTTGTTGATCTCACCCTTGAAGTCGGGGATCAAGAAGAAAGCGATGATGCCCAGTACAGCGATGATCACTGCCAAGAAGACTAGCATGACCTGAACACCGGTAGCAGCATTCGCGATGGAAGCGATGATGCCCGCGTTGATGAGGCCGAGCACGAGGCCGGTAACGCCATAGATAGAGTAGGAGATACCGATCTTGGACGCGTACTCATCTTCTTCGCAGCAGAGCCTGACGACCTTGAAGCGCGTGCCCCACCAGATGAGGATGGAGGTGACGCCCATGGCGACGAAGAGCGCGAAGCAAACTTGGACCGAAGGAAGCGTGGCGTAGATCGCTACCAAGACCGCCGTGGTCAAGAAGCCGACCGTTGCCAGGGTACGCATGCGGAACTTGTCAGCTACGATGCCTGAAGGTAGATAACAGATCATCGCCGCGATGCCGTAGGCGGATACCATGAGACCGAGGTCTGCATTGGAACAGCCGAGTGCTTGCATCAGAGGATCATAGAATACATTCTTCAAATACATTGGCGCGTAGATGATCGATGATCCCATCGAGATCAAGATCACGAGCGCCCACTTGTGGAGCGTTGAGATGTCGCGGTACGTCACCTCACCTTTGCTCTTTGCTAGGAGTGACATTAGCGTCCCCTTTCCTTTTTCCTTGGCTACTCTTCAGAGTGCCGCCTTCTGTTTCCCCTCTGCTTACTTCGTTTTACGTTCGTTCGTTATCTCATAGTGCCCAGTTTTGCGATCTGTTGTCCTTTTTCGCTTTACTGTGAGTCGTTCGCGAACTGGATCTTATGAACCAACGAAAAAGACGTAAGCTGCCAGCTTTTACCGACGTGCTCATCTTGCTTGAACACGTTCATGAGCGCATCACATGATGCGTGGGATTATGAGGTTGCGACCAAAGTGGGGAGTGGACTTTTTTTGGTGAGCGAGCGACATACTAAAAAACTAGTGATGCTTCTGACCTTATGTTCTGTATGCTGATACTATACAAAGAATGAAAAATCCAGCGAAGAAGCAGCGCGCGTTCGTTTTGAAGAAAGGCAGCGAAAAAGGTAGATCACTATGCAAGATACTCGATCAGCTCTTGACGAAGTGGAAGAGCATGAGCCGATTCAGAGTGTTGATGAGAACACTTTGGGCGCATCACCAAAAAATACTACGAAACAACCCGTTGTTGACCGGTTGATCACTGTTCATCCAGCGCTCAAGTACCTTGGTTTCTCGCTCTTGATGGCCTATCACTATCTGATGTGGTTCTGCCCGTCGAGCTTCTTCAAGACCGACCTTTTGGCTGCCAGCGTCACGGTAGCATGGCTCTGGAATCTGGTCGGTACGGCATTCTTCATGATCGTGACGGTGTGCTTCCTAGGCCGCACGCGTCACCTTTCTGATTATCCGTGGGTCATGAGGGTCGTTACGGTCCTTTTGATCGTTGCGACTGCTCTGCTGCTCTATGGGGCACCTATTACTAGTTCTACGTACGTGATCTATATATTCAGCTTCGTTGCTGGCGGTCTTGAGGGCTTGATGTGGATCTTGTGGGGCGAATCGCTCACGCGCTTTCGGGCGAACTTTTCGGTGGTGCATATTGGCACCACGTTCGGCGCGACCGTGTTGGTGGTTATGATCGTAAGCCTGTTCATTCCCGCGGATCTCTCGCCGCTCTTCGTCGTGCTGCTCGTGGCGTTCTCTGGTGTGTTCCTTTATGCGCATAAGAAGGTTCCCGCAACCTATCCCGTGCTCTTGCCGCACGATACGGTCAAACCGGCGTATTCGAGCGTGCTAGCGGTCTGCAGTGTTGGCTGTTTTACGGGCGTTGCCTGCTATTATCTGGTGGCCATCGTTCCGTGGGAATGGTTCTCGATCGGCGAATACATCTTCGAGATCGGCGTGGTGACCGGTGCAGCGTTGATCTTGCTTGTTTCGGGGCTTTCGGTGTTCTTCAAAGCGAAAGCTTCGATGTTCAGGCTCTTTCCGTACTACTTGGTCTTCGCTATTGTGGGGCTGACCTTGTTCCAGAGCCACGAATCGCTCTATCCGGTTGCCTTCGTGGTTGGGCTGAGCGTCTCGTCGCTTTTGGAGATATCGCTCATCATGTACTTTGGCACGTTGATGCGTAGGGGGTTCTTCGCGCCTGCGCTGGCGGTCACGTTCTCGCTCGCTTCGATCCGTATTGGTATCGCGCTGGGGAATTGCCTTGGGCTCTTCTACGAACGTCACGTTGAGATCGCCCAGCTTGCGGTCACTCCTACCACGCTCATCTTCATCTGCGTCCTGGCATTCGTGTTGGTGCCGGTTGGAAAGCTTGAGCCGCGCTTCGTTGCGCTCACCACAGCCCCCGTTGCACCGTCCGAGATCGATACGATCTGTTCCCATATCATCGCAGAGTTCAAGCTCTCAGAGCGCGAGGGTCAGATTTTGAAGTTGATCGCGCGGGGCAACACTGTGAACAGTATCGCGAACAAGCTCTATATATCGCCGCACACGGTGAACACGCATATTCGGCATATCTATGACAAGGTGGGTATCCATAAACGAGGAGAGTTGCTCGAATATATCAATATGAAGAAAGAAGAGCAGGTCTAGCGTGCGTTCAGGTAAGCGGGCGCTTGGGCCACGATGCTCTGTGTCTCGCAGTAAGTACCAGACGGAAATGGCGCGCGTTGTTCCTTGGGTGCTGTTTCAGTATCGAGTAGAGACGCAACGTATAGGCTTAAAAAGTACGCGTAGAAAGAAGGTAGGGCATGAAAGTGGTCATTGTTGGTGGAGTAGCAGGTGGTGCAACGGCAGCGGCGCGTCTTCGTCGGTTGGACGAGCACGCGCAGATCATCGTGTTCGAGCGATCGGGTTATGTTTCCTATGCCAACTGCGGACTACCTTATTACATTGGTGGCACCATCGCTGATCCTGAGGCGCTCACGCTTCAAACGCCCGAGAGTTTCCGCGCGCGTTTCGACGTGGATATGCGCGTGAACCATGAGGTGACCGCACTCGATGTTCAGGCGAAGAAGGTTACTGTGAAGAACCTGGTAACAGGCGAAGTGTTCGAGGAATCGTACGACAAGCTCATCCTCTCCCCGGGTGCGAAGCCCACGCAGCCACGTCTTCCGGGGGTAGGGCTTGAGCACGTGTTCACGCTGCGCACCGTGGAAGATACGTTCCGCATGAAGGATTTCATCGATGCGCACCATCCGCGCACGGCAGTGATCGCGGGCGGCGGTTTCATCGGGCTTGAGCTGGCCGAGAACATGCGCGAGATCGGCATGGAGGTCACTATCGTGCAGCGTCCGCAGCAGCTCATGAAGCCCTTCGACCCCGACATGGCGGCATTTATCCACGCCGAGGCGCGCAAGCATGGCATCAAGCTGGCGCTCGGTCATACCGTGGAAGGCTTTCGCGAAACGGACGATGGCGTGGAGATGCTTCTCGCAGATACCGACTCGATCCCGGCTGACATGGTGGTGCTGGCCATTGGCGTCACGCCCGACACGCACCTTGCGCAAGAGGCGGGCCTGGCAATGGGTGTGCGCGGCAGCATCTTGGTGAACGACCACATGGAAACCTCCGCGCCCGATGTCTATGCGGTGGGCGATGCCGTGCAGGTGAAGCACCTGGTAACGGGCGAAGAGACGCTCATTTCGCTAGCGGGTCCCGCGAACAAGCAGGGGCGCATCGCGGCTGACAACATTTGCGGCATTCCGAGCACCTATCGCGGGTCGCAGGGCAGCAGCGTCATCAAGGTCTTCGATATCACGGCGGCTTCCACAGGTGTCAATGAAACGGTGGCGAAAGCATCGGGGCTGGAGGCTGATCACGTGATCCTCTCGCCCATGAGCCATGCGGGCTACTATCCGGGCGGCAAGCTTATGACCATGAAAGTGGTGTTCGAGAAGGAGACCTATCGCCTGTTAGGTGCCCAGATCGTAGGGTATGAGGGTGTGGACAAGCGCATTGACGTGTTGGCAACGGCCATCTTCGCAGGCTTGCGCGCGACCGAGCTCAAAGACCTCGACCTGGCTTATGCACCACCGTATTCTTCGGCGAAAGACCCAGTGAATATGGCGGGCTTCATGATCGAGAACATCGAAGAAGGCATCGTGAAGCAATGGTACTTAGGTCAGCTGGAAGAACTGCAAGAGAAGGGAGAGCGCGGGCAGGTAACGCTGCTCGATGTGCGCACGCCTGCCGAGATCGCGTTCGGGCGTATTCCTGGGTTCATGAACATCCCGCTCGATTCCTTGCGCGATCATCTTGATGAGCTGGACCCTGCGAAACCAATCTATGTGATCTGCCAGAGTGGCCTGCGTAGCTACGTGGCGTGTCGTATTCTGGCAGGTTATGGCTTCGATGCGTTCAACTTCGCAGGCGGATACCGCTATTTCCAGACCGTGGTGAACGACCGCGCGCTTATCGAAGCAGCCTTTCCGTGCGGCGCCGATCAGTAGTGGAAGATTGTTCGTTATGGGACAAGAGGTACGAGCGGTCAACCTTGCGCGCGCTGAAACGCGAGCTTGCATTACGAAAGCTCTCGTAAAGCTTACACAGGAAAAGGCGCTCTCTTCCATCAGCGTAACGGAGCTCTGCCAGGCTGCGGGCGTTTCGCGCATGGCGTTCTATCGCAACTACGATTCCAAAGAAGAGGTCTTCACTGCTCGGCTTGAAGAGGTCATTGCAGATTATGCGCGCGTCACCGAGCCGCTCCTGAAAGCCGGAACGCTTTGGTATGATGTCGGCCATTTGAGCACGTGCTTCGAATTCTTCAAGAACAATGCAGCGCTCATGAATTGCCTTTTTCGCTGTGGGTTCACGGGGTTGCTCGTGAAATCGATCTCCGATTTCCTGATCGGCCGCTATGGGAATGGCACCCCTGAGGGCAATTACATCCTAACGGCTTTTGCAGGCTCGCTCTGTGCGTGCTATCCGCTTTGGGCCAAACGCGGTTTCAAGGAGTCGCCGCGGCAGATGGCCGAGCTGCTCGGGCGATTCTATACTGCCATCCCTTCTGCCAGTAACTAGAGGCTCTGTTGTAAGTCGCAGCAGTTCGGAGCCTTCGCAGTTTCGCGAATCTTGTGGTTTTCGCAAGGTGTCTCACGAACAGCTCGAGCTGGCTATACGACCGGCCTCGCTGATCGCGTTTCAACCACTCGGCTTACGCTCTTCCTTACCTTTCGTGCTGAACAATTTGCGCCTTTCTGTAACACTCTGCATCGCGGAGCAGAAGACCGCTCGATCAAACGTTACAATTTGTAACAGATGAAGTCAGGAGGCAGCATGCGCACTGCGGTGATAACGGATACGAATAGCGGGATATCGACCGAAGAAGCAGCAGAGATGGGCATTCGCTCCATCCCGATGCCCGTGCTGATAGATGGGGAGATCTATCTTGAAGGGGTCGATCTTGAAAGCGAGAGTTTCTTCGCGAGCCTGACCGAGGGCAAAGCGGTAACGACCTCGCAGCCTTCTCCAGGGGTCGTGTGCTCTGCATGGGAAGAGGCTTTGGATGAGGGGTTCGATAACGTGGTCTATTTGCCGATGTCTTCGGGGCTCAGCCATTCCTGCGAATCTGCTCAGCTTGCTGCCGCCAACTATTCAGGGCGCGTTGCGGTGGTGGACAACGGACGCGTTTCGGTGACCTTGCGAGCAGCCGTCGAAGATGCGCTTGCGATGGCGAATCAGGGAATGCCGGCGGCTCATATCAAATCGGAGCTTGAGCGAAGGGCGAAGCTTTCGAGTATCTATCTTGCTGTCGATGATCTGGGCTATCTCGTGCGTGGCGGAAGGGTCACGCCTGCTGCCGCGGCGCTCGCTTCTGTGTTGAAAGTGAGGCCCGTTCTGTCGATCCGAACGGGTCAGATCGAGCCGTTCTCTAAGGAGCGAGGCATGAAGAAGGCGGTGGCGAAGATGTTCTCAGCAGCCAAACACGATGCCAAGAAAGAGTTCGATCTCAAAGAGGACGAGCTGGTGGTGGGGGTTGCGAGCGCGGGGATAGACCCTGAGCGCGAGTTGGAGTATCTCGAGCGAGCAAAAGCGGAGTTCCCTGATGCAAAGGTGTTCTTCAACAGGCTTCCCTTCTCTGTTGCGGTGCACACGGGACCCGGCGCGCTCGGCATTGGCATCCATGCGCGTCCGAAACAGTTGGCAAATCTGGATTCGTCGAGCGCTGAGCAGCAGGGCAGTGCTCAGGCCGAAGCGAATGCGCAATGAATAGCCTGAAACGAATTGACCGATCTAAAACTTCTTTTGAAGGAGCTTAGCCTATGATTCGCATCATCACCGATTCCACTTCATCACTTCCGAAAGATCTGCGTGAGAAACTCGGCATTCACTTGCTCAACCTTGTGGTCAACCGTGGTGGCGTTAGTCACGTAGAAGGCGAGATGGACCTCGATGCGTTCTATGCTGATATCTACGAGATGGCTGACGATATTCCCACGTCAAGCCAACCTTCAGCGTTGAGCATAGAGACTGCGCTTGAAGCGGCGGCCGCAGCAGGCGATGAAGTGCTCGGAATCTTCATCAGCGGCAGGATGTCAGGCACGTTCGAGGGAGTTGCGCGTGCGGCGAGAGAAACTGCCAAGCGTCATCCCGATTTCAAGTATGCGCTCATCGACAGCATGACCAATTGTATGGAGCTAGGCTGGGCGGTTGTCGCAGCGTGCGAGGCGCGTGATGCGGGCGGAAGCCTTGAAGAGTGCGTCGAGGCGGCTACGCACGCGATGTCTTCGACGCGTTTCATCTTTGCGCCTGAGTCGCTCAAATTCCTGGAGAAGGGCGGCAGGATAGGGAAGGCTTCGGCGCTGTTGGGCAACATGTTGAACATCTCGCCTATTCTTACGGTGAAGAATGGAGAGGCTGCAACCTTTTCCAAGGTGAGAACCCAAAAGAAAGCGCTTACCAAGATGGTCGACGTGTTCAAGCGCGATGTGGAGAATCATGGGCTGCGCAATGTTGCCGTTCACTATATCGGCTCGTGCGTTCCTGCGTTCGAGTGGGCACGCGATGTGATCGATCCCTTGGTGGGGAAGACCGTGATGGTGCTTCCTGCAAGCCCCGTGATCGGCGTGCATGTGGGTCCTGCTATGGGGCTTGCCTACGAATGCGCTGCGCCGATCGAAGGCAAGTTCGTAACTTTGCCCGAGATCATTGCTTCGTAGTTGCTCTTACTCCCGTACCGCAAGACAGCTTTGGCGCGAACCTGTGTGTTCGCTCGCTCAGCGCATTCCGAGGCGATTGTTGCCTTCTTACAATCCCGTCATAAACCGCACAGCGTGCCTTCTGGGCGCTAGACTGCATCGTGTAGTTAGGTGCCTTGGATGATTCGTTGCCTTCAGCGAATTCCAGGAAAGCGCATGGCGAAAGGCGGTGGAGTAGATGGGCGCTCTAGGCTCTTTTCTCTCGAGCTTCTCTGAAAGCTTCACGGCTGCGGTGATCATGTGGCCCTTCCTGTCCTTCCTTCTTACCATGCCCATCTTGGCTTTCCTCTATCATCGTGATGGAAGGCTGCGCTTCGCATCAGCGGCGGCCGCTTATTGCAGTGTGCTCTATCTGGCGGGATTGGCTTGTTTCACGCTCTATCCGCTTCCAACAGGCGATGCGGGACCAGGTATCACCTATGGCATTCCGCCCCAGTTTAATCCGCTCAATTTCATCTTTGACATCGTTAAGGATGGGTGGAAAGCAGTATTCCAGACGCTCTTCAACGTGGTGCTCTTCTTACCGTTAGGCTTCATCGCAGGGCGGTTCTTGCAGATGAAGCTGCCTGCTGCGACCATCTTGGTGCTTGTCGTGAGCTGCTTGATCGAGACCGCACAACTCACAGGACTTTTTGGCATCTACCCTTATGCTTACCGCACCTTCGAAGTGGACGATATCATCTTCAACACCTTAGGTGGCGTGTTGGGGTGGTTCTGCGCAAAGCTCTTCGCGCGAGCGCTGCCACAAGCACCGGTCGGCTCGCCCGAGATTACGCATGATCCAGGGCTGATCCGACGGGTCGTTGCCCTTTGGATCGACCTCATCCTGATCGCGCTGGTAACGTTTGGCCCGTGGATGTTTTTCGACCTTGCCAGCGAAGTGCTCTTTGACAAGGCGTTTTCTCTTTTCGGGATGAATGCTGTTCAGACGGAGAGCGTATTGGCTATGGTGTGCTTCGTGATCGCTTTCAGTGAAGTCGAACTCGTCTTCCCCTGGATCAAGAACGGCAGCACGCCAGGCGGTCTTATCGTGCGGATGAGCTTTGAGACGCGGGAGCGTTCGGGTGGTAAGCGGGTGCTGTTCTACTTGGCGCGCGGGGCGTTCCTGATCGCGCTCTTCGCACTTCCTCAGATCGTGGTCTTGTTCACGCTGGTCTTCTATCTCATCACCCGCAAGATGCCCTATGACTATCTGCCCGGATAATACTGGCTTGCTCCTGGCGGTAGGGGCAAACTGCATAGCTGCCTTTATTCGGTGGTAGCCTGATCGTTCATCCTCTATAATAGTTCCATCAAACGACACTATGTCACTTAAAGGAGTGTTCGCATGAACTATCGGAAGCTTGGCAAGACGGGACTTATGGTCAGCGAGATCGGGTTTGGCCCTGAGTGGATGACGGGAACGCCGGAAGAAACGCGCGCCATCGCTGAGGTGCTGCGTGAAGCAGGCGTGAACTATTTGGACTGCTGGATGCCCGATCCTCATATTCGTGCGAACCTCGGCTATGCCATGAAGGGCCACACGGATGAATGGATCGTCCAGGGGCATATTGGTGCTTGCTGGGTGGACGGTCAGTATCTTCGCAGCCGTGATGTGGTATTGGCAAAACCTGCCTTCGAAGATGAGCTTGCACTGCTCGGCGTTGACCACTTCGAAGTAGGCATGATGCACTATATCGATAGTGTGGATGAATTCCGCGCCTGCCTAGATGGTCCCTATTATGAGTATGTACAAGAGCTGTTGCGTGCGGGAACCATCCGCCATGTTGGTCTTTCGACTCACAACCCCGAAGTTGCCCTTGAAGCAGCGCGGAGGGAAGTGGTGGAGGTCATCATGTTCTCGATCAACCCTGCCTTCGATCTGATGCCTGCTTCTGAAGACGTGAATGATCTGTTCGGGGATTTCGAAGAGGCGGGCGAGCAAATGGAGCCTTTGCGTGCCGAACTCTATAGCTTGTGCGAAGAGAAGGAGATAGCGCTTACGGTGATGAAGCCGTATGCCGGTGGTCGTTTGCTCATGGATGAGCAGTCACCGTTTGGTAAGGCGCTCACTCCTGTTCAGTGTATCCATTATTGCCTGACGCGTCCTGCGGTCGCTTCTGTTTTGGCGGGATACCAGAGCGTTGAGGAGGCGCAATCCGCACTCGCTTATGAGCAGGCAAGCGAAGAGGAGCGCGACTTTGCCCAGGTGATCGCTGATGCCCCTGCGCGCAAAGCATACTTCGGGCAGTGCACGTATTGCGGCCACTGCCAGCCTTGCGCGGTGGGCATCGATATCGCTACCGTGAACAAATTCGCTGATCTGGCTTCGATCCAGGATACGGTACCGCAAAGCATTCGCGCGCACTATCTTGAGCTGGACAAGAATGCTTCCGATTGCATTGCCTGCGGGAATTGCGAACCTAATTGCCCCTTCGGCGTGAAGATCGTCGAGCGCATGGAAGGGACCGAGCGCCTGTTCGCGCAAGGTTAGCTCACAGAACCGTGTATTCGTAATTCGGTGGTCTGAACTGATCAACGAATTTGCTCGGATTGAGAGTTGGTACTTCAGAGTTTTTGAAATCGCGTTTATCGCGCGTCACAATGAGTTTTTTATTTGGAGGGAAGGGCAAATTCTTGAAAGAACGGAAGCAATGATAGCTGCGTGCCACCTTATTTGAGAGAGCTTTCATCATAGGTTAATCCGTATTCATGTTCTAATACGTCCAAAAACTCTTGGGCAGACATAGCTTTTATAGGCGATTTCCCAACCAGCTCTTTGTCGCGTGTTATCAGATACTTTGCAGGAATATGCTTTGAAGCGTGTGCGATCAAATAATCTTCTATATCGCTCCAGTCGGACTCCAGTGCTCCACGAAGATCTGCTGCATAGGTGCCACACACCATGAAAATATCCAACGTTGCTAGAAGGGCATGCTTTACCTCTTCTGCTGGAGCATGCTTTCTTAGAACATAATAAGCATCAGCATACGACTGCGTGCTTGCCCATATCTGCAGGTCACCAAAAACAGCAGCGATGCATAGTTTCTTAATGTCGTTGACGTAAGGTCCCCTGACTGCAACAAGATCGATGAGCGCGTTAGTATCAAGCAATATCTTCATATTTATTCGCCCTTACTGCTTGCGCATATCGCTTGTCTGCTTTGACGTCATCAGGAATGTCAAGATCAAGCATGCAGTTCTTAAACATGTTTTTGATCAACTGTTTTTGGTCTTTCGACAGAGCTCGTTTCTTTTGTTTGCTTTTAGACGGGTGAGCTGTTGGCAAAGCATGCTCTTCAAGAACATATTCAAAAGCAGCATTCACAAGATCGCTCGTGGAAGCCCCAAGAGATGCTAATTGGATGCTCGCCTGCGAATAGAGAGCGTCGGGAATTCGTGCAGAAATCATCTTGCTCATTGATGCCCTCCTATCATGTATGACGTATGACAATTATATCATATCTTGTATGCTAACTCTTTATACAAGACACAAGACGTAAGACGTAGGCCTCCTTTTTGCGCGGAGCCAAAATTCCTGGGAGCATCGCTTGGTCTTGAGGATAACTAGGTCGGTGCCGCTACGAGGTAATGCTCGGGTCGTATTCCTTTAAAAGCTTCAGCAGCTCTTCTGCGTGGGAATGACGCTTTTTGGTAGCTGTTCCCACGATGGCGATGGAATCGTAGCTGCCATATTTCTTGAAGAAATCGGGGATCGCGTTATCTGCCTTAAGTTCTGCAGCGTATTTCTTGAAGTATTCTTCGTAGGGCATGCCCGCATCTAAATAAGCATCCAGCAGCGACTTCGTGGGGGAGTATTCGACATCGTGCACGTAATCGGCATGAGCGATCACGTGGGTGAAGTATTCGAGATCTTCTTGTTTGGTGAAGCCCGAAAGCTGATTTGTGTTCTTGAGGCGGATGTCGAGTACGAGCGTCGCTTTCCATCCGAGTATCTTGTTGAAGAATTCTTCTGCGGTTGTTTGATATGCGCTCAGTACGTTGATCTTCATTGTTACCCCTCCAGCCGTGCGTTACCAGTTTCGCTCTTGCAAGTCCAACACGTTTCAAGTCTAAGACACGAGCAAGCTCTAGTTCGACGACGGTAGGTTTGCGTTACGGTCTTGATGATTGCGTGTTACGGAACGCTTCGTAAGAAAGAATCTGGAGAGCGTTTCATTTTTGTGGCGCGGTAAGACGTTCTGCAGCGCGATGAAAAGAGCGAGCTGCCATCAGGGTTTCCTTATGTTCACAAATCATCGACCGATTGGTTGCGGCGTCTGAGCTGGTTATTGCTTGTTCTAGAATCAAGGCTGTTCAAGACATTCGGCAATCTAAGGCATCCAACAGCCTGCACAGATGGGTCTAGCATGAGACAAATCGGAAGAACAAAGGAAAAGTCGACGCTCGGAAAAGACTCGATCGTGGTCGGGTTCTCGCTCTTCGCGATGTTCTTCGGTGCGGGCAATTTGATATTTCCCCCAACCTTAGGGCAGTTGAGCGGTGACCTTTGGGCGTGGGGATTGGTCGGATTTCTGCTCGTTGATGCTGTTCTCTCGTGCCTCGGCGTGTTCGTGGTAAGCCGCTTGGGCGGTCCGCGTGGAGCCTTCGACGGGACGCTCGGAAAGATCGGCGGCACGATCCTAACAACGGTGGCTATCTTGTGCCTTTGCGTTGTCTTCGCCATGCCACGTACGGCTGCTACCACCTTCGAACTGTCGGTCGCGCCCTATCTTGGCGAAGACGAGAATTCCTTTTTGGTTCCATTCTCTATCTTGTTCTTCGTGATCGTGTACCTGCTCACCTGCAGGAAGTCGCGGGTAGTTGATATCATCGGCAAGTTCTTCACGCCGACATTGCTAGTCGGTGTACTCGTGCTGATCGTGGCTGGGATCGTTGCTCCTATAGGAGAGATTCAGCCGCCGCAAACGGATTATGTATTCCAGGAAGGCATTCGCTCGGGTTACCAGACCATGGATGTTCTCGGGGTCGCAGCGTTTTCCATCATCATCCTGGATTCTGCCGTTGTGAAGGGTTACACCGATCCCGGTAGGAGTTCGGCGCTTCTTGCGCGTGCGAGCATCGGGGCAGTAGTGATGCTCGGGCTGGTCTATGGCGGGTTGACCTACCTCGGCGCGACGTCGGTGTCGCTGGGGACGGGCATGTCGCAAGTTGGGCTGCTCGTTGCTATCGTTGAGAGCGTTTTGGGAGATGCGGGCAAGATCCTTTTGAGTGCGATCGTGGCGCTTGCGTGTGTGACCACAGCTGTTGCGCTGGTAAGTTCGGCTGCGGATTTCTTCAGTCGGCTGTTCAAGAACAAGATATCCTACCAGGCGCTTTTGATCATAGACTGCGTGATAGGGGCGCTGATCTGCGATATCGGCCTCGATAACATCATTCGCTTTGCCGATCCGGTGCTGGGCGTGGTGTACCCACCCTTCATCACCGTGGTGGTGCTTCTGGTCTTCAGGAAGCAGATTAAGTTGCGCGAAGTCTACCAAGGGGCGGCTATAGGTGCGCTTGTGGGCGGGATCGTGGTCGAACTGGCCGTGACCAACGTGGCTGCTATCGTTCCGCTTGAACTGCTCCCGCTGTCTTCGATGGGCTTTGGCTGGATCGTGTTCGCGCTTATGGGTGCCTTGGTCGGAATGGTGGTGGGCCTTACCAGGCGCAAAGCGTGAATTGGCTTACAATGAGGTCAGTCAAGAATTCACTCCGCAAGGATCAGCATGACGAACAATACGCCACCCGAACCGCCAAAACAACCTAAGCCTTCAGTTGTTGTATCGTCCTCGAAGGCCGAGCGGATCTTCCTGCTCATTTCGTGCATCTGCATTATTGGTGGGGCTGTGCTCTTCATCTACGGCGAACAAGCCGTAGGAATCGGACAGGAAGGCGTGGTGAACAAATTCCTGGGGAGCCTTGGAATGGCAGTGGCAAGCATCGGCATGTTCATTGTCGGTTGCTTTTTCGTGAAACGCATCGTGCTCGGCCTCAAGTCTATGAGCGCAAGTGAGCGCTCAAAAACACGAAAGGCCTTCGTAAGGCAGCTTTCGATCGCAGCCCTTAACGTTTTTGTGTATGGCGCGCTGTTTATCCTGCTCTTGGGAAGCCTTACTGCGTTAGATGGCGCAAGCGTGGGAACGTACTTCGTTGTATTCGCGGTGTGGGCTGCTTGCATAGTGTCATTCGTTCTTTACCGGCGGCATCGAAAGAAGCATAAGGTTTCCTATGAACTCCTTAAGCAACCTGCGATAACGGTATTTCTCTTTTTGTTTGCAGCTGTGATCCTCGCTGTATTCATCAGGTCTGACGCTCCTGATTCCTTTCAGGATCTGATCGAGGGTCCTGAAACAGCCGAGGTGCTTTTGGTCGAAGCTGATATCAATCATCCATCTGCTCGTTATAGTGCGATCATGCAAGATCAGCATGTACTTACATTCTGTACTGCTGACGAAGAGTGCATTGTGCTCGTTGTGCCAGAAAAAGATATTGCAGCGGCTAAAGTGATCAACGACTATGGGAACTTTGTGCACCTTACTTATTATCCGCGCACCCAAGTGTTCTGCGAAGCAACGCCTTGGGAAACTGGGGTGCAGGATATGGGCCCTGATCTGCTTGAGAGGTTGGTTGAAGAATACGATTTCGAGCTGTAAGAGGATCTGAACAGGAGTGATCAATGGACGAGCAGCACAAACGAGAACTGAAGGAAGCGTATCGCAACAGCCGACCTCCTATGGGTGTGCTGGCGTTTCGCTGTGAGCCTACGGGGGAAAGCTTCCTTTTGGCATCGCGCAACATCTCGGCCGACACCAACAGTGTGACGTTCAAGCTGAATTCAGGCTATCATCCCAACCGACATCTCCTGGAGCTGTGGGAGTGCTACGGCGAAGAGGGTTTTGTGGTCGAGGTACTGGAGACGCTCGACTATCGCGACGAATCGGATGATCCTGCCGACTACAAGGACGAGCTCGATCAATTGCGTGACCTTTGCCTTGAACGCGATCCGAACGCCTTGCTCTTGTGGAAGTAGCAAGACGTTCGGGTTGGCAGAAGACGCATCCTACTGAAAGCGGCGGTGGCGGGGGAGCGCAAGCAACACGCTCAGAAGCGCAACAATGATCACGCTCGTGCCAGCAGCGCACACTGCTTTCAGATGAATTGCGGGAATGCCCATCAAGATGCCGATGATGTAGGGGATGAGCCAGGCAAGCCAGACCACCGTACTGAAGGTGTGGAAGCGCTTTTGTGCCTGTTCGCTGCCGCGCAAATAGGTCCATGTTGCCCACGTTGCATGAATAAGCATCAAAACGATAGCTACTACGCCTGTGATGCCATGGACGCCCATACCACCAGCAGTTTGCGCGGCCATGGAGTTCATCATCAGCGTGCCTGTTGTGTCGCAGGCAAGTCCGATCCAAAAGAGCGTTACATATTTCCGCGTGAGCGTGCCGCTGCGGCGCTCTCCAAAAACTCCCCAGGTATAGAACACGAGCGCGGCGCTGATCGCGATCGTTGAGAGAATAAGAAGCGGTGACATGATGACCTCATTTCTTTTCTTGGGACCGTCTCTTCGATAGAGGGCGAGCTTTTGGTTGGTGTTCGAAAAATGAACATGATTCATTTATTGAACAGTGTTCATTTTAGAATCATTTTGTGAGGTGTCAAGATATTTGAACGAAGTTCATAATGTCGTTATACTGGTGTCAGGTTCCCGATCTAAGGACGCTTGAAATGGGCAAACGATCAGTTATCACCAGCGAAGAAATACTCGAGCAGGCCTATCAGCTTGCCTGCGAACAGGGGCTTCAGTCGCTCAGTATTCGTTCGATCGCTGCTGCCTGCGATGTTTCGGTGGGGACGGTCTACAACTCGTATGCGAGCAAGACCGAGCTGATCAACGATGTGGTGGGTATGTTCTGGCAGCGAGCCTTCGCGGAAACCATGAAGACGCTTACTGAGCATGAAGGCAATGATTTCATCGACTTTTGTGAGGCGCTTTCGCACAGTCTCAAGAGCGCGCTCAAAGAATTCAGGAAGGACTTCCTCTCTGATCTTTCTGCGCTCAGCGAAGGCGATCGCCTTTCGGCGCAGAAGCGCGAGCAGCAAAGCTTCATCCACGCGCGCGCAGGAATAAAGCAGGCGCTGCTCAGCGATCCAAAGATCAAGCAGGATCAGCTAACGGGTGCGCTTACCCCCGATGCTCTTGCGTCGCTCGTCTGGGAAACCCTGATAGATTCTGCGCGCGATGATATGGGTTATGACAAAACCCTTTTCGAACTTCTTCGAGCTGCCCTGTATTAAGCGGTTAGCACTCTGCGCTCTTGCAAAAGATCAAGCAGGTTGTGCCTCTAGTCGAATCTTGGATCGGTCAGCAAGCTGTTGGTAATTCGGGCCGAACCAAAGTGGTAGTTCTTCTTGGCGCACAATGAGCGGCATACGGTGATGGATGGGCGCCATGTCTGCGTTCGCATCGGTCGTTACCATGGAAAAAGTGCTTCCACGCCACGTGCAGCCGATGAAGATAATATCCTGCTCAGGAACACGGAATTCGTATTGGCGTTTGATGGGTTTTCCCGTTTTGGGTGAGGGGTAGGTTTCTTCGCGATGCGTTTCGAAGAAAACGGGGACGGGAAGAATGCAGCGCCGATGTAGCATGGATTCTTGCCAAGTTGGCTTCGTGGCGCTTTCGATACGTGTGTTGAATACAACGCCTGGTTTCCAGGATTCCTCGAATCCCCACGAAAGCTCCCGTGCTCCTAGCGATCCTGGTGCGAAGGTGGGAAGTGATGCGTTGAAAGATTCTGCTGACAAGGTTGATGTTGGCACTGCCGCAGCAGTATCAAACTTCGGCACGATGAGGGGAGCTACCGACTTCGGATAAGCCTCTGTCGTCCGAACTGGCCAGTCTAGATTGAAGTTCAGCGGAGCTCCAACCTCGAGCTTCAGCACGATATCGAGCACTTCATCGTAGGTGAATATGACGCATCTTTTACACATGGTTCAATAGTATCAGCGAATGTTCGCAAGTTGCACGTATAAGATATAGTTGATATTCACCCGCGATTCTTTGATATGCATAAAGCGTCTCGATTTCTTTTGCGGTTTCGCTTTTGATCTTCTGCAAACGGGGTGTGTGTGAAAGCATGATGATGGTGATTGGAGGGGGATTACGTGAAGGGCTTTAGCCTTGATATACTGGATCGCTCTCATGCTGATCAGCAGCGCGAAGAGATTCCGAAGCAGCTTCAAACGCCTGCGCCATCAGATGCTTTTAGTGTCTATTTGCTCTTCAATCTTGAAGCCGCTTATGATTTCGGCCACGTGATATTGGCGCTGGGTCCGATGGATGGCGCACTTGAAACGTATTCGTTCTATCGGCAGGGTACTGCTATCAAAGCACCAGCGCTTATGGCCTGTCTTAAACACCCTCTCACCTTCGCGCAGATTGAGGCTTCATCGGGTTGGATCGTGCATGGCCAGCCTGGCAATTACTGGAACGAGCATGTGAATGCAGCTCTTGCGCTCTGGTGTACGAAGGAAGCCTTTGATCAGATACGAGCATTTGCCGAAGCAAAGCGAGCTAATCCTGGTGTTTATGATCTCTTTTCATACAACTGCCTTACGTTCGTTATCGAGGCGCTTGCGCAGGGCGGTGTCTCTTTGGAAGTTGGAAGTGGCAAACGGTTGCGAACGTTTATCCCGCGCAATGCGTTTCGTCGCGTGAGTCAAGTGACGGGTGCACATAAACTGGGAGCATGGAAATACTGGTTCCTTCTTGCTCAGCCGCCAGAAAACGGACTTCGAACAATCTCCGATACTCCTGGCAAGGATCGCCCTCTGAAATAGCTTTCTGCATTGCGGCAACCTGTTGCAGTTTCCTTTTTTGAGAAAATGAGATTTATCTTCTGTATACAAGAGTATTAAGGGAGCTTCTTTCCTTGATCCCAGTCAGTTTCCTGAATAAGGGTATTGAACAGCTTTGCAGGATCGAACTCGTTCAGTTTGTCGTAGCGTGTTGTTTGGTAATGGGTATCGTTGTCTGGTGAACCATAAAGATCGATGTATCTTTCCATCAGTTCATACACAAATTCAAGGGCCTCATTGGCTGTTGATCCAATTGGTGTATTGAAGTTCTTAACTGGAATATGGCGAGGTGAACCAGAAACTTCTTCTGCATAGTAGTAGTGGTAGTTATCTTTTGGATTCATCCGAATTGCAAAATCTACATTATGAATAAGGTGTCGGTATTCCTTTTCTTGCTTGGACCAGGTTGCCGATATCGCAATAGTGTACGGGCGGCTAGATGGACCGGTCCAGACAGAATAAGACATTTTTCGAGCGATGGCGCAAAGCTGTGTAACAAGGTTTTGGAACTCAATATCACGGAAGCGCCTCCAGTTTGAATTACGTTCTCTTACGTGCAGACGCCAAGTGTCTTCCGTGATGGCTTCGGATGTATCTATTCCGAATACTGAGGCTAATTCTGAAAAACCTAACTGATAATCATACCGGAAATCTGCGTATTTGATTGTTTTTAACAATACGGGTATCTCGCAATCTCGATACAGAAGGGGAAGAATGGCATTCTTCCCAGCCAGCATCCTTTTATCCCAGGCAACAGCTATTTCCGATCTTACCCATTCGGAAGCAAGAGCTTCAGGGGAGAGGACGATTGCAAAATACTCAGACTCTCTTAAACCTTCTTCAACGCGCCAAAAGATAGACTCTCCAACTTTGATCTCGTACTTATCCACCCAAGCATCGATTCCAAGGCAGTTTAAATCTCTTGCAATCTTTTCAACAAAGGGTTTGTCTATACTTGTATGGCTCAGGAAAACGCTTGGCATGGTGCTTCCATTCAGTTGTTTAGTAATTAAAGCCTGTTGCGTAATATTATTGTGCAACATTTTGAACATATGAGTCCAGTTAGAGCAATATGATTCCTAGGTTGATTGGTTTCTTAATCTATATGGCTTCTCGATGCAGAGAAGGATAATCATGAAAACGCTAGAATATCGTGAGCAAATAATTCATCGTCCTACTTGTTATATTTAAGATAATAGGCAAGTTATGTTTGTTCCGAACGCTCACAAAATTAAGCGCAAATGGGACGAAGAGAACGTTGTAGCGCACATTATTGCAAATATGAAAATAGCTGGAAGATGGTTTTGCGCTATTATGCCAAATCTTTATCTTGAGGCCGGCCTTCAGTCTGGTCTTATGGTAACAATGTCTGTTCCGTCGAAAAGCATAATCCCAGACATGGCATATCCTGGTGACATTGACATATTGGCAATTCCTTACGAAGGCAACGAACTGATTCTTTCTAAGGTTATTGCTGTTGAAATAAAAATTCTTCGAGCTGAAAAACGGCGTCCGAATAAGTCTCCTAATAAATATGGCTTCTCGCAAGCGGCTTCATTATTTGATTTCGGTTTTCCGTACGTCGCAGTAGGGCACCTGATCGTAACGGATGAAGCATTAGATAATCCAGACCGAAATGCGGTCATTGCGCTTACTGGGGAAAACGGGAGAATCACTTCGTGTAGACCTGAAGTGGTGGATATGTTCGAAAACGATATTGCGCTTCGTTCTTTTGGGCGGTTGAAGAAAAGTTGCGAAAATGATCAACTTGGCTATTTCGTTATGAATTATGACGGCAGAAGAATGTTTGAACCAATTGGTTATTCTTGCAGTCAAAACATGAATTACAACGAAAAACTATTTAGGCAGATTGGGGCATTTTACAAAGAGAATTATCAAATCTTTCTTGAGCTGCCAAGATATTCTTCCTCAGATATTGAGTTATGGACAAAGCGTATGGAAGAAAACCCAGAGATGAAACCTCCCTGGATTTTTCATCGAGATTTATTCGGAGGAGAAAGAATACTAAGATCAGATGTCTTGCTTGTGAAGGCTGGCGGAGAATTGCGTATAGGGTATCGCTTTTGTACAGAAAATGAAGAGTATATTCTTTATGATGTGTAATCCAATTCAAAGTGTTTTCGATTTAAGTATAACTTTAGGTGTGGAGCACTCAGAGAATTCTCCTGAGGTGTCTAATCTTGCCAAGCACTTTGAAGTTTTTGCGCTTTTCCTTTTATTCATCTCCGAGAGCTCACCATCAAGCAAGAACTCATTCTTCTGCGGTCTTACGAAAGAACTGAGAAAAATACGCTCTCAGCTTAGGATCTTGTACATAGACGTGAGTCCCTAGAATGCCGCGAGTCAATAAAACGTAATAGATGTTCTTAATGTAGCGATCAAGCTCTTCCTTGGAAGCTGTCGCAAAACCATTGCGATCATAGTAGCTAGTTTTATTCGATTCAGGTTTACCATCTTCGCCAAGAACAAGATCATTTCCTATGAGAACGTATGCGTAGCTTAGGTCGTAGCCCTGAATCGAATGTATGCATCCCACTTCGTGCGCAATTTGCGGATCGTTCACGCCGCGGCCAACTCAGTTGTCGTAGGTGCAGTTCCATTTGAGTCCTATGTCATCAATCACAATATCTTGAGCTTGAGCATCTTTTTTGATGCCCATTTCCAAGCATAGCCAGCGATCATTCGACTTAGATTATGTTCTTTATAGTCATGTTCAAAGCTAGAAACGGAATCAGAAAAGTCATCATGAAGGACAAAGTCATAATCTCCAAAGGCGCGACATTCGTCTTGAGTGCCATCTAGCACATTTTGGATGTATTTAAGGTAGGCACTCCCTCCTTTTACCCTCATTTGGCTGTCGAGCTTGATGGGATTATCTGCAGCATGTCCAAGAGTTGCCTTCATCGTAGCTTGGTCCAAGCAAGAGGGCCCAATGCTCTGTAAGGGGTCATAGAAGAAAATGGGGAGCTTCGCTTGATCAAGGATCCAATCAATCTGAGTAGCTTCTTTCGGCAGACCGAGCTCTTCATTGACTTTGTCGTAATTTGCGAATTGCGTGCCCAAGTTAACACGTCGTTTCAACTTGTGAGACTCATCAACAAGTACGATATCGAAGCATTTCTTTTCGTCTTTTTGGTAACCCATAGCTGGCTTAACGAGGTCGGTTGGAGCAATAATGTTCGAGGGGGATAAACCACTAACGTTTACTAATGAGCTTCTAAGTGTATTACGTAGAGATGTGACTGGTTCGATTATGCGTATATTCAGATCTTTGTAACGTGGGTCATCACGGAGTGCTTTGAGTAGGTATATGGCAAGTATGGTCTTACCGGTGCCAGGCATGCCTTCTACTACAATAGGCTCACATTTTTCGAGACCAACATCTATAGCACTAAGTATCTTGTCCAGCGCTACCCGTTGATCAGTAGTAAGCCCCTTGAATGGGGAATACTTAAATACTTCAGATTCTTCGATCTCGGCGATGGTGTGATCTGCGAGCTCGAGACGACGCAGTTCTTCCCATAATTCCTCGAACATGGTCGTATACGTTTCTTTGCTGAAGTAATTCGTATCGGTCATTCCGTCATTTTTATTTGTAAGCTTATAGCGACCGTCGGCATGCATATAGCCGATGAGGCGATGTTCGTAATCTGTGATGACCGAGGTGTTAAACTCTTCGTTGAATATTATATTGACTGTTTCAAAGTCGCGTTTTTCTTCGTTAGCACCGTGCTGACTCATTCGTGTTGCAACGCTTGTGGTCTGTCCAACGTAGGCGGAGTCTTTGTTTGCAAGTATGTAGACCATTGGCCAGTTGAGAACCTTGTCCTCCTCTAGGTCTAGAACCGCGTAGTCGATCTGCTCACCAAAGTGGAACGGGCATCTATCGATATAAAAGGGAGAGCCTTTAGGAGTTTCGGCTGACTTGCTTGTTGGGATGGTTATCACAATTCAGTGTACTTTCTTGCATTGCCTCGTGCTTTTTCGGCAGGGTATTTTCTAGCATTTTCGTCTAGTTTACTGCTAACTGCATCAGGCAGGTCCAAGCCAAGGGTATCTGCAAGGTAAATACAGTAGATAACAACATCGGCTAGTTCCTCTTTTATCTTTTTGGTTTTGGATTTAGCCTCTAGGTCTTGTCCAGACCATTGGAAGGCCTCCAGCAGCTCGGCAGCTTCTAGGTTGATAGATATAGCAAGATCCTTGGGGTTATGGAACTGAGCCCAGCCCCTTTCTTTCCTGAATTCTAATGCTCTATTTGCTGCCTTCTCAAACCGCATCGATTTCTCCTTTCCGATATTCGTATTGTAATGCTTCAGCTGAACGTTGCTGCGCAGACCCGTTGGACCTCAGCTGCGCAGAGTAACATGGAATCGCAATGCGCAAAAGCATCCTTCGTTGCAAACGCAAAAGGATTCTTGCAAAAGTAACGGCGCAGATGCTAAGGGGTGTATATGTTTGGTGGGGAATTCACAGCTCTGGAAGCCCCCCTAGTCTCTGCCCGCTTTGTGCTGCCTTTTGCATCCATGGCGGCGTATATTATAGGTGGCGCGAGAAGCTGGAAGAGATTTTTATTTTGCTGGCCCTACAATTAAGTTTCCCGCGAAGTTCAATTCATAATGATTGTCTTGCCAGTCATTCAGAATAATTCGGTCATTCCTGATTTCAAAGGCTTGTCCATTGTAGTTGTCGACAAACACCTCTTTGCCTTCGAAACACCAAATCGTATTAAGATTTTCATCGAGCCTAGTGATTTCGAGCTCGCCTTGTATTAGACATCCTGAAAGAACCTTGTATATTGCCAAATTAGAACCCAAGGTATCCAGTATTCTTCCATGAGTCACACTTATGTCATATAGCCGAATTTGGTAAATCTTTGGATCGGCAAGAATCGTTAAGATCCCGTCATTTGTCACCACTGAAGAGTCTTCGCTTAACGACCAAGAGCCATATATAGCTATCGTTTTAGTGACAGTCGAATCTTCTATATGAATGACTAAGGCTGCATCAGACCCATTGTCACTTCCTTCGAATGCGTCGATCATCAAATCGTAATCATCTTTTGACTCAAGAGGATTAAAGTCACAGACTTTATTGATGCAAACTTTGTATCCACCCTCGTTGAGGATCATCTTGTTCTCTTTTTTTTGCTAGTCCCACCAATCTGGTCCGTCAGGCGTTACTACCGTAACAGGACGCCATTTCACATTTCCCGACAGGACAAATAGGTTTGCCTTGATTTCAAGTGGATGCTTCCGCTCTTCTGGAGTGAGGCAACAGTCGTTTATTAAAACCCATCCATGAGCCGTCTCTTCGAGATTAGCTTCATAAAGCGGGCATCCCTCCTGGAGCCACCCCAAGCTAATATCAAACGCGCTAACGTCGCCGAATTGAAGTTGCACTTCGGGCCATTGGCCCTTGCACTTGCAATCCCACCTGAATGTGATTATCAAGGCATCCAGACCCTCTTTGAGGCGACCCAAATTCAAGTCGTTGTCATCGCAATTTCCGAGTGCATCATACGAATAGCCGGCGACGAACCAGTCGTGGAAATGCTCAACGCGCTCAAGCATTCTCTTGGCGTCGTTTTCAGTCCTGATATCTATCCAGCTCACAGCAAACACCTACTTAGAATCGACGAAGTTAATGTGCTTCGATGATACAGCATGGAGGAACGGTATCCTGTCCCATAAAAGATCCTCCTGGAGAGGTCGACCAGATTATAGTTAAAGCATAGATAACAGGAGGCGACAATGGATAAGCAAGAAGCAATATTCAGCGTAGAAGTCTGTGATGCCTGGTGCATGCCGATATTCAGATTCGAGATTGCTCAAGATAGGGCTGGGCACTTCAGTAGATATGTCGAGAAAGAGCAGGTATTCAACTTGCATCTCGACAAAGATCTTGAAAAGGCAACCAAAGTATATGTAAGCGATAGCCAGATGCAAGCGTTCGAAAAGGCAATGAAAGAGTTTGCTATTGAAGATAGGTACACTCACTATCCGAACTGCGGCATAAGGTATATGACCTTAGACGGGACAAGCTGGGTCATGTCTTACAGCGGAAGACGGATTCAAGGGTCTAATTTCGGTCCAGAGGGATTGCATGAACTTGCTGTGGATCTCCAAAAGATCTTCGGAGTTGATGATCTGCCGAAATATTTGAATTACCCAGAAGGCTTCGATGTGAAAGTTTGTCCAGATAGTCGCATATTCCTAGATTACGAAATATACACGTATGACCCTGATGATTATTACGAAGACGAAGTTGAGGATATGGAAGAAAGGCTTGAGGAGCGGAACAGCAGAATCGAAGCAGCCTCCAAAGAAATGCTGCATGACGTACGTCTTTATGCTGAAAAGCACTCCGAAGTAAAGGATTATGCAACTGTCTTGCAAAAGAACGGGATAGAGCTCGATATGGGGAAGATGAAGGCCGCGGACGTTGATTGCCTCAATACTGAGTGCATCATGGCGCTCCTTGTTGCGGTCTCTCGTATGGATCATTTAGAAGACAGTAGCTACTTCAGCGAATGCTTCAAGGATGGCACTTTCCGAGCGTGGCTAGAAAGATTGAACGACGCGACGAGAGAAGAATGGCGATGCAAAGAACCATGTTTGAGAGCAACAATGCAAGCTTCACTAGATTCACGATAAGTGATGGCTGCTTTGCGCTCAGATATGAAACGAAATCTCTTGTGCTTGCAAGCTGCAAGAGCCTTCAACCGTAAAAGAGCCTATGGGAATAGCCATGTCTTTTATGAGAAATCCTGCTTTTGCTATTGAGACGAATTGCCCAGTAGGATTGAGCTGAGAAATCATTCTAAAACTACTTCTTTAAATTCTGGATTATTGGCTAAGTGTATAACATACTATACACTAATGACATGATAGATGTACTTAAAACAGAGGAATTTGTAAAGTGGCTTAAACGCCTTAAAGGCACTAATGCTAAAGCGCGAATAAACTTGCGAATCCGAAGGCTTACGCTTGCTGGCAACATAGGCGACACAAAGACGATTGGCGAGGGGGTGTATGAAATGCGCGTCGACTATGGTCCGGGTATAGGCTTTATTGTTCCCAACGAGGCGACGATGTGATCCTTCTCCTCATAGGAGGCGACAAGTTGTCACAACAGAGGAACATTGCAAAAGCGAAGAAGATTAACTCAGAATACGAATAATTGAGGAAATTTGAAAATGAAAAAGGCAACTAAATGGGACTCATCTGAGTTCCTTAAGACAGAAGAGGACATAGCCGCATACCTTAACGCAGCGCTAGAAGATGGTGACACATCCGTTATAGCTGCTGCTCTTGGCGACGTTGCTCGCGCCAAGGGAATGACACAGCTTGCAAAGGAAACCGGAATTACACGCGATGGGCTTTACAAAGCATTGTCACCCACGGGGAATCCATCGTTCGACACAGTACAGAAAGTTGTGAAGGCATTTGGATTAAGGATGGATGTAGCTGCTATCTAAAGAGTTTTAAGAACTACACGCTTGGTAAACTAGTATATGGTTTATTATATGCGATTTATATAAGTGAGGCTAAAGTGGAAAAAATAGAAATAGCTGCATGCAATGACTTAGTTGATGGCATATTGGCAAATTCTTCAATTAGCAAAAGCCATAAAGCCTTTGGAAACTATGATTGCATCGTGCTGCCATCTCCCTATAACGAAAATGAATATTACTACGCCCAAGAAACGATTGATTTCATAAAATTCTGTAAAGAATCTGACAGTCAATTTTCGATTGATATTCTAGACAACGAAGACATTAAGATACGTTCGCTTCATTCTTTTGATATCTTTATGCCAATTTTATGGGTTACCGCAGAGGTACTATTGCCTATAGCGATTAACTTAGTTAGTAATTTCATTTACGACAAAATGAAAGGCCGGGAACACGAAGAAGCAAACGTTGAATTGTCGTTTATCGTTGAACGTAATAATGAGAAGAAAATGCTTCATTATAAAGGGCCAGCCAGCGAATTCGAGAAGGAATTCAAGGCAATTGACTTAAGCGAACTGTAGGATGACATGCTGCTGTCGTTTTTAGAACATCAAAGTATTCCTGAAGTAAAGGAAATCATTGATCAACTCATAGCTCTAAAGAAGCGTATATCGTCAGGAAGGACCGCGAATCCCGACATCGAATATGAAAGCATTAAAGATAGGTTCGAAGCAATAAAGGCTCAAGCCTTGGCATGCAACGACGCTGAGCTCGCTAACTCTCAACGTGTATTTCGGGAATACTTCTGTTTGTTCTGCAATCTTGCAGAATTCAAGGAATGCCTTATGAGCAGGAACTTTCGAAAATCCTGGGATGTGCTCCAAGATTGCTTGAATAACGCATTGTTTATCGGACGATTTGCTTCCGTAGATCGTCGTTTGGATATTCCAGATATTGTTGGGCTTCTTGAAGACTATGAAAGTCTATATCCGTTTACTTTGTTTTTGAGCTCTGAATTCGTAATAGCTGAGTCACATTGCAGTATTTGCGGTGAATCTATGACAAACCCATCATGCCCTCATCGAAAAGGACAACTTTACCGTGGGGAAGTTGCTGTCGAAATCATTGATAGAATTAAAACTCTTCAAGCAGTCTGTTTAGTGAAGAATCCTAAAGATAAAAAATGCGTTGTTGAGAGTATTGCCGGAAAACCTTTAACATTTAACATGCTAGAGGAATTTCTTGAAATGGGATTTCCGTGGCTTCAACGTTTCACGATCGCAAAGACGATTGAACGCAGGGTTGACCCAAATATAGTAATTACAAGAAGAAACAGCCCTTGTACCTGCGGTAGCGGCATAAAATTCAAGAATTGCTGCGGTAAAAAACTGTATTATGATCACTTGCATTGCGTGGTCACTCCTGGTGAGCAGACAAATCTAATAATGCTGTAGCATCTTCCCCTGTAGTCCTTTTGCCCCTTGACACTATTACTCTTATGCGTTCTAAACAGCACTCCTCTGATGATTAACTTTTCTTTCGAGCGTGTTAATTAGGAATAATTCGCTTACTCTCAGGCATTTTTTCATACATCTCTTGCATTTTGCGTGGCTGCGTGAAAAATTGATCGCAAATCATATTAAGAAGATCGAAGAGGTAAAGAGCATCATCTTTATTCTCATCAAGGTTAAGAGTACCCGGATGGACTGACTCATTTCCGCTAATCCGAATAATATCAAGAGCCTTAACCAAGCTGCTATCAATTGGTCGATTTTTTAACTTCATAATGTCCTCGAAAATATTCCCCGAGGATTCCTCTTGTAGTACCTCTTTAAGCAACAGTTGCAAAGCCAACCTAAGCAATGCAGCTGCTGAAGCTGGAGATAAAGCCATAACCCTAGAAGCTTCTACATATCGATCTTTCACGCATGTAGGCATATCCGCATTCGGTTCATTAACTGGACATGTAAAAGGATGCACTATTTCATCATTATGCCAAACTGTAATTTGTCCACAGTGCTCACATTTTGAGAATAGCCATTTCGTAAAGGCAGCATCAGAAATGACTTCTCCAGCGAATCGAAGAACACGATTTTCGCGTCCTGGCACGGATACTAGGTGTGCAGAAACTTCGCTATCCCGTCCGTACCACTTCTGTTTCGCTGTCACATCGCAGTATGGGCATGTAAAAACATCTATTAGATATTTAGGCGTAATATATGTTGGCATTGAGAACCTCTATTCCCACTCGATTGACAAAATGATAGCCAGAGTCCTTCTCTGTTGATCGGTGACTATCTTAAATGAACCATCATCACACTGGTGTTCAGCATTGCGAACTCATGTTGTACTCATGCAGTAATATTCGAAGCCAATTGATAAAGCGCAATAATCTCTAACTGATAAACCGGCTTACCCTCTATTTCCGTTATCGCTTCGCATTCGTAGTCGAAATTGCTATTCTCCGTCATTACCTTTAATGCGTCAATCAAAGCCTGTTTGGACTCTTTATCCTTGAGTTTCGTAAAGACAGTGTTTTTCATTAGCGAAGATCCCTCAGGAAAAACCCTTTTAACCTGCGCTAAGCACTGCAAATCTGATCCGATAATGTCTGCTCTCACTGATTGGTATAAGCCTGAATCCGATATTGACCCGACAAGGGCATAATCATCAGTTTCACAGACAATTTCTTCAGCTCCAAAAAGCTCTTTAACAACCTCTGAAATCTGTTGAATTTGAGCTGTTAGGGATTTCTTGTCTTTTGCGGCATTAGAACTGTTTTTGTCAAGAGCTTGCATTCTTCCTGATAGGTCAGTAAGTTCCTTTGCCTCGTTAATCAAAGATTTGATTGAGTTAATCTTCATTTTTGATGGAACAAGGACGAATGCGCCAACCTCAGCTTTTTCGATGGGCCTTATATATCCACGTTCCGTGAGAACATCTACGACAGAGCTCAACATTGAAGCCGGTGTCTGAACCTTCTTTGAGTTCAGAGTTGTCGAATCGTTAGCAGATTGCTCTAAGGACCCATCAACCGACGCTCCGATCTTGAAAAGCTTAAACCCTCCACTACCTTCGATTTTTGTAGCACCCGATTTTTTCTTTGAATCGACAGATGCAGTTGACACTTCCTCATACTCAGCATATCCACCATTCAAAATTGCATAAATATCTAGCAGACGCTCTTGGTTAATGTAAAACGGGAAAAGCATGAATTCGGTTGCCCTCTCTTTCAAAATCATTCTCCTTTTTGCAACGCCAACGATCTACTTACTAGTGCTCTTTTGGAATAGCGGCAACAGACACTTGGATATTCATCATTTCTAAATGCTTTTTCACTGCGCAAAACGTAATCTTGCTAAAGAAAGGAATGTCCGGCAGTCCTTGTGCATCCTTTGTGATAATGCCAAAAACAACTTCGTTTGGCTGAGAACTGGTGAGTCTATACTCACTTCCATCGTCTTGCACCTCTGCAATTTTCTCATTGGCTTTTTCTAGGAAAGAGGAGTCTGATCTGACAAGTTCTGCCGTCGTTAGCCCTTGGTTAAACAAATGGCTTAGCGTTGCTGAGCCCGAATATCTTTTTACATGGATAAACGAACCATCCCGACCCAGAATATCGCACAGCTCAAACTTGCTGTTTGCACCACCATGCATAATAAACTTTTGGTCCATCAATATTCGCGAGTCAGGGTTTTCGCTACATATGCGCTCATTGTACGCGCCCTCTCCTTGCTCATCTTTTGCATATGCCGGAAACTCGAACGTTGAAACCGCAGTAGCAGAATATTGATTGTTAATCCTCTTAACATAATCAGGCTCTATGCGGAACCATTCACCTCCATTTATGCAATACTGCTGGCCCTGGTATTCAAGCTCACCATATAGGCACTTGTAGGCAGACCAGTGATCTATCTCGCTATCATCAATTGTGCCAATCTGAAAAATCTGTTTGTTTTTAAGCTGTTGAACACTTTCGAGGGGATTCCTTAACGTTTCGAGCACCTTATCTATCAAGATATCGTCGTGTATTTCCCTGCTTCCCTGATATCTGAAACCCGCCGTTTCTTCCCAATTAATGAGGCCGGGAACAGCCATCCAAATGTTCACATCCCCTGACTTTATAGATTCGATAAGAGCCTCGTCTAAATTTTGCTTGAGAGCTGAATTGCGCACCGGTGCAATGTGATCCACCCAAGGAAAATGCTCTTTGTATCGTTCAGATTTATAAACAGAATGAATTTCCTCTAAATAGCCTGGCAGATCCTCAATTCGTACAGCAGAGGAAACACTAAGAGAATCGGTGCCGGTAATTGACCCCGAAAGCAGAGAGTCATCATTACCTGTCGCAGTGATTCCATTGAGCAGGTCTCTTTCTATATCTAATGCAAAATCATGTATCTCTGACTTCTTGGGCATTTGCTCATTGGTCTTACTGGCGTTTCCAGCTATTTCGGTTTTTGCGATGCGGCGAATAGAATTCGATTCAACGGAGTTCAGAACTGTTTTAAGCCCAAACCTCTCCTCAATGCAGCTTTTATTTATTAAGGACAATCCTCTACCGAAAGCAATAGCAAAGTACCTTAAATTGCCATCTATGCTTAAGGGAACTAAAAGCAGCGCACTCGCAGTAGCATTGTAAATCTCCGAATCGTCAATCGAATCTCCGAAAAATGAATCTATCCATTGTGGTTTTGAAGAAAAAGAGCGGGCATGATAAAGGTGGCCGACTCCTGCAATCTCTTGGCTCCTAAAGCTCTTCTCTTCAGCAAGGATCGACTCTTCGTCGGTGCAATCTGATTTGATTAGATAGATTGATAATCTGGTTTTCTTCTCAGCCATTTACATCATTCCTGATAGTGTTATTTCCCTGTATAAGGACTCTTACCGTCATCGGTCTTAACTCACGTGCCGTTATCCCAGGTACGCTTCCAGTCCTCGTACTCCTCTTGAGTGATTTCGTGATCGTCAAGCTTGGCACGCATCTTTTCCCAGTCGCGGACGAACTCAGCAAAGAAGTCCATTGCAGAGCCGTAGCCTTTCACGATGGCGGGCACGCCGTCAATTTCTCGCACGGTATAACCGAACGCATCCTCGTTCTCCAAGATCGCGTAAGCGAACTCGCGCCTGTTCCTGAACGTTGGAGCGCTCAGATACTCAGGCCTCACCCCTAGCGCCTTTGCAATCCGGTCTAAGATCTCCGGCTTGGGATTACGGTCGCCGAGCTCGTATGCACGGTAAGCCGACTCGGTTATCTTCGCCTTATCAGCCACCTCTTTCTGGGTGAGGTGAAGCCCATCGCGTAAAGACTTTAGCTTCTTCGCAAGGCTGGGAACTTCCTTTTTCTTCATAGACAGAGACCCTTCTCATGGCGTAAGGCCTGACAAATTGTCAGGGGTACAGGGTACCACCTCACGCAAATGTGAGCAAATTTCTCCATTTCCGTTGACATCACAAATACGTGAGGTTATAGTCAACCCAAGACATCACAAAAACGTGATGTTCCGCCAATCGACGAAAGGAGACCCTATGGGAACAAGGCTAATGAGCGCAACGGAAGTCGCGGAGCAGCTGGGCACCTCCAAGGCGTACGCCTACAAGGTGATTCGCAAGCTCAATGCGGAACTGTCGAAGAAAGGCTGCCTGATCGTCCAGGGGAAGGTGAGCCGGATGTACTTCGAGGAGCGCTACTTTGCGGGTGAGCCAATGCCGATGCCAGGAGAAGGTGCGAGCAATGTCCGTTAGCAAAGACCCCGAGCGCGGAACCTTCTACGTCCAATGCCGCTACAAGGACTGGACAGGCGAGCCCAAGAAGAAGACCAAGCGCGGCTTCAAGACGGAGAAGGAGGCGCGCAAGTGGGAGTACGAGTTCCTGAAGCGCATGGAGGGCGCTCCTACAATGCTCTTCTCCGAGTTCTATCAGGTGTACGCCGAGGACGTGAAGCCCCGTCTGCGCAGGAACACCTGGGAGGGCAAGGCGCACATGATCGAGACGAAGATCCTGCCCTATCTCGGCAACAAGCGCGTGAACGAGATTTCATCGCTCGACATCCTCAACTGGGAGAACGAGCTTCTAGCAATGCGTACATGCAATGGGCTGGAATACTCGCAGACCTATCTCCATTCGATCTGCAATCAGCTCTCGGCCATGCTCAATCACGCCGTCCGTTACTACGGCCTCACGGTGAACCCGATGGCCAAGGTCGGCAAGATAGGCAGCAAGCAGGCTGACGAGATGAGCTTCTGGACGAAGGACGAGTACTTGAGGTTCAGCCGGGCGATGATGGACAAGCCTCAATCCTTCATCGCGTTCGAGATTCTCTACTGGTGCGGATTGCGCCTTGGCGAGTTGCTCGCGCTCACGCCAGAGGACTTCGACTTCGAGACCAAGAGGCTGTCGATCACCAAGAGCTATCAGCGCATGCACGGCGAGGACGTCATCACAGCACCGAAGACACCCAAGTCCGTCCGCTCGATCGTCATGCCAGAGTTCCTCGTTGGTGAAGTTGTCGACTTCATGAGGTGCATCCCCGACCTTCGAAACGACGACCGCCTGGTTCCCGTCACCAAGTCCTTCCTGCACCATGAGATGGATCGCGGCGCGAAGGCAGCCGGAGTCAAGCGCATCCGGATTCACGATCTACGACACAGTCATGTGTCGCTTCTAATCGAGCTCGGCTATTCCGCTCTCGCGATAGCCGACAGGCTGGGTCACGAGAGTACTGAAGTGACCATGCGTTATGCGCACCTCTTCCCAAACAAGCAAGAGGACATGGCTTGCGACCTCGACGTCCAAAGAGGCAGTGCGGAGTCCCCATTCGATATGGCAAGACCCATGAGACAGGCATAGGAAAGGAGCTCAAGATGTCAGAGAAGAACATGGACGCGTACGGAAGGCCGCGAAGCAAGAACATCTCGTTTCGCATGTCGCCCGAAGAGGCGAACCTGCTCGACAGCCTCGTTGCCATCAGCGGACAGACGAAACAGGACTACATCACCCGGAAACTGCTCGACAGAAGAATCGTCGTCGTGCCATCAAGCCGCATGCAAAAGGGCATGGAGGAGGCGATGATGCTCATCTATCGCGAACTTGCAAGATTGGCGAATTGCGTCGACGCCACGCCGGAGCTAATAGCGCTCACGGACAGCGTTGCCACGATCTTCGCTGGGCTTAGCGAGGAATCCACCAATATCCAGCTGGCAAGCGACGAAAGCGCCATCAAGAATCTGAAGAGGGAGCCGTAATGCGACAGCTGACCGCAAGAACAGCCCAGGAGCTGCTGGAAGACCCCATCGAGGAAGCGGACTGGGTCATCGAGGACTTGCTGCCTGTGGGAGCGCACATACTAGCTGGCGCACCCAAGATCGGAAAGTCCTGGATGGTGCTCGCCATGGGGCTTGCCGTGAGCATGGGTCAACCGTTTTGGGACTATACGGTATGCCAAGGGGCGGTTCTCTACCTCTGCCTGGAAGACACGTATGCACGTGTTAAGAAGAGGCTCTGGAAACTTACAGACGAGGCAAACGACAGATTCTACCTTGCCAACTCCGCCGCGACGATCAGGGATGGCCTGACGGCACAGATTGAGTATTTCGTCATCACCCATCCTGACCTTAAGCTCGTGTTCATCGACACATTCCAGAAGGTTCGAAGCCCAACTGGCGACAGCATCTATGCCGCCGACTACAGCGACTTCTCGGCATTGAAGGCGATTGCCGACAAGCACGGTCTGGCGATGATGGTGGTGCACCATACTCGCAAGATGGCAGACGAGGACGTCATGAACACCGTATCGGGTTCGAGCGGAATCACGGGCAGCGCTGACAGCATCTGGGTTCTGAAGCGAGCGTCGCGTGGCGTTGGGGACGCGACGCTCACAGTCACCGGGCGTGATGTGGAGTTTCGGGAACTGAAACTTGCGCTCCGAGATTGTCGTTGGAATCTTATTGAGCGCACGAGCGAAGAGGAGCTTGAGGAGCGAGACGTACCCGATTGCGTGCTGAAGGTGGTTGAGTTTATGGCGTTAAGCACAAATGGGTTATGGCAGGGCTCCGTCGGAGATCTGATTAAAGCGGCAGAGGTGGAGGGTGTGACTACTGCGACGTTCGGCAAGTTTCTTGCGCAACACAGCGTCTTCATGCGTTCGCGCGGCGTGGTGTACAGCAAGAAGCACACCAGCACCGGACAGCTCATCACTCTAGAGAAGGTCGCGTGTGAAGGAAGTGAAGGCGATGAAGGCTACGCTCGGATGTAGGGTTCAGCTTTCACAGCCTTCACGGCTTTCATCCTAGGAGACGTTCAGAAGCGTTATAAGGCTTCGCTTGGCATAAATCTGAGGAAGGGAATCGTTAAGAACCGCTCTAAGGCCTTAGAAGCGAATCCTAGCAAGTAGCCCATGGCGTATTACGTTATCGAGCGCCATGGAGGAAATCCAGCAAGTAGCCTATTGGCGTATTACATCATCGACTTCTCGCCAATCGTAACTTGCAGGATTCGAAACCAGTCGGCCAGGATCACGAAGGCATGCCGGCTGGTTTGCGGGGGATCCCCCGCGCCCCTTTAACCTACGGACTTCTGACGGTTCAGAGAAAAAATACTAGGAGCTCATCCATGCCTACGTTAGAATATCCTAGACGAAATAGCGCCTATTTAGAACGGGAGAGAATGGTTGACAACAACAGACATACAGCCATTTCTCTTTTCGCGGGCGCTGGTGGTCTCGATATCGGTTTCGAGCGAGCAGGCTTTGAAACAATCTTTGCAAATGAACTAGATGGTGATGCCGCTGACACTTGGCGCGCAAACCGTCCTGGATGCAATGCGATGAATCAAGGCGATATCAACAACTACATCGACGTCCTTGAAAGCTATAAAGGCGCAACTGTAGTCTTTGGAGGTCCTCCGTGTCAGGGCTTCTCTGTAGCTGGAAAAATGAACCCCGACGATCCGCGCAGCAAACTGATCTGGTCCTTCCTCGACGTTGTAGAGAGAGTAGAGCCAAAGATTTTTGTTATTGAGAATGTGCGGGCTCTTGGACATCTCAAAAAATGGGAAAGTGTCCGCAATGGAATTATCAACCGCGCAAAAGACCTCGGCTATGAGTGCGATTTCGAGGTGTATTCCGCAAGCGATTTCGGCGTACCACAGAATCGAGAGCGTGTCGTCTTCTTTGGGGTCAAGGGCGATAGAGTTCAGCTTGAGAAGTTCTTTTCGTCAATGGAAGAGAAGAAATGCAAGCCAAAGCCTTTGCGAGAGGTCCTTTTAGACGCAGGAAAATACGGAACGCCTGAGAATCCGCAGACCTGTACCGCTCGCATCACACTGGCGAAGCATCCCGTGCTTAGACAGAGTCCTTACGCAGGCATGCTAGTGAACGGCGCTGGAAGGCCCATGAACCTTGACGGTGCTGCGCATACTCTTCCTGCTTCGATGGGTGGCAACAAAACGCCCATAGTAGACGAGCATGCGCTCGAAACTGGCGATGAGAATTGGTTTGCTGACTACTTGCGACGCTTAAACAGCGGTGAAGCCGACCCGGAGACGGAACATGTTCCCGATACGCTACGCCGCCTGACCATCAAAGAGGCTGCTGCTCTCCAGACTTTTCCCGCTGACTATGTATTCTGCGGTCGCAAAACGCAGCAATACAAGCAGATTGGAAATGCCGTCGCTAGCGACTTCGCGCAGGCGATAGCTGAATCTGCTTTAAGCTGCCTATAGCTCGCTAATCTCTCGATACACCCATCTCATAGTTTCAGGCGTTGCTTTCGTCTCGATCATTGTTTCTCGAAGCAAGTCGAAGATCATGGTTGAATCTACTCCATGTTTCGTCGTGAAAAAGAAATCCATGAGTGCGTCAATGGACATGACCCCTATCATCATGCCTTTAGCTTCATATTCTTCTTTTGCCTGATTGAAGTACCTATAGACTTCTTCGTTAAGCGCACTTGAACGGCCAGCGATAAACAACATTGAAGGTGCCATATGTTCATGAGCTGTTTGGGCCGCCTTCTTTACTTCTGTTTCTGTAAAAGGTTTGTCCTTGAGTTCCATGGCAAGATAAGGTTTCCCGTCTTCTGTGAAAATATCAAGGTCGCTCATCTGTTTACTAGAAGTACCAGCTTGATTGACAGGGTGAGGAACAACATTAAAGCCTTCTGTTGCGGGGAAAAGCACATTGAAGATAGAGTTAGCGACAAGTAGAAGAGCGGACCCTCCGAAGTTCTTGTCGAGCAACTCGTTCATGAATTTTCTTGCCTCAAAGGCGTTGGTGGTTAGAATGGCAGCCTCGAAAGAAGATGCCTCTTCGCGCTTACGATCTACTTCCTCTAGACATCGAGTCATAAAATAGTCGAGGCTCGATTTCGCCTTCTCCTGCGTGTCTATTTGTGGCAGGTAATCACACAGCATATCCAACGCTCGGCGCGGATCCCCAGGGGCTGATTTGTTCGTCTTGCTCAATCGCGGGTGACGCCCCGGATTGTTCACGAGCGGGTCCTCATTGCTGCCATCTAATACATCGTCCAGAAACTCACGCTGAAAAGGAAAGATTACGTGTTTGCAGAAGGATCGGGCATCGTATGACCCTTCTGCGCCATCGCTTGCCTGCAAGGAAAGTATGTCAATATTTGCATCGGTAGCTTTTGCGGTTAACGCAGTAAACAAGATGTATCTATAGGTTAGGCAATTCTTGCCGCTCAAAACGAAATCTATTGCTGGTTTAATCTCGCATGAAATAGACGGAGTCTGTTTTGCGCGCTCTAAAGAATGATGCAATTCAACCGTGGCTCGGGACTGATCAACTGTTACTGCCATATTGCTCCAATGCTTGTAATTCCAATTCTTCTATTTTATACGCGAAGACTTGAACCTCATGCAAAACGAACCACTTAGCATGTTTTGCACAAAGGAAAGGACGCTCAGGCCATGAGTACAAAATGAGTACATTCTTGCCCGCGCTGCCAAATTCTACGGAGCTAGGGTGAGTACAGGTTTCGGAGCGCCTCTTTAATCCAAGCTCAAGCTCACATTATCGTGATTTGTTGATTTCATTCTTGATACCTTCAGACCCACTCGGCACTGGTTAACCACAAGAAACCGCTCTCCAGGCAACGACTAAGAGAGCGGTTTCAGAGAAGATGGTTCAACTGGCTTGGAGGCAACTGCGAATCGCTTTAGCACACCAAATCACGTCAAAACACACCCAAACCAAACCTCACGATAATGTGCGCGATTATTCCCACTCAATAGTTGCAGGGGGCTTTGACGTGATGTCGTAGGCGACGCGGTTGATGCCGGGGACTTCGGCTACGATGCGGCTCGAGATGCGCGCGAGCACATCGTAGGGGAGCTTCGCCCAGTCGGCCGTCATCGCATCGCTCGATTCCACAGCACGCAGGATGATCGGATGCTGATACGTGCGTTCATCACCCATAACGCCTACGCTGCGCACATCAGGCAACACCGCGAAATATTGCCACACGCTGCGTTCGACCTCGGGTCCGCCCGCGCTCTCGCGCGCAACTTCGCCATTGCGCTCGCCACTCTTCTCGAACAGCTGCTCGTTATACGCATCCAGCTCCTCGCGCACGATCGCATCTGCATTCTTTAGAATTTCGAGCTTCTCAGGTGTCACTTCGCCAATAATGCGGATGGCCAAACCAGGTCCCGGGAATGGCTGGCGATGCACGATGTGATCGGGCAGTCCCAGCGCCGAACCAAGCGCACGCACCTCGTCCTTGAAGAAGTGATCGAGCGGCTCGATCAGGTCGAAATGCACGCCATCGGGGAAGGGGATTAGGTTGTGGTGGCTTTTGATGGTGCTCGCCTTGCCGCCGGTCTTGCGCGCACCGCTCTCGATGATGTCGGGATAGATCGTGCCCTGTGCCAGGAACTTTACGGGTTCACCGTCACCTGCAACTTCTTCGGCCACAGCGAAGAATTCCTTCCAGAACTGCTCGCCAATGATGCGACGCTTCGCCTCCGGATCGGTCACGCCCGCCAACAGCTGGGCGTAGCGATCCTCAGCATGCACGTGGATGAAATCCACGTCGAACTGCTTGGTGAACACCTCTTCGACCTCTTCAGGCTCGTTCTTGCGCAAAAGCCCGTGGTTCACGAACACGCACACCAGCCGCTTGCCGATCGCCTTTGCGCACAGCGCCGCAACCACGCTCGAATCCACGCCGCCCGAAAGCCCAAGGATCACGCGGTCGCTTCCCACTTGCTCACGGATGGCCGTAACAGAATCATCGATGATCGAGTCCATGGTCCAATTCGGTTCCAGCCCTGCGATCCCAAACAGGAAGTTCGCCAGCATCTCTTGGCCATACGGCGTATGGCGAACCTCAGGGTGGAACTGCGTGGCGTAAAGCTTTCGCTCGGGGCATTCCATGGAAGCCACGGGGCACACGTCGGTCACGGCTGTTACCGTGAAGCCCTCGGGCACTTCGCTCACCGCGTCACGATGGCTCATCCACACAGTCTGCTCGTGCGGCGTCTCGCCATACAGCGCCGACGTGCCGCCGCAACCCGCACAATCCACGCCGTCAACACGGGTGAGGGGAGCGGGGCCGTATTCGCCCTTCTCGGTGTGGCTCACCGTACCGCCGAGCGTCTTCGCCATGATCTGCTGGCCGTAGCAAAAACCGAGCACGGGGATGCCCAGCTCGAAGATCTCGGGGTCGACCGAAGGTGCATCTTCGGCATAGACGCTTGCCGGACCGCCCGACAAGATGATGGCGCCAGGGTTCTTCTCACGCACCTCATCAGCGGAGATGTCGCACGGAACGATCTCGGAATACACGTTCAGGTCGCGCACGCGACGCGCGATGAGCTGGCCGTATTGCGCGCCGAAATCGAGAACCAATACGGTTGAGAGCGGGGTGGAAGTGGCCATGCGTGTCTCCTTCTGGGGTCTGCGGGTGAGCTTCGCGGGACGGCGCCTGCGAACTACCGGCTTTGCTGATGCGTTTTGTTCGCGCGCGATCCGCGGTCGTTTCAAAAACTAGGCTTTCATCTTACCCGAAACACCCTCGTCTGTCGCACGTTTCGCCGGGAAAATCGAGCGAAGCGAAGTGTCGTTCGCTAACCCACCAATCCCATGAACGCGACCAACAGCGGGATGAACACGAACGACCCCACGGTGGTGATGATGGTGGCCTTCGCGGCCAGCTGCGCGTTGCCGTTGTACTGCGCAACGAACGTCGGACACATCGATCCGGCGGGCATCGCGAACATGAGCATGAACACGGCAGCCAGAAGTGGCGAAACACCCAGCGCGGTGAAGCCCCAGTAAAAGAGCGCTGGCAAGAGCAGCTGGCGGATGATCATGTAGGGGTAGAGCCGCATCTCTTTCACCATGTTCTTCATGGGCGAGCGCGCCACGATCACGCCCACCACCAGCATGGCGATGGGCGCGGTGATCCCGCCCAAAAGCGAGAGCGAATCCTGCACGAGGTCGGGAACTTGCCAACCGGTGAAGAACAGCACGAGCGCCAGCACGCTCGCGATCATCGAAGGGTTCACGATCGAACGCCACGGGATCGACACCTTCGCATCCTCGCCGTATTCCGCGCGCAGCGGGTCGTCCTTAGCAAGCATCATGAAGCCCACACCATAAACGAACACCGCCAGCACCATCACGTAGATGCTTGCGTAGATGACCGACTCGCTGCCCAGGATCGCGCCCACCACGGGAAGTCCGAGAAAGCCCGTGTTGTTGCAGATCGTGACGAACTGATACACTACGCGCTCACGCTTCGGAACGCGCAATACCACCACCAAGAGCCACCCGACCAGCAGAAGCAAGAACCCCTGTGCGATCGCCATGGCGAACGTGATCCCGACGGTCTCGCCCGCATCGGCCGCCGAAAGCCCATGCACCGATGCGACCACCATGCAGGGCAGCGTGATGTTCAACAGCAGCTTCGTGAGTTTCTGGTTCGTGTATTCATCGAGATAGTCGAGCTTTGCGGCAAGAAATCCCACCGCCGCAACGATGATCAGTATCGCCATCTGGGAGAGCCCGTTCAGTGCGCTTTCCACCCGTGTCCTTTCTTCAGGTTCTTGTTGCGAGCTTCCTGTTGGAGTGCATAAAAAAGCTTGCCGCGCCCGCCTGTTCAGCCAGCGAATGTGGCAAGCCGTTCATGAGCGTGGTCGTTTGCGAACGCATCATTTACGGGTGAAGGCCCCCACGGCTGCATCATCCATAGAGCGAATCGCCCACGCCTGCACTATTCATGAATGCATTCATTCGCGAACGCGCCCCGTAAAGCGCACGCGCTACTTCAGTTTGCCATACTCCTCGTCGGAGACGGGCTCGAGCCATTCGTTCGAGCAATTCTCGCCTGGCACGGTGAACGCCAGGTGCGCGAACCAGCTGTCGGGCGCCGCGCCATGCCAATGCTTCACGCCGGTGGGGATGTTCACGACATCGCCTGGCAGCATCTCCTGCGCTGGCTGGCCCCACTCTTGATAGTAGCCGCGGCCACCCACGCAGATCAGCATCTGTCCGCCACCCTTATCGGCGTTGTGCACGTGCCAGTTGTTGCGACACCCTGGCTCGAAGGTCACGTTCGCGGTTGGGACCTGTTCAGCTGTGAGAGGTGCAAGCCAGCTCTTGCCACTGAAATACTGTGCGTAGGCGTCGTTAGGCTCGCCCACGGGGAACATCAGTGTGGCGGCGAACGCCGCAAGCTCGGAATCATCCGCGGGCTCTTCATCACCCCACACCTCTTTGGCCAGGCGAAATGCCGCCCATGCTTTCGGCCAGCCTGCATAGAAGGCTGCGTGGGTCAGGATCTCGGCGATCTCGCTGCGCGTGATTCCGTTCGCCTTTGCGCTCTGCAGATGAAACGCGAACGAAGAATCGGTGAGTCCTTGCGCCATGAGCGCCACCACGGTCACCAAGCTGCGATCGCGCAGTGAAAGTTCTGCCGTGCGGCTCCATACTTCGCCGAAGAGCACATCATCGTTGAGTTCTGCGAACTTGGGTGCGAAATTGCCCAGGGCATCGCGCCCCGCTGTTTGTTTGACCATGGTTTCCTCCTGCTGTGTTGTGTTTCTCGTATGGATGCAGTTCCTTATGCTGCTTGGAATTTGCAGCCGGTGGAACTCTTTCTTGTTATGACCATTGTTTTACTTGAACTATGGTTTAAGTCAAGGAACCCACTTTACTTGTGTAAATTCGCTTTACAAAAGTTTTACTTGTCGCTCGTCTGAAAGCCCTCAGCGCCCTATAGGCTTTCTCGTAGAATAGTAAAGGTTCGTTCGCGAAGGTTGCGCACGCAGGGTGCAAAGCTGGCATCTGCGCCAGGCTGTATGTTCTGCACTGCGCCACGCGCCATTAGCCCGCGAATGCCTTACCTATATAAGCAAGCAAACGCACAAGGAAAACAGCATGATCCTCGAAGCACTCAAAGCTCTCTTCATCGGCATCGTCGAAGGCATCACCGAATGGCTCCCCATCTCTTCGACGGGCCACATGATCCTGGTCGATGAATTCGTGAAGCTCGACGTGAGCGATCAATTCCTCGCGCTCTTCCTCGTGGTCATCCAGCTGGGCGCTATCATGGCGGTCATCCTGCTCTATTTCCACAAGCTCAACCCCTTCTCGCCGAAGAAAACGCACGCTGAAAAGCGCGGCACGTGGCGCCTGTGGGGCATGGTCGCGATCGGCTGTATCCCGGCGGCTATCGTTGGCTTGCTCCTCGATGACTGGGTGAACGAACACTTCTACAACGCCTACACGGTAGCCATCATGCTCATACTTTACGGCGTTGTCTTCATCGTCATGGAACGCCGCAACCGCAAGAAGGCCTTGCGCCTTATGGAGGTTGGTGCAACACCTGCGGGGCGCGAGATGCTCGAAGCTCCCGTGCGCGGTCGTCATGCCCGTGTTGAGCGCGAGCACACAGAGGTCAGCGCCGAAGAAGCGCTCTTCAAGATTCGCAATGTAGACGATATCGATTGGAAGACGGCGCTCAAGATCGGCTGCTTCCAGGTGCTCGCTATCATCCCGGGTACGAGCCGCTCAGGCGCTACCATCATCGGTGGCATGCTCTGCGGCTGTTCGCGTACCGCCGCCGCAGAATACACGTTCTTCCTTGCCATCCCCATCATGTTCGGCTGGGGCGTAGTGAAGGCAGCGAAGTTCATGATGGAAGGCCTGGTCATGACCCAGACCGAGATCATGGTGCTGGTGGTGGGCATCATCAGCGCGTTCATCATGTCGGTCGTTGCGATCCGCTTCCTCATGGGATACATCAAGAAGAACGACTTCACCGCGTTCGGTGTTTACCGCATCATCGTCGGCATCATCGTGGTCGCGTTCTTCACCATTCAGGGTACCGGCTTCATCATGCAGTAAGCGCTTGACCAAACCGCGTAATAAGTACGCACCGTTTCTTACATTGCAGCATCCACGTGTATAAACAAGCTATAATCGAACCATGAGTCCAAACGAGCACAAACCCATCTCCGAAGCTGAGAAGATAGAGATGCGCGATCGCGTGAATGCGCGCATCGCTCATTGGTGCAGTTTTGCGGCGCTCGTTATCATCCTTATCGATTTCGCAGCGTTCGTCATCGGGCAAGACGATTGGTTCTGGACGGTCGCTGGCATCATGCTCTCGATCGCGCTTCTCGCTATCGCCATGCTCAATAATCCCATCGGATCCAATTCAAAAAAATAGCTACCGCGAACCATCTTTCGGGTGAGTTTGAACAGGCTAACCTTGCGGCGTTTGTTATGATGAATCAATCATGTCATTCATGGGCCGCTGCTTCGCGCTTCCTGCGTCGCGCGTGACCGTTCTCACGCCCCACGCGCACCTCGCGCACTCCGATCAGCGTCCATTCGGGAAGGGTAAACGATGTCACAACAAGATTCTTTTGCTCAGATCGAGCAACACCGCGAAGCGATCGATGCGATCGACAAGCAGCTCGTGGCTCTTTTGAACGAACGTGCTGGTCATTCGCTTGATATTCGCGCACTGAAACCTGAGGCCAAGATGGGTCTTTTCGACCCCAAGCGTGAAGAGGAGATCTTCACCAAGGTCTGCTCGTATAACGAAGGTCCGCTCTATAACGAGAATCTGCGCGAGATCTACACTGCCATCCTGAAGGTCATGAAAGAGGTTCCTAACCGTGATTAAGCCACTCACCAATCTTCCCAATTACGGTACTAAAACAGACGAGATCACCATCTACGCGGGCCCGTGCTCCGTGGAGTCCGAAGAGCAGTTCTTCGAGGTCGCGGAATGCATCGCCGATCTGGGCCTTTCGTGGATCCGTGGTGGCGCATTCAAGCCGCGTACCAACCCGCACTCCTTCCAGGGCTTGGGTGAAGAAGGCCTCAAGATCATGAAGGCTGGTGGCGACAAGTACGGCCTCAAAACGCTCACGGAAGTCATGGACTCGGCTCACACCGAGCTGGTACATTCTTATGTGGATGGCTTGCAGGTGGGCGCACGCAACATGCAGAATTTCTCGCTGCTGAAGAAGATCGGCGAAGTCACGAAAGACTCGCACAAGATGGTCCTCTTGAAGCGTGGTCTGGCGGGCACCATCTCCGAGTGGCTTTCCGCTACCGAATACATCACTATGAACGGCAACGATAATGTGGTGCTTTGCGAACGCGGTCTCCGCACGTTCGAGACCACCACACGTTTCACGCTCGATATCTCGGCGGTGCCGGTCATCCATAAGCAGTCGCTCTTCCCGATCTGCATCGATGTTTCGCATCCCGCAGGCGTGCGCGACCTCGTGCCATCGCTTTCCTATGCTGCAGTGGCGGCAGGCGCCGACTCGATCATGATCGAAGTGCATCCGAATCCGTCCGAAGCCCTCTCCGACGGTCCTCAGCAGCTCACGCCGGCTCAATTCCGCGAACTGGTTGAGCAGCTGCGCGAGATCGCTGCAGTCTTCGGCAAGAAGATCGTGTAGAGATTTCGATCTGCCGATCGAAATCGTACTCGACACTGCGAAAGCTTGGAGCATCCATCCTGGCCCCTTGTTTCGAATACGGCGCGCACCGAAGTGCGCTTGATTCGAAGGCGGGGCCATTATGGACACCCCAAGCTTTCTCGCTGACTTACTACGCCAACCTGTAAGTATTCTTTGAAGTGCTGTGATATTTTGACCTTCTGTTTCGAACGTGGTGCATATCGAGCATACACTTGATTCGAAGACAAGATTATTAATAGCGCTTCAGGTTTTCTTTGAACTCATTACATCAACCGTAGCTATCTTGGAGAGACTATATGCCTATCGATCTTGAAACCTTGAACGAACCTCAGCGCGAAGCCGTGCTGTGCACCGAAGGGCCGCTTCTGGTGCTCGCGGGCGCCGGCAGCGGCAAGACCCGTGTGCTCACGCATCGCATCGCGCATCTGGTGGTCGATCTTGGCGTTGCTCCCTGGCAGATCATGGCGATCACCTTCACGAACAAGGCAGCCGCAGAAATGCGCGAGCGCTTGGGCCAGCTCATGGGCGGGTACGTGCGCGGCATGTGGGTCTCCACTTTTCATAGCATGTGCGTGCGCATCTTGCGTTCCGATTGCGAGCGCCTAGGCTTCGCACCAGGATTCACCATCTACGACGACTCCGACTCAAAGAGCCTCGTGAAGCGCATCATGGCCGAACTCAACATCGACCCAAAGCGCTACCCCGAGAGCATGGTGCGCAATCGTATCTCGAAGGCGAAGAACGAGCTCGTAACGCCCGAGGTGTTCGAAGACCGCTACAAAGACCCTACGGCGCAGGTGGTCGGGCGCATCTACAAAGTGCTGCAAGAACGCTTGCGCGCCCTCAATGCGTTCGATTTCGACGATCTGCTCCTCTACACGTATCTCTTGCTCAAGAACCATAAAGAGGTGCTTGAGGTCTATCAAGATCGTTTCCGCTACCTATTGGTGGACGAGTATCAGGACACCAACCATGCTCAGTACGCGCTCACGCAGCTGCTCGCAGCGAAGCATCGCAATATCATGGTCGTAGGCGACGATGACCAGTCCATCTATTCTTGGCGTGGTGCCGATCTGTCGAACATCCTCGATTTCGAGAAGGATTATCCCGAAGCGCACGTGGTCAAGCTCGAGGAGAACTACCGCTCAACGGGTAACATCCTCGCGGCGGCGAACGCGGTCATCGAGAACAACTTGATGCGTAAGCGCAAGACCCTCTTCACCTCGCAAGGGGAGGGCGAGAAGATCATGGTGTTCACCGCCTCCGATGAACGCGATGAGGGCCGGTGGATCGCTGCCGAGATCGAGCATCAGCACGGCAATGGCACCTCATACAACCAGATGGCGGTCTTCTATCGCACGAACGCGCAGAGCCGTATGCTCGAAGATATGCTGCTGCGTGCGGGTGTGCCGTATCGCCTAGTAGGGGGCACGCGCTTCTTCGATCGCGCTGAGATCCGCGACGTGATGGCGTATTTGAACTTGGTCGTGAATCCCGCAAACGATGTTGCCGCACAGCGCGTCATCAACGTGCCGAAACGCGGCATCGGCAACACCACTATCGAGCACATCCGTACGGTAGCTGCAGGGAATCGCTGCACGTTCTTGCAGGCTGCCGAGCTCTGCATGCTCGATGAGGGCATTCGGCCGAACACGTGCAAGGCCATCGCTGAATTCGTGGGCATCATCCACGAGGCGCAGCAATACAGTGGCGATCTGCGCAAGGTCATCGAGATGATCGTCGACAAGGCAGGCATCATCGAGTTCTATCGCAACAACCCCAGCGAAGACTCGCAGAGTCGCATCGAGAACATCCAAGAGTTCTTCGGCGTGGTCGATGAATACCGCGAGACCCATGAAGATGCCGACGCGCTTTTCGAGGCTCCGAAGGTGGGCGAAGACCAGAGTGCCGAAACGCCTCCCGTGCGCGTTTTCGAGGCCGATTCGCTTTCCGATTTCGTCGAATGGGTCACGCTCCGTACCGACATGGACACCATGGCCGAAGACGGCGCAGCAGTCACGCTCATGACCATCCATTCTGCCAAGGGCCTCGAATTCGATTGCGTGTTCGTGGCGGGCTTGGAGGAATCGATCTTCCCGCACAGCAATTCATCGTTCGATCCGCAAGGGCTCGAAGAAGAACGCCGTTTGGCCTATGTTGCCATCACCCGCGCGCGCAAGCGTCTCTACCTCACGGCAGCGCTCACGCGTCGCATCTTCGGTCAGACGAACGCCAACCCGGTTTCCCGTTTCATCGGGGAAATACCCAACGAGCTGCGTAAATCGATCGGTGTCGGCTCTTCGGGCTTCTCAGGATCGGGCTGGGAGAAGCGTGGCAGCAGGCGCGGCATCGCGGGTTCGGGCACCGAAGCGGGCGGCGGACGCGTGTTCGGCCAGTCGAGCGCGTCGAATGCCAAGCGCGATGCGCGCAGTGCTTCTGTGGGCAAGAAACCTGCTGCAGCCATGAGCTTTGCGGTGAACGACACGGTTGATCACAAGGTGTTCGGTCGCGGCACGGTCGTGAAGGTCGATGGCGATACGCTCCACGTGAAGTTCGCGCGCAACAACCAAACGAAGAAGCTGCTCAAGGACTATGCGCCGATCGTCAAGATCTCCTAGGCCTCTCTGCCTGGTTCTTCGGCATGTCTTCGCCTCCGTTTCTCCACACCTTTCTTCACACCTTTCTTCACACCTTTCTTCACGCGTTCGCCCGCCCGCGCGCTTCAGCGAATCGTTGCGGTTTCTATGCATGCGCGTAAGCGAAACGCGCTATAATAGCAACGCGAAACGAAGTTCGTCTCTTCTGCAGTGAAGCAGGCTCGAACGACCTCGTTTCTGGCATCAATCACTCGATCGACAAAGGAGCACCATGGCAATCCCGGTACTCATCGTAGGGCATAAGAATCCCGATAACGATTCCATCTCAGCTGCTGTTGGCTATGCCTACTTGAAGAACGAGCTCATGAAACGCACGCTCGAGCAGAACCCTGAAGCAGAGGAATACGAATACATTCCTGCGCGTCTCGGTCCGCTGCCGCAGGAGAGCGAAGCGATCCTGAACGAGTATTCAGTCGCTGCGCCCGAGCTCATCAACCATGTTCACGCGCGCATCCAAGATGTCATGACCACCGATCCCATCGGTCTTTCGCTCGATTCCACGTTGCTCGACGCAGGCCGCTTGCTGCGTCGCCACAACAAGCGTGCGGTTATCGTCACCGACGAAGAAGGCAAGTACAAGGGGCTCGTCTCCTTGCGTATGGTGGCGAATCGCTACGTTTCTGCCATGGACCATTGCGACGGCGATGATTGCGCTAAAGACCTCGAGAACGCCGCGAACGATCTTGCGGCTTCGCTCTCGCAGCCCGTTTCCGAGCTCATCGAAGAGGATGTCGTCTTCCTGAACAAGGATGACCTTTTGAAGGATTCTGCGCCGTCCATTCTCATGAGTGAGCTGCGCGAAGGTATCGTGCTCGACGATGAAGGCCACTGCATCGGCATCGTCACGCGTACTGACGTGGCAAAGCGCCCGAAGCGCAAGATCATCCTCGTCGATCATAACGAACGCAGCCAGGCGGCTAACGGCATCGACGAAGCCGAGGTCATCGAGATCATCGACCACCATCGTATCGGCGACGTTTCCACGGCGAACCCCATTCGTTTCATGAACATGCCGGTCGGCTCCTCTGCCACCATCGTTGCGTTGCAATTCATGGAGAACGACGTCGAGATTCCGCGAAGCATCGCTGCGGTTCTGCTCTCTGCCATCATGACCGATACGGTCATCTTGAAATCGCCTACGGCAACTCAGATCGACGAAGAGGTTGCCGAAAAGCTCGCTGCTATCGTGGGCTCTCCGGTGAAGGATTTCGGCATGAAGGTGCTTTCTTACCGCGGGGGAGACGCCGATCTTCCGATCGAGAAGCTCGTTACGGCAGACTCGAAGGAATTCGTGGTGGGCGACGACACCATCCTCATCGCACAGCACGAAACGGTCACGCTCGATGTGGTCATGCAGCGTGAGGACGAGATCCGCAAGTTCCTCTCTGATCTGCGCGAAAAGAACGACTATGCCTATGTGCTGCTGCTCGTTACTGACATCTTCGAAGAGGGCAGTATGTTCATCGTTGAAGGCCTTCACGGGCACATCGACCGCGTGTTCGGCATCGACTCATCCAAGAGCGTGTGGGTCCCCGGCATCCTTTCGCGCAAGAAGCAGGTCGCTGCTCCGCTGCTCGAGCTCTAAGCCCCAAGCGCATCATCCTTGCAAAAGAAAAGGCCAGCTCATCTGCTGGCCTTTTTTGTTCGATTGAATTCGGAAGGAACGGCGCGCGTACTCGTTCGTAATTTCAAACGTTAGTTCATATCCTCGAGCTTGCCGTGCTTCTCATAGCGGGTGAGACGCGAGATCTTGTTATCGTCGTCCACGAACACGACATGCGGAGCATTGGCGGGATCTTTGAACTCCTCTGGCGTCATCTGGCAATAGTTCATGATGATCACCTTATCGCCCACATTCACCAAGTGCGCTGCCGCACCATTCAAGCAGATGACCCCACTGCCTGGCTCTCCTGCGATCACATAGGTTTCAAGGCGATTGCCGTTATTGCAATCAGAGATGGTAACGAGCTCGTATTCCATGATGCCTGCGGCTTCCATGAGATCGGAGTCGATGGTGATCGATCCGACGTAATCGAGCTCAGCCTGAGTTACGGTTGCGCGATGGATCTTGCCCTTCAATACATTGAGCAACATGCTGGTGATACCTTTCTTTCAATTCCTATTCGAAATCGTAGAGGTAATTATCAATAAGGCGCGTCGAGCCGATGTACACTGCGATCGCGACCAAGCCGCGCTCAGGTAATGTCTCAACGGGCTGCATATTACCAAGATTAACCACTTCTACATAGTCAATTCTGGCAAGCGGCTCTTCTTCGATCGTCTCGGTAACTGCTTGGGCGACACGAGCGGAATTTCGTTCACCGCCCTCGATCATCTCCTTTGCTTTGAAGATGGCGCGTGAAAGGCAAAGTGCTGCTGCGCGCTCCTCGGCGGAAAGATAGGTGTTACGGCTGCTCTTCGCCAGACCGTCTTCTTCACGCACGATCGGGCAGCCGACCACTTCGAGGTTCATGTTCAGATCGGAGACCATGCGCATGATGATGGCGAGCTGCTGGGCATCCTTCTGGCCGAAGAACGCCTTATCGGGTTGCACGATGTTGAAGAGCTTGTTCACAACGGTGCATACGCCGCGGAAATGCCCTGGGCGACTTGCGCCACAAAGGGTGTCGGTGAGCGTTTCCATGACCACGTAGGTGTTGTAGTTCTCTGGATACATCTCCTCGACGCTGGGGTGGAAGACCACATCCACGCCCTTCGATTCAGCGATGCCCGCATCGCGTTCAAGATCGCGCGGATAGTTGTCGTAGTCTTCATCGGGCCCGAATTGGAGCGGATTCACGAACACGCTCGTGACCACGCGGTCGCAAGCGCTTCGCGCAGCCTCCATGAGCGACATATGTCCTTCGTGAAGCGCGCCCATGGTGGGGGTAAGGCCGATCGTGAGGCCTTCAGCTTTCCACTCGGCAACGCGGGCTTTCATCTCGGCAACAGTGGTGATGATTTCCATGGTTTTCCTGTCTTTCAGAACTTGGATGAATCTAATAGAACGAACCGAATAACGAACTAATTAATACAGTTTATCGAGCACTTCTTCGCCCACGTCTTTGAAGCAATGCTCAGCGGCGGGGAAGGTGTTCGCCTTCACTTCGGCGTCGTAATCTTTGAACGCCTGGGTCATCTGCTCGCCGATGTTGGCGAAGTTCTTCACGAACTTGGGCTTGAAATCGGAGAACAGCGCGAGCATATCTTGATAGACCAGAACTTGGCCATCGCAGCCAGGTCCTGCACCGATGCCGATGGTGGGGATGGAGATGGTCTCGGAGATCTTGCGCGCCAAGTCGGCCGGGATGCATTCGAGCACTACCGCGAACGCGCCAGCCTCTTCGATGCGCTTGGCATCTTCTAGGATCTCGCGAGCCGCTTCCGCTGATTTGCCTTGCACCTTGTGACCACCGAATGCGTTGATCGACTGCGGCGTAAGGCCCAGATGCGCGCAGACCGGAATGCCTGCATCCACGATGGCGCGGATCTGCTCGCAGACTGCAGCGCCGCCTTCGAGCTTCACGGCATTCGCGCGACCCTCCTTCATAAGGCGCCCCGCGTTCGTTACCGCATCATAGACGGAAGCCTGATAGGACATGAAGGGCATGTCCGCGATCACGAGCGCATTCTTCGCGCCGCGCGCCACGGGAGCTGTATGGTGGATCATGTCCTCCATGGTCACCGAAAGCGTATCTTCGTAGCCCAAGATGACGTTTCCGAGCGAATCGCCGATGAGCAGCGAGTTCACCCCTGCCTCATCCATGAGCTTTGCCGTTGAATAGTCGTAACAGGTGAGCATCGAGATCTTCTCGCCCTTTTGTTTCATCTCCTGAAACGTTGCGACCGTGTTCTTCATACCGACCGTTCCCCTTCGAACGAACCTTGACCTGCCTGCTATAAAAAAATGCACGTATGTTCGGGTGGATACTACGTGCATTTACAGCCTCTTTTATCCTCAGTAGAGGAATTGCGCCCATTGTAACAGGGTTTGCCCCCTTAAAGGCGATGTTTTTTGCATAATAGGGCGAAAAACGTATAGGAAGTAACTACCGATAGAAGCGCTCGTGCATGAGGGGCAGGTCGCCCGTGGTTTCCTTGCTGCCGTCCACCACCGCAAAACGACCGCTAAGGTATGGATACGCCCGGATGCGTGGCGTTTGACACCCCTATAGCGCAGTGATAGAGTTCATCTTCGCGTCTCGTATGAGTCGCTTTGTTTTTGCGTGCGTAACTGCAGAACGCACACAAAACGAACGTTGGCATGAAGAGTAACGAAAAGGAGTTGAGTCTTGCCTACTATCAATCAGTTGGTCCGCAAGGGCCGCCAGAAGTCGGTGGAAAAGAAGAAGACCCCGGCACTCAAAGGTAACCCCCAAAAGCGTGGCGTTTGCACCCGTGTTTACACCACCACCCCTAAGAAGCCGAATTCAGCACTGCGTAAGGTCTGCCGTGTGCGCCTCGTGAATGGCATGGAAGTCACCGCATACATTCCGGGCATCGGTCACAACCTCCAGGAGCACTCCATGGTGCTCATCCGTGGCGGTCGTGTTAAGGACCTTCCTGGTGTTCGTTATAAGGTTATTCGCGCTGCGCTCGACTGCGCTGCGGTCGATAATCGCGCTCAGGCTCGTAGCCGCTATGGCGCTAAGAAGCCTAAGAAATAAGCTTATCTTTATTTGTTCACCCAACCTTCATTAAGGTTATTCACTGAAAGGAAGTTATATGCCGCGTCGTGCAGCAGCAGTCCGCCGCGAAGTGCAGCCGGATGCAAAATATAACAACCGTTTGGTCACTCAGCTGATCAATAAGGTTCTCTTGGACGGCAAGAAGTCCGTCGCTGAAGGCATCGTCTATGGTGCTTTCGATATCGTTGCCGAGAAGACCGGTCAAGATCCGATCGCTGTCTTCAAGAAGGCAATGGAAAACATTCGCCCCACGCTCGAGACCAAGTCCAAGCGTGTCGGTGGTGCTAACTATCAGGTGCCGATCGAGGTCAACTCTCGTCGTTCTACCACGCTCGCTATCCGTTGGCTCGTGGATTTCTCGCGCAAGCGCAAGGAGAACACCATGGCTCAGCGTCTCGCGAACGAGATCATCGATGCTTCCGAGAACACCGGCGCAGCCGTGAAGAAGCGCGAAGATACCTACAAGATGGCAGAAGCAAACCGTGCATTCGCACACTATCGTTGGTAGGAGGGAGCGAACATGGCTAATTCAAGTCTCGAAAACACTCGTAACATCGGCATCATGGCCCATATCGATGCTGGTAAGACCACCACTACCGAACGTATCCTCTACTACACCGGCAAGACCCACAAGATCGGTGAGGTCCACGACGGTGCTGCCACCATGGACTGGATGGTTCAGGAGCAGGAGCGCGGCGTAACCATCACCGCTGCAGCTACCACGTGCTTCTGGGAGAAGGACGGTCAGGAGTATCGCTTCCAGATCATCGACACCCCGGGTCACGTTGACTTCACCGCAGAAGTCGAGCGCTCCCTGCGCGTTCTTGACGGTGCGGTTGCGGTCTTCGACGCGGTTGCTGGCGTTCAGCCTCAGTCCGAGACCGTATGGCGTCAGGCTTCCCGCTATGGCGTTCCACGCATCGCTTACATCAACAAGTACGATCGTGTTGGCGCCGATTTCTTCCATGCTATCGACACCATGCATGATCGTCTTCATGCACCTGCTGTTGCTGCTCAGATCCCGATGGGCGCTGAGGACAACTTCTGGGGCGTCGTCGACCTCGTTACCATGACCGCATGGGACTTCAAGGCAGACGATAAGGGCATGACCTATCCTGAGCCGATGGATGCCATTCCTGATGAATTCATCCCGGTTGCTGAAGAGCGCCGCCAGATGCTGCTCGAAGCAGCGGCTGATTGCGACGACGACCTGATGGAAAAGGTCCTCATGGAAGAGGAAGTTTCTGTCGAGGAGCTCAAGGCAGCTATCCGCAAGGGTACCATCGAGTGCAAGATTCACCCGGTCTTCGTTGGTTCTTCCTACAAGAACAAGGGTGTTCAGGAATTGCTCGACGCGGTTGTCGACTACATGCCTTCTCCGCTCGATGTTCCGCCGATCAAGGGCATCAACCCTGAGACCGACGAAGAAGAAGAGCGCCCCGCAGATCCTAAGGGCCCCTTCGCATCGCTCGCATTCAAGATCATGACCGACCCGTTCGTTGGTAAGCTCACCTATCTGCGTGTTTATTCCGGCTCGCTCGATTCTGGCTCCTATGTGCTCAACGCCTGCAAGGACAAGAAAGAGCGTATCGGCCGTCTGCTCCAGATGCACTCCAACAACCGTGTTGACATCGATTCCTGTACTGCGGGCGATATCGTTGCTGTTGTCGGCCTAAAGGACACCTCCACGGGCGACACGCTGTGCGACGAGAACGCACCGATCATCCTCGAGTCCATGGAATTCGCTGATCCGGTCATCGACATCGCGGTCGAGCCGAAGACCAAGGCTGAGCAGGACAAGATGTCCATCGCACTCCAGAAGCTCGCTGAAGAAGACCCGACGTTCCGTGTTTCCACGAATCACGAGACCGGTCAGACCATCATCGCGGGCATGGGCGAGTTGCACCTCGAGATCATCGTCGACCGTCTGCTGCGCGAATTCAAGGTCGAAGCTAACGTTGGTAAGCCCCAGGTTGCTTATCGCGAGCGTCCGGGCAAGGAAGTCATGGGCGCTGAAGGCAAGTTCGTCCGCCAGTCTGGTGGTCGCGGTCAGTATGGTCATGCGGTCATCAACATGTATCCGCAGGAGCCGGGCAAGGGCTATGAATTCGAGAACAAGATTGTTGGCGGTGTTGTTCCCAAGGAATACATCCCTTCAGTCGATAAGGGCATCCAGGAGGCACTCAACTCTGGCGTTCTCGCGGGCTACCCGGTCGAAGATGTTCGCGTTGAACTCGTCGACGGTTCTTACCACGAGGTCGACTCCTCTGAAGCTGCCTTCAAGGTCGCTGGTTCTATGGCTATCAAAGACGCGCTCAAGAAGTCCAATCCGGTCATTCTCGAGCCCGTTATGAACGTTGAAGTCGAAACTCCTGAAGAGTACACCGGCTTCGTCATGGGCGATATCCCGTCCCGCCGTGGTCTCATCCAGGGTCAGGAGCAGCGTGGCGATGCGATCGTCATCACTGCGAAAGTTCCGCTGGGCAACATGTTCGGCTACGCAACCGACCTTCGTTCCGGTACTCAGGGTCGCGCGGTCTACACCATGCAGTTCGACTCGTATGAGCCGGTTCCCAAGAACGTTCAAGATGAAATTATCAGCAAAGCAGGTGGCAATGCGTAAGCCTTCTGGCTTACGTACGCACCCCATAATGGAGGTAAGTTAAGTGGCTAAAGAAAGTATTCGCATCCGCTTGAAGGGTTACGATCATGAGATCGTGGATCAGTCCACGCGTCTCATCGTCGATACCGCACAGAAGACGGGTGCCAAGGTTTCCGGTCCTATTCCGCTGCCGACCGAGCGCAATCTCTATTGCGTCATCAAAGGCCCGCACGTCAACAAGGACTCTCGTGAACAGTTCGAGATGCGCACGCATAAGCGCCTGATCGATATCCTCGATCCGACCCCTTCTACGGTCGATTCTCTCATGCGTCTCGATCTTCCTGCCGGCGTCGATATCGAGATCAAGCTGTAGGGAGTGATATTTGATGATTAATGCTATCTACGGAACCAAAGTCGGTATGACCCAGCTCTTCGACGAAGACGGTACGGTCATTCCTGTTACGGTCATCGAAGCAGCACCGAATACGGTCTGCCAGATCAAGACCACCGAAACCGATGGTTATGAAGCAGTTCAGCTTGGCTTCGGCACCATCAAGGAGAACAAGGTGAACAAGCCCATGGGCGGTCACTTCGCTAAACATGGCGTTTCTCCTATGCGCCATCTGCGTGAGGTTCGCGTTGACTCTGCTTCCGAGCACGAGCTCGGCGAGAAGGTCACCGTTGCGAACTTCGCAGAGGTGAAGAAGGTCGACGTGACCGGTACTTCCAAGGGTAAAGGCTTCGCTGGTGTTATGCGTCGCTACAACTTTGGTGGCGGTCCTGGTGGACATGGTGCTCACTTCCATCGTGCTCCCGGTTCGATCGGTCAGTGCGCAAGCCCCTCGCGTGTGTTCAAAGGCGTTCGCCTTCCGGGCCACATGGGTTGCGATACCATCACCACCAAGAATCTTGAAGTTGTTCGTGTTGACGAAGATATGAACCTCATTTTGCTGAAGGGTTCCGTGCCCGGTGGCAAAAATGGTGTAGTTCGCATTCGTATGGCTTAAATACACTGCGAAGGAGTTTTTAGATTATGACTACTATTGATGTAAAAAACACGAGCGGCAAAAAAGCGGGTAGCGCTGAACTTGCTGCGAGCGTTTTTGAGATCGAACCGAACATGCATGCTATGCATGAGGTCGTTCGTTCACAGCGCGCAGCGCGCCGTGCAGGCACGCACAACACGCTCACGCGCGGCCAGGTTCGCGGTGGCGGTAAGAAGCCATGGCGCCAGAAGGGCACCGGTCGTGCTCGTCAGGGTACCATCCGTGCTCCTCAATGGGCAGGCGGTGGCACTGTCTTCGGTCCGCACCCTCGTTCCTATGCGTTCAAGGTGCCTTCGAAGGTCATCAAGCTGGCTATGCGCTCTGCGCTCTCTGCTAAGCTCGCTGACAATGAGTTTGTCGTGGTTGATTCCATCACGTTCGACAAGCCTTCTACGAAAGAAGCAGCTGCGATCCTCGCTAAGCTCGGCTTGGACGGTAAGCGCATCACGCTCATCCTTGAGGATGACAACGTCAACGGATATCTTTCTTTCCGCAATATCCCTGGTGTTCGCGTGCTTGCAGCATCCGAGCTCAACACCTACGATTTCATCGACAATAAGGCACTCGTGGTAACGAGCGCTGTGCTTGATCGCATCGAGGAGGTGCTTGCATAATGAAGGATCCACGCGAAGTCATCATCCGCCCCATCATTACGGAACACTCCTACGACATGATGGATGAGAACGTCTATACGTTCGAGGTCGCAAAAGATGCCAACAAGGTCGAGATCGGTCAGGCTATCGAAGAGATCTTCAACGTAACGGTCGTTAAGGTGAACACACTTAACGTCAAGCCGAAGCCCAAGCGTGTGCGCTATCATGTTGGCCCGACCCGCACCTGGAAGAAGGCCATGGTCACGCTCGCTGAAGGCGACACGATCGAGATCTTCGCTCAGTAGAGCAGGATTATCGGACATACCTTGTCCTTATGGGAGCTGGTTTACGCCAGCTCCTTTTTTATAACGAAGATGACAAACAACCCGGTCATTCGTTATCTCGACCATTCAGGGTAATTCAAGGACCTCATGGGCGCTGCTGCTTACAGGTATATAATGAGCGGAAGATTTGCAGCTTCAAGGAGAGAGACATGCTACACGACATCGCGCCCGCAGCCTATAACAATGATATTTCCTTCAGGGCACCAGCGCTCGAAGATAAGATCATCATCTACCGCGGGAAGCAGGTGCTGGCCTTCGTTGAAGGAGACAAGATGCGCGCACCGCTCTTCGCTGATCTCTTCGATGAGAGCGAACTTGAGAAGATACGTGCGATCTATTTGTTCGCGGTGGGCGAGGATGTCTATTTCATGGCGGAAGTTCCCGATGAAACGATCGATGCCGTGCTCGCACGTCAACCGTATGATGCCTCTTCTGAAATGGACGGATGGGCCTTCCTTCCTTTGCAGAAGCTTATCGAGTACCATCCGAAACGGGAGCGCTTTGCGCTCATGGTGGGGCATGAGTACTGGAACTGGTACGAATCATCGCAGTACTGTGGACGCTGTGGTGCTAAGACCGAGCATGACCGCGTAGAGCGCATGATGCGCTGCCCTGCGTGCGGTCTTATGATCTTCCCGAAGGTGTTCCCAGCGGTCATCGTTGCGATCACGCGCCCCGATGGCAAGGTGCTCGCAACGCGCTATAAAGGGCGCCCGTATGCGAACTATGCGCTTGTTGCGGGCTATTGCGAGATGGGGGAGACCGTCGAGCAAACGGTCCATCGCGAAGTGATGGAAGAAGTGGGTTTGCGCGTGAAGAACTTGCGCTATTACAAAAGTCAGCCCTGGCCCGATTCAAGCTCACTCCTCTTCGGCTTCTTCTGCGAACTCGAGGGCGATCCTGAGATTCGTCTCGATGAACACGAGCTATCGTTCGCAGAGTGGCTCGACCGCGAAGAGCTTCTTACCGATAACGATCACTCTCTCACACGCGAGATGATGAGCGTGCTGCGCGAACATCGCGAGACCGATTTCTGCATCGTCGAGGCAACCGCGCAAGCTTAACCAAGAACGAATGCGCATCGAAGGGTTGGCAGCATTGAAACGAATAGGCTGCTAGAAGAACTTTCTCGCACGGGGAACGAACGTATCCTCGAGCGCGTCTTCGCCGCCTACGATCTCGTTCAGCTCGGTGGTGATGGCATCTTGGCGCATGTGGTTGTAGAGCAAATGCAGCTCGGAGAGAATGTCATCAGCGTTGTCGGTCGCGCTGCGCATGGCGATCTGGCGTGCGACCTGTTCACCTGCCGCTGAATTGATGAGCATGTAATAGAGATAGCCTGCCAGGTATTCAGGCAGAAGGCGCTCGAGCACATAGGCGCGATTCGGTTCGTAGTTGATGCGACCCATCAAGTTCTTCAGTCGCGGATCCTTCTCGCTGATGCCGCCGCTGAAACGCACATGGTGCGGATCGAACGCGGCCATATCGATCGGCATCAAACGCCATTCCACAGGAGTTTGCGAAAGAATCCCGTGATGGTGGTTGTAGAGCGCGAAAGCTTCGTCAAGTTCGTTCGCAAGGTAGTATTCAACCAGGTAATCCGCTATTGCATCAGCTTGTTCGATGGTAGGCGAAGCCGACTGGTCGATGAATGATTGGATCGGCGTATAGCCTTTATGCTTGAAGAAGTTCACCGCAACCTTGCCGCAGAGGATCAAGCTCACCTGCTTACCTTCTTGCTCGCAGGTTCGCACGCGTTTTTCAGCAAGGCGCAATACGTCGTTGTTGAAATGCCCGCACAGCCCACGATCGGAAGTGATGACGATGATGGCGCTATGTCGTATATCGTCGTGAGGCGTGGCAAGCGGAACAGGATCGGCATACTCTTCAGCCATGTTCGTGAGCATCTCGCGCATGACGCGTGCATAGGGTTCAGCACGCGAGACGCGTCGTTGGGAACGATAGATCTTCGTTTTCGCGACCATCTCCATGGTGGAGGTGATCTTGCGTGTCGAGGCGACCGAAGAGATTCGACGAGATATGTCGTGCAGGTTTCCCATGCGCCCTTTCTGTGTTCCGTTGCTCCTTGCCTTAGCGTAGCAAAAAACGAGCGCGTTTTGCCTTCGTTGGATAAGTTGTAATTTGCCACCTGGTTTTGTTGTAGAGTAAATACGACAAACCCATACTTTATGGTGGAATTCTTTGAGCGCAAAGACAGGAGGAAGCGTATGAACATCACTTGGGACGAGGAGAGCTACGAGAACAATTTCTCGTTCGTGCATCATTATGGACAAGAAGTCCTCGAACTTCTCGATGCTCCTTCTTCGGCACGCGTCCTCGATCTCGGGTGCGGCAATGGTGCGCTCGCGCAGGCTCTTCACGAGCGTGGCTACGAAGTTGTCGGTCTTGACGATTCGGCGGAGATGCTCGTTGCGGCTAAGGAGGCTTTTCCTCATCTTTCCTTCGTGCAGGGAAATGCCCTTGATCTTGCTTTTGAAGAGCCTTTTGATGCGGTTTTTTCGAATGCAGTACTGCATTGGATCGATGAAGAGGATCAGCCTCAGCTTATTCGTTCGATCGCACGCACGATCAAGCCTGGTGGTCAGTTCGTGTTCGAATGCGGAGGATACGGCAACGCGCGTCTCATCCATGGTGCGCTGGCTAAATCCTTTGCAGTGCGTGGGCTCAACTATCAGGTTCCTCAGTATTTTCCGACGATCGGCCAGTATGCATCGTTGCTCGAGATGTCAGGCTTCAAGGTCGTGTTCGCAACGCTCTTCGACCGCTTCACGCCGTTACGAGGTGACGACGGCGTTGCCGACTGGATTCGCACGTTCCAGCAAAAAGCCTTCGAAGGCATGAGCGAGGCTGAGTGTGAAGAGATCATCCGCGAAGTGGCTGACGTGACAAAGCCCGAGCTTTACGTTGATGGAACCTGGTATGCTGATTATGTTCGTCTGCGCATGAAAGCGATCAAGGTTGATGAATAAGGGCGAGAACAGCATGGAAGACGCGAAGGGCGACCTGAATGCTTCATCTTCTCAGGCTGCTTATACCTTGAAACCACGCTCAACGCTGCTTCCTTCTCAAGCAGAAACAGAGGCAGCCAGGCAGGGAAGTGAACAGCCTGCCACGCCTCAGTTTCGTGATATCACTGAAGACGACGATGGCTATCACCCTTATGCTGATGTTCCCGATACGCGTCCGCTCTTCGAACCCAATCCCTGGGATTAGATGACGAACGGCCGGGCAGTTTGTCATCTTTTTCGTGCCGTTCATCGTGCCGCTTACCCGTTTATAACGAACTGCGAAAATTATTCTTGAAACCACGCGGACACACCCGTATACTTTTCATTTGCGTCTGACTCTGTATGGATACACCCGGACGCGTGGAAACTCGGAATCGTCGGTTTCTTTCTCCCAAAAGAAGCCTTGGCGGTGATGGAGTCCACACAAGAGAAGAGGGTTGAGCAATTCGGCTTTACCCGTAGAAAGGAAAAAAATGGGAGTTAAACAGTACAAGCCTACAAGCCCCGGCAGGCGCTTCCAGACTGTTTCCGATTTTGCTGACATCACCAGCACTACTCCGGAAAAGTCTCTTCTGCGTCCTCTGCCCAAGAAGGCTGGTCGTAACAACAACGGCCGTATCACCACCCGCCATCAGGGCGGCGGCGTGAAGCGCCGTTATCGCGTGATCGATTTCAAGCGCAACAAGGACGGCATCCCCGCTAAAGTTGCCACCATCGAATACGATCCGAATCGTTCTGCGCGCATCGCACTGCTCCACTATGCAGACGGCGAAAAGCGCTACATCCTTCATCCGCGTGGTCTGAATGTTGGCGAGACCATCATCTCCGGCACTGATGCGGACATCAAGCCCGGCAATGCACTGCCGCTTTCTGCTATTCCCGTTGGTACGCTCGTCCATGCTGTTGAGCTTCAGCCAGGTCGCGGTGCTGCACTCGCTCGCAGCGCAGGCACCAGCATCCAGCTCATGGGTAAGGAAGGCGATTACGCTATCCTGCGCATGCCTTCTTCCGAAATGCGTCGCGTGCTCGTTACGTGCCGTGCAACCGTCGGTGAAGTCGGCAACGCTGAGCACAGCAACATCAAGATCGGTAAAGCTGGTCGTAACCGCTGGAAGGGCATCCGCCCAAGCGTTCGCGGTACGGTCATGAATCCGGTCGACCATCCGCATGGTGGTGGCGAGGGCAAGAACAAGTCCTCCGGTCGTCATCCGGTCACCCCGTGGGGCGTTCCCACCAAGGGCCATCGTACCCGCAATCCCAAGAAGGCTTCGAGCCGCTTGATTATCCGTCGTCGCAAGAAGTAGCGCTTTAGGTTTGAGGAGAAACATTGAGTAGAAGTTTGAAAAAAGGCCCCTTTGTTGAGCCGCGCCTGCTCGAACGCATCATTGCGATGAACGAATCAGGCGATAAGCACGTTATCAAGACTTGGTCTCGCTCATCGACCATCTTCCCAGAAATGGTCGGTCACACCATCGCTGTTCATGATGGTCGCAAGCATGTGCCGGTCTACATTTCAGAATCTATGGTTGGTCATAAACTTGGAGAATTCGCTCCAACCCGCACCTTCCGCGGTCACGACAAATAAGAAAGGGTGAAACATGGAAGCTAGAGCAATAACTCGCTATGTGCGCGTTTCACCTCGTAAAGCACGCATCGTGCTCGATCAGATTCGCGGCAAGAACGTAGTGAAAGCACAGGAGACCCTGCGCTTCACCAATCGTGCGGTTGCAGAGATCATCGAGAAAACGCTTAACTCTGCGGTTGCTAATGCAGCGCAGAAGGGTCTCACCAACCCCGATCGTCTCGTGGTGAGCGCCTGCTACGCCGATGAAGGCCCCACCATGAAGCGCATTCGTCCGCGTGCTAAGGGTTCGGCATCCCGTATCCGCAAGCGCACCAGCCACATCACCATCATCGTATCTAACGGAGAGGAGGCATAGTATGGGTCAGAAAGTTAGCCCTACCGGCTTCCGTCTCGGTATTACGGAAGACTGGCGTAGCCGCTGGTATTCAGATAAAGACTATGCGAAAAACCTTGAGAACGACCTGGCTATCCGCAAGTTCCTGAACAAGCAGCTTGCCCATGCCGCTGTCTCACGCGTCGAGATCGAGCGTGCAGGCGACAAGATCAAGGTTATCATCACCACGTCACGTCCCGGTGTGGTGATCGGTAAGAAGGGTGCCGAGGTCGACGCTCTTCGCAAGAAGCTCAACGAGATCGCAAACGGCACCGTTTCGGTCGAGGTTGTTGAAGTGAAGCGCCCCGAACTCGATGCTGTGCTCATCGCTCAGTCTGTTGCAGAGCAGCTCGAGAATCGTGTCGCATTCCGTCGCGCAATGCGCAAGGCTGTCCAGTCCGCTATGAAGAGCGGCGCTAAGGGCATTCGTATCCAGTGCTCTGGTCGTCTCGGCGGTGCTGAGATGAGCCGTCGTGAGTGGTACCGTGAAGGCCGCGTGCCTCTGCATACCCTCCGCGCGAAGATCGACTATGGTTTCGCTACGGCTGCAACCACCATGGGTTCGATCGGCATCCAGGTTTGGGTCTACCACGGCGAAGTGCTCCCGGGTCAGAAGGCTCCGCAGCCCGCACTCGAAGGTTCCTCGCGTCCTAATCGCGGCCGTCGTCGCAACAACGACAGGGGTGATAAATAATGTTAGTACCAAAGCGTGTTAAGCACCGTAAGGTGCAGCGTGGTTCGATGAAGGGCAACGCCAAAGGTGGCACCAAGCTTAACTTCGGATCCTGGGGCATTCAGGCACTCGATCGTCATTGGATCACCAACCGTCAGATCGAAGCTGCTCGTATCGCAATGACCCGCCGCATGAATCGTACGGGTAATGTTTGGATCACGATCTTCCCCGACAAGCCCATCACCAAGAAGCCTGCTGAAACCCGCATGGGTAAGGGCAAGGGTAACCCCGAAGGTTGGGTAGCTGTTGTGAAGCCCGGTCGTATTATGTTCGAGATCGACGGCGTTGATGATGAAACCGCACGTGATGCACTCCGCCTTGCAATCAACAAATTGCCCATCAAGTGCAAGATCGTCAAGCGTGAAGAAGGGCAGGAATAAATGAAAGCAGTAGAGATCCGCGCACTTTCGGCTGACGATCTTCAGTCGAAGCTCAAAGAAGCGCGCGCAGAGCTTTTCAATCTGCGTTTCCAGATGGCAACCGGTCAGCTCGATAACACTGCCCGTGTCAAGGAAGTTAAGAAGGACATCGCTCGCATCCAAACCGAGATGCGCGCCCGTGAGATGAGCGCATAGCTCACGCGAACTGTTAGAAAGGTAGAGAATAATGGCTGAAGAACGCAATTCTCGTAAAGTTCGCCAGGGCGTGGTTGTAAGCGCATCTGGTGATAAGACCTGTGTTGTTGAAATCATGGAACGTAAGCCTCACCCGGTCTACGGCAAGATGGTGAACAGCACCAAGAAGCTCCACACGCATGACGAGAACAACGAAGCAGGCGTGGGAGACGTTGTAACCGTTATGGAGACCCGTCCTCTGTCGAAGCTGAAGCGTTGGCGTCTCCTCGAGATCGTAGAGAAGGCTAAGTAGTAACGCTTGTTACCGCTTAGCTATCATCGAAAGGGATAAGCACATGATTCAAATGCAGAGCATGCTTTCCGTTGCCGATAACTCCGGCGCACGTAAAGTGCAGTGCATCAAGGTCCTCGGTGGCTCTAAACGCCGTTACGCCGGTCTTGGTGATGTTATCGTTTGCAGCGTTAAAGAAGCAATGCCGAATGGCAACATCAAAAAAGGCGAAGTCGTCCGCTGTGTGGTCGTTCGCGTGAAGAAAGAAGTTCGTCGCAGCGACGGCAGCTATATCAAGTTCGACCAGAACGCTGCGGTGCTCATCGATGCCAATGGCGCACCGAGAGGCACGCGTATCTTCGGTCCGGTCGCACGTGAGCTTCGCGATAAGAAGTACATGAAGATCGTGTCTTTGGCACCGGAAACGCTGTAAGGGGGTTAAGGACATGAAGATGAACGTCAAAAAGGGCGATCGCGTACGCGTTCTCACTGGTAAAGATGCTGGTGCAGAAGGCGTCGTTCTGGAGGCCTACCCGCAGAAGCAGCGCGTTAAGGTCGAAAAGGTCAACGTGGTCAAGAAACATCTCCGCCCCACGCAGGCTAATCCTTCGGGTGGCATTTCTGAGATGGAAGCACCGATCCACGTTTCCAATGTCGCGGTCATTTGCCCGGATTGCAAGAAGCCTACGCGCATCAACAATCGTCGTGAGAACGGTAAGAAGATTCGCGTATGCAATAAATGCGGCAAGGACATCGACTAGAAGTCCTGGATGCGCTCCTTCTGAACGCTTTTTTCGAACACTTCGTTGGACGAAGCCAACTCGGTTCGAAGACGCGCCCATAAGGAACACCCCAGAACTTCTAAAGTGAGGACGGCTTCGAAGATACGCCTATAAGAAGTACTTCGGAGCTTTTACCCTCAAATCTTTAGGCTTTCGTTGTTGAGCGTATCAACAACGGTGCTCTTCCTGGATCTACTGAAAAGGGAAGGGCTATGACCCTCAGGTAAACTTGAGGGACGCAGGGTCGGAAATCCTGCGTTTAATTCATCGAAGAAAGGTAAGCAAACTATGGCTACTCCTCGTTTGAAGGAAAAGTACAACAACGAAGTGCGCGACAAGCTCTACAAAGAGCTCGAGCTCACCAACGTCAATCAGGTTCCCCGTCTCGAGAAGATCGTCGTCAACATGGGTGTCGGCCGCGCGGCTGGCGATTCCAAGTTGCTCGATGGTGCTATCGCGGACCTGCGTGTCATCACCGGTCAGCAGCCGATGGTCACTCGTGCAAAGAAGTCCATCGCAGGTTTCCATCTGCGTGAAGGTCAGGCAATCGGTGCGAAGGTCACCCTTCGTGGCGATCGCATGTGGGAGTTCTTCGACCGTCTCATGTCCACCGCGCTTCCTCGCGTGCGTGACTTCCGCGGTTTGAACCCCAAGAGCTTCGATGGCCGTGGAAATTACACCATGGGTCTTAATGAGCAGCTGATCTTCCCGGAAATCGAGTACGATAAGGTCGATCATACGCGCGGTATGGATATCACGTTCGTTACCACGTCGGAGAACAACGAGGGTGCTAAAGCGCTTCTGGATGCGCTGGGCTTCCCTTTTAAGAAGAATGCCTAAACTCAAAACAAGAGTTGGTAATAAGAAAGAAGGATTTGAATGGCTAAGAAATCGATGATCGCCAAATCAAAGCGAGTACCGAAGTATTCGACTCGGCATCACAACCGTTGCAGCCGCTGTGGGCGTCCCCATGGCTACTATCGCAAGTTCGGTCTGTGCCGTATCTGTCTTCGCGAACTTGCTAACCGAGGCGAACTTCCCGGCGTGACCAAAGCTTCCTGGTAAGCATCAGTCAAGTTCGATCACGTGCTGAGTGTCGAGAGTCAAGGCGTGGTCACTAAGGGTGCCCGCGAACCGGCTTTTCGTCTCATCAAGAACAAAGGAGAAACAAAACAATGAGCATGAACGATCCTATTGCAGATATGCTTACGCGCGTGCGTAATGCGAACTCTGCAGGCAAGCTTACGGTTTCCATGCCGTCGAGCAAAAAGCTTGTCGAAATTGCCCGCATCATGCAAGAAGAGGGCTACATCACTGGCTACGAAGTGGAAAGCGCAAATCCGCGCGACATCCTTGAGATCACCCTCAAGTATGGCGAGAAGAAGGCGCGCACCATCCGTGGCATCAAGCGCATTTCCAAACCAGGTCTTCGAATCTACGCTGGCAAAGATGAATTGCCGCGTGTTCTGGGTGGTTTGGGTACTGCGATCATCTCAACGAGCAAGGGCGTAATGGCCGACCGCGATGCACGTAAGAACGGCATCGGTGGCGAAGTCATCGCTTATATCTGGTAGGAAGGGAGGAATACTGTGTCACGTATCGGTAAAATGCCCGTCACTATTCCTGCCGGAGTAGAAGTTAAGGTCGATGGCCAGACTGTTACGGTCAAAGGCCCCAAGGGCGAACTCACCCGTACCTTCAACGACATGATGGATATCAAGGTCGAAGGTAATGAAGTAATCGTCGAGCGTCCGGACGATAGCCGCGAAGCAAAGAGCTTCCATGGCCTTACGCGTACGCTCATCAACAATATGGTTCAGGGCGTTTCTGAAGGTTATTCCAAGAAGCTCGAGCTGGTAGGTGTTGGCTATCGTGCAGCGCTCAAAGGCAAGGACCTTGAGATCCAGCTTGGTTTCTCGCATCCGGTCGTTGTCGAGGCCCCCGAGAACATCACCTTCGAAGTTCCCAGCCAGACCGAGATCATCGTTAACGGCATCAGCAAAGAGCAGGTTGGCCAGGTTGCTGCAGACATTCGCAAATGGCGCAAGCCCGAACCTTACAAGGGCAAGGGTATTCGCTATGAAGGCGAATATGTACGTCGCAAGCTTGGTAAAGCTGCTAAGTCTGAGTAAAGACGCACAAGCTAGGAAAGAAGGAATTTAAGCATGAAAAAGCTTCAAAAGAAACAAGCCGGCTTGCGTCGCCGCCACACCCGTGTCCGCGGCAAGATCTCCGGCACGGCAGAGCGTCCTCGTCTTTGCATCACCCGCTCTAACGCGAATATGTACGCTCAGGTTATCGACGATGTCACCGGCAAGACCATCTGCGCTCTTTCAACACTCGGTCCCGATTTCAAGAAGACGGGAAAGACGGGCGCAACGGTCGAAGGTGCCGCAGAGCTCGGTAAGCTGATCGGTAAGAAAGCACAGAAGAAAGGCGTCACCGAAGTGGTCTTCGATCGCGGTGGCAACCTCTATCATGGTCGCATCCAGGCTGTTGCCGACGGTGCCCGTGAAGCAGGCCTGAAGTTCTAAGAGAGGGTAGAGGTAAATGGCTCGTAAACAAGAAAACAAGGCAGACGTTCCTGAGCTCGAAGAACGTGTTGTCTATATCAATCGTGTATCCAAGGTAGTCAAGGGCGGTCGTCGCTTCGCTCTTACTGCACTGGTTGTCGTCGGCGATGGCAACGGTCGCGTTGGTGTTGGCATGGGCAAGTCCCAAGAAGTGCCTATCGCGATCCGCAAGGGCATCGACGATGCGAAGAAGAATATGTTCACTGTTCCGCTTACGCCGGAAAAGACGCTTCCGCACGAGATCCTCGGCATCTATGGCGCTGGCAAGGTGCTCCTGAAGCCGGCTGCTCCTGGTACTGGCGTTATCGCTGGTGGCCCGGTTCGTGCAGTCCTCGAGCTTGCGGGTGTCACCGATGTCCTTACCAAGTCCCTTGGTACCGACAACGCTATGAACATCGTCAAGGCGGTCGCCGCTGGTCTTCAGGAAATGCAAGATCCTGAAGAGGTGGCCAAGCGTCGTGGCATGTCCGTTGCAGATCTCTATGGTTGGAAGGAGAAGAACTAATGGCTAACGCTAAAAAGACTCTCCGTATCACGCAGGTCAAATCTGCGATCGGCAAGAAGTACGATCAGGAGAGAACGCTCAAGGCGCTCGGTCTCGGTAAGATCGGTCGCAGCGTCGATCAGGTCGACAATCCGTGCGTACGCGGCATGATCTTCAAGGTCAAGCATCTCGTCGAAGTCGAAGAGATCAAAGCAAAATAACAACTGATGGTCGGTGTGCAAAAGCGCTCCGACCTTTCAGCATTTTTAAGTCTGCCGACTAGCGAGCTGTCGGCCTCTGTGAGAACAGAGATAGCGAAACAAAAAGGAGAAACAAACACATGGAACTCAAAGATCTGAAGCCAGCTGAAGGCTCAAAGCGCAATCGCAAGCGCGTCGGTCGTGGCCCTGCATCCGGTAATGGTAAGACCGCTGGTCGCGGTATGAATGGCCAGAAGTCTCGTGCTGGTGGCGGCAAAGGTGCCGGCTTCGAAGGTGGTCAGACTCCTCTTGCACGTCGTCTTCCGAAACTTCCCGGTTTCCGCAACTTCAATCGCGTTGAATATGTTCCGGTGAACGTTTCCCGTCTTGATGCGAAGTTCAACGCTGGCGATCTTGTCGATGCTGATACGCTCTATGCTGCAGGCATCATCAAGAACACTACCGATCCCATCAAGGTTCTGGGCGATGGTGAGATCACGAAGGCACTTACCGTTCGTGTCGATAAGGTTTCTGCTTCTGCAAGAGCAAAGATCGAAGCAGTCGGAGGAAAGGTTGAGGCACCTTGCTAAATTCGCTGGTACAAGCGTTCAAGGTTCCCGAGCTGAGGAATAAGATCCTCTTCACGCTCAGTATTCTTGCGCTCTATCGACTTGGCGCCTACATTCCTGTTCCTGGCATTCCCTTCCATGCGTTCGCTGATGCCTTTTCTGAGCAGGGAGTCGGTATGGCGATGCTCGACCTCTTCACGGGCGGTGCATTGTCTAACTTCTCCGTGTTCGCACTCGGCATCATGCCCTACATTACCGCATCGATCATCATGCAGCTGATGCAGGGTGTTATCCCTGCAGTTGGGCGCTGGGCGCGTGAAGGCGAAACGGGAAGGCGCCGTATCACTCAGGTCACGCGTTATCTCACGCTTGGTCTTGGTCTTATCAATGCGGTCGGCTACCTGCTGCTGTTCAAGTCGGCATCGTACGGCATCGTATTCAGCCCTGAGGTGCCTGGCTTCTTGAGCGATTTCTTGGTCGTCTTCACGTTGGTTGTCGGCACGGCGATCATCATGTGGATGGGCGAGCTCATCACACAGCGTGGTGTTGGTAATGGCATGTCGCTCATCATCTTCACCTCGATCGTCGTTTCGGTTCCTTCTGCGATCTTCTCGTCGATCAACCTTCAGTCCGATCTGGGCATGGGTATCGCGACCACCGTGTTCATCCTGCTCATCGTGCTCGTCAGCATCCCGGCGATCATCTTCGTCGAGCGTGCACAGCGCCGTATCCCGGTCAGCTATGCTAAGCGCGTTCAGGGACGCAGGATGATGGGCGGTCAGAGCTCATATCTTCCGCTGAAGATCAATGCTGCCGGCGTTATTCCGATCATCTTCGCAAGTTGTTTGATCTATTTCCCGGCGCAGATCGCAGCACTGTTCAACATCGACTGGCTCAATGTGGTCGCTAATGCTATCTCGGCAGGTCCGGTCAACTGGATCATGACCGCGCTGCTGATCGTGTTCTTCGCGTACTTCTATACGTCTATCGTGTTCAATCCGAATGACACGGCAGAGAACCTCCAGAAGCAAGGCGGATTCATCCCCGGTATTCGCCCAGGTGCTAATACGGTGCAGTACATCAAGAATGTCTTGCGTCGCGTTACGCTGCCAGGCGCGATCTTCATCGCGATCATTGCAGTTGTGCCTTCGATCTTCTTCTATTTCACCAACAACACGCTCATTCAGGCGTTTGGTGGTACTTCGATCCTCATCATGATCGGCGTTGCGCTCGATACCATGAGCAAGATCGAATCGCAGTTGAAGATGTACAACTACGATGGCTTCTTCAAATAAACTGGCGTGATCTCCTAAGAGAGTTCATCACAGGTACAAACCCTTCTTCAGCCATTCTATGAAGCGCTGGAGAAGGGTGCTTTTATAAAGGGTTTGGGGATAAAACGATTGAAAGGATTAGATAATGAATATCGTTTTGTTAGGCGCTCCTGGTGCTGGTAAAGGTACGCAGGCCGCCAAGCTCGTGGAAAAGTATGGTTTTGCTCACATTTCCACCGGCGACATCCTCCGCGCAGCGGTGAAGAACCAAACGCCGCTCGGAATCGAAGCTAAGAAATACATGGACGCAGGCGATCTCGTTCCTGATGAGCTCGTGATCGGCCTCGTGAAAGAGCGCTTGAAGGATGATGACACCAAAGCTGGCTTCATTCTCGATGGCTTCCCGCGCACCTCTGCTCAGGCAGTTGCACTTTCAACTGAGCTTGCTGAACTCGAGCGTCCGCTCGATGCAGCGTTGCTCGTCGATGTTGATAAAGAAGTTATCATCGGTCGTTTGACCTCACGTCGCGTTTGCCGCGACTGTGGCTACATCGGCACGGAAGCTGATAAGGTCTGCCCGAAGTGCGGCGGCGAAATGTATCAGCGCGACGATGATAATGAAGCTACCGTACGCAATCGTCTTGATGTTTATGAGAGCTCCACGGCCCCACTTATCGATTATTATCGCGGTTGTGGCTTGCTCATCGAGATCAATGGCGATCAAGATCCTGAAGTTGTCTTTGCTGATGTCCAGAAGGCGCTCGATCTGTAAGCCTACGGTAAAGATATAAGGGTACGTCCCTAAAAGTAAAAGAGCCTTCGAAGCAGCGACTCATTCCGCACTCATGAGATCGGAATGACCTTTCACCTGCTTCGAGGGCTTGTATTGTTATGAAGCATTTTCTCTCTCAACATAACCAAATCGAAGATCGCTTGCAAACGCTGCGCAGTGTGCTGACGTTTTGCTTCGGTATCGGCTATATCGCCAATGTCTTTCTTGCGCAGCCTCTCCTTGCGCTGATCAATACCATCATGCTCGTTCTCGCGGTGATCTTGAGCTTCATCGCCACGAAGGGATCGACGCGCATGATCGCTGCGGTCCTCCTCTTCGTTGGTGCATCCCTGCTCATTTACGCGCAAGCTCCGCTCGATGTTTGGGAAAAAGCGCTCTTGGAGAATGGCTACCTGCTAGCGATGTTCATCATGGTTCCGCTCATCAGCTTGCCGGTGCGCTACGGCGGTTACAACGAATCGCTTGAGGCTCTATTCGAGCGCTTTGGGAATAGCGAGAGCCGCTTCTATGGTCTTGTGAGCGTGATGACCGCGTTTCTCGGGGTGCTCGTGAGCATCGCTTCTGTGCCGCTCACCTGCGAAGTTGCTCGTTCGAGCCGCTTCGCTGGTAATGCCCGCGTGCTTGCGACCGCACTCAGCCGCGGGTTCATCACGTGTCTTTTCTGGGCGCCCACCACCGCCACCATCGCGCTCTCGCTGCAGCTTACGGGCGCCGACTGGCTCTCAGTGCTGCCATTTGGCCTGCTCTTCGCGATCGTGGCGGGCTTCATCGGCTGGATCATGACAACCCTCCGTGAGCGTTTCATCGTTGGGCGTTCCCGCGCGCAGGATTCTTCAAATGAGGGCAACGTCGATCCTGTCGATACCGATCTCGAAACTGGCTCCTCTCGTTCGTCAGATAAGGGGAAGGGCGCTGGATTATCTCGGCCAGGCGCAGGCGCGCTCGATCACAAGAAGATCGCCGAGCTGGTCCTCTTCTCCGTGCTCTATATCGTTGCTGTCATGCTGGTCGGGCAGTGCCTCGGTATCTCGATCATCGTGGCGGTCGCCTTGATGTCGATCCTCATTCCGATCATCTGGATGGCGGCTATCAAGCGCACGGTGCTGTTCAAGCAAAAGGTGAAAGAGGAGTACGTTGCGGTCAAACTGCCCAATGTGAAAGGTCAGATGATCCTCTTCACAGCAGCTGGTGTACTGGCTTCGGGAATCAGCTATTCGGGTGTCGGAGAGATGGCGGTGACGGCTCTGCTGCAGGTTACGAACGAAGGGGTGCTTGCGGTGACCATCCTCGTCATGGCGCTCGCGTTGGTCTGCTCAGCTTTTGGCGTACACCCGCTTGTCTACACTACGGTTATCGGCGGTTCCCTGAGCGCTGCTCAGCTAGGGGTTAGCCCCGTGTACTTGGCGCTGCTCCTTGCTATGGGCTGGGCGCTCGGCAATGCGGTGTGCCCGACTTCGGCGAACACCATTGCCGTATCGCAACTGGTCGAACGTTCGCCCTTCAAATTAGCCTTGAACTGGAATGTGTCCTACGTGTTAGCGAGCACGGTGATCCTGATTGCGTTGCTGTGGCTGGGGCATTGTCTTGCGCTATGCTGATCTCTGAAGCGGCTCTTTCTTGCATTGATCACATCCATTGGTCAGGTGGTTGCGAAAAATCAGGCAAATGAAGGCCAGCGCACCGAGCGCACCTATCAAAGCGCTCGCGCTTTTGTTTCTGCAGGGGTTCTTTTACAATGAATCTCAATGGATTTTGAATACCACATAAACCGTCATCGCGAGCAGGTCAGCAAAGGCCTGAAGCTTGCGCGCAATGTGCTCGTTATCGTGCTGATCGCGCTGTTTCTTGAAGTATTCCTCTTCAACATCAATCATTATCGCTCAAGCGGATACGAGACGATCTCGCTCGACGATGAGCTCACCTTCACCGAGACAAAGGGCGAATCGTATCGCATAACGGCGGCGAATCACCTTTTCGAGATCCACGATCTCAATAAAGAGGTCAAGAACATCCACATCGAATTCGACCAAGCGCAGCCCGCTCAAGTGGTTCCGATACAGATCAACTTCACGGATTCGGCGCATGAGTCGTATTTCTACGACACTGAATTCACGGCGGGCATCCCGCTCGTAGACGTGAGCACGAACAACTGGCAAAGCCAGTACATCTATCTTGAGACAACCGGCTACGTCGATGACCTGCGCATAGATTTCGGCGATAGCGAAACGCTCTATCCGTTGGTGCTCAAGTCGCTCACGATCAACGCGCCTGAGCCGTTCTTCTTCAACAACCTGCGCTTCATGCTGGTGCTCGGCGTTCTCCTCCTTATCTATTGTTTCCGCCCGAAATCTGCCATCTATCGCATCTTCATCGTCAAGCATGAACGCAAGGCGAAGGCGGGTATCATCGCTACGATGCTCGTGGAAATCGCGCTCGTTTCGAGCTTCATCCTCATGGGCTCGAACCTGGTGGGCGTGGCAACCTCAAGCTACAACTCAGGATCGTGGGACGGCAAATCGCCTGTCACATTCTTCGAGGTGGGTGGCGACAACGCGCAGCAATACGCAGAGCTTGCGAAATCCATGATGCGGGGCGAGCTCTATTTGGAAGAAGAGCCGCCCGAATGGCTCGTCAAGATGGACAACCCCTACGACAAGAGCGCGCGCGATGAATTTCAGAAGGCTACCGGCGAAGAACCGCTCTTCGACGTGGCCTATTACGATGGCCACTACTACGTCTACTTCGGCGTGCTGCCCGTGCTCATCTTCTACCTGCCGTTCTATCTGATAACGGGCGCGAACTTCCCGACCGCGATCGGGGTGCTCATATGCTGCATCCTCTTCATCGCCGGCTGCACGGCACTGCTCCATCGCTTCGCGCGCTTCCACTTCAAACGAGTGAGCCTTGGCCTGTTCCTGCTCTTGCAGATCCCGCTCATCTTCTGCTCGGGCATGCTCTACCTCGCGAAGTTCCCCACGTTCTATTCGCTGCCGATCATCATGGCGCTAGCGCTTGTGGTGTGGGGCCTTTACTTCTGGATGCGCGGGAGAACAAGTAAGCGGGCAGGGAAGTGGTACTTGGTAGGCTCGCTGTGCATGGCGCTCGTGGTCGCGTGCCGCCCGCAATTCCTCGTCTTTTCGCTTCTGGCCTTCCCGCTGTTCTGGCGCAAGTTCATCACTTCGCGCTATATCACCACACGAAAGGGCATGCGTGAGTTCGCTTGCCTGGTCTTGCCTTACATGATCGTTGCGCTCGGCGTCATGGCGTACAATTACGCACGCTTCGGCTCTCCTACGAATTTCGGCGCGAACTACAACCTCACGCTCAACGATATGACGCAGCGTGGCACGGTGTTCGGGCGCTTCTTCCCGGCGCTCTTCGCCTACTTCCTGCAAACCCCCTCCACCGATGCTACCTTCCCGTGGCTGCTGCCTACGCCCTTCGATACCACCTATATCGGCCAGACGGTGAAAGAGGTCACGTTCGGCGGCATCTTTATGTGTTTGCCGGTCCTGTGGGTACTCTTCTTCTCGAAGCGCCTGTTGAGCTTCCGCATTCGTCAACACGAGACGCGAACCGTTGCGGGCGTGATCCTTCTCATGATCGTTGCTGGGTTCGTGGTCGCGCTGCTCGATGCGCAGATGGCGGGCATCCTGCAGCGCTACTATGCCGATTTCACGTTCCTGTTCCTAGCGGCGGTGGTACTGCTCTGCTTCATAGCAAATGAGGCGATCGACCATCGTTCTGCCACCTATAAGGTTTGCCAGCACGTGCTCATGGCACTGGTGGCGATCAGCCTCTTCTACTCCATGCTCATGTGCTTCGTCCCTGAAACCGGGTGGCTTTCTGAGGCCTACCCGTGGGCCTACCAGAACCTCGTTGAGATGGTCGTCTTCTGGAGTTAGTCCACACGCGCCGCTTCGCCGCTGAAGTGCGAACGCGCAGCAGGAAAGACCTTCCGCTCCCATCCGTTCTTTTTGTTCGTTTAGTGTCTGTTCAATGGATAGACCGTCAATTCATTTGCCTTGCACGCGCACTCACCCCTTTTACCGAATTGATGCGGTTATGCCAAGAACGAACCCTTCGGTCTGGGGGTTCGTTGCTACAATGAAAAAGCGCATTTTTAGCGCAGCCTAAGTTGAGAGGAGAGGTATGTCACAGCTGACCGAAATTCGCTGGCATGCACGCGCTGGTCAAGGCGCGGTAACGGCAGCGAAGCTCGTTGCAGATACGGCAATGTTGCAGGGCAACTTCATCCAGGCAATGCCTGAGTATGGTCCTGAGCGTACGGGTGCACCCCTGAAGGCTTACACCCGCGTGTCGAGCGAGCCCATTGAAGTCCACAACAACATCTTGAACCCGGACATCGTCATCGTCTTGGACGATACGTTGCTCGCTTCGACCAATGTAACGGAAGGTATGCCTGAAGACGGCATCATCATCTTCAACACCACCATGACCCCCGCAGAAGCGCGCGCTGCAGTGAACGCTCCTGCTTCCATGCGTGTTGCTACCGTCGATGCAACCGGCATCGCACTGGCAACCATCAAGAAGGACATGCCGAACACTCCTATCGTTGGCGCGCTCGCTAAGGTTGCTGGCTTGTTCCCGATCGACCTCGTGAAAGAGCGTCTCGTCATCACGTTCGGCAAGAAATTCAGCCAAGAGATGATCGACGCGAACCTCGAGTCCGCCGATCGCGCATATGAGGAGGTGCAGGAATAATGGCAGAGCAGATCTCTTACAGCGGCACCGCTGGATTCGACTACGATGGCTTCGATAACTGGAAGCTCTCTGATTATCCCGAAGGCTATGTCTGCCCGAACCCTGGCACTTCGGTCAACTGCTACACCGGTGGCTGGCGCTCCATGCGTCCGATCTGGGATAGCGAGGCTTGCACCAACTGCATGCTCTGCTGGGTCTACTGCCCAGATTCATCCATCGAAGTCAAAGATGGCGAAATGACCGGCATCGACCTGTTCCACTGCAAGGGCTGCGGCGTTTGCGTGAACGAATGCAAGTTCGATGCGCTCACGCTCATCTCTGAGGCAGAAGCTCAGGCTCAAGAGAAGGAAGGGGAGTAAACCATGGCTGAAAAGAAACCATTCTCCGCTACCGGCAATCAGATGGTCGCTGAGGCTATCCGCCAGGCAAAGCCAGATGTTATGGCAGCCTATCCTATTACTCCTCAGACCACCATCGTCGAAACGTACGATAAATTCGTAGCAGATGGCCGCGTTCACACTGAATATGTTCCGGTCGAATCTGAGCATTCAGCACTTTCTGCTTGCATCGGCGCTTCTGCTGCAGGTGCACGTGTTGCAACCGCAACCAGCTCTCAGGGTCTGGCCTACATGTGGGAGGAACTCCACATCGCTTCCGGTATGCGTTGCCCTATCGTCATGGCTAACGCGAACCGCGCCATCTCTGCTCCTATCAACATCCATGGCGATCATTCCGACGTTATGGGTGCTCGCGATGCAGGCTGGATCATGTTCTTCGCTGAGACCGCTCAGGAAGCATACGACAACACGGTAATCGCATTCCGCGTTGCTGAAGATCCTAACGTGCTGCTCCCGGTCATCACCTCGCTCGATGGCTTCGTTACCACCCACGCCATGGACGTGTGCGTGATGGAGGACGACGAAACGGTCGAGAAGTTCGTGGGTGAATACAAGCCGCTCTATCCGCTGCTCGACACCGAGCATCCGGTCGGTCATGGCATGTTCGCTACGCTCGGTCCTGATTACATGAAGATGAAGCGCATCGAACGCAATGTCATCACCAATTCGATCGACATCATCGAAAAGCATGGCAAGGAGTGGGCAGAGATCACGGGTCGTCCGTTCGATCTCGTTGATGCTTGGGGCTGCGAAGATGCAGACTACATCGTGGTTTGCCTGGGCTCCAATGCGGGCAACGTTCGCTTCGAGGCACGCAAGCTTCGCGAAAAAGGCAAGAAGGTCGGCGTTGTTCGTCCCCGCGTCTTCCGTCCGTTCCCCGAGAAGCAGATCGCAGAAGCATGCAAGAACGCAAAGGGCATCGCGGTCATCGACCGTAGCGATTCCTTCGGTTCGCCGTCTGCTCCGCTTGCACTTGAGGTGCGCAACGCGCTCTATCGTGCAGGCTTGAACATTCCAGTTTCTGATTACATCGCAGGTCTTGGCGGTGCTGACATCACGCTCGACCAGATCAAGCAGGTTTATACCGAGCTTGAGCAGGGCGGCAACAGCTCGCTTACCTACCTGGGTGTCGAAGAATAAGAAAGGGGCACAAAATGGCTAATATCAAAGAATTATCTGCTCGCCCCGATGAGTTGGCTCCAGGTCATCGTCTTTGCGGCGGTTGCGGCGCATCCATGGCGGTTCGCCAGGTGCTCATGGGCTCTAACGATTACGACGTAGTATGCGCAAGCGCTACGGGTTGTTTGGAAGTTTCTACCACCATCTTCCCTGATAACGCATGGAACGTTCCGTTCATTCACAATGCGTTCGCGAATGCTGGTGCTACCATCTCTGGTGTCGAGGCTGCTTACAAGGGCCTCCAGCGCGCGGGCAAGATCCCGGCTGATCGCAAGATTAAGTTCGTTGCGTTCGGCGGCGACGGCGGCACGTACGACATCGGTCTTCAGTCTCTGTCCGGCGCGATGGAGCGCGGCCAGGATGTTGTGTATGTCTGCTACGACAATGGCGCGTATATGAACACCGGCATCCAGCGTTCGTCTGCAACGCCGAAGGGCGCATGGGCAACCACTTCTGAGGTCGGCAAGGTTGAGCAGGGCAAGACCCAGGTTCGCAAGGACCTCACCTCTATCATCGCTGCTCACGGTGTGCCTTATGTTGCTCAGGCAACGGTTGGCAACTGGCGCGACCTGGTCAACAAGGCTGAGAAGGCTATCGCGGTTGACGGTCCGGCATTCCTGAACATCCTCGCTCCCTGCCCTCGTGGTTGGCGTATCGGTTCGGGCGACACGGCTGAGATCTGCCGCTTGGCAGTGAACTCCAAGTTCTGGCCGCTGTTCGAGGTTGAGAATGGCGTTTGGAAGCTCACTCCGGTTCGCGAGAAGAATCTCATTCCGGTCACGGAATTCCTGAAGCCGCAGGGTCGCTTCAAGCATCTCTTCAAGCCCGGCAACGAGCACATCCTCGAAGAGATCCAGAACGATGTTGATAACTACTGGAAGTATCTCGAGGGTCGTGTCGAGGGTTCGAAGGACCTTACCAGCCCGATCGAGTAAGCTCGGTTTTCAACCAGCGAATGATTCATTCGTACCATGCTTATGCATCAGAACGGCCCGCATCCCGCGGGCCGTTCTTTTTTATCACATAGAGCAGTGGTGTGCTAGGGGTCGGGTAATTTGACACACTGAAGTGTGTCAAATTA